>OGCQ01000052.1_pt1 | contig 215015 bp, 168 predicted proteins | sample 1570161 | NCBI WGS metagenome assembly OGCQ01 (sample SAMEA4384402, study PRJEB24528) | human gut metagenome
GCTTGTACTTGCCGCAGGCGCACTCCCAGTCACGGGTCGGGCCGAAGATCTGTTCGCCGAACAGACCGTCCTTCTCAGGCTTCAGCGTACGGTAGTTGATGGTTTCAGGCTTCTTGACCTCACCGTGGCTCCAACCACGGATGTCATCGGCGGTGGCAAGGCCGATGCGAATCTTGTCAAATGCGTTGACGTCCAGCACTTGTTAATCCGTTTCTGTTCTTGAGACCTTCCCAAGCTCCCCTTGTCAGGGGAGCTGTCAGCCAAGGCTGACTGAGGGGTAGTGCAAACCGGAAAGGTCTCTGTACGTTATTTATTTCACGTTGGCGGAGCTACACGCGGCGTATTGACCGCATGCAGCCCGAGGGATCACTGGTATTCGGGCTCTTCGGCCTTCTGGTCTTCCTTGGCGGCCGCGTCGGGGCGGGCGCCGATGTTGAAGCCGAGGTCGTCAGCGGAGCTGGCCGGATCGTCATCCTCATCCTTCATGTCGATGGCCACGCCTTCGGCGTTGAGCACTTCGACGTTCAGGGACAGGGACTGCATTTCCTTCAGGAGCACCTTGAACGACTCGGGGATGCCTGCCGGCGGCAGGTTATCGCCCTTGACGATGGCACCATAGACACGCACACGGCCGTCGACGTCATCGGACTTGGTGGTCATCATCTCGTGCAGCGTGTAGGCGGCGCCGTAGGCCTCAAGGGCCCACACCTCCATCTCGCCGAAGCGCTGGCCACCGAACTGGGCCTTACCACCGAGCGGCTGCTGGGTGATCATGGAGTACGGGCCGGTGGAACGAGCATGAATCTTGTCGTCGACCAGGTGGTGCAGCTTCAGCATGTACATGTAGCCAACGGAAATCGGCTTGGTGTACGGCTCACCGGTACGGCCATCGAACAGGGTGGCCTTGCCGTCGGGGCCGACCAGACGGTCGCCGTCGCGGTTCGGCAGCGTGGTGGACAGCAGGCCCTTCAGGACCTCAGGCTTGACACCGTCGAACACCGGGGTGGCGACCGGGGTGTTCGGCTCGGCCTTCTCGGCACCGGACGGAATCAGCTTCTTCCACTCGGCTTCCAGATTCGGATCCAAAGAGATGTCCCAACCGGAGTGAGCAATCCAGCCGAGGTGCAGTTCGAGCACCTGGCCAAGGTTCATTCGGGAAGGCACACCCAGCGGGTTCAGCATGATGTCGACCGGAGTACCGTCAGCCAGGAACGGCATGTCCTCTTCCGGCAGGATGCGGGAGATGCAGCCCTTGTTGCCGTGGCGGCCGGAGAGCTTGTCGCCCACCGTGATCTTACGGTGCTGGGCGATGTAGACGCGGATCATCTGGTTGACGCCGTTGGGCAGCTCGTCGCCGTCCTCCTCGGCATCCTCACGGGTGATCTCCTTGACACCGATGACGGTACCGGTCTCGCCGTGGGGCACGCGCAGGGAGGTGTCACGCACCTCGCGGGACTTCTCGCCGAAGATGGCGCGCAGCAGGCGCTCCTCCGGGGTCAGCTCGGTCTCGCCCTTCGGGGTGACCTTACCGACCAGGATGTCGCCGGCCTCGACCTCGGCGCCAATGCGGATGATGCCGCGCTCGTCGAGGTTGGCCACGGCGTCCTCGCCGACGTTCGGCAGGTCGCGGGTGATCTCTTCGGCGCCCAGCTTGGTTTCGCGGGCGTCGATCTCGTACTCCTCGATGTGGATGGAGGAGAGGGTGTCGTCCTGCACGAGGCGCTGGGAGATGATCACAGCATCCTCGTAGTTGTAGCCGTTCCAAGGCATGAAGGCGATGAGCAGGTTCTTGCCCAGGGCCAGGTCGCCGTTCTGGATGGCGGGGCCGTCAGCCATAACCGAGCCGGCTTCCACACGCTCGCCGTCGTGGACGATCGGGCGCTGGTTGTAGCAGGTGGTCTGGTTGGAACGTTGGAACTTGGCCAGCTTGTAGGAACTGGTGGTGCCGTCGTCGTTCATCACGCGGATCAGGTCGGCGGACACGTAGGTGACCACACCGTCCTTCTCGGACTTGATGACGTCGCCGGAGTCGTTGGCGGCGCGCCATTCGGAGCCGGTGCCCACCAACGGGCGCTCGGATTCGATCAGCGGCACGGCCTGACGCTGCATGTTGGTACCCATCAGTGCACGGTGGCCCTCATCATGCTCCAGGAACGGAATCAGGGAGGCGCCGAGGGAGACCATCTGGCGCGGGGAGACGTCCATGTAGTCCACGGAGCTCACCGGCACATCGACCGCCTCTTCTTCGCCGACTCGGGCAAGGGCGGACTTCTGCACGAAGTTGCCGTTCTCGTCGAGCTCCTGGTTGGCCTGGGCAATGACGTGGTCAAGATCGCGGTCAGCGGTCATGTACTCGACCTCGTCGGTCACGTGGCCGTTGACGACCTTGCGGTACGGGGTCTCGATGAAGCCGAACGGGTTGACGCGGCCGAAGGTTGCCAGGGAGCCGATCAGACCGATGTTCGGGCCTTCAGGAGACTCGATCGGGCACATACGGCCGAAGTGGGACGGGTGCACGTCGCGCACCTCCATGGAGGCGCGGTCGCGGGACAGACCGCCGGGGCCCAGTGCGGAAAGACGACGCTTGTTCGTCACACCGGACAGCGGGTTGTTCTGATCCATGAACTGGGAGAGCTGGGAAGTGCCGAAGAACTCCTTGATGGTGGCGTTCACCGGGCGGATGTTGATCAGGGACTGTGGGGTGATGGCCTCGGCGTCCTGAGTGGTCATACGCTCGCGCACCACGCGCTCCATACGGCTCAGACCGGTACGCAGCTGGTTCTGGATCAGCTCGCCGACCTGGCGGATACGACGGTTGCCGAAGTGGTCGATATCGTCGACGTCCACGCGCAGGTCAACGTCTTCGCCGTTGCGCTTGCCCGGGAAGGTCGCCGCACCGTCGTGCAGGGCCACCAGGTACTTGATCGTGGCGATGATGTCTTCCTGGTGGAGGGAACGATCGTTGAAATCGGCCTCGACACCCAGCTTGCGGTTGATCTTGTAGCGGCCGACACGGGCCAGATCGTAGCGCTTGGTGTTGAAGTAGAAGGAGTCCAGCAGGTTCTTGCCGGCCTCGGGGGTTGGGGTGTCGGCCGGACGAATCTTGCGGTAGAGGTCAACGAGTGCCTCGTCCTGGGTCTCGAGGGTTTCCTTCTCGAGTGCATCGAGCACCAGCGGGTAGTCCTTGAATGCCTGGGCGATCTCGGACTTGGTCATGCCGATGGCCATGAGGAACACGATGGCGGACTGCTTGCGCTTGCGGTCCACGCGCACCTGCGGCTGGTCCTTCTTGTCGATCTCGAACTCGAGCCATGCACCACGGCTCGGGATGATCTTCGCGCCGAAGACTTCCTTATCGGAGGTGCGGTCCTGCTGACGATCGAAGTAGACGCCCGGGGAGCGCACGAGCTGGGAGACGATGACTCGCTCGGTGCCGCCGATGATAAAGGTGCCGTGCGGAGTCTGCAGCGGGAAGTCGCCCATGAACACGGTCTGGGACTTGATCTCGCCGGTGTCGCCGTTCTCGAACTCGGCGTTCACGTACAGCGGTGCGGAGTAGGTGTAATCCTTCTCCTTGCATTCCTGCACGGTGTGACGCGGCTCTTCGAAGTACGGATCGGAGAAGGCCAGGCTCATGGTCTGAGCGAAGTTCTCGATCGGAGAGATCTCGTTGAAGACCTCATCGAGGCCGGAGGTGTGGGCCACGGTGTTAGTGCCGTTCTTTTCGTCCTCCTCGACGCGCGCCTTCCAGCGTTCGTTGCCGATCAGCCAATCGAAGCTGTCGGTCTGCACGCCCAGCAGGTAGGGCACATCGATGGGTTCCTTGATGGAACCGAAGTTCACGCGATCCGACGCCTTGTGCAGGTCAATATCATGCTGGTCGGCGCGTGCGATGATGGTGGTGGTGTTCGTCGTAGACTCAGTAGCCAATGGACGTTCCTTATCGCTCGCTAATATGTGGTAATTCCCCTGGGAGCGCCGGCATGGCCACCATATGCCTATGCGGACGCTTCATTGTCGACGGCATGCCCGCAATATGACACACCTCATGCAAAGTCAAAAGAATAGCGCTAAGGCAAGACTTTTACTGCACCGTAAACGTCACCGGATCGCTCTTCACCTTCGGATGATCCTTCAAACTCAGCTGCGCCACGTACGTTCCCGCATTGACTTTGGCCCAACCTGACTCATCCGTGCATTTGGCGAGCGTGGCGTTCGCATTGGTATTCCACGTGACCTTCTGAACGTCCTTATCGCCCTTAGCCATCAGCAGCAGACGTGAATCCGCCGGGCACACATCGGACTTGTAAATCGTTTCCTGACCGGAAGTAATGGTGAGCACACGGCCGGAATCGGACCCGTCCACTAAACAGTTGCCTGACCCCTCGTGCACGATGGTCGCGGTGAAATCAAGCGATCCTCCTACCGGCACGGATTGGGAGGCCGCGGAAAGCTGCAATGTCACATCACTGGCCGAGCAATCCTTGACGTTGCTGACTTTCTTCGGCGCCGGCGTGGCGTCGCGGGAAATCGCATACACCTCGTCATGGTGGATCATCGAGTTCACGGCACCGATACCCCGGCCAAGGCTATACACGCAGAATACAATCAGCGCGATTATCAGCAGCAGCACCGTACCGGCCACGATACGCCGACGACGATAGATGGCCTGCTGCTTTTTGCTGATCCTGCGCTTGCGCGGCTTGCCGGAACGGTTGTTTTGGGAGGGCCCGCCGGATGGCCCATTGGCCCCGGTGCCGGCTCCGCGTGCCGTTCTCGCGCCTGATGTGTTCCTCTGCACTGCCATAACTCTTCCAGTCTACGGTCACCACGCCCATACACGCTTGGGGAGCCCACCATTTTTCACAATGTCAGCTGGGTAGTCGCAGGCCGCCGTCCAGAATCTCTATCAGGCCGTCATCGTCAAGGCTGGCGATGCAGGCGGCAAGCTGAATCTGGTCCTTCCAAAGCTTGTCGGCATCTTCCCTGGGCAACGTGGCTCCAGCGGGAAGCTCGCGCAGCGCGGCGAGCACCAGACCGCGCACCTGTCGATCCGTGCCTTGGAATCGTTGGCGTGGGCGGGTGCGGCGCTCCCCCAGTCCGGGGCGGCCGGCCTTGAGAAATGCACAGTCGTCCGCAATCGGGCAGGTGTCGCACAGCGGCGACTTGGCCGTGCAGATCACCGCGCCCAGTTCCATCACCGACTGGTTCCACGTGACCGATGGGCGCTCGCCACGATGCAGTCGAGAGCGTTTGCCGCCACGGATAGTGCTGTTCACGACATGTTCGGCGCTACCGGCATTATCGGCGACGTCAGCATCGCACCCGAGAATCTCGTCTTTGGGCAGCATGCGGTTCGCCAGCGCGCGTTCGGCCGGGCTGGTCGCTCCCCCGCGCGATTCGACGCCCAGGAACACGCGGCTCAGCACGCGGCGAATGTTGGTATCGATCACGGCAATTCGTTCGCCGAACGCAAAGCTCATCACCGCGGAGGCGGTGTAATCGCCGATGCCGGGCAATGCAGTGAGTTCGTCATACGTGCGCGGCAGTTTGTCGGCGTAATCTTCAGCCACCACGCGGGCGCATTCCTGTAACCGCAATGCGCGGCGTGGATAGCCGAGCCGCCCCCATGCGGTGATCACCTCGGCCTTGGGGGCCTCGGCGAGGGCGCGGGCGTCGGGCCAACGTGCCATCCAGTCGGTCCAGTACGGCACCACACGACTCATCTGCGTCTGCTGGCTCATGACTTCGGATACCAGCACGCCCCACGGCGTGGCCCGGCCGAAGCGCCATGGCAAATCGCGCGCATTGGCCTCCCACCATGCGCCCAATCGCAAAGAAATTGCTGTGTCGTTCATCGTTCTTATTCTTAGCAGCTATGACGAACGAAGCAGAACAGAATTCGCAGAACGCACAGAATCCCGAAACAAAAGTCGAGAAGATGTTCGAGTACGGGTACCGTAAATCGAATTACGGACCGGACGAACTCGTAACCGACGCGCATGGCAACCCCATCTCCGTGGTGGACGCGATGCTCTCGGCTGAAAAGGCCGCCACCACCGAAACCGTAACACCGCATCTGTGCTACTACTCACCGCGCATTCCCGGCAACACCGGCTCGGCCATCCGCCTGTGCGCGGTGACCGGCACCATCCTGCATTTGGTGGAGCCGTTGGGTTTCAACCTGCGCGACACCAAGCTGCGCCGAGCAGGCCTCGACTACCACGACATGGCCCACGTGGTGCTGCACCCGAATTTCGACAACCTGGTGGAGTCCATGCCCAATTCGCGCATCATCGCGTTCACCGCACATGCCACCAAGCTGTACACCGAGGTGGAATACAAGCCGACCGACATCCTGCTGTTCGGCCCCGAGCCCGGCGACATCCCCGACCCGATGGACATCATGGAGGGCCCTCATGTGGCCGAACAAGTGCGACTGCCCATGCGCCCGTCCTTGCGTTCCCTGAATCTCACCAATTGCGCGTCCATCGCCATCTACGAAGCCTGGCGCCAACTCAACTTCGCTGGAGGGCGCTGAGGAGAAGGCCCGGTGGGCCTTCGAGTAGCGACGCCGAACGAACGCCGACAGGCGTGAGAGAGGAAACCCTGAGCCTCGCAGCACGACCATCATCGCAGAAAATGGGTCTATCGGCGCTTCGAGGGGCTGATTTGGCATCTGCCGGAGGTCTATTGCCGCTTCGAGGGGCTGTTAAAGGACGAAACCCCGAGTATAGGCGTTGAAATATCAACGCTTGTACTCGGGGTTTCTTGATTGAGGTACCCCTCTGAAAGCAGATACCTATCTGCGCAAATGTACCTCTTTGAAGGCAGATACCCTACTGAATCAGTTCTTGAAGCTGTGAATCGGAGCGGGAATACGACCGCCACGGGTCACGAAGGCCTCGCAGCTGGTCTGGTTGACCGGCATGATGGGCGCGTAGCCCATCAGGCCGCCGAAGTTCGCCATCTCGCCCACGCCCTTGCCGGCAACCGGGATCACGCGCACGGCGGTAGTCTTCTGGTTGACCATGCCGATGGCGGCCTCGTCGGCGATCAGGCCGGAGATGGTGGAAGCAGAGGTATCGCCCGGAATGGCGATCATGTCGAGGCCCACCGAGCACACGCAGGTCATGGCTTCGAGCTTCTCGATGGTCAGGCAATCGGAAGAAGCCGCGTCGATCATGTTCTTGTCTTCGGAGACCGGGATGAACGCGCCGGACAGGCCGCCCACGTAGGAGGACGCCATGATGCCGCCCTTCTTGACCTGGTCGTTGAGCATGGCGAGCGCCGCCGTGGTGCCGGGAGCGCCGACCTGTTCGAGGCCGATCTTCTCTAGCACTTCGCCCACGGAGTCGCCCACAGCCGGGGTCGGGGCGAGCGACAGGTCGATGATGCCGAACGGAATGCCGAGGCGGCGGGATGCTTCCTGGGCCACAAGCTGGCCGACGCGCGTGATCTTGAACGCGGTGCGCTTGATGGTCTCGCACAGGAACTCGAAGTCCTTGCCCTTGGCCGCATCGAGTGCGCGGGAGACCACGCCGGGGCCGGAGACACCGACGTTGATGACCGCGTCGCCCTCGGTGACGCCGTGGAAGCCTCCGGCCATAAACGGGTTGTCGTCAGGCACGTTGCAGAAGGCCACGAACTTGACGCAGCCGTAGGAGTCGTTGTCGGCGGTACGCTCGGCAACGTCCTTGATGATATGGCCGAGCAGTTCGACCGCGTTCATGTCGATGCCGGTCTTGGTGGAGCCGACGTTCACGGACGAGCAGACGATGTCGGTCTCGGAGAGAGCCTGCGGCAGGGAGCGGATGAGCAGCTCCTCGGCCGGGGTCATGGACTTGGAAACGAGTGCGGAGTAGCCGCCGATCAGGTCGACGCCGACTTCCTTGGCCGCCTTGTCAAGCGCGTGGGCGATCTTGACGAAATCCTCGCTCGTCTTGCAGGAGCTGGCACCGACCAGTGAGATCGGGGTGACGGTGATGCGCTTGTTGACGATCGGGATGCCGTAGTCGCGTTCGATGGCCTTGCCGGTGGAAACGAGGTCCTTGGCATAGGTGGTGATCTTGCGGTAGATGTTGTCGCAGGTCTTGTCGACATCGTCCGAGGCGCAGTCGAGCAACGAGATGCCCATGGTGATGGTGCGGACGTCGAGCTTCTCCTGCTCGATCATCTGATTGGTCTCGTGGACCTCCATGATGTTCAGCATGGTTTGTTCCTTACAGGATATTTAAAGACTAGTTTGGCGGTCACCCTCATCAGAGGGATAAGGATGGCTCCGTCAGTGGAAAGCCCACCGGGCTTTCCACCTCCTCGCGTGAGGCGGCCTGCTGAGCGGGCCGCCTCAAATACGGTGCATCTTGGTGAAGATTTCCTCACGCTGGCAGCGGATGCGCACGCCGATGTCGTCGCCGAGGTCCTCAAGGTTGCCGACCATCGCGCCGAAGTCCTTGTCCGCGTTGGCGTAGTCGACAATCATCATCATGTTGAAGTAACCGTCGATGATGGTCTGCGAGATGTCGAGCACGTTGACGTTGTGCTGGGACAGGTAGGTGCAGACTCGCGCGATGATGCCGACGGTGTCCTGACCGACGACGGTGATGATTGCCTTGTTCATGGCTCTCCCTGGTCGTATACAAAAAGCGGGTGACTACCCAAGTATAGGGAAGACACCCGCCATTTAGCATTGTGATTTATTATCATGCCTCGCGTGAAGCGGATTTCGCCGCGTACGCGGCAAGCGCGCGCGGTGCGTGGAAGCCTTGCTTTTCGAATTCGTCGGCGATCTTCTGAGCGACTTCCTGGGAACGACCCTTGTCGACCAGAGCGATGATGGAGCCGCCGAAGCCGCCGCCGGTCATACGCGCACCGTAGGCACCGTTCTTGCGGGCCACGTCCACGGCCACGTCGAGCTCGGGCACAGTGACCTCGTAGTCCGCGGCCAGCGAATCATGAGAGGCGTTGAACAGGCGGCCCGCGGCCTCGATGTCGCCGTTGGCGAAGGCGCGCACGAAGGAGCGCACGCGCTCGATCTCGGTGACCACATGGCGCACGCGCTTCTTCATCGTCTCGTCCGGCAGCGCGTCCAGCGTCTCCTTGAGGGCCTGGAACTGGTCATCGGCCTTGGAGATGCCGTCGGCGGTAACGCGCAGGTTGGCCACACCGAGAATCTTGGCGGCTTCCTCGCAGGTGGCGCGACGCTGAGCGTACTGGCCATCGTTGAGCTGGTGCGGAGCCTGGGTATCGACCACAAGCAGCTCGAGGTTGTACTTGTCGAGGTCGAACTCCTGCTGGGAGACGTTCTCCAGCGGGGTCAACTCCGGGCGGCAGTCAAGCAGCAGCGCGTGGCCGGCGGTGCAACGCATGGAAGCGTTCTGGTCAAGACCGCCGGTGGAGGCACCGGCCATCTCGTTCTCGGACTTGATGGCGGCGTTGATGAGGGTCACACGGCCGGCGTCGGAATCGCCGTAGCCAAGGCCGTACACGTCGTCCAGAGCCAGAGCGGTGGAGCAGGTCATGGCGGCGGAGGAGCTCAGGCCGGAGCCCAGCGGCACGCAGGAGACGAAGGCGGCGTCAAAGCCCTTGACCTTGTCGAAACCAGCCTGACGCAGCGCCCAGGCCACACCGGTCGGGTAGGCGGACCAGCCGTCCACGCCACGGGCCTTGAGGCCATCGAGATCAGCTTCGGCGACCTTGTCGGGAGCCACGTCGGAGACGACGCGAACCTTGGTGTCTTCGCGCGGCTTCAGGGCGATGAAAGTGCGGTGCGGCAGTGCGATCGGCAGGCACAGGCCGGCGTTGTAATCGGTGTGCTCACCGATCAGGTTCACACGGCCCGGAGCAGCCCACACGCCCTCGGGCGCAGCGCCGTAGGTATCGACGAACAGCTTGGTAGCTTGCGAGACGCCTTCCTCATGGGTCAGCGGCTCAATGAATTCAACAGCAGTCATTGATGTTTTCTTTCTATCAGTCGGCGATGTCGATGGAGCCGAGCTCGTGGAAGCGCTTGGCGATGAGTTCCGGCGTGGTGTCGGAGATCCAGGCGGCCATGCCGGATTCGGAGCCGGCGAGGTACTTGATCTTGTTGGCGGCGCGGCGGAAGGAGAAGAACTGCAGGTTCAGGCGGTAGTTCTCGCGGCGCTTGTCGTGGATCGGGGCCTGGTGCCAGGCGGCGATGTACGGCAGGTCCATGCCCTTGCCGTCGCCCTTGTCGAAGAAGGCGTTGCCGCGCTTCAGGAGGTGCGAGTACATGGAGGCGAGGTCCCAGCGCTCTTCGTCGTTGAGCTGGTCGAGGGTGAGCACGTCGCGCACCGGAGCCACGTGGACCTCGAGGGGCCAACGGGCGGCGGCCGGCACGTAGGCGACCCAGCTGTGGTTGCGCATCACGATGCGTTCGCCGGCTTCGAGCTCGGCGTTCATGATGTCCTTCAAGAGGTTGCCACCGGTCTTCTCGTGGTAGGCCTCGGTGTGCTGGAGTTCCTTCTCCATCTTCGGGGCGATGAACGGGTAGCAGTAGACCTGGCCGTGCGGGTGGGCGAGGGAGACGCCGATTTCCTGACCGTGGTTCTCGAACGGGAAGATCTGCTCGATGCCTTCCATCTTGGAGATTTCGGCGGTACGGAAGGCCCAAGCCTCAACCACGGTGCGCAGGCGGGAGACCGGCAGATCGGCCGGCAGGCCGTCCTCGTTCGGGTCGAAGCAGATGACCTCGCAGCGGCCGGCGGCGAGCTTCTTCTCCCACAGCGGGTTGCCGTCAACGTAGGTCACGTCCTCGGAGACGCCGGGCACGCGCACCATCGAGGGGAAGCGGTTCTCGAACACCACGACGTTGTAGTCGGTGTCCGGCACTTCGCCGTCCTGGTACGGGTCACCGGGCTTGCGGGCGGCCAGCGGGTTGCCCTTGGCGGTGGCGCCGGGGCCGGCGGTGATCGGGCGGTTCATACGGGCGGTGGCCATCGGGATCCAGTCGCCGGTCAGCGGGTCGCGGCGCATCTGCGGGGCGGCGTACGGCACTTCGTTGCCGTCGGCGTCCAGGTGCGGGGCGAAACGGTAGTCCAGCGGGCGCGGGTCCTTGAGCTCGCGGGTCTTGGCACCGGAGACGAACTCGGGGTCGTCGTCCAGGTAGAAGAAGTCACGACCGTCGGCAAGCGTCGTCGGCGTGATGCGGATGTGCTCCTTCGCATACTCCCCGGGGGTGTAGTTGGCGAAATCAGCCATGGGTTTGCTCACTTTCCTCAATGGTCTCGCTCTGGTGGGCCAGCACGAGTTCCTTTACCAAATCCTTGGTTTTGGCGGCGGAGTCGGGGTCGAGCCCGTCGTCAGTAATGACCGTGTTCACCTGGTCGAAGCGCGCAAACAGCGACAGCGATGTGCAGCTCCACTTGGTGTGATCGGTCAAAACTATGGTGCGATCGGCGATGTCCATCATCGCCATATCGGTTGCGGCTTCCAGCGAATTCGGCATCAGGAAGCCACGGGGAATCGACACCGAGTGGGTGCCGAGGAATACGGTGTTGACACGCAGCGAAGCGACGACCTTGTCCGCGATCGGGCCGACAAGCGAGTTCGATCGGGTGATCACGCCGCCGGTGACGATCACCTCCACATCCTTGGATTCGAGGGCCTGGACCAGCTCGGCCACGGGAATCGAATTGGTGAGGATGGTGATGCCGCTGGACTGCTGCGATTCGAGCAGATGCTGGGCGAAGACATAGGCCGTGGTGCCGCCGCCGATGGCGATTACATCGCCGGGAGCCACATATTTGATGGCTTCCTGGGCGATGGCGTCCTTCAGGCCGATATCCATCTGAGACTTGACAGAGAACAGGGGTTCGCTGAGCAAGGTACTGGTAGTCACCGCGCCGCCATGGACGCGCTTCAACAGTCCCTTGTCAGCAAGTTCGGCGATATCGCGGCGGATGGTCATCGCCGACACACCCAGTTCCTTCGATAGCGCCGTAATGCGCACTGCCCCGCGTGTGCGCAACCTGCTCAAGATGAGGTGCTGACGTTGTGACGAAATCATGCGAACATTATCGCACGCAAAAGCTCACAAACCAAACCGGCTTGAGCGTTTTGGGGACAATTTCTCGAAAATTCCGAGCAATTCAGGTGTCATTTCCACAAAACCGCGCAAAATCGCACATTGCGCGAACCGATATTCTCACAGCGGCCACTAGCGCGATAGCTCACGACCGACGACTCTCCCGCGCGCGTTGCTCAGCGGAGAGTCACGCCTGATACCTGGTGCGTCCCGGTTCATGTATCTTCTGCCGAGCCGACGCCTGCGTGCGCCTCGACACGCAGTAGCCCCCTTCCCCAATTCGCCTAGGTCGGAATCACCTAGCCGCACCGGCCCAAGCGTGAGACAATAGGCGGTATGACTTACGTTTCTGAAAGCTTCTGGCACGACGCCGTCAACAAAGCCACCACCGATCTGTTCACCTTCGGCTACAAGCACATCATCAAACCGAACTTCGTGTTCAACCACCGCCCCGATGAGGCACACGATCAGATGATCGAGTTCTGCCACGTCGTCAAGAACGTCCCGCCGCTGCTGCTCGCCGAACAGCTGATGCTCGACTACACCGACCCCATTCTGGAAACGAATGTGATGGGCGTCGATTTCACCAACCCGTTCGGCCTGTCCGCCGGCCTCGACAAGAACTGCGAGATGCCCGTGGTGCTGGACCATGCCGGCTTCGGCTTCGAAACCGTAGGCTCCACCACCTCGCGTCCCTGCCCGGGCAACGCCAAGCCGTGGTTCCACCGTCTGCCTGAATACGATTCGATGATGGTGCACGTCGGCCTCGCCAACATCGGTTCGGACAAGGTCATCGAGCGCGCCGAGAAGGCTTGGACTCAGGCCCGCCAGATGCAGCTGTCCGTGTCGATCGCCCGCACCAACGACGACCAGTGCGGCGATTTGGACGAAGGCATTGAGGATTACTGCATTTCAATGCGCCGCGCCGCCGGCCGCACCGCGATGGTGGAGGTCAACGTCTCCTGCCCGAACACGCACGTCGGCGAACCGTTCACCGCGACTCCGGAAGCGCTCGACCGTCTGTTTACGGCGCTCGACAAGATCGACCGCCCGCAGCCCACGCTGGTCAAGATGCCGTTGAACAAGCCGTGGGGCGAGTACAAGGAACTGCTCGATGTGCTGGCCGAGCACAATGTGCAGGGGCTGTCCATCGCCAATCTGCAGAAGGACCGCACCGGCCTCGAGATTCCGCGCGATTGGGAGGGCGGCCTGTCCGGCGGCCCGTGCACCAACGCCAGCACCGAGCTGATTCGCAAGGTGTATAAAGAGTATGGCGACCGGTTCGCCATCGCCGGCATCGGTGGCGTCTTTACCCCCGAGCAAGCCTATGCGAAGATTCGTTCCGGCTCCAGCCTGGTCATGTTCATCAGCTCGCTGATGTACCGAGGCCCGCAGCAGATCACCGTGTTGAAGCGCGGTCTGGCCCAGCTGCTGCGCCGCGACGGATTCGAGCACGTCTCCGACGCCGTCGGCGTGGACGTGGAGTGAACTCACATATTGCCCTATTACCCATGGGGCGGTTAGCCAAATTTCACATTCCGCAGAATACCGCCGTTTTGGGTTACCGCCCCATGAGGGTTTTACCGCCCCATGGGAAAGTTACCGCCCCATGAGGATTTAGTACGCACCGGCCACGTATTGCGGGGCGTAGGGGATCTCGGTGGACGGTATGCCCAGCTTGTTGGCTGCACGCAACGGCCAGTATGGATCACGCAATGCGGCGCGGCCAATCTCCACGGCATCGGCTTCGCCATGGGCCAGAATCTTGGCCGCCTGCTTCGGCTTGGTGATAAGACCCACCGCGGTCACCGGAATATCGGCCTTGGCCTTGACCTGCTCGGAGAACGGCACCTGATAGTTCGGCTTGACCGGAATCGACACTCCCGACATGATGCCGCCGGTGGATACGTCCATCACATCGACGCCATGCTCCTTCAGCACCTTGGATAGTGCGATGGTCTGGTCCAAATCCCAACCGCCGGCGGCCCAATCCGTGGCCGAAATGCGCACCAGAACCGGCACGCCCTCAGGGACGGCCCCACGCACGGCATCCACAACCTCGACCAGGAACCGAGAGCGACCGGTCAAATCGCCACCATATTCGTCATCACGCTCATTGCTCAGCGGGTCAAGGAACTGAGAAATCAGATAGCCATGCGCGGCATGAATCTGAATCGCCTGGAAGCCGGCGGCCACCGCACGGCCCGCCGCCGCGGCGAACGCGCCGACCAGACCATGAATCTCATCCACGGACAGCGCGCGCGGCGTACGCAACCCACCGAACGCGATTTCAGACGGTGCCATGGTAGGCCAGCCGCCCGCCTCCTCCGGCACGCTCTGACCGTCGTAACCAACGGCAAAGCAACCAGTCGAAGCCTTACGCCCCGCATGGTTGAGCTGGATGGCAGGCACCGCACCCGCCTCGCGAATACCGTCCACGATCCAGCGCCAAGCATCAATCTGCCCGTCTTCCCACAGGCCCAGATCGCACGGCGTGATACGCCCCTCAGGAGCCACGGCGGTGGATTCGACAATCACCATGCCGAATCCGCCGAACGCGCGAGACACGTAATGCTGGTAGTGGAACGGCGTGGGCCTACCATCGCGGGCGAACGACGAATACGTGCACATCGGCGGCAACCAAATACGATTACGCACGGTCACCTCGCGCAGCGTCATTGGCGCAAACAGCCCCGGACGGTCCTTGCTGACTTTCTTATCTGCCTTGCTCACAGCTTCCCTTTCCTCATAATCCTCATAATCATCGAACGATTCGCTCGTCTTGCCCGCGCCGGCCCGCTTCTTGGACCGTGCATCGGATTTTGACTTCTTCTTACCGTGCTTACGGTTCTTCGATGCATCCTCGTGCTTGGTCTTCGGCTGCTTGGACTGATCGCCGTCCGAAGACGAAGCCAGCGTCACCGCTTTGAGATCCGGCACGTCGAATCCACGAAAATCAAAATTCTCATGCGTCAGATCGTCGTTGCTCATCGTTCCCCTTTCCGATGCACGTTCATGGCAAATATTCGATGAACGCGATGGCGTTGTCATTAAGTATTGTAAAACGGGCGTCACCTGAAACAGGTAACGCCCGCAAACTACGTAATTTGGGTATCGCAGTCGGCCATGTTACGCAGACTCAGCCGGCATGCAATCACCAAATGTCAAACGCCAATCACCAATCACTGGCCATCATTCGACTGCTCTGAATTGGTGCCCTGGGTTTGGGTGTTGTTTTGCCCAGTGTTCTGCGACTGAGACTGATTGTTGCTGCTCTGCGATTGGCTGTTGCCATTCGTAGTGGTCTGCGGCACGCTGAACGTTCGTCCGCCAATGCCCAGATACTTGCCAGTCGTGGTGTACTTCGAGACGGGCTGGCCGTAATCGTTGTCAATCGGTATTTTCTTCTTGGAAATGTAGCTATTGAAGAAGTTGGTAACGGCCGGAGCCGCGATTGTCGAACCATCCCAATAGCTGTTGTACCGGCCGTTGATGGCAATGTTGGAAATACGGTTGGTGTACGGGTTCTGTGCATCGCCGACCACAGCGAACGCCGCAATCTGATTAGGAATGAACGATCCACCGGACACCGCAAGATCCTCACTGGTACCGGTCTTACCAAACGACTTACGCCCGTCAGCCAATCTGAATGACCAACCGGCACCATCCGGCCGCACCGTACCTTGGTTCAGGGTATAAGCGAGTGTTTGGATGATGTCCTTATCCACCGCCTGATGGCAGTTCGCGGATGGAACCTTGAGATCGTTGCCGTCCTTATCGGTCACCTTGCTGATGGCAATCGGGTTGCATTGCACACCATTCGAGGCGTATACGGCGAAGATGCTCGCCATGGTCAGCGGGGACACATTCACCGAGCCGATCATCATGGATGGTGTATACACCTGGGTTTTGTCGATGGTCTCACCCGTGGCGGCGTCATGGTATCCCAGTTCAGTCGCGGTGTCCGCCACCTTGCACAGTTTGAGGATGGCACCCATGGAAGCCTGAGTAGTGTTATGCGAACGGACCAGACCGAGGAATGGGCTTTCTGGGTTCACTGTACCTGCGCCCATGGCGTTCGACACGTTCCACGAATCGGCACCGCCCGAATAGTTACTGCAGGCGAAGTCCGTAGTGGGGTATGACGTCGAGGTCTGGAGGTTGTCGTTGATGGAATGGCCCGCTTCCATCCACGCAATCAGGTTGATCGGCTTCCAGGACGAACCGATGGTCCAACCAGAACCACCGCCATCCGCCAAATCGACGGCATAGTTCTGGCTCGTCTTGGTGGGATCGTTCGCGGCTGCCGGAGTGGCGTCATAGTAACGATTCAGGCCAAAGCTCAGCACTTCGCCGGTTCCCGGTTTGACTGCGGCCATGGCTATCTCCATGCCGCTGGGATCGTCCGGTGGAATGGTATTACGCGCGGTCTCCATCATCGTGGAATTCGCTTCCACATCCAGCGTGGTGACGATTTTCAGGCCACCCTCCTGCAGCAGCTTGTTACGCTCGGCACGAGTCTTGCCGAATTCTTCGGAGTTCTGGATGCGATGCACCACAAAATCGCAGAAGTACGCGTAATCGCCGGTGTCCTGACAGCCGACATTCACGTCCTGTGCTTTCAGCGTGTCCTTCAACGGCGTGTTCACAGCTTCGGTGTACTGCTTCTGGGTGATGTATCCTTCCTGCAGCATCAGCTTGAGCACGATATTGCGTTGGTTTTCGCTTTCCTTCTGGTTCTCTTCGACCAGCGGATCATACAGGCTTGGGTTCTTGGTGATAGCCGCGATGGTGGCGGACTGCACCACGTTCAAATCGGCGGCGGACACGCTGAAGTAGCGCTGGGCCGCGGTTTCCACGCCATACAGGTTGTTGCCGAACTGGGCGATGTTCAAATAGCCCTGCAGAATCTCGGCCTTGGAATACTTCTTTTCCATCTGCACGGAAATCAGCATCTCGCGAATCTTACGGGCGATGGTGTCTTCAGTGGCATGGTACTGGGCGATCGAATCGTCATCCTCGATCGCCTGCATCAGCAGCACGTTCTTGACGTACTGCTGGGTCAGCGACGAACCACCCTGCTGGGAGCCTTTGACGAGGTAGGTCTGCACGAACGCACGCATCACGCCTTGCACGTCGACGCCGGCGTGAGTCCAGAATCGACGGTCTTCGCGCGCCACCACTGCCTGCTGCATGGTTTTGGAAATCTTCTTCAGCGGCACGACGATACGGTTTTGGTTGTAGAACGTCGCGATAACGGTGGAACCGTCTCGCGCGTACATCGTCGACTTCTGGGGCAGACTAGTCACGTCGAAGTCCACGTTTTCTACCTTGAGCGACGGAATCACCGCTTTGGCGGCTTTATTGGCACCGATCACACCCGGTACAAACAACACGCTGGCCGCCACGCCGCCGCAGACGGCAAGCATGATATAGGCCAAGAGGAGAACAAGCACACGTTGGAGAGTGAGGGACTTCTTTTTGGGCATGGGCCCCATTCTAAATGGGGTGCCCTACCAACCGGGCTTACGGTCAGCTCCCGTGAACATATCATCACAAGAATCGCACTAGCGTAACATTGGCTGGAAGTCAGCCGAACGGTCAGCGCCGCGAGCGTCGAATCAGCATACCGGGCTGGAAGATGATGATCGATCGGCCGTCACGTGCGATCCATCCGCGGTTGGAAAAGTCCATCAACGCCTTGTTCACGGTCTCACGACTGGAGCCCACCAGTTGGGCCAGCTCTTCCTGAGTCAGGTCATGCGGCACTTTGAGGCCCTGTTCCACCGGCTCGCCGAAACGTGAGCCCAAGTTGAGCAATGTCTTGGCCAGACGCGCCGGCACATCCATGAATACCAAGTCGGAGATGCGTTCGTTGTTGCCGCGCTGGCGGCTGGCCATGACCTGCAACATGTCGATGGCCACACGCGGATGCTCATCAAGCCATGCGAACAGGGCATCATGCTCCAGCCAGACCACGCGCGTGCCATGGCTCATGGACACCGCGGACGCGGTGCGCGGGCCACCATGAGGGTCGAATACCGGAATCTCGCCAAGCACTTCGCCCGGCGCGTGGATGGACAGCAGCTGCACGCGGTCATCGGAAGAAGTGCGAATCAGCTTGACGCGCCCCTGCTCCAGTAAATACATGCGCTGATCGGTATCGCCTTCGGAGAAGATATAGTCGCCTTTATCGAACGTCGCATGCTTCAAATGCGGCAACAGCTCCTCGGCTTCGGCTGGCGATACCTGCTTGAACAATGCCGTATGCAACAGGATGTTTTCCTCGTCAGCAAAAGCGTTTGGCGTTTCCAAGCTCATCGCACCATCCTTATTGTCCTATGACCGTCGTCGCCCATCCGTCATATTGTAACGCGCCCCACAGGTTTCGTCAGGAGCATGCCCTCATTCGTCACTTCATGTGTGGCACGATCCGATAGCCGTACGACATGCTGACGAATGCGTTACCGCGAAAAACGGCACTGTCGCGGCTACCGCGCTCGCCCATGACAAAACCGCGCACGGCCAGCGGCAAAATCGTATACGGCCATCGGTGAAATCACGCCGCAAACCAGTCAATAAGGTGCTCGACGATGTGTTCGCGGCTGAGACCCGTCTGGCTTTTCATCGGGTCCACGCGTTTGACCGCTGATTTCACCGCTTTGTCTGACATCTTCTCGCGACTGGTGTTGAGCACACGGCTCATCTTGGCCGCATCGATGTCATATGCCATGGTCACATGGTGCAGCACCGCGCCGCCTGAGCCTACGGGGAAGCGCCGCTGCGCCGCTCCCCCGATCTTGCCGTACTGCGAGGCGATATCATTGAGGCCCGCGAACCGCACATCTAAACCAAGTTCGCGCAGCGCTTCGACCAGCCACCAGTCACAGAGCCGGTAGGATTCTTCGATGCTTACGCCCTGAACGAAATCGAGCGGCGCATACAGAGAATAGGTAATGGTGTTGCCCGGTTCGATAAACATCGCTCCGCCGCCCGTGCAACGGCGTACCACGTCGAAGCCGAGCTGCTTGGCAATGTCCAGATTCACCTCGTCCTGGGCCGATTGGAAACGGCCGATGACCACAGCCGGGCCCGCCCACTCCCATAATCGGATGGTCGGCTGTCGTGTTCCTGCTGCGACTTCACGCGCCCAGGTCTCGTCAATGGCCATTTGCTCGTCCGGAGTACGCGGATGGCCGTGGATCACGGTGAGTTGAGGCTTGAGGGCGTTCCAGCGCTCCCGGTATTCAGAGCTTTTGTCGGGCTGCTTGGTTTGTGTATTGATGGATGCTGGGATGTTCGGCGCATCGGGGCTGCCCACCCCCACCCGCTGCGCTGGAGCCCCCGCCAGCGGGGGTAAGTTGCTGCTTACGGCTCGGCTGTATGCGGTTTTGATGGCAATTTCATCTGTGCCGATAATTTGGCAACTAGGATGGGCGTCCAATACGGACCGCAATGAATCATCGCTAATTAGAGCTCGTTCCAGGTCATGCAACAAAGCATGAGATTCGGCATCCGAAACTGATTCAATAAAGAAATCACCGCTGATATGGCATGACTGTGCGGTGCCGTCATCATCGACGGATACGGTCACGGCGACTAGTTTGCTGCCAACGGTTTTGCATTCCCCATGTCGCATTTGCATGCAACTCAGTATAGAGAGTTTTCTGGCTCCCCTCAGCGAGGGGAGCCAAGTTTGAGGTCACATGCGGGCCAGAATGTCCTTGCCGACCTGGTCGGTGGAGCGCACGGTGGAGCCGAGCTCCTCGATGTCCGCTTCGACGGCGGTATGGATCTTCTTGGCCGCATCATCAAAGCCGAGATGCTCGAGCAGCATGGCGGCGGAGAGGATGGCGGCGGTCGGGTTGGCCTTGTTCTGACCGGCGATGTCCGGAGCGGAACCGTGAATCGGCTCGAACATGGACGGGAACTCGTCGGAGGCGTTGATGCAGCCGGAGGCGGAGTAGCCCACGCCGCCCACCACGGAGCCGGCCTCATCGGTCAGAATGTCGCCAAAGAGGTTGTCGGTGAGAATCACATCGAAACGGCTCGGGTCGGAGACCAGGAAGATGGTGGCCGCATCAATGTGCTGGTAGTCGTGGGTGACCTCAGGGTATTCCTCGCCGACCTTGTCGACGATGCGCTGCCACATATCACCGGCGTTGACGAGCACGTTCTTCTTGTGCACCAGGGTGACGTGCTTCTTGCGCTTCATAGCGAGCTTGAAGGCGTAACGCACCACACGCTCCACACCGTATGCGGTGTTGATGGACACCTCGGTGGCCACCTCCTGCGGGGTGTTGCGGCGCACCGCGCCGCCGGCACCGCAGTACAGACCTTCGGTGCCTTCACGTACCACCACGAAGTCGATGTCGCCGGGGTTGGCGAGCGGCGAGGTGACGCCCTTGTACAGCTTGGAGGGGCGCAGGTTCACGTACTGGTCGAGGTCGAAGCGCAGCTTGAGCAGCAGGCCGCGTTCCAGAATGCCGGCCTTGATGCGCGGATCGCCCACGGCACCGAGCAGAATCGCGTCGTTGGCCTTGATGCGCTCCTCTTCGTCCTCGGGCAGGATCGCACCATCGCGCAGATAGCGCTCGGCACCCAAGTCGAAGTTCTCGTACTCGAAGTCAGCTACGCCTTCAGCGGCCTTTTCCAAAGCCTTCTGAGCCCACGGAGTGACTTCCTTGCCAATACCGTCGCCGGGAATAACGGCGATTTTATATGTCTTTGCCATAGTTCAAGGAGCCTACTCGCGCTATCACCTGCCGGCCCGAACCCGCTCAGCTAGTGGACATGGCCTAATGAGCGAGCCCCATCACATCCATGCACCAAGCGTTCTCATAGGAAACCTCTTCCCATTGCTTGTAACGCCCGGATAGACCGCCGTGACCGGCCTCGACCTCAATCTTGGCCACCGCGTCCACGCCGGCGGACTGCAAACGGGCCAGCCATTTGAGCGGCTCGACGTACAGCACGCGGGTGTCGTTCATCGAGGTGGTAATGAAGATTCTCGGGAATTGCGCGGCGGCGACCGCGCCGGTGGCAGCCCCATCAGCACTGCCGTCACCGGCAGCCTCGTCGTTGCCGCCCTCGAGCACGGCGACCGGCACATTCTCGTATGGCGTGTACGACTTCATATACTGATACACCTCAGGGTCATGCAACGGGTCTCCCCATTCGTCCCATTCGGTGACGGTCAACGGCAAGTCCGGGTCAAGAATGGAGGTCAACGCGTCCACGAACGGCACATCCGCCTCAACACCGGCGTAGCATTCGGGCGCCATATTGGCAATCGCGCCCATCAGCAGGCCGCCAGCGGATCCGCCGTTGGCCACGGTGCGCCAAGCATCAGCCAAATGCGCCTTCTGCAGCGCGCGTGTGGCGTCCACGAAGTCCTCAAAGGAATGCTTCTTGTTCAGTCTGCGCCCCTGCTCATACCAGGCGCGTCCCATTTCGCCGCCGCCACGAATATGCGGCACGGCGTACAGCACACCGCGATCCAACATGCTCAGACGAGAGACCGAGAACCCCGGATCGGAGGAAATCTCGTATGCACCATATCCGGTAATGAACATCGGCGAATCCTGCGCCGGGCAATCGCGGTGCCAGACGAGGGAAACAGGAATGCGTTCGCCGTCGCGCGCGGTAATCCACACACGGCGTTCCATGTAATCGCGTGGATTGAAGTTGCCCAACACGGTGGCTCGCTTCAGCAGCGCATCTTCACCGGTGGCGGGATCGATTTCGTGCAACTCGCCCGGGCGGGTGTAGCTGGCGAACGAGTAGCGCATGCGCGGCGCCTCATACGAGGGGTTGCCGCCGACGCCGATGGTGTACAAGCGCCGGGTCTCACCGGGCAGGTGGTCGTCGCTAGCACCATCGGAAGATGACGTGTGATCCGTGGGGGCCTCATCTTCGGTCCACAAGATTTCGCCATGATCGCCGGTGAAGTTTTCGCGATCGTCGGCAACCATGTCCCAGTCGTCCTCCAGGGCAGGCGGCAGCAATTCCGTAAACCGCCACGGCCGTCCGGCCAGGAAGTCGGCGGCAGCCGCGCTCTTGGTCATGTATGCCACGTGCGGCTGGCCGTCGGCACGGTAGCTCAGGGACACAAAGTTGCGATGCAACGCAATGCCTTCGATGCCCAGACCGTGGGCACCCTGCAATATCGCCGGATTGACGGCGTTGAAGTATGCCTCGGTAATCGGCTTATCCGGCTCACCATGTTCACAGCCGTACGGCGACCCGGCGGCAATGCACACGCCTTCGCCGAGTCGGTACGGCGGCTCATGGCCACGCATGTCAATGACGTCGATTTCGAAATTCGGATTGGCGGCGTTGTGATAGACCACGGCGAGTGGCACATCCGCACCGTTCTCCCCCGTGCCTTCAAAACAGGCAAAGCTCACATCATATTCAATATCGTTCTGACGCGGAATGAAAGCTTGGAATTCGCCTTCAGGCGTGGCCACCGGCAGCATCAGCACTTCGGTGGTGGTTTTGGAACCGGTGCCGATCACGATATTGCGCTCATCAAAACTGATGCCAACGCCCACCCAGAACCGTTCATCGGTTTCTCGGTACACGCACACATCCGATTCGACCGCCGTGCCAACACGATGCCGCCACACAGCGAGCGGCCGCCAGGAATCGTCCAATTCCACCCAGAACACCCATTGGCCGTCCGGCGTGAAGCATGCGCTGCCAATGCCGGTGAACTGTTCGGGCAGTTCGCTGACCGGCTCCCCGGTCTCCAGCCCGGCAAGGTCGCGAATGCGGAAATCATATCGTTCGTCTCCCGCAACATCCACGCCGTACAGCATCCAACGGCCGTCCTTGCTCAGATCCAAGCCGCCGAGCCGGAAGAAGTCATGTCCCTCGGATTCCTTGTTCGCATCAAAAACGACCTGTTCACCGGGCATGGAGCCGGGCGCGCCTTGCGGATCCACGACCGGCGGGTCCCAGTCATCGGCATCGCGCACGGGGATGCGGCATTGCACGCCATACTGTTTGCCCTGCTGCGTGCGGGTGAAGTACCAGTAATCATTGACGCGCGTGGGAACCGACATATCAGTCTCTTCCACATGCGATTTCAGCTCTTCAAACAACGTATGCCGGAAATCCGCCAGATGCGCCATGCGACGCTCGCAGTACTGGTTTTCGGCAGCTACGTAGCTGCGCACATCATCGGAGTCTTTGTCTCGCATCCACTCGTAATCGTCTTCGAAAACGTCACCGTGGAATTCGCGGCGCTTCGGCTCGCGCTTGGCGTAAGGCGGCATCGCGGCCGCGGCGTTTGTGCTCTCGTCAGTCATACCACGCGATTATAGGCGAGGCACCGCACCGGGACGCATTCAGTGTTCATCACGCCGCGCCTATTGCAACACCGTCTTCAGATACGGCAGCATGGTCTTCAGAATGTTCGAGCCGGTGGTGCCGGTGAATACTGGCACATCGGTTACCGGAGTCGGCTGGGTCGAGGTGAGCCCCGTCACCGACGCCAATCCGGTTGATTCGCGCGGGCTCAACTCACGAATGACGATCGCCAGTACACGTCCGGGATATCTGCGGGCGATGGTGGCGTACGTGGTCGGGTCTTTCTGCCCGTCATCGCCCACCAGAATGAACTTCATGTCTGGGAAGTCGGCCATAAGTTGTTCGGCAAACTCAAGTTTGTGCTGGGGGCCGGTGGGTACGAAGGTCTTGGGCCTCGGGTCGAGGTCGCGCAGCAGCAGCGGGCCTTCGGGAAAACCATGGTCAGTGATGAAGTTGCGAATCGAACTCTCCACATTCCAGGGCGATGTCGAAAGATAGAAGAACGGTGCGCCGGGGAACAGGTCGGCGATGCGGGTGAACAGCACGCTCATGCCCGGCACGGAGGCTTTCTTCTTGGGGTCGAGGAACAGCAGGTTGTACGCGGCCTTCCATGGCACCGGGGCCTGCGTGATCATGATGGTGTCGTCCACATCGGAGATGATGCCGACTTTGGCACTGGCGGGGATGGTGTACAGGTTGGCGCTCACGGGTTTGCGGTTGGCCACGCTGTAGGAGACGCGATGGATGCCGGGCACCAGACGATGCTCGGCCACGAGGTCGAGATATCCGGCGGAATCGGAGATGGCGTATTCGCTGCCGAGATCGCGCGTGCGGTCCACCTTGTCATAGACCTCGGAGACGCCGATCTGCACGGTGTTGAGCGGCATGTCATCAATGCTGGCCTGCACGTGGGTGCGCGGCGCGGGTATGGCAAGCATGCCGCGGATGCCGCGGATCAGTTCGCCGGATTGCGCGTGCCTGGGGGCGTATACCGTGCGGCAGATCAGACGCGAGTAATCGCCGGTGCCATAACCCACATAGGGTTCCACTCGCGGATACCAGTCCCATTGGCGCACCACCTGAGTGGAGATGCGTGACCATACGCCGAACACGCGGGTGACGGCACGACGTATGAATCGGGTGATCGGCGGCTTGACTTCGATGCGCTCACGCTTGGAGGGGGTGTCGAACGTCGTGGCAGCCTTGCGTGCGGGAATCGGCACGGTGGGCATGTCATCGGAATGTTCAGCGTTGCTGGCATTGTCGGCACCATTGGCGGATGCCTTGACGTCAGAGACTGGCGCGGTGGCGGACAGCGCTGCACTGCGAGCAGCAGCATCCCAAGGCAGTCGCTTGCCTGCCGCCTCAAAATCCTCGCGTGGGCTTCTCATAGACACCAATATAGGCCATACGCCTCATTTTCTTGGCTCCCCTCAGAGAGGGGAGCTCAAAAGGAACTACCGCACGACCTTCGCGTATTCGTCGGCGCTCAGCAGCTCCGGCTCATCGTCGTCAAGCTCAACCTTCAGCAGCCAGCCTTCGCCGTACGGATCGCCGTTGACCACGGACGGGTCGTCCGCCACGTCACGGTTCACATACTTGACCGTACCCGCCACGGGGCTGATCAGCGGCTGGACGGCCTTGGAGGATTCAAGCTCCACGATCTCGTCGCCGGCCTCCACACGGGCGCCAGGCTCAGGCAGATCCACAAACACAAGTTCGCCAAGCTGGTCGGCGGCGTATTCGGTAATGCCGATGATTGCGGGGTCGACCGAACGGTCCACCCATGCATGTTCCTCGGAGTATTCGAGGTGGTCGGGAATGTCGAGATTCAGCGGCTGTTCGTTTTCGTTGTCATCACTCATAGTCATAAGCCTAACCTATCTTCGCGGTCCGTCACAGCTCGCGACCGAGCCATTCCTCAATCATGTAGCGGGCGATGGTGGCGCGGCCCGGCGCCGCCATACGGCCGGCGATGAGCTCGGCCGTGTATTCGTCGCGTGTGACCCATCGCGCGGTCATGGTCTCCTCGCCGTCCACACGCACGTCGGTGGTGATCGCATGTGCCTTGAACGCCATCATCAGCGAAGCCGGGAACGGCCACGGCTGCGAACCCAGGTACCGCACCTCGCCAAGCTTGATGCCGGTCTCTTCCATGGCCTCGCGGCGGCAGGCGTGTTCAAGGTTCTCCCCCGCCTCCACAAATCCGGCGGACACCGAATACAGCCTCGAATCCTTCCATGCCGCGTTGTGTTGCAGCAGCAGACGGTCGTGCCCGTCCACGATGGCGGTAATGACCGCCGGCTCCACGCGTGGGAACAGCACACGGTTGCCGTCCGCCTCGTTGGTGCATCGCTGCGCCCATCCGGCGAGCGCCGGCCGGACCGCCGCGCCACAGGTGGGACAGAACCGCTGGCGGCTGTGCCAGATGCTTAAGGTGATGGCACTGGTGGCTTGCCCGGCCTCGCGCGCGTTGGAGTGAGGGGCAAATCCGCGCAGGTCCACCCAGTCGAACCGGGTCACGGCCTGTTGCAGCAGCGTGGGCTTCGGGGCCAAGGGCTGTACGGGCGCGCCGACCGAATCATCGAAGGCATCGTCCGCACCTTGCCCGGCCGAATCCGGTACACCGAGCGGCCCGGCGATTTTGGCTGCGGCTACGCCGCCATTACCCTTGGCGTTTCCCGGCTGCCGTATTCCGGCGGCAGCACCTCCGCTGATGCCGTTCTTGCCCAGCGCGCCGTCCACAGTGCCGGAATCCTGGGTGCCGAGCACGCCGCCGGCAGCACCGGAAACACCAGCAATCCCGCCAACACCGGGAACGCCGGCTTCCGGCACGCGCGTGATATCCACGGCGACCACGGATTCGCCGCGCGCCCCGACATAGGAGCCAAGGAACATGGCGACCGCTTCAGGGTAGCGTGCCAGTTCGGCGGACACATAGGCGCCCGGCAACGTGGCGAGCCGCATTTTCACGTTCTCATAGTCCACAAGCTCGCCTTGGCCGCGCGGTACGGCGACAAGTCCGCCGCGCGTAAGCACGACTTTGGTGGTCGGCTCGGCCAGCAGCTCGTCGATCAGGCCGGGTTCGCTTCGCCGGTCCACCTGATAGTCGATGTCGCCTTGTGCGAGCGGCAGGAACGGCAGCGCATGGGTCAGTGCCAGAGGCGAGAAATGAATGTCAGCGGTCATCGAGGTCTCCTATGCGTTCTTCTGCGCGCTCTGCACGCGCTTGACGAGCGAGAGCAGTGCTCGCGCCACGGTATCCGGATGTTCGACGGCACTGAAATGGCCGCAGTCCGGAATATCGATGAATTCAGCGCCGGTGATTCGTTCGGCGAGCGGCCGCATCACACTCGGATTGCTGGAGGGGTCCAGTTCGCCGGATACCACCAGGCTCGGTGCGCTGATCGTTTCCGGCACCGCCCCCAGTTCAGGCCGTCCGTAGGTCATGCGCTGACGCCAAGCCAGACCAGCCGGGTTCTGTTCGTTGATCCAGCCGGTCATGGTCGCGATGAATTCAGGAGTCTTCTTGACGGTGGAATCGCCATCGGCCGGTTGCGCGAAGTGCATCACCGGTTCGACCGAGTTCGTCTGTTCGGCGGCGTCCGCCATCTTCAGTCGGTTCTCTCCGCCCACGCCGTCGGACGCGGCCATCGTGTCACACAAGGCCAGTCCGGCCACCGTTTCGGGGTACAGGCGCTGGATGTCCATCGCCACGTAGCCGCCCATCGACAGTCCGACCCAGATCGCCTGCTCGTAGCCGGCGGCCTTGATCAGGTCCACGTAGGCTCCGGCCAGGCGATCCAGCGCCTCGCTGTACGCGCCGTTCGCCATGCGGGGGCCAGAATCGGCATCGCTCGGCACCGGGGATGCGCCGGAGCCGGCCATATCCGGCGCCCAAATCGGGAAGTCCGGCACATCGTTCAGGTCGGCGAAATCGGCGAGCGCCTTCGCGCACACGTCCCACATGCGGTGGTCCACCGGGTAGGCGTTCATCAGCACCACCGGCACGCCTTCGCCATCGCGATAGATATGATTGGCCAATTCGATTGCCATGAATTACTCCTTCACATTCGCGCCCCACTGGCGGAGCTGTCGGCACAGTCGGCTGGGAGCGGTCTCAACGCGGACCGCCCTCCGTCGCTACGCGCCATCCCCTCCAACGGAAGGCAAAACAACTGTCAGATTCCGGCCCAGGCCAACGCCTGTCGCACGATGCGCCCATGGCCGTTGACCATCTGCGCCACGAACGTGTCCATTACGTCGCTCTTGGGATCCACCCATTCCACATCCAGCGTCTCATCCTGCGGCTTGCAGTCGCCGGCGATAGGCACCACGTAGCACAGTGCGATGGCGTGCTGGCGCGGATCGTAGTATTCGCTTAGTCCCGGCGTGGGGAAGAATTCGGCCACGGTGAACGGCTGGAGCCCGATCGGCAGCAGCGGCAAGGCGATATCGCCCAAATCCTTGGCCACATTGCGGGCGATGGCCTCGCGCAACGTCTCGTGGTACAGCACACGGCCGGTGATCAGCGTGCGTTCGATCGACCCGTCATCGGATACGCGCAGCAGCGAGCCCACCTGGGAGATGCGGCCCATCTCATCGGTGCGTACGGGCACGATCTCCACGTATGCGATGGGCATCTGATGGCGCGCCCGGTTGATGTCGGCCGGTCCCAGCCAGCCCGGCGGGTTGCCGTGGCCGGAACCGCCTCCGTGGATGAAGTCCTCGGGCGTGATGTTGTCGAATTCGCCGCGGCCACGGCCGGCATCATAATCGCCCTCGTCGGGCACTTCATCATTCATGACTGGCATGCATCCCATTATTGCGCGCAAAATCACGCCACGCGTCACCTTACGGCGAAATCTTGGGAAACGTTTGGCCGGCGGCGGAAAATACGACACAAATGTTGGGTGGTGCTGGGAAGCTGGTAGCCAGCAGGGAGCCGACGGCCACGAACCGCACGGCTCCAAGCGCCAAGACGTATTGCATGAATAAGGCAATCGCCCGGCGGCCACGCATGAGGGCCGTACGGCGATGCCAAGGAAAACACAGAAGAAGGGAACATCATGGCAACCACCGCTATCACCTCTGCCGATTTCGAGAAGACCATCACCGACAACGAGATCGTGTTCGTTGACTTCTGGGCCACCTGGTGCGGCCCGTGCCGCGCGTTCGGCCCGATTTTCGAGGCGGCCTCCAACGAGCCGGAGAACGCGAACATCGCCTTCGTCAAGGTGGATATCGACGCCAACCAGGATCTGGCCCAGGCCGCCGGCATCCAGGCGGTGCCCACGCTGATGATCGCCAAGCAGGGCGAGGTCATCTTCCAGCAGGCCGGCGCGCTGCAGGCCGCCGATCTCGACGATCTGATCGCCCAGGCCAAGGCACTCGATCTGGCCGCCGCCAAGGCCGCCCAGTCCGGTGCCGACCAGCAGGCCTGAGCCTGATTTTCCTTCATCCACTGCGCCGCCTATCATGGTGGTCAGTGTGAAATCCGATCAAGGAGCGCAATGACGAGACATGCCAAGCCGACCCGTATGCTCAGACCGTTGAACAAGCGCCAGTGGATGAAGATCGCGGCTGTGGTGGCCGCGGCAGGTCTGCTCGGCGCGGCGGGATTGGTGTCGCGCAGTTTCTACCATGCTGATGATGTGAAGCCGATTTCCACCATCACTTCGTTCTCCGCCACCGATTCGGCCGCATCCCGTTCTGCCACTCGTGGCGCAATCAACAGCGCCGACAAGAACACCACGTTCGTTACGGTGAAGATTAATGGCGATTCGCGCGTAGTACTTGGCGAAAAAGCCAACATGACCACCGTCAAGGACGTGCTGGAGACGGGTGATATCACGCTTGACCCGGATGATGCCGTATCTCCCTCGCTGAAATCCAAGGTCACCGAGGCCACCGTGGTCACCATTAATCGCGCGGATGCCGATGTGGAGACCAACGATACCGAGATCGCCTTCAATGAAGTACGCAAGGAGACCAGCAGCCTGCCCAAGGGTCAGGAAAAGGTCGAGACCGAGGGCCAGAAGGGCATTATGGAGACCACCTCGCTGGTCAAGCGAGCCGGCGACAAGGTCATCTCTTCCAACGTATTCGCCTCATGGGTCAAGAAGGCCCCGGTGGATAAGGTGATCCTGGTGGGCACTGGTTCCACCAAGTCATCGTCGTCGGCCGATCTCGGCACCACTGTTCCGGCTGGAGAAGTGCAGTCCTGGGCGCATCAGTATCTGTTGGACAACGGGTATAGCGAAGCGGACTTCACCGCTGCGAACTACATCATCAACCACGAGTCCGGTTGGAGCCCCACCGCCACCAACCCCACGTCTGGTGCTTATGGCTTGGGTCAGGCCTACCCCGGTAGCAAGATGGCTTCCGCCGGTGCGGACTGGCAGACCAACTACAAGACCCAGTTCAAGTGGTTCATCAGCTACTGCGAGCAGCGCTACGGCGGCATCGTCGCAGCGTACAACTACTGGATCGCTCATAACAATTACTGATTGCGATTATTCTCGGTCTACGCAAAGAGCCTCCGCCGATTGGTCTAACCACCGCACAAGGGGTTACCCCCTAACTTTATAATTGCGTATGCAATTCAATATCGCTCGCATAATTCACGGAGACGGCCATGACTTTTAATCGGTATATTTGCTTTTGTGCCATCCTTGAATCCATAGGTGCCATTGCCTGCATGCTGATGGCTCTTATTGGCAATAACCTGCTCGGAGTAATCGTGGCAGCGATCGCGGCGCTGTTGTGGATCGGCGGCGAAGTATGGGGCATGACTGCATTCCGACGGCAGAACCCGCGACGCGACGAGCTTTCCGATATGCATCAAGGCTCGGCCATGCAATTCGCGCTGGTCAGTTTGGTGGGCATTCTGGTAATTGTCGGCTTTATCTACACCACACTGAATCTGATTGACCGCTCGATAGTTCACATTATTCCGCCAATGCTGTTGCCCGCATTGGCCATGTGCGCCCTGGCCATTTCCGATATTCGATATCTATGGCTGGAACACGATGCCGGCACCGAGGGCGACGATGAAGACTAGCCTGAAACTTCACCGACTCCAACGCGGTATGAAGCAATCCGACCTCGCCGATCTGGTCAACGTGCGACGTGAGACCATAGGAAGGCTGGAACAGGGGCAATACTGCCCGTCATTGCGTCTGGCCATGGATTTGGCGCGGGTGTTCGGCACCACCGTAGAGGACCTGTTCAGTTTTGACGACGAGTACAAATCAGAATCCGAGTAGCCCGTCGGCGTGTCGCAGAAAAAATTTCCCTGTTGTTTGCCATGCACGTATCGCCAATCAGCGCAATCGTTGGAATAACAACGTTTTCAGAATGTCAGAAGACCCCGCTGCAACGGTAATGCGGCGACAATATGTTCGAACGTTGTCACATGGTGTGACCACGTTGTCACACCCCCTTACCCGTTAACATAATTACCCCTTATATACCGACAAAGGGGGGTGTATGGTTGGGGGTTGTAATTGAAGGAAGACCGATTTTCTATTGATAAGAACCGATTTTTTATCGGTAGTAACCGGTTCTATTGTGGAGGTTCGAAGTTATGAAGAAGAAGATTATGGCCGTGCTGGCCACTATCGCCGCAGTTCTGGGCTTTGGTTTTGCAACGAATACCGCTATGGCTGATGATTACGGTGCAACGGTTACTTACGGCGGCACCACCGCTACCGTGACGTTCCCTGCAGGCACATTCCAGCCGAACGAATCCGTCACCGTGTACTACGATGATGCCATCGTCGCCGACGTCCAGCAGATCGCTGAAGTATCCAAGACGTTCACTGCCAAGGCAGATGGTTCCTTGACTTTGCTGTACACGTTCAAGGCCAGCCAGGCTGGCAAGACCATCACGGTCAGGGCTGTTGCTGCATCCGGTACCAAGACCGCCACCATTCAGGTTCCGGCAACCGGAACCGGTGACCAGTCCGGTACCACGACTGCTACCACCGCCAACACCGGTGCGGCCATCGCACCGTACGGTGTGGCCGTTGTTCTGCTTGCCGCCGCGGGCATCGCCCTGTTCGCCGTCCACAAGAGCACCACTCGTCGCTGACGTGACTGACATAATAAACGGTAGACGCTGAAGCATAGTTCGCGAATACCACTGAACCGGGAGTCGATGATTCCCGGTTTTTTCATGTTATTGCTACGGTACATAACGCACGCATATTCGCGAGGAATGCTCACTGGAATATATGAGGGAATGCTCACAACACTTGAGAAGGGACGTTGTTATGCAAATCATGTATGTATGCACCGGCAATCAATGCCGTTCCGTGATGGCCGAATACTACACCCGAGCCAAGCTTGCCGACCGAGGAATTGGCTTGCAGAACGACAATATCACCGTGCGCAGCGCGGGTACTCTGCACTATCCCCCGCATCCCGCTGATCCGATGGTTATCGATTTGCTGAAGAACGACGGCATTGACGCGAATTCCCATTCTTCCACCCCTCTCACCACCGATATCAGCCGGCAAGCCGACCTGATTCTGTGTTTTGAGCGTGAGCAAATATCCGATTTGCTTGAGCAGAATCCACTGGCTATTCGCAAAGTATTTCTGTTCAATGACTTCGTGAACGCTTGCAAACATATGCATGCCGAGGGTCCGATTGCCGGCGATACCGCCGCAGACAAGCTTATCGAAATCATGGATTGCGTACCTATGCTGCGGCCGTTTTTGCCTACGGCACTCGAAACCGAAGACCCTCATCGTCAATCACGCGAGGTGTTTGAACGCGTGTATGCGGAAATCAAGCACGGCGTCGATATTATGCTCGGTGCTGTGGCCTGAATGCGATATCGGCGAATAGAGCCAGCAAAAAGACCGTCAGTTATTGCGATGTTGAAATTGCATATTTCTATATTCAATACGGCTGATATTGCGGGTTCTTGTTTCCTCTTTTCTTGGTATTGGTTAAATCAATGCTATTCGGGGAGCGCAATACGTAGGTCAAATGTTCTTCAATTATACAATCATGCATGCATATGATTTGTATAATGCGAAATTAGCTGGTTACAATTAGTGACGTAAATAAAAAACACGTGACCAATGCAATAAGGAGAGCAATTATGGCTTCATTGCTTCAGGGATTCGAAGAGGTTCAGCTGGTCAAGCCGGTGGGCAAGACCGTTCTGACCGTCACCGATTCCGCCATTCGTTTCAACAAAGCCACCGCTGAAGTGCTCGGATTCCCGGCGTACGTCAAGGTGCTGATTAACGACAAGACCAAGCAGATCGCCGTAACCCCGACCACCGCCAAGGCCGACAACGCCATTAAGTTCAGCAAGCCCGAAGGCAAGCAGGCTGCTTCGGTAAGCGTCAAGGAAGCCACGCTCATTGAAGCAGTGAAGGCATACTTCACTCTGCCTGAGGCTCCGGAAGGCGAAATCGCCTACCAGTCCGTCAACGGTACCGCCTACCCCGAAAGCAAGACCGTGATCTTCGACGTGGCCAACGCCACCGCTGGCACCATGAAGCGCCGCGGCCGCAAGAAGGCCGCCTGATTCTTCTGCCTTGAAACGGTGCCCTGATTGAAGACGAGGGGCCGGAACCCGTAAAAGATTCCGGCTGTTCCGCTGACAAGTCAGCGGCCTCGTCTGAGACTTAATCCAAGCAGTACCAGTGTGGCGATGATGATAGCCGTCGACCATCCCTGTCCAACTTGGTTGGCCAGAGCGATCAACAGGCCCGTCATCAGGCCTTCCCGGTATTGTCGGTCAGATCTCGGACGGTTGTCATGGTCGTTGCCTTCCATGAGAACCTCCTCTTTAGTTGTAACCAGTCACTATGCCTGCTGGCACAATGACACCGTGCCAAGGTGCCACGCTAGTAGTTCCTTGGTTTGGTCTGTCCAGTGTACGGGGAAGGTTCGATGGATGCTGGTATGCTGTGTTGTAGCAGAAAGGTCGCGCTAGCTTCGGGGCAATCTTCTCGGCGGCGCCACAGACTTTCGCCCCGTTGGACCCAACTGCCGAGGTTTCCTCAACCTCAGTTGTTACCAAAAAGGTCTCTGGCTGGTGAACAGCCAGGGACCTTTTACTTTTTCAAATTCCGGGTTAAGGGCCAGTTTCCTTACCTCGATTTGCAAGGAAAGCCCGACGCCATAAGGCACCACCACTAAGAATCGTGCCGCAACCGCGCTTTGCGACCCACCCAAGCAAATACCAGGCAAATAAAATTTTGGCGGAATTCCAACGTTTCGCACATGTGAAGTACAGAATACGCAGTAACGAAGCAAATAAAAAATGTATTGCTTCAATGTTTGTTGGGCGGGTTCGGCAGTGTTTTCCGCAGTGTCCGATGGTCTCACATGCCTAGCCGGCGAGCGCCCTGTTGTTGATGATGAGCAGGCGCGAGTGGCTGAAACACTCAAGAAACTCCATCGAGGCGATATGGACATCGTTGCCTACGAGGATGAGCACAAGTTTGATGGGGACGGGGACGAACCGGCGTAGCATCAGTTCGCTTGAACTCACATATTCATGTATATATGTGTATATAAGTGTATATTTTTACCTAGAACTTATGGAAGGCCAAAGGAACCGTGCAGCGCGGGTCCTCGCGAACCCATTTCGCCAGCGCGCCCTCGGACGGGTAGCCGAGCTTGGCGACGACCTTCCTGATGGTCATGCCCTCCGTGAAATACAGGTCAACGGCCCTGCGCCGATCCTCCATCGAAAACATGCGGACTCCAATCCGGACGCCAAAACGTCCAACTTTCCGTCCGCCCATTACCATGTTTGGTAGGCCTCGATGGTCGGGGCCTACCAAACATGGTAATGGGCTGCTGCATACTGCAATGCAGCAGCCCCCTTTTACTATTGATGAACAATGTTGTCATATACATCGGCAAATGCGTAATCTGCTATCGCACTCAGCATTAATCTCAAAATACTATGGCGTTTCCGCATTCGTCCGAGTCGATCAGTCGTTAGGAACAATCACGACTTTGCCTTCGGCCACATCCTTGAGATGCTTGCCGTAGGGGCTCTTGCCGTAACGTTCGGCCGATTCGAGGAGCTCCTCCTTGGAAATCCACCCATTTTCGTAGGCGATTTCCTCCACGATGGCGATGGGCAGGCCCTGGGCGCGCTGCACGGTGCGCACGAACTCGCCCGCCTCGTACAGGGAATCCATGGTACCCGTATCCAGCCATGCGTAACCACGACCCAGCGTTCGCACGTTCAGGGAGCCGTCCTCCAAATACATCTTGTTCAGGTCCGTGATCTCCAGTTCGCCACGAGCCGACGGCCTGACCCGCTTGGCGAACTCGACCACACGCTCGTCATAGAAGTACAGACCCGTCACCGCGTAATGCGACTTCGGCTCCTTCGGCTTCTCCTCGATGGAGACGGCCTTTTTATGCTCGTCGAACTCGACCACACCATAGCGTTCCGGATCGTCGACATAGTAGCCGAACACACTTGCGCCCTCGCCGCCTTCGGCCTTAGCGACGGCCTTGCGCAATGTGGCGCCCAGACCGTTACCGTAGAAGATGTTGTCGCCCAGCACGAGCGCGCACGGCTCGCCGTCGATGAACTCCTCTCCCAAGAGGAATGCCTGCGCCAAACCATCCGGGCTGGGCTGCACCTTATAGGAAAAATGCACGCCGTAATGCGAACCGTCGCCGAGGAGCTTTTCGAAGTTCGGCAGGTCCTTCGGCGTGGAGATGATCAGGATGTCACGGATGCCCGCAAGCATGAGCACGCTGAGCGGATAGTAGATCATCGGCTTGTCATACACCGGCAGCAACTGCTTCGACGTGACGGTGGTCAGCGGGTAAAGGCGGGTGCCGGAACCTCCGGCGAGAATGATGCCCTTCATACGCTTGTCCTTCCTTGGTCCTGATGTTTCCGGGCTGTCCAGTCAGTCACCGACGGCATAGACGCCGTATTCGGCGTGAGAATCGAGCAGCTGGAACAGCGTGTCCACGATGTTCCGGGAATCGGCGGATTCCGAGCGTCGCAGGATGTAGTGTTCCGGCGCATTCGCCACCGCGATGTCGCCCGCAGCCTTCGTCTGCCCGTAGACGCTCTCCGGGGCGATCGCTTTGGCTTCCGAATCGGCTCCGTAAACCTTATCGGTGCTCGCATGCACCAATGTGACGTGATGATCCTTCGCCGCACGAGACAACAGCGCGGGCCCTTGGGCGTTGATGGTCCATGCCCGAGCATGGTTCTCCCCGATTTCGCACTTGTCCGCGGATAGTTCCTCGGCGTTGATGATCGTGCCGTACAGGCTCCAATCGTACTCGTCGTACGCGGTCGGATCGGAGAAGTCGAACTCGTCGATGTCCGTGTACTCGAAACCACGCAGACCATGCGCCTCCGCGTACGCGCGGACCGCACGGCCCAACTGGCCGTTGCAGCCCGTCACCAGCGTGCGCTTCGGCTCCATCGGCTTCGCATCCCTGAGCATCGGATGATGCAGGTCCGCCTCGGAGCGTTCGGACTCCTCCAACGGGATCGGCCACTCGATGCCCAGCTCCGGGTCCGCGAGGTTCACAAACGTGTACGTCTTCTTCTGTTCCAGCGACCAATGCGCGTTCACCAGATACGTGTACACGGTCCCGTCCTGCAAGGCCTGGAAACTGTTGCCCACGCCGCGCGGCACGTAGATCGCCTTCGACGGGTCCAGACGCGTCGTGAACACCTGACCGAACGACTCGCCCGGACGCAAATCGACCCACGCGCCGAAGATCTCACCCGCCGCGATCGAGATGTACTTATCCCACGGCTCCGCATGGATGCCGCGCGTCACGCCCTTCGTCGCGTTGAACGAGATGTTGTTCTGCACCGGACCGAAATCCGGCAGGCCCAACGCGGTCATCTTCGCACGCTGCCAGTTCTCCTTGAACCAGCCGCGGTTATCGCCATGCACCGGCAGATCGAACACCAAAAGCCCCGGGATGTTCGTCTCCGTGACCTTCAGCTCCTTCTCGAAATCAAACGCCATACCCGATCACTGTCCCTGCTGCTTGTACTTGGCCTCGGTGGCGGCCTTCGCGGGCTCCCACCACGCGCGGTTCTCCGTATACCACTCGATCGTGCGCTCCAGGCCCTTCTGGAAGTCCGTATGCGTCGGCTCCCAACCCAGTTCGGTCCTGAGCTTCGTCGAATCGATCGCGTAACGGCGGTCATGACCCGGACGGTCCTTCACCCAATCGAAATCATCGGGTGACTTGCCCATCACGGTCAGGATGTCACGCAGCACGGTGATGTTGTTGCGTTCGCCGTCCGCGCCGATCAGGTACGTCTCGCCGATACGGCCCTTCGTCAGGATCGCCCACACGCCCGTCGAATGGTCGTCCGTGTGGATCCAGTCACGCACGTTCTCCCCGTTGCCGTACAGCTTCGGCTTCAGCCCCTCGAGGATGTTCGTGATCTGACGGGGAATGAACTTCTCCACATGCTGGTACGGGCCGTAGTTGTTCGAGCAGTTCGAGATCGTGGCGCGGATGCCGAACGTGCGGTGCCAGGCACGCACCAGCAGGTCCGAGCTCGCCTTCGTCGAGCTGTACGGGCTCGAGGGATGATACGGGGTCTCCTCCGTGAACTTGGCCGGATCGTCCAGGGCCAGGTCGCCGTACACCTCGTCCGTGCTCACGTGGTGGTAGCGCACGTCGTACTTGCGGGCCGCCTCCAAGAGGCGGAACGTGCCCTCCACGTTGGTCTTCAGGAACGGCTCCGGATTCGCGATCGAGTTGTCGTTATGCGACTCCGCCGCGTAATGCACGATCGCATCATGACCAGGAACCAACTTGTCGAGCAGTTCCGCGTCGCAGATGTTGCCGTGCACGAACTCCACGCGGTCGCCCAGGATGCCCCTGATGTTCTCCAGGTTGCCCGCATACGTCAACGCATCCAGGACCGTCACATGCACATCAGGATGATGGTCATACACGTAATGCACGAAATTTGAACCGATAAAACCACAGCCACCGGTCACAATAACGTTCTTCGGAGAGAAAACTTCATCAGCCATACCCCCATATCCTACAAGGAGGGGGGCACCCCGCGGAAACACCCTCCTCGGGTTACGGTAAACCGAACATAGGCTTCATCATCGAACGAGACGAGTCGGACGGCATCGTCCTCTTCGGCCAGACGTTTCATGTTGTCGGTGAATCCTTCCTTGGAGGGTGTCTATTCAATAGAAAGTGGGCCGTGTGAGCGTGTGGATGTCTTCCATGTGAGCGACGACTGGATTGGCTACAATGTATCGGACTGGTTCATGCGGGACATGACAACGAAGGAGTTGATCATCATGGCCGATCCGAATCGTCCCCGTCATTACGAGGAGGAGTTCAAGAGGCAGATCGTGTGTTTTTGTTCAATAGGAAGTTGAGGTTTTAGTCACGAAGGTTTTTCGGGTTTAGGCGGAAAGGCATGCCGACCACCCGTGGGCCTTAGCCTGATGGTGCTTCTAGTTCCATTCGGGAAAGGTCCGGAAAGGCAATGATCAGCATGCCCCAAATACAGTCTATCCGTTCGCGTCGCAGGAACGGTGAGTCCATCGCCTCGATAGCGCGCAGCGAGAGGGTCAGCGAGCCGACCGTGCGCAAGTATCTGAGGGTCGACGACCTATCGGCCAGGCCGCCCGTGAGGCGACGTCGTGGTTCGGTGATCGACGAGTGGCTGCCCATGATCGAGGGCATGCTCGCCGAGGACCGGGAGACCTGGCGCAAGCAGCGGCATACCGCGACCCGCATCCATGAGCGGTTGCGCGACGAGTACGGGGCCGGGGTGTCGTTGTCGACGGTGACCCGGACCGTGGCGCGGCTCAGGCGCGAGGCCGCGGCGGAGCGGGAGGCCGGTTTCCTGGACCTGTCGTGGCATCCGGGCGAATGCCAGGCGGACTTCGGCCAGGTCGACGTGCGCTACCGGGGCGTCGTGACGCGAATGCGGCATTTCGTGTTGGATTTCCCGTACTCGAACATCGGGCCGAGCCAGCTGATGCCCGGGGAGAACGCGGAGTGCACGTGCCAGGCCCTCAGGAACCTATTCGAATGGCTGGGCGGGGTGCCCGAACGCATCGTGTATGACAACGCCGCCGGCGTCGGACGCAAATGGTTCGACGGGATCCGCCTGACCCGCCTGTTCCAGGCGTTCCAGGCGCACTACGGGTTCGAGTACACGTTCTGCAACCCGTACTCGGGACACGAGAAGGGCGGCGTCGAGGCCAGGGTCGGGGCCGTGCGCCGCAGGCTGTTCGTGCCGGTGCCCGGCGTATGGAACCTCGACAGCTTCAACCTGCGCCTGCCCGGCCGCTGCCTCGAACTGGGGGACAAGGACCACTACAGGAAGGGCGAGAGCCAGACCGGCCTGTTCGACGAGGACCGGAAGGCGCTGCTGCCCCTGCCCGCCAAGCCGTTCGACGTGGTCACGTGGACGAGGATGAAGGCCGACAAATACGGCAACATCACCGTCCAGGGCCGCCACCGGTACGCGGCCGGACCCGAACACGCCGGCCATGAGATGATCGTCGGCCTGAGGGCCCTGGAGGTGGAGATCCTCGATGCCGAAGGCAAACGCGTGATCACGCATCCGAGGTCCTACGGGGACAAGCCGACCGACAGCGGCGACCCGTCGAGCCAGCTCGGGCTGTTGTGCGACCGGCCGGCGGCCTGGCGCAACAGCCGGGTGCGCGACGCGATGCCCGACCCGCTTCGCGAATGGATCGACGCGCAGGACGAGGCCACGCGGCGCGACAGCCTGCGTGCCCTGCTGCACGCCGACGGCGAGAGCGGCTGGCGGGCGGCCGTGGCCGGCATGCTCGAGATCCTCGAATCCACCGGAGGCACGGACCGGGCCGGGGTATGTCTGGCCGCGGCACGCCACGCCTCGGGCCTGGGACCCGTGGCCTACGACGACCCCGTGGACCTGAGCGAATACGACATCGCCTACACCAAGGAGGACGAGTGAACCAGAAGAACGGACGGACCGACCCCGGCCCGCTGCGCGAGCGGGCGAGGAGCCTGTTCATCTCCAAGGCCACCATCGACGAAACGCTCGAATGGGCCACGCCCCGCCAACTGGACGCCATCGACCGCATGCTCGCCACGGAACTGGCCAACAGGGAGGCCTCCAAACGGGCAAGGCTCATGCGCCAGGCCCGGTTCCCGGTGCCCAAAAGCCTCGACGGCTACGACTTCGCGAACGTGCGCCTGCCCGACGGATACACCAAGGAGCAGCTGACCGGCCTCGATTTCGCGGCCAAGGCGCAGGACCTCGTGTTCTACGGCAAGACGGGACGCGGAAAGACCCACCTGGCCACCGCCCTGGGCATGCTCGCCATCGAGCAAGGCAGGAGCGTGAGGTTCCGGCAGACCGCGGAGCTCGTGCTCCAGCTCGGCAAGGCCAAACGCGACGGCGCCCTCGACAGCCTGCTCAGGGACCTCGCCCGTGCCGACCTGATCATCCTCGACGAGTTCGGCTACGCGCCCGTGCGCCTCGACGGGGCCCGTCTCCTCTACCAGATCATCGCCGGCAGCTACGAACGTCGCAGCATCATCTTCACCACGAACATCGAGTTCAGCAAATGGGGGACGATCTTCGCCGACGACAAACTCGCCGCCGCGATCATCAACCGCATCGTCCACCACGGACGCCTCATCGAATTCACCGGCCCCAGCCGACGCGTCAGCCAAGCCCTCATGTTCGGCAAGACGGACAACCAGTAAAACAAACCACCGGCCGGCACTCCTCATGCCGAAAACCGAAAAAAACTAGTGACGAAACACGAAACACCGACTTGACTAAAAACAATCGTGCAGTCGTAACGGGAACGGCAAGCCGTCGTCGCAGATCAGGGCGGAGTACGGCATCCCGCGTTCCACGCTGCGGCGTTGGGTGCAGGGGGATACGTAACAGCGGCTCCACGAAAGCGGCCGACAACCGCACTCCCGAGGAGAACGAGCTGATCGAATTGCGGAAACGCGACAGGCAGCTGGAGATGGAGGTCGACGTTTCAGAACAAGCGGCGCCGGTATTCGCACGAAAGCAGGCGCGATACGGTCCGACGCCGGCCGCTGCCCGATATCGGCGCAGCGCAGGATCCTGGGCGTTGCCAAGTCGACCTGCCACTGGATGCTCGAACACCCCGAGGCCGAACGCGCCGACCCTTACGAGAAGGATGTGGAGCGCGTGTGGAGGGACAGCGGCAAGGTGTACGGGGCCAGGAAGATCAGGCACGCCCTGGGGCACGAGGGCGTGACGCTGTCCCGCCGCCGCATCAACCGGATCATGAAGGGGAACGGCATGGCCGGCTCCTGTTCCAAGGCCGCCTATAGGCCACGCCCGGCCAGGCCGGACGACGACCCGGCTCCCGACATCCTCGCCCGCGAGTTCAATGGCCATGCGCCGCGCACCCATCTGGCCTCCGACCCGGCCTACGTGAGGGTCGGCAGTTCGTGGGCGTACGTCTGCCTGCCCGGCGACCTGGCCAGCCGGCAGATCGCCGGCCATTCGGTCGGCGTCGGGCACGACGCCGATCTCGTGTTGGCCGCGTTCGCCGCGCTGCGCTTCCCGCTGGATGAGATCGAGGTGTTCCACACGGATCGCGGCGGCGGGTTCGCCGGGGAACGCGTCGAACGCGTGCTCGACGTGTTCGGCGTCACGCGTTCCCTTTCCAGGCCGGGCAACCCGTACGACAGCGCGGTGGTCGAATCCACCAACCGGCTCGTCAGGAAGGAGCTCATCCACAGGAACGTCTACACGAACGTGGAGCAACTGCGCTCGGACGTCAACCGGTACGTGTGGTGGTACAACCACCAACGGCTCCACTCGACCCTCGGGTACCTGAGCCCCGTGGAGTTCACACAACAAGGAAAAACCCTCTAGAAACAGTCCAACACACCGTTGCCAATCCAATATACGTAAGGGAACAGTCTGTTGAATTCTCTTGATGGGCATAAAGGCTTACGACAAAACCAATCGAATTCACATCGTTTTCGAAGCAGCTCTATCGACCTCGTTGTTTGTTCTGATAGATTCCCAAAGATTGGTAGAGGGGTTATATTGCTTAATAACATGAGCAGGGTTACCTACCGCAATTGAATATGGAGGAATAGATTTAGTGACGACGGATCCCGCCCCGATAATTGACTTTTCTCCGATTTCAACGCCGCCTAAGATAATCACGTTATTCCCAATCCATGCACCTCGGCCAATATGGATTCCCTGGGTGAGTTCAAGGTCGTTGTCCAGATAGGAATCTGGCAGCGGAGACATACCGTGGTTGTAATCAATCATGACAATGTCAGAAGCAAGCAGTGTGTCATCTTCAATGATGATTTCTGAGGTACATTGCAAAGTGAGATTTCTAGTCACATGTACTCGTTCTCCAATGCGAATTTCAGGTTCACGATCGAAGGGCTTACCGTGCGAAGCATCCCAGCAATAGAGACGACAATTATCACCAAGGACTACGGAACCAGCACAGTGAATATACTAAGATAGTCGCAGATCCAGGTTTTTGCCGGCACGCATCCCTTTGTTCCACGAAAGGAACTTCACGGATTCACACCATTTGTAGTATCTGTCTCGAATGCGGCCTAGTCCAAACAAGATGACTCCTTTGTAATCCAAACTTCATGAGCGCCCTCGACTGATGAAGACAGCGTAATCAGAGAGGAAGACATAGCGGTTCGATTTATAGTCGATGTCTAATGTGACCTAATTTTCGCCTATGAAGGTAAATATCAAATGAGATAGTTTGAACTACACTGAAAGCATACTCTCCTTCTAGGGCAAGTTTCTACAAAAGAACGGTTCAAGACATATGACAGCGAAGATTCTGGTAACAGGCGGCGCAGGTTTTATTGGTAGCGAGATCGTAAAACAACTGAGCGCTCATGATGAATACGAAATTCGCGTTCTAGATGCATTGACCAAACAAATTCATGGCAACAATCCTGAAAAGTCATATCTTTTCCAATCCATAAAAGATTGTTGTGATTTCATCCGTGGAGACGTGCGTGATTTCACAACAGTCCAGAAAGCCCTTGAAGGGGTAGATGTTGTTTTGCATCTTGCGGCAGAAACCGGTACCGGGCAATCCATGTACATGATCAACCAGTACAACGAGGTCAATGTCATGGGTTTGTCAAATATTTTTCAAGCACTATCGCTCAAGGGGGAAAGCAACACTATACGCAAAGTCATCCTGTCGTCATCGCGTTCTGTGTATGGCGAAGGCGAGTATCAATGCCCAAACTGTGGCGTAGTCTACCCCCGTGGACGCAAAACTAAAGATATGATGCAAGGCGATTTCACTATGCATTGCGACAAGTGCAATACCGCCTTGACCTTAATGCCCACCACCGAAGACAGCAAAACCACCCCAAATTCTCTTTATGCGTTCACCAAGCTTTCACAAGAGATGATGATTCAGACAATGTGCCCTGCGATGGATATTGATTACACCATCTTCCGTTTCCAAAATGTGTACGGAGCAGGCCAATCATTGAAGAATCCTTACACTGGCATTCTTTCCATCTTCTCCTCATTGCTTTTGGACAATAAAGACATCAATATCTTTGAAGACGGCAAGGAAAGCCGCGACTTCATCCACGTAAAGGATGTTGCTTCCGCGGTCATCAAATCTATCAATACGGCCGCATCGAACGGAGAAATCATCAACCTGGGCAGCGGAATCGGAACAAGTGTCATCGAAATAGCTGAGACATTGAAACGAATCTATGGCAGTACCAGCAATCTGAACGTTACCGGTGATTTCCGTATCGGAGACATCGCACATAATGTCGCTGATACCCAAAAGGCACGAAAGCTGCTTGATTTCACTCCGTCGATTTCCCTGCAGGAAGGTTTGACCGAGTTTTGCGAATGGGTGCTGGGACAAGAAACCGACAACAGTCGTTACGAACAATCCCTTACAGAGTTGGAACGTTCAGGAATGTTTATTCGAAAGTAAGCATCTAGAACCTTGGCCGAAGCATAATGCTATATTGCTTCGGCCAGTTCCAAGAACAATCTCATTAAAAAAATTCACATCATCTTAGATGGCCAAGTACGAAAGCTTTTTTCTCATCAGTAGCCATCTTTTTAGTATGCATAAAATCATCATCATGTTTAGCCGCATATTCACCAACGGACTCGATCACCCTACCCGGCACACCCACTACGATGGAATTTGCAGGAATATCATGCGTAACAATAGTGCCGCATCCGATAATGCAATTATCTCCGATTGTTACCCCCGGCATAATAATGGCATTAAAACCAATATGCACGTTATTGCCGATTCGAATTTTCCCAAAGAGATCGATATCGGATAGCTCAGAATACTTATGACGCAATACCCACACGCCACCGTCATGAGTCACAAATCTAACACCAGATGTAATCCTGACATTATCGCCGATCTCAATCAACCACGGTTCACTTCCAAAATCCCAGCCATTGAGAATCTCGAAGCCCCCCCCCAGCTTTAAACCCAGCTTTCGGTAATGAGCAGCATTTTTCTCAGCATTACGGAAATGATTCATTAATTTCTCAAACAATGCGGTTCCTTTCTATATCAGACAGATATTTTGCTCTTTTTGTATAGGAACAAGGAGGCAACCATCAGGACAAATGCTGCTATATAACGAATAATCGTGAAGTGATATAGAGGAATCGCAATGGCGGAAAGCACAATTACCAGCCATTGTATACCGATAATGACTTTGTCATCATATACGGTTTCCTTGGTTCCCGTGATAGTGAAGTGCAGTTTTTTGGACACACGCATTTGCACATACGACAAGAATACGAATGCAATCAACATCGAATAGGCCGCTGCCTGGTATCCAAATAGAGGAATCAGTACTGCATTCAGTACAATATTCAGTACTGCGCCACAAATAGAGGCAATCATTATGTATGAAGATTTTTTGTGATACAACAACACGTTTGCATACATATTGGAAATAGCGTTCTGGAAAATGGCTGCAGAAATTGGCGGCATGATGTAAATCGCTGCCATATATTCATCAGTTGCGATTATCTTGACCACCTCAGGAGCTAGGAAAGTCATCAATACGCATACCGCAGCATAGGTGAGCAGCAGAATCGAAGCGAGGCTCCGAACTCTTTTCTTGCCTTCGGAATCATCAATATTCCGATAGAGGAATGGGATAAACGAAGAATTAATTGCCGACCATACGATTGCGGAAACGGTACTCACCGAGGAAAGTGTGCCATAAATGCCCACAGCGGAATTATCAACGAACCAACCAATCATCACGCGACCGGAATTATTCAGAATCTGCGTGGCGAACTGATTCGCAATAAGAGGCACACTCAGAGCAAGTGAGAATTTCCAATACCGCATGGAAATGAACTTGCGCCCTCGCACCATGATGTATACCCATAGCACAAGAGCAACAGCATATAGCACGGCATAATTCGCGAACAATCGTCCTTCGGCCGCTTTTCCGCTTCCTCGCATATACAATACAGCGACAATGGAAAGTGCTGATGCCACAATTGCGGAGCCAATCGTCACCAGTGTTGCTGCCTTGTACTTATACTCGTAACGCTGTCTTGCCAGCCAGAACTCCGTAGCCGGCAGCAATAGGAAACCAACTAGCATCAGCAGCAACAGCGATTTGTCTAGGCCAAGTATGCGACTCCAAAAATTGGGAGCAACGGAATATACGGCAAAGAATACGATTGATGTGAACGTCGTGAGCGTCAGCACTGAAGATTCGTACCTATCGCGCTCATGCTCATATTCCTTCAACGCGACCATATATCCGCCGTAAGTCAACGAGAGCGTCGCCACAACCGTCAGTATCGACTGCCAAGAATTGTACAGATTGACTGTGCCCATCTCAGAAGTTGACATGATTCGGGTAAAAATTGGCACAGTAACAAAGGCCAAACCTTTAGAAAACAGCGATGCGAATGTGTATGCTACCGCCGATTTCATACCCTCGGATGGCCGCTTATTCCAAAAATGTTTTTTAATGTGTTTTGCCATTATTCGTCTGCACCATCATTGTTGGAAACGATTGATCCATGAGCCGACGGAATAGTAGTGTCTTGTCTCTTGAGAATATGGGTGAAACTCGGAACGCAGGAACACGGTAAGCTCTTCTTCATCAGGGTTCTGCAAATCAATGACCAGAATATTATTGGGATCATAAAAATTCGCTGACAATAGAGCCATGTTAGTCGAAACGAGTTTCTTGTTGAGGAAAATGGATTCCATCACGCGCATAGAGAATCCGTTCTGACCTTGCTGCGTGATATCCAAAATCGCCTTGCTTTGCGAAACCATATCGAGATAATCCGCATAATTAACATATGAGTGCCTAATGGTGAATGGCAAATCTTCATGCTGATTACCGTTTTCAACAATTACGAATTCCGGTTTCATGCCAGCATCGGAGATGATTTGATGCAAAGCAAGCATTTTTGCCTTGCGATCCTTGAGAAAACCAAGAAACAGGATATCTGACGTCAGAGCACGTTCCGGGAGACGCAAGTTCTCGTCATACATGATGGTGTTGAAGCGGAATCCATATTGCTTGCAGTCATTTTCGTCATACGAATAATATGAGAAACCATACTTCCTGCACGCCGTAAGATGACCAAGGACAACCTGCTTGTCGCGAACAATATTCCAGGAATATAGATAACATTTCGCGTCAGGATTTTTATGTCTATTAATGTTGCGCAATAACGCCGGATCCAGCCATACCGTAAAATCAAAAACAATGATCTTGGAAAACGACTGCAAATCCTTGTACCAATCAGTATAGAACAGCGAGCTGGCAGCAAGCCTCAGCTTCCTCATTGCTTTCCAAACCATTTCGGACGCGCCATGAACTTCGCGGAACACAGGGAAAACCACCACATTAGGAAGTTTCATACTATTGAAATAATAGAAGCTACCGCTGGGAACAAGCAGCAGAGTCCGTTCCATTACATCACCTCTTTAGCATTCATCAGATTGGAAACCATTAGCGAATGGCGAGGATTACATGTAGCAATCGCATGTCCAACGACACTGGACTGCTTATGTGTGAAATAGGAGCTGAGATAAATCGGGAACATCATGAGACCCGGATAGAACAAATACGTCTCGCTAACCGTGGAATTGATAAACATAAAAGCAAATACGGCAATGAGTATTTTCTTTGGTTCCCGTCGAATCATTGGATAGAAAATCATAATCATCATCGTCAGCCAGAAAATCATTCCATACACTGCGGCATAGGTCGCAATGCTAGCGGCAACTGCAGCTGGGTCAAATGAGTCTCGTATCGCATAGAATGCGTCAAAACCGATACCGAACGGGTCCATGGAAAGAGCCTTCAAACTAGCCATCACTGTAATCCAACGATATTGTCCCGTGCTATCCTCTAAATTGACACCACCGCCAATGCCTCCACCAAATAGCTTGTTCAGCACTTGAACATAAAGGAGACTCTCTTCCCCGCGAAGCAAATAATCAGTGATCAGCACCGCCGTAATGGCGACCACTAGCACTGCAAGCTTTTGTTTCAGCGTACGTATGCCTCGCTCTCTGCCACGCATAAAGAAGAAGCACAACAAGATGACCATCATAGAAAGATAACCGGTCGTCGACTGGCAAGTAATCAGTGTGAGCAAGACAATGACGGTCGCCGTACGATATTGCTTCTCGTTATCAAAATATAATTTCTTTTTCCAAAATAACAGGACGAATAAAACAGCATTGAGTACAATCTGATACACGCCAGGTTCAGTGTAGAAACCACAATTACGGGTTGCGTGTATTTCAAGATACGAGTAAAGCCAGAGTCCTTTTCCATGAAGCACAGTGGCCCATTGACCCGTCCCCAAGTTCTGCGTCCAGAATGATGTTGCAGGCCATGCATTCACCAGCGAAGGGTTAATGCAAAACGCCGCCCAAAATAGCACACTGATGATGCCAAAGAAACAAACAATTCTTACGAATCGGGTAAGAAACATTCTCCGATCAATAGTCATTGCGATATAGGTGACAACCAGCATCGCTGCGTTGGAAAGAAAAGTTAGGGGCCCCACACCTCCTGTTTTCAATCGGATGACAATCGTTGCCAATGCAAGCAAAAGGCAAAACGACAGCACATAAACATTCCTATATTTTGCGCTCAACAACGCAAGCAGGGCATATATAGCAATAATCACGCCATACACCAATGTGGTATTCAGATAGCGTGACATCGCGCAGCTGCCCGGAATCAGTAACATAAGGTACAGCCACGCGTACTGGAGTGTTTTGGTCTTCGTTATGCGAATCATCAACACCTCTGGAAAAAACTAATTTCGACGCAAATTGCCGTTGAGCAATCTTCCATAATAAGTTTCGACACCATTGATTTCGGTGGGAAACTCTTGCTTCCATGTCAATTTGAACAATGATGTATCGGCAATTAATGACTCCCAATGACGCTCATTAAAGACATCACCTAAACACTTGAACAGGTCATCGCATTGTGGATTATTGGGGGTGATTGCTGCAAACGCCTCCTTAACCGCAGTGCAATGTCGTTGCACTAGTACGATTAAATAATCCAAGAACAAGTAGTCGACCATAAAATCATTTGTACGCCAATATTCAAGCAAGAAATCACGTATCACGGCAAATATCCAACGATGGTCGGCATCACATCCAAAAGAGTAATTTGCAAAATATCCCTGCGCCACACTTGCATGCAAATACTCGGGGCGCTTGATAGAGAACAATGGCTGGCCAAAACAGTCTTCAATATCGCCAGCGCAATAGAACGTCGCGTCCAACCACAATCCGCCATACTGAGCCAGCAACGATAAACGCAGCAAGTCCGACAAATGTGTGCGAGCAATAGTGCCTTCATGATATTTGCGCATCATCCAGTCAGGGAAGGTCACATAATCACGATAATTGTCCTCGGTAATCACAATCACACGTCGATCTCCCGCATATTCGCGAATCGATTCTACACAGCGTTGGACGATACGCGGAGCATGGTCAAGCCCTTGCCACCAGCATAACCAGATGCAACCTTTGAGTTCCTCCGGTACGGCTGGAAGATTTACCTTATAGCGATAGCCAGAAGCGAAATCTCCATATCGTTTCTCGAAATACTTAAGCAGTGTTTCATGCTTACGAATCAGACGACGACGCGCATTCGGCGGTTCCGCATACCCATTACGGCACATAATTTGGATATCCGCCTTAGCAATAAGCGTTTCCACTGCAGCCGGCCATGAAGTCAATTTCGCTATTTCCGCCGTAGATCGTATTTCCTCACCAATGCGGTGAAGATAGCGTCTAATGCTATTGTGAGCTCCCATTTCATTCCCTGCTTTTTTGCAATACCACGTCACTGACTTTTATGATTGATATATCCCTCGGTGGCATGATCCTTATGCTTGATAATGCAAGGATTGTCAATAACTACCGAGTGACTTGGCACGTCGCGATTCACAAAGGCCCCAGGAGCAATCATTACGTCGTTCCCGACCTTCACTCCTCCCACTATTGACGCATTGATTCCAATCCAAATGTCATCACCAAGCGTTGGAGCACCTTTTCTCTTTCCACGATTCTCCTGGCCAATAACAACCCCTCGATGGATATTGACATTCCGCCCAATAACGGCTTGAGGATTGATGGTGATGCAATAAGGATGTCCGATATACAGGCCACCACCGATAACCGTTTGATGGCTTAACTCGATGAAATTCCTCTGACGGCACCAGCGAAACAGCAGTCGATACACCAACTGCATAGGCTTGAACCTGCACTCTTGGCAACAACGAAATAACCGCTGGAATCTAGGCATTTTCTCAACGGCGTATCGATACTTATCCTGCTCGAGCAAAGTACCCATTGTTATCCTCAATCCTTTGCGAAAAAATGGAAAATCAATGTTCCGTATCGAGGATTCGGGTAATCTTCAAAGCATCGCCCCACGCGGCTTTGGAGTCATAGGGCCGATCAGGGAATGCACCATATTTCAATTTGATGGAGAACCCATTCTCGGCAATAAACCGTTCCACCCTATCAGCAAGTTTTTCGGGCTTACCGGAACAGATATTGATAATCCCCAACACTTCATCCTGATTCACCGCCGCGGCAACTTGATGACAGAAATCGGGATAATCTAGAAAATCATACTGGTTCTGACCTGTGGTGAACGGGAACTCTTTCTTACCTTCGATCTCCGCCGCAACGATTTTTGAGAAAATGGAGCTGCCATATTGCGTATCGCTGACGATGTAATATCCACGAAGCCACTGGAACTTTACTTTGTTCTGCAACGCTATGGTCTGCAATGCGTTACGGAGCGCATCCTTGGCGATTCCATACATGCTCATCGGCCAGCATGGGGTGTGAGCGTTGATGCTGCCTTCATGGAATCCGATTTCATGCATCGATCCCATGCACGCCACTTGCTGGATTCCGGATTCGCACAGTTTTTTCAGGAATGCAACATGCTTAGGCAAATCCTCAAAGTGCGCATTCGAATTGTGTACAAAACCATCACGCCAAGCCAGATGCAACACCACATCGGGCTCGCCGAAGTACGTATAGGGATCTTCAATCGAGAAGATGTCTCCGGGCACGCAATGAGCCGCAGAATTCACATGGTCACAGGCGAAGTCTGTGGCGATTACCTCGTTTCCACGCTTAAGCAACTCATCAACCACACCGCGCCCTAAATATCCATTAGCACCGGTAACCAAAATCTTCATGATTTTCTCCTTGATATTCTTGATGTCTTATTTCTCTTTAATGGCCGAAAGCCACTGCTTCGAAATAGAGTCAACCGACAAACGTTCACGCAACCGCACGCCAGCTTTGCTAAAGCGTTCCTGCACACCAGTATCGCCTGCAATACTGCACATAGCCGTAACCATGCGCTCCTTGTTCCGAACCGGAACAAGATATCCATTTACGCCATTGTCAATGACCATGCGGGCCCCACCGATTGGGCAGTCCGTAGCAATCGTCGGAATTCCCAACGCAATAGCTTCAATCATTGAATTCGAGAGTCCCTCAAAATCCGAGGAAATGACAAACATGGCGGCATCGAAAATGCAGGCATGAACATCCTTCCGGAAGCCGCAGAAATGAACGCTATCGCCAACCCCTCGGGAAACTGCATAACGCTTTAGATCATTTTCCAGTGCGCCTTCGCCGTAAATCTCGAAGGTATAGTCGCAGAACCGTGTGCGGAATTCTGCAAACGCATCAATGGCGAGCGGCAAATTCTTCTGCTCATTCAAACGACAAACGGTAACCACTCGCTTGGATCGTTCACCTTCATAGCGTGGCAGCATGCTATTATTGAGAGGATTAAGAATCACACGGTACTTACCAGCCGCATATTTGGGGTAATACTCAAGTGCATCCTGTGTTTGGAATACCACGCAGTCCGCAAGAGCGTATAGCCACGGATGAATAGCCCTAACCAGCCGACGCTTTCCAAAAGCACGGTGTGGATCATTACGCTGGGAGATAATTATGCGGTTCCGCATACCAATTCCCGCTATTAGAGTGAACAAATTTTGACTATCCATGAAGGAAATAAATACCGTATTCGGCATCGCTCTCATCTTCGCCCGAATAGCTTTAATCTGATCAAGGGAATTCGGGTTGCTTTCCGCGCAGGATGTATCGACATGGACGCGCTTGTCCAAAGCATACGCGGTATGAGTGCTGTTAGTTAAGAACAACGTCACATCACATCCACTACGAGCGAATTCGCCAGAGAGAATAGAGACCACTCGTTCGGCACCGCCACCGTCCATAGTTGGCATAATGAAACATATACTCTCACCCATATCGATACGTCCTTGCTTATATTGGTATATGTGCTGTTTAGTCCCTGCGGAACAGGTCGCGGGTGTAGACCTTGTCCTTTACGTCATCGAGGCAAGAGTCATAACGGTTCGCGACAATGGAGTGCGAGCGCTTCTTGAACTCATCAAGGTCGTTGACCACTTCGGAGCCAAAGAAGGTAGAGCCGTTTTCGAGCGTGGGTTCATAGATGATAACCGTCGCACCCTTGGCCTTGATGCGCTTCATCACACCCTGAATGGAGCTCTGGCGGAAGTTGTCGGAGTTGGACTTCATGGTCAAGCGATACACACCAACCACGGTCTCATGTTCCTTGCTGGCATCCCATTCGCTGTTGGGGCCATAGGCACCAGCAAGCTCGAGTACGCGGTCGGCGATGAAGTCTTTACGGGTGGTGTTCGAATCCACGATCGCCTGGATGAGGTTCTCCGGCACGTCCTGGTAGTTGGCGAGCAGCTGCTTCGTGTCCTTCGGCAGGCAGTAGCCGCCGTAACCGAAGCTCGGGTTGTTGTAATGCGTGCCGATGCGCGGGTCGAGGCACACGCCGTCGATGATCTCGCGCGTGTTCAGGCCCTTCGACTCGGCGTAGGTGTCGAGCTCGTTGAAGTAGGAGACGCGCAGTGCCAGATACGTGTTGGCGAACAGCTTCACGGCCTCGGCCTCGGTGAAGCCCATGAGCAGCGTGTGGATGTTCTCCTCGATGGCCCCCTGCTGCAGCAGCTTGGCGAACGTCTCGGCCGCCTCGACGAGATGCCGGTCCTCCGGGTCGGTGCCGACCACGATGCGGCTCGGGTACAGGTTGTCGTACAGTGCCTTGGATTCGCGCAGGAACTCCGGGCTGAAGATGATGTTCCTGGAACCGGTCTTCTCACGAATCGACTTGGTGTAACCGACCGGGATGGTGGACTTGATAACCATGATCGCGCCCGGATTCACCTTCATCACCAGGTTGATGACGGCCTCCACCGCAGAGGTGTCGAAAAAGTTCTTCGTGCTGTCGTAGTTGGTGGGAGTCGCGATGATCACGAAATCGGCGTCGCGGTATGCGCTTTCACCATCCAGCGTGGCAGTGAGGTCCAACTCCTTCTCCGCAAAGTACTTCTCGATGTAATCGTCCTGGATCGGGGACTTACGGGCGTTGATCATGTCGACCTTCGCAGGAACAATATCCACCGCGGTAACCTGATGATGCTGCGCCAAAAGCGTAGCCAAGCTCAAGCCAACGTAACCGGTACCAGCAACGGCAATCTTCAATGAATCAAAATCCTTCATCTCTTTTTTCATCCCTTCTTGTAAAATATGTTATGAACTACGTGAATGACTGGAATAGCGAATCGAATGCCCTATTTATCAGAGTCATCGAGGTAGAAGGTCTTGTACCACTCGGCAAATCGACGCAAGCCTTCACGCAGCGGAGTTGAAGGTTTATAGCCAAAATCGCGTTCTAAGGCCGCAGTATCCGCATACGTGACCGGCACATCGCCTGGTTGCATGGGGACCAGCTCTTTATGAGATTCGAAGTCGTAATCTGCAGGAAGCACTTTGGCTCGTAGAAGCTCCTCCTGCAGAATAGTGACGAATTCGAGCAGGTTTTCCGGATGCCCGTTACCAATGTTGTACACCGCATAAGGCGGAACCGGCAGACCATCTTCTCCTGTCTGCTTCGAAGGCGCACCTTGCATCACGCGCAGAATGCCCTCAACAATGTCATCAACATAGGTAAAGTCACGTCGGCAATTGCCATAGTTGAAAATCTTGATTGTTTCTCCTGCGCGAAGCTTATTGGTGAAACCGAAATACGCCATATCAGGGCGTCCGGCAGGTCCATACACGGTAAAGAAACGCAGGCCCGTAGAAGGAATGTCATACAGCTTTGAGTAGGCATGTGCCAACAGCTCATCAGACTTTTTCGTAGCAGCGTATAGGCTCACTGGATTATCTACCTTGTCATCCGTGGAATATGGAACCTTCTTATTGGACCCATATACGGAGGAGCTAGATGCATACACAAGATGATCCACCGGATGATGGCGACAAGCCTCAAGAATGTTATAAAAACCAATCAGATTCGACTGAATATAAGCATCAGGATGCGTGATGGAATATCGCACACCAGCTTGAGCGGCAAGATTCACCACAACGGTAGGTCGGTATTGCTCGAATACATCATTTACTGCGTCTTTATCTGCCAAATCAGCTTTGATGAAAGTGAACCCTTCATAATGAGAGAGCTGGTTAAGGCGATATTCCTTAAGACGCACATCGTAATAATCATTTACATTATCGAAACCGATAACATGAATCCCTTCAATAGAATCAAGCAGTTGCTTTGCAAGATTCGAGCCGATGAATCCCGCAGCGCCAGTGACCAGTACAGCGGCATTATGCAAATCAATTGTGTTCTTCATTTCTCCTCCTCGACATCCCTTTGCTGGGTTGGAATCTGCAAACAGCGCATGTATAGTTCCCCAAGAGAACGGATATAAAGGCTTTGTTGAGCTCTGCGATTGATATAGTCGCCGCATTCCTGTTGCATGACTGCATATTCATCACCATTGAGTGCTGACGCTTGCAATAGATGGTTTGCCAAATCATCTAACTGCCCGGATTCAAACCTGAATCCGGTTTTCCCTTCCACCACAAGCTCGGGAATTCCTCCGATATTCGCGCCGATTATTGGAGTCTGCGCTGCCAGGGATTCCAAACCTGAATAAGGCATGTTCTCCCGCCATTCGGAGCACAGCACGCTGAAGCGAGCATTGCCAACCTCGCGCTGAAGATCCTCTCCGGTCTTGTAGCCAAGGAGTTTGATACGGCGTTCAGCTTCAGGGCCGGCTGATTTGATGAGATTTTCGATAGCCTGGCGCTCAGGACCATCGCCGACGATATGCAAGGTCCAATTGGCTGGGAGGAGTTTGCTGCCTGCAACCCCACTATTCATCAAGCCTGCAGCCCGCAGGAACGCCCTCACCAATGTAAGGATGCCTTTTTCTTTGGAAAGTCGACCAAAGAACAAGAAATACGGCTCAACGGTATTGAACTTATTCGTGTTGGCTACCTTATGCGCCATGTCCATTTGGCTGGTGGTCAGGAAGTTCTGCATGGCCACGGTTCTGCCGGCATATCCACCCTCATCCAGCTTGTGCTTCATGAATTCACTGGGGGCGATGATTTTGTCGATCTTGTCGTAGGAATGATGGTTCTTCAGGAATTCCGCTTCAAGGAACGCCAGACCACTCTTCGCTTTCGATCCTTTCACACAAGTTTTCTTCACCGCATGGAAGAAGTGACAGTCAAGGCAATCGTCGCAAACCTTGCCGGAACCGTCCACCATCGTGTAAGCCGGGCACAGCAGAATATAGTCGTGCGCTGTATACACCACCGGAACACGGTGCTTCTTCAAATAAGGCGCATCCAGAATCGACAAAGTGAGCTGGCGATGCACATTATTTATATGAATAATGTCTGGCTGGAATTCTTCGAGCAGCGCCTCAAACTTGCGCTTCGCTTCGAAGGAATACACCAACGTCGCCGCTTCCTTCACTTTTTTGAACGCGGAAATCTTGCCGACGTAGTCCTTTTCGGATACGAAATACTTGCTCCAATAACTCGGCTCATTGTTTGGGTGCTGCATGGAGAAGAACGCAACCTCATGGCCGAGTGCTTTCAATCCCTCCGCAAGCGCGAAGAAATATGTTTCAGCACCGCCTTTGCGGTAGAAATATTTGTTGACCAGTAAAATCCTCATTTATCTGCTCCTCGGTAGAGCTTGAGGGTCGCTTGAACAACCTTGTCCCAGCTATAGCGGCCAGTGATATAGCCGGCCGCGCCGGTCTTGATTTTTCGTACCTTACCCACGTCTACGAGCAACTCACCGAGTTTGTCGGCCAAATCGTTCACATCGCCATGTCGGAACGTGACTCCATGCATCATTCCGGACTCATCACACAGCACATCAGCACATTCAGCGATATTGGAGGTCAGGCAGCAGCAGCCGTAAGCCAATGCCTCCAATAGGCTCATTGGCATACCTTCCAAATCACTGGGCAATACATATATGTATGCGTTGCTATACAGTTCTTCGAGTTCACGTCCTTCAATAAACCCGGTCAGAATAATGCGCTGATCTCCGGTAGCGGCCTGCTTAATCGACTCGTAGTATTCGGCGGAATCCGATGCGCCGCCCGCGATCACGAGCTTCTTGTCAGTGTCTAATCGCTTGAACGCTTCGATGAGGTAATGCACGCCCTTTTCCGGTACGATGCGTCCCAAGAACAGAATGTAGGAATCCTTCTCCAGACTCCACTTGTCAGCAATCACGTCAGGAGAAACGGATTCTACCGGCGCAATGCCGTTGGGAATGAAACGTGTCTCCCGCCCGTATGTGTCTTTGAAATACTGCTGCACACCACGGCTCAGCACGATTACCTCGTCCGCACATTTCGCGGCAGTGCGTTCACCAAGCTTCAGATACATGGAGGCGAACCTGCCCCACTTCGCACGCTGCCAATCCAGACCGTGAATCGTGGCGACCGTACGGATGCCGGCCCAATGCGCCAGACGCAACGGCACACATGGTCCCTCCGCGTGGTAATGAATCACATCCGGACGGGCCTTGATCGCCTTCAACGTGGCGAAGAACGAGGACGTGAGGGCGGCCAGTCCCTTGGCGTCGATGGTCGTGACGGGAATGACCTTCACTCCCCGGTACATATACGGCTTGTCGCTGGTGCTCGACTGGTTGTCGAACTCCTCGCCGGCCACGTTGTGGCCTTTGCGGTTGTACACCACGACCTGCTCCCCGCGTGCAGCCATACGTGTAGCCAGTTCGTCCACAACAATCTCGATGCCACCTTCGCGAGACGGAATGCGTTTGTGGCCGATGAACGCGATCCTCATGGCCTCAGTCCTTCTTCATTTTCTCGCTCTTTTTGTGCTGGATTTGGCGCTTCCTGCCGTTGTCGTCGGACTCGTCGCCGTAGTAGTAATAGCCACCCTTCTGGGGCTTCTCCGTCTCGCCGTAATTCATGGCCAAGCCCACGGGATCGATGCTCAGTGTGCTCAGTTCGCGCCCGGTCTGCCGGAGCAGTTTCTTCTCCGTCACTCCCAAGCCGGCCACCAGCAGCAGTTCCGGCCCTTCCTTAGCGAACACAGCAGCATCATTGGCCACCTGCATAGGGGCGGTGTCGATAATCACATAGTCATAGGCTCCGGAAACCTGCTCAACCAGTGCCTTCATAGCGCGGGAATTCAGCAGAATGCTGGGGTTCATGGTTTGTTTTCCAGCAGGAAGCACGTGGAAGTTCGGCTTCCAGTAGCGTTGAATCGCATCATGCGACGATACACGGTTGGTAATCAGATGGGTCAAGCCCACTGCGCCCTCAATGCCGAGAGCCTTGCTCACCGAGGGGTTGCGCACATCGGCATCGATCAGCAGTACCTTGCTACCGTTTTCGGCGAATGCAGTCGCCAGGTTCACGCTCAGCGTGGTCTTGCCTTCGGACGGGCCGGCGGAAGTCACCACAATTACATTGGATAACGGCTCATCGGGCAGCACGAACATCACATTGGTGCGCAGGCGTCGAATCTCTTCTGCCTCGCGGGAGGCCGGTCGGGAGATAATCACCGGCGACGTACCGACATAAGCCTCATTGCGGCTCAGCGACCCCAGTACGGGAGCATCGATAACAGCGGTAACATCAGAATCGCGGCGAACACGGGTGTCCAGCAAATCCTTGATAAAGGCAACCACGATGCCGAGAATGACACCGACCGCAAGACCTGCCGCCAGATTGAGCTTGACGTTGGGTGAGCTGGGGGAAGCCGGAGCGTACGCCTGCTGCACCACAGTTAGGTTGACGGGAGAGATGATCTTATCGCCCTCATCGCTGTAAATCGTGGAAGTAACCTGTTTTCTCAGGTTTTCGGCAACCGAATTGGCAATGCTGGACGCCTGCTTCGGGTCTGGATTATTAACCGAAATATCCACCAGCATGGTGTCATCCGGGTTGGAAGCGGTAACGCTCGCAGCCAATCCCTTTACTGTGGTGTCAAGACCCAGATCGTCAATAACCGGCTGCAATACAGACTCGGTTTTTACCAATTGCGGATACGTTTGAATCTGGCTATTGATGTAATTGGCGCCAGAGCTCAGCTCGCCTGCATTGCTGGATGCGCCCGACGCAGCCGCTGAACTGCGATAAGTGGCCAAGAGTTCGGAAGTTGCGGTGTATTGCGGAGTGCAGGTAAAGGTGTACGCGCAGATTGCCACCATCACAATAACCAGTGTGACCACTGCGGTAATCACATGCCTTCTTACCACATTGAATAAATCGAGAATGGTGACTCCATTACCATCCTGCACCTGTTCAGCTTCATCCACAGCTATGCTCCGTTCTTCCTTATTCATGGTTCCACCTTAATGTATAGGGGTTGCCCCTTTAATCAACCAAGGGGGTCTGTCTCAAAATCATTTCATTCTCATCGGCCGCGGGACTGGCCAGCACATGCACCGTGGTCTCGAAACTTTCCCCCGGCCGCAATGTCACGGTTTTCACACCCACCGTCAGTCCATCGTGCACAGCGAGCTGATCGAAATCCTGGGTCCAATCCACAATGCGCCCTTCATCGGGGGCGTAGACGTACAGCACCGTTTCGATCTCCCCTGTACGGGGGTTGCCGTTATGGTCATAGCCGCGCAACAGATCCGGAGCGGCATTCACCTTGGCGGCATCGGCCGTATTCGTCAGTTTGATGTGAATGGTGTATTGCTTGGCGCCACTGGGATAGGTTTTGTCATATGTACTGGTCACTTCACGCTTCAGGTACCAGTCCATCTTGCCCATAGTGGCGTCGTTGAAGTACACGCCCGCAACCGGATGAACCGGGTTCGACTGCAATTCGCCGGCGATGGTCGTACCCGAGATACGCTGCTGCTCATCTTCATGAGTACTCCATACATACAGATGGCCGTCGGATACGGACTTCTGGAACGTTTGCACCAGCTGCTGATTCTTGCCGTCTACATTCTTGAGCATATGAGTGAAAATCTCACTGGCCGCCATCGTAAAGAAGTCGGTTTGCTCCGCCTGCGTATCGGTATCAATATAAATCTGGTTCAGAATTCGCTGCTCGGCATTGTCGCCGCTCATCACCGTGCCGTCGGAGAGCGTCACGGGGCCGGCAACCTTCAATAACCGCTGCAGGAACACCGGGTCCACGCTGATGACGCCATCCACATCGTCATGACCGGCTCGATGCCAGATCTGACTCGCGATATCAGCGACGCGGGGGAAATCGGGAGTGAAATTGATGTCCGGGTAGTCCGTGGCCATCTTGGTGGAGAAGAGATTGCGTTCTTCCGCCGTCAGTACGCTCGCGGCTTCATCCTGGCTGAACAGACCATTCCGAGGCGGATCGCCGAACGTGCTCATGCTGATTTTGCCTGTATCGACGGTGAGCGTGGCCCACGCAGTTGGAATGCCTCCCGTGGCACGCAGCTCAGCATTGTTCTGTGCCAGCACCAGGTAGGTTCGCGGGCCACTGCTACTGCCCTCGCTGCTATCCAAGTCGAACATCTTGGGCAGCACATCCGCCAGCCGACTGGCCGTATCCGTCAGGCTGGCAAGCTCCTTGAACTTGCTACGCCCCTGCTGCACCGCCTCGGTAATCTGCGGAATATGCGTATCGCCAATCTTGCCCATGTCTACGCTGGCATCCGCCACTACTCCATTGGCGGCGGAAAGATCCTGTGCCACGCTGGCCATATCCCCCAGCTGAATCGTGCCGTCTTTGATACCGATGCTGTTGAAATCCAAGGCCTGTGCCGCCTTGGCAAGCTTCGGCAATGCGTTGTTCGACACGTCTTCCAAAATGTGCACCATGTCTCGCGCGGCCTTCACGTCAGAACCGTAATAGGGCACCAATGTGGCCAGTTTCCATACCGGCTGCTTGGTCTGCGCATACGTGGCGTCGATATGCTGGGAGAATGCTTCAATGCTGGCTTGCGCTTTGTCGGTGTCGCCGGCTTGAACTTGTGATTGGATGCGGCTTGCGGCCTGAATCGCTGCTTCCACTTCATTTTTCGCTTTGAGCGCGGAAAGGCCGAGCCACGCCGCGAGCGCTGCAATAATCAACAGCAGTGCGCCGATTACAATCAGCACCATCCGAATGCGCTTTTTGCGCTTGATCCGCCTGATATGTTCATGGCTCATACGCCGGCGGTGCTTACGCCGTTCCGCCGCTCGGACGTCTTCAGCAAGTACCTCGGGGTCAACATACGGCTGTATCACTTGGCGATCATCCGCGTTTTTCGACCGCTCGGAGGGTGCCGGCGGCTGAGGTATTTCTGGTATGTTCGAATCAGTCATAGATATATCGACTTATCTTTCTGTAATCACGTTCAAGGGCGGTGTGGCAAGGGCGCGGCAAAACTGTGAGAGCGAAACGGAAAGGAATCAGTACGCTCCCTTATGGCTCAGCACTGCACCCACCGTGCGGAACAGCAGCACGATGTCTCCCATAATCGACCAGTTCTGCACGTAAGCCACATCAAGGGCCTCGCTTTCCTCGGCGGACAGATCGGAGCGGCCGGACACTTGCCACGGACCGGTGATGCCGGGCTTGACCAGCATGCGGGTGGCGTACAGACGGTTGTAACGGGCATATTCCTCAGGCAGCGGCGGGCGCGGCCCCACTACGGACATATCGCCCATCCATACGTTGAGGAACTGGGGCAACTCGTCAATGGAGAAGCGGCGAATGAAGTGCCCCACCTTGGTGATGCGTGGATCGTTCTTCATCTTGAAGATGAAGCGGTCGGTCTGACCGGTTTCTTTTGCGAGCTCCTTCTTGAGCGCGTCGGCGTTCACTACCATCGAGCGGAACTTGTACATCTGGAACGGCTTGCCGCGCAGGCCCATACGGGTCTGCTTGTAGAACACCGGTCCGCCGTCCGTGACTTTGATGGCGATCGCCACCGGAATGGTGATAATCAGCGAACAGATAATCGCCAGTGAAGAAATCACCAAATCAAACAAGCGTTTGGTCAAACGACGGGCTGGCGTGTATTGCGCAAGACGCTGCGTGATAACCGTGGTGCCTTGGATGGATCGAACCTGAATCTCATGGTTAGAAGTGTCAGCGGCGGAAGCCAGCATGGCAATCTCCAGACCGAACGATTCCATGCGCACGGAGAAGATATCGTAATTATCCGAATAGCGACGCAGCTCGTCAGCCACCATAACGGTCTGCGCGTTCATGTCAATAATCTGTTCAGCAAGATTATGATCGCTGTACTCGAGTACGGGCAGCTGGCAGCCCTTGTTCTTTTGCATCTCCTCACGGAGTGTCTCATGGTCGGCGCTCTGTTCAATCAATCCGGTATCGGGATTGAGATGAATCGGGCATACTGCCACCGGGCGGTAGTTGAGTTGCCGACGCTGACCGAGGAATTGTAGCGTGCGACCAATGCCGTGCGGGGAACCGATGATCACCGTGCCATAAGCGTAGGCGCCCTTGCGACGACTACGCGTAATGAATGCACGGCTGGCAATGCGTTCCACCATGGTGAGCAACCATCCGGCAATCACCACCAAGCAGAGCGACGTGAGGGTCAGACCCAGATTGAAGAAGTAGTTGAACGCGCACTGCACCACCCAGCACACGACCATGCCTTTGACCAGCAGCACGTTGAGCTGGTAACCGTCACCCATAACATGGCGGTGATAAATGCCGGCAACATAGAGCGACCACACCCAGAAGCAGGCCATAATAATAAGGTAAACGGTGGAGTCAATCGTGAAATTGAATCTGCTCGAATAGAGCGGCGTTGCCTCATGGCGCAGATTGAGCACCGTAGCTCCGGCGATGATGTACATGGCGGCGTCGATAAGCATGAGGGCGAGATTGACGAAGAATCGCCAGTACAGCACGTGGCTGAGCTGCTTTTGGCGGATATCACTGAGCTGAGCGGTGGTTCGGTCACCGCTATTGGCCTGTCTGCTGCGTGTAGACGGCTGACCGTTACTGCTCAGAGATGACATCTCAAACACCAATTCTTCCTTTTCAACCGTATACCTCAGGTCTCGCGGCTCTCACTTCTCTGGATTCCCCTGTGTACGGGTGTATACGGGGTTACCCCTTCAACATGGTACAGACATCACACCCCTAACCGCTAGGGGGGGGGGTGTTGGAAAACCACATAGCGAACGTGATCGGATAGTAACTACGTTCATTTTGACGTCTCGAATAACGGGACTAATTTGCTCTGCAACCGGGCGGCCAGTCATCTCGGCATTGCATCTCGACGGACTACCCCTGGGTGTAGCGTGTTGGGGTTGCTTTGAGAAACTGCCTGATGCGTTGTTGCGGTCGATCAGCGAGAGTGGAGTATGCACGTGAGTGGAATGAACGGAGCTCGGGGAATCAAAAATCGTCGCGGCGAACTGCAGCGGGTGCTGAGCCGCGAGGAATCATATGTAGACGGCAAACTCAGCCGGGCGGCGTTCATCTCCATCGCGATATTGACCTTTATTACCTTCGTGGGCAACTTCACGCAGCTGCAGCTGAGTTCCGCGCTGCCGATTATCGTTTCCGAATTCCACATCTCCGTAACCACCGGGCAGTGGCTCACCTCCGTGTTCCAGCTGGTCATGGGCGTCATGGTGCCGCTGACCGCGTTCCTGACCCGTCGTTTCTCCACCCGCCAGATTGTAATCTGCTCGATGGCGGTGTTCACGGTCGGCTCCCTGCTGGCATGGTTGGGGCCAAACTTCGTATGGGTGCTGGTCGGGCGCGTGCTCGAAGCTGCCGGCACGGGCGTGATGTGGCCGGTGCTGCAGATCACGGTGTTTTCCATCTACCCGCTGTCCCGACGCGGCTTTGCTATGGGCACCGTGGGCATGGCCATGAGCGTGGCTCCGGCAATCGGCCCCACCTTGGGCGGCTGGCAGACCGATGCCAACGGCTGGCGTTCAATCTTCCTGACCATGACTATCATTGGCGTGGTCTCGCTGCTGGCGGCCATGTTCGGACTGCATAATTTCGGTTCGCATGACCCGTCTGCCCGCGCGGACTTTTTCTCGGTGAGCCTGTCGGTGATTGGCTTTGGCGGGCTGATGTTCGGCTTCACCAATTCGGAGACCTACGGGTTCGCCGCGCCGGTAACGTGGGGACCTATGGTTGTGGGTCTGATCGGCATCGTATGGTTCGTGCTGCGTAACCTGCGCGCCGGCAAGCGCTATCGTGAGGCCGTAGCCGAGGACAAGTCGGCACTCCCCCAGCCGCCGCTGCTGGACTTGGAAGTGCTGAAGAACCGTTCGTTCACCGTCGGCACCATTACCGCGTCGCTGGCATTTTTCGCCTTCAGTTCGATTCTGGTCATCATGCCGCTCTACATCCAGACCGACCGTGGGTATTCTGCCACGATGAGTGGTCTGATCATGTTGCCGGGCGCTATCGGCCAGTGCGTCTCCCAGTTCTTCGGCGGCCGTGCGATGGATCGATTCGGCGCACGACCCGTGGCTTTGTTCGGTTCGATTGTGTTGACCCTTGGCACCTTGGGCATGTCGCTGGTGGCGATGGATACGTGGATCTGGTGGGTGTCAATCTGCCAGTTCATCCGTCAGATCGGCATGGGTTTCCTGCTGATGCCGATTACCACGTGGTCCCTGAATTGCCTGAACGGGCCGAGCGAAGTGTCCGCCGGATCATCGGTGACGAATACCGCGCGTCAGATTGCGGGCGCTGTGGGCGCACCCGTGTTGGTGATTCTGATGGAAACGTTTGCCGCTTTGCATAAGCAGGGCGGCGCCTCCGCCGTCGCCGCTTCGATTTTCGGCATTCAATGGGCGCTGCGAATCTCCGCAATAATCTGTCTGGCAATGGTGTTGATGGTGTTCTTCGGCGTCAAGGGCGACGGTGCCGGTCGTACGCGAGACATTATTTCCTTGCGCGCGCTGCGCGAACGGCGTGCGCGGCGTATGGCTGCGAACTGACGGCAGATCCAACCATTCTCAACATAATAAGAAGCCCCGGTTTCCAACACCGGGGCTTCTTATTATGTTGTGCTATCGCAGGATTTCAGCTGGAGTCTATTACGCCCTGCCCATCAGCGTCAGGACAATCAGCAGCACGTTGAGCGCCACAATCAGTGCCACGACGATCATGAAAATCACGTGCTTGACGGTTCCATCAGCCCACTTGCCCATGAGTTCCTTGTCATGCGTGTATCGCATCAGCGGAATCACGGCGAACGGGATGCCGATGGAAAGCACCACCTGGCCGATGACCAGCGCCTGAGTCGGGTCCTTGGCGAACCACAGCACAATCAGTGCCGGCACCAGCGTGACCACGCGGCAGGCCCACATCGGGGCGTTGACGTGCAGCAGACCGTGCATGATTTCCGAGCCGGCGTACGTGCCAACCGATGTGGAGCTCAGCGACGAAGCCAGCAGGCCGATGGAGAAGATCGTGCCGATCACCGGGCCAAGCACCTGCGTGATCGCCCGCTGTGCGCCGTCGATGGAGTCCGTGCCAGACATGCCATGCAGCGAGTTGGCGGCGAGCACCAGCATCGCCAGATTCACGGTGCCGGCCAGCAACAGCGCCCAGGCCACATCGATTTTCGAGCCTCTCAGCTGCGTTTTGATTGACGGCTTTTCGCCGACTGCGTAATGGTCGTTCACCAGCGTGGAGTGCAGGTAGATGGCGTGCGGCATCACGGTGGCGCCCAGAATCGAGGCGGCCATCAACACCGAGTCGGCGCCTTGGAAGCGTGGAATCATGCCTTTGACCACTTCGCCGGGGTTCGGCGGGGCTACGAACAGACCCGCGATGAAGCCGAATGTGATAATCAGCAGCATCACGATGATGATGCGCTCGAATGTGGTCTGTGTCTTGCCGCCTTGGAACCACAGCATCACCGTGGAGATTGTGCCAATCGCCAAACCGCCGATGAACAGTGGAAATCCGAACAGCAGGTTCAGGGCGATGGCGCCGCCGATCACCTCGGCCAGATCGGTGGCGATGGCGATGACTTCAGCCTGCATGAAGAACATGAAGCGGCCAGCATCGCTCATACGCTCACCCAGCAGTTCCGGCAGGGATTTGTTGGTCACGATGCCGAGTTTTGCGGACTGATACTGGATGAGCACGCTCATGGCGTTGGCGAGCACCAGCACCCACACCGACAGGTAGCCGTATCGCGCGCCGGAGGTGATGTTGGCCGCCACGTTGCCAGGATCGACGTAAGCCACGGCCGCCACGAACGCGGGGCCGAGGATGCTGGCCAGCGCATGGTCATGCGGCTTCTTATTGTTGTTCGTCCCTGCTCCGGCCCCGGTTCCGACTCCGGCAAGCTGGCGTTCTTTCCCGATTTCCGGTGTTTCCTGTTCGATGTCTGCCACAGCGTTCGTCATAGCGGTTGCCGCAGTGGCATCTGCTTCGGTGTGTGTTACTGCCATATCGTTTGTACCAGTTCCCTTCATACCGCGCACAGTTATAGCGCAGGCATGTTTCCCGAGTCAACAGACGGACAATCTGCGGACGATTGATGGATGACCGGCGGACTGGCAGCTGGCATTTCCCGCCATCTCGCTCATGAAATGTGAAAAACCGCCGAAAACTCGCTCATGAAATGTGCCAGACGGTAGAAAACTCGCTCATGAAAGTGTAAAATCATTGCTATAGCAGTAATTCGGAAAGGGGCTCCTCATGTATCTCAAACGCAAAGCCGATGCCTATCTCAATGCATGGAAATCCGACCCGAATCGCTCCCCGCTAATCATCAAGGGCCCTCGTCAAGTAGGCAAGACAGAGACTATCGATTACTTTGCCGCACACAACTACCGTTCGGTAGTGGAAATCAACTTCGTTGAGGAACCGAAATATCGTGCAATCACTGCGGACGGTTATGGCGCGAATACCATCGTCCGCAATATTTCCCTGATCGACCCAGCCAAAAAGTTCATTCCGGGCGATACGCTCATCTTTTTCGACGAAATCCAGGCCCATCCTGATATCGCCACTGCACTAAAGTTCTTTAAAATCGACGGCAAATATGATGTGATTTGCAGCGGTTCAATGTTGGGCATCAGCTATAAGCAAATCGAAAGCAATAGCGTGGGATATAAGACCGACTACGAAATGCGATCGTTGGACTTCGAAGAATTTCTGTGGGCTCGCGGATACGATGAGGCCGTCATCGAAAGCATGTTCACCCACCTGTGTGATGCTACGCCATTCTCTGAAGTGGAAATGAACGTCTTCTCCACGGCATTTATGGATTACTGCGTGCTTGGCGGCATGCCTGCGGTTGTCGCCTCCCATATACGCACTGGCACGTTCGAGGGAACACTGCAATTGCAGCGCCAGCTTATTTTGGACTACCAGGAGGATATCCGCAAATACGCGCAAGGACTCGATCAGGCACGAATTCTCAACGTGTTCAACCATATTCCCGTGCAACTCGCCAAGGAAAACAAGAAGTTCCAAATCAGCAAGGTTGCCAGCGGAGCGCGTTTCAAAGACTATCGAGGATGCGTGGAATGGCTTGAAACCTCGGGAATGGTGAATATCTGCCGATGTATGTCCTATCCTGAACTGCCGTTGAAAGGCAATTATGACGAAAACAAGTTCAAGATATATTTCGGCGATACCGGTCTGTTCGTAGCGATGCTTGACGACGAGGCCAGTGATGATCTGCGGGCCAATCGTAATCTTGGTGTCTATAAGGGTGCTATGTACGAGAGCATCGTCTCTGAAGCGCTACGGAAATCCGGCTATGACCTGTACTACTACAAAAAAGAGGATTCCACACTGGAACAGGATTTCTTCGTCCGCACGCGCGAATGGCTGGTGCCGGTGGAGGTGAAATCGAAAAAAGGCACCGCCAAATCCATGCGGACGCTAATCGCTTCGGATTCTTATCCGGAAATTCAGTTCGGCGTGAAACTATCCGCCGGCAATATCGGTAGTAGCGAACACGTGTTCACCGCACCATACTTCACCACATTTTTGCTCCGACGGCTCCTGCGCGCTTATGACGAGGGGCAGGCACCTATGCTCAACAATCCTGAGCGGTAGCCCCTATTCGTCTGCGGGCACGGCCTGGCCCGGGCAGGTATGGAGGACGGCGAGCATGGCGTCCTTTTCTTGGGAGGTGACAGTGAGCTGGTACTTGTCTTTGACGCCAATCTGGCGGGCCACGTAGTCGCAACGGTAGTCGGCGTTGGTGGGTAGCCAGTAGGCGGCGGAAGCCGAACCCTTCTCCTGATTGGCCGGACCGTCGACGGCCAGCAGGTTATAGGGGTCATTGCCGAATTCATGGCGTTTGGCAGTGGACCAGTCGTGCGCACCGGATTGCCAAGCGTTTTCAAGGGCCACCACATGGTCGATCTGCACTTTGGCGCTGGTGGCGCGGCCACGTACGAAATGGATGGTCTGGGCGGTGTACGGATCGGCCAGTGTGCCGGACTCGACCACACAGGAACCGGCGTATTTGTAGGTGATGTCCGTGAGATCGCGGGCGAGCACGTCGTCGCGTACGTCGCAGCCATTGCCGTCGACGTCGGTGGTGCGGAAACCGAAGGAATCGCGGTCGTAGCCGGAGGAGCTTTGGTTGTCGTCTACGGCGAGCGCGTTCAAAGTGTCGGCGGCTGAACCGGTGGCAGTGTAGCCACCGGTGATTTTGGCCACGTCGGAGCTGACCTGCGGCAGTAACAGGCCGATGGTCACGCCGATTGCTACGGCGAGAACGATGAGAATCAGCACGCGCTCCAGCGGTCCAGAGGCGTTGAAACGACGGCGGAAGTGGGCGTTACGACGTGCCATCAATCACGCATAGGTGAAGGTGAGGGGGTCGTGGCCGGCGCGGGTGGGGCCGTCGAGGGCGTCGATGGCAGCGTGTTCGTCGGCGGTCAGGGCGAAGCCGAACAGGTCGAGATTCTCCCTCTGACGGTCGGCATGCACGGACTTGGGGATGATGATCGTGCCGTTTTCGATGTGCCAGCGCAGAATCACCTGGGCCGGGCTGACCTCATGGGCGGCGGCGATCTTCTCGATGGTGCCGTCGCCGGCGTTGAGGTCGGCGCCACGCGCCATCGGCGAGTAGGCCTCCACGGCGATGCCGTGCTCCTTGCAGAACGCCACCACTTCGCGCTGCTGCCACGTGGGGTGCAGCTCAATCTGATTGACGGCCGGCCATGCGCCGGTCTCCTCGTGCAGACGCTTCAGATCGGCGGGCATGAAGTTGCATACGCCGAGCGTGCGTGCCATGCCTTCGTCGCGCAGCTTGACGAACGCCTTCCAGGTGTCGGTGCTGCGCCAGTCGAACGGCGTGGGCCAATGGATCATGTACATGTCCACGTAATCGAGCTGGAGGAGTTTCAGGGAGTTGTCGAATGCCTTGAGCGCGGAGTCGTAGCCCTGCTCGGAGTCGCGCAGCTTGGTGGTGACCCACAGGGTCTCGCGCTTGGCGCCGGTGTTGTATCCGGAAGCGGCGAGCGCACGACCCACGCCGGCCTCGTTGTTGTATCCGGCGGCGCCATCGATGTGGCGGTATCCGGCTTCCAGCGCGGATTCGACGACAGGGGCCACGCCCTCGTCACCGATACGTAGCATGCCAAGGCCGACCTGCGGAATGGAATGGCCGTCTTTCAAGGCGATGTCCGGCACGTTGGCGGGATTGATGTGTCCGTTGGTCATGGCTTGTGATGCTCCTTCATGTACTGCAACTACACGCCACTGTACACGGTTATGCAGGCGATGTGCGGGTGCTGCAACCAAACGGCATGATTGCGCCCGGCCTTCCGTGTGGGAGAGCCGGGCGCAATCATGACAACATCACGCTCTACTCCTGCGACCGGCCCTCGCCCTATTGTTCCCGGGCGCGAATTTGCCCCGGTACAGGCGTCAATCGATTGACGTTTGCACCGGGGCAGAAATCGTTGTCCCGGTACGCAATTTCGGGCCATTTTCGAGAACCAGGACAAGACAATCCCCAAAGTCCACATACCCCGACAAACAGAATCGGCGGAATACAGCCAATCCCGAAATCAACATACTGTCCCGGTTCTCACGTAGAACGATTGACGCGCAAACCGGGGCAACGGGAATTGTCCCGGTACGCGAAAAACACCCGTTTTCGCAAACCAGGACAGTGATTTCTGTCCTGGTACCCACATCAAACGATTGATGCACGAACCGGGACAGAATCGCATCGCTGCGCCGAGACAGACGCATCTGACAGCCGACAACCGATAAACGACAGCCGACAGATGGCATCTGGCAGCCGGTTGCCGGCTGCCGGCAACCGCATCATAATGCCGCATCAGTCTCTATCAGGAGCGCTTACGACGCAAAGCAAGCGAGACCCCGCCGGCCACGCCGAGAACGACAACCGCAAGACCCACGGCAGTCACCGCGCTACCGGTATTGCTCAGCACACCAGTGATCTTGTCGCCATTCGCACCGTTGGTCTTATCGCCCTCGCCCGTATCGGGATTGATAGTAGCCCCGCCATTACCCGCACCGTCCGAGCCGTTGCCGGAACCACCTTCGGCCCGAGCGGTAACCGCAACCGTATAGGTTTCGGTGACATTCGGATTCGACTTGAACGTTACGGTAACCTTCGCCGCATCAGCGGGAGCGGAGAAATCGTAATCGAGCGTGAACTGGTCGGCGGAAAGCGTCACGTTGCCCATGCCTGCGGAATAGTTGCCCACGACCTTGAGATCATGGTCGGCATCGATGGCATCGCCCACCTGATAGGTGGTTTTGCTTGGCGTGACGGTCAGGCTGGAGACCTCCTTTTGGGCGAGGCCGGCAATGGCATCGGCAACAAGCTTGATCACATCGTTCACGTCCTGCTCGGTGTAGGTGCTGCCGGCAAGCAGCACGTCAGCGGCGGCAAGCGCCTGATCGAGTTTGGCGAGCGACTCGTTGGTGTACTCATCGCGATTGATTTTCCCGGCTTCGGCCACGGCCTTGTCCAGGTTCTCCGTGGATGGCTTCACCGGAGTTTCGGTCTTTTTGACGAGTGAGACCTTGTCCACATTGCCCCATGCGTCGGCAGGCAGGTTGCCCGTGATGGTGATGGTCGCTGTGCCATCAGCGCCCACGGTGACAGGCACGGTGGCGGTATCGAACTTAACCCAACCGTTGAGTTCCAGCGCATCGGACGTGGTCTTGCCACCCGTTGTGGCGGAGAGGACCACACCATCGGTAATAGCGGCGTTGTCCGCTGCCGCGCCTTGGCTCATGGCGGTCAGCACGTATTCGCCAGGCTCGAGTCCGGTGATGGTCTGCGTGGCGGAGAAACTGTAGGCATCGGATGCCCAAAACTTCAGCGCGCGCTTGCCGTCGGCGGCGTTGCCACTGTCTTCGGTGATGGACGCACCGGTGCCGGCAATGGTCCAGTTCTTATCGTTCTCAGCGTTCTCGAAGCTGCCGTCCGTTACGTAATCCTTGGCGGGAGTGGCGGTGACGGTGACGGTGACGGTCACGTCGTGGCCAGCGTTGGTGGTGCCGGTGATGGTGTATGTGCCTGCGCCACGAATCCAGTCAAGCGCAGCGGATTGCCAGGTCACGGTTTCGGTCTCGTCCACCCCATCCTGATAGTGTGCGGCCACCTCACTCGGCAATTGCGCTTTGATCGCGTCGATGGAATCCGAGTCAGTCGCGGTAATCTCCACTGGATCTATCTTGGTGAACACATGATCGGTGACGGCACCGGTGTGAATGTACTTGAACGTCGGCAGAGAGGCGAGCGCCTTGCCATCGAAATCGAACAAAGCTTGGTTATCGACACCTGAGCCGCCCCAGTACAGGCCGGCGTCATTGGGTTCGTATTCGCCGGCCGCTTCAGTGGCCCAGCCGCCACCGTACTTGTTCCACGTATCCACCAGTTCGGCGTTATCCTTGCCGCCGGTGCCCACGGGCACCCATGCGGGCTCCCAGTAGAACACACCCAGGCCGTCGTTTTCGCCATCGCCATCATTGTCGCCGATATTGTTCACGGCCTCGGCGACCGCGCGAATCTCATCGGCCTGGCCTTGCGGGCTGATGTCGTATTTCTTGAGGTTATCGGCGGTTACTTTACTGGGCACTGTGTTGGAATCGTCGTCGCCATCATCCAAGGTGTATGCCCACGACGTTTCCGCCACCATCACATCTTTCTTATAAGTGGAGGCCACGTTCTTGAGCACGCTGGTGAGGTTTTCGGTGGTGCCATGCCAGAACGGGTAGTAGGAGCTGGCGAACACATCGTAATCCACATTGTGGTTGCTCAACTGTTTGGCGTAAGTGGCGTAGGTGCCGGCTTTCTCCGGGTTGGTGAAATGAATGACGACCTTGGCTTCGGGGAGCACTTCGCGTATGGCTTTGGAACCTGCGGAGAATACTTTGGACATGCCGTCCCAGCCGGAGATGCCGGCGATTTTCGCAGTGGTTTCGTTGCCGACCTGCACCATGCCGACGTCCACGCCGGCTTGTTTGAACGTGGTCAGAGTCTGCTTGGTGTAGTCGTATACGGTGTCGGCGGTTTTGTCCGCGTCGCCTTCAAAGGATTTCCACGCCTTGGGCACCTGCTGCTTGCTGGGGTCGGCCCAGAAATCGGAGTAATGGAAGTCGACCAGCACTTTCAGCCCTGCTGCCGTGGCTCGCTTGGCCATGGTCAGTGCGCGATCGGCGTTGACGTTGCCGCCGCCATATCCTTGGCCGTCTGCGGTGAACGGATCGTTCCACACACGCAGACGCACATAGTTCACGCCGGATTCCTTGAGCAACGTGAACAAATCCTCGACCTCGCCATTGGCGTTCTTGAACGTGACGCCGCTTTCTTCCAGCGAGAGCATGGATGAGACGTCCATACCGCCGATGAAATCATCGCTTAAGCCTTGGATGGCCTTGACCGAGACGTCGGCTTTAACTGGTTCTTCTTCGGCGGCGTTTACAGTGAACGTGCCTCCTGCGCAGAGCATTATGGCGGCCACGCCGGATGCCATAATGCGAGTAAGCACGGTATTTCGGCGCATGCTTTTTCTCCTTTGAATGGTGAACGCTCAGAACGAACGCCCAGTGATGCTTGGCGCTTCCTTTCCTTATGCGCCACGCGGTACAGCTGTGTACCACGCAATCGTCACCTTAGCACTTTATGCCGTGTTGGTCAACCGGTGTATCAACGCCTCGTACGGCCCAGTACAGCAACACCAGCATTACAGCAATGTCGTTCAGCGTGTGGAGGCGCGGGCGATGACCTGGGATTCGGTGGTGAGCAGTTCGGACTTGGTGATGCTGCCGTCGATGCGTCCGAGGATGCGATTCACTGCCGTGGGAGCCGTCCAGTCAAGGCGGGAATCCATGGTGGTCAGCGGAATCTGCAGGTAGGGGGCTTCCTCGTTGTTATCGAAGCCGATGACCTGCACCTGCACGGGCACCTCATAACCAGCGGTGCGCAGAGCGGTCAATGCGCCGATGGCCAACTGATCGTTCAAGGCAATCACACCGTCGAATGGCACGCCGGAATCAATGAGCCGCTGGGTCACACGGGCACCGGCTCCGATGGTCCAATCCTGATCGGTGTTGCCAATCAGCTGCGGATCCAAGGAGAGCCCACGCCTACGGGTCTCTTCGATGATGCCGCGCAGACGCAGCTGCGCGTTGCCTTCTACGGCATTCAGCAATGCATCTTCGTCGTAAACGTCACGGGCACCGATCACTGCAAGTCTGGTGGAACCGCGGTCATACAGGTAGCCTGCGGCCATGGCGGCTGCGGATACATCGTCTGGGGTCACGTGATCCACAATGCCCCACGTGGTACGCGCGCCAACGATGACCAGCGGAAAATCAACCTTCAGATCATCGGGCGAAATGTTTTCCACCTCGCTCATGGAAAGGATCATGCCATCGGACACCGTGGAGTTGAACTTCTTCAGCAGATCGCGCGCGCCTTTCGCGGAGCCTTCCGCATACGTGGTGACGTATACGGAATAGTCGCGCTGACGGGCGGCCTCGATGGTGCGGTTGGCGAGCTCGGCCAGATATGGCGGAATCAGCGAAGGCACGGCGAGGGTGATGAAGCCGGTGTGATCGCGGTTGAGGTTGCGGGCGGCCACGTTGACTCGGTAGTCGAGGTCCTTAATGACCGACTCGACCTTGGCACGGGTCTCATCTGTCATACGCCCGGAGCCATTGATCACGTTCGACGCAGTTTTGAGCGATACACCGGCGGCCTGAGCGACATCGCGTAGCGTCACTCGACGCTTGGCTGTTTTCTCGTCGCTCATGCCGCACTCCTCTATCCGGACAACATTGCCATTCTAGCGCGGTTTAGCAGGACGTTTTAGCGATAAGAATGGCGTTGCGGTTCAGCGTATATCCAACGGCGTCAGTCTCGCAACGGTGGGCGATGATGGGATCACCTTCCACACCGTTGATGGCGACGGGCTGGTTTGAGCGGTTGAGGTAGAAATCGAAGCGGGTGGAGCCGTCTGCGGATCGGCGGATGGTGTGCAGGATGCGGGGATCTGTGGTGGGATAGGTTGGAGTTTGACCACTCTCAGTCGGCTGCGCCGACAACTCCTGCCATCGGGAGCCAAGTGCTTTGAGCAACTGGGCAATGTCGTGACGGTTGAGGTCGCAGCCCACGTAGATGGCGGTACCGTTGCCATAGGGGCGGCTGGTGATGGCGGGGGTGCGCTCCAGCTCCCAGTCGGCGGCGGACTCACCTGCGTAAGAGGCAAGCACTGTGGTGTCCGCGGCTACGGAAGTCACGTCGTTCTGCCACAGGCGGGTCGTCAGACCATTGGACAGGCTGATTTCGCTGGGCTCGCCTTCGGCTTCTTCACCGAGGATGTTGAATTCTTCGGAGCGGATGCCGAGCATGTCGCGTAGGAGCCCGTTGCCGGCACCGGGGTAGCCGCCGAGGCCGATGTGGAAGTGCTCGTCGATCAGGCCGGCGGCATAGCCGACGATGACGGTTCCGCCGGCCTTCGCGAAGTCGGCGATACGGAGAACGTCTTCGTCGGACAGGCTGAGCACGGTGGGCAGCACGATGGTTTTGTAGCCGGTCCAGTCGTAGGCGAGCGGCACCACGTCCGCGCGCAGCCCGGCATCCAGGAAGCCGCGGTACCAGTCGCGCACGTCGTGCCAGTGGTTGAGTTTCATGCTGGGCAGGGTTTCGGAGCGTGTGGCCCATTCGGATTCCGCGCTGAACAGGATCGCCGTGCCGGCACGCTCGAGCTCAGTGCCCTGCAGCCCGGCGTCGGAGAGGGTCTTCAGCGCCTTACCGAGCTCGCATACGCCGCGGAAGACCTTGGAATCGGCGCCCGCGTGGGGCAGCATGGCGGAGTGGAACGCCTCGGCGCCCGACTTGGATTGCCGCCATTGGAAAAAGCAGATGGCGTCGGCGCCCATGGCCACGTGGGCCAGGGAGTCGCGCATGAGTTCGCCGGCCCGTTTGCGTGTGTTCAGCGGCTTCCACTGCACGGCTGAGGTGGAGTGCTCCATCACGTACCACGGCTTGCCCAGCGCGAGGGAGTCCATGAGCGCGTCCGAGCAGGCGAGTTCGTCCAGGTGGGATTCGCCCTCATGGAAGTAGTGATCGTTGGACACGAAGTCCACCTCATCCGCCCATTTGGCGTAGTTCATGACGCACTGGTCGGTGGAGACCATGAAGTTCGTGGTGAACGGCTTGTCGGGGCAGATCTGCTCGATGGCGTCGCGTTCGGCTTTGTAGAAGTCGAGCAGCATGTCGTTGCCGAACCGCTCGTAATCCAACTGCTGCGACGGGTTGACCATGGCGTCGCCGCCCATGTGACGTGGCAGCAGCACCTCGTCGAAACTGTTCACGTGCTGCGACCAGAAGGCCGTGCCCCACGCCTCGTTCAACGCGTCGATGGTACCGTACTTGGCCTCGCACCACGTGCGGAACGCGGCCAAGGCGTTGTCGGAGTAGTCGTAGCGGTTGTTCCAGCCGTATTCGTTGCCCATGTGCCAGGCGGTCACATACGGGTTGTCCTTGTAGTGTTCGGCAAGTTTGCGGCACAGGCGCAGCGCGTATTCCTTGAACACCGGGCTTGTGGGCTGCCACGACTGGCGTGAGCCCGCGTTGACGGTATGACCATACCGGTCTACCGGCAGCACCTCTGGATGGGATTCGTACAGCCACAGCGGCGCGGCGGCTGTGGCGGAGGCCAAGTCCACGGCGATGCCGGCTCTGCCGAGCCTGTCGATCACATGGTCGAGCCACTCGAACGTGAACGCGCCCTCGACCGGCTCGATCTTGTCCCAGCTGAAAATTGCCAGCGATACGACGTTCACGCCGGCCTCACCCATGAGACGGATATCCTCGTCCAGCGTCTCCTCGGGCCACTGGTCCGGGTTGTAGTCGCCGCCGAACGCGATGCCGCGGCCGGATTCCGTCAGCAGGGACGGCCACCTAAATGCTCTATGAGTAGTCATATTAATCAAATCCTTTATTGTATCGGTTTGCGGGAAGTGCTGTGCTTGCAGGTTGTGAACACCAGAGAGGCCGCCCCCGCTGGCGGGGCTGTCAGCGAAGCTGACTGGGGGGTGGTCGCCAGTCGAATCCCCATATGACCACCCTCAGTCCGCTCCGCGGCCAGCTCCCGTCAGAGGGAGCCAGAGGTTACTCCTTGACGGCACCTGCGGCGAGGCCTGACTGCCAGTACTTCTGTAGGCACAGGAACGCAATCACCAGAGGGATGATCGTGATCAGCGAACCGGTAATCACGAGGTTTTGGATAGCTTGACCGCCTGCGGTTGAAGCCTGGTCCTTCCACTGGTTCAGACCGATCGTCAACGGGTACCAGTTGGAATCCTTCAACATGATCAACGGCAGGAAGTAGTTGTTCCACGTCGCTACAATGGCGAACAATGCAGTGGTCACGATGCCGGGTGCCAACAGCGGCAGGGAAATCTGGAAGAAGGTGCGGAACTCGCCGGCACCATCCACGCGCGCGGCTTCAAGCAGCTCATCCGGCACGGCCTGATCGGAGAAGATCCACATCAGATACAGACCGAACGTGGATACCAAACTCGGGATAATCATCGACCACGGGGTGTTCGTGAGGCCCATCTTGGCGAACAGCAGGAACTGCGGCACGGCCAGCGCGATACCCGGCACCGAAATGGCGCCGATGATGATCACGAAGCACAGCTTACGGCCGGGGAAGCGGAACTTGGCCAGCGCATAGCCGCCCATGATGGCCAGCAAGGTGGCACCGCCGGCGCCGACCACCACATACAGAATCGTGTTGACGAACCAGCGGCCGAAGATACCGTCCTGATAGGTGAACACCGTGGCGATGTTGTCGAACAGGGCGAACGTTTTGCCGAAACCGAGGCCGAACGTCGAAGTGAAGTCGGACTGGGTCTTGGTGGCGTTAATCATCAGGTAGACAAACGGGAAGAGGCAGTAGACCGCGAAAATCGCGCACACGATGGTCAGGGCCATCGAGCGGGTCGGGTTCGCCGGGTTGGAGAAACCGGTTTTGGCGGCGCGCTTGCGCTCGGCCTTCTCGTCGGCGTCGATGCGCTTCTGACGCTCCTTCTCGGCCTTCTTGGCGGCCTTTTCCTGAGCCTTGAGATCGGCCAGGGTCATGGTTGTTGTTGAAGTCATGGTTGCAGTGCTCATAATTACTTCATCTGCTCCTTCATACTCTTAAGCTGGACGACATACGCAATGGCCATGGTGATGATGGCCATCACGATGGCCAGAGCTGCGGCATAGTTGCTCTGATTGCCGGTGAAGCTCAGGTTGTAGGCGTACATGTTCGGCGTGTAGTACGTGGTGATCGCGTTGCCCGGAACCATGTTCTGCAAAATGCTCGGCTCGTTGAACAGCTGGAAGCTGCCGATGATCGAGAAGATCACCGTGATGGCCAGCGAGCCCTTCAGCTCCGGCAGCTTGATCTTCTTAACAATCTGCCACTCCGAAGCGCCGTCGATGGAGGCGGCCTCATACAAGCTGTGCGGAATGGTGCTTAGGGAGCTGTAAAAAATCAGCATGTTGTAGCCGGCATATTCCCACGTGTTGATGTTCGCGATGGATGCAAGCAGCACGTCGGGGTTGAGCACATCGATGTTGGTGCCGAGGAAGTCGTTGAGGGAGCCGACCAGACCGTATTTGGCGCCATACACGAAACCCCAAATCATGGTGGAGACCACTGCGGGCACCGCATAGGGCAGGAATGTGGAGATGCGGAAGAACTTGGTGCCATGCAGCTTCATCGAATCCAAAGCGAGGGCCATGGCTGCGGCCAGAAACAGCATGATCGGCACCTGGAATACGGTGAAGATAGTGACGCGGCCCACCGAGCTCCAGAACTGCGGATCCTGAATCAGTCGGGCGTAGTTCTCGAAGCCGACGAACTTGGTGCCGCCGACCATCTGCTTCTTGAAGAAGGAGATGTAAATGGCGTACACAATTGGGATGATGAACACGAAGACGAACACCACGGCGAACGGCCACATGAACTTCCAGCCGCGCCAGTCGGCCTTGTGCTTGTTGACGCGGGCCTCGGCCGTGTGCAGATCCGCCTCCTCAGGCAGGATTCCCACCGTTGGCTGCGGGGCTGCGGCCATTGTTTGATCGGACATAATCGATTGCTTTCTTGGAATACGGATTGCTGTGCTGCGCCCGCTACCAGGGGGTCGCTCGATTGGAGCGGTCACGTCAGGCGAGGGCACGGGAAAGCGGGGACACTGGGGAGCATCCCCGCTTTGGGAGATCGGGCGGCTAGGCGGAAGGAGAGTGGCCTAGCCGCAGGTTTTGATTGTTGGTCAGTGCCGGATGTACCGGCAATAGATCGGTTGCGTCACTTGACGGTGACGTTGTAGCCCTGCTGCTTGCCTTGCTCGGCGAGCTTGTTGGCATAGTTTTCAAGCGCCTTCTCCAGGGTGATGTCGCCGGAGTAGGCCTTGGAGACTTCGTCGCCGTAAGCGGTCTGGGCGTACGGGTTGTACGGCAGGTACTGGAACTTCTCGGTCGGGCGCTGAGCCGCGGCGGAAAGGACTTCGTTGACGTTCTGACCGCCGAAGTAGTCGTTGGTCTTCTTGTTGGACTCGGTGGTCGGGTCGGTGAAGGAGTCGGACCGGAGGATCTTCTTCAGGGACGGGAAGGTACCGGTGTCGGCCATGGTCTGAGCGCCCTCGCCATGAGTCATGTACTCAACGAGCTTGTAGGCAGCGGCCTGGTTCTTGGACTGCGAGGTGACGGCAAGTGCAGAGCCACCGTCTTCGGCGGAGACTTCCTTGCCTTCCTCCCACTGCGGCAGCTGGGCGACGCGCCAGTTGCCGGCCTGATCGGGGGCGCCGGTCATGAGGTTGATCGGCATCCAAGCGCCGATGGTCAGGGAGGCGAGGGTGCCATCGTTGAGCTCGCGGTTCCAATCGTCGGACCAGTTCGGGGTCTTGGCGTCCACGAGGTCTTCGTCGATGAGCTTCTGGACGAATTGGATATAGCGCTGCATGCCCTCGTCCTTGGTCATGTTGATGGTGATGTTCTCGCCATCGACCTTCCACGGCTGGGCACCGGCCTGCCAGATCTGGGCGGTGAACGGCTGATAGTCGTTGGAGGTACCGGCCAGATTGGTGATGTAGGAGCCGGTGGCACGGATCTTCTTGGCGGCCTCGTAGTAGTCGTTCCAGGTCTTGATGGACTCGCCGTCCACGCCGGCCTTGTCGAACACTGCCTTGTTGTAGAAGAACATTTCGGGGCCGGAATCAATCGGCAGAGCGTACGGCTTGTTGTTGTACTGGAGCTTGTTCCACGGGCCGGCGGCGAAGTCGTCGGCGAGTTTGTCGGCGCCGAATTCGCTCAGGTCCACGAGGCCATCGGTGACGGCGAACTGGGTGACGGTCGGATCTTCGAGCATCACGACGTCAGGGGCGCCGTTGCCTGCGGCGATGGCGTTGGAGAGCGCGGTGGAGGTCTTCTCGGCGGTGCCGGTGTTGTTGAACTTGACGGTGATGCCGGGGTTGGCCTTCTCGAAGTCAGCGAGGATTTCCTTCATCGAGTTGCCGGAATCCCAGCCCCAGAACACGAGTTCGGCCTTGTCAGCGTCACCCTTGTTGGCGCCGTTGTCGTTGCTGCTGCCGCAGGCGGCGAGACCGACGAGCGTGGCCACGGCTGCCGTTGCCGCGATGACCTTCTTGGTGTTGCGCATGTTATCTCCTTCTGGACCATTGGAGTTGACTTGCGGGTGGTTGGCTTTCTTCCGACTGGCTTCCGGTTTTCGTCCGGTTACTTCTCGGTTATCTTCCGGCTGTCTTTGGCTGCCTTCCGATTGCCAAAAACGAATCGACTGCTGCGTTGGATTTCAATTCGTTTGGCCGCTTGCGAAGTCTCCTCTGGCCACCTTTCCTTGGGGTGTTTTCTTTGGTACACCCGTGTACCAATACCTAAGATGATACACCTGTGTACCAATTTGTCAAATCACCCGACACGCCTGATTTTTTTCGCCTTTTCCATGCTTTCCACGTGAGCAAATCTCCAGTCGAACAGCGACTTGTCTCAGAGGCTCTTCATCCCCTCCCCCAACGTGAGTAGGTCCCGACTCTCAGCACACCACCAAATAACGCGCAGCATGCTCGTGAGTCCCCAACACCCACACACCACGGCGCGATTCCACCACTCAGCCGCCTCACCAGTGCCCACATTTGTAGATATTCAACGCCATATGACAAGAATCTGACTAGTATGAACAGGCACCCCCCATAGCTGTATTGAGAGGAAAAGCACATGGCGGGCCTGTTTCAAGCTGCTTCCAAGCAGCGCAATCCCTTGGGAACAACCATACGTACTCACGGATCGGGCAAATATACGTTCGGTCTGGCCTTAAGCGCCGGTCAATATCCGCGGTCTGCTTGCCTTTTCCTATCAGCTCCTCGCGGTATGCGGCATCTTCCTGACCAATGTCATCAACTACATCATCGCCTCCTACGGTTCCAGAAGCTGGGATGTCAACGCCGGTTGGCGTTGGATGCTGAGGCTGGGTGCGATTCCGGCCGCCGCGTTCCTGCTCTCCATGGTGCGAGCACCGGAAAGCCCACGATTCCTCATTCAAGCCGGCAAAACCGAAGAGGGATTCGCGGTGCTCGAGCACATCATCGGCACCGAACAGGCACGCCTTCGCACTGACGACATCCATGCATCGGTCAAACTCGAAACCGAAATGTCGCATGAATTTCACGACCTGTTCCGCCCAGGGCTGCAGAAGGCGCTCATCATCGGCACTTTGATCAAGGCGTGAATGCTGCGTTGCGTTACTGCATTGCCATGTTGCCATGTTGCCGCGTTATTGCATCGCTACGTTGTCACGTTGTCGCGTTATTGCATCGCTACGTTGCCACGTTGCCACATCACATTGCATTGCCGCATTGCTGCGTTGCCGCATCACATATCGCAACACAAACGCAGCAACGCAATGACGACCGGAGATGGCATCGCCGCCACCCGCGAGGAACCGCAGTGCAACGCGGTAACGTAACGCAATGCGATGTAATTCCCGCGTAGTTACAGGCAGTTACAGATTGAGTACCGCATCAGCAATGCGCATGGCGGATTCGCGGTGGGAGACCAGCGCCACAGCCGCGCCGCGCTCCTTGTCTGCATGCTGCTCACCCACGGCCATAGCGTGAATGGAACGTAGAATAATAGCCTCGTTCAAAGCATCCAAACGGCTGGTCGGCTCGTCGAAAAGCACCAGATCAGCATTGCGCAGGAACACACGAGCCAAACCGATACGCTGGCGTTCACCTTCGGATAGACGGTCGCCCAACTCGCCTACCTGAGTATCAAGGCCATCGGGCAGGGAATCAATGAGATCAAGCACGGAGGCCTTGGCGAGAGCCTGACGCAAACGAGCGTCGAGACCGTCAGATGCTGCCACCTGAACGGCATCGCCCTCTGCCGATTGCGCCGCCAACCGCTGCTGTCGGGAATCAACGGTCTTGGCACCCACTTCCCCATTGCCTGCAACATTTGCAGCTTCAACCTCGGACTCAGGCAAAGCAATCAGCAGATTGTCTCGGATAGAGCCATCAAACAGGTGGGTTTCCTGGCTCATCATGGCCTGAATACGTCGGCGAGCATGCACATCGACCTCGGGCAACGGCGTGCCGGACAACGTCACCTGACCGCGCTGCGGATCCCAGTAGCGCAGCAGCAGCTTGAGCATGGTGGACTTGCCTCGGCCGGACGGCCCCTGGATACCCAGCACGCCATGCTGCGGCACGTCAAGCGAGAAGTCGGACAGGACTTCGCGCTCCCCCGCATATGCAAAGGTGACGTCATCAAGACGCATGCCCATATACTCCTGCGGCACAACAGTGCCGTTCTCGGTCACAGCGGGCACCTCGTCCATCAGTCCGAACAGTCGGCTAGCGGACGCGAAGGTCTGAGTCAGGTTAGCGGGCAAGGCGGCGAGCGCCAAAGTCGGTCCGAACGAGCCGGCGAACAGCACGAAGGCGGCAATCAGAGCCGGAATGCTCTGCGGGTTCGCGCCGGCACAGGCAATAGCCACGGCGACCGAAGCCGCTGTGAGCACAGCCACCAAGAGTCCGCTGATTCCGGTGAAACGGCCGTTGACCTTGCTGAGTTTGGCGTGATCCTTCCACAACGCATGGGTACGGTCCTCGATGGCCTGCGCACGTTCCTCGCCGCGACCAAATCGGATGATTTCGTCCAGGCCGCGCATGTCATCGAGTATCACATCGTCGAGTTCTCCGGCAGCGCCACGGATGGCAGGGCCAAGGTTACGTACGCCGGTGGCAAAGAATCGCGGCACAAGGATGCCGATAACCAGGTGGGCGGCAATCAACGCCAGCGCCATCCATGGGCTTAGGGTGGCGGCCACAATCGTGTAGATGATGGTGGAGGTTACCGCGATGGCCACCGGACTGATGGTGTGGGCAAAGAAGATCTCAAGCAGTTCCACATCGGTGGTCAGCATGGCGATAAGGTTGCCCTTACCTTTGCCCGCGAGCTTGGCCGGCGCCAGTCTGCGCAACGCGGCGAACGCCTTGGAACGGAAGAGTGCGAGCAGATGGAATGCCACATTGTGGTTCAGATATTGTTCAATGTATCGGGTGATGCCACGCAGAAGAGCACAGATAATCATCATGATGACGGCGGGCGCAACACCCATGCCCCACACCGGATTACCGGTAAGTGCAAATGCCGCGATAATGCCGAACACGGGCAGGAAAGTGGCCGAAAGATGGCCGATGGTGCCGGCGGTGGAGGCCGCTGCCATCAGTCCTGCCAGAGGTCGGGCTTCCTTAAGCAGTCGCCTGATCACTTGGAATGTGCTCATTTTGGAAGACGAATCGCTATTTGCAACACCAGCCGGAGTCTCAGCCGAGGCCTGCTCACTCCCGCCAACGGAAGCCGTCGGCAAAGCTGACTGCAGGCGGTCAACCGTCATACCCGCCTCTGCGCTTACGCGCGCTGCGCCACCCTCAGTCCGACTGTCGTCGGACAGCTCCTGCTTGCGGGAACCAACCTGCAGCACACGCCGAGCATGGCCTTCTCCGAAGTTCTCAATATCTGCCTGCGTGGTAAACAGCTTGGCGTAGACGCCGTCCGCCGTCATCAGCTCGGTATGGGTGCCCCTCTCAACCGACTTGCCGTGTTCGAGCACCACCACTTGATCAGCGTGTTCGGCGTTGGCCATGCGATGGGTGATCATAATAACCGTCTTGCCGCGGGATTGCGCCAATTCGCGAATTGTATCCAGGATCAGCTCTTCGGATTCCATGTCAACGCTGCTGGTCGCCTCATCGAACACAAATACCGGCGAATCATGCAGGAGCGCGCGGGCGATGGCGATGCGCTGGCGTTGGCCGCCGGACAGGTTGGCGGCATCGGACTCAATCGGCATGCCCAGTCCGTTCGGCTGTGCGTGCACGAAGTCGGCAATGCGCGCCTGCTCGAGCGCGGACCACAGACGGGAGTCCACGGAATCCGGCGAATCAGGAATCTCGTCATCGGGCAAGGCCATCAGAAGATTCTCGCGCAATGCGCCCGCAAACAGATGACTGCTGGCACCAATCACAGTGACGGCTCCGGCCAGTGTTTCGCCTGACAAATCGGATACCTCGACACCGTTCAGCGTGAGCGAACCTCGGTAACCGGCCAGTGTACCGGCGAGCAGCGAGGCGGCCGTGGACTTGCCGGAACCGGAGATGCCAACAATGGCGGTGAACTGACCGGGCCGTGCGGCGAAGGTGATGTTGGTGAGCGCAGGAGCGACGGCGGAATTGGGGCTGGTTTCACCTTGCTTATCGGTCTTTGCGGATGCGGACTTGGAGTCGCCGTGCCCGGCATCATCATAGGAATAGCCGACGTGGTCGAAGCGGACCGTCAGACCGTCGTCAGCGGAATCGGAATCGTTGGCCGGCAGGGTCGCCGTGCCATGCTCGGGCTCCGGGGTGTCCAGCAGAGCGAAGATGCGCTTGGTGGAGGTCATGCCGTTCATCGCCACGTGGAAGAACGAGCCAAGCTGACGCATGGGAATAAAGAATTCGGCGGACAGCAGCACAATGAACAGCAGACCGGTAAGAGACAGCGGGTAGCCCACCCCGAACGGGATGAGATAGTGCAGGCCGTATGCCGCGTAGGCAAGCACACCAGGCAGATGTGAGGCCAGTGCGATTGGCGACCAGCCGGACGCACCATTGGCAAAAGCATCGCCAATATGCGCGTATTGCCATAACGCCACACCGATGCCGGCCGCAGCACCGCCGTAGGCCACTATGTCCATGGCGGTCAGCGAGCGCAGCTGGATCTGCAGCACGCGCATGGTCATGACGCGGAAGCCTTCGGCTTTCTTGTCCATCTCGATGGCGGCGCGCTCGTCGGCGTCGAAGTTTTTCAGGGTCTCAAGGCCTTGGAGATTGTCGAGGAACGCGGCGCCCATATCGGTGTAGCGCACCCAGTACTTCTTGAAGGCGCGGGCGGCGGTCATGGAGACGATGCCGGTCACGATGATGATGAACGGCGCGCAGACCAGCATGACGGCAGCGGCGGGCACGTTAATCGGCGCAATGGCCACGAACAAGGTGATTGGCGCAAGAATCGCATAGAAGAGCTGCGGCAGGAACAGTTCAAAGAAGCTTTGAATCTGTTCAACACCTTCGCCGGCGGATTGCACCACATCCGAGGTCTTGATGCGGGTTTTGTAGGACGGGCCGAGTGCCACCATTTTGCGGTACAGCTTGGAGCGCAAAGCGAGCTTGACTCGTTCGGCGGCTTCGGTGCCGAGACGGGTGGCGTGCGTGGTGGCCGTGTAACGGACCGCTATACAGACCAGCGCAAGCAGCACGTAAATCATGACGTCGCCAGCCATGGGCAGCACATCCGCGCCGTGCCGATCAGACAACGGCACGGGGCAGGCCGCGCCTTGCGAAGTGCCGCCGCATTGGAGCAGCGGCGGTGCCACAGCGGTCAGTAAGCTGTTCAGCAGCATTACCAGCGACAGCATAAAACCAATGTTGGCAAGCAGACCTACCCACATCAGGGCCACTTTGCCAGCTATGAGTTTTTTCAAGCCAGGCGCCAATTGGAACAGTCGTTTGTCGAACATGGTCCGCTTCCCCTTGCCGTGTTGTTGCGGTGTGCCCTCGTCATGTGTACCTGCGCTCCACATTCCGCGCAATCCCATTCACCTTAAGCGAACGCCCTCGCACACGCCAGACTTTTAAAGTGAGAGAGGCCACAGAATTATCGATTGCGGAGTGCGCATGCTAGACGCGCCAACCAAAAAAATATGCTTCGATATCAGGGGCTGAAGCATCCACTACACCCAATACGTGCATTTATCCGTTTCGAGGAGGCTCATTTTTGCGTTTGCCGGAGGCCTACTTCCGTTTCAAGGGGCTGATTTCGCATTTGCCGGAAGTCTATCTCCGCTTCGAGGGGCTCCTCATCCATGTAATCGGAAGTATAAACGGCTACACGTCAACGTCATTCCGCCGTTTTAGGGCCGTGTCTACTTGGGCATCAGCCCCTCGAAGTGGAAGTAGACTTCCAGATAAGGCAAAATCAGCCCCTCGAAGCCGAGAAAGCACGTTTCTACGGTGTCAGAAGCCGACGGAACGCAAAAGGGTCGTCTGCACGCAGACGACCCATATGATCAATTCGCCAATAGACGCAGCAAACGCGGCCTAGTGCTGCTTTTTGCGCGGCGACCAGTGCTTCGGCGGCGGCCGTACTTATCGGACAGGAAGCCGGAGAAGCCGGCGCCGATCACGCCGCCGATCATGATGGAGCTGATGACCAGACCCTGCAGGGCCGGGCTCAGCGCGTACTTGTCCTGCAGGAAGTCGATGGCTCCCGAAATGGACACGGTGTCATAACCGTAGAGCAAACCGGTTAGACACGGCGTTGTATACAATCCACAAAACCAGACAGACAACTTCTCCATTGCCCACAACGCGCGCAACCTTACGCCAGCGTAACCTAACTTGTCAGAATGGCTCGATTTTGTCAACAGCCATCACGCAACGCACGTAAGGACACGGCCCGCTTATGCTTGACCACTACACCACGCCTGGCGAATCCATCGAAATCCGCGACAACCAGACCATCTACTCCCTACTTACCGATCGCCTTGCCCGCACCGGCGCGGACACGGTAATCGCCGCCAAGAAAATCGGCCCCGGCCGCTGGCAGAACGTCACCACCGGCGAATTCCACGAGCGCGTGGTCTCGGCCGCCAAGGGCCTGATCGCGCTCGGCATCGCCAAGGGCGACGCGGTGACCATCTTTTCCTCCACCCGTCTCGAATGGGGCATTCTCGATTTCGCACTGGCCGCAGTGGGCGCGGTAAGCGTGCCGATCTACGACACCGACTCCGCCCCGCAAGCCCAGCGCATCATGAACGATTCGGCGGTCAAGCTGGCCTTTGCCGACAACCGCGAGCGCTTCGACCGGCTCGACTCGGTCAAGGACCACTGTCCTGCCTTGAAGCAGATTCTCATGATCGAGGGCAACGCGCTGGGCGCGCTCGAAGGTCTGGGCGTGGCTGTTTCGGACGAGGAACTGAACGAGCGCGTGGCCACCGTGCGCGCCGACGATCTGGCCACCATCGTCTACACTTCGGGCTCCACCGGCAACCCGAAGGGTGCCGAACTGACCCACAAGAACTTCGTGTCCATCACCATCTCCGCCTCGCAGGCGTTGCATGAAGTGGTGCTTGACGACCATCCGCGCCTGCTGCTCTTCCTGCCGCTGGCCCACTGCTTCGCGCGATTCATCCAGTACGCCTCCATCGCCTCCGATGACGGCGTGGTCGGTTATCTGCCGGACACCAAAACCCTGCTGCCGGACCTGCGTTCGTTTGAACCGACCTACCTGCTGGGCGTGCCGCGCGTGTTCGAGAAGGTATACAACGCCGCCTCGCACAAGGCCGGTGCCGGCTGGAAGGGCCGCCTGTTTGTCAAAGCCGCCGAGGCCGCGCGCGTCTGGAGCCGCAAGGAGCAGGCCGGCGAGCAACACACATTTGCCGAAATCGCCGAGCGCGCCAAGTACGAAACGCTCGTCTACCGCACGGTGCGCGGCGCTCTGGGCCCGAAGATCAAGTACGTGGCCTGCGGCGGCGCACCACTGTCGCTCGATCTGGCGCATTTCTACAACGGCATCGGACTGCCGATGATTCAGGGTTATGGCATGACCGAAACCGCCGCCCCGTTCGCCGCCACACGCGTGACCGACAATGTGATCGGCACCGTAGGCCAGCCCGCGCCCGGCTCCTCGATTCGCATTTCCGACGAAGGCGAACTGCAGGTCAAGGGCCCGAACGTGTTCCGCGGCTACCACAATCTGCCGGAGAAGACGGCCGAGGCGTTCACCGCCGACGGCTGGCTCAGGACCGGCGACTTGGCCGAGATCGATGATGAGGGCCGCATCATCATCACCGGCCGCATCAAGGACATTATTATTACTGCCGGCGGCAAGAACGTCTCCCCCATTCCGCTGGAGGAAGAGATCGCCAAGTGCCCGATCGTGGAGCACTGCGTGGTGGTGGGCGACCAGCGCCCGTTCATCGGCGCGTTGGTGACGCTCGATCCGGAGTCGCTGGCATTGTGGCTGCCCGCGCACGGCCTGTCCACGGAGACGCCGGTCGACCGGCTCGCCACGAACGCCGCGGTGCGCGAGGAGATTCAGCAGTACGTGGACAAGGCGAATGCGACGGTCTCGCGCGCCGAATCCGTACGCAAGTTCGCCGTGCTGGACACGCAGTTCACGCAGGAGAACAAGTGCCTGACACCGTCGCTGAAAGTGGTGCGCCCGGCCGTCAATCGCGTGTTCGCCGATGTGATCGACAACGAGATCTACAACGGCAAGCGGTGAGACGCGCGGTTCGTAATCCGACACAAAAAAAGGGCCTTTTGAACCGCACCCCGATTGTTGGACTGGAGTAATCCAGATTCGATGATCGGAGGTGCGGTTTCTCATGTCCAGGGATCGCAGGCGTCATTATGACGATGATTCCATGCGGGTCGTCGCCGGGGTGCCGCCCGGCCCAGGTGGGTCATGCCCGGGTCAGTTTCTTGCTCCTGAGACGCAGCACGACATCGGCGGAGTTGGCGACGCGCTTGGAATGCGTCACCACGATCACGCATTTGCCGAGCTGATGGGCGGCGTGCTGCAGCAGATGAATCACCTCGTCGGTCATCTCCGGGTCGAGGCTGCCCGTCGGCTCGTCCGCGAGGATCGCGCGGCCCGGGGCGACCAGCGCGCGGCCGACCGCCACCCGTTGACGCTGGCCGCCCGACAGGTGCATGATGTTGCGCTTGGATTCCTCACGGCTCAAACCCAGTTCCTCGAGGATCTTCATATCGGCCTTGGCGCTGACCAGCCGCAGGTTCTCTTCGGGGGTGAGGTAGTCGATCAGGTTATGGTCCTGGAACACCAGGGACACGTGCTCCCGGCGGTGCTTCGCATAGCCCGATGCGGCGATGTCCTCCCCTTCGAAGCGGACCACTCCCCGGGAGGGGGCGTCCAGGCCGGCCAGCAGCGACAGCAGCGTGCTCTTGCCGGCGCCGGACGGGCCGGTGATCGCATACATCTTCCCGGATTCGAAATCCGCGCTGACATCCGAAAGAACACGGATCTTCGCCGCGCCGTAGGCGTAATCGACATGGTCCAGTTGCAGACAGTTAGACATGATTGGTGACTCCTAACGCATAGAGGAAAGAATGGATTTCGGGGATTTGGACAGCACTGCGGCGCATGACACGGCAAGGGCCACGGCGATGACCGCGCATCCGAGCAGCAGGATGAGCATCGTCTGCTCAGGCGGCAAGGCCTCCACGTGCAACGATTCCAACGGCGCGACGCCCGAATCGCGCAACAGTCGGGAAGACACGTATCCCGACAGCATGGCGCCGGTGCCCAGCGAACACAGGGCGGCGACCGCCGCCATGAGTCCGGTTTCGATGGCGAGTTGTGCGACGATCCGCATCTTGTCGATGCCGAGGGCCAGAAGCGTGCCTATCTCATGGATGCGTGAGCGAATCCAGAAGACCAGCGCCATCGCCAGCACCAGTACGTCCGCGAGGCAGACGGACAGCAGCACCATGCGCACCAGATTACGCACCGTCTGCACGGATTGCAGGACGCCGGAGAGCCGGGCCGAATCGTCGGTGACGTCGTACTTGCCGCCGGCCATGGTCTTGGCCCGTCCAATAGCCGCGGACAGGTCCTGCGGATTATCCGACAGGCATCGGATCATGTCGATCCGGTCGTTTCCGGTCAGAGCGGAAGCTACTCGCCTACCCGAATAGATGAGGTTCTCGGAAGTGTCCGAGGGCAGGGGGCTTTGGGCCTGCACGTTGCCGGAGAAGATCCCGGCCACACGCACCGTGGCGTTGCGCCCCTCCTGCCGGAGACGGAATGTCGAGCCGACCGATAGGCCGTTCTGCATCGCGAAGTCGCGGTGGACCAGCACATTGTCGCCGTCGCCCGAGATATGGCGGCCCTGCTCCAGGCGGTACAGGCCGCTCTGGAATTCCTCGGACAATGAGGAATCGGTGGTGCCCAGCACGCTGACCTGCATGGCCAGATCGGAGTCCAATCGGGGGCCCTGCCGGGGCATGACCGGGCGCGCGCCATCCACCTGCGCCAAGGTCTTCGTCGCATAGGCGGTCTTCGTCACACCGGGGATACGCGAGAACCGGCTCGCCTCCTCGGCGCTAATGGGATTCTCGCCGGCGCTGACGGTAAACCCTATGCCCATGCCCGCGCCGATGCCGTCGGACATGGTACGCAGGGCCGTCGAGACTCCGACCTGCGCCACCAGGCTCGTGAAGACCATCAGCATCAGCAGACCGATGATGCCGCTACGTACCGGCTTGCGTACGATCGCCAACGTGGCACGCTTCCACACATTCATGCTCATCATCGAATCTCCGACAGGTCTCGCGGCGATTTGCGCAGCATCGGCATGCACGCCACCGCGACGCACACCAGCATCACCGCCAACAATCCGAGCGCCACGTACAGCATGGCGGTCCCGTCGACCGACACCGTGAGCGAATCCAGGGTGCGCACCGACATGCTGGATTCAAGATCGCCGCCGACCTGCCCCATGCTGCTCAGCTCCTTCGCCGCGGAGGCGTTCACGGAATGGAGCGCCGTGGCGCCGAGCCATTGGGCCATTCCCTGCGCGCACAGCCAGCCGAGGGCGAGGGACGGCAGACCGATCAGCACCATCTCGGTGAGGTATTGGGCGACCAGGGAGGGCTTGCCGACGCCAAGGGACACCAGTATGCCCATCTCTTGACGGCGGTCGTTCATCCACAGCAGCAGCATGAGACTGAGCACGAGCACGGCCGAGACGGTCACGCCGATCAGGGCGCCGCGCATCATGGAGCGCACGCCGCGGGCGGCATGCAGCATGCTCGATGAATACTGGTCGTTGCGCGTGATCTGATAGTTGTTCCAATCCACCGGGAGTTTCTTCGCGGCATCCATGGTCTTCTCCACGTCAACGCCCTTGGACAGCACGAAGGTGGCGTCCTGGTATATTTCCTTGCCGTCCTTGTACTGGTACAGGTCGCGTGTGGTATCCAGATCGGTGTAGATGGTGTTGGCGGTGAGTTCCGCTCGGCTGGATACCTTTCTGGCGCTGTCGCCCTTGAATATGCCCACGATGGTGGTCTTGACGGTCGCCGTCGAATGTGATTCGTTGTCGGCGTCATAGGCGTTGGCCTTGAGCGTGAGCGTGTCTCCGACTTTGAGCCCGTTGGCTTTGGCGAGATCCTCATGGATCATCGACGTGTACTTGTCGGAGGCCTTCAGATGTCGTCCTTCGGCCATGCCGAGCGTGCGCGACGTGAACACGTTGAGTTTCGACGAATCATTCGTGCCCATGACGTTGGCGGCGTTGCCAAACTGCTGCTCCTGGGTCGCATCGTAATCATCGCCGCCGGGGACCTTCGCCACATTCGCCCCCACGAGATCGGCGGTGGCGTTCTGACGGACCATATACGAATCGACCCCGGGCAGTTGGGCGATCCTGCGCACGTCGGCGGGGCGCACCATGCCGCCTCCGCGAGGCGTGAGCATGCTGCCCTGCATGTTGCTGGACAGCACGAATCCACCGACCGCTTCCTTCTCGATTCGTCCGGCGGCCTGTTGAGCTGCCCGAGAAACCGCGATCGTGGATAGCATGCTCGCCGTTATGATGGTCAGTATTATAAGGAGCACTATGGTTCGCACTCGTTTTCTGAGCACATAGCGCACCGACCGTGCAACGAACGTCATCAATACCTCCTGTGGGACTTGGGCTTTTCGCCCAAAATGCGAAACATGCCGCGTTTCGCCGATTAGTTAGCCGCGAGATACATGATGCACCTCAAGATACGGGAGATATACGCCTTGAGCGAAAAACGGAACAGCGGCGAATGTCGGTTATTCTGGATTTTGGTCCATCTCGGGCCGCGTCGATGCGTCGGCCCGCGAGAAATCAGGCTCGCGCCTCACCTTCGAGGCGGCGAACACAAGAAGCGGCAGAGCGGCGAACGCATAGTTCTCGCATTGGATGTACAGGTATGCGACCAGGACGAGCCAGCAGATGACGGTCTTGTGCCAGACGCCGGATTCGCCCGAACCCGCGCCGGCAACGCCACCACCACTATTACCCCCGGCAACATCAGCAACGTCGGCAACGTCGGCGACACAAACACCGTGCGCCAGCTCGTCGGACGATGCGCCATCCGCACCGCCACGGCATACCGTCCTCCCGCGCGTCATGCAGACCATCGAGGCTCCGACCAGCATGGCCAGCCCGATCAGCCCGTATTCGGCGATGACGCTGGTATACGCGCACATCGTCCACACCGTGTCCGCGTTCACGCCGGCCGCGAATCCCGTGGCCGCGCCGCCGTTCATGCCAAGACCGTCCAGCAGCCGTCCGGCTTTGGCCGCGCCGGCCCACACCGCATTGATGATGTTGCCCGCGCCATAACCGGTGAGCAGCGTCCACGGATGGGTGAGCAATCCGCATATCGGATCGAGGCTTTGGTAGATCCGCGCGAAGAACGAGCCGTCTCCCTCGGCCCCGTTTTCCGCGATGGCGGAGAGTCTGGAATCCGCCAGCACACCCAGCAGGCCCAGTGCGCATGCGCCGAGAATCTGCAGCATGCCCCGGACGCGGCGTGCGCCGTCATGCCAATCGGTGCGCGCCACAAGGGCGATCAGCAACGCCACGACGGAATCGATGACGATTCTGGTGCCGGCTTGCATGAGCACCGCGCCGACGGCATACGTGACGATGAGGTCACGCAGCCGTTTGGCGTAGATGCGGTCGCGCCCGCGCATGAGCCACATGAGCGGAAGCAGTATGCCGAACAGGTGCATGCCGATATAGCTGGGCTCGGCGAACAGGAACTGCGGACGGCCGCCGCCCCACACCGAGTTGTCGCTGATGTATTGCCGGTACATGAGGTGCGAGAAATAGTCGGTCAACGGTTTGGCGTGCAGACGGATGGACAGCCATTGCACGACGCCCACTCCGAAGGAAACCCAGTATGATGCGATGAGAATCCGCAATGGCGTACGCCACGGAATGCGTTTGATGTCGAACGCAAGGGCGATCGCCCCCAAAGTGGCGAGCACGCCCAGCAATCCGGTGATGCTCATGAACGCGGCGTTGAGGTGGATGCCGAACTTCAGCCATCCCGGGATGGACAGGATTATGCAGGCCACCGGTAGGAGGAACATTGGCAGGTACCGGTTGGCTGCGATGCGCAGTTGCCGCCAATTGCATAGGCAGTACACGGCGAACAGCGCCGGACTGATTGGCGACCAGAACGGCGCGTACAGGCCAAGCGTGGTGCCGTCCACCGGAAGAAAAGCAATGGCCAGCAACAGCCAAATGACGTTGCGTTCCTGCGATGTCAGAAATCGCAGGAACGACCGGTATTGCGGTCGGCCATGATGGTTGCCCGCGTCGATGGTGTCGTTGCGTACGCATGCCTGGTTCATGTGATTCTCCCTCCCCGTCAACCTTACTCGTTCATCATGATGCGCGGACGGGGCATGCTTTTCCCCGCCGAACGTGCAATGGCCCGAACATTGACAAGGTCACACCGAATGCCCCCATCATTGGCACATTGTGCGATCTCGTCGCGGCTGGCTAACGAAATAATGTTGGCCGACCGGTTACATTGGTTCGGTACAGTGGCGGCATTATCGGCCACTGAATCAAGCGATTCGCGGCAGAACGACGAAAACAACACCTGGGCGAAAAGAGGCAGGCATGACCACGAATCGACCGCTCATTGCGGTGACTCCGCTGATGGATTACGGGCGCGATAGTCTGTGGATGCTGCCCGGATATATGGAGGCGATAATGCGGGCCGGCGGTACGCCCGTCATGTTGCCGCTGACCGATGACACCGACATTCTTGCGCAATGCGCCGAACGGTTTGACGCGTTTCTGTTTACGGGCGGGCCGGATGTGGGACCGATGGTTGGTGCAGCGGCCTCCGCCACCGGCCGTAGCGAGGTGCTCTCTCCTGAGCGCGACCGAATGGAATCGATTCTGCTGCCAGCTGTAATGGCTTGGGACAAGCCGATTCTGGGCATCTGCCGTGGCATTCAGTTCATCAACGCAGCGCTGCGCGGCACGTTGTGGCAGGATCTGCCAAGCCAGCATCCGAGCGATATCGAACACCATATGAATCCGCCGTACGATGCGTTCGGACATAACGTTTCCTTGGTGCCCGGCACTCCCCTGGCTTCATTGTTCGCAGGGCAGACTGAGATTGCGGTGAATAGCTATCACCATCAGGCGGTTCGTGAGCCTGCTGCTGGACTCGAGGTCATGGCCGTCGCGCCCGACGGCGTGATCGAGGCCCTGTACCGGCCGGCAAGCCACTTCCTGTGGGCCGTGCAGTGGCATCCCGAGTTTCTCTACAAGGTAGATCCACGCTCGCAGGCGATTTTTGATGCGTTTGTGGGGAGTTGCCGATAACAGCAAAAGGGGCTGCTCCGGTTTCCCGGAACAGCCCCTTTTCAGCGGTAGCAGTCAGCAGACTGATTTAGTCATCAGTGCTGGCTTGCCAGCGCTGATTGGCGCGTGCGGAGACCGCCGTCCGAAGGCGAAGGCGTACGAAGGTACGTCGAACCTGAGGAAAGGCGGTATACGCTCCGCCAATCAGTGCTGGTTGTTGAGACGGTGGTACATCTCGGACAGCTCCAGTTCCTTCTCGAACTGGCGAGCGGTGGTGTTCTCGTCGATGACGGCGAGCTCAACACCGGCGATGCGGGCGAAGTCTTCCCAAGCCTCACGACCAACGGAGGTGGTCATGCAGGTGTGGTGAGAACCACCGGCGGTGATCCAGCACTCAACAGCGGTCTTCAGGCTCGGCTTCGGCTCCCAGACGGCGCGGGCGCACGGAAGCTCCTTGAGGGAGCCCTGCGGCTCAACGACGTCGACGACGTCCATGAGCAGGCGGAAGCGTTCGCGAACGTCGGACATGGAGACCACGACGGCGTCCTTGGCGGGCTTGCCGGAGAAGACCAGGCGGACCGGGTCGGCCTTGCCGCCGATGCCCAGCGGGTGGATCTCCAGCTTCGGCTTGGCGATGGTGCCGATGGACGGGGAAACCTCGAGCATGTGGGAGCCCATGTCGAGCTCGTCACCCTCGGTGAAGTTGTAGGAGTAGTCCTCCATGAGGGAGGCGCCACCCTCAAGGCCGTAGCCCATGACGGCACCGATGCGCACGAGGACGGCGGTCTTCCAGTCGCCTTCAGCGGAGAAGCCCCAGCCGTACTCGGACGGGAAGCGCTGCGGGCCAACGCCCGGCAGCTGCGGCAGAGCGCCGAGGTCCTCGAAGTTGTCGACGCCGGCGGTGCAGCCGTTGGCGCGCATCATGTTGACCATCGCAGCCTCTTCCTTGGCGGCGATGAACAGGGAGTCGTACTTGGCGTCCAGCAGAGCCGGGTCGACGTCGTACTTGGCCTTGTAGTCCTCGATGATCTCCTTGACCTGGTCGTCCTTGACGGCGTCGTACGCAGCGACGAGCTCGTTGACGGCCCAAGTGTTGATGGAGGCGCCGAACACGCGCTCAGCCTCGGTCTTGTCGCCCTCGGTGACGGCGACGTTACGCATGTTGTCGCCCCAGCGCATGACCTTCATGTTGTTGGAGGCATCCCAGCCGGCGCAGGCGCGGGCCCAGGTGCCGAGCTTCTCGGCGACCTCGGGATCGGTGTAGTGGCCGACGACAACCTTGCGCTTGATGCCGAGGCGGGAGACGATGTAACCGAACTCACGGTCGCCGTGGGCGGCCTGGTTCAGGTTCATGAAGTCCATGTCGATGGTCTCCCACGGGATTTCCTTGTGGTGCTGGGTGGCCAGCTGCAGCAGCGGCTTGGTCAGCACTTCGAGGCCGCGAATCCACATCTTGGCCGGGGAGAAGGTGTGGCACCAGGTGATGACGCCGATGACGTTCGGGTTGGCGGAAGCCTCGACCATGAACTCCTTGACACCGTCGGAGGACTTCAGGGTGGGCTTGAGGACGATCTTGGCCGGAATCTTGCCGGTGTTGTTCAGGTAGTCGACCATTTCAGCGGAGTGAATGGCGACCTGGCGCAGGGCTTCTTCGCCGTACAGGTCCTGCGAACCAACGCCGAACCAGATTTCCTTGCCCTCGAAGGGATTTTCCATAACCATAGGGTTACTTCCTTTACTTCTTTGTTTATGGGGGTTTGTTTAAGTTTCATTCGCCGACCGAGGCTCCCCTCAGTCAGCTATCGCTGACAGCTCCCCTCAGAGAGGGGAGCCAAGACACCACCGTGCTGGCGGAGTCAGCGCTGATTTGATGTGTGTGTCCGCAAGGCGCGGAAGGCGAAGGCGTACGAAGGTACGTCGGGCCTTCCGTAACGCGGCGGACACTCCATCAAATCAGTGCTGACCGTAGACGTTCTGGTAGCGGTCGTTGAGCTTATCGATGTCGGCCTGGTCGATCTCGATGATGTCACCGAGCTGACGGGCGGCCCACATGGTGTGAGCGACTTCCTCGGTCATGGCAGCGGCCTTGACGGCGCCTTCAGCATCCTTGCCGATGGTGAAGGGGCCATGGTTCTGCATGAGGACGGCCGGGGACTTCGGGTACTTCTTGAGGGTCTCGACGACACCCTTGCCGATCGCCTCGGAGCCGATCAGACGGAACGGGCCGACCGGCACCGGGCCGCCGAACTCGTCACCCATCATCGTCAGGCCGCACGGGATGTTCTGACCAGTGGCAGCCCAAGCGGTGGCGTAGGTGGAGTGGGTGTGCACGACACCGTAGACGTCGGGCATGTTGCGGTAGATGTAGGCGTGGGAAGCGGTGTCCGAGGACGGGGCTTCGGTGCCGTCGACCACGTTGCCGTCAAGGTCGCACACGACCATGGAGGACGGGGTCAGGTACTCGTAGCGCAGGCCGGAGGGCTTGATGACGAACAGGTCGGCGGTGTGCAGACGCTGGGAAACGTTGCCCGCGGTCCACACGACCAGGTTCCACTTGATCAGCTGCTGGTGCAGGTTGGAGACGACCTCACGAACCTGCTTGACCTCGGCGCGAACCTCGGGGCCGTAATCAGCCAAAGTTGCCATTATTGGTTTTCCTTTCCACTGTGATGGATGGACGTTTTTTCAAAATCTCAAGGACCTCCCTCAATAGAGGGAGGTCAGAAAGGCTTACTTATCTTCGAGGTTGATGGTTTCGATGGCGGCGTGCTCGATGGGCAGGCCCTTGGTGAAGCGGGCGAAGAAGTCCTCGAAACCAACCACATCGGAAGCCACCGGCTTCTCAGTGGTGGACTGGGCGTCCTTGAACACGCAACCGTCAAGGAAGTCAGCGAGGTTGCTGTGATCCTCGTTGGTGTTCCACAGGTAGTTGGCGAGCACGGCCATGCCCCAGGCGCCACCTTCGGCGGCGGTGGACATGACCTTGATCGGGGTGTTGAAGGCAGCAGCGAGAATCTTCTGAGCCACCTTCGGAGTGGCGAAGATGCCGCCGTGGCCCACGAGAGAGTCGACCTGCACGCGCTCCTGCTTGGTCATCACGTCCATGCCGATCTTGACCGGGGAGAACGCGGAGAACAGCTGGGCGCGCATGAAGTTGCCGAGGGTCATGTTGGCTTCGGGGCTGCGGGCGAACAGCGGGCGACCTTCAGGCAGACCGGCCAGGAATTCGCCGGAACGGAACGGGTAGTTCAGCAGGCCGCCGCAGTTGGCGTCCACGTCGTCGGCGATGGCCGCGCGGAACAGGGTGCCGTACAGCATACCTGCGTCAACCGGCTGGCCGATAGCCTTGGCGAACTGGCCGAACAGGCCGACCCAAGCGTTGAGGTCGGAGGTGAAGTTGTTGGCGTGGCTCATACCGGCCAGATCGCCGGCCGGGGTGGTGACCAAGTCAACCTCAGGGTGGAGGGCCTTGAGCTTGTGCTCCAGAACCACCATGGCGAAGATGGAGGTGCCGGCGGAGACGTTACCAGTGCGTACGCGCACGGAGTTGGTGGCTACCATGCCAGTACCGGCGTCGCCCTCAGGCGGGGCGAGCACGATGCCGGGCTTCAGGGCACCGGACGGATCGAGCAGCTTGGCACCTTCCTCGGTCAGCTCGCCAGCCGGAGTGCCGGCCACGAGCGGCTCAGGAAGCAGGTTCTCCAGCTTCCACGGCTGGGCTGCGACCTCAGGCAGAGCGTCGAACTTCTCAATGAATGCGGTTTCGTAAGTGTGAGTGGTCGGGTCAATCGGGAACATGCCGGAGGCATCGCCCACGCCGAGGACCTTCTTACCGGTGAGCTTCCAGTGCACGTAACCGGCGAGTGTGGTGAAGTAAGCCACCTTGGAGACGTGCTCTTCCTTGTTGAGCACGGCCTGGTACAGGTGAGCGATGGACCAACGCTCGGGGATGTTGTACTGGAACAGCTCGGAGAGCTTCTTGTGAGCTTCGGAGGTGTTGGTGTTCTGCCAGGTGCGGAACGGCACCAGCAGTTCGCCGGCCTCGTCGAATGCGAGGTAACCGTGCATCATGGCGGAGAAGCCGATGTGGCCGACGTGCGTGAGCTTCTCGCCATAGGCGGTCTCGACGTCGTTGGCCATGGAGGCGTAAGCGGACTGCAAACCGCCCCAGATCTCCTCGGTGGTGTAGCTCCACAGACCATCCTCCAAGTGGGAGGCCCAGCTGTAGTCGCCGGAGGCGATGGTCTGGAAGTTGTCGTCGATGAGGACGGCCTTGATGCGGGTGGAGCCGAATTCGATGCCCAGCGTGGTCTTGCCAGCGCGAATCTTCTCGGCGATGTGGGCGGCCTGCTCGGCCGCGTTGTCGGTTGCTGCCATATCTTTCCTTTGCCTTGGAGCGCCGGCGTTGTTATCCCCTTCCTTGGGGAGGGTGTTAGCGCTCACAATTTCCAAAAAACATTGTACCGACAACCCGCATTCGACACAACTTATGCCGTGTCACGCATCATAACGGTTTGATAACAGCGCCAATTTACCGCCGAGGAGCCGGCCCCAAGGACCGCCGGGCACGCACCTCGGCGGGAATCAGCCCCATGCCGTGCTGGGTGGTCAGGAAGGTCGGCTCGCCGCCCTCCCCCAGCAAGCGCAGCGTCTCTCGCATGGCGGCCACGCCGAGCCCCTCGAAATCGGGATGCACGGTGGTCAGCGGTGGGTACATGTTATCCACGCCAGACATGTCGTCGAATCCGACCACGCTGATGTCTTGCGGAATCCGAAGCCCATGCTCATGCAACGCGCGCATGATGCCAACGGCCTGATTGTCGTTCGCGGCGACGACCGCGGTGGGCAACGCCGCGCCTCGACGCCCATACTCATCAATGAGATGATTCATGTGCGCATACGCCTCAGAGGCATCCCACGTATGGCAGCGCACGATCTGTGAATCGATGGATCGGGAGGCGGCGAGCTTGCGCCACGCATCCAGTCGGGTGTGGGCGTCGCGCCATTCGTTGGGACCGGCAAAATACAGAGCCGATTTGTGCCCGTATTCGCCCAGCAAGGCCACCACTTTGGCCATTGCACCCCACTGGTCGATACCGACCAGCGCAGTGCGACGCTTGTTTTCGGTGGAGATAAGGCCCAATCCCTCACGCACGGTCATTTGGCCGTGGGTGGCGGTGACGATGACGCGCGGCTGAGTGACTCGCGCACGGCAGGCGGCGGCGAACATCACGTCGGTCGGAGTCAGGAAGATGAAGGCGTCGACGTTCTGCTCGTTGAAGGTGTCGCACAGGTTGTCGAAGTCGGCCTGCGCGCACAAGGCCTCGTGGACCATCATCACGCTCATGAACAGACCGTGCTCGCGGGCCATGGATTCGATGGAGGAGATGGAGGAAATCGGGCCGAAGAATTTGAGGCCTCCGGCGATCAGCCCTATGGTGCGCGAACGGCGGGAAGCCAGTGCGCGCGCGGAGTTGGAGGGGCGGTAGCCGAGTTGGTCAATGGCGGCCTGGACTCGCGCACGGGTGGCGTCGGAAACGTCCGGCGAGTCATTGATCACACGGGAGACGGTTTGGTGGCTGACTCCGGCGAGCTTGGCCACTTCGAACATGGACGGACGTTTGCTTGGCTTGCGGCTGGTCACCATGCTACCTAACCTCCCCGCTGGCGGCCGGCATCCGTGCACGGCCAGGCTTGTACCTTAATCAATACTGACTTTAGCGCGTCCACAACAGTTTTGCGTTAGCGCTCACACTATCGTGTCGCACGCGGCTCAGGTCAGGTGCCATGAGACACGATGGAGCGGAGTCGGCCCGTGTTCGGCGATGGCGGCACGGTGTGCGGCGGAACCATAGCCCTTGTTATGAGCCCATTCGTAGGCGGCGTAACGTGGGTTGCTTTGCGCGAGGTCGACCATCAGCCGGTCTCGGGTCACTTTGGCGATGACCGCCGCGGTGGCGACGGTGGCGCAATGCTGGTCGCCTTTGACTTTGGTCGTTATATCGGCTGGAATCGGCACGTCCGGCGCGTCGAACGTGTTGAGCGCCTTGGTGATGTAATCGCTCGGCCCGTCGAGAATTCCGGCGACTTTGGGCAGGGCGCGAACGCTTTCCCCACAATTTCCAATGGATTCCCCTACGGAGTCTCCCGGACGACCTTCCACAATCTCCCCCGCAGCCTTTTTTGCCGTCAATCCCCCTCCAAGCCGTAAGCCAAGTTCGCGTTCGACTTGGCTGAGCGCGCGCAGGGCGGCCACGCCGAGCGCATAGGTGATGCCCCATTCGTCGATCTCGGTGTTGCTGGCCTGGCCTACGGCGTAGGCCGCGCACCAGTCGCGCAGTTCGTCGAAAATCGCCTCGCGCCTATGTTCGGTGAGCATCTTGGAGTCGGCCACGCCGTCCGGTACGCCGAGGTAGGTCCGCCCGGACAGTTCGGCGGAATCATCGCCGTCAAGCGGCGCCAAATCACAGGCCCAGATGGCGGCGCACCCGACCATCACCGGACCGGCGAGCGCGCCGCGGCCGACTTCATCGAATCCAGTAATAAGGTCATAGCCCTGGGCCGCAAGGCTGCGTTCCAAGTCAAGTGTCGGGGTAATCATGCGCGGCTCCCATCGTCTCACAATGGTTAGGATTCAGACGGTCCAGGATTCATATGGTTCAGGGTTCAGACGGCCCGGAACTCAATCAGTTCAAAGACTCACACGGTTCAAAAAAACTCAGGAATTCGAGCCGGAAGCGTCAGACACGTCCTTGAAGACTTCGTGGTGGTCATCAATCGCACCAAGCCGGTCAAGCGGCCAGTATTTCGCGATTCCGACTCCGACCACATCGGAGATGGGAACCAAGCCGCGATCGCCGTCATCCTGATGATAGCGGGAGTCGGCGGAATTGGCGCGATTGTCGCCCATGACGAACACGTGGCCCTCGGTCACGGTCACCGAGAACGGGAAAGCGCTCGGGTCCACGCCGGGGCGAATGTAGGAGGTCTCATTGATGGCCACGCCGTTGATGGTCACCGGCTGGCCCGCGCCCTTGCATTCGACCACGTCACCGGGCAGGCCGATCAGTCGCTTGATGAGGTACCCGCCACCGGGAGCGCTGCTCTGCTCCTCGTTCAACCAGTTGTTGGGATCTTTGAATACCACGACGTCGCCGCGCTGCAGATCGAAGATCTTGGGGGTGAGCTTGCTGGTCACCACGCGATCGCCGGGCACCATGGTGTCCATCATCGAGCGCGAAGGAATCTCGTAAAAGCCGACGGCGAAAATGCGAATCAGCAGCACGATAAGCACGGGAACGCCGCACCACAGGAAAAAGTCGCGTAGGGTGAAGTGGTCATCATCCATCGATGATGCTGCCGCGGCATTCGCGCCAGCGGAAGAAGCGGCGTACGCCGGGCGCGCCGGTGCCGGGGGAACCGGGGACGGGGCGATGCCGTGGTCGGCGACTTGGAACGTACGGGAATCGCGGGCATCGGCCTCGTCATCATACGAGGTCTGATTGCTCTCCGGATTGTCGGAAATCGGGAATTCGCCGTTATCCTGATCGTCCTGCATACCATCTCCTCGCGATTCATGCTGCCGGATATGAGGGGTGCCGGCGCCCGTCCATCATACGTGGAAAATACGAAAACAGCCCGAAACCGAAACGGTTCCGGGCTGAATTTCACGGTTTATTCGCGCACCTGCATCATCAGGCTCACGATTGCACCCGCGAATCGACTCACTTAGCGGAGTTGTCGCGGCGCTCGGCAATACGAGCGGCCTTACCGCGCAGAGCGCGCAGGTAGTACAGCTTGGCGCGGCGCACACGGCCCTTACGCACGAGCTTGATGGAGTCGATGGACGGGGAGTGCACCGGGAAGCGACGCTCCACACCAGTGCCGAAGCTGATCTTGCGGACCACGAAGGTCTCACGCACGCCAGCGCCCTTACGAGCGATCACCACGCCGGTGAAGGTCTGGATACGGGAGTTGTTGCCTTCCTGGATCTTCACGTTCACGTCGACGGTGTCGCCGGGACGGAAGGCCGGGATTTCCTCAGCCGGCTTCATGTGCTTGGCGTCAAAAGCCTCAACAGCGTTAACCATTGTTTTCCTTCAGTGCTGCCGCATATCAGCCACAGATCTGGGGCCATCCACGCGATTGCGCATCACGTGCGTTGGCCTGTTCTCGTTATCCCTCGGGTTTGCCCTTGGGAAGCCTGCCGATCCGCCGAAAGTCAGGCCTTGCGGCCGTTCGGACTGGACCCATGGAGACGTGGGCTTATGCGGCGGCCCACTTCTCGACACAGCAATCGTCAATTGTACGGATTATTGCGGACAGAATGGCTGTCGGATGGCATTCCAACACCAAGGCACTGCGACGTAGTTGACAGACCTGCAGGCGGGCTTTATCTTGGGAGCGTCGGTAGGCGAGGCTACCGCAGGGATATGGGTTGCTGCCGCTAACAGTGGAGACACTGCACGCAGGTCAGCAGTTCTTGTCGGATCAAGGCATGAACTAACGCAATTCCACCGCCCTGCGATGCTGAAGCTTGAACGATGGCACGACTAGGGGTAACTCTTCGAGAAGTCGCACTTCCTCATGTCGTCAATGTCCGACGGCGTACTGGTTCCATTGAGGAGGTGAATGTCATGGACGGCGATTTAGGTCATAGTAGCCGGCTGCGCGATGGCGGACAATATCACATGCCATCGGGCGCAGCATACGGCCCATTCTCTTCACACGTTTGTACCGCGACCATGGCATTGGCCGTCCGTCACGATACCGCCGTATCCGGCGAGGGCGATCCGATCACTGACTGATTCGGCTCGCATCGACTTCACCGCCTCACGACGGCTGCGACATCCCGCATGACGTACGCACCGAACGCCTGAATCGCGAATCCACATCCCGTTCTCCGGACTCCCGGCATATCGGCATCATCATATGACGACGCCGATCGGCTATCTGCATGCAGACATACCCGCATATCGGCGCGCCTGCACGCGACCGCTGACGTCCATGGCGCGCACTTGCCGCACGGATACCGAGTCGAACGCCCACCGAACGGGAACCGTTTATCTCCTTCGAGATAACGACATGAGAGCGCACAGGTTCCGTTATGTCCAACTTCTTCAATTACTCCTCGTTCCCCGGCATTCGTCCGCGTTCCGACGTCGACGCCGCCGACATGTCCCGCAGCAGCGCCGCGCGCCGCATCGCCGCAGACGTGGTGGTGGCCGCGGGCGTGCTCGCCCTGTTCGGCGTCGTCGCCTGGCTGCTGCCGCAAATCAACGAACCGATCGGCCCGTCAGGCGTGCCGAGCACGGTGAGCGACGATTTGCATCTGCTGCCGTATTACGCGCTGCGTTCGATGTTCCGCATGTTCATCGCGCTGTTTTTGTCACTGGTGTTCAGCTTCATCTATGGTTTGGCGGCGGCCCGATGCCGGCGACTGCGCATGGTGCTGATACCGCTGCTCGACATCCTGCAGTCGGTGCCGATCCTCGGCTTCCTGTCCGCCACGGTCACCATTTGGATGGTGTTGTTCCCCGGCTCCATTCTCGGCGTGGAGGCGGCGTCGATCTTCGCGATCTTCACCAGCCAGGCATGGAACATGACCTTCTCCTTCTACCATTCGCTGCTCAGCGAACCGCAGGAGCTGGATGAGGCGGCTCGTTCCATGCAGCTCACGCGCTGGCAGCGTTTCTGGAAGCTCGACGTGCCGAATTCGATGATTCCGCTGCTATGGAACTGCATGATGAGCGTCGGCGGCGGCTGGTTCTTCCTGACGGCCTCGGAGATGATCTCCGTGAACAACAGGACGTACGCACTGCCCGGCCTCGGCAGCTTCGTGGCGGTGGCGTCCGAGCACGAACAGCTGGGCAAGGTGCTGTGGGCCATCGTGACCATGGTCATCGTGGTGCTGCTCATCGACGTGCTGCTGTGGAAGCCGCTGACGGCGTGGGCCGAGAAGTTCCGCATCACGCAGAACGAGTCCGTGCAGGCCAAGACGAGTCTGGTGCTGTCGATTCTGCGGCGTTCCGGCATTTCGGATGCGCTGGCTCTCGTAGGCCGGCCCATCGCTGATCTGATGTTCTGGCTGACCCGCCCACTGGGCCGTACCGGCGCACGCTGGCCGGCCGCCGGCACCTGGCGTCGCACACTCGACATCGCGTTTATGGCGCTCATGGCTGTGGCCTGCCTGGCCGGTCTGTGGATGCTGGTGCGTTTCATCTCGGACGGCGAGGGGTTCGCCGAGGTCGGCCACGCGATGGTTCTGGGACTGATCACGTTCATGCGCGTGACGCTGCTGACCGTGGTGTGCTCCATCATCTGGGTGCCGACCGGCGTGAAGATCGGCATGAATCCGCGGATTTCCCGGTTCGTGCAGCCGCTGGCGCAGGTGTTGGCGAGCTTCCCCTCGAACTTCACGTTCCCGTTCGTCACACTGTGGTTCATCGCCTGGCATATCGACATCAGCTGGGGCAGCATTCTGCTCATGTCGCTGGGAACGCAGTGGTACATCCTGTTCAACGTGATTGCGGGCGCTTCGGCCATTCCCGATGACCTGCGCGAGGCCACGCGGGCATTCCATCTGGACACGCGGCAGCGGTGGACCAAGCTGATCCTGCCGACGGTGTTCGGCTCGTGGTGCACTGGCGGCATCACCGCGGCGGGCGGCGCGTGGAACGCCTCCATCGTCTCCGAGATCGTGGCCTACGGGCACACCACGCTTACGGCAAATGGATTGGGAACATATATCGCCAATGCGACCGCGGTGGGAGACACCGGCAAGACCATCATCGGGGTTGCCGTGATGAGTGTGTTCGTCGTGGGCGTCAACCAGCTGTTCTGGCGTCCATTGCAGGCGTACGCCGAGCGCCGTTTCTCCGTCGCCTGACGGAGGCCGCACCGGCCGTCCCGGCCCATCGACCCGCAACAATCCAACAGCATCGGCGGCGAGCGCATGTCATTCGAATCCGCCGCGATCATCCGCAAAAACGTAACAGCAAGGACCATTTATCATGACCATCGCAACTTTTTCCGACCGCACCGCAACCTTCCCGCAGACCGCCGCGACGAACGCCGCCGGCACCGCGATCATCGAGGCGCAGCACGTGGGCAAGGCCTACCGTGCCAAGCGCGGTAAGGAGCTGACCGTGCTGCGCGACATCTCCTTCACCCTGCATGAGGGCGAGATCGTGGCGATCCTGGGCCGGTCCGGCGCTGGAAAATCCACGTTCCTGCGCATCCTGGCGGGCCTGGTACCCGCGTCGAGCGGTACCGTCACCTACCGCGGCACCGACATCACCGGCCCTAATCCCGGAGTGGGACTCGTGTTCCAGACCTTCGCGCTGATGCCGTGGCTCACGGTGCAAGCGAATGTGGAACTGGGGCTGGAGGCTCGCGGCGTGCCGCGCGAGGAACGCCGTCGCGCTGCACTGCAGGCCATCGACGCCATCGGACTGGACGGATTCGAGAACGCGTACCCGAAGGAGCTCTCCGGCGGCATGTGCCAGCGCGTGGGCATCGCACGGGCCCTGGTGGTGCAGCCCGATGCGCTGTTCATGGACGAGCCGTTCTCCGCATTGGATGTGCTGACGGCCGAGAACCTGCGCAACGAGGTGCTCAAGATGTGGAGCGGCGATCAGCGTTCCATCAAGTCGGTGCTCATCGTGACGCACAACATCGAGGAGGCCGTGCAGATGGCGGATCGTGTCGTGGTGCTCGGCTCGCATCCCGGTTATTTCATCGCCGACGTGCCCGTCACCCTGCCGAGGCCCCGCGACCGTCATTCCGCCCAGTTCGAGGCTATGGTCGACACCCTGTATGCGATCCTGACCGGGCAGAGTCGCGATGGCGGGCCGGCGGATACCGCCGACGAGCGCACGGCCGCCGGGGACGGCGTCGTGCATGGCACGTCAGATGGCGCGGCGAACCAGACCACGGTAGCGGATCAGGCCCCGGCCCGGACGAGCAACGCCGACCATCAGGCATCCTCCGACATGCTGCCCAACGCTACGCCGGGAGGCCTGGCCGGACTGGTGGAGATCGTATACGATCACGCGCAGGGCATCGATCTGGCCGATCTGGCCGCCGAGCTGTCATTCGAGGTGGACGACCTGTTCCCGCTGATCGACGCCGGAACCATGCTGGGATTGCTGACCGTCGAGAACGGACACGTGACATTGACCGAGCTCGGACGCCAGTGGAGGCAGGCGGACATTCTGACAAGCAAGACGATGTTCGCCGCCATGCTGCAAGACAAGGCACCGCTGGTGCGCATCATCGACCGAGCGGTCCGTCACAGCGAACACGGCCGCCTGCGCGGCGAGCTCATCGTCGACCTGTTGAGGGCCCGTCATACGGACGCGGAGGCGGAGCGCCAGTTCAACATCGCCATGACGTGGGGTCGATACGGAGAACTGTTCGACTACGACGCCGATGATGACATCATCACCGTCGACGCCGCCAACCCGGCAAACGCCATCCGACCGGCCGGGGAAGCCAGCGAAACGGACTGAGTTGGCCCGTCTCAGCCAACTGCCGCAATGGAAACAACGATCAACCCGACAGCGGAACGGACCGCCCCGAATCGCCAAGGAGGAATCATGAACACGCTACGACTGATACGCTGGCGCGGCGAGCGCCACGCCAGCATCACCCAGCGACTGAATTTCGCCGCCCATGCCACGCCAGAGGCCACGCTCGCCTTGGTGTATGCGCACGAATCCGGCTTGGAACCCGACGAGGTTCGCCGAGCGCGTCGGGCTTACGGCGGCAACACCATACCGGCGCGCCGGTGACCGCAGGCATCATCCTGCTCATGGTGGTGGTGTCCGGTCTGATCTGATACGTGCACGACTCCCGAAGCTCGCATGCTGCGACGGCGCTGGCCACCATGGTGAGTATCACGGCGACGGTGCGGCGGGTCGGTGCCGGCGAGCGGCAGATTCCGTCCGAAGAGCTTGTCGTGGGCGACATCGTGACGTTGTTCGTCGGAGACATCGTCCCGGCCGACTGCAAGCTGCTGGAGAGCCGAGACCTGCGCATCGCACATGGGGGCGCTCACTGGCGAAAGCATGCCCGTGCGCAAGGATGCTGCCACTGATCGTCACCGTCTGCCTGTCCCGGGGTGCGCGGGCGATGGCCTCCGGCAAGGCCATCGTCAGGCGGCTCGACGCCATCGAGACGCTGGGCGGCATGGACGTGCTGTGCGTCGACAAGACCGGCACACCTACCAGCGGCGTCATCAAGCTCGACCGGGCGCAGAGCATGAGCGGGTTGAACTCGTCCTACGTGCTGCATGCGGCATGGCTGACCACACTGATTCCCCACACGACGAGCAATCCGTGGGATGACGCCATCGTCGCAGTCGAAGGCGACTCGGCAAACGATACCGGCGACGTACAGGTCGAGGGAGGCACGCCTTTCGATCCGATACGACGCCGGGCGACCGTCATCGTCGCGAAGAGCCATCACCACGCGGACCGCGAGCACACAGGTGGCAGCGATATCAGTGAGACCAGCGGCGCCGGCGCCGGAACGTCCGGGAACGTCAGCCGCATCATGGTCGTCAAGGACGCCGTCTCCGAAATGCTGCCCCGCTGCGACACCGTCATGCGCAATGGAACCGCAGAGCCGCTGACCGATCGACGACTGCATCCGCTGGCACGACCACGAGCGCATCAAACGGTCGCTCGGCTGGATGAGTCCGGTACAATACCGTCAAAGCCAAGGAACGGCTGCGTGATCACCTCCAAAAAACGTCCGCAGCCCCCTTATCTACAGCCCTCGCCCCGACATTAAAATTACCCATCATCCCAATATCACCCAGTAATTGCGATAATGCTACCGCCTTTTGTCTTATTAAATGGAAACGAGATTTAAATCTGTCGAACGCTCAATCTGCCTTCGAGCAACAATTTGTGCATGAGGTTCTTCCCATGATCTTTGTTCTCCATAGTAGATCCGTAAGTTGTTAGTAATTGAGAAACTTTATGGCACATACCATCACGAGCTTCGATTTCAGAGATACGCTCCCCGTCGTCTTTTATCCAAGGCCTGTATAGGAAAATAAGTCTTACATTACTTTTGTACAAATCGATTTCGTCAAAAATCGCCTGAAAATACGAATAATCCGACGAAGCAAGTGAATGGCCATAGAATTTAATCAAATCAGTTGAAGTGCCCATCACCGTCCTAGGCGATTCTGGATACACCAGTTTCGATACATCCTCATTGCCAAGCAGAAGAAGTCGATACGTCTTCGTGAATGGTAGAGCATCTGGTTCAGTCATATATTCTTTGCCATCTATTCCAAAAATAATATTTTCGTCCTGCAAACTGCCATGCACATTGACCACAGTAACGGAAAAGTTATCCAAAGAGTTTTCAACAACTCTTTGAAACGGATTTGTATAATTGAAATCTAATATAGAAAATTTGTGATTACTATCTACTTGATAATTTTCTGGTAATATTTCAAATATCCTCTTTAGTAATTTCAGGGCATTTTCTTGATACTCAGAATTGTTCGCAACTTCCTGAGACAAATATTCTGCAAAGTCTCTCTCGAACTCATGAAGCTCTTCCAACATAAGTTCAGCAACCTCAGCAGTAGTCCATATGTTCATGGTATTACCCGTGTGACGACAATCAAAGTATGAACAGTATAAAAATTGCGCGACTCGTATCTCCGTTTTTTCAGAAAGCCATTGTGACACACCGCAATTAGGCTGATGAAGTATCCGCATTTCAGTTGCATCTTCTTCATTGAGAAAATCTGTGACGACTGAATAAGGTGTAGATTTATCTTCGTTTAATTGTGTCATCCAACCTTGAATAGCAGATTCAATATCAGACCAAGAACGATATACGTCTCCAGCTAGAATGACATCCCATGCAGTGATGCCATTCTTACGCAATCGCTGAATAAAAGACTCTCCATTCGTATCTTTAGCAACGGAGGAAAGTTCTATTATTTTCAAACGTGCTTTTTCAAAATCTGCGAAACGCGAATGAAGGCCACACTCAAGATCAAAGCCATTACCCAAAACAATCAGTTGATGCTGAGTCGTTTTAAGCATGTCTGAAATCTGTGATTTCGAAATCAACGACATTGAATCTTCCAGAAATTTAGTACCATAATCTTCTGTTTTCTCCTCACTCGATTGAATCATTCTCGCAATAGACTCCCTGCCAGATGACGAAATCATATCCATTATGGATGGATGATTCTCATTAATCCAAGGAGAAAGCGAATTCCGTAATTTTTCTATGTCAATATGCGGATATAGTTCTTGGATCTTTTCGTTCTGCGTTTTTTATTCCTTACTATTGCTTCTCGTCAATTCGCCTATACGTGACCTTGCATTCCTTAACGCGGCGGAGCTGCTGATGGCGCAGCAGCGGGTTAAGCCAATCGCCGTCAACGAATTTTTGGAAGATGTCAAGCCCGCGGCCGGGAAGAATTTCCCAGCCGGTATCCGCGGTAATGGAACGGTCGTGCAAAGTGTCTCTGAATTCGTAGGTGAGGTTCACGCCCAGCTGTGAGAACGTCGATGCCAATTCGTTCAAACCATTTAGCTGCGCTTCCACGAATCCAGGCTCATTATGCCCGGTCACCAGATGAACGGCTACATCCTCATCGGGATTTTTGCATCTCAGCAGCATCTCCAAGAACTCAGCCAGATTACGCAGCTGGTACGGCTTACGCACATACGCATCCTCTACAACGATTTTCTTTGCCCCGGCCAAGTAGGGGCCGAATAATCCAAAATACGTGATTCCACGTTGATTCTCGACCAGTTCCCGCTGCTTCCCATCGGCCTTTGCTGCAAGACGCTCGACCGGCGTCAACATCACCGCTTCTTGATGCCGCGCTACGGGCAAGGCATCGGCATTCTCAGAGGCACCAGCTCCTCCCTCGCTACCCGCAATTGCCACGGCATCATCGGCAACAGGCGCTTCCGCCTCGCCCTTATCTTCCGAATTCTCAGCTACACGCCCACGCCAATACAGCTGCGGGTAGTCGAGCTCCTCCAACGTCTGCACGGCGACTACTTCACCGTCGCTCGCACGCTTGTAGGTAAACTCGACTTCCTCCATGGTGGAGTCGATGCGGCACAGCTGATCCTTGACGCGTTTGCGGCCCTCGATGGCGCAACGCAGCAACGGCTCCATCTGTTCAGGAGAAGCATTGCCGTCCGGATAAATAAGCTTCATCAATCCGGAGAACGTCTTTTTGATACCATCCTTATCTCGCGTGGACAGCGTGGAAGACAGCTCGAAATACTTTTCGAACCGGTCGCTGTAATCGGCATCACGAAGGTTGTGCAGGATCTCCGCCAGGTAGTCGACCACGAATCCGAATCCGCTGGTGAACATTTCGGAGCGGATCTGTTCGAACTCCCAACCCGGCAGATAGAAGTGAATACGATCCAGGAACGCCGGATCGTGATACTGTTTCGGCAGTTCTTCGAACAGGTCGGAGTTTTTCAGCATGTACGGCACGTTATGCGAGGTGTTGCCTACGAACGCCATGCTCGCCTCGCCTTGGAACGTCTCGACGCCACGGGAGAACGACTTGTTGGCCATGTAGTTCTTCATGATGTCCACCAAGTCCCGGCCGGCCTTCTTGGCCTTGCCCGCGAACTCGTCGAACGCCACCGTATCCCAATAGCCCACAAGCCCCAAGTGTCCGTTGGAATTGTTCACGAACAGTTTGGCCACTGTCACTTCCCCGCCGGATATGAGCATGCCGTGCGGTGAGAATTCCGAGTAGATGTGCGATTTGCCGGTGCCTTTCGGCCCGAGTTCGACCAGATTGTAGTTTCGTTCCACAAACGGCACCATGCGTACCAGATGCAGCAGTTTAGCCCGGTCGGAGAATAGATCGGAATTGAACCCAATGGATTGCATCAGCAGATCGATCCACTCGCCGTCGGTGAATTGCGAACGTTGCTGCATGTAGTTTTCGCGATCATCGCGCGACATCTGCACAGGCTTGAGCTGTAGCAACTGCCATGGCACTTCGCGCGGGTCGCCGGAATATGCGTAACCGATCTGACACATGCACCAGATGCCCGTCACCAGCAGTTTCGGATAAGCCTTTACAAGGCTTGGATCGACAATGACCTGGCTGATGCCGAGATTGGAGAATGTCGCCTCATACAGGTCGGTCTTCTCGTTAAGGGCCACCTGTACACGGTCGATAATCCTATGGCTCCCTTTCTCGCGGATCTTCGACTGGATAAGATTGGCTTCCTCGCGATGCACATAGTTGTTTGCAAGAATGGCACGCACTCGATCCACACCCGACTCGATACTGGCCTGATCGGTGTTCGTGGCATATGCGCTGAGCAGGAACTCGAGCACATATGAAGGCACCAGTGCATTGCCTTTGACCTTGTTCACCAGATCCTTGCGGACGTTGACCCCGGGGAACATATCAGTGATCTTAGCGTCCAACACGGTCAGGGAATTCCCATCCGTGTTGTGTTCAGGACTTTCAATCCAACCGTTCTGGCTCATACCCTGCTCATTCATTGTGTTACCCCTTACGGTCGCTTTCCTCTGTACTCATCCAATTCAGTCGAAGAATCCGGCATCGTCGGCCACCACGCCCTGTTTGAAGAAGTATCGTGCCTTCTGGTCAAGCATGACCAGCACGTTTGACCCATCTGTCTTCTCACGCAGGCGCAGTTCGATATTCGTTCCATTGAATCGTTCCGCGTCACTGGTCAGCATGAGCGTAGCCGTCACATGGCGTTCGCTTTTCTCCTGCCCAAGCAGATCGAAGGCGACCGGCGTCTCATTGGAGATGAGCACATCATTGCCTGCCGCATCACGCCCCCACAATCCGGCCAATACGGTACGTGCGCGGATTTTTCCTCCAACGGGCTCGTTCTGGAAGAATTCCACAGTCAACTGTCTACTGGAAAGCCTGTCGGTTCGTTGCAGAATAGTGAATTCCACAGCCCTCACATCGTCGGCCGCGGAACGCCCCTTACTGACATGCAGCACAGGAACGACGATTTCCTGCAATGCTGCTCCTCCATGCACATACTTCACACCGGCGCCCTGCATGCGCAAGCGCATGATGGAGTTCGGTACTTGGATGCTTATGCCTTCATTCCGAGCATCGTCCATTCCTATCTGTGTGGCGTTGAATGTCACGAACGCGCGACCCGGAGCAAGATTGGATCCGATGGAGAATCGCCTCTTTCTCACCCATACCGCATCGCCCTTGGGCTGTTCGCTCAGCCATTCTGTACTGTCCAGATCTCGGTCCTGATAGAGGAATCCGTGATCTGCGGTGATGATCATGTTATGAACGTTGCCGCTGGCAAGTTTTTTGACTACTTCGCCCAGTTCCTTGAACGTTTTCTCGCATGCGTCCACTGTTTCCGATTCCGTTTTCTCCGTATCACCGGTGGCGTCGATATGGTTGTGATACACATACAGCACGTTGCAGGATTTATATAGTTCTTTGATTTCGCTGACTTTCAGCTTTGTCAAATCGTCATATCTAATCGCTTTGCCGCCTACGGCCGAAAGAATGGCGGTGCGCGCTTCGATTCCTTTGGTGCTGCGTCCATCAGCCAGAACATACAAACGGTCTTTGCTGTCGAATTCGAGCGAGCCGTGCGGCAGCAACGCCGCCATGCCAAGTTGCGTATAGGATGGCAGAACGCTGTATTGCATGTTCAGTTTCGTACTGAAACGGCTTTCCCTGTCGATGCGTTCGGACAGTTCCTGCGCAACCTCGTAACGTAGCGCATCGGAAATGATCACGGCGATTTTTCTGCCGGCCTTCAAGGTCGGCGCGATTTCACGTTCATAGAAATTGGTTTGTGCGTCCACGCCTATGAACTTCCATTGGTTAAGCGTATCAACCTGCTTCTGCCAGGCCTGCCCCAGATCCTGCTGATATGCCTCGTAGGCGCTTTGCAGATCATCGTCCACGCTCACCGCATCCGGGTTGGCACGATGCCATGCGAGCACATATTTTCTGTATGCGCCATCGGCCTTGTATAGCTTTTCGGCATACAGCTTCATCCCCTGCTCCGGCGAGCTGATGGTGCTAATGAGTCCGCTGCATTCAGTCAACACGGCGCGAAGCCTGCTTGCGGCGGCAATGCACTCGTATTGGTCGGCATATTCTGCGTACCAAAGCTTCTGCTTGCGCCCGTTGATGATTCGTTGCACCTGGTCGTCCGTAATGGATTGCGAGCCCAATCGTTCGAACAGCTTGTTGACAATCATCTCATCCACGTCGCGGAACAGGTCCCGGCCGGCAAGCTCTTCTACGCTCATGTCGGCGATTCGAGTGGACAGATGCAGTTCCTCCACGGCGTTCTCGGAAAGATTCTGCAGCACCGTGCGCATGTCGACGTTCTTATACCAATCGTCCCAGTCGCGAATAATGTTCGCATAAGCGGAAACGGCGTTCTTTCCATCGAAGAATCCATTCCATGCCAGCTGGAACAGCCATAACACGAAGTCCTTTACCGTTGGCTCGTTGCCGGCACCAGTATCCACGTCAAAACGATAAATGCGCCGTGTTCCAGTCCAATGGAACGTGCTTAATCCCATGCGTTCGATCGCGGTGATACCGGAATCGTCACCCAGCGAATATTGCGTAAGCAGCTCAGCCCAGATGTCTTGCATGCTGTGCCGATCGTCTTTCAGTTGCAACAACGTGGCGATCATCTTCGCTTGGAAATCGGTGGCGTCGTCGTGCGCGTTAAGACGTTTCGCGAAGCGCTTGGCACGTTCTTCACTGTCGAAGAACTTCGGTACACGCTTCATCACTTCCAACCACTTGTTTCGGGTGTCGGCGGAAGCTTCCGGCAGCGTTTCCGTAAGTATCACGGCAAGTTTGTCCATGGTGAACGTGGGGCCATATGCCAGCTCCAAATCCAACAGCCAGTTGTCCTGAACTGCCGGGGCCGGCTCCGTCAGATATACGAGGAATTTTTGATTTGGCTGCTCGTGGAACATGCGGTAGCGCACCGTGAACGGAATGTACCGCTTGTCATTCTCATCCCCGATTTCCGGAGTGATGAGTTCAACCTCACGCAGTATCTCATCGGTGGCGCACTCGCCTACCAATGTTGCCGCATCATCCACGTACTGCTTCTTATCGTCGCGCCAGAATACGATGCGCCCGCGTTCACCTGGCTGGCTGAAACGTCTGGCGAGCAGTCTTGTTACTTGGCTATTCTCACTCATGCAGTTCCGTCCTTTTCTTCGCTTCAGCGTATCGAGTGGCACGGGCGGCACCGATTTTCACTGCACTGCCTTCCTCTATTAGGCTCTTCAATATTCGTTGAGCCTGCCTTTCCTGCACGCCCAGTATCCGTATGGCGTCAGAGATAGAAATGCTCGCATTCTTACGCAGCGCATCAAGAATACGCTCTTTCTGGGATGGAAGCACTGTAATAGTGGCATTCGGAGCAGCATTCGTTTTGGAAGTTGTTTCTTCCGCAATCCCGTCATCAGAAAGCGAATCCCGTCGTAATCCCGTCACAATCCCGTCATCAGAACCTGTCTCTGAGCCATTGCGATAGATATTGATGCGCAGATCCGTATCGCCGCCAAGGAATTCCGGTTCAGGCAATCCGGCATCACGTACCTCCTGCAGAACGCGCAGGATGCCGCTCCCCCAATGTTCGATATAGCCCATGTATTCAAAAGCAGAGGCCAATGCTTCGTTGCGGATCTTCGAATAACCTTGCTTCATGCGTTCAATGGTCTGTCCCAGCGGCAAGCGCCCGGGCGAAGTGATTTCCAATCGATCATCGTAGATTGCGATCTGAATGCTTGAATGGTCGATATAGCTGCGATGCACTATCGCGTTGACGATCAGCTCTCGAATGGCATCCGGCGGAATCTCGTACACGTCCTGCCGGTACACGCCCTTGAATCGGGCGCCCATATGGATGTTGCGCAGCACATACTGGTAGGACTCCTCAATAAGCTCCTGCGGAGTGCCCGTGAACTCACGCCGATCCACAAACACAGCTTTGGTGGTTCCCTTGAACACTCCGCATTGCACCACGGACCGGACGGCCGTATTACCAGTGAGAATCGCATAGGCGTTGGTAGGCCCCAATTGCCTGTCTTGTTCCACCAGCACGCCCCATTGCAGCAGCTGTTTCTCCGTAACCGTTTTGACTTTCGAGGGGTCTTCGGCATTATCCTTCGCGGTTTTCGTCAGACTTGCGCACAGTGCCTCGATGTCTTCTTCAGTTACGGATAGTCCAAAGCACTGCACTTGGTCGAAGCTCCGGTTGCTGCCTTCAATGGTCAGCTCACGGATGGTGGGCTGGTCTGCTTGACGCGTGGTGCCGGCCACACGAACGAATGTTCCCTGTTCCTGGCCGAGCGACTTGATATGGTACGGACGCTGCAAGCCGGGAGCAATCTCAGCCACGATGACCGTTTTGCCATTCACATCATGCATGGTGATATCAGGAATAATCAGCGGATCGCAGCTATTGACGATGGCGTCCGAAATGGAATCCATCACCGTGAACACTTTGTCTTCGGCAATGCCCACCACGCGAAGCGTCTGGTCTTCGACACCGAACACCAAGCAACCACCCTGTCCATTGGCGAACGCCACCGCGGTTTTGGTGTAGTTGATGCTCCTGGAGGGAGGCGTGAGTTTGTACTCCACATTCTTGGATTCGCCGTTCAGCAGTGTTTTCAAGTCATATGGCATTACGACCTACACTTTCCATTCCATATCTGAAACCGTTTTATACCTCGCCAATCAAATCAAATTAAGCATTATACCGAGGTCGTATGCCTTTATTTATTTTCTCGGCATATTCTTTTAATTTCTTACAGTTTTTCTCGCTCCATCCGTGAGCCGCGACCCATTCAGCCATTGCATCACCAGGTAAATCAATTCCTTTATCATGAAGTTGCAGAAGCCGACGAACAACTATCTTCTTCTCATGGCCGCCTGAAATAGCATTATCGCAATTAACCATTTTGGTTATATGCTCAAGACCTTGCACGACCTCAGGCAACAGAGACAATTCCTCCTCATTCCAAGAAAGGTCATTATTCAGACTTTCTTCCGTAAGCACCTCGGCTTTTGTTTCTTGAATCCAAATTTTGAGTGAATCAACCCACTGCACGACACATAATGCAGTTATGCCGCGCGATCCCACTATCGTGCCAAGATCCTCTACGCTCGGATACATTGCAAGGACAGGCCCGTCAGCATTGAACATAAGCCTGTTCCGCCCAAAAATAATATCGACATCACTTTGTACAGACAATCTTTTGAGGAATTCGTTTCCATTCAAGCTATTCTTCTGAGGCACCCAAAGCGTAAGAGGCTGATCACTATTGACATAATCAAGACACCAGCGTAATGCTTTGTGGCATCCCTCTGGACTTTGATCGGCGACAGCGCAAGGGTAATCAATGACTGGATTAAACATAAATCCTCCTTCAAAGCCAACAATACCACACATTCGAACATTTGTTCGAAAAGGTACTGGATCTTACCAGAACGGACAATCCTTTCACTTCAATAGACAATCTTTTACCCAGGAATTATCATGTTCAAAAAAGTCAAAAAAATCCGAATAGTAAGGCAGTTGTAAGTTTCCTTTTCGTATTTTCATTTTCTCCATCACGAGAATTTGACCTACAAATTGTTTATCGAGTTTTTTCTCCGCGACACGAGTTCGTACAGGATATGCTCCTGAAAAATGATCTAGAACTTTTGACAGATACCGAGAAATTGAATACAAAATTGGTACACCCTCGTTTTGCACATGCTTGTCTTCCCACTCTGCTCGCAACCATTCTGAAGGCTTCTCTATATTATTACCTTCCGCATCCGAACACAGCATGTCGACATACACGCCTTCTTCTTCTCCATGCATGTCTGCCTTCCGCATCTCTTCCCTTTGTCTCTCTGTCAGCTCAGGCATCGGGTGATAACGCAGTATAAGCTGCTTCCATCTTTTAATTGGATCAGCACCACCATTTTTGGTAAGAGACTCTAAATTGTAATATCTGTCTTTTTTAGCAAAATCTGTAAGGAAGGTCAAAATATCTTTCAACTCATTCGCAGAAATTTTATCTTGCTTTGAATAAGCTTCACTTGAGAAAGCTTCTTCAATCTTTTGAACCTCCTGATACAAATCTATAAGCGAATGTCCGTAATTGGAAAGCTCACCCTTCTTTAGGAATTCGCCTTCCTCATAAAACTTTTTGGACTCTAATACTAATTTACATACTCTTTCCATGGCAATAGTGACATTGAAAAATCCTGCATAGTATAAGTTCTGTCGACTGGAATCAGCATGAGCTAATGTTCTAATGCCTACTTCAAGCATGCCTGCAGCTGTATCAGATTCACGACAAAGGGCAAGCCAACGCTTATCTACAGTTTCATGTTTGGCGAACATCAGTAATCCTTCTTCACTTACGGCCAGCAGCATCTTTTCCCTTCAACGAATGAACGGGCCAGGTCCAGGTGGAGACTTCTGTTCGCTTTCGCTCAATGGAGGGAATGGCACGAAGGGCTTTGCCCATGCGCAGGTAGTTCACCAGCACGCCGTCGTCCAGATCCATTTCCAGGTTGCGGGTAGCTAATGGGTACAGGATCTGGTCCTCGTAATCCTTGCACTCGAGAACGGCCTTGCGCAGTTTGGCGGCCTGCTTCTGGTCCGCAGCACGATCCGAATGTTCCAAGCTATCGGCGATGTCGGCGATTTTGTTGGCATAGTCACGCAGATAGTTGAGTACCACGTTCGTAGTTTTTGGCGTATACCGATGCAGATACACGAGCGCCTTGAATGAGCCTTTGTTGTTGGTTTGGCTGGAGTACTGCCAGTAGATCGGACGATTCGAGTACATCTTCACGTGGTCGTTGTAGAAATCGTTCACGAAATACTTGCGGACGCTCTTGCCCAGTACCTGCTCGATGTAGGCGATGTTCGCGGCCAGATTCTCCTTGCCGAACGCTGCGGTGAGGAACCTGCGGAACCGTGTCACGATATCATCTTCGAAGCAGTCCGTCTCCGTAACTGGAATGACATTGTCTGCATCCGGTTCGAATGACGGGTCTGGAATCTGCGCATAGTAGTCGTCAAGTGTTTCACCCTGCGAAGCGAGAATCAAACCAGACTTATCAAGCGAATATCTGCCGAACATACAGCCCACCGCATAGGAAATGAGTTCCTTAACGACATCTTGGGCGAATTTCTCGTCGCGTACTTCCGGAGTGTCCTTCGGATATGCGAACGCGACGTTGCGTTTCAATGACACGCGTTCCAGTGGCACATCGCATGGCACATCACCGCGCACGCCATACGCATCCGCAACCATCTCGTTATTACGGATCTCACGCTGGCGCTGTTCCTCGGACACGCGGTGCCAATACTCCCGAAGATGTAGTACTGCATCTTCAAGCAAATTTCCTGCTTGGGCACCCTGATCAGGGTCAAGCAACGCAAACCGTTGGAAATCCCATGACGTCTCAAAAGAATCCCAATCCTTTTCACTTGCAGATACAAGCTCTTTCTCACGGTCACGCCAGTTAGCTGAAATACCAAATTTGCATGGAAGCGATCGAATCTGTCCAACTTCAAAATTAAGTGTCGGAGATAATGCCTGCATAATAGTTAAAGCCGTCGTCGAATTAAGAAAACAGTTTAATTCAGACAACAAGGTTGAGTCCGATAAAGCAACGGCAGCGTCGCTATACGCAAATCCATGATTGCGTCTTCGGAAAGAAGGCTGCCCAGAACTGATTTTTGAACATGCTAATGCATTTTTGAATGTTATTTCACGATTTCGTGGAGTCGAGCCCGGAAAATCAAAAAGTTTCTTCCCGTTTTCAGTCCAATCAACAATATATTCATTGTTCCCAGACCAACGGCGGAAGTCGCCGCCTTTATCACATGGAACCCACCTTTGCAGTGGAGTTTCCTGCAAAGAGATTCGGTCAAATTGAATTGTTCTACAGTAGCATTCCCACCAGAATCGCAAAAAACGCGCATTATCGCCGGTGGTGACGCCCTGAGCGACATCGGCGATGTCGCTCAGGGCGTCACCACCGGCGCCCTTAGCGATTTTTCTGTCGAATATTTTAAAAACAGCCTCGGACAGCCAGTAGACAATTGGCGAACCGGGAATCTGCGCGAACTCGTGTTGGTTCACCTCGAAGCGATAATTCGCATCACCGTTAATCGCTTCCGCACAAGCATCCGCCTGATTACTGTCACCGGAGACATCCACCAGCCGAATATAAATACCCTTCCCGCTATTAGGGCTATTTTTGAGCGTAAACGCATTCGTGGAGACCACTTCGCCGCCGATGCTGTCGAATGCTCCGGCACCAAGATGCGACATCGTTTCTATAGCTGAAGAAGCAAGCAGGTTGCGCCTCAAATCCTCAAATGAAGACAGGAACATCCACGATTGCATCGTAATCATGCCCAACATCGCGTTATGTCGCAGGAATTGCCGGTTACGCATGATGAATGCAGCGAAGAGATCGGCTTTACCATCCTCATAGCGATCCTGCACGAACTGTTTGAGCTCGGCGCTCATGTTCTTTGCGCCCATGTATGGCGGGTTCGCCACCACTGCCGCGTATTTACGTGCGAGGTACCTTGTTTGAGTAAATACGTCCTCTGCATGTTCACGCAGAAGTGGGTCAAACAATGTGATTTCGTCTTCAGCGTCTTCCACCGATGCGGCAAGATCAACAAGCTCCTGCGGCGGCTGAATCAGCGAACCGTACACGTCCGCCTTCGCATAGGTGTTCCATACCGTGGAGTCCAGATTCACCTGGTATAGGTCATTCAGTTCTACGACTTCGCCTTCCTTGAACGCAATCGGCGCAATGCGCTGAATATTCGGCTCCACCTGCTTCTTGAAGAATCTACGGGAACGGGAGCGAGCCTTCATGGTCAGAGCGAAGGCGGCAAGGCTTGCGGCTCGTTCATCGATTTCCATGCCGTATAGGTTGTGCTTGAGAATCAGGCCGGGAATATCGCTCGGCGCATACCCCTCCTCCTCGTAAATCTCATACAGCAGGTCGAACGCGTAAGTAAGCATGTGGCCGGAACCGCATGCGGGATCGCAGACAGTCAGGTCTTCAGGCGCTTGGATGTTGAGAATATCCTCGTTCCCGGCGGAGTCATCCTCCGAAGGCTGAATATAGTAGTTCCAGTTCTTGTACAACTGGCTGTCTGGATGTGACTGCATCCAGAGCCTGCCCACGGTGTTCTGCACAAGGTAGCGCACGATCCAATCCGGCGTGAACAGCTGGGTGGCGGCGGGAATCTCCTCGGCTCCGGCTTTGCGATTCCTCTTGAACCCGTCCATTACCTCGTTCTTGCGTTCCGAAATGTAGTACTGGTACAGCCAGCCGATGATCTCCACATTGCCGGACGGATCGTCAACACCGCAATCCTCCGGGGTCATGACCTCCACCGCATTCCTCAACACGGAACCCTCGGCGAGCAGATCGGCTGGCATGAGCAGTTCATCCACCCTGCCGGCCTCCTTGCCGACGCTTTCGAACATGAACGGTAGATTATGGTTCCAGAACCGGCATTCGGATTGCAGCAGCAGACCATACGCGCGGCCCTGCGGATCATCCGCCAAGATGGAACCGCTCAGCAAACCTTCGATACGCTCCTTGGCCTTATCATTCACGTGCGCCGAGAACACCCTGCTGTCATACTCGCCTCGTTTCGCCGCTGCAAGCACTTCCGGCAGACCATTCGTGCTGGTCAGGCCAGCTGGAGAGACCACTGGCGTGCCGGTGAACCCGTGCACATCCATGTAACGGAACGCGATGATGCGGTTGAACCATCGGTACGCATAACGTTCCACCACATGTCTGCGGCCCTCTACGCCGCCACCGGCCTGCCCGATCTCACGCTGCAGAAAATCGAATGCACGCGGGTCGTCAACCTGAGCGTCGGAATTCGGCACCAATGCGGCGTCAAGCCGGGCCTGCACCGCATTCATGAGCTGGCGGCGCGCATCCGTTGCGAAGGCTTGCAGTTTCGACGTGTTCATAGCAGGATCTTCTTTCCATTCTCAATGGCGGCGATAAGCTCACGGCGGTAGGCATCAAGGAAGTCATCCACATCACCCGTGGTTTCCAAAGCATCCTTGGTGTGAGGTCTGCTGATGGTAGCGAACGACACGGCCACGCGCGGGGTTTCCTCTTGCCGCGATTCAGGAATATCCGCATCCGTCGTCATAGCGGTTGGAACCTGCGCCTCACTTGCGGGCGCGATCTTCGGTCTCGACGCGGAAGCCGATAGCCTGTTAATGAGTTGCGGGTAAGTGCGTTCGCTCAGTTCGTGTACGCTTTCGCGCATTTTGTAGATGAACGGTATGTGCTGCATGCGTTCCGCCACTTGGTCCAGTTCTGTCTCGACCTTGATTTGCGCGGCTTGTGTTGCGTGCTGATATTCGGTGGAATCGTGGATTCTGGCGCGAATATCTTCCACGTCCTTAAGCGCGTTGGCGCGTTCGGTTTGGATGGTTGCGTCTGTTGCCTCACGCAGATCGTCAATGGCGGTCTTGAATTTATTGGTTTTGCGGAAGATGTTCGGGTCGTTTGCCAGCTGTTCCGCGGATTGGTACAGGCTTGCCGTAGTGCCGGAGGCATAGTCGATGTTCGGCTTGTTGTTTTTCAGCCATTCCAATCCGTCTGCAAGAATCCTGGATTGGGAGCCATTGAGGAAAGCGGCAATCGGGTCGATTACGTCTTCTTTAAACTCGAGCAGTTCCTCGGAACCGTTTTCGGTTTCTTGTGCGGTGAAATCGCCAAGAAGCCAGTCCTCACCCATTCCGGAGGCATAGTTGATTTTCTCAATGGCCTTGTCAAGCTGCTGCACAAAGCCGAATCGGGCATTGCGCACGCGCAGCTGGGTCAGACTCTCCGCTTCCCGCTTAAGTCGCGTGGTAACGGCCTCCGCCAGATCAATCGCGTTCGATGGCAGGTCCGCGGCGGTGAGCCCAAGGAAATCCCTGGCGAAGTCACGTAGCTGTGAAACTTTTCTCGTGTCGAATACGCGTGGCAGATCCACTCGGATGGAATCCTGCTTCTTCGTTTCTCTAAGCAAACGGGCGGCCTCGCTGCGCTGCACCGGCTTGCCGTCCAGCGTCAGCGTGATTCTGTCGGAACCATACAGGTGGCCGATGCATGCGAGCGTGGCGGCATACGGCCAACCATAGGGAACGTTGCCGTAGGCGTCAAGAAGGCTCTTGACGGTGGCGACCATGCCTTTGCCTTTGTCACGACTGACCGCGGCGAACACATCATCGGCGGGAACGTCGAGCTTGTCCTGCACTGCGTTCATGCCGTCAAGCATGCCAAGCTGGTGCTGCGAAGCGTTCATGATGATGCGAGCGAGATCCGTTTCCTCGTATCGTTGCCCACCAAGTAGGGAAAAGTTCGTGTAGTACCGGCCGATGAGCGTTCCAAGCCCTTCCGCCATACGCGCCTGCACCTCGGTGGATTTCACTTCCACTTTTCCGCCGTTATAGTCGAACTCGCCATTGGCCGCGGCTTTGACGATGCGGGTACGCAGCTCCGTATAAAGCCTTTCATTGGCGACGCTCTTGCGGGAGATGATCTGCTGGCGCACTTCTGACTGACTGTTCTTGTCGGTGCGCATGAGGTATGTGTAGGTTTTCACGTACATGCGCAGATCATCGAACAGTGTTCTGTCGGACATATCCAACAGCAAAGTGATGGTGTCGCGCATACCCATGCCCATGCGAATGGCATCGGCACGGTCCTGCACATTGGTCGAAGTGACCACGTTCAACCAGATGGGCTGTTGCGCGGACTGTTGCACCCCATCGATGCGCAAACCATAGCGGAACTGGGCACGCTGTTCGCCGTATGCCACGGTCATCTTGCCGAGCACGTCACTGACCAGGATCTTCTTCAGCTCGTCGATTTCCTTGCTGGAGTCGATGTCCGTGCTTTTGATCTCCTGCTCGATATCCTGCTCTTCGTTGGTCAGATAGTTGTAGGTATCTCCCACACGCTGCACATACGTATCTTTTTCCAACTCTCCCAGAACATACTTGATGTTCCGTTCCAGTTCCATCACGTCCATGTCGAACTGGTCGGTCAGCAGAATGCGCAGGTTATGCGGTGTGGTGGGGAATCCGTCGACATGCTTGACCAGCAGCAGCACCTTCAGCAGGCGCACGCCCAGCTCCTTTATATCGGAGCCGAGTCTCTTTTCGGCTTGGTTGACGCGGAAGTTAGACGTCGACTGGATGCCATCGGCGATGCCGTCATACAATTTGTCAAACGGTATCAGGGTTCCGACCGTCTTATGCTGACTGGACCGCAACGCACTGCTGATGGTGGAGAGCATGGACCGTTCGCCCACGGAGGCATGACGTCCGGAGAACATGTTGTAGCGGCTCATCTCCCGCAGCACGTTCTGGAACAATTCGAATTCATAGTTCACGAACGGATACGATGCGATGAAATCGTCCTTGCTGTATGCCTTGTTATTACTGAATTTCGAAGTCTCACGAGTGAATTCGAACATGGTGCGCAGGTTCGCGTTCTGCTCATCCCACAGCTCGTTCATCACCGACTCATATTCCGGTTTCTTGGTCAGCAAGCGCTTCTGAATGACCTCCACCACGTCGGCGCTGTTGAGCTTCAGCTTGATGGAGAACCTGCCCTGGATCTTCGAAAAATCATAGCTTTGTTGCTTGGTCCGATCGCCAACAATGGTATCCATGTCTTCTTGGGAAGTGACCACCACCCATGCATGCCCGTTGGTCTTGACGGCAAGATCCTCGGCGATGGATTGCAGTGACAGCATGAGTTCTCTGTTCTCACCGATGAACTGGCCTACCTCATCCACGAGGAACAGGATGCGGCGGTTCGGTTCCTGACGGGACAGCCACATGTTCACGTCGTCTGCGAAGTCGCCGACCGTCATCGTGTACGTATCCTCGTACCGTTGGATGATGCTGTCTTGCTCCGGTTTGCCTGTCACCGCGGCATAGGCTTCGCAGATCTCATCATCCCATAGCACGGCCTCACCACGGCCTTCGCTCCATGGTTTGCCAGCCACCTGTTCGAACTCTTGTTTGAAATCCTCGAAATAACCATTGCTCGCCAAATCGCGTTCGAATTTCGCAACGTATGGATTCTTGCCGTAGAAACCACGCGCCTCATCGAATACGCGAACAAAAGCGTACAGCAGCATGTCGGAGGCATTGGATTTATCCGCCTTCTGATCGATGTTGAATAGAATCGACGTGGCTGGTATCGTCAAAGCCTTTTCAAGCTGACCTGCAAGCATCTGGTCATCCTGTGCTTCGGCCTTGCCCATGAAGGCATGAACAATCTGTTCGCGACTCATGGTCGGCTTATTGCCCTTGTCAACGAGTTCAGCCGGGACCTCGCCCAGAATATGCGACAGCATCTTCAACAGGTGCGATTTACCGGAACCGAAGAAACCGGAAATCCATGCACCGTTCTGTTCGTGGTTCGACGGGTCGTTGTATGCGTCAAGGAATTTGGCCAGATTGCGGCAAATCTCCTCCGTAAGCACATACTCGTTGACCTCATCGTTAAGATTTTTCTCATCATTGGCCTTGATCACACCATTGATGTTGCGGTCAATGTCCTTGCTGAACAGCTCCTTGAAACTGATGCCGTTTTCCCCGTTCATTTGTGTTCCTTCTTCTTTGAACGAATACTTGCAAATCCTGCCTCTTGTCATGTTGCAGCTGACAGGACATTCCTTTAAACCGCTATGCTTCCAGCTGCACGCTCATCTCACGCAGATTTTGCGCACGATAGTAATTGTCTCCCGGCAAACAGTTGAACAGCGACATGACCGATCCTGAAGTAGCGCTTCTTGTGAACGTACCCGGATAAAACAGTACCAGCGGGCGATCATCGATACGCCCTTGCAACGCGTTGAGCAGTGTATGCGCACGAATATACGGGTAAACCTTGCCGATTCCCGTAATGAACACGATATCGGCCCCGCCTTCGCTCTTGGCCTGCTCGTAATGATCACGAATGGTATCGGGCAGATGATTCGCATCGGCCCCCAGTATATTGTCGAGCAATCTCAAGAAGTTATCCGTGTGAACATCCGATGAAACCTTTTTGTGGCGTTTTTCCTCCCTTTTGAATATGCGATCCAAAATGCCACGCTTCTCAAGAATCTCCAAAGCAATGTCGTACAAATCCAACGTAAGCACTTGCGGAGCGTAATCGCCATCATCTTTCGGCATCATCGTCTGCAGACGATTCGCCAACTGCTTGATATGCTCGGCGACTTCAAGCTCCTGCATGGGCGGGTAGTCATAGATGTAATACGGCTGTTCTCCTGCCAGCCCGCTGTTGGTCCGGAATGAACGGGACTCCATGATCTCATATAAATGAGCGAAATCAGCATCAATGTCACGACGCTCATCCACAAATCCAATATCGGCGATGGAATCAGCCATGCTATCCTCCGTTCTGCTCATAACGACGATTCGCGCATCGGAAGATACCCGAACGAATCCGCCCTCTTTCTAAGAATATCCGCCAAAGAGGGACTGGGAAGGAAAGACAACACCATGTCGGAATTTTTATCGAACAGATGTGCCTCCCTCATGGCCTTGAACAGATTGGACCGAAGTTTCTTCGCCGTTCCCTCGCTTACGGTTTCCAGTTCAGAATGCCATGTGGCTTTGTCCGCAATGAACCGATCATAATCCTCAAAGTCCAGATGCGTATTGCCGGTAAGATAATGCTTTTTAAGTACTTCGCCGGCGAATTCCCCGACGATTGCGTAATAACGGCACATCGCGATCCACATAAGTGCCTCGCGGTCGGATGTGGAGGAATCCGGGCCTGCCAAATATGCAAGCTCTCCAACCGTGAGCGCACTGAGTCGCCTAGTAGTTTCCGCCACAACGCGCCTGTTCGCGGAATCCGTGCGAATCGCAAGAACGTTTTCCTCGATGGCCTGTTGGCGAATCGCGGCAATGGACTTGCCCACCTCGGTTTGGGAAGAACACTCAGCGTCGCCGCCGCCTGCATGATTCAGATGATTCAGATACATTTCCGCAAGCGCCCGGCCCTGCGAGGCAAGAAGTCCGCCGACAGTGAAGGAAAGCCGATACCGCTCCCCCTGCGTCGCTTCTGCACCGTACGAGCCCGCCATGCGTATTCCTTCCCTTTGCTAAGACATCAACGTTAAGACACAAGAATATTTCAGAATATTCCTAGGTGTGGAAGTATCGGCGTATCAACCCTAGTGCGGAACCGTTTCGGTACATCTCGCGGAACCTCTTATGATATGCAATCTCCGCTGCTCGGATAACAGGCAATATAGATGATGCGCAAACTCAATAATCAGAATAACGGAATGAATTGAAGCTAAAGGAGACATATCAAGTTTCAGCAAAGTTCGTAAGGCAAGAGCGACTGCACCGAAGTGGTGACGTTTTTTGGACTCCCTGACCGGGGTGAGAACCTCTTCATGGCGCAGTACAGCAAACGCGCAAGTTGTATTTAGTCAAGTCGGTGTTTTGGGTTGGCCGGAGTTCCTGTTTTCGGGCCGCAACGCGGCCACACCGCCCCCGCGATACGCCTTGACCCGGTCGTGGACCGCGCCGACGCCCGCGCCGAGCAGTTCGGCGGCCCGCTTCCGCCGCATGCTGCCCGGCACCGGTTCGATCGCCTTGGTCCCCGTCTCCAGCGGGATGATGGATTTCGCCATATGGCCGGCATACCCGGGATCCTTTGCCGGCCGGCATTCCAGGCACTGCCCGGTCGGATAACCCAGGCGCTCGGCCACCCGGGCCGCGGCCATCGGCGTGGCGGAATACAAGTCCACCACGCGCCGTCGTTCCCCGGGACCGGACATACGATAATCCTTTCGTCCAGTCTCCAAAAAAACATCCGCACCCCCGAATACTGCAATGAAGCGGTTTACTACGGCTGATCTCATTGACCCGGAACACCACCCCCAGTTCACAGGTTATAGATATAACGTCGCACGGAATATATAGCAATGTGCCCCGGTATCCGAAGATGCCGGGGCACATGCGTATCAGAGTTCAGCTGCTAGAGCCGAACCGACGAATCAGAACTCGCGCCATGGACGGTCGCCAGACCGACCATCAAACAACACAGCGCGGCGCGCCAACCGCGAGTTCTGATTGAAGCGACGCAGGAGCGGAGATCAGAATTCGCGGTTGGCGCGGTAGAACTTGATCAGGCTCTGGGTGGAGGCGTCCTGGGCGGCGAGGGCGTCGTCGTCCTGGGAGATGGCCGGGGTGATCTGCTTGGCAAGCTGCTTGCCGAGCTCGACGCCCCACTGGTCGTAGGAGTCGAGGCCCCAGACGGTGCCTTCCACGAAGGTGATGTGCTCGTACAGGGCGATGAGCTCGCCGACGGCGAACGGGGTCAGGGCCACACCGAAGATGGAGGTGGTCGGACGGTTGCCGGTGAACACGCGGGCCGGGACGATCTCCTCCGGGGTGCCTTCGGCGCGCACTTCGTCGGCGGTCTTACCGAACGCCAGGGCCTTGGTCTGGGCGAAGTAGTTGCCCAGGAACAGCTCGTGCACGTCCTGGTCGCCGTCCTTGGTCGGGTTCGGGGTGTTGACGAACGCGATGAAGTCGGCCGGGATGAGCTGGGTGCCCTGGTGAATCAGCTGGTAGAAGGCGTGCTGGCCGTTGGTGCCCGGCTCGCCCCAGAAGATCTCGCCGGTCTCGGAGGTGACGGGGGTGCCGTCCCAACGCACGGACTTGCCGTTGGATTCCATGGTCAGCTGCTGCAGGTAGGCCGGGAAGCGGTGCAGGTACTGGTCGTACGGCAGCACGGCGTGGGAGGCGACCTTGAAGAAGTTGCGGTACCAGACGTTCAGCATACCGAGCAGCACCACGACGTTCTTCTCGAACGGGGTGTTGGCGAAGTATTCGTCGATCTCGTGGAAGCCGTGCAGGAACTCCTCGAAGCGGGCCGGGCCGAAGACGACGGCCAGAGAGGTGCCGACGGCGGAGTCGACGGAGTAACGGCCGCCGACCCAGTTCCAGAAGCCGAACGCGTTGTTCGGGTCGATGCCGAATTCGGCGACCTTCTCCAGGTTGGTGGAGACGGCGACGAAGTGCTTCTTGATGGCTTCGGCGTTCTTCTCGTCGGAGCCGTCGATGGCGCCCTTGGCCTTGAGCTCTTCGAGCAGCCAGGTGCGGGCTTCACGGGCGTTGGTCAGGGTCTCCAGGGTGGTGAAGGTCTTGGAGACGATGATGAACAGGGTGGTCTCCGGGTCGAGGCCCTTGGTCTTCTCGGCCAGGTCGTTCGGGTCGATGTTGGAGATGTAGCGGGCGGAGATGCCAGCGTCAGCGTACGGCTTCAGAGCTTCGTACACCATGACGGGGCCCAGGTCGGAGCCGCCGATGCCGATGTTGACCACGGTCTCGATCTTGCGGCCGGTCACACCGGTCCACTTGCCGGAACGCACGTCGTCAGCGAAAGCGTAGATCTTGTCGAGTGTCTCGCGCACGTCCTTGACGGTGTCCTGACCGTCAACGATGTACTTGCCCTCGTCTTCGACCGGGCGGCGCAGCGCGGTGTGCAGCACGGCGCGGTCTTCGGTGTTGTTGATGTGCACGCCGGTGTACATAGCCTTGGTGCGCTCATCGAGCTTGACGGCCTTGGCAAGGTTGGCGAACAGCTGGAGGGTTTCCGGCTTGATCAGGTTCTTGGACAGATCGAAGTGCAGGTCGCCGGCGTCGAAGGACAGCTTCTCGACGCGCTCGGCGTCCTCGGCGAACCACTTCTTGAGGCTCACGCCTTCGACCTGAAGCTCGTCATAGTGCTTCTGCAGGGCAGCCCACTCAGGGGTCTGAGTGGCGTCAACGGGCGGATTGATGGCCATAGGATTCCATTCCTTTCATCAGTGACTGGAGCGCCCTTGCACACGGCTCGGATGCGCTCCGTATCACCAAACAGAATACTCACAAATTCGGACATGAACAGAACAAAATGAGTCAGCGATGTCGGATTGCCATCGTTTGCATTATCGAACAGTTCGTGGCGCGGCGCAACCGTCATCTTCGACTGAGCGGTCGCGACACAACCGCCAATCCGCCGATTGGACTTTTCGCTGGGATGTCTTATACTTAATTTCTTGTGCGCGGCTGGCGAAATGCCTTCCGCGAACCAAGCCACTTTAGCTCAGTCGGTAGAGCGGCTCACTCGTAATGAGCAGGTCGTCAGTTCGATTCTGACAAGTGGCTCGGATGCCCTAGGCTGGTCGGTCTGTAATGGCTGTCCGGCCTAGGGTTTTGCATATCTTCCACACCTGTGGAAACGCGGATATGCACGCGCGAGTGGCGGAATTGGTAGACGCGCAGGATTTAGGTTCCTGTGTCTTTGACGTGTGGGTTCAAGTCCCATCTCGCGCACCGGCTTGAGCCTCTTGGAAGCATTGGATTGCCAACGCTTCCGGGAGGCTTTTCGTATATGCGCGCGGCAGCTGCAAGCCCTTGCGGACACCTCTACATATGGCAATGCCAAGGCGGCAAATATAATGGGCCACAGCATTGCGGGTCTGAGCCTGTGCGCCATGAGCCTGTGTGAGTCAAGGAGAGAAGTGTATGTCCGCCATTCTTACGCCGGTTGGTCTGTTGCTGATCATCCTCGCCGGCTATCTGTTCAAGCGGTTCGGCCTGTTCGGGCAGAAGGATTATCGCGTGCTGCAAACCGCGGAATTCAACATCGTGCTGCCCGGTGCCATCGTATACTCGTTCGCCACCAATCCGCATGACATCTCGCTGCTGCTTATTTCGGTATTCGCATTCCTGTTTGCTTTTATCCCGGTCGTGTTCATCTTTCTGGCCACCCGCAAGCGCAATGTGACCGACCGCGCCTTCCTGATGCTCAACGGTGCCGGCTTCAATCTCGGCTGTTTTTCTTTCCCGGTCGTCCAGTCATTCTGGGGTGCGGGCGCGGTGGTGCCGGCTGCGATGTTCGATATCGGCAACTGCGTGATGGTGGCCGCCGGCACCAATGTGCTCACCCAGCAACTGCTGCATATTCAGCCCGGCAAAACACTTGCCGAACAACACGCCGGTTCGGCTCCCACCCTACCGTACGAAAAGCCCAAGGATCGCGACGCCAAACGGCTTGCCCGCCGCGCATTGCTGCGCACCATCGGCAAGAGCTTCTTCGGCTCGGTGCCGTTCGACACGTATCTGCTCATGATCGTGTTGACCGTCGCCAACGTGAAGATTCCCGATTGGATCGCCTCTATAACCCAGCCATTGAGCGGCGCCAACGCGCTGGTGTCGATGCTGATGGTGGGCATGCTCATGGACCTGCCCCAATCCAAGCATGACGTGAAGGAAGTCATGGCCGTCATCGCTTGGCGTATACCGTTCAGCGTCGCCTTCGCGTTGATCGCGTGGCTCCTGCTGCCGTTCTCGGCTTCGATTCGCGCCGTGATGGTGATCTGCGCGTTGGCTCCGATCGCCATTTTCTCCACGCTGTTCACCGACAAAGTACTCGGCAACGCCAAACTGGCCGGCTTCTCGCTGGCAATCACCGCGATGATTTCACTGGTGATGATGGCTGTGGCTCACGCGCTGATGGGCGTGTGAGCAAATGCGCAAGTAGGCGCACGGCGGGCGCACGGTCAGGCGAGACGCAGCCCACATAGGTTCGTCCCCCGGCCGCCAGCTGCTACCGGTGCAGCAGCTTGTGCGCCAGATTGCTCACGCCGAAGCGGAACTTATCCACCGGCAACGTGAATTTTCCTACCATCTGCTCGACGTAGCCGTTAAAGCCCTGCTTGAATTCCAGCACGCCGCGGCCCTCGTCGTTCGGATCGTCGAACACGCCGGAAATGCCGTAGAAGTTGTAGCGGCTCACGCCCTGTTCCACACACAGATGCAGCATTGCTTCGTACTGAATCAGCGCCGAGGCGTAGAACGGCTTGTACTCCTCCAACGAACCGGAATACTGATAGACCACCTCATTGGGGTGACTGACGAACATTGAAGCCGCTGCCGGCAGCACATCGCCCTTCCTGGCATATCCCTCCACCTCAGCCAGACGCTTGTCGGCGGCCGCGAGATTGCGCGATTCCTCCCCCAGCTGACGTTCGATACGCGTGGTCGGACGTTCATCGTATTTCGCCTGCAATCGAGCTACCTTGGCCTGCAACGCCTCACGCTTGGCGGTCATATCCGCCACATATTCGGCGATGTGGATTTCCGCGAGCATGAAATGCGCATCTGCGCCATACGCCTGCTTGAACTGGCGGAAATAGTCCGCGCCGCGCGTCGCGAACCCGCGGCGTTCACCGGTCCGCCGTTCGATATCGGCGAACACGTCGAACTCGTCGGGGCCGATTTCGCGAACGTGCACGCCCATCGACTGCGCCCGCTTGACGCTCCATTGAGCGCGTTTGCCGAATGATGCCAGCAGTTCCTTGCCGTTGGTGATGCCGGTGAGATCCTTGACGTACATCCACTGGCAGACCACGTCATAACCGGTATGGAATCCGCCATGCGTCCAGCCGGCATCGGTGAATCCGGTCAGCAGTGCATCGTTCGGCTCGCCGTCGGGCAGCCCGTTCGAGGAATACAGACGGTAGGCGACGTTAGGCCAGCATGCCACGGAAACAGCATGGTGGCGACGGGCCGATTCACGAATCGCCTCGGTTATGGCCCGCAGCAGAGCCGGATCATCGCTAATGCCGATGGGGCCGAAATATACGGAGCCATCTGCACCGAAACGACCATTGAGGTACAGAATCACGCAGCCGGTTACCAGATTGCCGGATGCGTCGCACACGCCAACGCATTCGGCTTCATGCCCACGAATCTTGGCAAGACGGACCTGCCCGGACCATTGCTGGAAGCTGCCCTGGCTTGTGGCTTCGGAAAGCCGGTCGAGCTCTTCGGGCGTAATCACGCCAAACGTATACGTCGTATCTGTTCGATTCGCAGTCGCGCTCATCTCGTCGTCACCTGTGCCTTATTTCTGTGTCCGTGCTCGCCACTGTTTGTCAGCGATGCAGCAGCTTGTGCGCTGCTTCGGATACACCGAAGCGCAGTCCGTCCACCGGCAGCGTGAACTTGCCCGGAAGCTCTTCCACGAATCCGCCGAAGCGAGTCTTGAACTGCCAGACGCCGTAGGAAGGATCGTTGGCGTCGAAAATACCGGAAATGCCGTAGAAGTTGAAGCGCTCCACGCCACGGGCGATGCAGTCAAGCATCGCCTCGAAGTGGATTAGGGAAGACGGGTAGTAATCCATGAAACGATCGTCCTCGCCGCTGGACAGGCAGACGACCTCGTTCGGATGCCAGAAGTAGACGCCGGCTTCCACCGGAATGACCGGGCCGTCCGAAGCGATGATGCCATTGACTTCGCCGATGGTCTTTTCCAGCGCCGCAATCTTCTTGTCTGCGGTGGCGATGCGCTTTTCCAGCGTTGCCGGGTCGGAAGCACCCTTCTTGGCCGTGCCTTCCGGCTGCTGTTGCGTGCGCTGGAGCAGGCGTTCGAGGTTGCGCTTGTCTTTGGAGGCCGCATTCAGCTTGGATTGCAGGGTGTCCAGATATTCGTCGAAATGGGTTTCGACCACCTTGAACTCGATCAGGTCGCCGAAGGTATCGAACAGACGCTCATAGTAGGCCAGATCGCGGCTCTTGAAGCCTTGACGTGCGGCGCTCATATCGCACAGCTTGACGAAAGTGCTCAGTTCGCCGCGTTCCAGTCGGCGCACGCGCAGACCGGAATCCTGGGCAATGCGGATGTTCTTACGGCGGTACTTGGAGAACGAGGCCAGCAGTTCCTTCTCATTATGAATGCCGTCAAGCCCCTTGACGAAGTTCCAGCGGTTCACCACGGATTCGTAGCCCACGGTGAAACCGCCATGTTTCCAACCGAAGCGGGCCATGTTGTCCATCATCGTGGTGTCCGGGTCGCTGGTCGGCTTGCCGTCCAGATCATGCAGACGGTAGACTGCGGCCGGCCAGCAGGATACGCTGATGGCGTGATGGGCCTTGGCCGAACGACGCAGGGCTTCGGTCATCGCCTCAACCACCTGTGGATTGTCATAATCGCACAGCGGTCCGCACCAGACCGAGCCTTCCAAACCGAAACGGGACCGCGTGTACACCACGTAGCAGGCGGCAATCAGCTTGTCACCGCGCTTGACACCCACATAGTCCACCGGACCGTTGAACGCACCCATGGCGGCCATCTGCGAGGTCTGCTGGAAACTACCTTGCACTTGAGCTGCGGAGAACGCATCCAGCTCGGCAGGAGTGATCTTGGTAGGGGTGAGCGAGGCGACGCCTGCATCGGATTGCGTCATAATCGAACCTTCTTACTTGTCGTTACTCTGATCGTTACTCTGGGCTCTGGAATGGCCTGTGTGCTGCGTCCGTTTACCGCGACAGCAGCTTGTGCGCAAATTGCTTCATGGCATAGGCGACCGGTTTGACCGGCAGCACGAACTCGCCCGGAAGTTCCTCGACATATCCGTTGAAGCCCTGCTTGAACTCCAGTACACCACGCCCCTCGTCATCGGGATCATCAAAGACGCCGTCGATGCCGTAGAAGTTGTAGCGAGACAGCCCGTGTTCCACGCAGAAATGCAGCATCGCGTCATGCTGAATCAGCGCGGAGGCGTAGAAGGGCTTGTACTGCTCGACGCTACCGGAGAACAGGTAGATGACCTCGCGCGGATGCTCCACGAATAGTGATGCCGCAGCCGGCAGTACATCCCCGTCTTTGGCGAACTCGGCCGCCTCGTTCAGGCGCTTTTCGGCTGCCGCCAGATTGCGGGTCTCCTCCCCCAGCTGACGTTCGGTTTTGGTGGTGGGGTGTTCGGCGTTTTTGGCGGTCAATGCCGCCACCTTGGCCGAAAGCGCTTCACGCTTGGACGTCATGTCCGCTACGTATTCGTCGATGTGGATCTCGGCAACCATAAAATGCGCTTTGCTGCCGAACGCTTCCTTGAAACGGTGGAAATATGCTTCGCCACGGTATTCGAAGCTACGGCGTTCAGCGGTTTGCTGCTCGATTCGTGCGAATACCCCCAGCTCGTCGTCCGACAGCTCACGCACGTGCACACCCATCGATTGGGCACGCTTCACGCTCCACTGGGTGCGCTTGTCATAGGACTTCAGCAGACTTTTCTCATCGGTAATGCCGGTCAGATCCTTGAGGTAGCGCCAACGCGGAACCGCCGTGTAGCCCACGGTGAAACCGCCATGAGTGAAGCCGATCGCCTCGAGCTGTTCTATCAGCTTATTGTCGGGAGCGCCATTCTGGTCATCCGGCAAAGAAGCTCCATTGGTGTCGCGAAGCCGATACGGGGATTCAGGGGTGATTTCCAGCTGTGAAGCACCCTTTGCCTTGGCATGGCGTTTCAGCGCATCCATGAAGAAGGTCAATGCTTCGGTGTCGTGATAGTCGCACATCGGGCCATCATGGATGACCGCAAATGTAGAGAATCGAGAGCGGTGAGTTTCGAACAGTGCCGCCGCGACGATCTTCTCGCCCTCCTTGAGGGCCAAATATTCGACGTCGATCCCCTGCGCGGCGCGAAGGCGTCCCATCGCCGAGGTTTGTTGGAAATTGCCTTGTGGATGCCTGGCGGAGAAATCATCGAACTCCTCGTCTGTCAACTTCACCAGCACAAAATCACGCATGCTTCCCTTTGCCTCCGAGTCAATCAGGCTCACCATGCTAGCATAGCGCGCACACGACGAATGGCGGCCGAGCAGATGAGGTGTGCACATCGTTCGCACTATTGCCGCCACGATGGTCCAAAGAACAAATGGCCCAAAGATGATGAATGTCCGGCTTGCAGTGAATCAAACGCAGTGCTATATTCTCTACTTGGCTCTTGAAGCCACGCCACCTTAGCTCAGTGGTAGAGTATCCCCCTCGTTCGTGGGAAGGTCGGTAGTTCGATTCTATCGGGTGGCTCTTGTTCATCAAGAAGGCCGACGCACTAAGCGCCGGCCTTCTTTCGTATCGCCCTTGCTAGGTCATAGGCGCTTGCTAGACACTCGCCCGATTCGGGGGCTGAGTGCTGAGCCGCGACTCAACTGTGGCTTAGTCGCGGCTCAGTGCAGCTAGACAGCCTAGACGACTTAGTGCAGCAGGGCCTCGATGGCGGGGACCAAGGCTTTCAGCGCCTTGCCTCGGTGGGAAATCGCATTCTTCTCGGCCGGAGTCATCTCGGCGCTGGTCAGCGGCTCGCCTTCATGGTCAGGCTCAGTGCTGACGCGACCGGCAGGCTGATCGTCCGGGACAAACAGCGGATCGTAACCGAAACCGTGTTCGCCACGAGCCTCGCGGATGATTCGACCCGGCATGTCGCCGAGCTCCACTGTCTCCGACTTGATGGCGTATCGGGCATGCACCGGGGCAGGGCTCCCAGCGGCAGCCGTGGTGTGAACGGTGATGCCGTCGGCAGCCACTCCACCGGTCACGTCGGCACCGGTCTCGGTGTCCGGGACCACCAGCGCGGCGGCGCAGCGGAAGCGCGCGGTACGCTTGTCATCCGGAATATCTTCGATTTGGGCGAGCAGCAGCGCATTATTGGCCTTGTCGTGGCCGTGAGCACCCGCCCAGCGAGCAGACAGAATGCCCGGAGCGTTACCCATCACATCGACGATGAGACCTGAATCATCCGCGACAGCGGGCAGACCGGTACGGATGGCCACAGCGCGGGCCTTGAGTAGCGCGTTCTCCTGGAAGGTGACGCCGGTTTCCACCGGATCCGGCAGGTGAAGGCTGCCAGCGGACACCAGTTCGATGTTTTCGGCATCCGCGCCAAGATCCTCTTCGAGAATGCGGCGGATTTCCACAAGCTTGCCTTCGTTATGGGTTGCGACGACGATTTGCATGAGGTTCTCCTTTAAGAAGGCTCCCCTTGTCAGGGGAGCTGGCTTAGTCTAGGGACAGAGCGGCACGCTGGGCGGCTTGCAGTTCCTTGTTGCCCTTTTCGGCCAAGTCAAGCAGGGTGCCGAGTTCGGCACGGTTGAACGGACGGTGTTCCGCGGTGCCCTGAATCTCGATGAAGGTGCCGGAACCGGTCATGGCCACGTTCATGTCGGTCATGGCCTGACTGTCTTCAATGTATGGCAGGTCAAGCATAGGAGTGCCGTTGATCACGCCCACCGATACGGCGGACACATAGTCCTTAAGCACGCGGCTGGCGGACTTGATATGGCGGTGCTTCTCCGCCCAATTAACTGCGTCGACCAAAGCCACGTACGCACCGGTTACGGAAGCCGTGCGAGTACCACCATCGGCCTGAAGCACATCGCAGTCAAGCTGAATCTGATTTTCGCCGAGCGCCTTCATATCGATGACGCCACGCAGGCAGCGGCCAATCAGTCGGCTGATTTCGTGGGTACGGCCACCGATTTTGCCACGTACGGATTCACGGTCGGTGCGTTCGGCGGTGGCACGCGGCAGCATCGAGTATTCGGCGGTGACCCAGCCGAGGCCGGAGTCCTTGCGCCAACGCGGCACACCGGGAGTAAAAGTGGCGGTGCACATCACGCGCGTGTTACCGCATTCGATGAGCACGGAGCCTTCGGGGGCGTCGGTGAAGTGGCGGGTGATGCGCACAGGGCGCAGTTCGTCGACCTTGCGGCCGTCGGCACGAATTATTTGGTGATCGCCAAGCATGTCTTTGATTTCAACCATGCGCCCCAGCATACGCCATCCGCTCTATGCCTGGATAGCAACTCGTCAACCATCATCGAACTCCAGCGCAATGTCATTCCCTGCTTACATATCCATCCCATGACACTTGGCTGCACGCCACTATTTTCTTATGCACCACTCGCTTACAGAGTCAATGCCTGCGTACCTGATGAGGATTGGGAAAGATCGTCCGCTGGAATAAGGATGCCATATTCCATGAAAGCTTGGTTGAATTGCTTGCGCTGCATAGCGTTGAGTTCGTAATCGATTAACGGCAAATATGTATAGTCCATGTCATGCAACGGCTCTTCATATCGATGAAGCACGTGCATAATTGCCGCGCTCGGCAGTGGGGACCACCATCCATCCAAGCCATACCGGTACGGAGGAACCAATGTCAAGCGTCTGTTCCTTGGGTTGATATCCCAACGCAGAAAACGGTATAAACCAGCGAGAAACGCAATCCAGCACGCATCGTTCACCCGTGCAACCGCTCGGACGAACGATATACGTTGATGTTGAACATTCCGAGCATGAATCAGATTGACGCAGAGCATCTTCAACGTAGACCAGGTCGCTCCGCTTTCTATTGCATCGAAATCAGGAGGCCTACGCAGTTGCGCCAACAACATGTGCAATTCGTCTTCCGGAATCGTTTGCGAGGGGGCCACGGCTTCTAGGTGAAGACCAAAACCAGCCCGCTCAAGCCCCTCGACCAAAACATCAAACAACATACCTCTTTGCCCACGCAATACGCGACCAATTGCAGACCGATCCAAATCAGTGCGCTGTGCAAGCTCATAGGCATTCCAACCAGTCTGCGACATCACTTCATTCAGCACAGCCGCACACGAATTAACAGGGCAACCAGATACCACACCGTGATGCACGACATCGCACTGTTCTAACGCTCGATGCTCTACAGCGCGCCGCTCTGATACGTCATCGTTGCCCGCCGCGTTCTCATCATTGAGAGTTTCACTCATCGAAGTCACCTTGCCTCGGCCGATTTCCCGGTCATTTCATCAAACCGCAATCATCATATCCCACAATCCCATGACGATACGATTCGTCATATCCCACAATTCAGAGACGGTATGATTCGTATCGCATCAGTTCACACGATTCTTCAACGATTGCTCCGCAAACGATTGCTCTGCACGCATCACGGCATTCTACCGGCACACTATTCCTCCCAATCAGCCCAACGCAACATCACACGCAACATCACACGCAACATCACACGCAACATCCCTCACGCAACACCCCTCACGCAACACCCCTCACGCAACACCCCTCACGCAACACCCCTCGCGCAACACTGCGCCATCTCTGTAACATCACCGACAACACGGCAATCCCACAACGTCTCGGTGCAATATCCTCTGAAATGGTTTGGTTTTCACTCCACCTCGTCGGCATCCTGACCAGGATAGGAATATGTGTCGTTCCGCACCATGTACAAAACGTTGTCAACTGACAACGTTCTTCAAATCAATTGGATAAGACAAATGGCCATTTCCCGCCAATTCATCTGAATCAAGACGTTGTCAACTGACAACAAAATGTACATTGCAACAGCATGCACATATACATATTTCCCCGGTGAGCAGTACCCCCCCCCAAAAAAAACAAGGGGGCACCCTCAGCTGGAACCACGTCCGGCGAACCGGGACGCAGTTCAGCCCGAGGGGACGCGGCCAATACAGCCCCGGGACACAGCCACAGGGGGTGCAAACACGGGGGTGCGACCGGGGTTGCATCTCCCCGCCTCGGCGGCGACCACAGGAGTGCGGCCAACACAGACAGAGGGGCACAGACAGAGGGAAGAGTAGCCAATGTAACCAGAGGGATGCGGCCAGTGCGATACGGTCAGAGGACTTTGGTCTCTGTGGTCGAACCGTTAAGCGGACAGCCCAGTGGGCTGTCCGTAGGTAAGGGGAGCAGCTATGCTGCGACGGATTCCTATGGAGACGAAAGTTCTCGTCAGAGAACCTGAGTCTCCGTAGGAATCACGGGCTCGCCCTTCATCAGGCTTTGTGCGGTGATGGGCAGTTCGGACAACGCCTTGGCGTGGTAGTCGTGGGCGGCCATGATGGCGTCATGGCCCTGCCACTGCGCATCGATATGGCCGTGGTCCACGAAATCGACCAGCAGGTTCTTCCACGTCGGTTCGGGCGTGAAACCGGCCAGCTTCTCTTCCGAGCCGGAAATCACGTGTTCGGCTTCGGCTAGCGCGTATTCGTAGGAGCGGAATGCCAACTTGCGACCGGGCACTGTGGCCTTATCCTTGGACTTCTTCATGACCGGAACCATCGTGCCGTCAGCGCCTTCACGCTCGGTGAGCTTGTACACCATCGCACAAGTGGGAGCGCCGGAGCCGGTGACCAGCATGGTGCCCACGCCATAGGAGTCGACCGGCGCGGTCTGCAATGCGGCGAGCGCGTACTCATCCAAATCGTTGGTCACGGTAATGGTGGTGTTCGTGGCACCCAGGGCGTCCAGCTGGTTGCGCACACGCTGGGCCATGGCGGCTAGGTCGCCGGAGTCGATGCGCACGCCACCCAGTTCGGGACCGGCCACTTCGACGGCGGTTTTCACGGCTTCCTCGATGTTGTAGGTGTCCACCAGCAGCGTGGTGTTCTTGCCCAATGCCTCGATCTGCGATTCAAAGGCGTCACGCTCGGAATCATGCACCAACGTGAAGCAATGCGCGGCGGTGCCAATGGCCTTCAGACCATACAGCTGGGCGGCCAGCAGATTGGCGGTACCCTTGAATCCGCCCACTACGGCAGCTCGAGCGGCGGCCACGGCGGCCCACTCGTTAGTGCGGCGTCCGCCCATATCCATGCAAGGACGATCCTTGGCTGCCGACGCCATACGTGAGGCGGCGGAGGCCACTGCGGAATCGTAGTTCAGCACGGATAGAATCAACGTCTCCAGTAGCGTGCATTCGCCGAACGTGCCTTCGACCTGCAAAATCGGGGAGTTCGGGAAGAACATCTCACCTTCGCGGTAACCGCGAATCGTACCGGAAAAGTGGAAGTTCTCCAGCCACTTAATGGTCTCGGGGCTTACCACGTGACGGTCGGCCAGGAACTTCAGATCCGCTTCATCCAAGTGGAAATGTTCCAGCGCATCCAGAATGCGGCCGGTGCCGGCCACCACGCCATAGCGACGGCCTTCGGGCAAGTGACGCGTGAACACCTCGAACACGCACTTGCGGTCGGCGGTACCGTCTTTCAGAGCGGCGTCGAGCATCGTGTATTCATACATGTCGGTCATCAGAGCCGGCGAATAATCGACCATTGCAAGGCCTTTCCTACATAAGTGGTGAAGTTGCACCTAAGTGTAGTCCGGACAAAGCCGTGCGGGAAGGGCTCGTCTTATTCTCGTATCGCCAGATTCGATATTGCCGGGTTCAGTATCGTCATATCCATCGGCACTATGGCGGTCGGTCACACCGACCATAATCATCACGACCAGCCAATACGCCAGCCGCACCATACGGCCCACTGGCGAAGCGGTAGACTCGATACATGAGATTCATCGTGGCGTTGTGGCGCTTTGCGATCGCCGGTTTCTGCTTCGTGGGCACATATGAGGCATGGTCCAAACCGCAGTTCTGGGTGTATTTCACGTTCCAGACCGGTTTCGTGCTGGGCATCGTGATGCTGTGGTCCGGCGCGGCCACACTGCTCAAAGGTATTCAGCCGCCTGCATGGCTTAAGGGGTGCCTGACTGTGTACGCCATAGTCACCGCACTGGTGGCGTTCTTCCTGATGCCTCCGGACGACCCGGCATACGTGCCACAGGTTATTGGCATCATGACCAATACGATGCTGCACAAAATCGCCCCGATTATGGCGGTTATCGATTTCGTGCTATTCGACCCGCACCGGCGTTTCCGCTGGCATTACATGTTCTCGTGGCTGGCGTACTTCCCTGCATACTTGGTCTTCGTGCTGGCCCGTGCGGCGATTTGGCCGGGGTCCGGACCGGCGGCCGGCGGCAGTCCGTATCCGTACGACTTCATCAACCTCGACGCACTCGGCTGGCAAGGGTTCGGCATTAGCTGCGGCAAGCTGGCCATAGCGTTCTTCGTGATATCGCTCGTTGTCTGGCTGCTCGACCGCGCACTGCCGAGCAAGGCCTTACTCGGATAGACGCGCCCACGATCGACGCGCATCGGTCTTAGTGCCCAGCCGGCATCCAGCTCAGCACTCGATGGTTTCAGCATTCGATGGTCTCAGCATTCAATGGAATAGGCGCGGTTTTTGTACTCGCGCCAATCCGGCCAGTCTTCACCGGCGTCGATGGCACGCTTGATGTCGCCATAGTAATGGAGCTTGCGCTGCACGTGCATGGCCGCCTCGTTGAGGGCTCGGCGCTGCTCGTCCAAGGATTCGCGGCGAGATTCCAGCAGATCAAGGATTTCATCGATATGCTCGGGCTCATTGGACTCATACACGAAGAACTTTTTAAGATCGTCAATGGTCATGCCGGCGTTCTTGAAGCAGCAAATCGCGCGCAGACGGTCGATATGGCAGTCTTCGTATATGCGCTGGCCGGTTTCGGTGCGCTCCACGTTGGTCAGCAATCCCTGATCCTCGTAATAGCGCAGCGTAGAGGGCTGCATATGGAACTGCGTGGCCACCTGACGAATGGTGTAGGACATCATGACTCCTTACTGCGGCAACACGCCGAAGCATCGCAGCCGTTTGCATTCAAGTTCACTTGAACTGGAACCATAGTATCCAAGAACACTTACGAATACCGCTCAATCGGCGTCGGTCTGCCCATCGCAGGTAAGCATTCGTAAGAACAAGAATGACATTGTAAGGAGACTCAATGTTCGAGCCAACCGCCATCTATGCCCCCAACCCGCACCGTTACGACACGATGACCTACAACCGTGCCGGCACCTCCGGCCTCAAGTTGCCGGCCGTCTCACTTGGCTTCTGGCACAACTTCGGCGACATCACGCCATTCGACCAGATGAAGTCCCTGGTCTTCACCGCCTTCGACAACGGCATCACCCACTTCGACCTAGCCAACAACTACGGCCCCGAGCCCGGCCAGGCAGAGAAGAACTGCGGACTGCTGCTCGCCAAGTACTTCAAGCATCACCGCGACGAACTCGTCATCTCCACCAAGGCCGGCTACGAAATGTGGACAGGCCCCTATGGCGACCTCGGCAGCCGCAAGTACCTGCTCGCCAGCCTCGACCAGTCGCTGGAACGCTTGGGCTTGGATTATGTGGACATCTTCTACCACCACCACCCGGATCCGGAAACCCCGCTTGAGGAGACGATGGGCGCGCTGGCTCAGGCCGTGAACTCCGGCAAGGCCCTGTACGTGGGTCTGTCCAACTACGATGGTCCGACGATGGAAAAGGCCGCCGCAATTCTGGCAGAACTGCACGTGCCGTTCATCATCAACCAGAACAAGTACAACATCCTCGACCGCACCGTTGAAAAGAACGGCCTGAAAGAGACCGCCTTCAAGCTGGGCAAAGGCCTTATCACCTTCTGCCCGCTGGCTCAGGGCCTGCTGACCAACCGCTATCTCAACGGCATTCCGGCCGACAGCCGCATGGCTCACGATCCGCGATTCCTCAACGATTCCGCCCTGACCGAGAAACTGCACAAGCAGGTTGTGGACCTGAACAATCTGGCCGCCGAACGCGGCCAGACGCTGGCCGAGATGAGCCTGGCATGGCTGCTGCACGACGGCAAGGTGACCTCCGTGCTGACCGGAGCCTCCAAGCCGCAGCAGATTCTCGACAACATCGGCGCACTGAAGAACACCCACTTCAGCGACGAGGAGCTCAAGCTGATCGACGAGATTTCCGCTCGGTGACCATTTTGGCTCCCCTCGCTGAGGGGAGCCAAGTACCACCTTTAGCGCGTCATTTCCTCGTAAATCCGCTTGCAGTCGGGGCAAACCGGGTACTTGGACGGATCGTGCTTGGGCACCCAAACCTTACCGCACAGGGCCACCACCGGGCGGCCGGTCGCACGCGATTCAGCGATACGGTCCTTGGATACGTAGTGCGCAAAACGATCGGCGTCGCCACCATCGTCACGAACCGGCGACTCCTTGGTCTCCGGACGCTCCAGCACCGACGTGCCGGCACCTTGGTCCGGGTTGCGCAGCGGTTCGGCATCATCAACGAACATCTCGGCAAAAGTCATGGTGCACTTCTTTCCTCGTATTCAACGATTCGACTGCACTCCATCATAGATTCCCGTCGTTACCCGCGAAACCCATTGGCGCGTAATCCGCACACCTCCACACACCCATGTCGCGCATCACGCCACCCCGCCACATACAATGCCACATACAATGCCGCACACGACGCCACACCGACGCCACATACGGCACCGCACACACTGCCTCATACGCCGACGCGACAACAATGCACGCTCGGCAGCACGAAGCACACCACTAGCGGTAGGCTATAAAGCATGACTATCGCAGTATGCCCCGGCTCGTATGACCCCGTTACCGCCGGACACTTGGATGTAATCGAGCGCTCGGCGCGGTTTTTCGACGAGGTGCATGTGGTGGTGGCCGTCAACGCCGCGAAAACACCGATGTTTTCCGAAGCCACCAGAGTCGACGTGATCCGCCGCGCCCTTGACAAAGCCGGTTGCAAGAACGTCACCGTTTCTTCCACCGACGGCCTGATCACCGACTACTGCAAGAAGGTCGGCGCCACCGTTATCATCAAGGGTCTGCGCCAGAACGGCGACTATGAAGCCGAGCTCGGCATGGCGCTGGTCAATCGCAAGCTCGCTGGCATCGAAACCCTGTTTTTGCCGGCCGATCCGATTCTTGAACACATCTCCAGTTCCATCGTCAAGGACGTGGCCCGCCATGGAGGCGACGTGACCGGCATGGTGCCCGATTGCGTCGTGCCGATGCTGGCCGATGCCCTGGCCGAGGAACGTCAGCGGAAGGACTGATGCACTAATGACTATGAGCGATGACCACCCTACTGGATACGTCGATCTGACCAAACCGAATGCGGACGCCGCATCGTCCACTCCGGAGCCGTCCGCCCCGGAACCGCCCGCGTCTACGCAAGCCGCGCCGGCACCCACCGAAGAGGCCGATGTTCTCGCCGGATCGCCGCCCGCCGCGCCTACCCCTACTCCGGCACAAATGCAGGCCAAAGCGCAGGCCCAAGCAGCTCAGCAGACCCGGGCACAGGCTCAGACCGCTCAGGCCGCCGGCATTCGCCCCTCGTTCATGAACGAAATGCCCGACCTGCGAGAAACCACGGACGACGACCCGGCCACGGTCAAGAGCCACGAGGAATTCACCACGGTGTATGACATCATCGACCAGCTCGAGGCGGCACTGGGCGAAGCGAAGTCCAGCATATTCGCCCCCGGCATGGTGAAGGTTGACCGCGACGAATTCACCGACCAGCTTTCCGAGTTGAAGAAAATGCTGCCGGTGCAGTTGGAGCGCGCCTCCGCCCTCATGCGCGAGGCCGAGCGCCGTCTGGAATCGGCACAGACCCAGTCCAACGCCATCGTCGCCTCCGCACAAAGCCGCGCAGCCAACATGATCAGGGACGCCAACGAACAGGCACAGTTCCTGGCCGGCCAAGAGAACGTCACCGAGCTTGCACGGCAGAAAGCGCGCGCGATTCTTGACCAGGCACAGACCAAAGCCGACCATCTGACCCAAGGCGCGGACCAGTACTGCACTACGGTGATGGAAGGGCTGTCCCAGCAGCTCGGCAAACTCAGTCAGGATGTGCAGGCCGGTCTTAACGTGCTGGAAGAGCGCCAGCGCGCGGCCCGCGAACAGATGCCGCACCTGACGCTGAACGACTATCCCGAAGCCCAGTAACGCCAGCAACGCCGGCAACATCAGTAACGCGAATAACGCCAGTAACGAATAACTCCAGCCAACATACGAAAGGCACCAAGAACATACCATGGCACGAGTTGAAGATTCCCCGTGGGCCATTCCGGTAGCGCAGATTGCTTCGCGCGCCGGTCAATCCAAGCCGATTGACGCCGATTTCCCGGCACCTTCCGGCATTGGCGACAGCATTGTCGGCATCAAGGAAGGTGAGCCCGTACACGTGAGCGGGCAGTTCGATTCGATTGTGGACGGCCTGATCTTCACCGGCCGCCTGGTCGCGCCATTCGTCAGCGAGTGCACGCGCTGCCTGAAGCCGATTGACGAGGACTGGCCGGTTGATGTGACGGTGTTCTTCCCGTACGAGTCGGGCCAGGACAAGGCCAACGGCAAGGGCGGCAAGAGCAAGAAGGACGACGAAATCGACATCATCGCCGGCGAGGACGAGTCGGAAGACACGTATCCGCTGCTGGAGAACGGCGCATTCGCGGACATCGAGGCGATGATCCGCGACACGCTGGTCGAATCGCTGCCGTTGCAACCACTGTGCCGACCGGATTGCAGGGGTCTGTGCTCGCAGTGCGGTGCCGATCTGAACGAGGATCCCGACCATCATCACGATGTGACGGATATCCGTTTTGCCGGATTGGCGGGGCTCAAAGCCCAGCTCGAGGCCGAGCAGAACGGCGAGCAGGCCGAGTGACGCGCGCCTGAACGAAGTTTGTACGAGCCGTGCGTTAAGATAACGGACGCTTAAGCTCAATTGTTCGAACGAAATAGAGGATACTCAAATGGCACTGCCTAAGTACAAGACCTCGCGCGCCAACACGCATTCGCGTCGCGCGAACTGGAAGGCCACCGCTGCTGCGACCGTGAACTGCCCGAACTGTGGCGCTCCGGCCCTGCCGCACATGGCTTGCCCGAGCTGCGGTAACTACCGCGGCCGCACCTACCGCTCCGCCATCCAGCCGGCTCACACCAAGTGAGTCCTGCGATAACGGCTTGAATGAAGGCCCTGCCATCGACGGGTGGCGGGGTCTTCGCATAAGTGCACCATTGCGTACACCATCGCATCGCAAACAACACAACACAACACAACACATCACCATCGCGTGAAGGACCATACAACAATCATGAGTAATGAAACCCCACAGCAGCCGACGCCGGCCAACGAGCTTCTTGAAGCGTTGGGCACCACTCTCAGCCCGGATCTGCTCGTGCAGGCACTCACCCACCGTTCCTTCTCGCATGAGCACCCCGGCGTGGCCAATTACGAACGCCTCGAATTCCTGGGAGACGCGGTGCTCGAACTGGTCTCCACTGAAACGCTGTTCACCATTCACCCGGATATGACCGAGGGGCAACTGGCCAAGATGCGCGCCAAGGCCGTCTCCGAAGACGCGCTGAGCGCCATCGCCAAAACCAAGCTCAAGGTGGGCCCCTACATTCTGCTGGGTCACGGAGAAGCCGAGCAGGGCGGCGCGGAGAAGAACTCCATCCTATGCGACATCGTGGAATCGCTCATCGGCGCGACCTTCCTGGAACACGGCATCGACGAGGCACGCAAGGTGATTCACCGGCTTATTGACGACACGCTCGCCGAAGTGGCCACCGAGGGCCCGGCACTTGACTGGAAGACCTCGCTGACCGTCAAGGCGCACGGCCTCGGCAAGGAGGAGCCTGTCTACCATATGGAGGTCTCCGGCCCGGAATACGCGCAGATCTTCACCGCGCGCGTCTCATTGGGCGAGAACGGCGACATCATCGGCATCGGTAAGGGCTCCAGCAAGCGTAAGGCGCAGCTGGCGGCCGCCGAAGCGGGCTGGAAGTCACTGGACTCGTTCAAGACGCGGACTAAGTAAGCCCGCTGTCGGATTTGCGAATAGACTAATACCAACATGAGCGACGAGTCGCGCCGGGGCCACAAGTCTCGGGGAAGCGACTGGAATCAGACACGCGGGCACCCGGCCCCATCCCAAGGTCGGGCAGGTTCGCGACAAAACCTATGAGGTGAGAGGAATCATGGCTTTACCCACGCCTTTGCAGGCATTCAGCGGTGTACCGAAAATCAACACGGCCCCCGATAAGCAGACCATCGTCGATGGCGAGAAGATGACTGGCGCCCAGGCGCTGATTCGTTCGCTGGAGGACCTCGGCGTCGAGGACGTCTTCGGCATTCCTGGCGGCGCGATTCTGCCCGTCTACCACGAGATCAAAGACAACACGAAGTTCCGCTTCGTGCTTATGCGCCACGAGCAGGCCGCCGGCCACGCCGCCGAAGGCTACGCACTGGCCACTGGCAAGGTGGGCGTGTGCATCGTGACTTCCGGCCCGGGTGCCACAAACGTGGTCACGGCCATTGCGGACGCGAACATGGACTCCGTGCCCATGGTCGTGATTACCGGTCAGGTGGGCGTGCAAGCCATCGGCACTGATGCCTTCCAGGAGGCGGATATCGTGGGCATCACCTACCCGGTGTCCAAGCACTCCTTCCTCGTGACCCGCGCGCAGGACATTCCTCGCGTGCTTTCCGAGGCGTACTACATCGCCAACACCGGCCGCCCCGGCCCGGTGGTCGTGGATCTGACCAAGACCGCACAGACCGGCGACATGTACTACTCATGGCCGCAGCGCATGATTCTGCCCGGCTACAACCCCACCACCAAGGCGCACGGCCGTGTGCTGTCCGACGCGGCGAAGCTGTTCTCTCAGTCGTACCGCCCGGTGCTGTATGTGGGTGGCGGCGCCGCCCGCTCCAACGCCGGCGCACAGGTCAAGGCTCTGGCCGACCTGACCGGCGCTCCCGTGGTCACGACCCTGCCCGCACGCGGCATCATTCCCGACTCCGACCCGAAGAACCTCGGCATGCTAGGCATGCACGGTACGATTGCCGCAACCGGCGCCGTGCAGCGCGCTGACCTGCTTGTGGCCATCGGTGCACGTTTCGACGACCGCGTGACCGGCAAGCTCGACGCCTTCGCACCGACCGCCCGCGTGATTCACATTGACATCGACCCGGCTGAAATCGGCAAGAACCGTCAGCCCGACGTGCCGATCGTGGGCGATGTGGCTACCGTGCTCGACGACTTGATTCCCGAGATTCAGCGTACGCAGGCCATTCAGGGCAAGCCGAATCTGGCCCCCTGGTGGAAGGCGATCGACGGCTGGCGCGAGGAATACCCGATGACGTGGGATGAGCCGACCGACGGATCGCTGGCCCCGCAGTGGGTCATCAAGAAGCTCTCTGAGATGGCCGATCCGTCCACCATCTGGGTGACCGGTGTGGGCCAGCACCAGATGTGGGCTTCGCAGTTCATCGATTTTGAGAACCAGCACGCTTGGATCTCCTCCGGAGGCCTCGGCACGATGGGCTACGGTCTGCCGGCTGCCATCGGCGCATCCGTGGGCTCGGCCCGTGAATTCGAGGGCAAGAAGCCGGTGTGGCTGATCGATGGTGACGGTTCCTTCCAGATGACCTCTGAGGAGCTGGCCGCCGCGTTCCTGGACCACGCTCCGGTGAAGATCGCGATTCTGAACAACTCCGTATACGGCATGGTCCGTCAGTGGCAGACGCTGTTCTACGAGCACCACTACTCGCAGACCAACCTGCTCGATGGTGAAGCGCACGGTGCCGATGGTGCGGCGGCACTGGCCGACGGCGATGCGCCGCTCGAAGTGCCTGATTTCATCAAGTTGGCCGAGGCATACGGCTGCGTGGGTATCCGCGCGTTCACCGAGGAAGAGGCGATTGCCGCCATCGAAAAGGCGAACCAGATCAACGACCGCCCGGTGCTGATCGACTTCCGCGTGTGGAAGGATGCGATGGTGTGGCCGATGGTAGCCGCCGGCGCCCCCAACGACGAGGTGACGTACAAGCCCGGCATCAAGCCGCTGGCTGGCGGCACCCCGGCTCCGGGAACCGGTCCGGACGAGCATGCGACCGGCGTGTTCGAGCACGAGACCGCCGCCGCCACTGCGAGCGAGCACTGAGGAGAGGAGAACACTCATGGCTAACTATCCTGCATCCCAGCCTGGTTCCCAGCGTCATACGCTGTCCGTGCTGGTGGAGAACCGCCCAGGCGTGCTGGCGCGTATCGCCGGCCTGTTCGCCCGCCGTGCGTTCAACATCAACTCGCTGTCCGTCTCCCCCACCGAGCGTCCGGACATCTCTCGCGTCACGGTGACCGCCGACGTGGAGGCCGTGCCGCTGGAGCAGATCATCAAGCAGCTCAACAAGCTGCTGCATGTGCTCAAAATCGTGGAACTCGACCCGAACTCCACCGTGGAACGCGAACTGGTGCTCATCAAGGTGGCCGCCAACGAATCCAACCGTTCCGACGTGCTGGAGATCGTGCGTCTGTTCCGCGTGCGCGTGGTGGACGTGAATCCGGAATCGCTGACCATTGAGGCCACCGGTGCCGAAGGCAAGATCGATGCGCTGCTGGGGCTTTTGGAGCATTACGGTGTGATTGAGCTGGTGCGCTCCGGTGCCGTAGCCGTGACCCGCGGCCCGCGCGCCCTGAGCGAAAAGGTCGTCGGTTCCGAGGTTACCGGGCGCTGATTCGGCGACTGCGGGGAGACCCAGTCCAAGCTCAAAGGGCGGATGTGCATGATGCATATCCGCCCTTTTCATGCGTGCATACCTCATCACCCGTGCTGCAAGCAAAATGACAGCACCTTATGCTAGCATTATGACAGCAACAAGGAGGTGCATCATGGCAACATTGACCATCCGAAAAATACCCGATGAGCAGATTCAACAGCTCAAAGAAGTGGCTGAGAAAAACAACCGCTCCATGGAATCTCAGGTGCGATCCATTCTTGAAGAATGGCTGGCCGGCACGGTGGCGCATGAAATCACACGAAAGACCAATTTCTACGACGAGATCCGCGAATTCATGAAGAACATGGATTTTGAGGGACTCGACAAGGGGGAACTCCCACTATCCGAGCGAAATTCCGCCGATTCCCGACCGCCAGTATCTTTTGAATAGGAATCGGCCATGATTATTCTGGACACCAACGTCATCAGCGAAATCATCAAGAAACAGCCAGACGAACACGTTGCCAATTGGCTGAGGAACCAAGATACAAGCAATCTGGCAACCACCGCCATCACCGTCGCCGAGTTGTTGGTCGGAATATGTCGCATGCCTGAAGGCAAACGACGAAAGTACACAGATACGACCGTCAAGCTGGCGCTTATGACATTAGAGGACAGGACGTTCGCATTTGACACCCAGGCAGCTGCGGATTATGCCCATATCCTTGTCGAACGCGAACGCAGGGGCACACCTACCAGTATTCAAGACGCCATGATTGCGGCAATTGCCTGTTCCTGGGATGCGGCCATAGCCACGCGCAATATCAAGGACTTCGAAGGTACCGACGTGGAATTGATTAATCCGTGGGAGTTTGCATAGCGGTAGGCCCCGGCAAACTACCGAGGCCTTGTGAACGTTACGGTTTCTCCCGCTACTCCAATTGTTCGGAGAGTTCGAGCCATTCGGCTTCGAGATTATCGCTTTCAGTATTGACGGCGGTGAGTTGTTCATTGAGCTTGTTGAGACCCTCGTAGTCGCTCGGGTCATGGGCGGCCATCTGTGCCTCAAGTTCGGTCTTCCGCTCTTCCAGTTTGGCAAGCTTGCGCTCGATGGCATTCACGCGCTTGGATGCCTCGTGGAAGGCCTTGCCGGTGAGCTTCGAGGTGGAGTCCTCACCGTTATTGGCTCCCTCTGACGAGGGAGCTGTCCGCGAAGCGGACTGAGGGAGAGATGCAGCAGCATTGACGGCGGCCGCCTTACCCCTACCAGACTTCGCCGAGCTGCTACCGGTGCCCGCGAAGCCAGGCGTGTCAGCCGGCAATCCCTTGCCGTTCTTAATAGCCTCAACCATATCGAGGTAATCCTGCACACCACCGGGCAGATGGCGTACCTTGCCGCCAATCAGCGCGAACTGCTGATCGGTGACGCGCTCCAGCAGGTACCGGTCGTGGGATACGACGATCAACGTACCCGGCCAAGTATCGAGCAAATCCTCCATGACGGCGAGCATATCAGTGTCCAGATCGTTGCCGGGCTCGTCCATGATGAGCACGTTCGGCTCGTCAAGCAGAATCAGCAGCAGTTGCATGCGGCGCTTCTGTCCGCCGGAGAGGTCGCGAATCGGCGTCATCAACTGGGCGGATTCAAAGCCGAGACGCTCCATCAACTGTCCCGGCGTTACTTCCTTGCCATCCACAATGTAGCTCGGCTTATAGCGGGAAAGCACTTCCTTGATCTTGTACTTGCCGAGCTTCTCCAGCTCATCGAGGCGCTGCGAGAGCACCGCGAACTTCACCGTCTTGCCAATGTTCACATGGCCTGCGGTCGGGGTGAGTGTGCCATCAATCAACTTAAGCAGCGTGGACTTGCCGGCACCATTCGCACCGACGATGCCGAAGCGGTCGCCCGGGCCAATCAGCCAAGTCACATCGTCAAGAATCTCGCGGCCGGAAACCGTCACCTTGCGTGCAGCCGAGGTGACACCGGCTGCAGCAGTGTCATCATCCGAATCCGTTGCAGCAGTGCCACCGCCGATGGTTTCACCACCCGTGTTCATGCGACGAACCTCGCGATCGTCAGCAAGCTGCGGATTGCCGCTCTCAGCCTCGGCCTTCTTACGCGCTTCCTCAGCGGACTCGACGGCTTCCGGCACGCCGGCGTCCACCAGGCGCGGGTCAGTCATGTCGGTGACCGCCACCTCAACGGAACCATGCAGCTGCGGCTCGGCGTACATGGCGTTGACCACATCCACGCGGGAAGCGGACGCGGAGAGCGCCGCCACATCCGGGTCGATATCGGCCATGCCCTGCGGTTTTTCGAAAATCTGCGTCACGTCGACCAAATCGACCACCTGTTTGCCGAGACGGGAGGTGGCCATTTGCTTCAGTTCAAGTGTGTTACGCATCGGCGGCACATCGGCAATCAATTCGCGTGCGGCCTTGACGTGGAACTTCTGCTTGGTGGAGCGGGCACGAGCACCGCGGGAAAGCCATGCGAGCTCCTTGCGAGCCAGATTGCGGCGCTTGGTTTCGCGCACATCGGCTTGGCGATCGCGTTCCACGCGCTGCAGCATATATGCGGAATAGCCGCCCTCGAACGGCTCGATCACGCCATCGTGGACTTCCCACATCGATTCGCAGACCTCGTCCAAGAACCAGCGATCGTGGGTCACGAGCAACAGAGCGCCCTGGCCTTTGGACCAGCGGTTCTTCAAATGTTCGGCAAGCCAGTGGATAGTGACCACGTCGAGATGGTTGGTGGGCTCGTCAAGTGCAAGAATATCCCAATCCTTGAGCAGCAGTCGGGCCAAATCGGCGCGGCGACGCTGGCCGCCGGACAAGGAGCCGACCTTGGCATCCAGGCTCATGCCGCCGAGCAATGCCTCGACGATTTCACGGGAAGTGTTATCGGACGCCCATTCGTAGTCGGCGCGCCCCTCAAGTGCGGCTTCGCGAATGGTGGCGTTGTCATCAAGGGGATCACGCTGGTCAAGCATGCCGAACGTGAGTCCGCCACGCTTTGTCACGCGGCCGGAATCCGGCTCCTGAGCACCGCGGAACAGGTGCAGCAACGTGGATTTGCCGTCGCCGTTCTTGCCGACGATGCCGATGCGGTCGCCTTCAAAAACACCCTGCGTTACATCAGTGAAGATGGTTTTGGTAGCGAAAGCGAGCGAAACGTGTTCCAGTCCAATGTCATAAGTCGGCATGACTCACCAATGTAGCGCCACGCTTGCCCAGCGGCGGCCCGCAAACGTTATTTGTTCAGCGTCTGAGCGTAGGAGTTGCAGCGGGCCGCAAAACCGGAGAACACTTGCTCGGCGAGCGGTTGCAGTAGCTGGTCGTATTGGGCGAACTGCTCGCGCAATTGGGACTTGGAACCACCCGCGGCCTTGAGATCCTTGACCATGCTCGGCTCATCCAGCCATTCGTCCAGCAGCGAGCCGCACACTTCCAGGTGGAACTGCATGCCCAGCGCGGATCCCAGTCGGAATGCCTGCACCTTGGTGGAAGACGAACGCGACAGCAGCTGGCCTTCCGCGGGCAGGCCCACCACGTCGTTATGCCAGTGCAGCACTGTCAGCTGCTTATCCCACATGGAGAAGAAGTCATGCTTGTCCACACGCTTGATCGGCGCGAACCCAATCTCCGGCGCATCGCCCTTGCGCAGCTGCGCACCAAGCGCAGTGGCGATAATCTGATGCCCCAGGCATACACCGAGAATCGGCTTGCCTGAAGCCACGGCGGCACGCGCCAACTTGGCTTCTGCCTTCAGCCCCGGATACTTGTCGTAATCAAGCGCGCCCATAGGCCCACCCATGATTACCACGCCAGCCAGTTCGCCGAAATCAGGCAAGTCCGGTTTCTTTTTGTCGACGATATTCATCGTCACCGTCTCAAGACCGATGTCCTCGAGGTTCGACAATATGCGTCCCGGGCGTTCCCATGGGACATGTTGCAAAATGAGCACTTGTGGTGTGGCCATGACTTCTATTGTGGCACGAGCGTTCCCCGTTTGCGTAACGAGCAGGGCAAATCCATGAATCTCGCAGTTTCCGCAGCGGTCAAAGACGTGTTCTCGCGAGACTGTTGTCCCGCTTCTCATCCGTCTGTCACCTCGTTCGGGCCCCACCTGTGAAGCGTTCATCAAACTCTTCGAGTAACGATTCAGCATGTCTGGTTCGGACCCTACGCTTGAGTGTTATGGGAAACAGCCAAGAACCGCAGGATTTCAACATTTCCGCCATGCCTTCAAGCCTGACGCCGGTGCATGTTGCCAAGGCCGCAGAAGGCCTGAATCTGTATGACACCGCCTCGCACCAGGTCAGCCATTTCGTGCCGCTCAAGCCGGGCGAAGTCGGCATTTATGTGTGTGGCGCGACTGTGCAATCGTCACCGCATATTGGCCATATCCGTGCCGCCGTGGCGTTCGACATCGTGCGCCGCTGGTTTTTGAAGCTCGGCTACAAAGTCACTTTTGTGCGTAATGTGACCGATATCGACGACAAGATTCTCGTTAAGGCCGCGGCCGCAGGCCAGCGTTGGTGGGCCCGCGCCTATTACTACGAGCGCGAATTCACCGAGGCATACAACACGCTCGGCGTACTGCCGCCCACTGTGGAACCTCGCGCCACCGGCCACATGTCGGACATGATCGACCTGATTCAGCGCATTCTCGACAACGGTCACGGCTATGTGGTCACGGATGCGGACGGCAAGCCCACCGGCAACGTGTACTTCGATGTGGCATCCTGGCCGCATTACGGCGAACTCACTCACCAGAAGCAGACCTCCGAAGTCGATGAGGCCGCCGCCGTGGCCGACCGCATGGGCCCGTCCGTGGACGCCACCGGTGCCGACAAGTACAATCCGGTCGACCCGGCCGATGCCTCCCCCGACAAGCATGATCCGCGTGATTTCGCCCTGTGGAAGGCTCCGAAGGACACCGATCCCGAGGACGCCCGTTGGTCGACGCCGTTTGGCGTGGGCCGCCCTGGCTGGCACATCGAATGCTCCGCCATGTCCCACCGTTACCTGGGCGATGGCTTCGACATTCACGGCGGCGGCTTGGATCTGCGCTTCCCCCACCACGAAAACGAAATGGCTCAGACCCGTGCGGCCGGCTACCCCTCCGCTGCGCGCTGGATGCATTCGGCATGGGTGACCGCCAAGGGCGAGAAGATGTCGAAGTCGCTGGGCACCGGCCTGTCCGTGCCGAGCGTGTTGGCTGAGCATTCCGCTTGGGTGGTGCGTTACGCCCTGGGCTCCGTGCAGTACCGGTCGATGCTCGAATGGTCCGATCAGGCGCTGGTCGAGGCGCAGGCCGCATACGACCGCGTCTCGAACTTCATCGAGCGTGCCGGTGTGGCGCTGGGTGGACAGCCTTCTCGCGAGGAAGTCACTGCCGTCTCCGCCGACGATTTGCCCGCCGATTTCGTGGCCGCCATGAATGACGATGTCAATGTGTCTGGTGCAACCGCCGCGATCTTCACCGCCATCCGTTCCGGCAATACGTTGCTTTCACAGCTGGCTGACCGCGCCGATTCCGAAACCGCCAAGGCCGAGGTGCGTGAGGCGCTGCTCGCCGTGCGTGCCATGCTCGACACCTTGGGCCTGGACCCGCTGGCCGAACCGTGGGTGTCCGCCGGCGCTGCCGGCGGTGCCGCTGATGGCACGGCCGAGTCGCCCGAGCATGCAGCGCTGGAGGCACTGATCGCCGAACAGCTCAACGCCCGTGCCGAAGCTCGCAAGGCCAAGGATTTCGCCAAGGCCGATCAGATTCGCGACGCCCTGACCGAGGCCGGCATCGCCATCGAAGACGGCCCGCAGGGTTCCACTTGGAGTCTGAAGTAGTCGCTTCAAACCCATCAATCAGTCAAACACGAAGTCCACGTCCACGATGTGCAGGCGCTTGCTGAGCTCCTTTTCCAGCGAGCGCTTGCATTCGATGAGGTCAGCTACATCAATGGTTTCGCCGATGCCGCTCAGATACACGTCAACGGTGTAGTTCATACCGGTCTTGAAGATCAGCGTCTGCTCGTAGTCGGTGTTGGCAGGCAGATGGCGCTGTGCCTCGGCCTCCACGTAGGCGTTGGTTTCATCGTCGTCATGCACGCCGCCGACCAATTCCACGAACGCCTCTTTGAGCACGCTGAACGGCTCCTTGATGGTCAATGCCACCAAAGCCACGGTGATGAAGAAATCGCCGGTGTAGTGCAGGAAGTCAAGCGGACCGCCGGCCGGTAGCAGCATCAGGAAGATGGCAACTACGCCGATGCCGAACGACATCGATCCGTCGACCAACGTGCTCTTGCACTCGGCGGTGAGCATGGTGCTGGAATCGCCGATGGATCGGTTGGAGCGCCGGTAATACGTGTATAGGCTGAAGCACACGATTACGGTCAGGATCTCGTAGATGACCACCGGGCCGGTTTCAATGCGTTCGCCGGACCCGAACACGAAGTAGTCGTACGCTACTCGGCACACGTCAATCAGCGAATACACCAACAACGACATGGTGAAAATGGCCTTGCAGATCGCGTAGATAGGTTCCAGTGCGAACATGCCATTGGGGAAGCGCTCGGTGGTTCGCACCGTGCGCGACGAGAGGTACACCGCCACCATTCCGGACAGGACGGAAATCGCGGTGAAGGAGAAGTCGAGGAACATGGCCTTGAGACCGGTCATGAAGAACACGGCCATGCCGGCTAAGACCTGCAGCACGTTGATGACGATACCAACGATCAGGGCTTTGCGTTCGAGTAGTTTTTGGGTGGGCATCAGTGGGCCTTCCTTATTGCACGACATGTCTGCGTTGGCCCGAACGTCATGGTTCGGAGCGCACGGCAGTCTGCGTATAAGCGGTGTCCAGCGATTTTCAAAACAGCGTAAGTATTCCAAAAAACACAGGATTCTTTACGGTTTCCATGGTATCGGAAGCACTCGATTGGCTTCGCCACGAGCGGACGGCACGGCATTTGCCGTCTGAATGCCCAACATCCCTGACTACTACGCGGCACATTCCCCGAAAAGCGTCGTCCCCAACACCGCAATTTCCCGCGTGGCGGCTAGACTGTTGCCCATTATGGCAGCTTTTTCATCTTTGACAGACAGACTCTCGAATGCGTTCAAGCATCTGAAGAGCAAGGGCAAGCTTTCCGAGGCGGATATCGACGGCACGATCCGTGAAATCCGCCGCGCGCTGCTCGACGCCGACGTGGCGCTCGACGTGGTGCGTTCCTTCACCGGCAAGGTGCGTGAGCGTGCACTGGGCACCGAGGTGTCCGACGCACTCAACCCCGCCCAGCAGGTGGTGAAAATCGTCAACGAGGAGCTCACCGACGTGCTCGGCCAAGGCGTCGACCGTCCGCTGAACTTCGCGAAGAACCCGCCGACGATCATCATGCTCGCCGGCCTTCAGGGTGCCGGTAAAACCACGCTGGCCGGCAAGCTCGGCTACTGGCTCAAGGATTCCGGCCACACGCCGCTGCTGGTGGCGGCCGATTTGCAGCGTCCGAACGCGGTGACGCAGCTGCAGGTGGTCGGCGAACGCGCCGGCGTGCCCGTCTATGCTCCCGAAAAGGGCGTCCAATCCGATGGCGGCGAGGCCGTCGCAGCTCCGGGCCAGACCTCCGGCGACCCGGTGAAGGTGGCCCGCGATTCCATCGAACTCGCCAAGCAGAAGCTCTACGACACGGTGATCATCGATACCGCCGGTCGTCTGGGCGTGGACGAGGAGCTGATGAAGCAGGCTCGCGACATTCGCGATGCCGTGCGTCCCAACGAAATCCTGTTCGTCATCGACGCGATGATCGGCCAGGACGCCGTCAAGACCGCCAAGGCCTTTGACGAAGGCGTGGACTTCACCGGCGTGGTGCTCTCCAAGCTCGATGGCGACGCCCGCGGTGGTGCCGCGCTGTCCGTGGCGTCCGTGACCGGCAAGCCGATCCTGTTCGCCTCCAACGGTGAGGGCCTGAAGGACTTCGAGGTCTTCCACCCGGACCGCATGGCCTCGCGTATCCTCGACATGGGCGACATCATGACGCTCATCGAGCAGGCGCAGAAGCAGTTCGATGAGGAAGAGGCCCGCAAGGCCGCCGAGAAAATCTCCGAAGGTTCCTTCGGCCTGGACGACTTCCTCGATCAGCTGCAGCAGGTGCGCAAGCTGGGCTCAATGAAGTCGCTGCTCGGCATGATTCCGGGCATGGCCCAGCACCGCAAGGAACTCGAGCAGTTCGATGAGAGGGAAATCGACCGCACCGAGGCGATTATTCGCTCGATGACCCCGGCCGAGCGCCGCGATCCGTCGATTATCAATGGTTCCCGCCGCGCCCGTATCGCCTATGGTTCCGGCGTGACGGTTTCTCAGGTGAACGCTTTGCTGCAGCGTTTCGAGCAGGCCGCAAAGATGATGAAGCGCATGTCCAATCGTGGCGGCATGGGCGGCGGCATCCCCGGCTTCGGCGGCCCGGCTATGGGCGGCGGCAAGAAGAAGGGCAAGAACAAGAAGAAGGGCGGCAAGTCCGGCAATCCGATGAAGCGCGAGGCCGAGGAGAAGGCATTGCGCGATAAGCTGGCCGGCAAGTCCTCCGGTTCGACCGGCGGTTCCGCCTTCGCCAAGAAGCCACAGAACCCGGCCCTGCCCGCTGGCCTTGAGCAGATGATGGGCAACGTCGACGGTGGCACTGAACTGCCGCCGAACCTCGGCGGAGGCCTTGGCGGACTGTTCGGTCGCTGATCTCACAATTTGGCTCCCCTCGCAGAGGGGAGCCAAATTATATCTCGGTTCAATTTATATTTCGAAAGGAACTTCCATGACGACAATCCTCAGCGCGGTGGCAATCATCGCACTGTTATGGACGACCTTAAGCGCGCTGCCCGCCGGTCTCGAGGCCCGTATGCCGCTTCCGTACATGATTGCCCTGACGCCGCTGTTGTGTGTTCCTTTGATGATTCTGGCCGCGGTCGCCGCATGGCAACATGAATGGACTGCGATGTCGTTGCTTATTGTGGTCGCGCTGATTGCCAGCTCACAGCGCATCAACTACTGGGGTACGTCAATCGACCCGGCCGGGAAACGCAAAGAATCCCACCGTGAAACAGCCCGTGAAACAACTTCGCCGACGCTGTCAAAAAGCCATAACAGCAATACATCGGGTACCTCAAACACTTCGAAGGAGGGGCCCGAAACCATCTCCGATGGACACCGTGAAACAACGCGTGAAACACTCTCGCCCCAGTTCTCGGTTATGACGATGAATTGTCGATACGGACGCGCCGACGCCGCTGAAATCATTCGCAATATTCGCGAACGCAATATCAGCGTATTGGCCTTGCAGGAAGTCACCGACGACCTCATCACACGTCTTACCGAAGCCGACATCAACGAACTTCTCCCCTACCATCAGTTCGGAGACGCCAAAGAGACCGATAATGGCGGATTCAACGTGATCTATTCCCGCTACGAGCCGAGCGCAGCGGTGCCCAACGTGGTCTCCATCCCTGCCGCCGACGTTCCCGCCATCACCCTCAAAACCTCCGGTAATCGCACGGTGACACTTTGTTCGGCTCACCCGAAATCGCCGATGCGCGGCTGCGCGGATTGGTCGGCCGGCATTTTGGGTCTGCGAGAACTCGCCCGTGCAAAATCCGTCAGCAATCGCAATATCGTCGTCGTTATGGGCGATCTCAACTCGAGCACCGACCATCCGAGCTTCCGCGCGTTGCTCAAGTCCGGATTCAAGGACGCAAGTCTGATTCAAGCCGCCGGCCCGAATCTCACCTTCCCGAGCTGGCTCAAGTGGCCGCGCATCGAGCTGGATCACGTGCTGTTCACTCCCGGGCTCAAACCGTCCGGCGTGAAGTCGTTTGAGGTCGAGGGCACTGATCATCTGGCCCTGACCGCAACGCTTGCACTGCGATAGCCGGCATTTTCGCGATACATTCCCCGGAATGTATCGCAACGGGGAACGCGCACCACACCGCAACCACAGTGCGCCACGCCCAGTCCGGCCCTGTGCGCTATAATAGGCCAGTTATTCGCGCGCGCGTGGCGCCCTCTACACCCCGAGCCGCGAGGACACGTGGATTCCGGACGGCCATGCCCCACATGGCAAACCGAGAACCCGCACACCTAGCATTACAAGGAGAGCCATTTTGGCAACCAAGATTCGTCTGAAGCGACAGGGCAAGAAGTTCTACGCCTTCTACCGTGTGGTGGTCGTCGATTCCCGCAAGAAGCGTGACGGCAAGGTCATCGAGGAGATCGGTACCTACAACCCCAACACCCAGCCCTCGACCATCCAGATCAAGTCTGATCGCGCTCAGTACTGGCTCGGCGTCGGCGCTCAGCCGTCCGAGCCCGTCTTCAAGCTGCTGAACATCACCGGCGACTGGCAGAAGTACAAGGGCCTTGAAGGTGCCGAAGGCACCCTGAAGACCGTTGAGGCTGGCCCGGACGCCGAGGCCCGCATCGCGGCCGTTGAGGACCAGGCTCAGAAGCTGAAGGCCGCCAAGTCCGAAGCTGCTGCCAAGGCCAAGGCTGAAGCCGAAGCCGCTGCCGCCGCTGAGGAAGCCCCGGCTGAAGAGGCCGCCGAAGAAGCTCCGGCTGAGGCCTGAGCGGAAACGAAAGGCTAGCTATGCTTGCACAAGCTGTGGAACACCTCATCAAGAACATCGTTGATTTTCCCGACGATGTTTCCGTCAAGTCTCATGAGAACGCGCGCGGCGAACTGCTTCGCGTACGCGTGAACCCGGAAGACATCGGCCGTGTGATCGGCCGTGGCGGCCGCACCGCCAACGCGATTCGCACCGTGATTCAGGCACTGTCTGACCACAAGGTCCGCGTTGACATCATGGACGTCCGTCGATAACCGATAAGGAACGATTCACAGCATGGCACAGCAAGACATGCACGACGACCCTCAGCAGCTCGAGTTGCTGAGGGTCGCTCGTATTGGCCGCGCACAGGGCCTGAAGGGCGAAGTCACCGTGCGCCTGTACACCGATGATCCCGAGTGGCGCTTCGAGCCGGACTCCGTGCTCTACAGCCAGGATGGCGAGACCGAGTACATCGTCGAGGGCTCGCGCACGTTCAAGGATCGTTGGATTCTCAAGCTTGAGGGCGTCGACGACCGCAATGCCGCCGAGGCCCTAAACGGTGTCGAACTCTACGGCGAGGTCGACGATGCGGAGGACATGCTCGAGGCCGACGAATGGTATCCCAAGGATCTTATTGGCCTTGAGGCCCGTCTAGTCGAGGGCAACGGTCTGGGACTGCCCGCCGGCCAAGTGGTCGGCAAAGTGGTGGATGTGGTCGACTCCCCCGCTCAGTCCCTGCTCAAGATTCGTTTGACCGAGCCGGTGGTAACCGGCCAGAATTCCAAGGGCGAGGATGTGGTCGAAAAGACCGCGTTGGTCCCGTTCGTGGAGGCCTTGGTCCCCGACATCGATCTGGAGGAGCAATATCTCACGCTCGATCCGCCCGGCGGCCTGATTCCGGGCTGCGGCATGATCTGACACATAGGGGGGGCGCTGCGCATGCAGCGCCCCCCCTATGTTCTGTCGGTTCCCAAAAGGGCGCTCCACGCCATGGGTCATATCCATCCACGGCGTGGAGCGGACCGGACGGCCGCCGTCCGCGTCACCGGGCCGCCGCGGTGACGCGCCCCATGAAACGATCCAGGAATTCCGGCACATCGACGCCCAAGGCGACCTGCGTGTGTTTGTCGGGGTCCTGAAGCCGTGAACGATCGCCGATGGTACGGCCTCGGAACGGGCCCTCGAGATCGACTTGCAAGTTGAACCCGAAGGTCGTGACCAGCGATGGGTCGAGCGCGGCGGCCACGGCCAGCGGGTCGTGCAGTCCACATCCGCGAATCTCCGGCTGGTTCTTCAGGTAGAAGTCGATGTAGTAGTCGGTCATGGTGACGAGGAAGTCGCCGGCTGGCGTCCCCAGAGACGCCCATTCATGGGCTTTCTCACGAGTGAGCGCGGTCTGGTGGGTCACGTCGAGGCCGATCATGGTGGTGCGTGCGCCACACTTGAACAGATAGTCTGCTGCCTCTGGGTCTTGGGAGATGTTCGCTTCGGCGGCCGGGCTTACATTGCCGGGCAATGTAAGGGCACCGCCCATCAACGTCACGTTCACACCGGAATCCTTCAGGTCCGGAGCGTTGCGGAATACGGTGGCCATGGTGGTCATCGCGCCCGTAGGCACGATGGTCAGGTCCGGGCCGTATTCGCGCGCGGCGGTGATGATGAAATCGACCGCCGAGCCTGGTGCTTCCGGAGCGCGCGGGGAGTCGGGGATGATTGCGCCGCCGATGCCGTTGGGATGGTGGACCGCCACCGAGCCGGGAGTTGGTGACCACGAAGCGTCCGTTTGCCAGCCGTCCGCGCCGCCGTTCTGCCAGCGCGCGTAGGCCTGGGCCCGCTCGTCTGGTGTGGTGCCACGCATTTTCGGCAATGTTGCCGGGGCGATGGGATGGTCGACTCCGGGATAGACCGGAACGTCGTCACGGCCGAACAAGTGCAGTACCGCCAGCGCGTTGCGCGCGGCCAGCGGCACCGCGACATTGCCGTAGGTGGCCGTGATACCGATCAAATCGATCTCGTCGGCACTGCCTAGGGCATATGCGATGGCGAGCGCGTCATCGATGCCGGTATCGAGGTCGAGGATGAGTTTTTTGCGCACAATTATCTCCTTGTGGAACTACCCGGGACTACTCCGGCGACTACCCCTCAGTCTCGCTACGCGAGACAGCTCCCCTGACAAGGGGAGCTGAGAAAGTTCAGCCGAGCTTGGCGAGTTCTTCGGGGGTGAGTTCGAGCTGGTCGGCCTTCAGGGAGTCGAGGATGGTTTCGGGACGGTGCGCGCCGGGAATCACGAACATGTGGTCGCCCTTGGCGAGCTCCCATGCCAGCACGACCTGCTGGTAGCTCACGCCGTGGGCCGCCGCGACCTCGCGGAACGGGTCGAACTTGGTCTCATCATAGGGGTGGCGGTAGCCGCCGAGCGGGCTCCAGCACACGAAGGCCAAGCCAACCTTGGCGCAGTAGTCGAGCGTGTCCTGGGTCTCCAGGTGAATCGGCGAGTACTGGTTTTGCACGGCCACGAGCTTGTCGCCCAGAATGCCGCGCGCAATGTCGATTTGCTCGATGGAGGCGTTGGAGATACCGGCCTCCTGCGCCACGCCCTCGTCCACCAGCTGCTTGATGGCTTCGACGGACTCGTTGTACGGCACCTTCGGATCGGGGCGGTGGAAGTACAGCAGGTCAATGGTGTCCACGCCGAGCGCCAGTGCGCTCTCCTTGCCGCGACGAATCAGGTTCTCCGGGCGACCGTCCACATCCCACGTGGGGCGGCCGTCGGTGAAGTTGCGGAAGTGGCCCACCTTGGTGGCCACCAGCACCTCGTCCTTCGGCCCCTTCCAGGTCTCAAGGGCCTCGCGCACCAGCTTTTCACCGGTCTGTTCTTCGCCGCCGGAGCAGTAGTAGGCCCAAGCGGTGTCGATGTGGCGGCAGCCGGCGTCCAGCGAGGCATGCAGGGTTTCGATGCCGACCTCGTGGCCGCGATTGTTTTCGATGGTCAGCGGCATTTCGCCGTGGCCGATGGCGGTGGTGGAGAACGGTCCGAGGTTACGGAACAATGCCATGGTGATTCCCTTCAACAGTAATGAGACGGTCTGTGTCCGATTCCAGCGTAAGCAGAACGCTGGATTTACCGCCCACCGAACGAGCCGCCACCCGAACCGCCGAACGAGCCACCGAAACCGGAGCCGCCACCCGAGCCGAAGCTGGAGAAATCGCCACCGGAATCGGCGGATGGCGCTGCCGCGCTGATGGTCGAGCTGATGTCCGCCAGACCGGAGTTCAGCTGCGAGCCGAGGTCGGAGAATCCGCCGGCAAACGACGTGCCTCCGTAAGCCGGAGCTGGGCCGCCAACGCCTAGGTCCATCTGCCCGGCAGCATCGTGGTCGAATGGACCATTATGACGGTGGCTGTACCAGCCATACGGGCGGTAGTTCCAGTAGAACAACGAGTTGGAGGCGTTGGCATCCAGCCAAGCCGGGTCGTTGACCTGAGGATATGCTTTGGCCAGTTCACGCATCACGCGATCGGAAATGCCAAACGCGGCGGCGTAGACCATATACCAATCCCACAAGGCCAAATCGGCGGTACCCCGGTCGGTGAAGTTGGAGAAGTCTTCCATATAACGCTTAAGGCCCAGAGTCCGGCCGGCGATATCCTGCCCTTGATCAGTGAGCACGGTCATCGCGCCGGCCATCGAGCAGAACAGTCCGACCAGGAATATCGGCAGCCCGATAAGACCAGCCACCGGGTATCCGATAAAGCTGTTGGCCAGCAGCGAACCAAATCCCAGCACGGCGGCCAATACGCCGGGTAGGATCCATTGCCAGCCCACAGAGCGCGTGGCACCCAGCCGCTGGTATTCCATGCTGCATGCACCGGTGAATTTGCCGAGCTCAATATAGCCGTCTTGCCAGTTCTGGCAGGTCGCCTTCATCTGGTTCAGGTCGAATACCGGGCTGCCCACGCGCTGAGAAATGACGATGAGCAGGTTCAGCAGCGCATCTTCCGATTCGCTCAATCCCAACTGTTGCGCGTTGGGTGCCTCATCAATGGCGAGCGGCAGAATCACGATGGTGCTGGTGATGCCTGCCGCATACTGCTTGCCTTGGTCGGCGGCAATCATTTGGCTCAAGCCCACCGGCGTGGCCTGGCTCATGTCGATGCCGCGATACATGTCCGACGGCCCCGGATAAATGGCGATGGCCTTCTTGACGGCGAGCGACAGCATGGTGGCGGTCAGCTGGCGGTCTTCATCGGATTGGCGCGTCGACGGATCGACCACGCGAATCAGACGGGCTGCGGAAGCCGGACTGATGCCGGGCTGGTCGCGCCAGTATTCGACGCTGCCACTGTATTGCGCACGCCGGTTGCTGGAGATCACAGCCCAGATACCCCACGCGCACAACGCGATGCCGAGCACGATGCTGACAATCCAGAACACGAGACGAGCTCTGGCAGCGAATCGTTGCTTGTCGAGCCAGCGCTGCTGTTGCTTATATTCGTCCTGTTTCAGGTCCTTGAGATGATTGCCGGTTCCCTTGCGGGCGATGCCCTTGGCTTTGGCGGCATCGAACGCCGCGACCACATCGAGGTAGTCGCCATTGTGGATGTTGTAGGCCGTGAACGTGTAGCTGCCGTCGCTGTTGCGCTTGGTTTCCGAGGTGCGCTCGGTGTGCAGCCATGTCCATGAGGTTTTGCCGGTGATGCCGTTGGGGAAATGGACGGTGCCGGTGACCGTGCCGATAGGCACTTGGTTCTTCTTGCCGAACGGCTCCCATTGGAAGGAGGCCACGTCTTTCCATTTGGTGGCCACATCGTGCATGGTGAAGCTTACATCGAACTTCATGCTGTCGGCCTCGGTGGTGACCGGAATATTCCAGCCGATCTCCACGGTTGTGTCATCTTCGGTGGCGGAGGCGCTGGGCTTGAGGCCATCGGTACCGGGCGTGTATGCCTTTGGATGGTCGCTGCTATCGCTCACATCGGCGACATACCAATGGTTGGCGTAGTCGCTGTTCCATTCCTTGTCGGAAGAGACGTCACTGGGCAGCTTGGGCTCGCTCTGTTGTGCGTAGTCGATGCCGTCGGTGACGTTGCGCACGCTGATATCGCTGATATCAGTCAAGGTGCCGGAGTTCAGCGTGTATTGCTGGAACAGCTGCTTCCACGGCTTGGTGTTGTCGTCACTGTCGGTACGCTCACGCATCTTGACGTCGATATGCTGCGTGACCTTCAAATCACCGTTCGCGGTGGCGGTCACGTCATAGTCCAGCGTGCGGTAGCTGAGGTCGGCCGAATCGCCGAACGCGGAAGTCCCGATTATCGCCAAGGTGATAACTGCCAACACCACCGTGGCAACAATGCTGATGATTCCGGCGCGAATGAATCGTATCCGCATATCTTCCCTCTCTTAAGACAATACGGGCCCGGCCGGCGGCTTACCGGACGGGCCTGAAGCGGGTCAGAACTGGACCTGTGGCACCTGACGGGAAGCGTCATCGGCCTCGAAGTATTGCGCCTGCTCAAAGTGGAACAGACCGGCGATGATGTTCGTCGGCACGGTTTCGATGGCGGTGTTGAGCTTCAGGACCACGTCGTTGTAGAACTGACGGGCGTAGGCGATCTTGTTCTCCAGTTCCTTGAGCTGGTTCTGCAGATCCATGAAGTTCTGGTTGGCTTGCAGCTGCGGATATGCCTCAGCCGTGGCTTGCAGGTTGAACAGGGCGCGGGACAGCTGGTTTTCGGCGGCGGCGCGCTGAGCAGTGGTCGTGCTCGGGTTGCTGGCCGCAGCCACTACGCCGGCGCGGGCGGCGGTCACCTGAGTGAAGACTTCAGACTCGTGGGATGCGTACCCCTTGACGGTATTCACCAGGTTCGGGATGAGGTCGGCGCGCTGCTTCAACTGCACGTCGATTTGCGCCCAACCGTTCTTCACACGGTTCTTCAGCGTCACCAGGTTGTTATAGGCGCTGACGCCCCAACCAATCAAGACAACGATAATAACGACAACGACAATGCCGACGATCAGACCAGTACTCACCTATGCTCCTTTGCTGGACCTTGCTGTGACCATTCTTCCACACTCGCACCGTAAACAGAAGATTCATCACAGAGTATTCATCATGCGGACTTGTCTTGTACCGCTTTACCCGCCGTTCTCCCGTCGATCGACCGAAGCGGGAAGTCGCCGCCCAGTCCGACAAAGTATTCCAGCTCGCTCCGTTGCGAGAACGATAATACTCGGCAATACTCGCGTTGAATATGCGAAAGCCCGCCTTGCGGCGGGCTTTGCCGTTTCTCCTACGCACAAATCATTACGCTGCGCGCAGGAAACGATCAGCCGAACCTTCCAGAGATGTAGCGCTCGGCTTCTTCGTTTTGCGGGTTGTTGAACATCGTGACGGTGTCCGCGAAGTACTCGAGGTGACCGGGCTGGCCCACTGCCTTCAGGTTGAAGAAGGCGGTGTAGTCGGCGATACGGGCGGCCTGCTGCATGTTGTGGGTCACGATCACGATGGTGTAGTCGCTCTTGAGCTCGTTGATCAGATCCTCGACAGCCAAGGTCGAAATCGGGTCCAAGGCGGAGCAGGGCTCATCCATGAGCAGCACCTGCGGGTGGACGGCCACGGCGCGGGCGATGCACAGACGCTGCTGCTGGCCACCGGACAAGCCGATGCCAGGGTTGTCAAGACGGTCCTTGACCTCTTCCCAGAGGTTGGCACCGCGCAGAGCCCACTCGACCAGATCGTCGGCGTCGGACTTGGCCAGGTGGTGGTTGTTCAGGCGCACACCGGCCAGCACGTTCTCACGGATGGACATGGTCGGGAACGGGTTCGGGCGCTGGAAGACCATGCCGACGTCGCGGCGCACGGCCACCGGATCCACGTCCTTGTCGTACAGGTTCTTGCCTTCGAGCAGCACCTCGCCCTCGACGTGAGCGCCGGGGATGATCTCGTGCATACGGTCCAAGGTGCGCAGCACGGTGGACTTGCCGCAGCCGGACGGGCCGATGAAGGCGGTGACCTTGTTCGGCTCGATGTTGATGTTCACATCTTCCACGGCCAGAAAGTCGCCGTAATAGATGTTCTCGTGGTTGACGTCAATACGTTGTCCCATGATGTTTCCTTATATTTCCTTGTGTTCTTAAGGCTTAGGCTTAGCGACTGGCTTAGCGCTCGGTCTTGACGGCGAAGACCTTCGCCACGATTCGGCCAATGAGGTTCAGCAGCAGCACGATGACGATCAGCACGAGAGCCGCAGCCCACGCACGTTCCATCGGAATCGTGGTCACGCAGGTGGCGTCGGCGTTGGGCGGGCAGTTCGCGCTGAGCTTCGAGTACTCCTGGTAGACGAACACCGGCAGGGTGGTCATCTGGCCGGAGAACAGGTTCACGTTGGTGCTGGAGATGTAGCCGGCGGTCATCAGCAACGGTGCGGTCTCACCGATCACGCGGGCGATGGCCAGAATGGCACCGGAGACGATGCCCGGCAGAGCGGTGCGCAGCACGATCTTGGTAATCGTGCGCTGCTTGGTAACGCCCAGAGCCAAGGAAGCCTCACGCAAATCGTTCGGCACGATCTTGAGCATTTCCTCGCTGGACTTGACCACGGTGGGCAGCATCAGCAGGGAGAGAGCCACGGAGCCTTCGAAACCGTTGATGGTACCGGGGCCCAGCAGAATCGTGAACATCGAGAAGGCGAACAGGCCGGCCACGATGGACGGGATGCCGCTCATCACGTCGACGAGCAGGGAGATCGTGGTGGCGAGCTTGCCGCGGTTCGAGTATTCGACCAGGTACACGGCGCACATCAAACCGATCGGAATGGAGATAACCATAGCGCCAGCGGTGATTTCGAGAGTACCGATGATGGCGTGCAGCACACCGCCGTAACCACCGGACGGGGTCTGGCTACCACCGACCACACCGGTCATGTTGTAGCTCAGGAAGTTCAGGTTCAGGCGCTTGATGCCGTTGACGATAGTGGTCCACAGCAGGGAGATCAGCGGGATGCAGGCGATCACAAACGCCACCGCGATCAGGGCCCACATGAAGCGGTCCATGATATTACGGCGCTGGATGGCGGAACGGGTCGGGCGGAAACGATCGAAGTCGATTTCGGGCGTGCCGTCCATCGGAATCTTTTCAGTGTTCTCAGCAGCAGTCATCACGCAGTCGCTTTCTCGGTAAGCTTACGGGCGATGAAGTTGACCACGAACGTGATCAGGAACAGAATCAGACCGGTTCCAATCAGCGTGGAGACGCCCAGATCGTTGGCTTCAGGGTACTGTGCGGCAATATTCGCGGCGATGGTCTGGTTCTGCGAGGCCTGCAGCAGCTTGATGGAGTAGTTGAGGCCCGGGGACAGGATCATCAACACGGCCATCGTCTCACCAAGCGCGCGGCCGAGAGCCAGCATGGAGGCGGACACAATACCGGACTTGCCGAAAGGCAGCACGGCCAGACGAATCATCTCCCACTTGGTGGCACCGAGCGCCAGCGCGGCCTCTTCGTGCAGGCGCGGGGTCTGCATGAAGATATCGCGGGACATGGAGGTGATAATCGGCAAAATCATAACGGCGAGCACCACAGCCACGGTGGCGACGGTGCGCGGCGGGTTGGCGGCCGGGCCCTCGAACAGTGGAATGAAGCCCAGGTGGTTGGCAACCCAGTTCCAGAACGGGTAGATGGCCGGCACCAGAATCAGGCCGCCCCACAAACCGTAGATAACGGACGGGATGGCAGCCAGCAGATCGACCACATAGCTCAGCGCGGTGGCGAGCTTCTTAGGTGCATAGTGCGAAATGAACAGCGCAATGCCGATGGACACGAAGAAGGCAATCAGCAGTGCCAGCAAAGACACGAGCACAGTACCGAACAACAGCGGGAGCACGTAGCCCCAGAAGCTGCTGGCCTTGCCGCCGGTAAAGCTGGACACGGTGTCGCTGTTGGCGGCCTGATCGCCACCGATGAGTGGCCAGGCGCGGAAAAACAGGAACAGGAACACAGCGGCAAGTACAACCAGGATCAGGATGCCGCAGGCGTATGCCACACCGCGAAACACCTTGTCGGCGGTCTTGCCTCCAACTGGCTGCACAGCCGTTTTGTCTTGCGAACTCACGGATTCTCCTTATATAGGGTGGTTATCAAGTATTCAAGTGGTGCGGTTTTCGTCTGTGACTTTGCCAAACCGTTCGGGTCCTGACCCGCTTTAAGCCGCAGCCGTATGGTTTACGGCTGCGGCTTAAAGTTGGCGGCGACTGCTCTTACTACTACAGTCTATCGTTCAGTTGTCAGGTCCAGTCCACACGACCCTTGCGGGCCGACGTCATCACTTGGTCTTGATGGCCTCGATGGACTTGGTGATCTTAGACTTCAGGGAGGAGGGCAGCGGAGCGGTGCCGGCGGCATCCTGAGCGGCCTTCTGGCCCTCGTCGGAGGTCACGTAGGTCAGCCAAGCCTTGGCGAACTCAGCCTGCTTGGTGTCCTTGTAGGCCGGGCAGACGATGTCGTAGGAGACCAGGACGATCGGGTAGGACCCCTCGGCCTCGGTGGCGTGGTTGATCTTGATGACGATGCGGTTGTCACCCTTAACGGTGTCGTCCTGCTTGGAATCCCCAATGACCTTGGAGCCGGCCTCGGCGGAAATCTCGTTGTACTTGTCGCCGACCTTGATGGCCACGGTGCCCAGGTCGCCGACCTGGGAGAAGTCAGCGTAGCCGATGGTGCCGTCGGCCTGCTTGACGGTGGAGATCACGCCGGAAGTGCCCTTGGCGCCCTGGCCAACCTCGTTCGGCCAGTTCTCGGAGAGGTCGTAGGTCCAGTTGTCAGGGGTGACGTCCTTGAAGTAGGAGACGAAGTTCTGGGTGGTGCCGGACTTATCGGAGCGGTGCACGACGGTGATGGCGGTGTCGGGCAGCTTCAGGTCCTTGTTCTGATCGGCGATGGCCGGATCGTTCCACTTGGTGATCTTGCCGTCGAAGATCTTGGCGATGGTGGCAGCGTCCATGTTGATGTGCTTGCCGGCATCGGAAACGCCCTTGAGGTTGAAGACCACGGCGATCGGGGAGATGTAGACCGGGACATCGAAGGCGGTGCCTTCAGTGCACACGGACTTGGACTGCTCAACTTCGTCATCGGCAAGGGCCTTATCGGAGCCGGCCCAAGCGGTGGCACCGGTCAGGAAGGTCTGCACGCCAGCGCCGGAACCGGACGGGTTGTAGGCGATCTTGGCTTCAGGGTTGGTGCCCTGGAAGCCGGCGATCCAGGCTTCAACGGCGGCCTGCTGAGAGGAGGCGCCGGCACCCGAGAAGTTGCCGGAGACCGGGGTGGACTTGGAAGTGGAATCGGAGGAGGAGCTGTTGTCGGTCGTGGTGGCGGTGTTATCGCCGCAGGCGGCCACGGAAGCGAGCATCACAATGCCGGACAGAGCGGCAATGGAGCGAATGAGGATGTTCTTCTGCATGATTATTACTTAATCCCTCTATCAACTATTCGCGGGCGGCTCAGCGCTGCCCGGTCAATTCATGACAACTACAAGCGTATTGGTGGTTTCAAGGGCCCAAAACCGAAATCAGTAAACAGAAGATGAACACTTGGATGTTTGTGGGCTACGTTGAGGCTACGTAGTTTTTGGAGCGGGCTCGCCTGCGGCGAGTCCACAGCGAGCCCGCAATCCACAACAAAAAAAGGCGACCCGAAGGCCGCCTTCCATTTACTCCGCGGGAGTATCGATCTTGTATCCGAGACCGCGCACGGTAGTCAGATACTTGGGGTGCGCCGGATCTTCCTCGATCTTGGAGCGCACGCGCTTGACATGCACGTCGAGCGTCTTGGTGTCGCCCACATAATCCGAACCCCAGATGCGGTCGATCAGCTGGTGACGCGTCATCACACGGCCCTTGTTCTGCATGAGGTATTCGAGCAGTTCGAATTCCTTGAGCGGGAAGAACACGGTTTCGCCGCGTACGGTGACCTGATGCTGGCCAACCTGCATGACGATATCGCCACACACCAGCGGAATATCGTCATCCACAGTGCCGGAAGCCTGGGCAGTGGCCTGATTGCGACGCATCACGGCACGAATACGTGCCAGCAGCTCACGGAAAGAGTACGGCTTGGTCACATAATCGTCCGCACCAATCTCAAGGCCAACGACCTTATCGATTTCGGCGCTCTTGGCGGTGAGCATAATAATCGGCACACGGCTCTGCTCACGAATGCGGCGGCACAGTGCAGTGCCGTCAATGCCCGGCAGCATCAAATCAAGCAGCACCAAATCGATGCCGCCCTTGGTGAACAGTTCCAGACCTTCCTCGCCAGTGGCGGCGGCGGACACGTCGTACCCCTCGCGTGTGAGCTGGTATACCAGCGGCTCGCGATAGGATTCCTCGTCTTCGACGATAAGAATGCGTGTCATAGTAGCCTTTCTTGGGTATGTTCCCGTGCGCATAGGCGCAAAGTTTTCCGACATTATCGTAACCATTTGTTCTCCGTTAGCCTGCTGTTTCCCGAAAGTACGTAATTGCGTAATTGGGCTACGCGCGGTGTGCGCACCTCGCCCACTGTGTGATTGTGTGGCAATGGAATGGCACCATGTCGGGCACCAACCAAGGCCCTACGCTTGTGTCGACTCGTCCGACCGGGCCTCGTCGTCATCCTCATCCGGGGCGGCCGGCAGCTCGATGGTGAACGTCGACCCCTCCCCCGTACGCGACCAGACCGAAATCCGACCGCCGTTCTCCTGCACGCAGTGCTTGGTGATGGCCAAGCCGAGTCCCGAACCGCCGGTCTCGCGCGAACGGGCCGGGTCGACCCGGTAGAATCGCTCGAAAATGCGGTCCAGCGATTTGGCGGGGATGCCGATGCCCTGATCGACCACGCGAATGGTGACTTTGCCATCGCGCTCCCCCACGCCGACCGCCACAGTGGTGTGTTCGGGCGAGTAATGGATGGCGTTCTCTACGAGGTTCTTGACGGCGGTTTGCATGGCCTCTTTGTCGGCCTTGATCATCGGACCGTTCGTGGCTGGGCTGCCTGATTCTTCCAAGGAACCTTCGCCATCGGCCGGCTCCTCGACCTTCGTGGGTACTGACTGTCCGTTGACACTCAGTCGGATATCCACATGGCGGGAGTCGGCTTGGGTCTGATTGGCGGCGATGGCGGCGCGTGCCACATCCAGCGCGGAAATGCGCCGCGCATCGATCACGCTTTGCGGGCTTTGGGCTTTCTGCAAGTCGATAAGATGATGCACCAGTTCGGTCAGGCGCGCGGATTCCTTGGAGATACGGCCGGAAAAATACCGTACGGCGTCCGGATCATCGGCGGCGTCGGTCACGGTTTCGGCCAGTAGCGCGATGGCACCGGCCGGAGTCTTGAGTTCGTGCGAAACGTTGGTCACAAAGTCACGGCGGACGGCCTCGAAACGGCGCTGCTCGGACATGTCGTTGATGAAGATGGCGTACAGGTCATCGCCGATATCGCCAATGCGCACACGCAAATACAGCGTGTTGGACGGGCGTGACTGGCCGGCCTCCAGTCCTCGGCCATTAGAGGACGGATAGGAATTGCGATTGACCGGCAGCTGAACCTCACGCTCACGCATGCCACCGTCGGCGGCGGCCTGAGTGAGGATGTCCTCGACTTCACGCGAGTTGAGTCGGTCGCCGGAGACTAGGCCGAATGGCACTGAGCCGGGGCTTGAATATTGGACCAGACCGTTGCGGTCGGCGACGATCAGGGCTTCGGGCAGGACTTCAATCAGGCGACGCTCGGTGGGGCGCACGGGCGCATCATCACCGAATAGAGAATGCGTATCCTCGTCGCCGGACAGGTCCTGTTCGGCGGCGAGCCGGCCTGAAACGCGGCCTTTGTTGTAGGCGATGACGGCAACCCACACCAGTATCAGCGCGGCGAGCACCACAATCACGACGATCTGCCAGATATCCATGATTTCCAGAGTAAAACGTGCGAGGCGTAGTGAGATGCCTAAACTACGTAAGTTCGTCTATTGTTCATTTTTGGCGGGACGACATAACAAAATGCTCCCGCTGGCGGGAGCATAATATGGGGAGCTCTATTTACAGCTCGTAGTCCTTGTCCTTGCTTTCCTTGATCAGGAACAGAGCGAGCAGAGCGAGGGCAGTCATGATGGCCATGTACCAGCCCACACCGGCAACGCCGAACTTGGAGGTGACCAGTTACAGGCGCTTGACGATGTCGACAGCCAGACGGGCGGCGGTATCGGCGTATTCGGAGATGTCGAACTCCTTGAATACCTCGTAATCGGTGTCGGCGTTGTCGGAAAGGGCACGAATCACCAGTGCCGGCACGTTATTGCGGGCGGCGACCTGTGCCACGGCGGCGCCTTCCATCTCCACGGCGTCAGCCCCGGTGAGTCGGATGACCTCCTCGACCTTTTGGGGCGTGTCCACGAAGTAGTTGCCGGAGGCGATGATGCCGGTGATGTGGGTAATGCCCGCATTGGCAAGCGCCTCGTCGGCGACTTCCAGCAGACGGTCATCAGAGTGGAATTCCTCCACCGGAGCGTCCGCAGTGCCGGGCTTCCACTGGCCTACGAGCCGCATGTCAGTGTCGAGGTAGCGCAGGGTGCCGCCGAGCACCACGTCGTTGATGTGCAGGTGGGTGTTGAGGTTGCCGGCGATGCCGCTGAAAATCACGGCGTCCGGGGCAATCTCGTCAATCAGCAGCTGCGTGGTGGCGGCCGCATTGACCAGTCCCATGCCGCCTACCGTTGCGGCAACCTTGATGACGTCAGAACCGAAGGAGTCGACCGTGCCGGACACGATGTCAAGGCTGCCCTTGGCGGTGTGCGTCACATGCGTGAGCGATTTGGCGATCAGCGCCACTTCCTCATCCAATGCGCCAATAATAGCTACAGTTTTCATACCCATACGTAAGTTCCTTTCACAACACTTTCGGCTCCCCTTGTCAGGGGAGGTGGCCGCCGAATGGCAGGCTGAGGGGTAGAGACGTTTCGTTGCATTGCTCCCGCGAGAGAGCCGATGACGCAACTCAGTGCCAACGCCGTGTGGCTACGGCTTCCGCAAGCTCGCGCAGCAAGGCCTCGGTTTCTTCCCAGCTGATGCACTTGTCAGTAATCGACTTGCCATAGACCAGCTGATCAAGCGGCGCGGCCTTCTGATTGCCTCCTTCAATAAAGCTTTCCATCATGATGCCGGTAATACCCTGTTCGCCAGCTGCAATTCTGCTGGCAATATTGCGCACGACTTCGGCCTGACGATGTTCGTCCTTGCCGGAGTTACCGTGCGAGCAATCAACAATCAGACCATGCGAGGCTGCGGATTCGGCGGGCATTTCGGCGCGTACGTCTTCCATGGCTTTGGCCACGGATTCGGCATCGTAGTTCGGGCCGTGAATCGAGCCGCGCAACACCACATGGCAGTCCGGGTTGCCAAGGGTCTCGACTGCGCAGGCACGCCCCAGATGGTCAATGCCGAAGAACGTGTGCTGCTGAGCAGCGGCGAAGCAACCGTTGACCGCTGCCTTCACCGAGCCGTCAGTGGCATTCTTAAAGCCGACCGGCATGGAAAGCCCGCTGGCCAATTGGCGGTGGATCTGGCTTTCCGTGTTGCGCGCACCAATGGCGCCCCAACTCACCGCGTCCGAGATGAACTGCGGGCTGGTGGGCTCCAGAAATTCCGTGGCGGCCGCCAATCCTTCCTTCAGCACACCAAGCAAGGTTTTGCGAGCAAGCAACAGGCCCTTGCGAATATTGTGGCTGCCATCAATATCCGGGTCGTTGATCAGGCCCTTCCAGCCAATGGTAGTGCGCGGCTTCTCGAAGTACACGCGCATGACGATGAGCAGCTGTTCACCGAGCTCATCTTTCAGCTTGGCCAATCGGCGCGCGTAGTCCAGCGCGGCCTTCGGGTCATGAACCGAACAGGGGCCGACGATGACCAACAGCCTGTCGTCTTGGCCGTACAGGCACGCGCGAATCTCATCACGCGAGTAGGCGACGATTTCCTGAGCCTGATCAGTCAGCGGGAGTTCAGCGAGCACTTGCGCGGGCGTGGGCAGCGGCTCCAACTCCAATACGCGGCGGTTGATGATGCGACTGACACCCACCTGATCTTCCCAACGCGGCACATCAGTGGCAACGAGCGGGTTCTTCCCCTCCCCCATCGCCTGACGAATGGCGCGAAGCTCTTCTGGGGTGTTCAACGGCTGCGGACCGACTTGCAACGGATGCAGCGAATGTGCTGCTTCCTCCTGCTGCTGCATAACATCTCTCCTTGGGTCAGTATCCTTCCCAAGGATAAGGTGTCACGGGAACAAACTGACATGACCACCGTTATTGGCAAAAAATGCTCACTGAGTGGGTCTCAGTGAGCATTTTTACAAAGACAAAGCTATTTAGCCGAGCGGCGAGCGGTGACGGCGTCGGCTAGGGTGTGCAGCAGTTCGTTGGTGCGTTCCCACGGCACGCAAGAGTCGGTGACGGACTGACCGTAGACCAACTGGTCGAGCGGGGCCGGCTTTTGGTGACCGCCGACCAAGAAGCTTTCCATCATTACGCCGGTGATGCCTTGTTCGCCGTGCGCCAGGCGCTCAGCGATCTCTTCGATGACTTCGGCTTCGCGGTTTTCGTCTTTGCCGCAGTTGCCGTGGGCGGCATCGATGACGAGGCCATGCTGGCTCGGGCCGGACGCTTTGGAAACCTTGAGGTCTTCCAGAGCTTGACGCACGGATTCGGCATCGTAGTTCGGGCCGTGGCTGGAGCCGCGCAGAACCAGATGGCAATCCGGGTTGCCTTTGGTTTCGGCGGAAATCACGCGACCGTCCAAGTTAATGGACAGGAAGTGATGCTCGAAGCCGGCCGCGAAACAGGAATCGGCGGCGGCCTTGATGGAGCCGTCGGTGGAGTTCTTGAAGCCCACCGGCATGGACAGGCCACTGGCCAGTTCGCGGTGGACTTGGGATTCGGTGTTACGCGCGCCGATGGCACCCCAGCTGATCGCGTCGCAGATGTACTGCGGGGTGATGGGGTCAAGCCATTCGGTGGCGGCGGGCAGGCCGAGGCTCAGCACGTCGGTGAGCACCTTGCGGGCCAGCCACATGCCCTTACGAATATTGAAGCGACCGTCCAGATCGGGGTCGTTGATGAGGCCTTTCCAGCCGATGGTGGTGCGCGGCTTCTCGAAGTACACGCGCATCACGATCACGAGTCGGTCTTCCAACTCGCGCTTGACGGCAGCCAGCTTTTCTGCGTACTCGTGCGCGGCCTTCGGGTCGTGGATTGAGCAGGGGCCCACGATGACGAGCAGTCGGTCGTCGCGGCCGTTGAGCACATCGCGGATTTCCTGCCGCGAGTGGAGCACGAGCTCGCTCATCTCATCGGTGAGCGGCTGCTCCCTGAGGAAGGCACGCGGCGCGGGAATGGGGTCAAGCTGACGAATGTTGACATCGACGGTCTCAGGAAAGACGGCCTGCTCCCCCAAACGACGTTCATCCTCGGAACTATCCGGACCACGTAGTGCTGCCATTGCTCGACTCCTTTCCTTGTATACGTACTGTCGGTATGTCGCCATAGACGCAAAAGCCCAACTATAGCAGTTTGTTACGGGGACTGCTTGTTGGGCCGGCGGTTATGGACTTTGGGTGGACTCGCCTGTGTGGACTCGCCTGCGGCGATGCTGTGTTGTTGTGCGGCCTGCGACTGCGGTCTCTCCCTCTGTCAGCGGCTTCGCGCTGACAGAGGGAGAGACCCTAGCAGCCGACAGGCTGCGAGAAAACACAGCATTGGCCGTCAGGCCGATTCCGGGAGGCTGACGAAGTCAGGCCAAAGCGCCCATCGGATCCCATGCGGGGAGCATGGTGGCTGGCTCTTCGAGGGCCTTCTGATATTCCTCGGGCAACAGGGCCTTCGGGACGGCTACCTCGTAGACGTATTCGGTGAACCAGTCGTCGGACATGGTGAAGTAGCCCTTGTCGGCGATCTTGGCGCCCCAAGAGTTCTCCACGCGCCAGCGGCGGGTGGTGCCGTCGTCGGCCACGTCAACGCCGGCGAAAGCCATGGCATGGTTCATGGCGGAGTCGCCGAAGCGCACGCGGGCTTCCTTGTCCAAATCGAAGTCCACGTCGTACACGCGGCCGTACTCGAACAGGTCGGTGGCCCAAGCGCCGTTCTCACGGTCCATGAACGGGTGGCAGTCGGCACCGAACCATACCGGAATGCCCTGCTCAACGAGAATCTGCTTGACGCAGTCCTTCATGAACTGGTTTGGCACGTTGAGGTACTCGGTGGCGTCGCCGCCAGCCACATTGCCGAGGTGCTCGATGCCGATCTTCTTGCCCTTGGCGTGCTCGGTGCGCGGATCGTCCACCAGGCACACGTAGTCCTCAAGATCAGCCGGACCCACGTACTTCTTCCAGAACTCAACCGGCGTAATCTCGCCGTCGCGGTGGAATTCGCCATCCTTGTCGGTCCATTCCCAGTCGAAGGAAACCGGCGGCTCGCCCAGGTGGATGGTCAGAATACGGTGGCCGGCAGCAGTGGCGTCGGCAATAATCGCCTCGACCTTGGAGGCATCGCCGTCAGCGGCGTACATGTGCGCCACGGCGGTGTGCAGCATGTGGCGCAGCTGGATGTTCATTTCACCGGTGTTCTTGGAGGATTCGGTCTCCGGGAACAGGTCCTTGGGCACAGCGCCGTACTTCTTGTACACGTTCATGGCCATGGTCCACTGGCCGCCATCGCCCATCACGTCGGCGAGCAGGTGCTGCATCAGGCGGGAGTCGGAAGGCTCTCCGGCAGCCACCAGAGCGGCCACATCCTTAAGGAAGTAGTTGACGCGCTCCAGCTTGTCGTAGTACATCGCGTAGTTCTGGGAGAACTCGAACTCCTTCAAGTTCATGTTCTTCTTGGCCACGAAACGGGCCACGTTCAGGGAGCTGAACAGCCAGCAGCGGCCGGAGCGATCCTGATGGGTGGCTTCGCCATTGTCAACGATGGTGGAGAAACGACGCTGCATCAGACGAGCGCGGTCATAATTGCGAGCCACCTTGTCGATGCCGGCGGCGGTCACCGCGTTCATGGCCAGACGGTTGGTGCCGCTCTGTGCGAAATCGCCGCGCAGGGTATTCAACGCTTCACCGGTCAGAGGCGTCAATTCACTCATGTCATACTCCTTCTGTGATGGTGCGCTTGTGGCGCAGATTCAAACGAATACGGCACCTGGCTCGAAAGCGCAGGTGCCGTAATTCTTACCGCTAGTAGTCTAATCGAAGGCCTGTCATTCGCCGTTCTGCTCAGATACGGCCGGATTCTCCTGAGTCGGGGCCTCCGGTTCGCCCTGTGTCTGGTGCTCGGACGGCTCAGACGATTCGGACTGCTCATTCTGCGCAGCCGAATCAGCCGAATCAGCCGGTGCCGCATCTGTCTCATTGTGATCGTCGGCAGCCGACTCGTTTCCGCTCAACTCACCCGGCTGGTCATCGGCCTCGTTGTGTACAGGCTTGACTTCCGGGACGGGCGCAACCACCGGCAATGCCGCCGCGGCAGCGGCTTCCTGATCCTGACCAGAGGCCGCCGCATTACCGCCGAAAGCGAATCCGGAGAACGCCTGCGAGAACATAGAACGCAGTTCCGAAACACGCTGGGTGATGACGGACTCGCGTTCCTGCAGATCGGCGATGCGCTTGGACAGACCGTCAAGCTCGCTTTGGGCGGCGGCGCGACGCTCCTCGATCTGCGCATCGGCTTCCTCGCCCGCCTTATGTACGATTGCGGCGGCCTGGATGTCCGCCTCCTCGCGCTTGGACGCGGCATACGAATCGGCTTGGTCGCGAGTGTTCTTGGCCTGACCGACCAACTCATCGGCTTCCCGCTTGGCCGCCACACGACGCTCTTCGAGGTGCTGCAGCAGTTCGTTGACCTTCTTCGTGGCCTCATCCTGCTGAGCGGCGATGTCGTGACGGATCTGCTCGACCTCGGCGTTGACCTGGCTCATCGTGCTGGTGCGCTTGACCTCGGCCTCATCAGTGATTTCCTGACCCTTGGTTTTGGCCGCATCAATGATTTCGCTGGCCTTGCGCTGGGCTTCGGTCATCATCTTGGACACTTGCTCGCGCACGTCGGCGAGCTTCTTGTTGGCCTCGGCGAGCGCCGCCTCAATCTGATCGTTGGAATCAGACTTAAGCTTGGTGATCTCCTCATTGGCGCTTTTGCGCATTGCGGCAACCTGCTGGGTCGCCTCCGCCTTCATGTCGGCGATTTCGCGCTCTTGAGTGGAGCGTTCGGAAGCCATCTTCTTAGTGTGCTCTTCGCGCGCGTTGCTGAGCTCAAGCTCGACGGTCTGACGCTGTTCGGTGATGGTCTTGGCAGTTTCGGAGCGCAGTTGTGCGGCATCCTCGTTGGCGGAGGTGGTCACTGATTCGGCTTGATTGCTGGCGTTCGTCAGAATCGAGGCGGCCTTGGCATTGGCGTCGTCAACAATATGCTGGGCATCCAGCTTGGCGTTGTTGATCAGTGTTTCGGCCTGAGCCTGAGCCGTGGTACGGATGGAGGACGCGTCCTGCTTGGCGCGTTCCAGCAGTTCGGTACTCGTCTGTTCGGCGGAGGCAAGCATCTGCTGGGCGTTCGCTCCCAAGGAAGCGAAGCTGTTGCCTTCCGGCTTCTTGTTCTTCTCTTCCTGAAGTTGGGCCTGCAGTTGCAGAATACGGTCGTCATCCGCCGCAATCTGCTCACGCATGCTGGCCAACGTCTGCTGCGCACGCTTCATACTCTCCTGAGTAGCGTCGAAGGCAGCATCAACCTTCTCCTTGTCATATCCTCGCAGCACCACCGGGAAACGATCCACCATCGCTGTTTATTCCTTTCGCACACGCATAAAGCTCTTGGCACATCCTTGAAGCACTGTAGCGCATCGCACTGGCGCTGAGCGTTGAGCGACGCGCAATCGTTACAATGCGTGCGAACCATGTTCTATTCCGGCGTGGCGCACAGCGTGCTAGGCGATGAGGATGTCGGAGCTGGAGGGCTTGAGATAGTAGCGCACGGCTTCGCGCACCACATCACGGCCAGCGGCGATCTGCTGGTCGAGTGGCAGACCATGCTGGCTGGAATGCGCCGGAACGACCGGAGGGAAGCTGACGAATCCGCCCAGCACCCGCTCCTGGGTGGCGGTCCAGTTGAGCAAGTTGTAGAACAGCGAATTACATACGAACGTACCTGCGTCCGAACTCAAGGTGGCCGGAATCGAATCGTCCGTGAAATCATTCAGGATCGAGCGCAACGGCAGGCGGGTCCAATAGGCGGCCGGGCCATTGGGGTCGATGGGTTCGCGGCGTGGGATCACGTTGTCCGCGTCTGGCTTGATCGCGTCCATCAGGTTGGTGGCGCATCGTTCAAGCATCACGCCTCGGGCTGCGTGCTTGAGCCCGGTGGCGATGACGATATTGGGCTTGGTGGCCTCAATCGTCTCTTTCAGCGTGGGCCAGGCTTTGGCGAAGCTCACCGGGATGCTGACGGCATGAACGGTGACGGCGACCTGCTCCAACGGATCGTCCGGAGCAGAGGAGACGCCCAGTCCCTGCTCGGCGATGGCCTTGGGCACTTCGACGGCGGGATTGACCTCCACGCCGTCATAGTGGTCGAAGCCGGAGATCACAACATTGAGTTCACGCATAATGCCAGTCTAGCGATGCATCTGGCCGGCCGCTTGGGCCAGCAGGGCGTGCATGCGGGCGCGGGCCTCTTCCTTGGGATCACGACCGAGAATCTCCTCGGCGATACGCTCAGCTGTGGGAATATCTTCCAGCGTGGTGATCTTCAGGTTGGTTTCCGCACCGGAGACAATGGCGACGGGTTCATCAGGCAGATAATCGACCACTACGCGCGTGTCGTCGGTGGGATGGAAGTCCGGGTCGGCGGCAGCCAAATCGTAAGCGTGACGAATCGTCGCGAAGCGGAAGGATTGCGGGGTCTGCGCGCGGAAGGTGTTCGGGCGGTCCGGCACCGACTTGACCACTTTCAAATCGCCCAGATCCTCGGTCAACAGCACGGTGTCGGTTGAGGCGTAGGCCACGGTTGCGGCCGTGAACTGGTCGAGCGCATCAATCGAACCGTCGATGGCGGACTGTTCCACGAACGGACGGACGGCGTCATGGATCAGAATCTTGGCATCGTCCGGAATGCCAGCCGTAGCCAGCATGTCGAGCGCGGTGGCGGTACTGTCCACACGCTCGTCACCGCCGTCAATGATGACGCGGACCTTGGTGTAGCCCATCTCGCCAACCAACGTTTCCACTTCACCGCGCACCTTGGGATTGACCACCACCACGATGTCGCTGACGCGGTCGCAATGTTCAAAGGCATCAATGCTCCAGCACACGATGGGCTTGCCGCCCACGGAGACAAGCTGCTTGGGATTATCGGGGTCGAAGCGCGTACCGAAGCCGGCGGCCAGCACCACGGCCACCACCGGCACGGTTTGCGCCGGTTTGGCGCCCTGAGCGGGGACCGGCTGGACGGTAGGCGTCTCGACGGGGGTATCGAAATCTCTCTCAGTCATAGGCACCACCGTAGGGTGAGGGCTGGCCGTCCGTGAACTGCATCACATCTTCTCCACGGAATGTGCTCGCATTCTCCGTTTAGTCACGCACGATGAGGGCGAGGAGGCGGCCTTCGTGTGTTTTGTTGGCGAGCGCGGCGCGGCGGTGCGAGTACCACAGTGGGTTTTCGAGCGTGCACATGCTGTGGCTGATGTTGTCGATGCGCTCCGCGAGCTCGGCCGGGCCTTCGCCATCCGTACGGCACAGTTCGGCGAGTTCCGGGTCTTCCTCAAGGTACTGGGTGGCGGCGTGCACGCGCGGCATCGAATCGACCACCTGATGTACACCGGCGAAGGCGAGGTCGATCATCGCGGCTTCGGCGATGTCGATGCCGGCACCGCCGAAACGGGTCTTCGTCTTGGTCAGCGGGAAGCGCTTGATGAACTGGTCGGCGATCTCGTCGCCCACTTCATAGCAGTCGCCGCAGATGCGCGGGCCGAGTGTGGCCACGATGTTCGCCGGGTCGGCACCCTTGCTCTTCATCAGGTCCACCGTGGCGCCGATCACGCCGCGCTCCAGACCACGACGGCCGCAGTGGGCCGCACCGATGATACCGGTGACCGGGTCGCCCAGCAGCACCGGCAGACAGTCGGCCGCGAACATGCCTAGGGCGATGCCGGATTGTGCGGTGACCTGGCCGTCCGCCTCGATGACGTGCGGAGTGTCAGTCTCACCATGTGTGCCGGACACGTCGAAGCCGAAGGGGGTGTTGATGACGAACGAGTCGTCCACGTCCACAGCCACGCCGGAATGTACTTGGGAGACCAGCGATAGGCGGGCTTGCACCGCTTCGGCGAGTGCGATGCGGTTCGACAGCACGGCCTCAGGTTCGTCGCCGGACTTGCCGCCGAGGTTCAGGTTGCCGTAATCGCCGGCGCTCAGGCCGCCCAGTCGCGTGGTGTACACCACCTTGATGCCGGGGGCCAGTGCGATGGGGATGGTCACCGGAATAGGGCGACCGGCTTTATCGGTAGAGCTGATGCTGTTGGAATCGAGGATTTCTTCGCTGTATTCAGGCATAAGGCATTCTTTCTTGGGTGCGGGCGGTGTTCATGATTTTCATGACCACCCCCCAGTCAGCGGGGGCGGAGTGGTAGGTTATTCGGCTTTGAGGGTGGGCTTTTTGGTGCGCGAGCGGATGGCGGCGTTGATGGGCACCTGGTGCGGGCAGGGCATCGAGAACACGTGCGCCGGATTATTGATGGCGGGTACTGGCGCGCCATCGGCATCGCGCAGGCCGGTTTCCGGCACGGTAAAGACCAATGGTCTCTCGCCAGGCAGCAGGAATTCGACCTGTTGACCGGGCTCAATCTTGTTACGGCTCATCAGCGTGACACGTCCGTCTTCGTCCGCGCTCCAGCTCAGCACTTCGCCCACTACCAGCCATGAGCGGAAGTAGGCGGAGCGGTCGGTGTTCTGTGTGACCTTGTGCTCCGGGTAATAGAAGCCGGTGGAGTAGTCGCGGTGGGCCACCTTGTCGGTTTCCTCGAGCAGCCATTCGGGCAGTTCGACGTGTGGGGCCGGGCGAACGGCCGCATGTTTCCAATCGGTCTCAATCTGTTCGACCGCGGTGTTGGACTTGCGGCGCGTGGAACGGGCGTGAGAGCTCATGCCGTCGGGTTCGACGGCGGTGCCGGCCGGCGTACCAGAGGCAGTTGAGTCGACGGCATCAGCAACCGTCACGCGGTCACGTTCTGCGGCAACCGAGCCGGTGACCGAATCGGCAACCGCAGTATCAGAGCCACGGTCATATCCCTCATCGGCCACACCGGCGAACGCGGCATCAGCATTGCGCATCACTTGATCTTCGGTTCCTTGGCCAAAATCGGGGTCGCCCGGGCGAATCACACGGTCATGGAAAGGCTTCAAAACATTGCCATCAGCGTCTTCAAAACCGCGTTGAATCATGTATTCATTAACCGCGGTTTTGTAGGCGTTGGTCATGGCGGCGATATAGTAGGCGCTTTTCGCGCGGCCTTCGATTTTGAGGCTGGTGGCACCGGAGTCAATCAAATCATCCAAGTGCCCCAGCATATTCATGTCCTGCGAATTGAACAGATAGGCGCCGTTCTCGGTCTGCTCGATCGGGAAGTACTGGCCGGGGCGCTTCTCTTCCACGATCGAATACTTCCAGCGGCATGGCTGGGCGCATTCGCCGTGATTGCCATCGCGGCCGGTCAGATAGTTGGAGAACAGGCAGCGGCCGGAGAAGGCCATGCACATAGCACCGTGGACGAAGCATTCGATGTCGAGGTCATCAGGAATGTTGGCGCGAATATCACGCACGGCCTGCAAGTCCATCTCGCGGGCCAACACCACACGGCGAGCACCAAGCTCGTAGAAGGCGTTCGCAGCCTGATAATTAGTCACGCCGGCCTGAGTGGAGACGTGCAGTTCCAGATTCGGAGCCACCTGACGGGCCATCATCATCACGCCAATATCGGAGACGATCAGCGCGTCCACGCCGGTGTCTTTGAGCTGGCCGACGTACTCGCGCATGGCTTCGATCTCGTTGTTGCGCGGCAGCACGTTGCAGGTCACGTACACGCGAGCGCCGCGTTCATGGGCGTAGCGCGATCCTTCCTCGAAATCCTCAAGGCTAAGGTTTTTGGGGGCCGATCGCATGCCGAAGGCTTTGCCGCCGCAGTAGACGGCGTCGGCACCATAATCGACCGCGGTTTTCAGGCCCCTCAGGTTGCCGGCCGGGGACAACACTTCGGGCTTTTTGCGGGTGGGGAGGTTCATCGTCGTATTCATCACCGCAATAGTGTAGTGGTGGCCGTGTAATGCGGGAGGGGCTACCGTTAGGCTGGATGACATGAAGATCGATATCGTGAGCGTGTTCCCCGAATACTTTGAGGTGATGAACCTCAGCCTGATGGGCAAAGCCCAGGCCAAGGGATTGTTGGAGATCAAGGCGCACAACCTGCGCGACTGGACCCACGATGTGCATCATTCGGTGGATGATACGCCAGTCGGCGGCGGGGCCGGCATGGTGATGAAGCCCGAAGTGTGGAGCGAATGTCTGGACGAACTGCTGGGATTCTCGCAGCCGTCCGGCTCCCCCGCCCCATCCGGCGCACCGGTGCTCATCTTCCCGAACCCATCGGCCCCGTTGTTCACCCAGCGCGACGCCACCGAGCTCAGCCATGCCGACCATCTGCTGTTCGGCTGCGGCCGGTATGAGGGCTACGATGCGCGCATCCCGGACTACTACCGCGCCCAAGGCGTCGACGTACGCGAATATTCGATCGGCGACTATGTGCTGAACGGCGGCGAAGTAGCGGTATCGGTGATGCTTGAGGCCATCACCCGCCTGATGCCCGGATTCATGGGCAACCCAGATTCGATTGTTGAGGAATCCTACACCGGCGAGGGCGCACTGCTTGAACATCGCCAGTACACCAAGCCGGCCGTGTGGCGCGGTATTGCGGTGCCGGATGTGCTGTTGTCCGGCGACCACGGCAAGGTGGACCGTTTTCGCCGCGACGAAGCGCTGGCCCGCACCGCCGAGATTCGGCCAGACCTTATCGCGGCACTGGATTGCAAGGCGCTGGATAAGGCCGATCGCAAGACCCTGATGGCCTTGGGCTGGGAGGTCTCCGCCGCCCATCCGCGCCGGCTCGCCGATTAATTCACCACACGGTGGGAGATTCACTACGCGGCGGAATCGTCGGAACGCTCTATATCCGAGTCGTCATCCGCGGATTCGATGTAGAAGACGGCGGTTTCGCCGTAGTTGCGGCTTTCGGTGATTTGCCAGCCTCCGGGGGCAGTGGGATCATCCGAGCGTACCGAGCGTTCGAGCATGATCACCGTGTTCTCGTTGGTGGCGCTGCCCGCCGCCAGATCGGACAGTAGCTGATTGCATTCAGCGGTCTCATAGGCATAGGGCGGGTCGATGAATATCACGTCGAATGGTTCGCCGAAGCCGCCAGCCACTTGCTCGGCTTTTTTGACCAGCACACGGGCCTTGAGCGAAGCATCCCACGAACGATTCTTCTGTAGCTGCGCCAAGGTCTTGGTAATCAGCGCCGCCGCAGGCCGGGAACTTTCCACGGCCACGAGTTCTCGCGCGCCACGGCTCAGCGCTTCGATGCCCAACGCACCAGTACCGGCGAACAGGTCCAGTACACGGGCATCATCCAGCACTCCCCATGAGTCGAGGTGCGAGAAAATCGCCTCTTTGGTGCGATCCGTGGTAGGCCGGGTACCCGTTTTCGGCGTAGCAAGCGCCACACCCTTGAATCGTCCAGAAATTACACGCATAGCTTTCACTGTACAGGTTCATCTGCGCATACCAATCATGAACAACAATGGGGTGCTCGAAGCGCACCAATGATATATGCACTTCGAGTACCTCATGTACGAATGGTCTTGCCTCCACTGAAGCACATTCGAGGGCTTCCCGACCGTGATTTCCTCACGATCGGCATACGGAAAAACTATATCGTGCGATTACGGGGGCGCAGCCCTAGCCTCAGCTGGAGGTGCCTCAGCTGGAGGTCAGGAAGGTTTCGTTGCCTCGGGTGAAGTCGAGGACGGCACCGGCGAGTTGGACCTCACCTGCCAGTTCGGGGTCGGCGGCCAGAAGCTGCCCGGCACGGGTGCGGGCGTCGGCGATCATGTCGGCGTCCTTGACCACGCGCAGGAGCTTCAGGCTGGACTTGCCGCCGGATTGGGCGTCGCCGAGCACATCGCCGGCACCGCGGAATTCCAAGTCGGCTTGGGCGATTTCGGCACCGTCGAGCGAGTGGTGAATCACTTCGAGCCGTTGCTCGGCCGGGGAGCCGGGTTCCGCACGGGAAATAAGGAACGCCCACGAGTTGGTGCCGCCACGCCCCACGCGGCCGCGCAGCTGATGCAGCTGAGAGAGGCCGTATCGGTCGGCATCAAAGATGACGATGCAGCTGGCCTGCTTGACGTCCACGCCGACTTCGATCACCGTGGTGGACACCAGGATCGGAGTCTCGCCGCCGGCAAAATCGGCCATGACCTGGGTTTTGACGTCATCCTTGTCGCGGCCGGTCAGAGTCGCAAACCGAATGCCTTGGAACTGTGGAAGTTTCTGCAACCGGTCGGCGATTTCGGCCACCGCATGCAATGGCGGGCGAGCCACGGTTTCGCCATTTTCGTCGAAGGTTTCGTAGGGGTCGTCGATGCCGATGGCATCGGCCGCCGCGCGCGTCGCACGGCCGCCCGCAGCTGTGCGGGCACTGGAACCAGATGCTGCGGCGCGTCCGCGGGCAGAACCGGCTGCTGCCGAAACGCCGGAACCGCCTTCGTTCTCCTCATCATCCGCATCAATGCGCGGGCACACGATATAGGCCCGCTCCCCCGCGTCGACTCGCGCGCGAATGTGCGCGAACATACGCCCCATGGTGGCGGCGTCGGCCTCATTGACCACCACGGTACGAATCGGTTTGCGGCCGCCAGGCAATTCGGTGAGCCAGGAAATATCGAGATCGCCAAACCAAGTCATGGCGGCGGTGCGCGGGATGGGCGTGGCGGTCATCACCAGTAGATGCGGCGTGGTGCCGTCATCGGTTTTGGCGTTGAGGCTTTCGCGCTGTTCCACACCGAACCGGTGTTGCTCGTCGATCACCACCAAGGCCAAGTGCGGGGCTTGGAAGGTCTTGGAAAACGCCGCGTGCGTGGCCACGATAATGCCCGGCTCACCACTGGCGGCCGCAGCGAGCGCCTTACGCCGGGCGGCAAGCTTCATACCACCGGTCAGCAGGGTGACGGGAATTTCCGCAGTCACCTTGGAAGAAGAGACCGTCGAAGCACCGGACGCGCCCATCGCGCCCTCAACGTCGGCCGCGGCATCGGTCTCCTTGGCACCCGGCTGTGCAAGGGTCAACCCCGACACCATCTTGCTGATGGTCTCGTAATGCTGTTCGGCAAGCACCTGAGTGGGAGCCACCAGCACCGCCTGATAGCCGGCGCCGACCGCCTGCAGCATGGCCGCGAGCGCCACTACGGTTTTGCCGGAGCCGACTTCGCCCTGCAACAGACGCTGCATGGGCCAGTCACGTTCAAGATCGGACGCGATGTCGTCCACCACCTGACTCTGCCCGGCTGTCAGTGTGAACGGCAACGATGCGATGAAGCGGTCGCGCAAATTGGGCAAATTGGGCAGATCAGGCAGATCGGTCGCAGAACCGCGCTCCGATGCTTCTGGTTGCGTACTTGGCTCCGCAACCGCTTCGCCCACCGACGCTCGAGCTGTTTCCAGCGCCTCGTTCAGCGGGCAAGGATGCGCCGATGACTTGTGCGCGTGCTGTCGAGACTTCAGCAGCGAGGTCTGCGAAACGAAAGCCTCCTCATAGCGCAGGGTTTCGATGGCCTCCTTGAACCGGGCCGTGGAGGCCGGATCATGAATGGCCAGGAACGCCTCAGCCCGATGCATGAGGTTCTTGGCCTTGCGCACCGATTCGGGCAGCACATCTGGGATGGATTGGGAGAGCGCCTCAGCACCGGATTCGGCGGTCGTGCCGGACTTCTCTTCCCCGTTTTGGACGGCGATGGTGTCAGTCGCGGGAGCCACAATGCCGGCTGCCCCAGCGCCAGCGAGTTGCCCGTCAGGCGTGGATGACGTGCGGGCCCCCATCATCCACAGCAATCCCAGAATCGTCTCATGAATATGTTCGGACGAGATACGCGAACTGGCGTGATATACCGGGCGGGGCCGGCAGACGCGGGTAAGCGCCTCTTGCACGGTATCGGCGTCGTATTTCAACGCGGCCCCGGAAGGGGCAGTCGCGGCCGGCGGATACGCGGACTGCGCACTGGCATACGGATCGGCACTTCCCGCAAACGCACCATTGCCGGATGCCGCGCCCCGAGCGTAACCCTCAAGCCCCGCTCCTGCTCCGGCCGGCACGGGCGCGACAGTGAGGATTTCGGGATGGGTGAACTGCAGCTGACCCATGTATTCGCCGGGCATACCGGAGACCACCACAGACGTGCCGGCGCGCAGTCGCACGCTGACCCAATCCACATACGATTTACGATACGAGAAGAACGTGAGCCGGGCCGTACTGCCGGGTACGCGACGAGACCGGGCGAAGTCGGCGTCATCGACCGTCGCTTCGAGTCGGTAGCCGCGGCGAGCGTTCATCGGCACCACGCGCATATCTCGTATCACGGCGGCAAATGCCATCTGCTGGCCGGGTGCGGCCTCGCGGATGGCGCGAAGCGGCACCGGTTCGGTGACGCGGAAAGGATAGTAGGTCAGGGCGTCGCCGACAGTGACGATTCCCAGCGATTTGAGCGCGGACACGCGACGCTTGTTGGTGACCAGCGAAGCGAGAGTGGTGCCCATAGTGATGCTCATATTGGCCTATTCTATTCGCACGGCCTCTTTAGGCCGCAGAAACAACAAAACCCGCTGAGCCGAAGCTCAAACGGGTTTTGCTCCACGTTAGTACGCGATTCACGCGGCCACGCGCTGAACCTTGCCGGCCTTGAGGCACTTGACGCACACGCGCAGACGAGTGTTCTCGCCATCAATCGTGGTGCGCACAGACTGCAGGTTCGGGCGGAAGCTACGCTTGGTACGACGGTGCGAATGGGAAACGGTGAAACCGGTCTGCGGTCCCTTGCCGCACACTGCGCAACGAGCTGCCATGATGGACTCCCTTAACCTTGATGTGTCAAGTCTTTCACGCATTCGACCGCCGGTTTCACCCGACATGCCGAACACACAACTTCACAAATATATAGCCCAATACCGACAACCGCAACTCTTGCGTGTATCATGGGCGAACCTCGGCGGTTCACGCGCGGTTCGAGCGTAACTTGCGAGTGGGCCATCAGCGGTTCACGAGCGGCTCGGCATTGGTTCGCCAGCGGTCCGCAAGTAGTTCGTCAGCAGTTCGCCAGCGGCGAATTACGCTGCAAATCATAGCGTTTACCCGATAAAACACGCCGGCCTTCCTTTTCCGCATCCAGCAAACTCTCATATAATCTCGGTATAAGAGACGGCAAGGGACGAAGGGATCCTCGTGCAACTTACGACGAAGGAGGCTGTCATGTTGAATCTCAAGCGAGGTATCGGCACTCACGAGCCCAGCGTGATTTCACTGGGGCAAGTCTGGGTGGACATTATGCTCAATGTGGACAAGGTGCCGGCACAGGGCGGATTCGCCGTGGCCGATCATCCGAAGCCCTCCATTGGCGGCAGCTATCGCGTGCTGCAGGCGGCCAGCCGCATGGGCGTGCCGACCGAGCACGCCGGCATTCTGGGCAACGGCCTGTGGGCGCATTTCATCCGCCAGTCATTCCAAGACAACGGCATTACGCATATCGGCCAGGATCGTCTTGATGAGGATTCCGGCTTCCGCGTGGTGCTGAGCTCCGGCGCGCCGAAGAAGACATTCATCGCTTCCTATGGCGCCGAGGCTCATGGCGACTCGGACACGTTCGACACGCTGGAGCCGCAGCCCAAAGACGTGGTGCACATCAGCGGCAACACACTGATGGACCACACGGCCACCGGCGTGGACGGATTCCTGCTCAAGGCCGGTACCGACCCGGCTGCACGCGACTACACGCTGGTGATCAACCCCACCAATACGTTGCGTTTGGTCAACGACCATATGCTTGAGGACCTGGTGCTCGCACGCCCGGTCTGGTCCTGCAACCGTCAGGAGGCCATGACGCTGGCCGAGCGACTTGGTGCGCCAATCGACGACAGCAAAGTCACCATTGGCGGCGGACTTGACGACTTCATGCACCAGTTGTGCGACGGCTTGGGCGCTACACTGCGCGCGCCGCTGGTGGTGCGTGTCGGCGCCCGCGGCGCTTGGATTCGTGAGCCAGATGGCGAGACGATTCATATCGAGGGATACCCGACCAAGGCCGTACACACCCGTTCGGCGGGCGGTTGCCACACCGGCGTGATGTGCGCGATGCTGGCAAAGGGCCATAGTCTGGCCGAATCGGTAAAGATCGCCAACGCGGCGGCATCCATCGCCATCCAGCACAGCCTCAACGGCGTACCGCAATGCCCCGATTACGACGAGGCCATCGCGCTGATCGGCGAATAGTCGACTATAGGTAGCTCCCCCCAGTCCGCTTCGCGGCCAGCTCCCCTCAGCGAGGGGAGCTATTTTTGCTCTGGCTCCCCTTAGAAAGAGGCCTGGCATTATTCATCCGCCGTTCAACCGGAATGGCTCCCCTACCCTAGTCCGCGCTTCTACGATAGATTGAGTTGAATACTGTCGAGGAGTGTATATGACTGATCCCACGAATGTCCACGAACCGGTGCCGCAAAGCGCCAAACTGACCGCCCGCGAGAAGAAGTGGATCATCTACGACGTCGGCAACTCGGCATTCGTGCTGCTGTCCACCGCCGTCATCCCCATTTACGCCAAATCGCTGATGCCGGCGGACGGCAACATCGTGTCCGCCTGGGGCTACGCGCAAACCATTGCTTCCTTGGTCATCGCGCTGCTCATGCCGTTGCTCGGCTCCATCGCCGACGTGCAAGGCATGAAAATCAAGTTCTTCCTTGGCTTCTTCGGCACTGGCGTGGTCACCTGCTGCGCAATGGCCCTGCCCCTGACCTGGCTACCGTTCCTAGTCGTCTACATTCTGGCGACCATCGGCCTCAACGGCTCGCTAACGTTCTACGATTCGATGCTCATCGACGCCACCTCGAACGAGCGCATGGACAAGGTCTCCTCGCATGGCTACGGCTGGGGCTACATCGGCTCCACCGTGCCGTTCATCTTCTGCATCGCGCTGATCTTCGGCGGCCCGTCGCTCTTCGACTGGTCCACGGTGGCTTGCACGCGCGCCTCGTTCATCATCACCGCCATCTGGTGGGTGGCATTCACCATCCCGCTGCTTACCAGCTACCGCCAAGTGCACTATCGCGCCACCCGTGACCAGCTGGGCTCGGCCGTGCGCGGCACGTTCAGCGAACTGGCGGGCACGTTCGGCAAAATCGTGAAGAACAAGCCGTTGTGGATGTTCATGATCGCGTTCTTCTTCTACATCGATGCCGTGAACACGGTGATTTCGATGAGTACCTCCTACGGTGCCGAGCTTGGCATCGACTCCACCCAGCTGGTGGTGGCACTGCTCGTCACGCAGTTCGTGGCCTTCCCCTGCGCGATTCTCTACGGTCGTTTGGCCGGCCGGTTCGGCTGCAAAGTGATGATCACGGCGGCGGTCGTGGCATACATGTGCATCGTGTTCTTCGCCGCGTTCTTCCTGAAGTCGGCCGTGGAGTTCTGGATTCTGGCGATTCTGGTCGGCATGTTCCAGGGCGGCATCCAGGCGCTCTCCCGCTCGTACTACGGCAAGATCATCCCCAAGGATCACGCCAACGAGTACTACGGCTTCTACGATATCTTCGGCAAGACCGCCTCGATCATCGGCACCTTCCTGGTGGCCACCACCACGTCCCTGACCGGCAACGCCTCGCTCGGCGTGCTCTCCATCGCCGTCCTGCTCGTCGCGGCACTCGTCTTCCTGCTCCTGCAAAAGGACCCGACGCGGGAGTGATTTGCCGGCCCTCGGCAACTCTGTGCCGAGGGCGACATCTCGCAGCATAGAAATCCTCGACATAGGGATGCCGCCGTTTGAAGTCGGTATGTGACATGCCGCCCGGAATCAGCATCGCCAGCCCGATAATCACGCCCACGCAGATGCCCAGGAATGTCAGAAAATCGTTGAGTGGCGTCACGCCGAGAATGGAATTATCGGAATCGAACAGGTTGCCGATGCCGGCTCCCGCGATAATCGCCGCGACACCGCCGGCAATCAGTAGCGCGAATCGGCAGCGGTGTTCATCGTAGCCGGTCAGATCCTGCGGTAAGGCAGCCACATTAGCCAGCGTGCCGGGACGTGATGAACTGGTTCCGTGCAACATTTCGCCGGGCAATGCATTTGCGGAGCTCGGGCCATTGATGCCGTCACCGCCGGACCGCGCTGATTCACCGATGTTCCCATCAGCATCCTTCATATACGCGGGTTCCCCGGCTCCCTCCCCGGTTACGGTTCTGGCAGCCGAGCCATGGTCGCCCTCCGCTGCGCCGCGCGCGGCCGCACCCACGTTCACGCTCGCACTCACATCGCCAAGTACCAGGTCATCAAGCGTGCAACCGAACAGGTCGCAGATCATAAGCAGCTTGTCCATCTCGGGATAGGCCTTCTCGGATTCCCATTTGGAGATGGCCTGGCGCGAGACGCCGAGCAACATGGCCAGCTGTTCCTGGGGCATGTTGCGTTGTGCGCGCAGGTATTGCAGGTTGGCGCGGAAGCTCATCGGAGTGTCCCTTCATAGGTAATGCTCATCATGACATATTCGGCCGATGCCCTCACTATGCCACGGCAAACCAGTTCCGCGCCACCATCTTCAGGTTGCATATTCGCGCGCAACCACAGGTTGCATCGGCGGAATCCCGCCATTCTGCCGGCTCCGCGGCATTCTAGCCCGCACCCCGATTGGACCGGCATAATCGGAATACATCGATTATGAAAAAACGCTCGCGGCCACATGGCCAACGAGCGTGAATCTCGGGTGGGCGATGTAGGAATCGAACCTACGACCCCTTCGGTGTGAACGAAGTGCGCTAGCCGCTGCGCCAATCGCCCGAGCCTGTGATGAAAAAACCGGCAACATTCTGCCGGCGATTCATCGAGTGGGCGATACAAGATTCGAACTTGTGACCCCTTCCGTGTCAGGGAAGTGCGCTACCACTGCGCCAACCGCCCGGGTCATCATCCGGTCGAATCAATCAGCATGAATCAACCATCCGAGAGCGGACAACGGGACTCGAACCCGCGGTCTCAACCTTGGCAAGGTTGCGCTTTACCAACTAAGCTATGTCCGCATGTGTTACCTTCACAGGCAACAGGTGACAAAGATACGCCAATCTCAGGAAAAAGCCAAGCCCCCGCGTGTCCCACCGGTTTTCCAACGATTATCGAGCGCCGAAGTGAAGTTCCCGAACTACGCCGACGTGCCGTCCTTCATGGAATCAGGCACGGTATGGGCTTCATCCCTCAACGCGCGATAATGGCGGTATGACGCAACGACAACTGATGCGGGCCACAGTCGAAACGCCCATCGGCCGGATGATGATGGCCTCCGACGGCGAGGGACTTACCGAACTCTGTCTTGAAGACTGGTGGTGGGCCACCGATCACCAAGCCGTTCTCGATTCGAATCGCGAATCCGATAGTGAACCCGACGTATTCCGTATAACCCGCGAATGGCTGACCGCCTATTTCGCCGGCGAACGCCCCGGCTCGGATCAGGTGCCGCCTTTGCATCCCGCCGGCACGCCATTCCAACATGAAGTGTGGAATCTGGTGGCCGAAATCCCCTATGGCATGACGGTAAGTTACGGCGAACTCGCCGCCGAATTGGCCGAACGACGCGGCGGCGGCCGCATGGCCGCGCAGGCGGTCGGAGGCGCAGTGAAGCGCAATCCGGTTACCATCATCGTGCCCTGCCACCGCGTAGTCGGCTCGGGCCGCGCGTTTGGCGGCCACGGCGGCCGACTCGACATCAAGGCCGAGTTGCTTGAACTCGAGGGCGTGGATCTGGCGCGCTTCGATCTGCCGAACCTTTGACGGGCCCAGCGGTCCGCCTCGTCAAAAAGGATTGAGTGGTTAACCCTCCCGCCGGCGGGAGATGGCGCGTAGCGCCGGAGGGTGGTCGGCTGGCTGGCATCGCAACCCTGCTACCCGACAATTTTCGACAAGCCGACGGGAATCCTTCCACGAATTGTTCGCCGTCGGTGCAGTCTTGCTCGATCGCGCCGGCCAAAACCGTACAATCCCTACAATGGAATGCATATGGTTAATTGCTGCGCGCAGCCGCACGGCCGCACGCGATCGCAAGACCACGCAGCCCAAGGGGATATGCAATATCAACGGAAGCAGGAGGTGCGCATGACCGGCATTATCGATTACGCGCACACCGAAACGCGCTCCTTCGCCGACTTGCCGTTCAACGAAATCGACGCCTTGATCATCTCCACGCTCATCTATGAGGATGTGGCCAGTGTCTGTCCGACGTTGATGCTGGATGAGACGCGGTCAGGCTCGTTCGCCGCACGCATTCGCGCTTTCGAACCCAAGCATCCACTGATCTGGCTGAAGGGTATCTGGCATCCCGAGCTTGAATCGGTAAGCCTTGACGAGGCCAACCGCGAGCTGCATCGTTCGCCGGAAACACATGCCGACGACAAGCCGCACGAAGCCCAAATGGTTTCAGTGGTCAACCCGGACCTGACCCACGACCTGTTCCAGGCCGCAGGCGAAAACCCCCGCTACGCCAACGTTCGCCTGGGCGCGGTGGTCGAGCACATCAATCAGGGTGAGCAAACCCAATTCGCCGCCGCCACCTTCCAACTGCCCGACGGCCACAAGCGCCGAAAGCCGACCTACAAAGGCACGTTGGTTATTTCCTTCCGCGGCACCGATGATTCGCTCATCGGATGGAAGGAAGATTTCAATATGGCTTTCCAGTATCCGGTGCCGGCGCAACGTTCAGCCAGCGCCTATCTGGATATGGTGGCGCGACTGTGGGAGGGTCCGATTATTCTGGTCGGCCATTCCAAGGGAGGCAATCTGGCGATTTACGCGGCCATGAACGCCGATCCCAAGGTGCGCAAGCGCATTCAGCATGTCTATTCACTGGATGGCCCCGGTTTCCCGCCGGAGATTGTGACCAGCCCCGCCTACCGCACCATCCAGCCGAAGGTGACGAAAATCGTGCCGAGTTCGTCGATTGTGGGCATGATTTTCGAGACCCCGGAGCCTTGCCGCGTGGTCTCTTCCGATTCGGATGGCATCATGCAGCATTCCGCCTTCACCTGGCTATTGGATGGTGACCAGTTCATCACCGAGCCGGATTTGAGTTCCAGCTCGCAGTTGTTTAACGAGGAGCTGAACCATTGGATCGCCACGCTTACGCCCGAACAGCGCGAGCGTGCGGTGGATGCGCTGTTCACCGTGCTGCACGCCAACGGCGCCACCAGCTTCAGCGAGGTGATGAGCAACTTCCCCGCTTCGATTCCGGCGATGCTTGGCGCGTACGTTGGGCTGACCCCCGCAGACCGGCGTCATTTGGTTGAGGCCCTGGCGATACTGTTCAAGGCGTCCACGGCCAAACGCAAGCCGACGCCCGCCCCGGCTTCCGCACCAAGTTCTGCGACCTCCAAAGCAACAGCCGAGATCCCAGCAGAAACTGCAGCAGGAGCAGATAGCGCAGCTCCGGCCAGAGCCGATACTGATGCCGATGCCGGCACCACAGCTTCGCCATCAGCGGAGGACGCAACTGAAATCGCCGATTAGCTCATAGACATGTCCACAAATAATAGTTATACTGCCCAATAAGTTATTAGACAGCGTGACCATATCACGCTGGTGCATCAGGAGGAAGAGATGCCACGTCCACGCCATGATTCCGAGGTGCTGCCCGCCAAAGAACGCCTCGAGAACGCTTTCTGGGAATTGCTCGCCGACCGCGACTATCGCAAGATCACCGTTACCGACGTGGTGCGTGAGGCTGGCGTGAACCGTAATTCGTTCTACTATCACTTCTCCAGCCTGCCCGAATTGGCCGATTCAGCCATCCTGCATCAGGTCGAATCGATTCCGATCAACCGCACCCCCGATCCGAACGGCAATCCCGAGGAACAATGGCGAGACCGCGTCACCGCCACGCTCTCCGATCCAGAGCAGCGTCAGCGCCTCGACCACCTGGCCCTGTTGGCAGGCCCGCACAGCACGCTTGAACTGACCGAATCGCTGCGCGACTTCTGCCGTCTGCAAATGCTCAGCACATTGCAACGCGACCCCAAGAACCTTGACCTGAAAACCGATCTCATGGTCGAGTTCACCGTGGGCGGCATGCTCGCCGTGCTGCAACGTTGGCCCGAATTGAGCGACACCATCGAAATCAAAGACCTGCTTAAAGAAGATGTGGCCGTGCTGGCCATGGGCATATACCTGGCCATGAGCCAAAAGGACATGCTTAATTACTGGAATCGCATCTTCGTGCACAATGCGCAGGATTCGACCGCCCCCGGCATGCCGGTCGCCGCCACGCATGCCGCGCCATCCACCATCTCATCGTCGAACGGCCCCGCAGGATTCCCCGGGTACACCGCTTGACCGAAAACCAGCGAGTCTGGATTGTTTCCGCCGCACGAACCTCGCGTGAGGTTTCTCACAAGGCGCAATCAGCCTCTCATGCTGGCGTTTCCAACCCACGCACAGGAAGATGGAAGCATGAGCGAAACATCGAACAAGACCCGTCTGGAACATGACTGCATCGGCCAGATGGAGGTGCCGGCGAACGTCTACTGGGGTATTCACACCCAGCGCGCTATCGGCAACTTCCCGGTCTCCGGCATCACCGATAGCCAACATCCCGAGCTGATTCGCGCCTATGCCACGGTCAAGCGCGCCTGCGCCATCGCCAATGAGGAATTAGGCCTGATCGACCCAGCCAAGGCCGAGGCCATTCGCGCCGCCTGCCTAGAAATTGAGGCCGGCAAACTGGCCGATCAGTTCCCGGTCGATGTGATGCAGGGCGGTGCCGGCACCTCGTCGAACATGAACATGAACGAGGTGATCGCCAACCGTGCGTTGGAAATCGCCGGCCGCCAGCGCGGCGATTACACATACATCCATCCGAACGACGACGTCAACAAGTCGCAGTCCACGAACGACACCTACCCGGCCGCCTGCAAACTCGCGCTTATCGACGCGATCGGGCCGCTCGCCGAGTCCACCAAGAAACTCGCCAAGGCCTTCCACGATCTGGCCGACAAACATATCAATGACGTGACGATTGGCCGCACGCAGCTGCAGGACGCCGTACCAATGACCTATGGTCAGGAATTTCATGCGTTTGCCACGCTGTTGAAGTCTGATTTGGCTGCATTCGATCGCGTGGTGCCGCTGCTGGCCCAGCTCAACCTCGGTGCCACCGCCATCGGTACCGGCATTTGCGCGGATCTGCGATTCCGCAAGTCCGCTATCAAGCATCTGGCGCAAATCACCGGGCTGCCGGTCACCGCCGCGCCCGATCCGGTGGCCGCCATGACGGATATGGGCGCGTACGTGGCCACGTCGGCTGCCATCAAGAGCCTCGCCGTGCACCTGAAGAAGGCCGCCGACGATTTGCGACTGCTCAATTCCGGGCCGCGCTGCGGTTTCAACGATCTCAACGTGCCGGCTCGCCAGGCCGGATCGTCGATCATGCCGGCCAAAGTGAACCCTGTGATCCCCGAATGCGTCAACCAGTGCTGCTTCACGATTTTCGGCATGGACGTGACTGTGAACTGGGCTGTGGCCGAGGGACAGTTGCAGCTGAACGCCTTCGACCCGGTGATGGTGCATGAGCTGCTGACCGGCATGGCGTTGCTGACGCACGCCATGGAGACGTTCCGCGTCAACTGCGTGGAAGGCATCGAAATCAATGCTGACCTGGGGTGTTCATACGCCCAGTCCTCACCGTCGATTTCCGCCGCGCTCAACCACTACATCGGCTACGAGCACGCGGCCGACATCGCCGCCGAAGCCGTACATACCGGCCGTACCGTGCGCGAGGTGGCCGGCGAACGCACCGACCTGCCCGCCGAGCAGTTGGACGAGATTCTCGATCCGATTCGACTGGCCCGCGGCCTCGGCCAGACCTGCCGCGAACGCCAGGAGTAGCGGAATCGACCGTAGGCCGATTCCGCTTTCTGCCACCCCGTCTCCACGACTTCACCAGAAACGACCGATACAGTAGGCGTATGACTGAATATGCAGAAGGCATCGCACGCTGGTTTCAGGTGAACGCCGGCAAACTCATCTGGCTGACCATTGTATTGGCCATCGTATTTGTGGCCGACCGCGTCATCAGCCGCGTGTTGCGCAAGATTCTGGACAATTCTCAGATTCCCAGCGCCTCGATTTTCGTGAACCTCACGCGCGTGACCATCTGGGTCACCGGCGCAGCGATGGTACTGCAGCCCGTATTCGGCATCAATCCGACCACACTTATCACCGCCCTTGGTGTTGGAGGTGTGGCGATCTCGCTGGGTCTGAAGGATACAATCGCCAACATCATCGGCGGCTTCGGCCTGATGCTGGGCCGCGTAATCCAACCCGGCGATCTGGTGACCATTCAAGGCGTCACAGGCACCGTGCACGACATCACCTGGCGTCAGACCGTGGTGCGCACCCGTTCCGGAGACATGATGGTCATCCCCAATTCGGTACTCAATACGGCCGCCCTGACCAAGCTCACGCCGGTCAGCGAAGGCATGGCCACGCTTGAGTTCACGGCCAAGGCCTCCGGCGACCCGTCTGCGATCAGTCAGGATATTCTCGACCGCGTAACCAAAGCCACCGCCGACGTGGCGCTGGAGGGTCAGCCGCCATTGGTCAAGTTCACCGGCTTCTCCCCTTACGGCATGACCGGCCAAGTGCTTGTGTTCGCGCGCGAGGGTGTGCTGCCTTCCACCATCAAAGATATGGCGGCGCGAGCCATCGCCGGTTCGGGCACCGAATACCTTGTTGAAGATGGCGGCTCGTCAGGCAATCTGTGATATCTCCCGGCTCGCCTCTCTGGGTCCGGCTATGACAGTCATGCGAACAGCATCCAACCGGTAAGCATCACAGTCAACAGTAGGTACGCGATAACGCCGGGATTGGCATAGGCGGTGCGTATTTTAAGCCCCGCAGGCAACTCCTCTGGCGCAAGATAGAACTCCCAGCTCTTGCGCTTGGTGATAAGCAGTACGATACCGGCAATGCAGAGGCCCAACATCACTGTGCCGTACAACATCATGATGCCCATGTCGCCCATGTTGCCGGCTTCAGCCATACGCATGATTTCGGCCTCGCTGACCGTGCCGTCGAGGATGCGGGGATCGATCTGTTGTATCACCAATGGGGCGAGTACTGACCCGTTCAGGTTGATCAGCATGTGCATAGCCACCGAATACCGCAGTCGGGAGGTGCGCGTGTATACATATCCGAACATCAGTCCTAGGCCAAAGGCGTAGAAGAACTGGAACACGTTCATATGGAATAGCGCGAATGCCAATGCGGAGAATATGATTGCGGTCTTCTCTCCGTACCGGCGCAGGCGGGAGATAATCTCCTTGCGAAAAATCCATTCTTCGCAAACCGGTGCCAACAGGCCTATGAACAATGCGTTCACCCGCCAGTCGCTGCCAAGAATCACGTCGTTGATGCGATTGGTGGCCTGACCATCAGTGGCTCCGGCAGACAATATATTGCCAATCATATTGCCCAAGAACATTACCGGAATGCACATGACGAAAATCTGAATGAACTCCCCCGCCTTCATGGGGTACTGCCGGGTGCGAATAACCGGTACGCGAGTGAAGGCCAACATACTCAGCGGCATGGCCACCACATACAGCGGTCCGGAGGAGGCGAGCAGCACAGCCCAAGCGGGCACATCGGTGCCAAGCAGCGTTCGTAGTGCTTCAGTGGCCAGAATATTCAGTCCGATCCAGAACACCATCATAATGGCGAGCGCCGAGCCGATTGTCGAAAACCGGCGATGGGCCGTGAACCACCAATCGCGTGGAGATTGTTGCGGCTGCTGCGATTGCTGAGGTGCCTGCGGCTGCTGCGCCGGCGGCATTGGTTCGCTCATACTTATCCCCCATAGTTACTGGCCGCAAACGGACCGATCACACGTGCAATACTCTTCAAGAATACGGCACGGCGTTTCGATTGCATTGGGAATGGGGGAGGAAATCATCAATGGGCAAGGAATGATCAACGTCAATCATTCCCAATGCCGAGAAAGTCCCCTACTCTGCAAGATTGCTGTGGGACGGCACGCGATAATCGCCCAAAAATCGCCGCCGTCCCACACACATCATTGCCGATAAGCCATTCGACGATCGTACAGTCACAAAAACAGAACAGAACCGCACGATCATCGCAACGCCATTCAGCAGGCGAGCGCGGCGACCGGACGCGGGGTGACAATCACGTCATCGCCCACCGCCAGACCGGCCGGCAGCTCGCTGGCGGGCAGCTGCACGGTGGCCTTGAGCTGTTCGCCCTTGTTCCAGCGCTGGTATTCGCCGGAGGTGATGACCGTATCCACGCGCACCAAGGAGCCAAGGAAGTGAATGACCTCCACGCGGGCGCGTTCGCCGACGTGCGAATCGCTGCTGCCGGCCAAGGCCAGCGTCAGGTTCTCCGGGCGCACGAGCACGGCCACGGAATCGCCCTTGGCGGAGCCGGCGAGCAGCGGCACGCGCTGGCCGAAGACCACGGCCTCGTCGCCATTGGATGCGCCGGGCAGGCGGTTGGTGAGTCCAATGAACGTGGCCACGTACTCGGTGGCGGGGCGCTGGTACAGGTTCTGCGGAGCGGCGATCTGCTCGATCTTGCCCTTGTTCATCACACCGATGCGGTCGGCCACGGCCAGCGCCTCTTCCTGATCGTGGGTCACGAAGACGGTGGTGGTGCCGGTGGTGAGTTGGATGCGGCGAATCTGGTCGCGCAGCTGGACGCGCACCTTGGCGTCGAGGGCGGAGAGCGGCTCGTCGAGCAGTAGCACGCGCGGCTTGACGGCCAGCGCGCGGGCCAGGGCCACGCGCTGTTGCTGGCCGCCGGACATCTGCTGCGTGTACTTCTTGGCCTGATCGGCAAGTCCCACGAGCTCCAGCTGTTCCATGGCGATCTTGCGGCGTTCTGCCTTGCCCATGCCGCGCACTTCGAGGCCGAATTCCACGTTCTCCAGGGCGGTCATGTGCGGGAAAAGCGAGTAGGCCTGGAACACCATGGCCATCTCGCGCTTGTTGACCGGCACGCCGGTGACGTCTTGGCCGCCGACCATGATGCGGCCGCCCTGGATGTCTTCGAGGCCGGCGAGCGAGCGCAGCGCGGTGGACTTGCCGCAGCCGGAGCCGCCGAGCAGCACGACCATTTCGCCGGGCTTGATGTCCAGGTTGAAGTCGTCGAGCGCGTGAACGGTGGAGCCGGGGTAGATCTTGACGACGTCGCGCATCTGGATGGAGCCGCCGCCGCGCTTGACGCTGTCTTTGAGCAGGGCCTTGGCGGCCTTGGTCACGTCCTTGCCGCGCACGCCTTCGAGGGTGGCGGTGGGATCGTTCTTGAAGGCGTCCTCGGCGGCAGCGGACGTGGTGGCGGGTGCCGAAACAGAAGCCGCGGCATCGGCACCGGCATGGCGACGGGTGAAAATCGAATTGCTGTTCATCAGGTTACTTACCTTCCCTTGACTTGCGCATTGCGTCGGAGATCAGGTCGAGCGCAACGAGGAGCACCGCACCGAAGAGCAGAGCCAGCAGCGACATGGCGGTGGAGATTTGAGAATTGGACTGGCCGAGCTGGTAGAGCGCGACCTGCAGGTTCATACGGCCGAGCAGCGAGGCGACGGTGTATTCGCCCAGCACCACGGCGATGGAGATAAAGGATGCCGAGAGAATCGACTGCCATAGGTTCGGGATGATCACCTTGAAGAACACCTTGGGCCAGGAGGCACCGAGCGAGCGGGATGCCTCGACCAGCGTCTTGACGTCGATGGAGTTAAGCCCCACGGCGATCGCGCGGAAGGCGAACGGCATCACGAGAATCACGTAGGCAAAGCACAGCCAGATTGGGTTGGTGCTCAGCACGTCGGCGGACAGCCAGCGGTAGATCGGGCCCAAACCCACCACCAGCACGATGGCCGGGATGGTCAGCGGCAGCGTGGCCACCCATTCGATCGCGCGCTCCAAAACCTTGGAGCGAATATGCACGATGACCATGGTGGGCACCAGCAGCACCAGCATGATCACCACGGTGACCGCGCTCAGGGCCAGCGAGGTGCCGATGCCCTGCCACAGCACGGTCAGGTCGGCACCCAGCGACTCGCCGTTGCCGGTGAAAATCGCGATCCACGGCGCGGCCGACCAGCGGCCGGACAGCGGGTGACGCAGGGTGAAGATGAGCATGGCCAGCAGCGGCACGAACAGGAACGCCAGGGTGACGAACAGGATCACGAATTTGATGATGCTCTGTTTACGCGCACGAGCGGCGCGCAGCTGCGGCGGCTTGGTTGCGGAAGTTTCGGTCATTGCCAACGTCCGGCCCTCTTTTCCACGGCGTGGCTCAACAGCATGACGATGGCCACGACGATGATCATTGCGAATGCCAGCACCTGGGCAAAGCCCTGCTGGTTGGGGTCCAGTTCGTTGCGCATGGCACCTTGGATCATAAGCGGCACCAGAATCGAACGCTGGGAGAACAGGGCCGCGGCGGTCGCGTATGCGGAGAACGCGGAGGCGAACAGCAGCAGGAACGCGGAGATGAAGCGGGGTGCCAGAATCGGGCAGGCCACGCGCGTCCAGTACTGGAACGTGTTGCCACCGAGGGATTCGCATGCCTCGCGCCACTGTGGACGGATCGAATCGACCGCGGGCAGGAAGATGATGATCATCAGCGGAATCTGGAAGTAGCAGTAGATGGTCACCAGGCCCGGCAACGAACTGAGCCAGTTCGGGTTCACGGTGTAGCCGGTCAGTGTCTTGATAAGCATGGTGCCGATACCGTTGATGCCGATGGTGGCGATGAACGCGAACGCGAGCATCACGCCGCCGAACTGAGCAAGCACGGAGGAGATGGCGGAGACCATACGACGCAGCAGGCCGTTCGGCTTGGCACCAATGACCAGTGCGTAGGAAGCGAGCGCGCCCACCGCTGCGCCGATCAGAGAGGATGCTAAAGACACCAGAATCGAGGTGCCGAATGCGGCGATGGTGTTGGCCTCGAACATCTTATTGAAGTTCGCGAGCGTGAAGTTGCCGCTGCGATCCTGGAATGCACCGACAATCACGATGACGGTGGGTGCGAGCAGGAAGCAGGCGGTGTAGGCGAAGAACGGGAGCGTGGTGGCGAGCGTGCCCAGCTCCTGGCGGTGCTTGGCCATCGCCGAGGAGAGAGGAGAAGCGGGAGTAGCGGACGGACCCGCAGCCTTGGCGGCAGCAGGTCCGTTCGATGCAATGGGTGCGATTGCGGCGGTCATCGGTCTGTGCCTCAGTTGCCGATCGTCTTGTCCCAGTTGTTCTGGAGCCACTCGGTGATGCGGGTGGAGTCGTCGTTGGTGTAGGAGACCGGCTCGCCTTCGATGGTGATGGCGTCCTTCAGAGTGGCCTGGTCGACGGTGCCGTCTTCCTTCATGGAATCGAGCAGCACCGGGTTGGCGCCGCCCTTGAACCACAGGTTCTGGGCGTCGGCGGTGTACAGGTACTCCTCCCACAGGCGGGCGGCGGCCGGGTGCGGCGCGTCCTTGTTGATGGCCTGGTTGTAGTAGCTGACGACCTGGGCCTTCGGGAAGGTCTTGTACTTCCAGTTCACGCCCTTGTCCTTGAGCTCCTTCTTGTAGGAGGCCTGGTTGTAGGTCCAGTCGAAGACCACGCCGGTCTGGCCGGAGTCGATGGTGCCGTTGGTCACGTCGACGGTGGTCAGGTTGCCGGCTTCCTTGAGCTTCTTGAAGTAGTCAAGGCCGGGCTGCAGGTTGTTGATGTCGCCACCGGCGAGCTGGTTGGCCATCAGGTAGCCGTTGAAGGCGGCGCCAGCCTCGGCGGGCTTGCCGTTGAGGGCCACGGTGCCGGCGAACTTCGGGTCGAGCAGGTCGTCCAGGGAGCTGATGTCGCCGTACTTGTCGGCGTTCCAGCCCACGGACATGATGCCGGTGTAGTCGGCGTAGTAGGCGCCGTCGGCGTCCTTGGCGGTGTCCGGGATCTTGTCCCAGGCCTGCACCTTGTACGGGGCGAAGTAGTCGGTGGAGGTGGCGGCGATGGCCTGGCCGACATCGAAGACGTCGGGGGCGGCGTCGGTGCCCTTGTTGGTCTTGGCGGCGTCGAGCTCTTCCTTGGATGAGGCGTTCGGGTTGAGCTCGGTGACCTTGATCTCCGGGTACTTCTTCTTGAAGCTCTCGATGACCTCGCCGTAGTTGGACCAGTCGTGCGGAAGGGCGATGACGTTCAGCGCGCCCTCTTCCTTGGCGGCCTTCTCGAGGTCTTCCATGGTGCCGAAGTCGGCGAGGGAGGTGGCTTTGGCGGACTTTTCGTTCACGGTGACGGCCTTGCCGGTGCTTTCGCCGGTGCCATCGGAGGAGGCGTTGCTCGAGCCGCAGGCGGCCATCGAGAACGCGAGCACGGCGGCGAGGGAGCCGGCCGCGATCTTACGCAGGTTGTTCATAATGTTCCTTTTCTCAACATCATCCAGACGACAGTCTGGGGAGTCGGGCTTGGTATGCGCGGCATTCGCGCGGCCCGTGAATCCAAGAAAAGAAACTATGCGCCTAATCTGTCCTGACACTGGCGCGCAAGTGAATTGCGTTCGCCATTTGCTGTACGCCTGTTGAACTTAGGAAAACTTGGCATGAATTACTGACAGGTATGGGCGATGTGTCAATAGCGGAACCGGCCTGCGGCCGATTCCGCACCACACTTACCTCAGCACGCCCTCAATCAATCGCGTGATGAGTTCGGTGTAGCTCACTCCGGTGGCATCCCAAGCCTTGGGATACATGGAAATCGGCGTGAAGCCGGGCATGGTGTTGATTTCGTTGACCATCACCGTGCCATCAGGCGTCACGAAGGTGTCCACACGGCTCAAGCCGGCACCATCCACGGCCTTGAACGCGCGACGGGCCACGTCACGCACGTCCTCAAGCACGCTGACCGGCAGATTGGCAGGCACTTCCACGTGGCTGGCGGAGGCATCCATGTACTTGGAGTCGAAATCGTAGAACTGGTCGTCGTTCTGATGATCGAGCACGATTTCGCCGGGCCAGCTGGCCTCGGGCTCGTCACCGGCCTTCGGGCACAGCACGGCACATTCGATTTCGCGACCATCAATCCCCTGTTCGACGAGCACCTTCCAGTCGTGCTCGCCGGCGGTGGCGATGGCGGCGGCCAGACGATCCTGCTGGGTCTCGCGGTCATCGGCTTTCTCGACTTTGGTCACACCGAAGCTGGAGCCTGCGCGCGAAGGCTTGACAAACAGCGGATAAGTAAGACCGGCGTCCTCGATCTCGGCAAGCACATCGGCGGCGGTGAAGTTGCGCGCATCGACCGTCACACCGGGCGCGGTGGGAATGCCGGCGGCATCCAGTACCACCTTGGTGTAATGCTTATCCATGCAGGCGGCGGAAGCAAACACTCCGCACCCCACGTACGGCACACCCATCATTTCCAGCAGGCCTTGAACCGTACCATCCTCGCCATAGGGGCCGTGCAGCACCGGCAGTACCGCGTCCACATGGCCAAGGGAGGTCAGCACATGGTGCATTTCCGGGTCGGACATGCTGACGAAGCTGGTGCCGAAGCCGGAATCGGCGGAATTGATGTGGCTGGGCTCGCCGATGAAGAAACCGTCCTGTCCGCGAGAGGGGTCAAGCATCACCGGGCGCGATTCCGGGGTGATCTTTACGGTCGGCAGCTCGCCGCCGTCCAAGTTCCAGCCACGCGGATCTTCGCCATTGATGATCCACTTGCCGTCCTTGGTGATGCCGACCGGAATCGGCTCGAACCGTTCAGTGTCCATGGCCCCCAGCACACCGGCAGTGGAGATGCAGGAAATCGAATGCTCGTCTGCACGCCCACCATAGAGCACCACAACACGCTTCTTGGCCATAACCATCCTTTTGTTGAAACTACAACCGTTTTCAAGCCTATGCTTTGCACCGCCAACCGGACCGAACCGCGCTCGGAACGCCGCGCACAAGAGACGCACACCAGTCTACTCGTGCACGTCAACGACGTATACGCCACGCGACTTTGCACGTACAACGTATACGCCACGTATACGTCGCTTCTCTCGTTATTCGCCGGTAACCTCGTGACCGAACAGTCCGGCAAGCATCTCCGAGCAGGAAATGCCTTCGTTCAGCACGCGGCTCATCTGATACGCCAACGGGGTCGGCACATCAAGCTGATCGCCAAGAGCCACCACCGCATCCGTGGTGGGCACGCCTTCGGCCACACCGTTGCTGACCTTGGTGGCCTCTTCGACCGTCAATCCCTTGCCGAGATTCGCGCCGAACGTATAGTTACGAGACAGCGAAGAGCCACAGGTGGCGATGAGATCGCCCACACCGGCCAAGCCGAAGAAGGTCTTGGGATCGGCGCCAGCGGCTACGCCCAGCGCGGTCAGTTCGGCCAGTCCACGAGTTTCGATCATGGCTGCGGTGTTCTCACCGTAGCCGGCACCACGGGCCATGCCCACGGCCAGCGCGGTCACGTTCTTCAGGCTGCCGCACATTTCCAGGCCGATGACGTCGGTGGTCACGAACGGCTTGAAATAGGAGGTGGTGCATGCCTCGGCCACCTTCGTGGCATTATCGAGGTTCGTGCAAGCCACCACGGTGGCGGCGGGATGACGATCGGCGATTTCCTTGGACAGGTTCGGTCCGGAAATGGCGGCGAACCGGTCGGCCGGCAAGTCAAGGGATTCGCGGACGACTTCGTCCATACGCTTGTTGGTGCCACGCTCGATGCCCTTCATCAGGCTGACGACGATGGCGTGATCGGGAATCAGTCCCTTGAATTCGACGAGTGCCACTCGCGCGAACTGCGCGGCGATGGCCACGACTACGATGTCCGCGTTCTTGACGGCTTCGGCGCGATCCCCAGTGGCGGTCATGTTGTCCGGCAACTTTTCGACGGACGGCAGGCGCACGGCGTTGTGGTGGTGATCGCGAATGCCCTCGACAATCTGCTGCTCCTTGGCCCACATGGTCACCGTGTTGCCTGCGTCCGCCAGCACTTGGCCGAAAGCAGTACCCCATGCTCCTGCACCGAGAACCGTTATATTTTTACCCATATCAAATTCCTACCTTCGCTTGTCGCGCAACTTCATCGGCACAATCTTGTGCCATGCTACTCGCCTAGGCTCCCCGTACGGGAACCGGTGCGGCTACTTCTCAGCCGGGAACGGGCCGCCGGCTTCAGGCCAAGGCTTACGACTCATACTGCGGTAGTCCCAGTAGCCTTCAGCGGGGAACTGCTCGCCACGAATTTCCTCCAGTACTGTGTTCATGCGTTTGAGCACGCGCCACATCAGCTCGTTCACGGCCTCGGCAGGCGGCTCTTCACCCCATGAGTCCATGTCGGCAAGCAGATCGGAGTAATCGAGCGCATGGTCATAGCACATCACCACGTTTTTGCGCGGCCATGGCCACCAGTGGTTGATGGAGGCGGCACCCCACGTCACCGCCGGGTACAGCGGCACCTGATGCCCCAGTCTGCGCGAGGATTCAAGGGCGATATATCCCACGCCCTCCTTAATGCTCATCACCCACTTTTTCGGGTCGCGGGTCACGGTGCCTTCCGGCCAGACCGTCAGCGGGCGGCCGGACGTCAGAATATCAATCGAGGTCTCTTCGATCTGCTTGGCCTTGCCCGAATGACGCTGCACCGGCTGCATGCCGACCAACTGGAACCACTTGCCGATCAATGGCCACTTCGCCATCTCGGCCTTGGCCATGTAACGGGGGCGGCGGCCCATGTGGAACAGGCTCATCATTGGCACGAACACATCAAACATGGTGACATGACTGGCGGCGGTGATGAACGGTCCGGTTTCCGGCACCTGTTCCAAGCCCCAGGCCTTGGTCTTGCAGCTGGCGCGGAACACAATGGACACCCCTCCCAGCAGTCGTTTGGTGGCCTTGGGATTCTGGGCGTTGATTTCCGGCTGATTGGGCGTGCGGGGGCCGGTCGGGTAATACTGTGTCGAGTCCACAAGCGTGTGGCGGGCGGCCAGACGCTTGACCTGCTCATCACTCAGCGGGCTTACGGCCGAACGCGGCGACGGTTTTCCTTTGGATGCCATGGTCTCTATTGTGGCACGGACCACCGCCCAACGATTCCAGCGCAACGTTCCCGGGAACGTGCCGCGGAACCACACCTCGCACCCCCGCCCAGCGAAACATTCCCCGGAATGCGTCGCACAATACGCGGCGGCCCGTCTGCACACACCATGCGCGCAGACGGGCCGCCGGGAAAACGTTCGAATCACTCCACCGCGATGGCGTCAATCTCCACGAGCGCGCCCTTGGGAATCATGTTGTTGCCAAAGGCCACGCGGGCGGGCTTGACGGAGCCGATGAACACCTCAGCGTAACGTGCGTCCACTTCCTTGAAGTCCTCGACGTTCTTCAGGTAGATGGTGGCGCGGCACACATGCTCAATGCCGGTACCGGCAGTGTCGAGAATGTGCTTAATATTCTTCAGCGCCTGTGCAGCCTGCTCTCCAGCGGTCTCGCCCGCCAGTTCGCCGGTGGCCGGATCAATGCCCAGCTGGCCGGATACGAACACGAAGCCATTGGCCTTCACCGCCTGGCTGTATGCGCCCAGCGCGGCCGGCGCCTCGGAAGTGGCTACGGCTTCCATCTTTTCGCTCATATTGTGCTCCTTCTCATCTTGGGGGCGCCCACCTGCTGCGGCCGGCGCCGGTACACATCACCACCGGCTACGACCAATCGCACGATCAGCAACGATTGGCAATGCCGATTACGTAGCAGTCTACTGAGCAAAGTCGCGTTTAGCGCGCATGATGCCCGGCATACGGCCATCAACAGACTATTCCTTGCTATTCCAGACGATTCCAGACGATTCCAGACGATTCGGCTACCGTTCTCGCCAAACCGGACGGTTTTTCCACGACCCAAGCGAGCCGGCATCACCGGCCTTGCCATTGCCGACACCAGCACCAGCCTTGCACGCGCCGAATATGCAAAAGGCTTCCGGCGGTTAGCCGAAAGCCATGCTGGTGGGCTTGATGGGGATCGAACCCACGACCTTCTGTTCCGGAGACAGACGCTCTATCCACTGAGCTACAAACCCGAGCAACTTCTTTACTGTACACCACATCACGTTGCATGCGGCACATACGTCGCCAAAATAACGAGAAAATCGCCATTATCGGCTCTACAATGGGGTTATGTCGGAACCTACAGATGACTTCGAATACGAACGCCGCTTCTTCTGCCGCGAACTGCCGGCGGAATACGACGACGGCGACGCCCCGACCCTCATCATTCAGAGCTACTACGTGCATGCCGACAATTACGCCTTGCGCGTGCGGCTGGTCTCGCGCAAGGTTCACGTCGACATGACGCCCGGCGTAAATCCGGTGGCCGTGCTGGACGAATACCGCGACCGGTTCTCGGAAGCATATGTCACCGTCAAAGGTCCGTCCGTGGGCGGCACGCGCTACGAAGTCGAGCGCGAAATCGATACGCGTATCGCGGCCGAACTCATCAAGCGCGGCGGCTCGGTAATCATCAAGAACCGGTATTCCGTGTGGATTGCGGAAGACGGCTGGAGCGTGGATGTGTTCGGCGGGCCGAATGCGCCGCTCATCGTAGCCGAGGCCGAACGATCCGGGCCGGTTACCAATCTGACGATTCCGAAATTCTGCATCACCGAAATCACCGATCAGGCGCGATTCAATAACGATGGTCTCGCCAACCGTCCGTTCTGTAAGTGGGCGGATGATTTCGAGGAGGAGCTGGCGCTGGAGGGGCCAAGGTTCCAGCAGTATTTCGGGAAGAATCGGATGGTTTAGGGGGGGGGAGCAATCGAGTACGCTCGTGAGCTCCCCTCAGTCATCTACGACGACAGCCCCTCTCAAAGAGGGGAGCCAAAACCACTTAGTACATGAGGGTGGCTAGGCGACGACGGGCGCGGGTCAGACGCGGGTCGGTGGGTTCGGGGATGGCGAAGTATTCGAGCAGACGCTTGCGAACCTGCTCGATATCGGCCTTGTGCCCGGCGGCCAAAAAGTCCAGCAAACGGTCGAAAGCGTCTTGAATCTGGCCACCGATCATGTCGATATCAGCCACAGCCAACTGCGCTTCCACATCGTCCGGCGCTGCGGCGGCAGCGGCACGCACGTCACGTACATCAGCGGACCCGGAGCGGGCCAGCAACAGCGCCTTCGCACGTTCGCGGGCGGCCAGTGCATCGGACGGGTCGGATTCGAGCACGCGCTCGTATTCGGCGGCGGCACCGGCGTAATCGCCCTCCTCGGCCAAACGATGGGCTTCGGCATGCTCCGGCGGCACCTGCTCAGCACCCACGCCGGCACCGGTGGCACCAGCGCTCTTGGCGGCATCGGAATCAGGATCACCCGAGTACGGCGCGGTACCGTTCACACCAGACTGCGCGGCGGCCTGAATGATCTTCGGAATCACCTCGTCGGTAAGTTGCTTGAGCTCGTCGTCACCCGGAAGGCCCTGCAACAGTGGCATCGGACGGCCGGCAATCAACGCGAACAGTGCGGGCGCGCCCTGCACCTGCAACGCTTGGGCAATCGAAGGATTGGACGAGATATCGATACGGGAGAGCTGAATCTGGCCGTTCAGGGCGTTCACCGCGTCGCCCAACGCACGGGCCATCGGGAACAGGCGGTCATCGGTCGGTATCCACAGGAGCAGCAGGATCGGGAAGGTCGCAGAAGTCTGCACCATTGCCTGGAAGGTGTTTTCGGTGGTGTCGATCACGTACCCACCAGCGGCAGGAGCGCCACCCGCCTGGCCGGGCTTGGCCTTGACCTGATGCTTCAGCGCCTCCAAATCGACGGCGCCCGCCAATGAGACTCCCGGATTGAACTGCTGCTCTGCCATAATGCCTCCCGATTCCACGCGATTCGCGTACAACAACAATCACATTTGCTGACATTGATTGTAATGCCGATTCCCACCACGTAGGGATTCTTCCACTACGCGGTGAAATTCCCACCACGTAGCAAAACGCCCACCACGATGTGACTCAAAACGGCACCATTGTGCGAAAGGTAAAACTTACCGACATCGTGGTGGATGAATCATATCGTGGTGGGGCGTTAACCGCGCGGTGGGCGGCGGCAACAACTACAGCGCTTCGACCTTTACCGGCTGACGGTCGGCGCCCACGGCGGTGATTTGCTCACCGGAGCTTGCCAACGGAATGTACAAGGCCACCACGTTCACATACGTGACCTTCATGGTGCTGGTGTACTTGTCGCTATTGAACAGCGCCTTCTCGTCGTCGGAAGCCGGCTGCGATTCGCGGCCATCCCCTGCCTTGCGAGTCCATTCGCCGTTAATACGGCCAACCACCAGATCACCGGCACCGTCTGCAGCACGCATCACCCACATCTGTTCAGGCACAGCGGTGAATTTTTGCTCCTGCGTACCGTTGTTGCGTTGCATACCTTCCTGCACCTTGGCCGTGGTATTGGCCAGTTCCTGGCGCAGCAAATCGTCTGCGAACTTGGAAGCGTATTGGCTCTTGGAGCCGTTCTGCAGCACATCGGCGTATTGGGCCAAGGCATCGGCGGGAGCGGCCACCAGCTTCTCATCCTTTGCGGTGCCCATCTGCGAGCCAATAGTCGGAATCTCGAACTTCGGCAGCTTGGCGCCCTCAAACAGTCGAGCCATAGCCATCAGCTTGTAATTCTGCTGGGCGGATTCCTGATCGAAGACCAGCAAACGCTTGGACTGCTGATCTTCGGTGGTGGTCGTGATGGTGAACACCGAGCGAGGCCATCCGTCGTCCGTAGGAATCACCGTCTGGGCGATGTCCTTGGGAATGGTCGCATATTCGGACATACCGCCGCCACGCTGATTGATCGTGGTCTGGCTGATGCGAATGTCCAGCTGGGGCCCGCCCATAACGGTCGCATACCCATCGGGATTCTTGGCCTGATCGGCTTCATCGATCGTCTTGAGAATCTTCAGACGAATCTTCTTCTCCTGCGCCTCGGTCAAATCCGGCGCAACCTTGGTGGAGGTATCAGCAGCCGGCGTCGGCAGTTGGCCTTCACAGGCGGTCAACGGCACGACCAACGCCATGCAGGCGAGGGCGGACACACACAGTTTGTTCCATCGCTTGTTCATCAGCTTTCCTCCTGTCCGTCATCGGCCGAGTCGTCTCCGGTATTGACCTCTTGGGCCAAGCGGGAGAAGTAGGCCTGCAGTTCGTCAGGGGTGATTACCGAAGTCGATTCGTTATCGCCGGCGCTGAGGCCGGGCTCAGCGCCGCTTTCGGCACCGGTCTGCTGGTCGGCGACCAGGTTACGCGAACTTGGGTCGATGATAACCGGTGTTTCGGTGGCTTCAGATTGCGAGGATTGCGAGGACGCACGGCCCGAACGCCGATGTGTAGCGTGACGGCGACGATTACGTCGACTTGCACCATCCGGCTTCCCGGACACTGCGATGCTGGCGGGTGCCTCTTCCTCGATTACGGCGCTTGCCATGCCTTCCACCATGCGCTTGCGGCGCTTATGCGGCGGCATGGCGAACACGGAGGCGCACAGTACGGCCAGCACGGCCAGCAATCCGCCGGACAGATAGAACGGCATCGCAAAGTCCGGCACTTCGGAGCGCACCCAGTGCAGCTGCACCTTGGCGTTGGTGACATTTTCGCCCAAATCCACAATGGCTACCGTCGAGGCGCCGGTCTTCTTGCTCTTCAGCGAAACGGACCCAGTGCCGCATTTCACGGCAGTCCACATATCGGAATCCTTGAACGACACCGCGTCATCGGCACTGGTAGGCGCTCCCTGACTCGTGCTGCTTCCCTTCTGGGTGCTCAGCTCGCTCCATGATGCCAATCCGGTGATGCGGGTATAGGACTTCTCGGGCGCGACCCATCCGGCAACATCCTTGGACGAACCCAACGCCACGCACGCCTCGTCCTGAGAGGATCCCGAGTCCACGGTTATCGTGGCATTCTGATCCAACAAGGTCAGCACATTCGGATCAGTGACGACATACCGGGAGCCGCTCATGGTTGCGGAAGCGGTGATTTCAGTGGAGGGCTTCCACATCGTGGCATTCATGTACCCCAACAACACAGCCGCCACGGCCAATAGTCCGAAGATAGGCGTCACCACTCCACGCATGATTTTGGCATGACGGGATGGACGCTTGGCGCCCTTATCCGGTCTTGTAGTCTGTTCTTCAGCACTCATAACTCAACCATTCTACAATCTTCACCTGTTTATTACCTAGGAGCGCAGAAAATCAAGGTTTACCAGTAGGGTGATGTGTCATGCGTAAGTCTGTTAAGTCTATGTTATCTCCCCTCGGCAAGGCCGTTGCCCTTGCCTGCTCGCTGGCGATGTGCGTGTCGCTGGCTGCCTGCTCCAGTTCGAGCTCGGACTCGAAATCCTCTTCTTCCGATTCCTCTTCATCTTCCGACTCTTCTGACAAGAAGGGCCAAATTGCCGGCGTGACCGCCAAGGGCAAGCTCGGCGAGAAGCCGACCATCTCCTTTAATACGCCGATGACCGTGTCCGACGGCTCTTATGTGGTGCTGCAGAAGGGCGATGGCGACGTGATCGAGGAGGGCGACCGCGTCTGCGCCCAAGGCATCGCGCTCAACGTTAAAGACGGAACCGAGCTCATGGACACCTGGACCAAGAACACGCCGGATTGCTCGCTGAAGGTGGATTCCAAGACCCTCTCCTCGACCTACTACAACCAGATCAAGGGTGCCAAGATCAACACCACGATTGGCTTTGGCGTCAACGCTCAGGATTCGTCCGGGTACTCTTACATTCTGGCGATGACGTTTGTGTCCAAGTCCAAGGACTTGGAGAAGGCCACTGGCGAGGAAGTCAAGGATGTGCCGGCCAATCTGCCGAAGGTGACGCGAGCCAAAAACGGCGAGCCGTCCATCGACATGAACGGTCAGGGTTCGGTTGATTCGCTGATCTCGCAGACGCTGATCAAGGGTAACGGCGCCAAGCTGACCGACAAGAACACCGTGGTGGTCAAGTACACCGGTTGGCTTACGAATGGCAAGCAGTTCGATTCGTCCTGGGATCGCGATTCCACAATCGACGCCGATCTGTTCAGCGATTCCAGCGGCCAGCATCAGGTTATCGAGGGCTGGCAGAAGGGTCTGGTCGGCCAGACCGTCGGCTCTCAGGTTCTGCTGGTGATTCCGCCGGATCAGGCCTATGGAGATAAGGAGCAAGGTCCGATTCCCGCCAACTCCACGTTGGTCTTCGTAATCGATATTCTCGCCGCGTACTAAAAGATATAGCAGGGGCTCCCTCTGATGAGGGAGCCCCTGCTATATCTAGAACAGCCTGAGACTGTCGTCCTCGGTGCCTTTCATATCGTCGTAATCGAGGATGAGGCAGGTGAAGCCGCGGTCTTTGGCCAAGACCTGGGCTTGCGGCGTGATGGTTTGTGCGGCGAAGATGCCGTGCACCGGGGCCAGCAGCGGATCTCGATTGAGCAGTTCGCAGTAGCGAGTCAGCTGCTCGACGCCATCAATGCCGCCGTGACGTTTGATTTCCACAGCCACATGCTCGCCCTCGGCATTCACGGCCATAATATCCACTGGGCCAATGGCGGTCGGGTATTCGCGACGCACCAGCTTGGCTCCCTTGCCGATACGCTCGATTTGCTCGGCCAGATAGCGCTGCAGATGGTCTTCCACGCCATCCTTGATGAGACCCGGATCTTCGCCCAGATCATAGGTTTGGTCGGAATAGATATGCTGCAGCGTCACTTCAAGAATGTCCGAACCCTTGTCGGCGCTGACACGTAGCACCTTTTCCGGCTCACCAGCGGCGACACTTTCCGGGGAATGCGTCGCAGAATCACCATCCACAGCCCCACCAGCGACACTTTCCCGGGAATTTTGCGCGGATTTGGCGGCTGGGTCGATCTCACGAATCGTGCAGGGCGCGGTCATCCAGTTCAGCGGCTTGTAGGAGCCCAATTCGGAGAAAATCAACAGGCTGGAATCGGCCTTGATCAGCAACACGCGCTTGGCCAGGGGCAGTGAGGCGTTGAGGCGGCCCGAATACTCGGCCGAACAGTCGGCAACAATAACTCGCATAGGCCACCACTGTAGCGCAACACATGGCATACATAGCAAAAGGGGCTCTCTGAAAAAACCAGAGAGCCCCTTAAGGAGTTGGTTCAGATCACTCGGCGGTGCCGGAGTACTGGACGTCGTGGCCGCGCTCGACCGCCACGGTGAGTTTGTTCGAGTCGAAGGAAATGAATCCGTCGGTCACCTCGAACATGTGGCGATCGCCATCGGGCTCAACCACGGTGAGCGTACCCTGCTTGATCACCGTGAGCACAGGCTCATGGTCGGGCAGGATGCCCATGCCGCCCTCAGAGGCGGGAATGGTCACGCTCGTCGCCTCGCCGTGCCACACAGGGTGGTCAGCGGCGACGATGTTGACCTTCATCGTGGTTTTTTCCGCAGCCATCACGCACCCAGTTCCTTCTGCATGTTGTGCCACTTCTCTTCGAGGTCGTCGATGCCGCCGATGCCGGAGAACGCCTGCTCCGGGACGTCGTCGTACACGCCGTCGCAGATGCGGGTGAAGGCTTCGATGGTCTCGTCGGCCGGCACGTAGGAGCCGGGGCGACCGGTGAACTTCTCAGCCACATAGAAGTTCTGGCCGAGGAACTGCTCGATCTTACGAGCACGGTTCACGGTGGTCTTGTCCTCTTCGCCGAGCTCGTCGATACCGATCAGGGCGATGATGTCCTGCAGCTCCTTGTTACGCTGCAGAATCGCCTTGACGCGGTTGGCGCAGTCGTAGTGAGCCTGGCCCACGTAACGCGGATCGAGGATTCGCGAGGTGGAGCTCAGCGGGTCCACAGCCGGGTAGATACCCTTGGAGGCAATGTCACGAGAAAGCTCGGTGGTTGCATCCAAGTGGGCGAAGGTCGTGGCCGGGGCCGGGTCGGTGTAATCATCGGCCGGCACGTAAATGGCCTGCAACGAGGTGATCGAGTGACCACGGGTCGAGGTGATGCGCTCCTGGAGGGAACCCATCTCATCGGCCAGGTTCGGCTGGTAACCCACGGCGGAAGGCATACGACCCAGCAGGGTGGACACCTCGGAACCGGCCTGGGTGAAGCGGAAGATGTTGTCGATGAACAGCAGCACGTCCTG
>OGCQ01000057.1_pt1 | contig 205003 bp, 172 predicted proteins | sample 1570161 | NCBI WGS metagenome assembly OGCQ01 (sample SAMEA4384402, study PRJEB24528) | human gut metagenome
CATAGCCGAACATCTCCGACAGGGGAACCTTGGCTTTCACCACGCGGGCGGTGCCCTTCGACTCCATGCCGGTAATCTGGCCGCGACGCTTGTTCAGGTCGCCGATAATGTCGCCCATGTTCTCCTCGGGGGTAACGACCTCCACGGACATCACGGGTTCCAGAATCACCGAACCTGCCTTGGGAGCGGCAGCACGGTAACCGTTGCGGGCAGCGATCTCGAACGACAGCTGGTCGGAGTCCACCGGGTGGAACGAACCGTCGAGCAGCGTGATCTTCATCGAGTCCATCGGGTAACCGGCAAGAGCACCGTTGGCCATAGCCGACTCGAAGCCCTTCTGAACCGAAGGAATGAACTCCTTGGGAATGTTACCGCCCTTCACCTGATCGACGAACGTAAGGCCCATCTTGCCCTCGTCGGCAGGACCGATTTCGAAGATGATGTCGGCAAACTTACCGCGACCACCAGTCTGCTTCTTGAAGACCTCGCGGTGCTGAACCGTCTTGGTGAGCGACTCCTTGTAGTTCACCTGCGGGGCACCCTGGTTGATCTCCACACCGAACTCGCGGCGCAGACGGTCTACGATGATGTCGAGGTGAAGCTCACCCATACCGCTGATGACCGTCTGACCCGAATCCTCGTCGGTGTGAACCGTAAAGGTGGGGTCCTCCTCAGCCAGCTTGCCCAGGGCGATGCCGAGCTTGTCGAGGTCCTTCTGGGTCTTGGGCTCTACGGCCAAACCGATCACCGGCTCGGGGAAGGTCATCTGCTCCAGAACGATAGGTGCGTTCTCGGCGCAGAGCGTGTCTCCCGTGCGGATCTCCTTGAAACCTACGGCTGCGCAGATGTCTCCGGCGCCGACGGTCTCCATCGGGTTCTGCTTGTTGGCGTGCATCTGGTAGATACGGCTGATACGCTCGCGTTTGCCGCTGCGCGTATCCAGGACATAGGAACCTGCATCGAGCTTACCCGAGTAGACGCGCACGAAAGCCAGACGGCCTACGAACGGGTCGGTAGCGATCTTGAACGCCAGACCGCAGAAAGGATCGCTCTCCGTAGCGTTGCGGGTCTCTTCCTGCTCGGTCTTGGGGTTGATACCCGTAATTGCGGGCAGGTCCAGCGGCGAGGGGAGGAAAGCCATCACGTAGTCGAGCAATTTCTGCACGCCCTTGTTGTGGAACGACGAACCGCAGAGCATCGGCACGACCTGCATCGAGATCGTAGCCTTGCGGATCGCCTCGAGCAGCTCCTCAGCGGTGATCGAATCGGGATCCTCGAAGAACTTCTCCATCAGCGCATCGTCGGTCGAAGCCACCTCCTCGATGAGTTTGGCGCGCCACTCGGCGGCCTCAGCCTTCATCGACTCGGGAATCTCCTTCAGCTCGAAGTTATCGCGGACGGTCTTGTCGTCGTAGTAATAGATAGCATTATTATATATAAGGTCTACCAGACCTTCGAACTTGTCCTCAGCGCCGATAGGCAGAACGACCGGAAGGGCCGTAGCACCGAAGTGCTCTTTGATCTGCGCGCACACCGACAGGAAGTCGGCGCCCGTGCGGTCCATCTTGTTGACGTAACCGATGCGGGGAACGTTGTACTTGTCGGCCTGACGCCATACCGTCTCCGACTGAGGCTCGACGCCGCCCACGGCGCAGAACGTAGCGACAGCACCGTCCAGCACGCGCAGCGAACGCTCCACCTCGACCGTGAAGTCGACGTGTCCCGGGGTATCGATCAGGTTGATCTGGTACTGATTGCCCTTGTAGTTCCAGAATGCGGTCGTAGCGGCCGAGGTGATCGTGATACCGCGCTCCTGCTCCTGAACCATCCAGTCCATGGTAGCTGCTCCTTCGTGCGTTTCACCGATCTTGTGGGTCTTACCCGTGTAGAAAAGGATTCGCTCGGATGTGGTGGTCTTACCGGCGTCGATGTGAGCCATGATGCCGATGTTACGAGTATATTTTAAATCTCTGGTTGCCATCTGTCAATCCTCTCTTTTTAGAATCTAAAGTGTGCGAATGCCTTGTTGGCCTCAGCCATGCGGTGCATCTCCTCCTTACGTTTGAAGGCGGCACCCTGCTGGTTGAAGGCATCCAGTATCTCAGCTGAAAGCTTGTCTGCCATCGTCTTGCCGGCGCGCTTGCGGGAATAGAGGACAAGGTTTTTCATGGAAATAGAAATCTTGCGCTCCGGACGAACCTCCATAGGAACCTGGAACGTCGCACCGCCGATACGCTTCGATTTCACTTCGACTTGGGGTGTGATGTTCTCCAAGGCCTGTTTCCAGACTTCCAGGGGAGATTTATCAGCATCCTTCATCTTCTTGCCGACGATATCCAACGCATCGTAGAAAATCGTGTAGGCAATACTCTTCTTACCATCCAGCATAAGGTTGTTCACGAAACGGGTCACAGCCACGTCTCCGAACTTCGGATCCGGAAGTAGAATTCGCTTTTTTGGCTTAGCTTTTCTCATTGCTATTTAAAAATGATCTGTTAAAAAATTCTTCTGACTACTTGCCTGCCTTGGGGCGTTTTGCACCGTACTTCGAACGACGCTGACGACGTCCGTCGACGCCTGCCGAGTCGAGCGCACCGCGCACCAGGTGATAACGTACACCGGGGAGGTCCTTCACACGACCGCCGCGGACGAGCACGATGGAGTGCTCCTGCAAGTTGTGGCCTTCTCCGGGGATGTAGGCGTTGACCTCCTTGCCGTTGGTCAATCTCACACGTGCTACCTTACGCATAGCCGAGTTCGGCTTCTTCGGGGTCGTGGTGTACACACGCGTACATACGCCCCGGCGCTGCGGACACGCGGCCAGTGCGGGAGACTTCGACTTGTCATCCATCTTCACACGGCCGTTTCTCACTAACTGTTGAATAGTTGGCATTGCTTAAACTGTCCTTTAATTGTTAAAAAATCTATCTCCATTGTCCAAAATGGACTGCAAAGGTACGCATTTTTTCGGAAATACAATATATAGGAGCATCTTTTTTCGCCATTTTACAGGAATTTACGCCATTTGCTATTCTTTTTACCTATGGAATTTTCAGCAATAAATCATTTTGCTTATACATAATTCATCAACCGGTTTATCTTCAACGTCATACACCACCGCCAACCGCCGCCCGCCGCGGCACGGACTTTGCCTTCCAAGCGGGGTACGAACCACCGGAGCGCCGAATGCCCCGGCGCCGAACATCCCGTACCGCAAACACCATGAAACGACTATTACACAACCTTTTTCTGCCGCTCTTCGCAGTAACCCTCTGCTCGGGAGCGTGCAGCGACGACGACAACGACAGGCAGCCGAAGCCCTCGGGCTACGACATCTACACGGCAGGTTACAAAACCCCGTCCGGAAAATCCGTGGCGACAGTCTGGAAAAACGGGCAGGAACTCTACGCCCTGACCGACGGCACGAACAACGCCTGGGCCTACTCCGTCTCGGTCGACAACGGCACGGTCTACACCGCGGGCTACGAACAGCAGGGCGACGCGATCGTCGGCAAAATCTGGGTGAACGGCGCACTGAAATACACCGTTGCGCCGGCTTCGGGCAGCGCCTACCTCTACTCGGTCTCGGCCGCGAACGGCAGCCTCTATGTCGCCGGCAGCGAGGACACGGGCGGCGCCCTGACGGCCAAAATCTGGAAGGACGGCGCGGAGGCTTACGCCTACTCGGTGAGCCCCGCCGTATCGCAGGCCCGGGCCGTAACCGTCTCGGGAAGCGACGTATATTCCGCAGGCAGCCTCCAAAGCGGTCTCGAAAAGCAGCTCGCCGTGGTCTGGAAGAACGACAAGGCGCATTTCACGCTCACCGACGGACAGACCGACGCCGGAGCCATCGCCCTCTGCGCCGACGGCCGCACGCTCTACACGGCAGGCTATGTGGGCACGCAGGCCGTCGTCTGGAAAGACGCAGACCTGCTCTACACGCTGACCGACGGCTCCTCCTCGGCCGAGGCCACCGCCGTCTGCCGCTCCGGGAGCGCGCTCTACGCCGCGGGCTACCAGGTCGACGGCTTCGAGAACGAGGGCGTCGTCTGGAAAAACGGACGGGAACTTTACGACCTTTCGGACGGCTCGGCCCAGGGGTCGCTGCCCTACGCCATAGCCGTCTACGGCGACGACGTTTTCAGCGCCGGAACCCTCTTCGGAACGTCCCGCACGGCCGTCGTGTGGCACGGCGAGGAGATACTCCACACGCTCACCGACGGCACGGGCCACGGCGAAGTCTATTCGATGAGCGTCGTGCCGCTCTACAAGTAACCGGCTTCCGCACACAGTCCAATGACGGGACGCGCCTTTCGGGGCGTGTTCCGTTTTTTATGCCCTCAAAAACAGAAAGCATGACAAATCGGAAAACTTTTGTTATTTTTGCAGACCCGGCCAAGAACCGGGATTGAGAAGCGAAAATACAAAACGTTCAAAGATATGGAGTACAATTTCAAGGAGATCGAGGCCAAATGGCAAAGCCGCTGGCGGGCGGACAAGACCTACAAGGTGGAGGCCGACCCCGCGCGGCCCAAATTCTATGTGCTGGACATGTTCCCCTATCCGTCGGGAGCGGGCCTGCACGTCGGACACCCCCTGGGCTATATCGCCTCGGACATCTACTCGCGCTACAAGCGGCTGAAAGGCTTCAACGTCCTGCACCCGATGGGATACGACGCATTCGGCCTGCCCGCCGAGCAGTATGCCATCCAGACGGGCCAGCACCCGGCCGTCACCACCGAGCAGAATATCGCCCGCTACCGCGAGCAGCTCGACAAGATCGGCTTCTCGTTCGACTGGGACCGCGAGGTGCGCACGTGCGACCCCGGCTACTACAAGTGGACGCAGTGGGCGTTCCTCGAAATGTTCTCCCATTGGTACGACCGTTCGAAGCAGCAGGCGCGCCCCGTCGCGGAGCTCGTCGCAGCGTTCGAGAAGAGCGGCACCGAGGGCGTCGATGCGGCCTGCACGACCGAGATGCACTTCACGGCCGCCGAATGGAAGGCCAAAAGCGAACCCGAAAAGGAGCAGATTCTCCAGAACTACCGGCTGGCGTTCCGCGCCGACACGATGGTCAACTGGTGTCCGAAGCTGGGGACCGTGCTGGCCAACGACGAAGTACACGACGGACTTTCGGTCCGCGGCGGCTATCCGGTCGAGCAGAAACGCATGAAACAATGGCTCCTGCGCGTGACCGCCTACGCCCAGCGCATGCTCGACGGACTGGACAAGCTCGAGTGGAGCGACTCGCTCAAAGAGATCCAGCGCAACTGGATCGGCCGCTCCGAAGGCGCCCAGGTCTTCTTCGACATTCAGGACTCGGCGAAGAAACTCGAGATTTTCACCACCCGCCCCGACACGATTTTCGGCGTGACGTTCATGGTCATCGCCCCCGAACACGAGTGGGTCGGCGAGCTGACGACGCCCGAGAACAAAGCCGCCGTGGAGGATTACATCTGCCAGACCAAGAAGCGCTCGGAACGCGACCGCATTGCCGACACGAAGCGCGTAAGCGGCGCATTCACAGGGTCGTATGCGATCAATCCCTTCACGAAAAAAGCCATTCCGATCTATATCTCCGACTACGTGCTGGCAGGCTACGGAACGGGCGCCATCATGGCCGTTCCGGCGCACGACTCGCGCGACTGGGCCTTCGCCCGCCACTTCGGGCTGGAGATCGTTCCGGTGGTCGAGGGCGGCGACATCGAGAAAGAGTCTTACGACGCCAAATCGGGCAAAGTAATCAACTCGGATTTCCTCGACGGGATGGATGTAAAGGAGGCGATTCAGGTGATGTTCGCCGAAGTCGAGAAGCGCGGACTGGGCAAGAAGCTCGTCAACTACCGTTTGCGCGACGCCATCTTCTCGCGCCAGCGCTACTGGGGCGAGCCGTTTCCGATCTACTACAAGGACGACACGGCCTACCCGCTTCCGGAAGACAAACTGCCGCTGGAGCTGCCGCCCATCGAGAATTTCGGTCCCACGGAGCAGGGCGAGCCGCCGCTGGCCCGCGTGAAAGGCTGGGCGACGCCCGAAGGCTATCCCTACGAATACTCGACGATGCCCGGATTCGCCGGCTCGTCAGCCTACTACCTCCGCTACATGGACCCGCACAACGACCAGGCGCTCGTGAGCCGCGAGGCCGACGAGTACTGGCGCAGCGTGGACCTCTACGTGGGCGGCATTGAGCACGCCACGGGACACCTGATGTACTCGCGTTTCTGGAACATGTTCCTCTACGACCTGGGAGCCGTGTGCGAGGAGGAGCCCTTCAGGAAGCTCGTCAACCAGGGCATGATCCAGGGACGCTCGAACTTCGTCTACCGCATCGTGGGGACCAACAAGTTCGTGTCGCTGGGCCTCAAAGAGCAGTACGACACGCAGGCGCTCTACGTCGACGTGAACATCGTCCGCAACGACATCCTCGACCTCGACGCCTTCCGTGCGTGGATGCCCGAGTACAACGACGCGGAGTTCATCCTCGAAGACGGCAAATACGTCTGCGGCTGGGCCATCGAGAAGATGTCCAAGTCGTTCTACAACGTCGTGAACCCCGACTACATCGTCGACAACTACGGCGCCGACACGCTGCGCATGTACGAAATGTTCCTCGGTCCGCTGGAGCAGTCGAAACCCTGGGACACGAACGGTATCGACGGTGTGCACAAGTTCCTGCGCCGTTTCTGGCGGCTCTTCTTCGACCGCGACGGACAACTGTGCGTCACCGACGAGAAGGCGACCGAAAAAGAGCTCCGCACGCTGCACAAGACCATTAAGAAGGTTTCGGAGGATATCGAGAACTTCTCGTTCAACACCTCCGTCGCGGCCTTCATGATCTGCCTCAACGAGCTGGGCGAGTGTTCGAAGCGCGAAGTGCTCGAACCGCTGACCGTGTTGCTCGCCCCCTTCGCCCCGCACATCGCCGAGGAGCTGTGGGCCGCGCTCGGACACACCGAATCGGTCTGCACGGCCGCCTATCCGGTCTTCGACGAGAAGCACCTCGTGCTCGACGCTTTCGAATACCCCGTGTCGGTCAACGGCAAGCTCCGCTTCAAAAAGGAGTACGCCATGTCGATGACGCCCGCCGAGATTCAGGCCGACGTCGTCACGGCCCCCGAGGCGCAGAAGTGGCTCGACGGCAAGGCTCCGAAGAAGATCATCGTCGTGCCGGGCAAGATCATCAACATCGTAATTTAAGAGCCGGGGTTTAGGGGCGGTGCACGGTCGCCGGGTCTCGGATCCGGATCCGCGCCTCCACCTCTAAAAAACCGTTTCTTAAACGGTCCCCGGGAGGGGCTTACCCTTCGGGAAACAATACCCGACAAAAAACGTCCTATTATGAAACAAACCTTTCAACTTTTCCTGGCATTTTTGCTTATGAGCACATCCGCTTCCGCCAAAGACTACGGGCAAGCCCTGACGGTCCGCATCTGGGACAACGCCTCGGCGCCCCACAGCAACGGCATCGACACACCGGAGACGGAAACAGAGCCCAACCGGCTCAGAAACACCTCCGACGCCGAACTCTACATCTTCCCGGCCGACACGTCGAAAGCCACCGGTCAGGCCGTCGTGATCTGCCCCGGAGGCGGCTACGGACTGCTGGCCATCGACCACGAAGGCTATGAAGTGGCGCAATGGCTCGCCGCGAACGGCATCACCGGCGCGGTGCTGAAATACCGCATGCCCAACCACCACCCCGAGGTGCCGCTGGAAGATGCCGAACAAGCCCTGCGCATCCTGCGCGGCGACGTGCCGGGAGCCGAAGGCTTCACCTGCCCCAAGGTCGGCATCGCCGGATTCTCGGCCGGCGGCCACCTCGCAGCGATGGCTTCGACGATCGGCAGCGTCCGGCCGGATTTCTCGATCCTCTTCTACCCGGTCATCTCGGCCGTACGGGGCAAACGCCACCAGGGAACGTTTATCAACCTGCTGAGCACGGAGCGCACCCCCGAGCAGGACGCGACCTACTCGCTGGAAAACCGCGTGACCGAAGCCACGCCCCCGACGCTGCTGCTGCTCTCGGACGACGACAAGAGCGTGCCGCCGGTCAACAGCACGTGCTATTACACGGCGCTGAAAGAGCACGGCATCGAGGCTTCGATGCACATTTATCCCAAAGGCGGCCACGGCTGGGGCATCCGCAAATCGTTCCGTTACAAGGAGGCCTGGCAGGACGCCGTGCTGGACTGGCTCCGCAAACATTAAAACACGCGCCCGATGAAAAAGCTACTCCCGGCCGCAGCCGCGGTCCTCTTCGCATTCGCCGCAACGGCGCAGGAACCCGCCGCGACGCTGAAAATCTGGGATAACGCCACGGCGCCCCACAGCAACCGCATCGTCCTCGCCCCCGGAGAGGACGACCCGGCCCGCACGATCCGCACGACCGAGACCGAACTCTGCATCTACCCCGCCGACCCGGCCCGCGCCACCGGACAGGCCGTGGTGATCTGCCCCGGAGGCAGTTACCTGGGGCTGGCCATCGGACACGAGGGTCACGACGTGGCCCGCTGGCTGTCGCAGAACGGCGTCACGGCCGCGGTGCTGAAATACCGCATGCCCAACGGACACCCCGAGGTGCCGCTGGAAGATGTCCAGCAAGCACTGCGCATCATGGCGGGCCTCGAGGCCGGCGCCACGGGATTCACCGCCGACAAGGTGGGCATCATGGGCTTCTCGGCCGGAGGCCACCTGGCCGCCACGGCTTCGACCCTCGGGGCTTTCAAACCCGCTTTTGCAATCCTCGTCTACCCGGTCATCACGGCCGAGCCCGGAAAAGGCCATCAGTTCTCGTTCGACAACCTGCTGGGAGAGGACCGCACGGCCGAACAGTCGGAATACTACTCGCTCCAGAACCGCGTGACGGAAGCCACGCCCCCGACCCTGCTGTTCCACTCGGACGACGACACGGGCGTGCCCCCGGTCAACAGCGCGCTCTACTACGAGGCGCTCAAAGCCCACGGCGTGAAAGCGTCGCTGCACATCTACCCGATGGGCGAGCACGGCTGGGGATTCCACACGACCTTTCCCTACCACGAAATCTGGAAGGCCGCCGTGCTGGACTGGCTGCGGGAGATCAACCGATAGGACAAGACGGGAGGGGCGTGCCTGAGGCATGTCCCTCTTTTCGTTTTTTCGGGACGCGCATTGCCGTTTGCCGATTATTACGTATCTTTACCGCCAAAATAAAACATTCATGGCAGACAACACCATATTGAACCGCCTGGACGGTCTGAAGCTCAAATACGAAGAGACGGGGCAGAAACTCACCGACCCCGAAGTCATCGCCGACGTCAAACAGTTCATCCAGCTCACCAAGGAGTACAAGGAGCTGGAACCGATCATCGAGACCTCGGAACGTTACCGCACGGCCGTCGCCAACCTCGCCGAAGCCAAGGACACGCTGGCTATGGACAAGGACGAGGAGATGCGCGAAATGGCCCGCGAGATGATCGCCGAACTGGAGCCCCAGCTGGTGCAGATGGAGGAGGAGATCAAACTGCTGCTGATCCCCAAGGACCCGCAGGACTCGAAAAACGCCATCGTCGAAATCCGCGGCGGCACGGGCGGCGACGAGGCGGCGATCTTCGCCGGCGACCTGCTGCGCATGTACACCAAATACATCGAGTCGAAAGGCTGGCGTTACGAGATCACCTCGTCGTCGGAGGGCGCCGTGGGCGGCTTCAAAGAGGTGGTGCTGAAGGTCTCGGGCCAGAACGTCTACGGAACGCTCAAATACGAATCGGGCGTGCACCGCGTGCAGCGCGTGCCGCAGACCGAGACGCAGGGCCGCGTGCACACCTCGGCCGCTTCGGTGGCCGTGCTGCCCGAAGCCGAGGAGTTCGACGTGGAGATCTCGATGAACGACATCCGCAAGGACATCTTCTGCGCGAGCGGCCCCGGCGGCCAGTCGGTCAACACGACCTACTCGGCCATCCGCCTGACGCACATCCCGACGGGTATCGTCGTGCAGTGCCAGGACCAGAAATCGCAGCTGAAGAACTTCGACAAGGCGTTCGAGGAGCTGCGCACGCGCGTCTTCAACCTCGAATACTCGAAATACCTCGACGAGATCGCCTCGAAGCGCAAGACGATGGTTTCGACGGGCGACCGGTCGGCCAAGATCCGCACCTACAACTACCCGCAGGGGCGCATCACCGACCACCGCATCAACTATACGATCTACAACCTCGCGGCCTTCATGGACGGCGACATTCAGGACTGCATCGACCACCTGATCGTAGCCGAGAACGCCGAACGCCTGAAGGAGAGCGAGCTCTGATGCACCTTCCCGCCGATTTCGACGCCGAGATTTGGGACATCGTCGCGCAGATACCTGCGGGGCGGATCGCGACCTACGGGCAGTTGGCCCGGTTGGCCGGCATGCCCGGATACGCGCGCCGCGTGGGACGGGCGATGGCCGCGGCTCCGGCAGGAATTCCCTGCCACCGGGTCGTCAACGCCGCAGGCCGCACGGCCCCCGGATGGACCGCCCAGCGGGAGCTGCTCGAAGCGGAAGGGGTGCGGTTCCGGCGCAACGGCTGCGCAGACCTCACCCATCTGATAGACGGGTTTTAAGGGCGGCGGCAGGACACAACGTTTCCCATCCAGTCCCCGCCCCATCTAAAGATGGGCTTTAGGGGCGACGGCGGGACATAACGTTTCCCATCCGGTCCCCCGCATCTGTATAGACGGGTTTCAGCGGGCAATATCCCGCACCCTCCGACCGTTCTGACTATAAAATGTTCACGGTTATGAAAAGATACGTCATACTTCTCTTTCTCCTGTGCTTCGCCGCAGCCGTCCGGGCTGCGACGCCGAAACCTACGCCGATGTATATCGTCAACGGCAAGGAGATGAAGGAGATCCGCTCGATCCCGCCCGAGGACATCGAGAACGTCGAGATGCTCCCCGCCGACGAGGAGACCATCGCCCGTTACGGCCAGCGGGCCGCGCACGGCGTGATGCTCATCACCCTGCGCTACGACCAGCCCGCGGCTTTCCCCGCCGACTCCACGTTCGGTCACTATATCGCCAGCCGGGTGCGGTGGGATGCGAGCGAACCCGCCGCCCGCGTGGTCCTGCGCTACAAAATCACCCCCGAGGGCGACACCGTCGTCCACCAGGAGCTCGAATCGACCGACAACCGCCTCAAACGACGCGTGCTGAAGGCCGTGGCCGACGCCCCGCGCTGGCAGCCGGCCCGGAAGAACGGCCGCCCGATCGAAACCGAGGGCGTGCTGAGCATCCAGCTCCCCGAAGGCAAACGCATCCCGCGCCCCGTAGAGCTCGTTTTCCGCTAATCCCCCGCCCAAGAATTAACCCTCATACATGAAAACCAACTCGCTTCCCGCATGGATTCTCGCCGTGAGGCCCTACAGCCTCGGCAACTCCGTAATCCTCATCCTCGTCGGCTCCGCACTGGCCTGGACCGACGGTGCATTCCACTGGCTGCCGGCCCTGCTGTGCCTGCTGTTCGCCGTGCTGATGCAGTGTACGGCCAATCTCGTAAACGACCTCTGGGACTTTATGAAAGGAGCCGACAAACCCGACCGGCTGGGTCCCGACCGCGCCTTCGCCAAGGGATACATCACCCTCCCGGCCATGAAGGCAGGCATCGCCGGATTCACCCTCGCGGCCTGCGCCGCCGGAACCGGAATACTCGTCTGGGCTCTCCACGCCGACATCCTCCGCTACGGCGGCTGGGAACTCGTTGCCGTGGGCGCCGCCTGCGTCGTCTTCGCTTATTTTTACACCGCAGGACCCTGGCCGCTGGCCTATCACGGCATGGGAGACATCGCGGTCATTCTCTTTTTCGGACTCATCCCCGTGGGATTCACCTACTATATCCTGACCGGAACGTGGACATGGGAGGTTTCGGTCGCGGCGCTGGCCTGCGGGCTGGTGATCGACACGATGCTGATGGTCAATAATTTCCGCGACCGCGAAGAGGACGCCCGCTGCAACAAGCGCACGGTCGTCGTCTGCCTCGGGGCCGGAGTCGGCCGCTGGGGCTATTTCGCCCTCGGGGCCGCCGCCGTCGCACTCTGCCTCACGCTGCTGGCCGGAGGCCGCCCGTGGGCTGCGCTGCTGCCGCTCGCCTACCTCGCGGCACACACCGCCACGTGGCGCAAGATGGTGCGCATCGACCACGGCGAGGAGCTGAACGTCTGTCTGGGCGAGACGGCCCGCAACATCCTGCTGTTCGGAGCCCTGTTCACCGTCGGAATCCTGCTGGGCTGATGGCTGAAACACAACATATAACCCTGCGCGAATTACAGCGCCGCGTGAAGGCGGCGCTCGAAGGGCAGTTCGCCCTGCCCGTGTGGGTGAGCGCCGAAATTTCCGAAATAAAGGTCAACTACTCGGGCCACTGCTACCTCGAACTGGTCGAAAAGGGCGGCGACAACGGCGTGCCGACGGCACAGGCCCGGGCCGTCGTGTGGCGGTCGCACTACCCGCGCATCTCGGGTTATTTCGAAGCCGAAACGGGCCAGCGGCTCGCCGCGGGCATCAAAATACTGGCCAAGGTGCTGGTCTCCTACCACGAACTCTACGGCTTCTCGCTGCAGATCACCGACATCGACCCTTCGTACACGCTGGGCGACATGGAGCGGCAGCGGCAGCAGACCATCGCACAACTGCAGCAGGACGGGGTTTGGGAGATGAACCGCGAGGTGCCGATGCCGGCCGTCGTGCAGCGTATCGCCATCGTGTCGAGCGTCAACGCCGCGGGTTACCAGGACTTCTGCAAAGAGCTGGATAAAAGTCCTTACCGGTTCTCCCTCACGCTGTTCGACGCTTTCATGCAGGGCGAAGCGGCCGAGGAGTCGATCGTCGAAGCCTTGTGCAACGTCGCAAACAACCTGGAAAAATTCGACGCCGTGGTGCTGATCCGCGGCGGCGGATCGAGGAGCGACCTCAACTGCTTCAACGCCTACCGCCTCTGCGCCCACGTGGCGCAGTTCCCGCTGCCGGTCCTGACGGGGATCGGACACGACAAGGACACCAGCGTCGCCGACATGGTGGCGCACACGGCGCTCAAAACCCCGACGGCGGTGGCCGGATGGCTCGTCGAGCGGATGGCAGGAATCGACGGGTGGCTCGACTGCGCCGCACTGCAACTGCACGATACCACGACCGCGGCGATGCACGCCTCGGAGGTGCGTCTCGAACGCCTCTCGGGCGAGGTGCGGCGTTTGAGCGGCGAACTCCTCACGCGGCAATCGCTGCGACTGGAACACCTCGGAACACTATTGCCCGAAACAGCGCGGAATTTCCTCGCGCGGCAGACGACACGGCTGGAGAACGCCGCGGAGCTGATCGCCGGACGGTCGCCCGAGCGCATCCTCCGGCTGGGATTCGCCGTGGTGCGGAGCGGCGGCAGGGCCGTGACCTCGGCCGCGGCGGTCGCGGCGGGTGAGCACATCGAAATAGAGGTTTCCGACGGCAAGATAAATGCAACCGTAAAATCCTGAAAAATATGGCAAAGAAAGAGCTGGCCTACGCCGAGGCGATGGCCGAGATCGAAAAAATACTGACGCGGCTGCGCAGCGAAGAGATGGATGTGGACAGCCTCGCGGCGGAGGTGAAGCGCGCCACGGAACTGATCGCCTCGTGCAAGGCGCGGCTGCGCAAGGCCGAAGCCGACGTGAACAAAGTGCTGGAATAGGATGAAAAAACTGATCCGCTGGTCGCTGAACCACATTCCGCGCCCCGTACTGCAACGCATCGCCGGATGGGCCGTGCCCGCAGCGGGACTCTTCTACAAGGGCCGCGGGGTCGAATGCCCCGTGTGCGGCGCGAAATACCGGAAATTCATGCCCTACGGCTATGTGCAGCCGCGGCCCAACGCACTGTGTCCCAAGTGCCTGTCGCTGGAGCGCCACCGTCTGCTGTGGCTCTACCTGACGCGCGAAACCGACCTCCTGACGGCCTTTCCGCGCACACTGCACATCGCTCCCGAGGTCTGTATCATGCGCCACCTCAAACCCCACTTCAAATCGCATCCGGGGCAGTACGTCACGGCCGACCTCGAAAGCCCGCTGGCGGACATCCATTTCGACGTGCAGCAGATTCCGCTGGCCGACGATTCGGTGGACGTGGTGATCTGCAACCACATTCTGGAACACGTCGCCGACGACCGGAAGGCGCTGCGCGAACTGCACCGCATCCTCAAACCCGGCGGCTGGGGCATCGTCCTCTCGCCCGTGGACCGGGATTACGAACAGACCTACGAGGACGATTCGATCACCGACCCCGACGAGCGCACGCGCATCTTCGGGCAGTACGACCACCGGCGCATCTACGGCGCCGACTATGCCGACCGTCTGCGCGAGGCGGGCTTCGAAGCCGCCGACATCGACTACGCCGCGACCTTCACCGACGAGGAGCGCAGGCTATACGCCCTGCCCGCCGATCACATCTACGTGGTTTACAAAGTCTGACAGACGACCGTCGAAACGGCTGTCAGCGGGAAATCGCCCGACGGCGATGCGGGGCTTGGTCTTGCCGTGGAAATCGCTCCCGCAGGTCATCAAAGCTCCTTTTGAAAGGACCAGCGAGGTGAAATAGACGGCCTGTTCGGGAGTGTGGTAGTTGTTGAAGACCTCCAGTCCCGCGGCCCCGCGGTCCAAAAGCTGTTCGGCAACCTCCTCGCGGCCCCGGAAATTCAACCCCGGATGGGCCACGACGGGCGTGCCGCCATTGTCGCGGACCAGTTCGACGGCATCACGGTAGTCCATGTATTCGACGGGGACGAACGCCGGGCGTCCCTGGGCGAAATAATCGAGGTAAAAATTGATGTAAGGCATGTCGCTCCGCGCGCCGCCCTCCATATAGGGCCGCAGCGGAGGCGTATGGTATTTCGCGTCGGAGAGCATCACCTCGGCGATCAGTTCGCCTGTCGGCAGTCCCCCGGCAGCGGCCTCCAGCACCGCTTCGGCATCCACGGAGAAACCCAGTTTCAGCAGGTTGTCGACCATGCCCCCGAACGACGCCATGACCTTGGCGGCAACCTCCTCTTCCAGCCGCGCGAAATCCGCCGACTGCCAGTCGATGCCGTATCCCAGCAGGTGGAGGTCCGTACCCCGGTAGTTGCAGTCGATCTCGATGCCCGGGACAAATCCGACGCCCCGTTCGCGGGCCAGTCGGGCGGCCTCGCCGACACCCCGCACCGAATTATGGTCCGTCAGGGAAAAGAGCGTCAACTGCGCCCCGAGGCACTTGCCGACGATATCAGCGACGGGAAATTCCCCGTCGCTGCTGTATTCGGAATGGATGTGCAGATCGATAGCGGCCATGTCAGCAGAGGTAAAAGACGATCCCGACGAAATGCGCCGCAACCGCGAGGTTAATCAGAATATGCCAAACCATGTGGTGGTAGCGAAATCCCTTCTTGGCATAGAAATAGGCCCCGAGGGTGTAGAGCAGGCCGCCCAGCGCGATCATTACCAGCAGCGGCGTCGAGGCCCGGCGCACGAACAGCGGCAGGAAGAAGACGATCGTCCAGCCCATGACCAGGTAGATGGTCAGGCTGACGGCCGGTATCGACTTGCGGGAGAGCGATTTGTAGAAGATGCCGAAAAGGACCATCGCCCACTGGAGGATGGTGATGAAGACCCCCTGCCAGCCGCCGATGACCATCAGCGCGACGGGCGTATAGCTGCCCGCAATGGCGACGTAGATGAAGATGTGGTCGAGGATGTGGAATACGTCCTTGTGCTTCGACTGCGGGTTCATCGAGTGGTAGAGCGTCGAAGCGAGGAACATCAGGAAGATCGAGATCACGAAAACCGAGACCGAAACCGACGCCAGAACTCCGTCGGGATCATGCGCATAGGCCCACACGGCAGCGAAGGGCAGGGCCACGAGCGACAGCAGCGACATCACGCCGTGGGACACCGCATTGCCGATCTCCTCGCCCACGGTCGGTACATATGCCTCCTTTTTCTTTGCCATAACGGAACGTATTGGTTCAATGTTACAAATTTATAATTTTTTTTCATATCTTTGCGAGCATAGGCTTTTGGTTAGGTAAAAATGGACTTTTCACGTTACGAAAAACTCCGCACGCTCGTGAGCGCGAACTTCTCGGAGCAGACACAACGCCTCGTCGACGAAGCGTTGGAGTATGCCGACGCGAAGCTCGCCGGACTGGTGCGTTACGACGGCTCGCCCCTCGTGGACCACGCCGTCGCGGTGGCCTCGATCGTGATCTCGGAGGTCGGCCTCGGCCGTAACTCCGCCGTTGCGTCCATCCTCCACGACGTCGTGCGGCTGGCCCACAAACAGCTCCCGGCCGAGGAGTTCCTCGCCCTGAGCGCCGACATCCGCAAACGCTTCGGCGACCAGGTCGTGGGCATCACCCTCGGGCTGGCCAACATCTCGGAGCTGAAGCTCAAAGTGGCCAAGGAGCAGGCCGACAATTTCCGCGACCTGATCGTCAGCTACTCCGAGGACCCGCGCGTGATCCTCATCAAACTGGCCGACCGCCTCGAAGTGATGCGTTCGCTGGAGATGTTCCCGCGCGAAAAGTGGCGCAAGAAGAGCTGGGAGTCGATGAACCTCTACGCCCAGATCGCTCACAAGCTGGGTCTGTACTCGATCAAAAGCGAGTTGGAGGATATCGCCCTGAAATACCTCGAACCGAAGGATTACGAGCACATCGTCGCGAAACTCGAAGAGAGCGCCGAGGAACGCCGCGCGTTCATCGCCCGCTTCCTCGTGCCCATCGAGCAGCGGTTGCACCGCCTCGGCATCAAATTCCACGTCAAAAGCCGCACCAAGTCGATCTTCTCGATCTGGACCAAGATGCACAAGCAGCACGTTCCGTTCGAGAGCGTTTACGACATCTTCGCCATCCGCATCATCATCGACTGCGACAAGGAGGCCGAAAAACAACTGTGCTGGACGGCCTATTCGGTGGTGACGGATTTCTACACCCCCAATCCCAACCGCATGCGCGACTGGATCTCGATCCCCAAGTCGAACGGTTACGAGTCGCTCCACACCACCGTATCGGCCGAAGGCCGCTGGGTCGAGGTGCAGATACGCACCGAGCGCATGGACGCCGTGGCCGAGCGCGGCATCGCGGCGCACTGGCGTTACAAAGGGGTCAATCAGGGGGCGCAGACCAGCGAGATGTGGCTGGGGCACCTGCGCGAACTGATGGAGGATACGACCCACTCGCTGGCGCAGCGTTTCGACGCCAAGCCCGCCTCGGGCGAAATATTCGTCTTCACGCCCAACGGCGACCTGCGCAAACTCCCCGAAGGGGCCACGCTGCTGGATTTCGCGTTCGACATCCACACCTCGCTGGGCTCGACGTGCGTGGGCGGCAAGGTCAACAACCGTTCGGTGCCGATCCGCGAAACGCTCCGCAACGGCGACATCGTCGAAATCCTCACCCAGAAGAACCAGACGCCCAAGTCGGACTGGCTGACGTTCGTCATCACGTCGAAGGCCCGCAACAAGATCAAATCCTACCTGCGCGAAGAGCAGGCCAAGCATACGCGCATGGGGCGCGAGGAGCTGGAGCGCAAGCTCAAAAACTGGAAATTCGCCATCACGATCGACGAGGCGGTGGCTTACCTGGCCAAATACTTCAAACTGCGCCTCGGGACCGAGGTCTACGCCCTGATCGCCACCCAGAAGCTCGACTTCGGGTCGATCAAAGAGATACTGGCCCGCCACCTCTCGGGCGAGGCCGAGGAGGAACGCCGCGCCGCGGCCGCCGAAATCGAGCGCCAGAAGGCCGCGCAGCACAACGCACGGGAGAGCGCCGCGCCGCAGGACGCACTGGTGATCGACGACGACATTTCGAAAATACAATATAAGCTGGCCAAGTGCTGCAACCCGATCAAGGGCGACGACGTGTTCGGCTTCGTGACGATCAATGCGGGCATCACGATCCACCGCTGCGACTGTCCCAACGCCAAGCGCATGCGCGAAAACTATCCCTACCGGGTGATCGACGCCCGCTGGCGGCAGAACGCCGAGGGGGCTTTCCGCGTGACGATCCGCATCGTGGCGGCGGATACGACGGGCATGGCCAACCACATCACCGAGGTCATCGTCCGCGACCTCAAACTGGGCATCCGCTCGATGAACTTCGCCCCGGCGGGAAACGGCTGTCTGGCGGGAACCGTCGCGGTCGAGGTGCCCGGCGCAGCCGTCGTGGACACGCTGATCCATCAGATCATGCGCATCAAGGGCGTGCAGCGCGCCTACCGCATCAATTAATCCGTACACAACTTTTTACCCACATAAACGATAAATGAATAACAACACAATCAGCGTCGTATTCGCCGACTCGTCACACGCACATTACGCACCGCGTATTTGCGATCTGATCTATGAGTCGGCCCTGCAGCGGGGTACGGGCATCGCCAAGCGTTCGCCCGAGTACATCGCCGCAAAAATGACCGGTGGCAAGGCCGTCGTGGCGCTGGACGGTGAAAAACTGGTCGGGTTCAGCTACATCGAGTGCTGGGGTCACGGCGACTTCGTCGCCACCTCGGGACTGATCGTCGATCCGGAGTACCGGCACATGGGACTCGCGGAACAGATCAAACGACGAACGTTCGAGCTTGCCCGACGACGATTCCCGTTTGCCAAGTTATTCAGTATCACCACGTCGCTGCCCGTCATGAAGCTCAATTCGCGGATGGGCTACGTCCCCGTGACCTTCTCGGAACTCACCGAGGACGAGGAGTTCTGGCGCGGCTGCGAAGGCTGCTGCAACTACGACATCCTGCAGCGCAACAACCGCCGCATGTGCCTTTGCACGGGGATGCTCTACGACCCGGCCAAGGAGCCGCCCGAGAAGCAGTCGCGCCTGGCGCCCTACCGGATGTTCCTGAGGAACAAAGTAAAGAAGTTGTTTCACCTGAAATAGTAAAAACCGAAATAAAATGGAAAAGAAGAAAGTGGTTCTGGCGTTCAGCGGCGGTCTGGACACCTCGTTTTGCGTAAAATACCTCTCCGAGGAGAAAGGATACGACGTCTACACGGCGATCGCCAACACGGGCGGATTCTCGAAGCCCGAACTCGAAAAGATCGAACAGCGCGCCGTGGAGCTCGGCGCCGTGGCCCACGCCACGCTCGACATCGAGCAGGAGTATTACGAGAAGAGCATCCGCTACATGGTCTTCGGCAACATCCTGCGCAACGGAACCTACCCCATTTCGGTGAGCTCGGAGCGTATTTTCCAGGCCATCGCCATCATCGAATACGCCAAGCAGATCGGCGCCGACGCCGTAGCCCACGGTTCGACGGGCGCGGGCAACGACCAGGTGCGTTTCGACCTGACGTTCCAGATCCTCGCCCCCGAGATCGAGATCATCACCCCGACGCGCGACATGACTCTGACGCGCGAATACGAAATCGACTACCTGCGCAAGCACGGCATCACGGCCGACTACAAGAAGATGGAGTACTCGATCAACAAGGGCCTGTGGGGCACCTCGATCGGCGGCAAGGAGACCCTCCATTCGGAGCAGACGCTTCCCGAGGAGGCTTACCCCAGCCAGATCACGGCCGAAGGCGAAGAGCGGCTCAAACTCACGTTCGAGCAGGGCGAGCTGGCGGCGGTCAACGGCAAGCCCTATGCGGATAAAGTCGAGGCCATCCGCGCCGTGGAGGCCATCGGATCGAAATTCGGCATCGGCCGCGACATGCACATCGGCGACACGATCATCGGCATCAAAGGCCGCGTAGGCTTCGAGGCCGCAGCGCCCATGCTCATCATCGCCGCACACAAGATGCTCGAGAAGCACACGCTGACCAAGTGGCAGATCTACTGGAAAGAGCAGGTGGCTACGTGGTACGGCATGTTCCTCCACGAGGCGCAGTACCTCGAGCCCGTGATGCGCGACATCGAGGCGATGCTCCTCTCGTCGCAGCGCAACGTGACGGGCACCGTGGAACTGATCCTGCGTCCGCGCAACTACACGCTCGTGGGCGTCGACTCGACGTTCGACCTGATGAAGACCGACTTCGGCGAATACGGCGAGGTCAACAAGGCGTGGTCGGCGGACGACGTGAAGGGATTCACGAAGATCCTCGGCAACCAGATCAAAATATTCTATAACGTCCAGAAGCGCAACAAGCAATGATCCGTGCGGGCATCATCGGAGGAGCCGGGTACACCGCCGGCGAACTGATCCGCCTGCTGGTGAACCATCCGCAGGTCGAGATTGTCTTCGTCCACAGCACATCGAACGCGGGCAACCGCCTCGCGGACGTACACGGAGGATTGGAGGGCGACACCGACATGCGGTTCTGCGACTCGTACGACCTCGGGTCGGCCGATGTCGTGTTCCTCTGCTCGGCGCACGGGCAGAGCAAGGTATGGCTGGCGGAAAACACGATTCCCGCAGGCGTGAAGATTATCGACCTGGCGCAGGATTTCCGCGATGAGTCGGAAGGATTCGTCTACGGGCTTCCGGAGCTGAACCGCGAACGCATCCGCCGCGCGGAGCGTGTGGCCAACCCGGGCTGTTTCGCCACGGCGATCCAACTGGCGCTGCTGCCGCTGGCCGCGGCGGGGCTGTTGCAGGACGAAGTGCATGTAACAGCGGTCACCGGATCGACGGGCGCGGGCGTAAAACCCTCGGCCACGACCCATTTCAGCTGGCGGGCGTCGAACATCTCGGTCTACAAGGCCTTCACGCACCAACACCTGATCGAAATCGGACGCAACCTGCGGCTGCTGGAGCCGTCGTTCGACAGCGCGATCAACTTCGTGCCGATGCGCGGCGATTTCACGCGGGGCATTCTGGCGAGCGTCTACACGGCGTGTCCGCTCGACGGCGAGGCCGTCCGGAAGCTCTATGCCGATTTCTACGCCCCGGCGGCATTCACCCGCGTCACGGAACGCGACGTAGACCTGAAACAGGTGGTAAACACCAACAAGGCGCTGCTGCACGCGGCCGTCTACGACGGCAAAGTGCACGTCGTCTCGGTGATCGACAACCTGCTGAAAGGCGCCTCGGGACAAGCCGTACAGAATATGAACCTGATGTTCGGACTCGACGAAAAAGTGGGCCTGCAACTCAAAGCAAACGCATTTTAAGATGGAATTATTCAACGTATATTCACTATATCCGATCGAACCCGTCCGGGGCAAGGGCTGCTTCGTCTACGACGAGGCGGGCACCGAGTACCTCGACCTTTACGGCGGACATGCCGTGATCTCGATCGGGCATGCGCAGCCCGACTATGTGCGGGCCGTACAGGAGCAGGTCGGACGCCTCGGATTCTACTCGAACTCGGTCGAAAATCCACTCCAACAAAGGCTTGCCGAAAAGCTCGGGCGCATTTCGGGTTACGACGACTACCGCCTCTTCCTCTGCAACTCGGGGGCCGAGGCCAATGAGAACGCCCTGAAACTGGCCTCGTTCCACACGGGACGTTCGAAAGTGCTGGCTATCGCGAAGGCCTTCCACGGCCGCACGTCGGGAGCCGTCGCCGTGACGGACAACCCCGCGATCTCATCGCCCTTCAACCGCACCCCCAACGTGGAGTTCACGCCGCTGAACGACCTCGAAGCCGCCCGACAGAAACTCGCAACGCGGGAGTTCGCGGCGGTGATCGTCGAGGGCATCCAGGGCGTGTCGGGCATCCACTGCCCCACGAACGAGTTCCTGCGGGGGCTGCGCGAAGCGGCCACCGAAACCGGGACGCAGTTGGTGCTGGACGAAATCCAGTCGGGATACGGCCGCACGGGGCGTTTCTTCGCCCATCAGGCGGCGAACATCCGTCCCGACCTCATCACCACGGCCAAAGGCATGGCCAACGGATTCCCCATCGGCGGCGTGCTGATCGCGCCCCACTTCGAGGCGCGTCCGGGACTGCTGGGCACCACCTTCGGGGGCAGCCACCTGGCCTGCGCGGCGGCGACCGCCGTGCTGGACGTGATCGAACGCGACGGACTCGTGGAGAACGCCGCAAAGATCGGCGAATACCTGCTGGCAGAACTGCACAAAATCGACGGGCTGAAAGAGGTGCGCGGACGCGGACTGATGATCGGCATTGAGATCGACGGTTCGGGCCCGGAGCTCCGCAAGCGGCTGCTCTTCGAAAAACACATCTTCACCGGCGGGGCGGGAGCCTCGACCGTGCGGCTGCTGCCGGCGCTGTGCCTCACGCGTGAAATGGCGGACCGCTTTTTGGCGGCATTCAAAGAGGTACTCGCATAGGCGACAGCCGAAAGCCCCCGCCGAGGCGGGGGTTTGGGGGTGGGTCAGATTTGCGAACGCGGCTGCAAGCCGCGACAACGACCGCCCGGAACGAGACCCGGACAGAAAAACAAATTGAAACGACCGTATTATTATGGATAAGTTTACCTGCGTACAAGACATAGGCGATTTGCAGCAAGCCGTCGCCGAAGCGATGGAGATCAAACGCGACCGCTTCCAGTTCACGGGACTGGGGCGCAACAAGACGCTGCTGATGCTCTTCTTCAACTCGAGCCTCCGCACACGGCTCTCGACCCAGAAGGCCGCCATGAACCTCGGGATGAACGTCATGGTCCTCGACGTCAACCAGGGGGCGTGGAAACTCGAAACCGAGCGCGGCGTGGTGATGGACGGCGACAAGGCCGAGCATCTGCTGGAAGCGATCCCCGTGATGGGATCGTACTGCGACGTGATCGGCGTGCGCTCGTTCGCACGGTTCGCGGACAAGGCCGAGGATTACGAGGAGCGCGTGCTGGAGCAGTTCATCCGCTATTCGGGACGCCCGGTCTTCTCGATGGAGGCCGCGACGCGCCACCCGCTGCAAAGCTTCGCCGACCTCATCACCATCGAGGAGTACAAGAGCGTGGAGCGCCCGAAGGTCGTGATGACCTGGGCCCCGCACCCCAACGCCCTGCCGCAGGCCGTACCCAACTCGTTCGCCGAATGGATGAACGCCGCAGATTACGATTTCGTCATCACCCATCCCGAAGGGTACGAACTCGACCCGAAATTCGTCGGCACGGCCCGCGTCGAGTACGACCAGCGCAAGGCCCTCGAGGGCGCCGACTTCGTCTATGCCAAGAACTGGGCCGCATACGCGGACCCCAACTACGGCAAAGTGCTGTCGCGCAACCGTGCGTGGACGGTGGACGCCGAAAAAATGGCGCTCACGAACAACGCCTACTTCATGCACTGCCTGCCCGTCCGGCGCAACATGATCGTCACGGACGAGGTGATCGAATCGCCCCGTTCGCTGGTGATTCCCGAGGCGGCGAACCGCGAAATATCGGCCCAGGTGGTACTTAAACGATTGTTGGAGGGACTGGAATGATGGAACGGATCACTGTCGTAAAGATCGGCGGCAACGTCATCGACAATCCCGCGGCGCTGAAACGGTTCCTGAAAGAGTTCGCGGCGCTGGAGGGTCCGAAAATCCTGATCCACGGCGGCGGGAAGCTGGCCACGCGGCTGGCCGAGCGACTGGAATTGAAGGTGCAGATGGTCGACGGACGCCGCATCACCGACAAGGGGACGCTGGACGTGGTGACGATGGTCTACGCCGGGCTTATCAACAAGCAGGTCGTGGCCGGACTCCAAGCCGCGGGATGCAACGCCCTCGGACTGTCGGGGGCCGACGGAAACGCCGTCACGGCCCGCCGCCGCAACCCGCATCCGGTGGACTACGGATTCGTGGGCGACATCGAGCGGGTGGATTCCGCGCTGCTGCGCCGGTTGCTGGAAGGGGGCATCACGCCCGTCTTCTCGGCCATCATGCACGACGGAAAGGGAACGCTGCTCAACTGCAACGCCGACAGCGTGGCTTCAGCCATCGCGCTGGGCGCGGCTCAGATCGCCCCGACGGAGCTGGTATTCTGCTTCGAGAAAGCCGGGGTCCTGCGCGACCCGGAGGACGACACGACGCTGATCCGCGAGATCACCGCCGCGACATACGCCCCGCTCAAAGCCGACGGAACGGTGAGCAAAGGGATGATCCCCAAGATCGAGAACGCCCTGAAAGCCATCGAGAAAGGCGTTCGGAGCGTCACGATCAAACATTCCGATAATCTGCTGAACGATACAGGAACGGTGATCCGGAATTCATAATTCAAAATTCACAATTCAGAATTGAATAAAGCTGTTACAGATGCCGTCGAACTGCTGAAAAGGCTGATCGCAACGCCCTCGCTCTCGCGCGACGAAGCACGCACCGCGGAGCTGATCTCCGGATATCTGGCGGAGCACGACGCCGCGCCCGAACGGCTTGCGAACAACGTCTGGGTGCGGTCGGACGGGTTCGACCCCACGCGGCCGACGCTGCTGATGAACTCGCACCACGACACGGTGCGTCCGGCGGCTTCGTACACGCGCGACCCGTTCGCGCCGACGGTCGAGGGCGACCGGCTCTACGGCCTCGGAAGCAACGACGCAGGGGCTTCGGCGGTGTGCCTGATCCAGACGTTCCTGACTTTCCGCACGCGGAAACTGCCTTTCAACCTCGTGCTGGCCGTCTCGGCCGAGGAGGAGTGTATGGGTGAGAACGGCATGCGGGCCCTGCTGCCCGCGCTGGGCAGAATCGACATGGCGCTGGTCGGCGAGCCGACCGGCATGCAGGCCGCCGCAGGCGAGCGGGGGCTGGTGGTGCTGGACTGCACGGCGCACGGCAAGAGCGGCCATGCGGCCCGCGGCGAGGGAGTCAACGCCCTCTACATCGCCCTGGAGGACATCGCGCGCCTGCGCTCGTTCCGCTTCGAGAGGGAATCGGCGCTGCTGGGCCCGATCGGAATCGCGGTGACGCAGATCGAGGCCGGAACGCAGCACAACGTGGTGCCCGACACCTGCCGCTTCGTCGCGGACATCCGCACGACGGACGCCTATACCAACGAGGAGACGGTAGAAATCCTGCGGGCTGCGATTCAATCCGACGCCGTGCCCCGCTCGACACGCATCCGGGCCTCGGCCCTCGGCGCGGAACATCCGCTGATGCGGGCGGCCCGGGCCGCGGGACGCACCTCGTACGTGTCACCCACGACATCGGACATGGCGCTGATGCCTTTCCCGTCGCTCAAAATGGGTCCCGGACAGTCGTCGCGCTCGCACACGGCGGACGAGTTCGTGCTCCTGACGGAGATCGGGGAGGGAATCGCCGTCTACGAAAATTACATCGAAAAATTAGCTTTGGAATATGGCAAAACTTTGGGATAAGGGGTTTGAACCCGACAAGATGATCGAGGAATACACCGTGGGCGACGACCGCGAGCTGGACATGCGGCTGGCGCGCTACGACGTCGAGGGGTCGCTGGCCCATATCGCCATGCTGGAGAAGATCGGGTTGCTGACTGCCGAGGAGCTCACGACGCTGACGGCGGGGCTCCGGGAGATCGCCGCGGAGATCGAGGCCGGGCGCTTCGAGATCGAACCCGGCACGGAGGACGTGCATTCGCAGGTCGAGCTGATGCTCACCCGCCGGCTGGGCGACGCAGGCAAGAAGATCCACTCGGGGCGTTCGCGCAACGATCAGGTGTTGGTGGACCTCAAACTGTTCCTGCGCGACGAACTGCGGCAGACCGCCGACGCCGTGAAGGCCGTTTTCGACCGGCTGCAGGAGCTCAGCGAACGCTACAAGGCGGTGCTGATGCCGGGCTACACCCACCTGCAGATCGCCATGCCCTCGTCGTTCGGGCTGTGGTTCGGGGCCTATGCCGAGACGCTCGTCGACGACATGCGCCTGGTGGCCGCGGCGTGGCACATCGCCAACCAGAACCCGCTGGGATCGGCCGCCGGATACGGCTCGTCGTTCCCGCTCGACCGCACGATGACCACCCGCCTGCTGGGCTTCGGGGACCTGCACTACAACGTCGTGGCGGCACAGATGAGCCGCGGCAAGAGCGAACGCGCCGCAGCGGCCGCCATTGCCGCCGTGGCCGCGACGATCGGCCGGCTGGCGATGGACGCCTGCCTGTTCATGAGCCAGAACTTCGGCTTCATTTCGCTGCCCGATGAACTGACCACCGGATCGAGCATCATGCCCCACAAGAAGAATCCCGACGTCTTCGAGATCATGCGCGGACGCTGTAACCGCCTGCAGTCGGTCCCCAACGAGATCGCGCTGCTGACGACCAACCTCCCGGTGGGCTACCACCGCGACCTGCAACTGATGAAGGACATTCTCTTCCCGGCGACGACCGAAATCAAACGGACGCTCCGGATGTGCGACTTCATGCTGGCGCACATGCGCGTCAACGAACACATCCTCGAAGACCGGAAATACGACTACCTCTTCACGGTGGAGGATGTCAACCGACTGGTATTGCAGGGCACGCCTTTCCGCGAAGCCTACAAAGAGGTGGGCATGGCCGTGCAAAAGGGCGCGTACACCCCCACCCGCGAAGTGCACCACACTCACGAAGGCAGCATCGGCAACCTCTGCACCGCCGAAATCCGGCAGAAGATGGAACGCGTGCTGGAAGAATTCGTCTGAAACCAACCCAAACGGACCATGTTATGACACGTCTGAATTGCATCGCATGGCTGCTGCTGAGCATCTGCGCAGCGGCCGCCGCTCCGGTTTCGGGGCAGACGAAGGTGAAGACCTCCGTCGAAAAGGTCACTCTCTTTATCGACGGAGCGCAGGTGACGCGCACCGAACAGGTCGACATTCCGGCCGGAAATTCCACGCTCGTATTCACGGGACTCTCGCCCTACCTCGATGACAAGAGCATGCAGGTCGCCGCCAAGGGGCGATTCACCGTGACGGCCGTCAACCGGCTCTTCAACCACACGGACAGCCTCGAACGCTCGGCCCGCCAGCAAGCGCTGGAGCAGGAGCTCGCCAACATCCGGCAACAACAAAAGAAACAGCAGGCCGCACGCGAAGTGATCGATGCGGAGAGCGATCTGCTGAAGGTCAACTGCTCGGTCGGCAACCGCAACGCGGCGACCCCGCTGGCGGCGATCAAAGAGCTCAACGAATATTACGCCTCCCGGATGGAGGAGCTCAAACGCCGGACGCTCGAACTGGAGGGGCAGCTAAAAACGCTCAGCGAACGTGAGCAACAGGTGCTTGCTGACCTGACTCAACTGGGCGGCAGGCAGACGGCGCCGATGAGCGAAGTGGAGGTGCGGATCGAATCCCCGGCGGCCTGCAAAGGGGTGTTCACACTGACTTATTACGTTCGCAACGCCGGGTGGTTCCCTTCCTACGACATCCGTTCGGGCGGGCTGTCGGAGCCCGTGGAGATCTCCTACAAAGCCAACATTTTCCAAAACACCCGAGAGGAGTGGAAAAACGTCGCCCTGACGCTCTCTTCGTCGAATCCCACGACGGGAAGCATCGCCCCGCAGTTGAAGACCTGGTGGCTCGACTACGGGATGGCGCCGCCGCGCTACAACCCCAGCCTGACGAGCAACACCGTGTCGGGAACGGTGCTCGACGAACAGCGCGAACCGCTCATAGGCGCCAGCGTCCTCGTTCCGGGCACCACCGTCGGGACCTCGACCGATGTGCAGGGCCGTTACTCGGTCACCGTGCCCAACGGAGCTTCGAGCCTGCAATTCAACTACATCGGCTACAAGTCCCAGACACGCGCCATCGCGGGCAACACGATGAACGTCGTGATGCAGGAGGACAATGCACAATTGGATGAAGTCGTCGTCACGGGATACGGCAGCGCTCCTTCCGCGGCTCTCACAGGCCGTGTCGCAGGCGTACAGGCCCGCAATAAAGCGGCAACCCGGACGGTAGAGATGGAGTTTGCGGACTTTGCCGAAGAAAGCGATGTGATGGAGGTCGGACAGACGCAGACCCAGTTGGGTTACGAGTTCGAGATCAGGCAGCCCTACACCATCCCCTCCGACGGCAAAAGCGTGGCCGCCGAGATCGGTCGCTACCGCCTCCCGGCGGTGTACACCTACCGATCGACGCCGAAGATCGACAAAGACGCCTTCCTCGTGGCGGAGACTACCGACTGGGCGAAACTCAACCTGCTGGAAGGCGAGGCCAACGTCTATTTCGAGAACACATTTGTAGGCAAGAGCATCCTCAGCCCCCGGGAAGCCGGCGATACGCTCCGCTTCTCGATGGGCCGCGACCGGGGCATCCGCATCGAACGCACGAAGGAGAGCGACTACTCGGCGCGCCGGGCCGTCGGGTCGAACCAGACCCAGACCATGGGGTGGAAACTCACCGTCCGCAACACCCGCACGGAACCCGTGGTGCTGATGCTCACGGATCAACTGCCCGTATCGCGCAACAGCTCGATCACCGTCACCGAGGAGGAGCTGAGCGGCGGAACGCTGGACAAGGAGACCGGAACGGTCACCTGGCGGCTGGAGCTGAAACCCGGCGAACAGCGCGAGCTGAAGCTGCGCTACGCGGTGAAATATCCCAAGGGCCGGAGCCTCAACATCGAGTAACCCGGAAAGAGGGGAAGCAAAAAGGGGAGGACTGCACAGTCCTCCCCTCTTTCGAAGCCGTAATTCGCTTATTTGATGCGCTCGTAGTACTCGCGGGTGCGGGTGTCGACACGGATCCTGTCGCCCGTGTTGATGAACAGCGGCACGCGGATCGTGGCGCCGTCTTTCGCCGTCGCGGAATTCACCGTCGCGGGTTTCAGCGAGTTGGTCGAAGCCGTGTCGCCCTTGATGCCCGGCTCGGTGTAGATCACCTCCATGTCGACGATCGGAGGCAGCTCGGCCGAAAGGACCGACTCCTTCTCGGTGTGGAACATCACCTCGACGATCTGACCGTCGGTGATCAGGTCGTAGTTGTTGATCAGGTTCCGGTCGATGTTGATCTCCTCGAAGGTCTCGGTGTGCATGAAATGCGCGCCCAGATCATCCTCATAGGTGAACTGATAGGGACGGCGCTCGACACGCACCTGCTCGATCTTCTGGCCCACCGACGAGAAGGTGTTCTCCAGCACGCGGCCGTTTTCCAGGTTTTTGAGTTTCGAACGGACGAAGGCAGGGCCCTTGCCCGGTTTGCAGTGCTGGAAATCGACTACGAGGAACGTCTTGCCGTCCATTTCGATGCACATGCCGATCTTAATGTCAGCTGCAGTAATTGTCATAGGAATATAGTTTATAATTGTTGTTTTTTCGCGGCGCAAAGTTACGAAAAAAATCCGAAAATTCCTATTCTCCGAACCACAGCCTGCTGCAAACGCGCGCAGAACGGGCTCAGAGCTCTATCGCCTTGCATTTGAGGCCCATCTGCCTGATCTTCTCCAGCGTGCGGGGAAGCGCATAACGCATGTTGCGGAAAGCCTTTTCGCTGTCGTGGAACACCACGATGGCGCCCGGCGCGAGGTATTTCGTGACGTTTTTCAGACAGGTGCGGGGCGAGAGGCGGCGGTTGTAGTCACGCGAGATGATGTCCCACATCACCAGTTTGTAACGCTGCCCCAGAAAACGCGCCTGCGCCGGGGTGATACGCGCATAGGGCGGACGGAACAGTTCGCTGTGGACCAGGTCGTTGGCGAAGTCGACATCCTCCGTATAACGTTCGAGGCTCATGCCCCAGCCTTTCTGGTGCGAGTAAGTGTGGTTGCCTACCTTGTGCCCGGCGTCGAGGATGCGTTTGTAGAGGTCGGGATACATCTCGACGTTCTTGCCCAGCACGAAGAAGGTCGCTTTGGCATCGTACTTGTCCAGCGTGGAGAGTATCCACTCGGTGACACCCGGCGTGGGACCGTCGTCGAAGGTGAGGAACACCCCGTCCTCGTCGTCGATCTCCCAGATCAGGTCCGGCATCAGGCGCCGGATTATTTTCGGTGGTTTAAAACGCATGTCGGCGCAAAAATAGTGAAAATCCGGGCCATTTGGAAAAAATATACCTATATTTGTAGTAGATTCAATTTCAGACCGCAGCATGAAAACTATCCTCCGTATCGCATTGGTTGCCGCCGTCATCGCGACGATGACGGGCTGCGACGCTTTCAAAACCCTGAACAAATCGAAAAAAGGCGCGCAGGGAAAACCCTACGAGCTGATCGTGGTATGCCCCCAGGCCGAATGGACGGGCGAGGTCGGAGATTCGCTGCGCGCGATTTTCACCGCCCCGGTGCCCTACCTGAACCAGGTCGAGCCGATTTTCGACGTGCTGCGCGTCACCGAACGCGGCTTCACGGGCATGGTCGCCGACCACCGCAACATCCTCAAAGTGATCGTCGATCCCTCGCTGCAGGAGACCGCGACGGCCGTGCAATACAACGTCACGGCCGACCCGCAGATCGTGCTGACGCTTCAGGGACCCGACGACAAGGCCGTGGTGGATTATCTCTCGCAGCACCGCGGAGACCTCGTCCACGTCCTCGAACAGGCCGAGCGCGACCGCGCCGTCAAAGCCAACGAAATCTACAACAACCCCGGCGTCGAAGCGGCCGTCCGCAAGACGTTCGGCGTCGAAATGCGCATTCCGAAAGGCTACCTGCTGGCCGCACAAAAGGATAACTTCGTCTGGGCCCGCAACGAATACCCCACGGCCAGTCAGGGATTCTTCGTCTACTCCTATCCCTACAAAGGCCCGGAATCGCTCTCGGCCAAGGCCCTGATCGCCGCCCGCAACAAGTTTGCGGCGCTGATCCCGGGTCCGTCGGACGGCTCGTACATGATCACTTCGGACGCTTTCGAGCCCGAATACCGCATGTTCCGCCTCGAGGGACGCCTGTGGTGTGAGCTGCGCGGGTTCTGGGACGTGCACGGCGACTTCATGGGCGGTCCGTTCGTGAGCTACTCGACCGTGGACACGGCCACCAACCGCGTCTTCACGCTCGACTGTTACGTCTACGCCCCCGACCTGAACAAACCCCGCAAGCGCAACTACATGCGCGGCGTCGAGCACCTGCTCTACTCGGTGCAGTTCCCCAAACAGGCGGAGTAGCCGGGAGCCCGCGGCATACGGCGCCGCATGAAACGACGAAACCGACAATATGCAGCAAATACTGACATATACGTTCCTCGTTCTTTATACGGTCACGATCCTCAGCATAGCCCTGGTCATCATCACCGACAACCGGAACCCGCTGAAGACCCTGCCGTGGATCATCGTACTCGTGTTCGCCCCCGTCGTGGGGCTGCTGTTCTATTTTTTCTTCGGGCAGAACCTCTCCAAACGGCGCATCATCTCGCGCCGCACGCGCAGACGCATCACCATGCAGCTCGAGGAGGCCCGGGACGCCGGACATCCCGGAATTCCCGAGGAGCACCGGCAGCTGGCCACGCTTCTTTACAGCACGACCCATTCCGTACCGCTTTACGGCAGCCGCATCACCCCCTACACGGACGGTGTTTCGAAAATGGAGGCCCTGCTGGCGGAGATCGCCCGGGCGAAACGCCACATCCATATCCAGTATTACATCTTCTGCGACGACGAGACGGGCTGCCGCCTGCGCGATGCGCTGGTGGAAAAAGCCCGGCAGGGAGTCGAGGTGCGCATCCTCTACGACGATGTGGGGTGCAGCGGCGTTAAAAAGGCCTTTTTCGAGGGGATGCGCCGCGAGGGAATCGAGGTCTTCTCGTTCCTGCACGTGAAATTCCCGCTCTTCACCAGCAAGGTCAACTACCGCAACCACCGCAAGATCGCCGTCATCGACGGCCGCGTGGGATTCATCGGCGGCATGAACATCGCCGACCGCTATGTCCGCGGTACGGAGTGGGGTTCGTGGCGCGACACCCATTTCCGGGTCGAGGGAAGCGGCGCGGCAGGACTTCAGGTGTCGTTCCTGAGCGACTGGTCGGCGACCACCAAGCAGCACATAACGGGCGCGGATTACTTCCCCCTGTCGGAACGGCATACGGACAATATCCTCCAGATGGTTCCCAGCGGCCCCTTCGGGCAATGGCGGGCGTTGCTGCAGGCCGACAGCTACGCCGTTTCGAACGCCCGGCGGCGGATCTGGATACAGACCCCCTACTACCTGCCCTCGGACGTGCTGAACACGGCCCTGCAGGTGGCGGCGCTGGCCGGAGTCGACGTGCGGCTGATGCTTCCGGCACGCTCCGATTCGAAGATCGTGGACCTGGCATCGCACTCCTACCTCGACGACATGATGAAAGCAGGGGTTAAAATTCTGTTTTACAAGCCCGGGTTCCTGCACTCCAAACTGCTGATTATCGACGACATGCTGACCGTGATCGGCTCTGCGAACATGGATTTCCGCAGTTTCGAGCATAATTTCGAGATCAACGCCTTTGTCTACGACACGGAATTCACGGCCCGTATGGACGCCGTGTTCCGGAACGACGCCACGCGCTGCCACGCCCTGACACCCGGAGAATGGTTCAATCGTCCGCGGCCGCGCCGCTGGGCGGAGTCGCTCATGCGGGTATTCTCCCCGCTGTTATAACCCCGCCCGCCTAAGAGGCGGGTTTTTGATTATCACGGCGCAGAGGTTTTGGGCTTCGTGAAGTGGGCCGGGGCAGGAGCATACCGAAGTATGTGACTGTCCCGGACCGCAAGGGAAGTGCAAAAAGCGCCCGTGAAAATCGAAATCTAAATGTCGACGATGCCGTTGCGGATGGCATAGACCACCAGCGAGGCGGTATTCTTGCAGCCAGTCTTTTCGAGGATGTTGGCGCGGTGCTTGTCGACCGTGCGCTTCGAGATGAAGAGTTCGTCGGCGATCTCCTGATTCGACAGCCCCCGGCAGACCGCCACCAGAATCTCGCGTTCGCGCGACGAAAGCTGTTCGTCGGCGGCGTCCTCGCGCGTACGCATACGCCCCGTCAGCGAGGTCAACAGCTGCGGCGAAAAGTAGCTGCCGCCGCCCGTCACCGCCTCGATGGCGTCGATCACGTCGCCGATATCGGAATCTTTCAGCAAAAAGCCCCGGGCCCCGGCCTCGACCATCCGCGAATAGTAGCTCTCTTCGCCGAACATCGAAAGGGTGATGATCCGCAGGTCCGGACGCCGTGCCAGCGCCCGCTCGGTCGTTTGTGCGCCATCGAGCCCCGGCATGGAGAAATCCATGAAGACGATGTCGGCATCGACATCGTCGAGCATGGCCAGAAACTCCTCGCCGCTGGCCGCCTCGCCCACCACGCGGCAATCGGCACAATGTTCGAGCAGCCCCCGCAGTCCGTTGCGGAAGAGCGAATGGTCGTCTACGAGCAGAATTCGGCGTTCCATATTACCGGCGGCGTTTGCGGTGTTTGGCCGGCACGGGGGCCTGCTGCGTATTGACATGGATGGCGGCGCGCATTCCCTTGCCTTTGGCCGAAGAGATGTCGAACGTTCCGCCCAGCGAATTGATGCGCGAGGCGATGTTCGAAAGGCCCATGCCGCAGTCCATCATCGCCTGCGGATTGAATCCCCGGCCGTTGTCGGTATAATCGAGCGTCAGCTCGGGACCGTTCTGCGACAGCGAGAGGTTGACGGCCGTGCAGGCCGCGTGTTTGAGCGAGTTGTTGATCAACTCGCAGATCACCCGGTAGAGGATGACCTCGATATCGGTGTCGTAGCGCTCCGAGCGCAGGTTGGTCGTGAAGCGGATCTTCACATCGTGCATCGCGGCGCTCTTGTCGATGAAGTTCTGCACCCCGCGCGCCAGTCCGAAATCGTTGAGCACGTGCGGCGAAAGGTTGTTCGAAATCTCGCGCAGCGAACGGATCGCCTCGTCGATGACATAGGTCGTGTTGTCGATGATCTCGCGCTGTTCGGCATTGTGCTCCTCGCGCGAAAGGGCCGTAAGCGACATCCGGGCCGACGAAAGCAGCGGTCCGAGGCCGTCGTGAAGCTCCTTCGAAAAGCGCGACCGGGCCTTCTCCTCGGTACGGAGCACAGCCGTCAGGATACGCTTGTTCAGCATGGACCGCTGGCGGTTGAGCCGGTCGATGTATTTAAAGAGCTTGTGGGCATACATCACGCCGATCGACAGGCAGACCGAAATCACGATGCCCAGATAGCCGAACCACCAGCGCGGAATGACCTCGAACCCGGAGGCAAGGAGCAGCTGCACGAGGCGTTCGACCGAGAGCAGCGAGAAACCCACGATGAAGAGAATCCACACCGAATTGTATTTGGTGGTACGCACCAGCCGCAGGGCGTAGCCCGTGGCGACGCATTGGATGACGATGGCGATGACGAGCAGGATTTTAATCAGCATAGGCTTCGGATTTGTCTTACGGCAAATATAAGACTATTTCAGCACATTGCCAAGATTTTTCAGCTGGCGGTAATCGGTCAGGTCCGTCTGCACGGGGACCACCGCCACGTAGCTGTTCGCAAGGGCCCATTCGTCGGTGTCTTCAGCCCCGGGTTCACCGTTGACGAACTCGCCCGTGAGCCAGAAATACTCGCGGCCCCGGGGGTCTTCGTGGCGGTAGAACTCCTCGCGCCAGAAACCGCGGTTCTGGCGGCAGAGCCGTATTCCCTTTATCGTCTCGGGGCGTCCGACCGGGACATTGACGTTCAGGCACAGCGGCAGCTCGACCTCCGCGGCGAGAATGTCGCCGACGATCTGTTTGCCGTAGACGACGGCCGCGTCGAAGTCGGCATCGTCGCGGTGGTCGTCGAGCGACAGCCCGACGGCCGGACAGCTGTAAAAGCTACCCTCGATGGCGGCGCCCATCGTACCGGAGTAGAGCACGTTGACGGCCGAATTGGAGCCGTGGTTGATGCCCGAAATCACCAGGTCGACGCGCTCGTCGCGCAGCAGGTAGTCGAAGGCCATCTTCACGCAGTCGACCGGGGTTCCCGAAAAGGCGTATATTTCGAGTCCCTCCTCCTCGCGGACGCGCCGCAGGTAGAGGGGATTGTACATTGTGATGGCCTGGCTCATGCCGCTCTGCGTCGTCTCGGGGGCCACGACCACCACACGGCCAAAGCCCCGGGCCACCTCGACGGCTGCGGCCAGCCCCTTGGAATCGTAGCCGTCGTCGTTGGTGACAAGTATCAGTCTTTCGTTCATCTTTCCCATTTGTTTTCCTGCAAAGATAGTCAAATCGCGCTTTTTTCATGCAATAGTTGCACCGTTCCGAAAATTCTTCCTATATTTGCAGTCCCTTTCGGGCGTATATCAACCTCTTTCATTGGGCGGTACGGCGGATGCGGGCGCGGACGGAGACGGACGCGGCTCCCGCGGGATTACAGGCAAAGGGCTTGTATGGTAGCCGGAACGCAGCGGAAATGTCGAATGCGAAACACAAAAATTTGTTGCAACAATGAACAAAGACGCAATCATCAAGCTCGTCAACGAGCAGATGTGGCCGAAGACGGACGCCGACGTACCGTCGTTCAAAGCCGGTGACACGATCACCGTCTCCTACAAGATCGTCGAGGGTAACAAGGAGCGTATCCAGAGTTTCCGCGGCGTAGTGATCCAGATCAAGGGATCGGGCAAGACCAAGATGTTCACCATCCGCAAGATTTCGGGCGGCGTGGGTGTCGAGCGTATCTTCCCCCTCTACTCGCCTCACATCGAGAAGATCGAGGTCAACAAGGTCGGTGTCGTACGCCGTGCACGTATCTACTACCTGCGCGACCTGACCGGCAAGAAGGCCCGCATCAAAGAGAAGCGTATTACCCGCACGGAGAAGAAATAATCTGCAAAGGTGCGAAGAAAAACAGGGTGTCCCGACGGGACACCCTGTTTTCTTTCTGGTCACCCGGAACGAAAAAATCCGGCCCGGATGAAAAAATCCATCCGGGCCGGACAAGGCAGGGCGAAGACGCCCGCTGAAATTTATTCCGTTACGGGAATGTCCTTGTTGACGTTCTTCGAACCCACGAGCGCGTAGTAGAGCAGGTAGGCCAGTGCGATCACGATCACCCAATAGCTGGTCAGATAACCCATGCCACCGTCGGTAACGTCGACGATCGCGTTCTGAAGCAGGGGCAGGATACCGCCGCCGCAAACCAGCGCCATGAAGATACCCGAAGCCTTCTCGGTGTACTTGCCCAGTCCTTCGACGGCGAGGTTGAAGATACCGCCCCACATGATCGAGGTGCAAAGCCCGATAAGCACCAGCAAAGCCGCGTTAATGGGAACATTCACCAGTCCGAAGCCCTCGGAACCGTTGAAGACGGGCAGGTTGACAGCCACCGCGGGCAGGAACATCGCTCCCAGCGTAAGCAGCAGGCCCACGCCGGAAACGACGGTCAGCATGCTCTTGGCGGATACCTTGCTGCCGACAGCGGCGCCCAGCAGACGGCCGACCAGCATCAGGAACCAATAAGTAGCGGCAACCGATCCGGCAACGGCCTCGGCATTCACACCGCCGCCCAGCACGTTCAGGTCGGGATTCTGCAGCCACTTCTGCAGCACATTGGGAATACCCACCTCGATACCCACATAGACGAAGATGGCGACGGCGCCCAGAATGAAGTGACGGAACGACAGCGGACCGTACTTCGAAACCTCGGCGCTCTTCAGACCGACCTCTTTCTTGGTCTCCGGAATCTTCGTCAGGCTGATTACCACGAAAGCGAACGCGAAGATGGCCAGCGCGGCGTACATCAGCGGGAACACATTGCTGATCTGCGCGTTTTTGATACCTTCCGGGATCAGCAGGCCCGTCAGGATAATCACGGCCGTACCGCAGAGCGAGTTGAACGAACCGCCGGCCTGGATCAACTGGTTACCCTTGTTACCGCCGCCGCCGAGCTTGTTCAGCATGGGGTTGACGACCGTATTGAGCAGACACATGGAGAAACCTGCGATGAAAGCGCCCAGCAGGTAAACGCCGAAACTCTGGGCCGTACCGGACAACGTCTGGATGCCGACACCGATGAAACCGACGGCGATGGCGACCAGCGCGGTCTTCTTGTAGCCGTACTTCTGAAGCATGTTGCCCGCGGGATAGCCCATGATCGCATAGGCGATGAAGTTGGCGAATACGCCCAGCGTACCCATCCAGTTCGGAACGTTGAACTGATACTTCAGAATGTCACCCATCGGCGAAGCCAGATTCGTCACGAACGAGATCATACCGAAGAGGAAGATCATCACGACGATCGGCAAAACATAATTTTGTTTTTTTGTCTCCATTTTTATCAATTTAGGTTAATAAGTTTCTTCGTATCAGCGGTCCCGCTCCGCAATGTAGGCACAGAGGTTGATCAGCGCCGAGCGGTATTCGGAATCTTCGTAATCGGCGAGCATCTCCACGGCCCGCGTAATATAGCCCTGCATCACTTCGGCGGCGAAGGTCAGGCCGCCTTCATTCTCGACCACCGAGCGCAGGTATTCGACCGCGTCGTCGTCCTCGCGGCAGCGGGCCAGCCGGGCCAGCAGATCGGCGCGGCGTTCGTCCGAAGCCCGGTCGAGCACCGAGAGCAGCGGCAGGGTGATCTTACCCTCCCGCAGGTCGTTGTTGGCGGGTTTGCCCGTATGTGCGGAGGGGGTATAATCGAGGATGTCGTCCTGTATCTGGAAAGCCATGCCCACGGCTTCGCCGAAACGGCGCATCGTGGCGACCTTGTCGCGCGTGGCCCCTACGGCCAGCGCCCCGGCCGAAGCGCTGACGCCCAGCAGGCTGGCGGTCTTCTTATATATAATATCGAGGTAGGCCTGGCGGGTCATCGTGCGGTTCCTGGCACAATCGTCCTGCAGGACCTCGCCTTCGCACAGCGCGGCCATCGAGCCGCAGACGTGGGTCACCAGGTCGAACTGCCCGCTCTGCAAACCGATGTTCATGTTCTTGGCAAGAATATAGTCGCCCAGGATCACAGCCTTATGCGACTGCCAGCGGGCGTTGGCCGAAGGCTGCCCGCGGCGCATGTCCGATTCGTCGATCACATCGTCGTGGATCAGCGACGCCACATGGATCATTTCGACCAGCATGGCGGCCAGACAGGCCCGACGACCCATCGCGGCGCCTTTCACCGGAGCATTCATCGCCGCAGAAAGCATCACCAGCATGGGACGGATACCTTTCCCGCGCGTGGAAAGGGCATAACGCAACATATCGGAAAGCAACTCCCCCTCAGCCGTGAACTGGCGGTCGACAAATTCGTCGAAAGCCTCCAGTTCGGCAGTCACGGGTTTGTGAATGTCATCGAGTGTAATCATAGGGACAAAGATAGTGATTTTTCGCAATCACGACTCGGGAAGTAACTATTTTTTCGTACCTTTGAGGCCGGTGCCGTAACGGCGCTTTCGGAAAAAGAGCGGAAAATTTCGTCGAGCCATGCGCGATTCGGCTTTGGCCCCGTCCGACGTTCTCGTACTTTTTGTTAATTGGTTAAGACCCGGTAAAATGGAATTTTCGAACACGATACGATCCAAGCTGCTGCCGACGGCAACAGCCCTCGTGCTCTTCTTCGTGGTGAGCGCGCTCTACTTCGCCCCGCAGTTCCGCGGCGAGGTGCTCCCCCAGCACGACGTCATCCAGTATGAAGGCATGGCCAAGGACATCAGCGACATGCGCGCCGCGACGGGCGAAGACCCCCAGTGGACGGGCGGCATGTTCGGCGGCATGCCGGCCTACCTGATCAACGTCGCCTACCCGGCCCAGCTGGTGAAGCGCACCGTCGGGCAGCTCGTGAAAATCATGGACACTCCGGCGGCATTCCTCTTCTTCGCCATGGTCTCGATGTGGCTGATGCTGCTTGTTTTCGGCGTCAACCCCTGGGTGGGGATCGTCGCGGCGCTGGCCTACGGACTGTCGACCTATTTCCTGCTGATTATCGGCGCGGGACACGTCACCAAGATGTGGGCGCTGGTCTACGCCCCGCTGATGATGGGCGGCGCGTGGATGACGCTGAGGGGCAACATCTGGTGCGGCGCGGCGCTCACGGCGCTCACGGCATCGCTCGAGATCGGCGCCAACCATCCGCAGATCACCTACTATTTCCTCGTGGCGATGGCCGCTTTCTGGGTCAGCGAGGGCATCGTCTCCTTCCGGGAAAAACGGATGAAAAATTTCGCCCTGCGCACAGCGGCGCTGGCCGCGGCGGGCATCCTGGCCGTGGGGTCGAACTTCTCGCCCCTGTGGTACACGGCCAAACATTCAAAGGAGACCATCCGCGGCGGCTCGGAACTCGCGGCGACGGCCGAAACCTCGAAAAGCGGCCTCGCACTCGACTACGCTACGGCATGGAGCTACGGCAAGGCGGAGACCTTCAACCTGCTGATCCCCGATTTCATGGGCCGCGAGTCGGCCACGACTTTCCCGGCCGACGGAGAGACGGCCGCCGTGCTGAACGAATACGGACTGCGCGGCGCCGCGCAGCAGTTGCCCGCCTACTGGGGCACACAGCCCTACACGGGCGGCCCGACGTACCTCGGGGCCGCGGCGGTGTTCCTCGCGGCGCTGGGCATCGCACTGGCCCGGGGACGCAACAAATGGTGGATCATCGCCGCATGCGTCGTGATGATCCTGCTGGCCTGGGGCCGCAACCTGATGGGATTCACCGAATTCGCCTTCAAATACCTCCCCGGATACAACAAATTCCGCACGGTCTCGATGACGCTCGTCGTCGTCCAATGGGCCGTGCCGCTGCTGGGCGCGCTGGCACTGATGCGGCTCTGGAAAGAGGAGATTCCGCGTGAGCGGCTGATGCGCGCGCTGGCCTGGGCAGCGGGCGTCACGGGCGGGCTGTGCCTGCTGCTGGCCGTGGCCGGAGGGGCGTTCTTCGACTTCGGGCGCGGAGAGAGCGCCGCGATGATGACCGACACGTTCCGCCACATTTTCGAAAGCAACAACATGCAGTCGTACATCGACCGCGGCATGGATGTCGAATGGGCCGAAGCGACGGCCGACGCCATGGCCGCCGACCGTGCGGCGATGATGCAGGCCGACGCGTGGCGTTCGCTGCTGATGATCCTGCTGGCGGCGGGCGGCGTGGCGCTGTTCGCCCTGCGGAAGATCAACAAATACGTGCTGACGGGGTTGTTGGCGGGCGTGATGCTGCTGGACCTCGTGCCGGTGGACCTGCGGTTCCTCGGGCACGACAAATTCGAATCGGCGCGCCGCCGACAGGTGACGGCCTCGGCAGCCGACAAGGCGATCATGCAGGACAAGGATTTGGGCTACCGGGTGCTGAACCTCACGGTGAGCCCGTTCAACGACGCCACGACCAGCTATTTCCACCGCTCGGTGGGCGGATACCACGGCGCCAAACTGGCCCGCTACCAAGACCTGATCGACCGTTATCTGTCGAACATCGACGACGGAGTGCTGGACATGCTCAACACCCGTTACCTGATCGTTCCGGGGCAGGACAACCAGCCCGAGCCGCGTCTGCGGACGACGGCCAACGGCGCGGCGTGGTTCGTCGACCGCCTCGTCGCGGGAGAAACCCCGCAGCAGGAGATCGACCTGCTGGGCACGACCGACCTCAAAACGACGGCGGTGGTCAATCCCCGGGACAAGGCTTTCGCCGAAGAGTGGCAGGCCGGAAGCACCGGGGCCGATACGGCGCTCGTGCGCTCGATCGCGCTGACGGAGTACCGTCCGAACTACCTCAAATACGAATACACGGCGCCGGAAGAGGCCGTGGCGGTCTTCTCGGAGATCTTCTACGACCACGGCTGGACGGCCTGTGTCGACGGCGAGGAGATGCCCTGCTTCCGGGCCGACTACGTCCTGCGGGCGATGAAGCTCCCCGCCGGAAAGCACACCGTCGAATGGCGGTTCCGCGCACCGGGCTGGACGGCGGTCGAAGGGGTGACGCTCGCGGCGTCGCTCGCGATCCTGCTGGGAGCCGTCGCGGCGCTGGTCTATTGTTTCAGGAAGAAAAAAGCGTAAGGTTATGAAAGATGACAAGCGGTTGAAACGAAAGGTCCGCAACTCCTACATCGTATCGACGGTGAGCATCACGCTCGTACTGTTCCTGCTGGGATCGGTGGGTTACCTGATGGTGGCGGCGCTGAAGGTCGCCGACACGCTGCAGGAGAGCATCGCCGTCACCGTGGAGCTGAAGAACGGACTCTCCGACGAGCAGAAAGAGGCCATCAACAAACGGCTGACGGCCGAGGAGATGGTCGCGACGATCGCCTACTCGCCCAAGGAGGAGAAGATCGACGACCAAGAGTTCCGCAAAATGTTCAACAGTTCGTTCGAGGAGATTCTGCAGGAGAATCCCCTGCTGGATTCGTTCGAACTCACGCTGACCTCCGCCTCGGCGGACAAGGAGCTGCTCGACTCGTTCATCGCCGCCGTCGGGCGCATCGGGGGCGTCGACCGGGTGTCGTACCCCGCGTTGATGGCCGAGCGGCTGCACGCCACGGTGAACAAGATCCGCCTCGTGCTGCTGATGTTCGGCGGAGCGCTGCTGGTCATCTCGCTGATCCTGCTGAGCAACACCATCCGGCTGGCGATCTTCTCGAAACGCTACCTCATCAACACGATGAAGCTGGTCGGAGCTACCAAATGGTTCATCATGAAGCCTTTCCTCGGAAGCAGCGTCACACAGGGAATACTGGCCGGCGTGGCTGCCTCGGCGCTGTTCGTCCTCGCGGTCTACGGGCTCAACGAAGCCGTGCCCGAGCTGATGACCATTGCTGAAGCAGGCAAAATCGCCATCATCCTCGGGTCGATGGTCGTCGGCGGCATCGTCATATCGGGGCTCTTCACCTTCGCGGCCCTCAACAAATTCGTCAACATGAAGTCGAACAAGATATACCTATATTAAATGAAAAAGGAGCAGAAAAAAACGCAGGACCCCGCGCAGGAGGATACCCGCATGCCGCTCACGCGGCGCAACTACATCCTGCTGGCCGTAGGATTCGCCGTCATCCTCCTGGGCTTTGTCCTGATGGCCGGCGGCGGCAGCGATTCGCCCGATGAATTCAACTACGCGATGTTCTCGTGGCGGCGCATCACGCTGGCCCCGATCCTGGTGATCGGCGGATTCGTCATCGAGATATATGCCATCATGAAGAGGTACTAAATGGACACACTGCAAGCTATCCTGCTCGGCATCGTGCAGGGCATCACCGAATTTCTTCCCGTATCGAGCAGCGGACACCTCCAGATCGCCAAGGAAGTGCTGGGCGTGGAGCTCGAAAACAACATCACCTTCGACGTCATGCTGCACGCCGCCACGGTGCTCAGCACCGTCGTCGTGCTGTGGCGCGAACTGCTGCACCTGTTGCAGGGACTCTTTTCGCGGCATTTCAACGAACAGCAGGCCTACATCCTCAAAATCGTCGTCTCGATGATCCCGGCCGGCATCGTCGGGGTGCTCTTCGCCGAACAGATCGAAACGTTCTTCGCGTCGCTGACCTTCGTCGGCGCCATGCTGATGCTCACGGCGCAACTGCTGACTTTCGCTTATTTCGCCAAGCCCCGCGCGAAGAAGGGAATCACCTACGGCAACGCCTTCGTCATCGGCCTCGCGCAGGCCGCGGCCACGCTCCCCGGCCTTTCACGGTCGGGATCGACCATCGCCACGGGACTGCTGCTCGGCAAGAGCAAGGAGGAGGTCGCCAACTTCTCGTTCATCATGGTCATCCCGGTCATCCTGGGCAAGATGCTGTTAGACATCTGTTCGGGCGAGGTCGCAGCCATGGACATCCCGGCGGGAGCCCTCGTCGGCGGATTCCTCGCGGCCTTCATTTCGGGAACGCTGGCCTGCAAATTCATGATCGAGGTGGTCAAACGCGGCAAGCTGATCTGGTTCGCCCTCTACTGCTGTCTCGCAGGACTCGTTTCAATCGTCTTCTCCATCCTCTGACGCCCATGCCCATAACCCGAGAACCGCTGGATTTCCGCGGCATCAACTTCGAGGACGGCTACATCGCCGTTCTGGACAAACCCCTCCGCTGGACCTCGACCGACGTAGTCCGCAAGGTCAAATTCGCCCTGCGCAAACTCGGCTACCGCAAGATCAAAGTCGGACACGCCGGAACGCTCGACCCGCTGGCTTCGGGCATCCTGCTGGTCTGCATCGGCCGTGCCACGAAACTGGTAGACGCCCTGCAGGCCGAGGAGAAGGAGTATATAGCCGACGTGATGCTGGGCGCCACGACCCCGAGCTACGACCTCGAACACGAGATCGACCAAACCTATCCCTACGAACACATCACGCGCGAAGCGGTCGAAGAGGCGCTTGCCTCGCTCACCGGCGAGCGGCTGCAAACCCCGCCCGTCTACTCGGCCAAGAAGATCGAGGGTACGCGCGCCTACGAACTGGCCCGGGCTGGCGAGGAGGTCGCCGTGCGCCAGGCGTTGATCACCATTTACGAAATGGAGATCGTGGAGTACGCTCTTCCGCGGGTGCGCATCCGGGTGCGATGCAGCAAAGGCACCTACATCCGGTCGCTGGCCCACGAGATCGGACAGGCGCTCCGCAGCGGAGCCCATCTCTCATCCCTGCGCCGCACGCGCAGCGGCGGATTCACGCTCGAAAAAGCGTATGAACTGGATGATTTTCTGGAAAATCTGCAAAAAATTGAAACAAAATAGCTCTTTTTGCGTATAGAAAATAATCTGTGTATTTTTTCAAACGTAAAAAAGAGCGTTCATCTATGAAACTATCGCAATACGGGTACGACTTTTCGCCCGAAATGCTGGCCAAATACCCGGCCGACAACCGCGACGAATCCCGGCTGATGGTCATCAACCGCGCCAAGGGCACCATCGAACACCGCATTTTCAAAGACATCATCGAGTATTTCGACGAAAAGGACCTGTTCGTCTTCAACGATACGAAAGTTTTCCCGGCACGCCTCTACGGCAACAAGGAGAAGACCGGCGCCGAGATCGAAATCTTCCTGCTGCGCGAACTGAACCGCGAACTGCGGCTGTGGGACGTGCTGGTGGACCCGGCACGCAAAATCCGTATCGGCAACAAACTCTACTTCGGCGACGACGACCTGCTGGTGGCCGAGGTAATCGACAACACCACCTCGCGCGGCCGCACGCTGCGCTTCCTGTTCGACGGCTCCTACGAGGAGTTCAAACAGACGCTCTTCGCACTGGGCGAAACGCCCCTGCCCAAGTGGGTGCGCGAAAAGGTCGAGCCCGAGGATGCCGATCGCTACCAGACGATCTTCGCCGAAAAAGAGGGCGCCGTGGCGGCTCCGACGGCCGGCATGCACTTCTCGAAGCACCTGATGAAACGCATGGAGATCAAAGGGGTGGACAAGACGTTCGTGACGCTCCACGTGGGGTTGGGCAACTTCCGCACGGTGGATGTCGAGGACCTCTCGAAGCACAAGATGGATTCCGAGCAGTTCTTCGTCACCGACGAGGCCGCCGGCGCGGTAAACGAGGCCAAGAACGCCGGACGCAAGGTCGTGGCCATCGGCACGACGGTCATGCGCACGATCGAAACCGCCGTCTCGACCAACGGCCTGATAAAACCCATGGAGGGATGGACTAACAAGTTCATCTTCGCACCCTATGAGTTCACGGTGGCCGACGCCATGGTGACCAACCTCCACCTGCCCTACTCCACGCAACTGATGATGGTGGCAGCGTTCGGCGGGTATGAAACCGTCATGAATGCCTACAAGATAGCCAAGGAGGAAGGGTACCGTTTCGGCACATACGGAGACGCAATGCTGATTCTTTAAAAAAATTTCACTACCTTTACGGAACAAAAGCGACCCCGTGAAGATAGGATGCACCTCGGCGGAATCCGAATAAATTTGGTTCTGCACGCGGTTTTCACTATCTTTGCAAGCATAAACCCCCTTTAAAACATGGCAAGCAAGATTCTGTACGTCTGTCAGGAAATCACCCCCTATCTTCCCGAAACGGAGGGTTCCCGGCTTTGCCGTGCACTGACGCAGGCAATGCAGGAACACGGAAACGAGATCCGCACTTTCATGCCCCGTTACGGCTGTATCAACGAACGCAGGCACCAACTGCACGAAGTCATCCGCCTCTCGGGCATGAACCTCATCATCGACGACAACGACCACCAGTTGATTATCAAGGTGGCTTCGATCCCGGCAGCACGCGTACAAATCTATTTCATCGACAACGACGACTATTTCTCGCGCAAGGCCGTATTGGCCGACGACGAAGGCAGCTATTTCCCGGACAACGACGAACGCGCCATCTTCTTCGCCCGCGGCGTATTGGAAACCGTCAAAAAACTGCGCTGGACGCCTACCGTCGTGCATTGCCACGGGTGGTTTACGGCCGTGGTTCCCGTCTACCTGAAGCGGGTTTTCGCCGACGATCCGATCTTCCGCGACGTCAAGGTCGTGGTGTCGCTCTACGGCGACGGATTCCCCGGGGAGCTCGACCCGGGGTTCGGCGCGAAGATCGCCGGCGAAGGGGTCAAAGATAAAAATCTCTCGATTCTCGACGCCCCGTCATACGAAAATCTCTGCCGCTTCGTTATGGAATATGCCGACGGTGTGGTGGCGGCTTCTCCGGATGTCGACCCCAAGGTGCTCGATATGGCCCGCGCAAGCGGAAAGCCCATGCTCGAATACCAGTCACCCGAGGCGGAGGACTTTTTCGATAATTACAACCGATTCTATGAAGCAATTCAATAATTTCCGCCGCAAGCTGCTCCCGGTCGCAACATTGGCCGCCGTGATCGCTGCGGTGTTCGCGGGCTGCACCAAGGTAGACGATACGCTGGGCGGAAACCTCATTCCGGACAATCAGCAGATGAAGGCCGGATACGTCGAACTCCTCGGCGAGAAGGTGAACCCCCGGAAATACGTCGAGACGCGCTTGTTTCAGAGCGACTCGCTGATCGGCTCGAACATCTCCTACGGCTATTTCGGAACCTGCATCAACGACACGCTCGGCGAGCGCAAGGCAGGGTTCCTCTCGCAGATGATTAATTACTATAAGGTCGATTCGGGTTATTTCGGATACATGCCGATCTTCGACTCGGCGCAGATCATGCTCAAAATCACCGGCATAGGCCGCGACTCGCTGACCGAACAGACCTTTGCCATCTACGAGATCACCAGCAACGACTACATCACCAAAAAACCGATTTCGGCCGGCAAATCGCAGGCCGACACGACTTTTTACATCAATTTCGATCCCACGGGACCGAAAGACGCCAGCGGCAACAAATATGCGGATGCCGTCTATGATCCCTCGAAGAAGCTCTTCACCTTCAAGCTCGGCGGCAAAGGCACAACTCCCTCGACGGCAACGGCTGTCACGCTGACTCCGACCGAGGAGGGAGAAAAATACATCAAGCGCCTGATGCTTCAGGACGAAAGCGAGTACAAAGACGGTAAGCCGGACTATTCGATTTACAGCCCGGACAGTCTCGAGTTTTGGGTTCAGCGGTTCAAAGGACTTTATATCTGCCCCGATCCGGATACGCAGATCCAGCAAAAAGGCATCGAGGAGACGGGTACGCTCTTCGCCACATCGCTCGACTACTCGGGACTGGCGGTCTTCGGCCGTAACCGCGTGAAGGACGACCCCACACTGATCAAAGACACGATCGGCATGGTCTATTACTTCTACGAATCCGGCACCGAGTTCGGCAATGTCTCGGTGAACACGATCAGCCACAACTACGATGCGGCCACTTCGGACGCCAAAATCGACATCACCAAAGCCCGCGAGGTCAATCCCGACGGAAGCATCAACGAAAACCGGGAACTGAATCCCCGCGTCTATGTCGAAGGCATGGGCGGCGTGGTTACCGAGATGACTTTCACGCCGGAGTTCTTCGCACGGCTGGAAGAGGAAATCGCCGAGGGCAACAAGGACGGCAAGGATTTCAAAACGCTGGCGTTCAGCCAGGCGCGCATGTCGGTCTATTTCGATGACAGCGACTACGACTGGGAAGCGCTCAACCCGGTCAAACCGACGATGATCGATCAGATGAACACATTCCCGAGCCGGCTGGGCATGTATACCAATTTCAAGACGCTGACGCCGATCTCGGACTACAACTATTCCTACGAGCAGAATTACAACACAACGCTCTCCTACGGCGGCAAGATCAACCGCAGCCGCGGATGCTACGTGATGGACATCACGGGCTACATGCAGCAGTTGTGGAACAGCTACAACAAGGCCAAGGAGGCCGCGGGCGGCGTGATCGCCGACATCGACTGGGACAAGGTCACGAACCGTACGGTCTATATCGGCCCCGAAGCGTACAGTCTTTACTCCACGTCGTTCGGCGTATTGCAGGGCATGGCGGAAGCCGGCACAAACAACGCCCCGATCCGCTTCGACCTGACCTATAACCTGATTAAATAAACGACAGACAATCCTCATGCGGAACCTAAGTGTAATGCTTAGGTTTTCGCATTTCTGAAAAGCTATCAAAAAAACGCAATGCAGGAAAATTTAGTTATCGTAGAGTCCCCCGCCAAGGCCAAGACCATCGAGAAATTCCTCGGCAAGGACTTCATCGTCAAATCGAGCTTCGGCCATATCCGGGACCTCGCCAAAAAGGACCTCGGCATCAATATCACGGAGGGATTCAAACCGGTCTACGAAATCCCGGGCGACAAGAAGAAGGTGGTCGACGAACTCACGAAGCTGGCCAAATCGAAAACCGTCTGGCTGGCGTCCGATGAAGACCGCGAAGGAGAAGCCATCGCATGGCACCTCACCGAAGTGTTGGGGCTCCCCGTCGACCGGACCAAGCGCATCGTCTTCCACGAGATCACCAAGCGGGCGATCCTGGAAGCCATCGAAAAACCGCGCACGGTCAATATGGATCTGGTAAACGCCCAGCAGGCACGCCGCATACTCGACCGGCTGGTCGGTTTCGAACTCTCGCCCGTCCTGTGGAAAAAGGTGCGTCCGTCGCTCTCGGCGGGACGCGTACAGTCGGTGGCCGTACGGCTGATCGTCGAGCGCGAGCGCGAGATCATCGCATTCCGTTCGGCGGCCTATTTCCGCGTCGTGGCGCAGTTCCACGCCGCCGGCGATCCCGAAAAAACGCTCTTCAAAGCCGAACTCGGATCGCGTTTCGAAACCGCGGCACAGGCTGAGGAGTTTTTGAAAAGTTGTATCGGTGCTACTTTCACGGTGGCCAAATCCGAGGAGAAACCTGCGCAGCGATACCCCGCACCGCCGTTCACCACCTCGACGCTCCAGCAGGAAGCAGGCCGCAAACTGGGCATGTCCGTTTCACAGACGATGTCCGTGGCGCAGCACCTCTACGAGCAGGGTCTCATTACCTACATGCGTACCGACTCGGTGAACCTCTCGCAGCAAGCGCTGGCCCAGTGCAAGGAGGAGATCACGAAGCTCTACGGCGAGAAATACTCCCGCTGGTTCAACTATAAGACCAAGACCAAAGGCGCCCAGGAGGCCCACGAGGCCATCCGGCCGTCGTATATCGAGCGGCAGTCGATCGAGGGCACGCCCGCCGAGAAGAAACTCTACGACCTGATCTGGAAGCGCACGGTCGCCTCGCAGATGGTTTGTGCCGAGTTGGACCGCACGACGATTACGATCGACATGTCGGGTTCGTCGAACCAGTTCGTGGCGCAGGGCGAGGTGGTCCGTTTCGACGGCTTCCTGCGCCTCTACTCCGAATCGACGGACGACGACCAGGCTGCCGAAAGCGGCGAGGGACTGCTGCCGAAACTGGCGGCCGGCGACCGGGTGCTCCCGACGCAAATCACCGCCACGGAGCGTTTCACGTCGGCTCCGGCCCGTTACAACGAGGCATCGCTCGTGAAGCGCCTCGAGGAGCTGGGCATCGGGCGTCCTTCGACCTACGCCCCGACCATCACCACGATCATCAACCGCGGTTACGTCGTCAAACAGAACAAAGACGGACAGAAGCGCAATTACGTGCAGTTCACGCTCACCGGCGACAAGATCGCCGAGAAGAACCTCTCGGAGAACTACGGCAAGGAGAAAAACCGCCTCTCGCCGACGGACATCGGCATGGTGGTGAACGACTACCTGGAGGAGCAGTTCGGCCCGATCATCGACTATAACTTCACGGCCAGCGTCGAGAAAGAGTTCGACCGCATCGCCGAGGGCGACATCACGTGGGAGAAGATGATCGACGGATTTTACGGTCCTTTCCACCAGATGGTCGATTCGGCCATCGCAACCCAGAACCCCAAGACGCGCGAGGTGCGCATCCTGGGCAACGACCCCAAAACGGGCCACGTCGTGAAGGCCCGCATCGGCCGTTACGGCCCGATGGTCGAGATCGAGGGCAACGAAGGCGAGAAAGGACGCTTCGCGTCGCTCAAAAAGGGCCAGTTGATCGAGTCGATCACGCTCGAAGAGGCGCTGGAGCTGTTCGCCCTGCCCCGCGGCCTCGGGCAGCTGGACGGCGAGGAGCTGACCGTCGGCATCGGCAAATACGGTCCCTACATCCGCTACGGAAAGTCGTTCGCCTCGCTGGCTAAAACCGACGATCCCTATACGGTCACCTACGACCGGGCCGTAGAGGTCGTGCGCGCACATCAGGCGGCCGCCGTGGCTGCCAACACGCCGCTCAAAAGTTTCCCGGAGGACCCCGACATGCTGGTAAAGAACGGCCGTTACGGCGCCTACATCGCCTACAAGGGCAAGAACTACCGTCTGCCGAAAGGGGCCAAGCCCGAGGAACTGACCCTCGACGAATGCCTGAAAATCGTCGCCGGATCGAAGAAATAAGGACAACAAAAACCCGTCATACCATGAAAAACCTCGTTCTCGCCGTATTCGCGCTCTGTCTCGCAGGAGGAGCCGCGGCACAAACGACCGAAAAGGCCGCCCCCGAAGGCTACCGGTTCACCGACGTCAAAATCCTGCCCGTCACCTCGGTCAAAGACCAGAGCCGCAGCGGCACCTGCTGGTGCTACTCGACCCTCTCGTTCCTCGAGAGCGAAATCCTCCGCGCCGGAGGTCCCGAACTGGACCTTTCGGAGATGTGGATCGTGCGCAACGTCTACTTTGAGAAAGCTGTGAAATACGTCCGGCTGCACGGTTCGCTGAACCTCGCCGTCGGCGGTCAGGCCCACGACGTGATCGGCGGCATCGAGCGCTACGGCATCGTCCCCGAGGAGATCTATCCGGGACTGAACTACGGCTATGACAAGCCCAATTTCGACGAGATCGACGCCGTCATCAAAGCCTATGCCGACGCGGTGATCAATGCCGGCGAAAAACGCAGCGACAGCCGCCTCACGACCGCCTGGCAGGCCGGACTGAACGGCATCCTCGACGCCTATTTCGGCGCCATGCCCGAAAAGTTCACCTATGCAGGCAAGGAGTACACCCCCGCCTCGTTCGCCGCCTCGCTGCCGATCGATATGAACGATTACATCGAATTCTCGTCGTTCACCCACCATCCCTTCTACACGGAGTTCGCCATGGAGGTCCCCGACAACTGGAACTGGGACAAGGTGTGGAACGTTCCCTTGGACGAGTTCATGCAAATCATCGACAACTCGCTGGAGAAAGGTTACACCATCGCCTGGGGCACGGACGTCAGCGAAAAAGGCTTCAGCCGCACCAAAGGCCTGGGCATCATTCCCGAGGCCGACCTCGAAGGCATGGAGGGCACCGAGGCCGAGAAGTGGGGCAAACTCACCCAGAAGGAGAAGGACGCCGCACTCTACACCTTCGAGAAACCCGGCAAGGAGCGCACCATCACGCAGGAACTTCGCCAGGAGGGCTACGACAACTACGAGAGCACCGACGACCACGGCATGCAGATCGTGGGCACGGCCGTCGACCAGAACGGCACGCCCTACTACAAGGTCAAGAACTCGTGGGCCCTGGCGGGACCTTACGAGGGTTACTGGTACTTTTCGCGTCCGTTCGTCGCCTACAAGACGATGACCGTGCTGGTCAACAAGAACGGCGTACCCAAGGAGATACTCAAAAAGATCGGACTCAAATAAGCGCATGCACCGCACGAAACGACAGCCCGGGCTTCGATGGAAGCCCGGGCTGTGCATTTATCGGGGCCGGCTCACTCCTCGATCTCTACGCCCAGCAGACGGGCCAGTTCAGCGGCCTGCAGGACGTTTATCTTCATGCCTTTCAGTTCGAAGGAGTCGATCTCCCGCACCCGGATTCCGCGGATGTCCGAATCGGCGAACGACACGCCCCGCAGGCGCGTCCCGAAGAATTCGGCCATCGCCAGCTCACACTGCGCGAACTCCACGCGCTCGAAACGGCAGTCGCCGAAAGCCGCACTGCGCATCCGGCATCCGGCAAAGCGCACCGTGCGCAGACGCGAAAAGGCGAAATTGGCAAATTCGCCCTTGCAACGGTCGAACAACAGATGATTCAAGGTCGTCTCGGCAAGGTTGGTCCCCGTCAGCTTGCAGTCGGAGAACTCCACGCGATGGAAACTGCATCCCAGCAGATCGGCGTTCGAAAAGTCGCAGTTGCGGAAAACGACATCCGAGAACTGCGAGTGCCCGAGTGCGCTTCCGGCGAAGACGCAGCCGGTAAAGCGACAGCCCTGCACCGAGAGGTGTTCACGGACGGGTGCGCCGAAATCCGCACCGCGGAATACGGCGTCGGCGATCTCCTCGTCGAGGTGCATCCGGATGGGGTCGGCAGCCGTTTCAGGCTCGGCAGGCAGTTGCGGACGGGCGATTTCCATACACGAAGATTGTTTGAATTGCTACAAAGGTAGGAATTTTTCCCGGATCAGTCGCCTCCCGCGAGGGTTCCGATTGTTCATTTTGCACAACCGAAAAATTAGGGTTATCTTTGCATTCGGCTCCCACCCAACACGCTATGAAAAAGACCATCGCACTCCTTCTTTCCGCAGTTCTCCTGCTGACAGCCGCACGCCCGGCATCCGCTCAGAACACGGAGCCCTCGAAAGAGAATTTCCCTTCGACCGAGACGACGCTCCTGCAAATCGGACAGGCCGAAGCACACCCGAACGCCAAACACATACGACCGACCGACACGTCGGCACTCGCCGCTCCGGTAAAACGCCCCGGACTCATCCGCCGCATCATCGACTACTACAGCCGGTCGAACGTCGACCGGACTTTCGAAAAAAAGATCGACTGGAGCATCGCTCCCGGCCCCAACTACTCGTCGGACGTCGGGTTCGGCATCGGCTTCCTGCTGGCGGGCCTCTACCGGCTCGACCGCACCGACTCGGTCACCGCTCCGTCGAACATTTCGATCTACGGCAACTTCACGACCAAGAAATTCGTGTTGCTGCGCTTCTCGGGCGACAACATCTACAACAAGAACAAACAACGGCTGAGTTATTCGGGAGCTTTCGTCTACTTCCCCGGGGCCTTCTACGGCGTGGGCTACCAGGCCGGCAAAGAGGGTTACGCGCAAGATCTCACCACGACGATGGGCGCTTTCCGCATCTCCTACTGCACCTCTCTCGTGGGGCGTTTCTATGTCGGCGTCAGCGGCAGCATCGACTATTCCGGAGCCAAATACAAGAGTTCCGGCATGGTGGAATACATGCAGCGGATCGACAACAACGAAATCCCGAAACCGGGCGGACAGATCGGCGAAATGTACGATCTCTGGAAAGACGGCAAACGCTACGACCCCGAGAAGCAGGACCCCTTCTCGAACTTCATCGCCACGACGGGCGACAAGCCCAACGCGTTTAACACCAGTCTCGGGATTTTCGCCCAATACGATACACGCGACGTGACGTTCAACGCCTCGAAGGGCATCTTCATCAAAGCCGAAGCCAAATGGTATCCCGAATGGCTGGGCAACACCCGCCGCACGTTCGGACGCTTCACGCTGACCTTCAACTTCTACCAGAAGCTCTGGAAAGGGGCCGTGCTGGCCTACGACCTCTACGCCGACGGCACGGCCGGAACCCCGTCGTGGCACATGTACGCCAAGATGGGCGGCATGGAGCGCATGCGCGGTTACTACGAGGGACGCTACCGCGACAAACGGCTCATCGAGACGCAGTTCGAACTGCGGCAGAAGATCTACCGACGCCACGGCATCGTGGGATGGATCGGCGGCGGGCAGGTCTGGGGTACGGACCGGTTCCGCTGGGGCAACACGCTGTGCAGTTTCGGATGCGGCTACCGCTTCGAGTTTAAGAACCGCATGAATATCCGCCTCGACTACGGATGGGGCAATTTCGGCAACCAAAACCTGCCGTGGGACCGCAAGCGCTCCTCGGCATTCCTCTTCACCGCTTCCGAAGCATTCTAAAGAATACAGACAAGGATAAAGCCGTCTTCACGGCGCACGGAGAGCTCCACGGGCTCTCCGTTTTCGATACGACCCGTCAGCATACCGGCCGCAAGGTCCGCGCTCCCGATGCGGAGGTCTTTCTGAAAATTCAGCGCCCGGCGCCCGGCGTATTTGTAGAGCGCCTCCTTGGCGCACCAGACGATCCCCGGCCACAGCGGATCGTCGGAAAGAGCCTGTTCGGACGGAGTCATATAACGGCTTTCGGCCCGGCTGAAATTGCGCGACGCCGGTTCGATATCCACGGCACAGCGCTCCGGGGAGATGCAGACGGCGATGCGGCCGGCACAATGCGCGACCGAAATGCAGCAGTCCGAACCCGTCAGCACGGGAGCCCCCACGGCGTCGTAACCGATTTGCACATCCGTTCCCAGTTCGCGCCGCACGAGGGCCCGCCAGCCGAGAAACTCCGCGCGGCGACGCTCCGAGCCGAATGCCGCAGCCTCGGCACGTTCTTCGGGCGTCGTCCACCGGACCGCCTCTTCGGCGGTCATCGGCGGCTCGACCAGCAGTTTCCGAATCATTGGATATCTATGCGGATTTTGTCGATGCGGTGCCCGTCCATCCCCTGCACCGTGAAACGGATGTCGTGCGAGGTGAACACGTCGCCTTTGCGCGGGAAGTCGCGCTTGAGCTCGAGCATCAGTCCCGCCAGGGTCTCGGCCTCGCCCCGCACATCGGCAAAGGTGTCTTCGCCCAGGCCGAGGATGCGTTCGAAATCCCCGAGGTGGGTCTTGCCCTCGAATACGTAACACTTGGGATTGAGGCACGTATAGAACGATTCGTCGTTGTCGCTCTCGTCGGAAATTTCACCCACGATCTCCTCGATGATGTCTTCCAGCGAGACCAATCCCAGCGTCGAGCCGTATTCATCGACGACGATGGCCATGTGGACCTTGTTCGACTGGAAATCGGCCAGCAGGTCGTTGATCTTCTTGTGCTCGGGCACGAAATAGGGCTTGCGGACCAACTGCTGCCAGGCGAAATCGCTGCCGTTGTTGATATAAGGCAGCAGGTCCTTGACGTAGAGCGTGCCGCGGATGTTGTCGATGTCCTCCTCGTAGACCGGAATACGCGAGAAGCCCGATTCGATGATCGTCTTTTTGACCGTCTCATAGTCATCCGTGGCATCGAGCGCCGTGATGTCTACGCGGGGCTTCATGATCTCCTGCACCTCGGTATTGACGAAGTTGACGATCCCCGACAGCATCACGTGCTCCTCGGGGCTGGACCCCTGGGTCATATCCACGGCATCGGCCAGTTCGTCGAGCGATATTTCGCTCTTGTGGGCGGCTTTCTCGCTGATGCGGCTGCTCGTGCGGACCAGCGCATACGACAGCGGGTAGAAAATCCACCGCAGCAGCACGAGTGGCCGGGCCACCATCGAGGCGAAACGCACGGGGATGGTCTGCGCCAGCACCTTGGGCAGTATTTCGCCGAAGAGCAGCAACAGGAAGGTCACCAGCACGGTTTTAAACAGGAACTCGAAACGCAGAAACGTGAAAAGCGAATCGATAATGCCGGCTGTCAGAATGACGATGCAGATGTTTACCAGGTTGTTGACCACCAGGATCGTGGCCAGCAGCAGGTCGACATCGGTCAGCAGGCGCAGCACGGCGGCAGCCGACGTGCTCCTGCTGTTCTGCAGGCGGCGGATGTCGTTGTGCGAAAGGGAGAAAAACGAAGTCTCGGCCCCCGAAACGAGCGCCGAAACACACAGCAGGCAGAACGTCACCGCGCACAGCACGGCGATATGGGCTTCGAACCCGTTGAACGCGATCCAGGAATGAGCTTCTTCCAAACTGACAGTCAATTTGTTAATCGAACAGCGAGCCGCCCTGCGTCTCCTCCTTCAGAGCCTGAGTCTCCGCCGCGTCGTCCTTCAGCACCTCTTTGCGGCCGCCGGGCATCTGCACGACGAACTTCGAGTTGCGCGACTGGTAGGCGGGTTTGGCCAGCAGGGTCTCGATATTATTGTAGCGGGTCGGCTTGGCCCCGAGCATCACCTGCTCGGGCTGGCGCTGCGCGACCTTGGGAGGCACGGGTTTGATCGGCTCCAGCACGGGAGCCGCGGCGGGCTCCTTGGCGACCGGCTCGACGGTGCGCGCCGGGGGAATGATCTGCTTCATCACGCCGTGCTGCGCATCGCCTTCGAATCCCGTGGCGACAACCACCAACTCGATGAAATTGCCCAGCTGCGGCTTCTCGCTCGTCCCCCAGATGATATTGGCATTGTGGATCACACCGTGATCGTCCTGCACGCTGGCATGGGCCTGAATATACTCCAGAATCCGCACCACCTCCTCGTACATCAGCGCGTCGGCATCCGATACCGAAATGTTCAGCAGGATGTTCTTGGCCCCCGATATCAAATTGTGATCCAGCAGCGGCGAACGCAGCGACGCCTCGGCAACCGCTTCGGCGCGGTTGTCGCCGTCGGCCGTAGCGACGGCCATGTGGGCCCGGCCGCTGTCGCGCATGACTTTCGAGACATCGGCGAAGTCGACGTTCACCAGATCGCTCTCGACGGTGATGATCTCGGCAATGCCCTTGGCCGCCGAGGCCAGAATGTCGTCGGCCTTGCCGAACGCCTGCTTGAGCGAAAGTCGCCCGTAAATCTCCAAAATGTTCTCGTTGTTGATAATCAGCAGCGAATCGGTATTCTGGCGCAGCTCCTCGATACCGCGGAACGCCTGCTCGTAGCGTATCTTACCCTCGACGGCCAGCGGCGAGGTGACGATGGCCACCGTCAGCAGCCCCATCTCGCGGGCCAGCTTGGCAATGACGGGCGAAGCGCCCGTGCCCGTGCCGCCGCCCATACCGGCCGTGATGAAGAGCATCTTCGTACCGGCCTCTTCGAGTACCTGCCGGATTTCGGGCAGCGACTCGACGGCCGCGCGACGCCCGTTCTCGGGATCGTTGCCGGCTCCGAGACCCTCGGCCCCGAGGCGTATCTTCTGCTCGACGGGACTCTTGTCGAGCGCCTGCTGGTCGGTATTGCAGACCATGAACGTAACCCCTCTGATGCCGAGATTCCACATGTGGTTCACGGCATTGCCTCCGGCTCCGCCGACACCGACCACCGTAATGATCGAGCCGTTCGTGCGCGGGGCCTTGATTTCCGACATCAATTCGTCTGTCATATCGTTATTTCCTAATTATCCTAATCACTTAATTAATCGCCGTCTCGCTGTCGAAGGTCGGTCACTCACGGCCTTCTGCCGCGTATGCAAGTCTGCCCCTCTCCTAAATTCCCTCCTCGGAGGGGGCTTGTCGCAACGCAACCAGGGATTCAGCCAAAATTTCGACCGGAATGCAGACGGAATTGTCTGCACCAGTTCCGACTCCTATATCTCTTCGTCTTCGGCGGCCGAGAAACCCTTGTTGATCTTGTCGATCGCACTCATGACGATCGACCCGAAACCACGCTTGCGCTTGGGTTCGACCACCACCGGGTCCTCCCGGTCCGCTTCTTCGTCCTGTCCGGGAATCTCGGGCCGGGTCTCGGCCGGTGCGGGCTCCTCCGCCGGCGCGGCCTGCGGGTAGCGGGGCGGCACCGAGGTAAACTTCGGCCCCGGTTGCTGCTGCGGAGGGATGAAACCCGTCCGCGGCGCGGCTCCCGGCACTGCGGTCGACGCCGGAGTCGAGGGACGCTCTACAAAAGCGCATCCACCCTGCTCGGCACCTTTCAGCAGGATGCCCACAGCCGTCGAATAGGCCGGATCGGCGACCTTTTCTTTCGACTCCTCGGTGATGCCCGCCTCGGGAACGGCGACGCGCACATCCATGCCCGTCACCCGGCGGAACAATTCGTCGAGGTCCTTCAATTTCGCCGAACCGCCCGTCAGCACGATGCCGTAGGCCAGTTTCCCGGCAAAACCCGAGTCTTTGATCTCCTGCTGCACGAACTCGGCGATGTCCGTGGCGCGGGCCTCGACCACCGTCGCCAGATTACGCAGCAGGATGTCCTTCGCCTCGCGGGCCGTGCGGCCGTTGACACGGATCAGCTTGTCTTCGGGAGCCAGTTCGGCAACCGCCGAACCGTATTTCTGTTTGAGGCTTTCGACGTGCTTCTCGGGAACGCTCATCGTGCGGATGTCGCGGTTGATGGCCGAGGCGCCGATCGGAATCGAGGCGATGTAGCGCACCACGTTGCGGTAATAGACCGTCACGTCGGTAACGCCGCCGCCGATGTCGACCACGGCCACGCCCTCCTCTTTTTCATCGGGCAGCAGTACCGATTCGGGCACCGCCAGCGCGTCGGACACGACGCCCAGCATTTTGATTCCCAAGCGTTTCAGCGCCATATCGAGACGCTGCATCGGGGTTTTGAGGCAGAGGATGAAGTTGAACGTCGACGAAAGTTTCTTGCCGAACGACCCCACGGGGTTGCGAACCTCCTGGCTGTCGTCGACCAGATAGTTCTGGGGCACGCGCTCCATAATGGTCTCGTCGTCGGGAGCCTGCACGTTGCGCATGCGGTCGAACAGCGCATCGACATCCTTCTGATTGACGCCGTTCTGGGGGTCGTAAACGAAGACATGGTCGGTGTGGCGCGCACAGCGCACGAAATCGCCCGAAATACCGGCATAAGCCTCCGTAATGCGGATTCCGAGTTGCTCCTCGGCTTCCGACACGGCTTCGCGGATGGCGCGGCTCACCAGCTCGATGTTCTCGATCCGGCCCGCATTGACCCCCTCGACGGGTTTCGAGACGACGCAAGCGACGTCAACGGCGCCTTCGGGCGTCTTCTCGCCGACGGCCACCACGACCGACGAGCTGCCCAGATCGACGGCAACGGTATAATTCTTTCTTTCCACGGTATACTCCTTTTACTTCTTGCAGACCACCTGGTCGTTATATCTGATGTCTATTGTGCGGTATTCGTTCCAGCCGATCGACGAAAGTCCATGACGGTAGAACCGCTGCAGTTTCCCGAACTTGCGTTCAACCTCCTCCAACCGGCCGAAGAGAATCGTAAAACGACCGCTGCGGGGCGTCAGTTCCACTTCCAATGCTCCGCTGGGGGTCGTGCGCGCTGCGATCTGCACCACTTCCGACCTCCAGAAATCGTCGTTCTCGACACTTTCCACAAAGGTAAGGAGTTTCATGAAATCTTCGTAGCTTTTCTCCAACTTTTTTTGCTTCGCCCGCTCGGCCTCCTGCCGCCCGGCGATCCGCTCGATCTCCTCGCGGATCACACGCGCCCGGTAGCGGTAGGTCCGGCGCAGTTTGGCCTTCTTTTCGCGCAGCGCATCGACCCGCGCATCGAACTCCTTGGAGCTCTCCAGCCGCCACCACTGCCGTTTGATGCGCATGCGGCGCAGGGCCGAGGTGTTGCGGTCGTTCTCCAGCTCGCGGCGGTAGAGGGGATACTTCTCCCGTTCGAGTTCGGCGATCCGGTTTTCGATCTCCTGCAACCGCTGGTCGATATGCTCCCGGACACTCCCCACATACGATGCCGGAAAAGGCGGGCGGTACGAACCGGTAACGACCGGAACGTAGAGCGACGAGGCGCGCGGGGCGGCGAAAACATACCCTTCGGGCGTCACATAGGCATTCATGCCGTCGGTCAGCATCCGCAGAAGGGGCTTGCGCTGGCTGATGGCGACGTGCATGACCCCGTCGTAGGAGACGTAGGCGACCACCTCGTCCACAAAACCGTTGCGGGCGATCAGGCGTTCGACGCCCGCGAGGTCCACCGCATCGACAGCCTCGCCGAGCGTTTTGATCCCGCTGTGGGAAATCCATCCGCGGACCATCGCCGCCGAGACCAGATGTCCCTGCGAGGAGCTGTCCACGACCTCGATCTCCACGCCCGCCACCTTTTTCCCCGTACGCACACGCCGTGCCGAAGCTCCCGCCCAGATAACATAGGCGGCAACGGCGGCCCACATGAGGCCCAGAAGCGTGTATCGGAGGTAGCGGTTCATCGTCTAACTTTTCACGCGGAGCTTTTCGGCAATGGCTTCGCAGCAGGCGTCGATATTGCCGGCCCCGAAACTGATGACCACGTCCGTATCCATTGCGGCGACCTCGTCGGCCAGCCGTTCGCGTTCCACGATCCGGCAGGGGACCGCCACCCGGTCGGCGATGATCTCCGACGCAATGCCCGGAATCGGTTCCTCCCGCGCCGGGTAAATCGGCAGCAGCACCACCTCGTCGGCATGCGACAGCGCCTCGGCGAACTCCGCATACAAATCGCGGGTGCGGGTGTAGAGGTGGGGCTGGAAAAGCGCCGTGATCCGCCGCCCGGGGAACATCCCGCGCACGGAGGTCAGCGTCGCCGCCAGTTCGCGCGGATGGTGGGCATAGTCGTCCATATAGACCTGTTTCGAGGTGTTCACATAGAACTCGAAACGCCGTTTGACGCCCGAGAACGACGCCAGCGCTTCGCGCAGCTTGTCCGCGTCCGGCTCCGTCCCCTCGGCCTGCGCGGCGCACCACACCGATGCCACCGCCGCCACCGAATTCTCAATGTTGATCCATCCCGGAATGCCGAGCGTACACCCCGCTATCACGCCGCCGGGCGTTACGATGTCGTAGCGGTAATGGCCGCCCTCGAGCAGCTGCACATTGCGGGCGTAGAAGTCGCACGGCGTGTCGTAAGCATAGCGGTAAACGGTGATCTCCGGGTTGTCGATCACGATATCGACCCCTTGTTTGACGATGAGGAATCCGTCGGGACGAATCTGCCGCACGAACTGCGAAAAGGCCTCCTTCACCGCCTCGTGGGTGCCGTAGATGTCGAGGTGATCGGCATCGACCGAGGTCACCACCGCCACGTCGGGATATAGGCGCAGGAACGAGCGGTCGAACTCGTCGGCCTCGACGGCCAGCCTCCCGCCGCCGCCCAACACCAGATTGCCCCCGAAATTCTTCGAGATGCCGCCCAGGAATGCCGAACCGCCACCCGTCAGAACGCGGTTGAGCCACGCCACCATCGTCGAGGTGGTGGTCTTGCCGTGCGTGCCCGCCACGGCCATCACATATTTGCCTTCGGCCAAGTGTCCCAGCATTTGCGACCGCTTCTCGATCCGGAAACCATGCTCCGTAAAATAGCGGTATTCGCTGTGGTCCTGCGGCACTGCGGGGGTGTAGACCACCATCGTCTCCCTCGGGTCGAGGAACTCCCCGGGGATCAGCCGCACATCGTCCTCATAGTGGACCGCAGCGCCTTCGGCCTCGAGTTCTTCGGTGAGGCGCGAGCGCGTGCGGTCATACCCGGCGACCCGGCGGCCTTCGTGCAGAAAATAACGGGCCAGGGCGCTCATGCCGATACCGCCGATACCCAGAAAATAGACGTTCCTGTATTCCATCACTTCATTACCTTTACAATCTCATTCACAATATCTTCCGCAGCGTTCGGCCTGGCCAGCGCTTCGAGGCTGCGGCTCATCGCCGCCAGCGCCTCCCGGTCGGCCAGCAGCTCCAGAGCCCGCGGCATCGCTTTCGTGCGGCTCTCGGCGTCGGCGACCACAACCGCGGCGCCCTTTGTCTCCAGCGCCCGGGCGTTCTTGGTCTGATGGTCCTCGGCCACGTTGGGCGAAGGCACGAAAAGCACCGGTTTCGCCACGAGACACAGCTCCGAGACCGTCCCGGCGCCGCTGCGCGACACGACCAGATCGGCCGCGGCATAGGCATAGTCCATGCGGTCGATGAAAGCCCCCTGCCAGACGTGCTTCGCGGGATGTGCGGCCAGGAAGGCCTGCATCTCGCGCTCGTAGTACTTGCCCGTCTGCCAGATCACCTGCACGGGGGCTTCGCCGCCCGTTTCGACGATCCACGCCTTCATCATCTCGTTCAGCGACCGCGTGCCGAGCGACCCGCCGACCACCAGAATCACCGGCAGGTCGGGCGTGAGGCCGTAGTATTTCAGCGCCTCGGCGCGGTCGGCGCCCTCCTTCGAGAAGCGGCCCCGCAGGGGGTTGCCCGTCAGCGTGATCTTGCCCGCCGGGAAGAAGCGCTCCATCCCCTCGTAGGCCGTGCAGATGCGTTTCGCACCTTTCGACAGGATTTTGTTCGTCACCCCCGCATAGGAGTTCTGCTCCTGAATCACCGTCGGCACACCCATCCGCTGCGCGGCCCACAGCACCGGGGCGCTGGCATAACCGCCGAAGCCGACGACCGCATCGGCCCCGAATTCGCGGATGATCCGCTTCGCCATCCGGATGCTCTTCACCGCCTTGAACGGCACGGCGAGGTTGTGCCAGTCCAGCCGCCGCTGCAATCCCGCAATCGGCAGTCCCGCGATGCGGTAACCCAGCGCGGGAACTTTTTCCATCTCCATCTTGCCCTCGGCGCCGACAAAAAGAATCTCCACCTCGTCTCCGAAGCGCCGCTTCAGGGCCTCGGCGACCGCCACGGCCGGGTAGATATGGCCGCCCGTGCCGCCGCCGGAAAGAATGATGCGTTTCATAATCGTATATTTATTTTATTCTATCGTTCCATTGCTATTCACGGTTCTTATTCACGGCCTTTGGCCGTGTTTACAAGCCTGACCCCACCCCAAACCCCTCCCTCGGGAGGGGCTTATCGCATGCGACCGGAATAACACCACAAAACCGCTACCTGCCCCAGTTGCCCCGGTCCAGCGACCGGTAGTTGATCGCCTCGGCGATGTCCGCCTGAACGATGCCGGCGCGTCCCGCCAGGTCGGCGATCGTGCGCGCCACCTTCAGGATGCGGTCGTAAGCCCGCGCCGAGAGCGACAGCCGCTCCATGGCCCGCTCCAGCAGGGCTGCCGAAGCCGTGTCGAGGCGGCAGTATTCGCGCAGCATCGCGCTGTTCATCATCGAGTTGGCATGCACGCCCGCCGCATCCCGGAAACGCGCCGCCTGCACCTCCCGCGCCCGGACGACCCGTTCCCGGATCACCGCGCTCGGCTCGCCCGGGGCCGTCGCCGAAAGCTCCTGCGGAGCCACGGGCGTCACCTCGACATGCAGGTCGATACGGTCCATCAGCGGACCCGAAATGCGGCTCATATAGCGGTGCACCGACCCCGGCGAGCAGGTGCACTCCTTCGTCGGATGGTTGTAGTAGCCGCACGGACACGGGTTCATCGCCGCCACGAGCGTGAAGTTGGCCGGGTATTCGACGCTGTATTTGGCCCGCGAAACCACCACCCGCTTCTCCTCCAACGGCTGCCGCAGCACTTCGAGCACGCTGCGCCCGAATTCGGGCAGTTCATCGAGGAACAGCACCCCGTTGTGGGCCAGCGACACCTCGCCCGGGCGGGGCGACTGCCCGCCGCCGATCACGGCGACCTGCGAAGCGAGGTGGTGCGGAGCCCGGAACGGCCGCCGGGTCATCAGTCCGCCCGTCATGCCGCCCGCCACGGAGTGTATTTTGGTCGTCTCCAACGCCTCCCCGCGCGTCAGCGGCGGCAGGATGGTCGGCAGACGCCGCGCGAGCATCGTCTTGCCCGAGCCCGGAGAACCGATCATGATAACGTTGTGGCCGCCCGCCGCAGCGATCTCCAACGCCCGTTTCACATGCGCCTGACCCTTCACGTCGGCGAAATCCTCGGCATACCGCAACGTCTCCGCATCGAACGGTTCGCCGTCGGCCGGCTTTGCCGGAACAATCTCCGCCTCGCCGTTCAGGTAGGCGACAACCTCCCGGAGCGTCGTGACACCGATCACATCGATCCCCTCCACGACCGCCGCCTCGGCAGCGTTCCCGGCCGGCAGCACCAGCCGCCGCAGTCCTTCCGAACGCGCCCGGACCGCCAGGGGCAGCACGCCCCGCACGGGTTTCACCGATCCGTCGAGCGACAGTTCGCCGACGAACATCGTGTCGGCGACCGCCTCGGCGTCGATGCGGCCCATCGCCGCGAGAATCCCCACGGCGATCGGCAGGTCGAAGCCCGAGCCCTCCTTGCGGAGATCGGCGGGAGCCAGGTTGACAACCACTTTCCTGCCCGACATCCGCTCCCCGGAGTTCTCGAACGCCGCACGGATACGCTGTTCGCTCTCCTTCACGGCGTTGTCCGGCAGTCCCACGAGGTACAGCCCCAGACCGCCGCCCGTGATGTTGACCTCGACGGTCACCGCCACGGCGTCAATCCCGACAAGTGCGCCTGCATAAGTGCGAACGAACATGGTCAGAAGGGCGCTTCGTCGTTGAGGTTCACCGAGCGGTTCACGTCGAACTCGCCGCCCATCGCGGCCCCCAGTCCCGACACCGCCGGCTGGCCGTTCGACCCGCTGGCATAGTCGTCGTAGGCCTGCTGGCTGTCCGAAGCCTGCGCGGGCGGCAGCATCACGTCGTCCATATCGGCGAACCGCGCCTGCTCCTTGATGAAGCGCAGCGGCACGTCGCACACGGCGCCGTTACGGTGCTTGGCGAGGATGATCTCGGCCATACCCGCCGTGGGCATACCATCCTCGGTCGTCGTCAGTCCGTAGTATTCCGGACGGTGGATGAAGGCCACGATGTCGGCGTCCTGCTCGATGGCGCCCGACTCGCGGAGGTCCGAGAGCTGGGGACGCTTCGAGCCGCCGCGCATCTCCGTGGCACGGCTCAACTGCGAAAGGGCGATCACCGGCACGTTCAGCTCCTTGGCGATCGCTTTCAGGGTACGCGAAATGAAGGCCACCTCCTGCTCGCGGTTGCCCTTCGTATCCTGGTTGCCGGTCATCAGCTGGAGGTAGTCGATAATGATGATCTTGATATCGCTGTGTATCTTCAGACGGCGGGCTTTCGAGCGGAACTCGAAGACCGAAAGGGCCGGGGTGTCGTCGATGAACAACGGCGCCGAACCCAGCGGCTTGGTCGCCGACTCGAGGTGGCGCCACTGCTCGGGCGTCAGGCGGCCCGATTTGACATCATTGCCCGAAAGTCCCGTCTCGGCGATGATCAGACGCATCATCAGCTGCACGGAGGACATTTCGAGCGAGAAGAAGGCCACGCCCTGCTCATGGTCGACGGCCATGTTGCGGGCCATCGAGAGCACGAAGGCCGTCTTACCCATCGAGGGGCGCGCGGCGACGATGATGAGGTCGGAGAGCTGCCAGCCCAGCGTCACGCGGTCCAGGGCCATGAAGCCCGACGGCACGCCGCTGAAAGCGCTGGTGTTCTTCGACGCCTCCTCGATCTGCATCAGCGCACGGGCCAGGATGTCCTTCGACGACTGCACCGAACGCTTGACGTGCCCCTCGGCGACTTTGAAAATCTCGCCCTCGGCATAGCCGATCAGTTCCGTGACATCGGTCGACTCGTCATACGAACGTTTCTGGATTTCCGTGGCCGAACGGATCAGCTCGCGCTGGACATATTTCTGGGCGATGATCTTGGCGTGGAACTCGACGTTGGCCGCCGAACCGACCTTCTGGGTCAGCTGCGCGAGGTACGAGGCCCCGCCCACTTTCTTAAGCTCCTTTTTGACCTTCAGCCGCTCGGTCACGGTATAGAGGTCGATGGGTTTGAGCTCCATCGACAGTTCGTTGATCGCCTTGTAGATCAGGCGGTGTTCCTCGGTATAGAACGCCTCGGGGGTCACGTACTCCTGTACGGAGATGATGCTGTCTTTCTCGAGCATCAGCGCACCGAGCACAGCCTCCTCCAGTTCGATCGCCTGCGGGGGTACGTTGCCGACGGTGTCGGTCATCGCTTCGAATGCCTCCCGGTTGCGGGAGGAGGGGGTAAAATCTTTCGCCATTTGGTATCGGAATCTTTCAGACTTCAAAAGTAGCGATTCGGCCGGAGAAAACAAAACGGCCGCGGCAAAGTTATTGTCGAAAACCGTGTTAATAACACGGTTCATCCGCAAACAACTCCCGCTGCATCCGAAAACGGCCTGTTGAAAAAGAATTTTTAATTCTTAATTTTTCATTTTTAATTACTCCTTCACGCCCATTTCGTGACGCGAGACGGCGAAGGCGGCGATGCTGACGCGGCAGCCGGGTGCGGCGCGGAGAATTTCGGCGGCGCAGGCGAGGAGCGTGTTGCCCGTGGTCATCACGTCGTCGACCAGCAGCACATGCCGCCCGGCGAGCCGCTCGGGACGGCGGACCGCAAAGGCTCCCTCGACATTGCGGGCCCGGTCGCGGCGTGATTTGAGGGCCTGGCTGGGCGTGTTGCGCCTGCGGCGGACACTGCGGCGGTCGACCCCGACGCCCAGCTGCGAGGCGATTCCCTCGGCGAGGTATTCCGACTGGTTATACCCCCTCCGGCACCGCCGGAAAGGATGCAGGGGCATCGGAACCACGACCTCGACATCGTCGTAAAGCCCGCTCTGTTTCAGGTGCCGCCCGTACCACGCGCCCATCTCCCGGGCCGTGCGCCACGCCCCGCGGTATTTGAAGCCGTGAATCAGCCGCCGCCAGCCGCTCGCATGGACGAAGAAGAGGAACCCCGAGGCCCGCTCGACGGGCACCAGCCCCCAGCATTTGCGGGCAACGGGGTTGTCGGCTTCGTCCCAGTAGCCGGTCAGGGGCGCCGTGGCGCGGCAGAACGTGCAGACCGTCCGTTCACCGCGCGCAAGCGGCTCGCCGCAGACCGCACAGCGGGCCGGAAACAACAGCGACGCGATGTCGTGCACGAAATCACTGAGGATCGACATTGACGACGACGGTGACGGCTTTGAAAGCCGGGTTTTCGGAGAAAGTTTTCAGCTCTGCGGCAAGCAGTTCGCGGGCCCGGGCCGACGAGGCGCCGCTCTCGATCTTCAGGAGCAGCCCCGCGAGGTATTCGCCGCGGATGCGGTCGACAGGCGGAGTCATGGGCCCCAGCACACGGCGTCCGAAGCGGACCCGCAGGCGTGCGGCCAACTCCATGATCCCCTGCCGCAATACGGCGGGATCGCGGTGGCGCAGCGTGAGCGACGTCAGCCGCGCATAGGGCGGATAAAAGAAGGCTTCGCGTTCGGCGAGCTGGGTGCGGGCCATCGCCCCGAAATCGCCCGCCACGACCTGCCGGATGACGGGATGCCCCGGCTCGGAGGTCTGGATCACCACTTCGCCCCCGTCGGCACGGCGTCCGGCGCGTCCGGCCACCTGCATCATCAGCTGGAAGGCCCGTTCGGCGGCCCGGAAATCGGGGTTGTTCACCAGGTTGTCGGCATTGAGGATGCCCACCAGCGAGACGCCCCCGAAATCGAATCCCTTGGTAATCATCTGCGTACCGACCAGAATATCGGTTTTGCGGGCCTCGAAGTCGGCGATGATGGCGTTGAAGGCCTTTTCGGAGGTCACGCTGTCGCGGTCCAACCGCGCGATACGCGCTTCGGGGAAGATTTTGGCAATTTCTTCTTCGACTTTCTCGGTGCCGAAGCCCATCGGAATCACGTCCGTAACCTTGCACGAGGGGCATTTCGCCGGGACCTCAGCCGTGTAGCCACAGTAGTGGCAGACGAGTTTCCGCCCGCTCTTGTGGTAGGTCAGCGTGACGTTGCAATGGGGACAGCGGGCCGTCCAGCCGCACTCGGTGCACTCGACATAGGGCGAGAAGCCGCGGCGGTTCTGGAACAGCATTACCTGCTCGCCCCGGTCGAGGGCCTCGCCGATCTTGTCCAGCAGGAGTTTGTTGAAATGGGCCTTGCGCTCGCCGCGCTTGGCGGCCCGCAGGGTGTCGGAAACGAGGATCTCGGGCGGCCGGGCATCGCCGTAACGCTCCGTGAGTTCCGCCCGGCCGTATTTGCCCGAGGCGGCGTTGAGCCACGTTTCGAGCGACGGCGTGGCGCTGCCCAGCAGCGTGCGGCCCCCCACGAGGCGGGCCATCACCACGGCGCAGTCGCGGGCGTTGTAGCGCGGCGCAGGCTCGGTCTGCTTGTAGCTGGCGTCGTGCTCCTCGTCGACGATGATGAGCTGCAGCCGTTTCAGCGGCAGGAAGATCGACGAGCGGACCCCGACGACGAACTCGCCCCCCTCGGAGCGGTTCAGCCGCAGGTAGGTCTCCGTGCGGCGGCGGTTGGTGAGCTTCGAATGGTAGGGTGTGACACGGCTGCCGAAGATGCGCTCCATGCGCGCGATGAGCTGGGCCGTGAGGGCGATCTCGGGAACCAGCAGCAACACGTCGCCGCCGCGTGCCAGCACCTCGGCGATCAGGTGGATGTAGATTTCGGTTTTGCCCGAGCCGGTGATTCCCTGTAACAGGGCCGTGGTTTTCCCGGCGGCAAATTCCCCGCGCAGCGCATCGAGCGCCGCCTGCTGGTGGGCGGTGAGCTCCGGCAGCCGGAATGCCGAGCCGCCGCGCTCGACGGTGCGTTCGCGCTCGGTGCAGACGATCAATTTCTTACGTTCCAAAGCGTGCAGCACGGCATAGTCGGCCCGGAGCAGACGGCGGGCCACCTCGCCCGTCGAAATGCGCGTCTCGTCGCCGGCCGCAGCCAGCTCCAGCAGCGCTTCGTACTGTTTCGGAGCGCGCCGCTCGAGCTTCTCGCACGCCTCGTGGAACGCCGTTTCATCGTGAAGTTCCCGGGACAATGCAACATAACACTCCGTCCGGGGCCGGAACTCGTCGTCGGAAAACTCCTCCTCCGTGTCGCCCGAAGGCTTCATCAGCGCCGGCAGCGCCACGCGCATCACCTCGCCCACCGAACACATGTAGTACGAGGCGACCCACTCCCAGAGCGACATTTGCTGCGCCGAGAGCAGGGGTGCGTCGTAAAGAACGCGGTGGATGGATTTGATCCGTTTGAAATCGGGCTTCCGGTCGTGGACCCGCCACACGATGCCCGTATAGAATTTGCGGGGGCCGAACTGCACCGCCACGGCCTGCCCGGCCGCGACCGCCGCCCCCTCGGGCACGGCGAACGTATAGGCCGGCTGCGCCAACGGAAGGACTATGTCGGCATAGCGGAGCATCAGCCCTTGCCGATTGCCTGGAATCCCTTGCCGTAGACACCCATGACCGAGCCGACGGTCATGAAGGCTTCGGGGTCGATGGTTTTGACGAATTTGAGGATCATCGAGGTCTCGCGCTTGCGGCAGACCACCATGACGATCTTGGACTCCTTCTTCGAATACCATCCCTGCGAGTCGATGAGCGTGACCCCGCGGTGAACATTGTCGACGATCGCCTGGGCCATCTTCTCGTAGTCGTGCGTGACGATGAAGACCTGGCTCGACTGCTGGCTCCCGGCCATGATCATATCGACCGTATAGCCCACGACAGCCGTCATCACGTAGCCGTAGATCACGGCGCTGATGCCCATGCCCACCAGCAGGGCCGAAGCGATGATGACGAAGTCGGAGTAGATGAGTATCTTACCGTAGCTGACCGTGCGGTACTTGTTGATAATCATGGCCACGATGTCCGTGCCGCCCGTCGAACCGCCCTGCGAGAAGCAGAGCGCGATGCCGGCTCCGGCCAGGATACCGCCCATGACGATCGCCAGCAGGTTGTCGACCCCGAGGAAATTGCCCTCGGGAAGCACCTCCTGCCAGAAGTTCATGCCCAGGGAGATGACCACCACGCAATAGATGGTTTTGACACCGAAATTCCACCCCACGATAAACCCGGCGACGAGCAGCAGGGCGGCATTGATGATGAAGACCATCGTACCGATCTGCAGGTTGATCCCCACCGTCGAAAGGGCGTTGCACAGCACGAGCGACAGACCTGCCGCACCGCCGCCGACACCGCCCGCCGGAAGGATACAGCCGATCCAGCCGAAAGAATACATCAACATGCCGACAGCCATCAGGATATACTCCTTGACGGGCTTCAGCACGATATCCGGAGAAATGGATTTCATAGCGACGGATTTTTATTAAGAATTATTTTCGGCGAAGATAGTAAAAAATTCGCCTTGATATGCATTGCGTTCCTCCAATCTTTTCTCGAGCCGGGCGAGCAGCTGCTCGTTGCGTATCAGCCCCCAGTTACGGCCGTAATGGTAGCGCGGCGGAGCCTCCGAAGCGAAGCGTTCGACGACCAGGTCCGGACGCAGGCGGCGGAGTATCTCGATGAACAGGTCGATGTACTCGCCGGGCTCCCAGAAGCGGAAACGCCCGGGGTCGGCGTCGTACTCGGCGGCCATCGGCGTCGAGCGGAAAACCTGCAGCTGGTGGAACTTCACGGTCGTGAGCGGCAGGGCGTTGATCCGCTCCGTCTGGGCCAGCAGCATCTCGTCCGTCTCGCCCGGAAGCCCCAGGATAAAGTGCGCCCCGGCGGGCAGCCCCCGCTCGGCGGTCATCTCCACAGCCCGGCGGGCGCAGGCGAAATCGTGACCGCGGTTGACGGCCCGCAACGAGGCGTCGTAAGTCGATTCGATGCCGTATTCGAGGGCCACATAGCGGTCGCGGGCCAGTTCGGCGAACCAGTCGAGTTTCGCCTCGTCCACGCAGTCGGGGCGCGTGCCGACGACGATGCCCGCCACTTCGGGATGCGCCAGCGCCTCGCCGTACAGCTCTTTCAGACGCTCCAGCGGGGCATAGGTGTTGGAAAACGACTGGAAATAGACCAGGTATCGGCGTGCCGTGCGGTAACGGTTGCGGTGAAACTCGATGCCCTCGTCGATCTGCTGCCGGACGCTTTTCGCAGGGGTGCAGTAAGAGGGTGTAAACGCCCCGTTGTCACAGAACGTACACCCTCCTTTTCCAATGGTTCCGTCGCGGTTGGGACAGGTAAAACCCGCATCGACCGAGAGTTTCTGGACCCGGCCGCCGAACATCCGGCGGAAATACCCCGCATAGGAGTTGAACCGCCGCTCATCGCCCCACGGATAGGTCATCGAAATGTCCAGTCAGACTTGTTATAGGTATCCTTCGGGGCCAGCGGAACGTTCGGGAAGAACTCGAAGCCCACCTTCTGCTCGATGTCGGCGACCGACATCATGCCCGACGAAGGCTTGCCGCCCGAATAAGCACGGTTCTCGAACCAGAAACCCACGCACTTAATCTGATCGGCGGAGAGCTCCCAGAGAGGTTTTCCCGTATTGCCGGCCTTCGAACGCATCAGCACGCGGTAGAAATTCGTCGGCACGATGCACGTATCGTCGCTCTGGTCCGTAACGGTCGTATCGTCATTGGCGAAATAGACGCCCGACACTATATACAGCGTGTCGGCGCAGATATTCTTCCAGCAATCCTCCTCGAGCAACGACCAGACCCCACCGTTGAAACTGTTCTGCCACTGCGGAGCCACATTGGTCACATAGAATGTCTGTGAATTCGCTTCGTAGCTTATCGTCCGGTCGTTCGAAGCGATCAGGTGACCTTTCGAATAGCCCGGCTGAGGCTTGTATGACCCCTCGATCAGATCGGGCTGGACCGCCTGGGGAACGGCCGGATCATAGTACCACTTTTTCGTCCGGTCCTGATCTCCCCGGTAGCATTCGTGCAGCGGGAAGGCCGACCACATGCCGCTGCGCTTGTCGGCGCTGTAGCAGACCGAATAATTGCGCATGGTCTTCAGGTCGGCGCGCATATGGTAGGCATAGTAATAGCCGTCTTTATGGTCCGCTTCGGCCGGCAGCTCGGCCCAGCCGGCATAACGCGTCTTCCCGGGAGTTACGAGCTGGAGCGTCGTAAAGCGTCCGGTAGCGCTGGCGTAGGTCGCACCAACCCAACCGACACACAGCTGGAACTCATAATCCACGCCGGGCGTCAGTCCGGTCAGCGTCACGCTCTTCTCGCCCGAACCGGCAGTAGTCGTTACCACGGTATAATCGTCCGCCGAGGCGGTTTTATAGCGGAAATAAACGGCATAGTCGGTCGCATCCCTGTCGAACGTGATTCCGCATTTCAGCGTAGCCGTCGTCGTCGTCACATCAGTTGCCGAAGGGGTTCCGAACGTCGGGTTGCCCGAGCTTTTGCCGGTCACGAACGCAGCCGAAGCACTCCGGGTGCGCCCGGTCGGAAGGTCGGCATAGGCATAGAAAATATAAGTCGTCTCGGGCTGCAGACCGCTCACCCGGGCCGACAGGCGGTTGCCGTCGATCGTGACATCCGGATAATCGACGAATCCGCCGAGCGACCCGCCGGTCAGCGCCGCGCAGGAGAATCCCGCGCCGAGCCCCTCCAGCACCCCGTCGCCGAAGCGCGTCAGGCAGGTCAGCTCGACCGTCGTGCCGTCAACCGAGTATTCGGGCGTCAGGAACCAGTCGTTCCCGTTATCCGTCTTTTCATCCCCGCAGGCGACAAAGGCCACGGAAAGGGCCGCAATCAGAAGCGCAAAAATCTTTTTCATCAGCATCGCGTTTATTCTTTGTGTTTCGAATCCATCCAGATCGTCACCGGGCCGTCGTTGACCAGCTCGACCTGCATGTCGGCCCCGAATTGGCCCGTGGCGACCTCCCGCCCCAGCAGCTCCGCGACACGGGCCGCAAACTGCTCGTAGAGGGGCCGTGAGACGGCTTCGGGAGCCGCATGGATATAGCTCGGGCGGTTGCCCTTGCGCGTAGAGGCCTGAAGCGTGAACTGGCTCACGACCAGCACTTCGCCGCCGGTCTGCACCACGTCGAGGTTCATCACTCCGGCCTCGTCGTCGAAGATGCGCAGCCGGACCAGTTTTCCCGCCAGGTATTCGACATCCTCCGCACCGTCGTCGTTCCCGACGCCGACCAGCGCCAGCACTCCGGCGCCGATCCGGGAGCGGACTTCTCCGTCGATGGCGACGGATGCGTGTTTCACACGCTGGATCAGCAATCGCATACTACAAACGGGTTACAGGTTTTCGAAATAAGACCACAGGTTGTCGCCCGCAGGCACGGGGGCCGTGACCGAGAGGGGCTCGCGGCGCACGGGATGCTCGAACTCGACACGGCGCGAATGGAGCGAAATGCCGCCTCCGGGCAGGGAGCGCCGGGCGCCGTATTTCAGGTCGCCGCGGATCGGACACCCGATCTTCGAGAGCTGAGCCCGGATCTGGTGATGACGTCCCGTCAGCAGTTCGACCTCCACGAGCGTGTAGTTCGTACCCGCTCCGAGCGTCGCATAGCGCAGGCGCGCCTGCTTGGCGTCGCCCTTCGGGGCGTCGTAAGCACGCGAACGGTTGGTCTTGCCGTCGCGCAGGATATAGTGGCACAGCGCGCCGCTCTCGGGATCGGGCGTGGCCTCGGTCAGCGCCCAATAGACCTTATGGATGCGGCCCTCGCGGATCATTTCGTTGAGCCTTGCGAGGGCTTTCGATGTTTTGGCGAAAATAACGGCCCCGCTCACGGGACGGTCGATGCGGTGCACCACGCCGAGGAACACCTCGCCGGGTTTCGCATCGCGCCCTTTGATGAAGGCTTTGATCTGGTCTTCCAAAGCGCTTTCGCCCGAAGGATCGGGCTGCACCAGGTCGCCGCAGCGCTTGTTGACGATCAGCAGGTGATTATCCTCGTAGAGAATATCGTCGGGAGTGAACATCGCAGGTATTACAGAATAAAGGTGAAAGGCAGCAGCCGCGAAGCCGAATCGAGCACCGTCGCCGTGCCGTGGCCGCTCATGATGACCCGCATCGGGGAGCCCTGGCGGCGTTCGACATCGACCATCACCTGCCGGCACTGGCCGCAGGGATAACATTCACGGTCCGAAGGGTTCGACGCAATGGCCAGCGTCTCGATCGGGTCGTCGGCGTAGTTGGCCTGGGCGTAAAACAACAGCGTCCGCTCGGCGCAGAGGCCCGCGGGATAGACTTCGCTTTCGAAATTGCTGCCGTAGAGGATCTTCCCGCTGCGCAGCCGCGCGGCGGCCCCTACGTGAAACTTCGAGTAGGGCGCATGCGCATTGGCGGTGGCCCGCTCGGCTTCGGCGACCAGTTTGCGGTCGGCTTCGGGAAGCTCCGCGAGCGCCGCATAGTGTTCATAATCGAAACAAAACTGCTTTTCCATAACTCCTCCTTTTTTACAGGGGTGAATTACAAAGATACGAATAAGCCGAGAGAAAAAAGCAAGCTCGCTTGCATTTTTTCCGAGGCGGAGTATCTTCGGCAAAGCCAAAGTACGAATAAGCGAGGGCAAAAGCAAGTTTACCTGCATTTTGCCGAGCGAAAGTATCTTCGGCAAAGTCAAAGATAATGAAACTTTGCGGTTTTCTCCGAATCCGTTTCGGTTTATTAACCGTTTTTTCCGTCGCGGTCCGCATCACCGGGCCATGACGGGTTTTGATTTCAGGCAGGCAAATTTCGTGCATCGTGAAACACGGGGCGGACGGGCAGTACCGGAGTACGTCCTGTTCGCCCCGCGTGAGGGATGTGCGGAAACAGCCGTCTGAAACCGAAAACTACTCCAGGACGAATTTAGCCTGCACGCTGTATTCCAGTTTGATCGTCTTAAAGTCGAGCGGTTCGTCCGCAACGGCGCCCTCAGCCATGTCGGCCGACGCCTTCATGCTGCGCATGACCACCGCGTTGTTGTAGAAACGCGGCATCATGTCGCTGTTCGAGTCGTATATATAAAAACACTTGCCGATGTTCTGTCCGATGGCCTCGGCCAGCGTCGCGGCGTTCTGTTTGGCGTCCCGCATCGCCTCGATGCGCACCTGGGCCTTATACTGCTCGAGCTGCGTGTGCGACACCTTCAGGATCGAGACGTTCGAAATGCCCAGTCCGTCCAACGCCTGCCACACCTTGCCCACTTCGGCCGACGAACCCAGCTGCAACTGATACTTGGCCGTGGCTACCGAGGTGTTCTTCTTAAAGAACTCGCTCGACAGGTTGGCCACTTTGAGCTGTTTTTCGACATTGACGCCCAGCCGCTTCAGGGCCGCGATCATGTCGCGCTGCTGGCTCTCGACCGAGATCTTGCCTTTCGAATCGCGTTCGTTGATGACGATCTGGAGGTAGAACTCGTCGGGCGTGATCTCCTTCTCGGCACGTCCGTTGACCTGGATGTAGCTGGGGAATGCCTCCTGAACCTGGGCTGCTGCGGGGAGGGCCAAAAGCACGACCGCCGCTGCTAAAATGAATCGTTTCATAATTTTCTTTTTTAAGGTTGTCCTTTGCAAATAAAACGCCGGAAACCGAAAATACTGCATGGGGAGGGTCATCGCCGCACGAGTTTCACGACGTTCTCCACGTGGTGCGTGTGGGGAAACATGTCGACGGGCTGCACGGCTTCGACGCGGTAGTCGGCGTCGAGCAGCGCCAGGTCGCGGGCCTGCGTGGCGGGATTGCAGCTCACGTAGACGATCCGCCGGGGCGCGGCGCGCAGGATGACGCCGATCACCGGCTCGTCGACGCCCGCACGCGGCGGGTCGAGGATGACGACGTCGGGACGGCCGTTCGCGGCGACAAAATCATCATCCAGTACGGCCTTCATGTCGCCGGCGTAGAACCGCGTGTTGCCGATGCCGTTCAGTTCGGAGTTGATCTTCGCGTCGGCAATGGCTTCGGGAACATACTCGATGCCCACCACCCGACCGCAGCGCGCGGCGCAGAAGTTGGCGATGGTGCCCGTGCCGGTGTAGAGGTCGTAGAGCACGTCGCCGGGTTTGAGGTCCGCGAAGTCGCGGGCCACCTTATAGAGTTCGTAAGCCTGCGCGGAGTTGGTCTGGTAGAAGGACTTGGGTCCCACTTTGAAGCGCAGCCCCTCCATCTCCTCGATGATATGGTCCTTGCCGCGGTAGCAGACCGGATCGAGGTCGCCGACCGAATCGTTGAATTTGGTGTTGACTATATAGAACAGCGACGTGATTTCGGGAAACGCCTCCGCCAGATGGTCCAGAAGAGCCGTGATCCGGGGCCGGTCGTCGCTGTTGAAGACCACGATCACCATCACCTCGCCCGTCGAGGCCGTGCGGACGATCATGTTGCGCATCAGCCCCTCGTGCGAACGGGCGTTGTGGAACGTGTAGCCGTTCTCAATGCAGAAACGCCGGGCCTCGGTGCGGATGCCGTTCGACGGGTCGGGCTGCAGCCAGCACTTGCGGATGTCCAGCACCTTGTCGAACATCGAGGGGATATGGAATCCCACGGCCGGGGCATCGCCGATGTCGCCTGCGGTCTCGATCTCCTCGCGTGTCAGCCAGCGGCGGTCGGCGAAGGTGAATTCGAGTTTGTTGCGGTAGAACCGCGTCTGCGCGGAGCCGAGACAGGGGGCGATTTCGGGCAGTTCGACCTTGCCGATGCGCGTCAGCTGGTCGCGGACCTGTTCGGTCTTGAAGCACAGCTGCTCGTCGTAAGGCAGGTTTTGCCACTTGCAGCCGCCGCAGACGCCGAAATGTTCGCAGAACGGCTCCGAGCGCAGCGGCGATTTTTTGACATAGTTGACCACGAAGCCCTCCATGAAGCGGCGGCGTTTGGAACGTATCTGCACGTCGACCACGTCGCCCGGCACGGTCATCGGGACGAAGACCACCACATCGTTCCAACGCCCCATGGCCTTGCCCTCGGCCGCGAGCGTCGTTATTTCGAGCCCCTCGACGAGGGGATAATTCGCTTTTTTCCTTGCCATTCTTGCCATAAGTTCGAGTTCGGGTTGCAAAGGTATAAAAAATCACCGGTTTTCCGCTTTGCGCCCCTTCGCCCGCTGGCGCACCCCTCCGAGCCAGAATCCCAGCGCGAAAGGTCCGCCGATGAGCACCGCAAGCGCCAGCACCAGATAGAGCAGAATCTCTCCGACAAGCCCCGGCAGGGCGTCGAGCACCGTCCGCACCAGATCGTCGCCCGTCTGCCGCAGCTGCCCGACAAGGGCTTCGCGTTCGCGGGAGACATATTGCTGCAGCTCGTCGCGCTGACGATCGAAATCGGCAAAAGCGTTGTCGACCGAGGCGTTCATCGTCCCCATCAACTGCGCAACCTGCCGGTTCAGCTCCTCCAGCATCTTGTCCGTGATCTCGGGCAGGTGTTCGGCGACGACGACGATGCGGTTGAAACTGCGTTCGAGCGAGTCCAGCTGCGCTCCGACCTGCAGGCGCAGGCTGTCCTGTTCGAGACGCATCTCGAAAATATCCTTCGACCACCCGATGCTGTTCGACATCTGCTGGGTCTGGCCGCTCAGGCGGTCGTTGACATCGGCCAGCACCTCGGCGATCGACCCCGTGGCATAGGCGTGCTCCACACCGTTGTCCCCGAGGTATTCGAGCCACGCGAGGGTCGTATTGTCGGTCTCGTCGCCCTCCGAAGCGGGATTCTTACGGATATAGTCGTCGACGAAAGAGGCCATCAGGTCGTAACGGTCCGCCGGGAGCAGTTGCCGGGCCAGCCGTCCGGCCCGGCGGTCGAGCCGCCGCACGGCGTCGCGGGCGATACCGCTCTGGGGACCGAACAGCAGCGAATCGGGCGCCGCGGAAAAGGCGTCGTTCATGCGGCGGCACAGAATCCACATGTCGGCCAGCGCCACGTCGGGAATACCCTGCATTGCGGCGTTCACCCCGGCGCGCGTGGCGCGGATTTTCCACCGCACGGCGGCCACCCGCGTATTCACGTCCGGCGACAGCGATGCGATCGAATCGGCCGCCCGGGCCACCTCGCCCGCCATGTCGTAGTAAAAACCGCGCGTCATGGTCCGCACGTTCATCTCCTCTTTCGACAAGGGGTCGCCCGTGGCCACGGCCACTTTCAGCAGCGAACATCCCGTCAGCGACACCGCGGCGAAAAGCGCAGCGGCCAGTTTCATCCATCCGTTCATACGATTCCGTTTATCGCTCCGGCACGCAATTATCCTTCCAGTTTTTCACAAAGTCACGGATGTAGCGCACCGCAACGTAATGACCCGCCTGGGGCATATTGCCGTGGTTGAATCCGTCGAATTCGCGGATCTGCACGTCGGGATGCCCCACCACCTGCATCATGCGCCAGAAATAGGCATTTTCCTCGTAACGGCCCAGCATCTCCCGCTCGCGGTCGCCCGAGAGGATCAGGACGGGCGGACAGTCGGGGCGCACGTGGTTCAGCGGCGCCATATCGTCCACGACCACCTGCGTATCGGGAATGCCCAGTTCGCGGCGGCGCGCAAAGTGGGTCACGACCTGCCCGCTGTAAGGGATCAGCGCCGCAAACGCCGTGTCGGGGTCGATGCCGTAGGGCGCCATCCAGCGTTTGTCCATGCCGATCATCGAGGTCAGGTAGCCGCCCGCCGAATGCCCGGCGATGAAGACCAGCTTCGGGTCCCCGCCGTAGGAAGCGATGTTCTTCACCACCCACGCGGCCGCCGCCGCGGCATCCTCCACACAGTCGGCGACCTTCACGCGCGGGACGAGGCGGTAATCCACGCCCACGACGGCGAACCCCTTTTCGCACAAAGCCTTCGGGATTTCACGACGCCCTCCCGTCAGGCCGCCGCCGTGAAACCACACGACGGTCGGGAAGCCCTTCGCATCCGCCGGGTAATAAATGTCGAGCCGGCAGAGCGAGTCGGCATAGCTGTCGCCCGCGGCATCGCGGTAGGCGATATTTTTCTCCGTCCGGTAATCATCCGTCCGGGCCGTGACTCCCGGGCAGAGCAGGGTCAGCGCAAAAAGAAACAGCAGAAATCGTTTCATAAGAGATCGAGGTTTTGGGTCATAAAGGTAGGTAAAATCCCGCAAAAAGCACTATCTTTGCGAAACAGACCGCACCAAAACAGCCGTAAATTATGAAAATAGCCTGCCTGCAATTCAACCCGATACAGGAAAACACCTACATCGTCTGGGACGATACGAAAGAGTGCGTCATTATCGACGCCGGAAACAGCAACCCCCGTGAGGACGCCGCGCTGGACAACTTCATCGCCGAACACGGCCTGAAGCCCGTCATGGCGGTCAACACCCACGGCCATTTCGACCATACGCTGGGCGTCGAGCATCTCAAACAGCGCTACGGCACCCCCTTCGCCCTTTCGTCGAAAGACCAATTCCTGCTGGACAACGCCGCGACGAGCGGCTCGGTGTTCGGGGTGAAGATCGGACAGATGCCCGCGGCGGAGATCGACCTCGACACGCTCTCCGAAGTCCGCTTCGGGGAGACCGCGCTGCGCGTGATCCGCACCCCGGGCCACACCCCGGGCCATGTGGCGCTGTACGACCCCGTGTCGAAATCGCTCTTCACGGGCGACACGCTCTTCCGCGAGTCGATCGGCCGCACCGACCTGCCGGGCGGCGACTACTCGTGGATCATGCGCTCGATCCTCGACTCCCTGGTCCCGCTGGGCGAAGAGGTCCACGTTTACCCCGGCCACGGCCCCGAATCGACGATCGGCCACGAGATGCTCTACAACCCTTTCATCGTCGAAGTGCTGAACGAAGAGGTGAACTACAAGGAGTGATGAAGGCCCTGATCCATAAAGTTCTCTACCGGACCCTGCCGCTCGAAGGCTACCTGCGGGCCGTGAGCAGGCTGTTCTTTCTTTGGCAGCGGCTCGGCATCGGACGTTATGCCCCGGCCACGGAGTATGTCTACCACCTGCCGCAGCTGGTGCGCCCGGGCGACACCGCCATCGACATCGGCGCCAACCTCGGCTACTACGCCCGCACGATCTCGCGGCTGGCGGGTCCCGCGGGAAAAGTCTATGCCGTGGAGCCCGTGGCCCCGATCCGCAAGGTGCTGAGCCGCAACCTCCGCCGCTGCGGGAACACCGAGATAATACCCTATGCCCTCGGGACCGAAAACAAACCGATCACGATGGCCAACGATTCGGCGCGCGAGACGGGTTATTTCGGCACGGGACAGAATTTCGTCAACGACGGCGGCGAAAAGGCCGCCGTGGAGTTCACGGCCCAGATGCGCCGCGGCAGCGAGCTGTTCGGCAAACTGGAACGCCTCGATTTCGTGAAATGCGACATCGAAGGCTATGAGGCAGTGGTGATGAACGAGATGCGTCCGCTGCTCGAGAAGTTTCGCCCCGCGGTGCTGATCGAGACGGGCGGTGCGAACCGTCCGCAGATCGTCGCGCTCTTCACGGAGTTAGGATACCGGGGCTACACGCTCGAACACGGGCAGGAGGCGCCCCTGACGGAAAATTCCACAAAAGACATTATTTTCAGATATGCGCATTGATATCCTGACGGTCGTCCCCGAACTGCTGACCTCGCCGCTTCACGAATCCATCCTGAAGCGGGCGCAGGAGAAGGGTCTGGTGGAGATCGTCGTACACAACCTGCACGACTACGCCCACGACCGCCGCAAGACCACCGACGACTATCCGTTCGGCGGCGAGGCGGGTATGGTCATGAAATGCGAACCGGTGTTCGAACTGGTCGAGAAGCTCCAGAGCGAGCGGCGATACGATGAAATCATATACACCTCGCCGGACGGCGCGCGGTACGACCAGCACGAGGCCAACCGGCTGTCGACGCTCGAAAACATCATCATCCTCTGCGGCCATTACAAGGGCATCGACCACCGCATCCGCGAGCACCTCGTCACGCGCGAAATCTCGATCGGCGACTACGTGCTGACGGGCGGCGAGCTGGCAGCCTGCATCATCGCCGACTCGGTCGTGAGGATCATCCCCGGGGCCATCGGCGACGAGGCGTCGGCCCTCACGGACTCGTTCCAGGACAACCTGCTGGCGCCCCCGGTCTACACGCGGCCCGCGGAGTTCCGGGGCTGGCGGGTTCCCGACGTGCTGTTGTCGGGGAATTTCGCCGAAATCGCAAAATGGCAGGACGAACAGGCCTACGAACGCACGAAGCGCCTGCGCCCCGACCTTTTAAACGAATAAAGCCATGCGTTACTATTTGATTGCCGGGGAGCCCTCGGGCGACCTGCACGGCGCAAACCTGATCAAAGGGCTGCTGAAGGCCGACCCCGGAGCGGAATTCCGTTTCTGGGGAGGAGACCTTATGGCGGCCGCAGGAGGCAGGGACAACCTGCGGAAGCACTACAACGAAACCTCGTTCTTCGGGATCGTGCAGGTCGTGAAAAACCTCGGGACCATCCGGCGGCAGATGCGGGAGTGTCAGGCGGACGTGGCGGAGTTCGCCCCCGACGTGCTGATCCTGGTGGACTACCCCGGATTCAACATGAAAATGGCCCGCTGGGCCAAAGAGCGCGGCATCCGCACTTTCTACTACATCGCCCCGAAGGTCTGGGCGTGGCGCGAATGGCGGGTGAAGGCGATCCGCAAATATGTCGACCGGCTGTTCATCATCTTCCCCTTCGAGCGCACCTATTTCCCGAAGCACGGCATCGAACCCGTTTTCGAAGGCAATCCGCTGGTCGACGCCATCGAAGCCCGCCGCGCATCGCTCCCGGCGCCCGACGAATTCCGCCGCCGGAACGGGCTGGACGACCGGCCGATCATCGCCCTGCTGGCCGGCAGCCGCCGGGGCGAGATCCGCGCGAACCTGCCGCTGATGGCCCTGCTGTCGAAACGATTCCCGGAACATCAGTTCGTGGTGGCGGGCGTGGCGTGGATCGACCGCGCGCTTTACGAGCAGCATATGGCCGGCAGCGACATCCGCTATGTCTGCGACCAGACCTACGAAACGCTGGCGGCGGCCGAAGCGGCCGTGGTGACATCGGGCACGGCGACGCTCGAAACAGCCCTGCTGGGAATCCCCGAGGCGGTCGTCTACCGCACGGTGTGGTGGCAGGTGTGGCTGCGTCCCTATGTCCTGAAGGTGCCGTGGGTGTCGCTGGTGAACCTCAACCTCGGGCGCGAATCCGTGGCCGAACTCATCCAGTCCGACCTCTCGGTCGAGCGGGCCGAGCAGGAGTTGCGGGCAATCGTCGCAGGAGGCGCAAAACGCGAAAAGATGCTCGCCGATTTCGACGAACTGCGCACCGTGATCGGCGGCCCCGGCGCCAGCGACCGCTTCGCGGCGCGGATGGCAGAGGAGTTAAAGAAGGAAAACCAATGAAAATCATCTGCATAGGCCGCAACTACGCCGAACATGCGGCGGAACTGCACGAACAGTTGAACGACAGCGGAAAACTCCCCGAAGAACCGATGTTCTTCATGAAACCCGACACGGCGCTGCTCCGAAACAACGACCCGTTCTATGTTCCGTCGTTCTCGCAGGAGGTGCATTACGAATGCGAACTGGTCGTGCGGATCAACCGCGTCGGCAAAGCCATCTCCGAGCGGTTCGCACACCGTTATTACGACGAGGTGGGGCTGGGCATCGACTTCACGGCCCGCGACCTCCAGCGACGGGCCATTGCCGAAGGGCTTCCGTGGGAGAGCTGCAAGGCTTTCGACCGTTCGGCGGCGATCTCGCCGGCATTCGTCCCGCTCGCGGAACTGGGCGGCGACGTGCAACGGCTGCATTTCACGCTCGACGTGAACGGCCAACGCCGCCAGACGGGCGACACGGCGGAGATGCTCTTCACAGTGGACCGGATCATCGCCTCGGTGTCGCGGTACGTGACACTGCGCATGGGCGACCTGCTCTACACGGGAACGCCCGCAGGCGTGGGGCCCGTCGCGCCCGGCGACAACCTGTGCGCGGCGCTCGAAGGACGCGAACTTTTGAATTTCGACATACGATAACATGCTGCTCAACGACAAACTCAAACCCTACCGCCTGCTGCTGGCGTCGCAGTCGCCCCGGAGGCGGGAACTGATGACCGGCTGCGGGCTTCCCTACGAACCCGCCCCGAAATACGACTGCGAGGAGGTCTATCCCGCCGACCTTCCGGCCGAGAAGGTGCCGCTCTACCTCTCGCAGCTCAAAAGCCGGGCCTGGCCCGGACCGCTCGCACCGGACGTGATCCTGCTGACCGCCGACACGGTGGTGGTGCTCGACGGCGAGGTCCTCGGGAAACCCTGCGGACGCGAGGAGGCCGTCGGGATGCTCGGTCGGCTGTCGGGACGCCGTCATACGGTGGTCTCGGGCGTCACGCTGCGCACGGCGGAGCGGATGCACAGCTTCGAGGCGCGGACCAGCGTATGGTTCCGCACGCTCTCCGCCGAGGAGATCGAACACTACGTCAACACCTGCCGTCCGTTCGACAAGGCGGGTTCCTACGGCATCCAGGAGTGGATCGGCTATGCCGCCATCGAACGCATCGAAGGCTCGTTCTACAACGTCATGGGCCTTCCCATCCAGAAAGTATATGTTGAATTAGATAAATTTTTAGACCAATGAAACGAACCCTGCTGACCCTGCTGACAGCTCTCTTTATTCTGCCTGCGCTGGCCGACGAGGGCATGTGGCTCCCGAGCCTGATCTCCTCGCGCATCGACGACATGCGCGCCAAGGGATTCCGGCTCACCGCCGAAGACATCTATTCCGTCAACCAGGCCTCGATGAAGGACGCCGTAGTGCTGTTCAACGGAGGCTGCACGGGCGAACTGATCTCGCCCGAGGGCCTGCTGCTGACCAACCACCACTGCGGCTACGGCGCCATCCAACGACACTCGACCGTCGAGCACGACTACCTCACCGACGGATTCTGGGCCATGTCGCGCGCCGAGGAGCTTCCCAACGAAAAACTCTGGGTGCGCTTCCTCGTCCGGATGGAGGAGGTGACCGACCGCATCGCCGCGGGAGAGACCGCGGACGAGATCGTCAAAAAAGCCGAAGCCGAGGGTCCGGGCTACAAGGCCGCCGTCGAGCAGATGTACTACGGCAACCAGCAATTCCTGTTCGTCTACGAGCAGTTCGACGACGTGCGCCTGGTGGCCGCGCCGCCCTCGTCGATCGGCAAGTTCGGCGGCGACACCGACAACTGGATATGGCCCCGCCACACGGGCGATTTCTCGATGTTCCGCGTCTATGCCTCGAAGGACAACAAACCCGCGGCCTACTCGCCCCAAAACGTCCCCTACCGTCCCAAGAAACACTTCGCCATCTCGACGAAAGGCGTGAAAGAGGGTGATTTCACGATGATCTACGGTTTCCCGGGCAATACGCAGGAGTACATCCTCTCGGATGCCGTGGCCTACATCGCCGAGCGTTCCGACCCGGCGAAGATCGCCATCCGCACAGGCCGCCTCGACATCATCTCCAAGGCGCAGGAATCCGACCCCGCGCTGCGCATCTTCTACGCCGCCCGGCATGCCTCGATCGCCAATGCCTGGAAGAAATGGCAGGGCGAGGTGCTGGGCATCGAACGCCGCGGCACCGTGGCTTCGAAACGCGCCTATGAGGAGGCATTCGACGCCTGGGCACAGGACAAACCCCGATACCGCAACGTCGTGGCGCAACTCAAAGCCGAATACGCCCGCATTGCCGACCCCTATTTCGCCCGCGAGATCACGCTCGAGACGCTCGGCGCCCTTCCGATAAAATACCCCGCCAGGGAGCGTGCCGAGGCGGTCTTCGCCCGCCGCAAGGCGACCGAACGCGCCCTTTACAGCCTGCAGTTCGGGGAGTATGCCCGCCGCTGTCCGGCGCAGTTCCAGATTCCGGAATTCCTCGACGGCGTGGCCCGGCACGGCTCGCCCGAGGCCTTTGCCGAAGAAATTTTCACGCAGGTATGGAACGGGAGCGACACCACGGCGGCAACCGCCCTGCGCTCGGGAACGAAGCGCATGCTCGACCACATCACGTGGCTCACGGGCACCAAGTCGCTGCGCAACCTCAACAGCAAGCGGCTCAACGAGCTCTACACCACCTATATCAAAGGGCTGCGCGAATGGGATGCCGAACGGGCTTTCTACCCCGACGCCAACCTCACGCTCCGCGTGGCCTACGGCACGGTAGCCGGATACGAATATGCCGACGGCGAGTACCACAAGCCGCAGACGACGCTCGACGGCATCATCGCCAAGGACAACCCCGAGATATACGACTATGATATTCCGCAAACGCTGCGCGATCGCTACGCTTCGAAAGAATACGGCCGCTGGGCGGCGACGATCGGCGGGCACAAGACCGTGCCGGTTTGCTTCCTGGCCACGAACCACACCACGGGCGGCAACTCCGGGTCACCGGTGCTGAACGCCTCGGGTGAATTGATCGGCATCAACTTCGACCGCACGTGGCGTTCGACGATGAGCGACGTGGCGTTCGACCCCTCGATCTGCCGCAATATCGCCGTGGACATCCGCTATGTGCTGTTCGTCGTGGACCGCATCGGCGGCGCGGGCTACCTGCTCAAAGAGATGAAACTTAAATAAAGAACGGTTCAAACGGCTGTGCAGGCGGTCCTGCACAGCCGTTTGGCGAATTTTGACGTTTTTCGCGTAAAAATTTTGCGAATCGCAAAATAGTATCTATATTTGCACTCCCGAAAGTTGATTCGGGAGTGTAATGCCCAGGTGGTGAAATTGGTAGACACGCTACTTTGAGGGGGTAGTGAACAATTACGTTCGTGCAAGTTCGAGTCTTGTCCTGGGCACACGAAAACAAAATCGCAGCTGATTATCAATCGGTTGCGATTTTTCATTTCCATTTTGCACCACATTTGCACCACTCATAATATTAACATCAGATTCCACACACCCCGGCAACCAGCGGAAAATTGCGCCCGTTGAAGGTGAGGGGAAAATTTCGCTGATACTGATTCGCCACCGTTTGGGGGAAGCGACTGCCGAATTTTCAGCAGACAAAAACAAATCCGATCATGGATTTGTTAGGGGTTTTATCCATCGCCGGCATAACGAATCGTTAGAGCGGCGGTAATCACGACATCAGATCGACGTTTTCCCTTTGTGCAACCTTTGTGTCATCAAGTCGTTTTTAAGTCGATTTTTCGGCCACCAAATTGCAAATACCCTTGCTAACGGGACTATTTGCACGCTAAAATCTGCGTTGTACGCACTTGCAATGGGACTAACAGGACTATCCTGTTAGTCCTGTATTGTTTCACCACAACTCTCTGCCGACATTTGCAATGTCCGATAGCGAATGATTTACGGCTTTCGCTGGACCCGTCGAACAAACGCACCCCGTAAAGTGTGGCGGAAGGGCGGAACTCCATAAAATGACATCAAAATTATGGAGGCAAATTTAATCGCATTGGCAAAGGCTTGCCCCGATGCCATTATTTCAGTCAAAGTCTCCGATTTGATCGAGGCAAACGAAGCTCTTGTTGCAAGGACGAAAGAGCAGTTGGAGCAAATCATCACAGACCAATCCGTAGAGACCTATCCCAGTCGGGAAAAGGTGGCGGAATTGCTCGACGTCGATTTATCGACCCTTTGGCGGTGGGCAAAACGAGGGTTGCTCGTACCTATCGAGATTGGAGGTAAGCGTCGTTACAAGATGTCGGATGTTCGTCGGATGCTTAACAGCGGGAGGACTGCACAATGAAAACAAGAAAAGCGGCCGTAGCCGCCCTAATAAGTACGTACAAAGATAATTATAATTCGGAACGCATCCAAGCCGACACGCAAAAAGCTCGCAAGGCTATCGCCCTCGAAATGCTCAAAGGAGGAATGCAGGTTACAGCTATGGGCCTCAACGTGATGATTGGTGGTAATGATGCCCGGCGGTGGATGACCGAAGTGCGACGGAAGGCAGACGGTTATGTGGTTCGAACTTATCCCTTGCGGGATCGTAGAGTCGTCTATCGGCTGGAACGGATCAATACGGATTATAACCTCTTCAGCGGACAGGAGGCCGCCGACCATGAATAAGCCCCACTATCGGAAGCCGCAAGCGGTCCGGGAACTCGAATGGCGGGCCCTCGACCATTTCCGCCGGGAACATCCGGATTTTCCTGAGTATGCCATCCCGTCGCAGTTCTATCGGGATGATACGGCGAACGGCCTGACGAAATGTATTGTGGATTACATTCGCTACAATGGCGGCCAGGCCGAGCGTATTAATACTATGGGGCGTCCGGTCGATACCCGCAAGACCTTCGATGTGGCGGGCTGCCAGCGTCAGGTTGGGACGTTAAGGTGGGGCAAATCCACCTCGACACCTGGAAGTGCCGATATTTCAGCTACGATTGCAGGTCGGAGTGTCAAAATTGAGGTGAAGATCGGCCACGACCGCCAAAGCGAGGCGCAGCGCCGTTATCAGGCGTCTATTGAGCGGGCAGGTGGTTTATATTTCATTGCCAAAGATTTCACATCCTTCATCGAGTGGTACGGCGAAATATTCAATAGGGCGTAACTATGGAAACTCTCGAAACTATTAAACTTGACAAGATGCAAGAGTTGGCTCGCTACCGTCGGCGGACGGATGCAAAGCCCTATGTTGTCAATAAATTGAGAGAGCAGATCGCCGCTCTGGAAAATTGCGTGGACCTGAACGACAGCAAGGTCGATAATCAGTTATTGATTTTACTGCGAGATACGCTATATAAGGCCCTATATGTCGAAGATCGTGCTGATGTCCTGATTGTCGGAATGCGCCTCACCAATCGCCCCGAGATTGAACGGGTAGACCTGGCTGATTTGGTTTATAGTACCAAGTTTGAGGACCCACAGAAAGGTCTTTATGAACTTCTGGAAATTGGCCGCTGTATTCGAAGCGATAAAGCCGTTGCCCGGTTAACATTCCGGCATATTCTGGAAGGCCTGGATAACTTCAAGGTGTAATGTTATGGGATTCGTAGACGATGTTATCATGGGTGAGCCGGGATCGTCGAAAATTGACATTTCCGCTCTTGTTATCGACCTCTCGGAACAAGTTCCCGATCCGCAGCCTATCGTGCGAATTTGGGGTAATCTGATAGCTTCCCGGGGCAATGTGTCTACTGTTGTTGGATTGGCCAAAAGTCGCAAGACTTTCCTGACCGCTGCCATTGCTTCCGGGTTTCTTTCTTCGTCCGACTTTCTGGGGTTTGATACCCCAGCCACGGGTAAGGTGGTTTATATCGACACGGAGCAGTCGAAAGCCCACGTTCACAAGATCGCCCGGCGGATTCTACGAAGTATTGGCCTGCCGACCAATCGTAACCACGATCAACTCGTCGTGGCAGCCTTACGGGAGTTGACACCCGACCAACGCCGGGAGGCTACAGGGGAAATCATACGGCGATACAAACCTGACCTGCTGATTCTCGACGGTGTGGCGGACCTTTGCAACGATCCGAACGACCTGCACGAATCGGAGGCCCTGACTTGTGAGTTGATGCGCTGGAGTTCGGAATACGATAACCATATTCTTTGTGTGCTTCATAGCAATCCAGGCGGCGACAAGGCCCGAGGGCACCTCGGCTCTGCATTGCTGCGTAAATCGGAAACGGTGATGCTGGTAAAAGCCGATGGTGATACCTCAGTAGTCAGCCCGCAGTACTGCCGCAATGAGCCTTTCACGGAGTTCGCATTTCAGATCAACGCTTCCGGGCTTCCGGAATTATGCAGCATTCCGGTACCTCAACCCAAAGAGAATGTTTTTACCGAGATCATGGAGGCGGGTAAAGTGTATTCGCATTCCGAATTAGCGGAAATGATTCGGGAAAAATTGGCAGTAAAAGAGAGTGGAGCAAAGATGAAGATTTCACGGGCAACTAAAGCCGGAATGATCGTGAAGAACCAGGCCGGAGGCTACTATCTTCCAATCTCTCAAATTGAGGTCATACAACCTGAATTAAGTGATGAGCCTTTCTAAATATCTATGTTCCGTTACAGGCTTGTGGGAGGCGGGTAACAGGTAACAACCCCCTATATAGGGGTGTTACCTTGTTACCCCACCCGCCCCAAATGGTATGAAACTAATAAAACAGAAAAAGATTATGAAACAGAACAAGAGAAAGACGGCATTTGTGCCGTGCAAATCATTCAAGCATGACGGTGCAACCCTTACGGTCGGAGTTGCCGAAGTGACCGTAAATCGCAAACCTAATCCTTCTGGGATATATTTCCTCGTCGGAGATTACGGCGGCGATGAGGATGCACCCGAAGCGGTCGTTACTTTCACGCCGGACAAGGCGGTAGAGGTCGCCGAGGCTCTGTTAAGGTTTGTAAGGCTGGCGAAAGAGTAATTAACCCCATAAATCAAATATCATGAACAACGAAAAATTGAGAAAGATGCTGCACGCCGCAGAAAAATACGGTGCTGATGCCGCTTACGAAATAGCTGTCAACCAAGACGGCGATGGCGATTCGAATAACAATGCAGATGAAGGTGCCGAAATTGCGGCATTTATCAACAAGGGTACCCGCCGTATCATCGAAGGCAAAGATGGCGTCGGCAATTCCGACGGCTCGTTAACGGTTGATCCTATCACAAATTTACCTATGTAGGCCATGAAAACAATTTGCATTGGACAAATCCCCCAGGACCACACACGCTATTTATTCGATCAGGCAATAGCCAAATTGCGGGAGCTCGTAACCGCCGACAAGGTGGGTGAATACGGGGAGGAGCTGACAACGGCATTTATCCGGGAGTTATTGCAGGGTGGCCACGCTATCCGCTCCCGGCTGCTCGACAAATTCAATGCCTCGCTGTCCGCTATATTATTCCCGGCGGAACGCCGGCAGAAGGAGGCGTTATATGGCACCCTGCTATCTCAGTTCGACGAGCTGACCCGCAATGCCTGCAAGACAATCGAGGATTTTAAGTATATCCCCATAGAAGCCTATACGATGGGGTCTGACGGTATCGGGTATGACTCCGAGGTGATCGACAAGGCTTTCGCAGAAGCCGGAAACGTGTGTATCTCGCATCCCTCGCAGGTTGAGGTATATAATGCGGCGCAGAAAGCCATTGCAGCTATCCATGAACTCGATGCGCTGGCCCAGAAATACGGAATGTATGCGGTCAACAAGAACAATTACCGATCGATCATCAACATAGATTTGGAGATGGATACTACCATCGGAGTATTGGGGGCCAAGAGGGTTATACAGCTCAATCTGTTTGCCGTACAACAAGCATACGATGGTGGTTTGTTCAATAATCCGAAAGGCTGACAGAGTATTTATTAGGCGGACTATACATCCGCCTATCCTTAATAATTTAGGTTATGGCAAAGCGAAAAACGTGGCCCACACTTTTTGAGGAATGCAATCGCATAGAACTCTCGTTTTTGTGGAAACAGCACGCAATGTGGTTGCCTCGGCGTATCGCCGCCTCGATGTCCTGGACCAGTCGAGGGAGGCCGGCCGGCAATATCGACCTGATCATCGACACACGGGAAATGTATATCGAACTCGACTACAAATATGGCGATGAACCTCGGAATTACCGGGTACAGCTGGTATCGGTCCCATCGAATCTCGGTAAGGGGCAGGTGTGGTATTTCTTGTGTCCGCATACGGGAAAACGCTGTCGTATTCTTTATGGAGTTGGCGGTTGGTTCTTGCACCGTTCGGCATTCCGAGGGTGCTGCTATGATCGGCAGACCCTTTCCAAGAAGGACCGAATTTTCGATTATACGATCTTTCCCCGCCAGATCGAGATAAACGATCAGATGCGGAAATGTCGCAAGACCTATCAGGGCAAACCGACACGACGCTACAAAAGTTTGATGCGACGGCTGGAGAAATGCGATGATATACAACGGACTATCGGGCGATATTGGAACAATAGGCCCTAAAAAGCAAAAGAACCGCCCGAAACAGCTCCCCCGCACTTTGATTCTCGACAAGTCAAAGGTACGAAAAAACGGGGATAATGAGCAGGATAAGACCAAAGGAAAAACGAAGGGGCGGGGCAAGGGATGAAAGCGATTTAACGATATGTCTGAACCGGAAAGAACTTGCGGAACTATTGGAGCGAACCCGTCGTAAATGCGAAGCATACGAACAGGCGCAAAAGAAACGACTATCTCTGTTGAGGTAGTCGTTTTGCATACGCAATATTATGCGTATCGAACCGAGTATCCGAAGATTGCGGGGATGCCGTTATTTGCGCTTTGGGGGTGCTGAAATTTCGACGATCTCCTAACAGGTGAAGCATATACCCTCCAAAGAGCAAGCGTCGCCAAATCGGCTATTTCTTTGTTGTCGGCTTGAACCCTATCGGCTGGGAGGGCTTGCGGGCTTGTGGCACTTTGATCGACAATGCTGCGATAGCCTGGTAGATGTTATCGAGTTCCTTGCGCATATCCTCCGATAGGTCATTGACGGCTTCGGCGTTGTCTTCGTCAGCTCGTTCCAATAGCGCCAGTTTTGCCCTAATTTCGGCTAATTCTGCCGTTATCTGGGTTGTGGTGGTGATGTAGTTGCGCATTGCCACGAAAGCCCGCATAATGGTCCTATTTACCCGTATAGCCGTCTCGCTACGCAGGACGCTCGAAAGCATTGCGACACCCATTTCCGTAAAAGCAAATGGTATATAGCGACGACCACCCCAATTTGAGGACGCATTTTGTGATGTTAGACTTGAGGTCGCAATTTGCGTCCTCAAAATTTCATATTCTTTTTCCGAGAGTACAAACATAAAATCGTCGCCCTCGAAACGCTCAATATTGCGCCTTACGGCCTCTTTCAGTCGCTTTGTCTCTACTTGGTAGAGTTCGGCCAGGTCGAAGTCCAGCATTACCCGCTGGCCTCGTATTTCGTAAATCTTGCTTTGGATAGGTTGTAGTTCCATAGTTTTCTGTCTATATACCTTGGGTCACAGTCACAACCCCTTATATAGGGGTGTGACTTTGTGACCCCGGATAGAAATATATGTAATGCGCCGGCGTCTCCGTTACTATTCTCCCTTCTCCTCTTTGATAAGTTTGCCGCAATGCGGGCAGGTGATCGTGTTCGTCGGTTGAGGGGCGAAAAGTTCCGGTTGTGTTGGCTTTGAATGCAGACAGCCACCCGTTGAGGTGGCTGATCTTTTGGGGCCTATTTCCATTTTGGGAACAGATGAACTTGTAAGGATTTCTTAACGGACTTATTTCTTGAGAACTTTTTTAGCATTCAACGGGCTAACGACTTTCTGACCGGTTTGCGTCTCCAGTTCTTTACGGGCAGCGCCGGCAACCTTACCTCCCCGGTGTGCAATCTTCTTGCTATCGTCAAATGATTCGGGTCGCTCCTTTTGGGATATTTCTGTTGTTGAGGCTTCTGCAAGCATATTTAGGACTAATTCGAGGTTCGTCATATTATCCCGCAGGCTTTCGGTTTTAAGCCCCTTAAACTGTTTATATTGCTTTGTAGTAAGTTCTGACCAACTTTGAGTGATAATATCGGTAAGGATAGCGTATTGTTGGCCTTTCTGAATCCCCCGGCGCTCCCATTCATCGGTAAGCTCTTTGCGGACCTCGATAGATTTAAGACGCTGATTGATCCAGTTGGCCGAATAGCCTTTGCGGTGATAATACTCCATCAGGCGCTCAATCCCTTGCTCCGGATCGTCTATTTCCTCAAGTCGTTCCCGGCCTAATTGTGCTAACCACATTTTGAACGGTTCCGCCTTGGGGGATGGGATAGATTGGATAAGCCTGAAAAGTTGTTCGGCATCGGCGGCATCAGTAAAGCGCATCTTCCCGTCCGGGGCTTTCATTTTCAACTGTACGATATTTTCGTACACTTCACTCCCTTCCTTTTCCAGTTTGATTTTTAGATCGCTCCAGTACCGACGAGGGTTGGCACTATCAGTTAAGACCTCGATTACATCAATGACTGAGATATACCACTTTTCAGTTTCCGAATCCCAAACAGACCGAACGTGCCTATCCTCAAATACCTGTATGGCATCTTTCTTCGTCATACCCCTACTCTTTATTTTGTTATCTGTGAAATATAGACATTTAGAGCCTCGATACTATCGAAGCGGTACAACTTACCCCTGTGGTCGATTAACGCCGTGAAATCGCCCCGGTGGGCGTCGAATAGTTCGACAATTTCAACACCTAAAGCGACGGCGATCTTTTCAAGGGTCCCGATAGTGGGGTTACCATTGATGGAGTTTGATAGGCTAACCCTATTAACCCCCATTACTTCGGCTACCTGTTGCAAAGTCATTCCTTTTTCTTTGCAAATATCCTTTATTCGTAGATTCATAATGTAGTATTATATATTTCACTGCAAATATATGAAAAATAAATCTAAACGCATACAAATAGCGGAAAAAGTAATATTTACTGCTAAAAAATGGCTCTGAATATTTGGATTGTGTAAATATTTATATTACATTTGCATCATCAAAGGAAATATAGAACCTTACAAACCATGAAAGCAACCTACAACAAATCGAAGATCATGCGCAACGCCTGGTATCTGAAAAAGGCCAACGCCTCGATGTCGTTCTCGACCTGCCTGCGCAAGGCTTGGCGTAACGAGAAGCTGGCGGTCATGACGGCGATAATCGAGAACCGCCCGATGGAGGAGCCGAAGGTTGCGGAATGGCATCCGCTGGCAAATGTTCCGGCCGACTATTACGGCAACAGCAGAACGTACTACGGAGACTAATCAACAACTGCATAGATCAATGAAAAAGCAAGATTTATCAACCATCATGCACCGGGCGTGGCATATCGCCCGTGCTACGGGTAAAGCCTTTGCCGTATGTCTATCGAAGGCGTGGCAACTTTATCGACTGACGAAGCGGCTGCGGACCGGCGTCGTTCGGTTCGCCTATGAGAAAACCGATGGAACATTGCGTAAGGCTACGGGTACGTTGTGTGATGTGGCCTCGATGGTAAAGGGAACAGGCCGCCCCGACAATAGCCGCACGGTCAAATATTACGATGTTGATGCCGGCGGGTTCCGGTCGTTCCGAGCCGAAAGTTTGATTACCATATACGGACTATGATCTACGAACTATCCTTTGAAGGGCACACGCTGGGATATTTTCCCACCGAGGCCGAAGCCGTCCGCCGGGCCGTGTTCTTGCCCAAAGGCCGATATACGGTCCGTGAATGGGCCAAAGACGGCGATTTTATGATGTTTGATCCCTCTATCAATAACGAATATGAATACACAGCCAAATAAACCTTTCGACTTTAACAGCCTTTCGGACCTCTATGAAAAAGCCAGCGAAGCCCGATTTCAATTACTCAAAGAGCGTCATGAATTAGTCATGGAAAATTTTGAATTGCGGATGCAATTACGGGAGCTGCGGGCGCAGGTATCGCCGAGTAAGCCTGCCCATAAGCCGAAAGGATTGTTAATGAAACTTACACGATAAACAACTATTGCGTTATGAATGTAGATCAGATTTTACGACGGGGCGATAAGATGATGGCGGAAACAGAAGCAGTAATACGTCGAGGGGAAGATATTGTCGCCAAATTGGAAAGCGGAGATCTAAAACCGGAGGACCCGCAGGTAAAAGAAATATTATCCCAGCTTAAAGAGCGTGTGAGGATCAACGCCGATTTTAATACCGAGCTACAACGGTTGGCCGGGGAGCACGAGAAAATAACAACCGAGCATTAAGGCTTCGTTATACCACTACTTGCCCCAGCCGTCAATCCGGGCGGCTGGGTTTGCTGTTGCTGGCCCTGCTGGCCTTTTGCCAAAACACCCAAAGGTTGTCCCAAGGTAAAACAAGCGTAAAACAAGCGTAAAACGGAAATACGTCAAGGTTAGGAATTATTTTTAGCCTCAACAATATTGTCAATTTCCGCCTTATATTCACAAACCGCAGTACTATTGATAGTCGAAGAAGATAATGACAATCCAAATATATCTTCTATTCGATTTGTGCAATCTTTGGCTTTACTTACTCTAAAATTAACGATTGTTTCAGCAAAATACACCAAACTACGCTTACTTATCGAGGAGTTATTTTTCCTTCCCTTCTTTATCCACTCTATTTTATTGCTGGTTGGCGTACCTTGTCCCGTCATTCGATAATAAAATGTTTCAATAGTCGTATCGGTAGAAATAAATCCTTGCTGCTGTAAGGCGGTTAAAATACGTTGCATCTCTTCATAAGATTTATTGACGGAGAAATGGCTATTATTGATAATTGCGTTTGATTCCGCCTCAACTCTTTGCGAGTGATTCTGCTCTTCGTCCAGCTTGGGCAATGCTTCTCGGATATATTTATTTACCAACTCCAGACTGCCGATATAAGGTTCAAGATCGGTTACGCATCTGTGCCACTTCAAGTAAATGCCACTTTCCTGCTGATACCATAAAAGATTTATACCTCGCTCAAGCAACAACGCATCCAAACGATTCGAGAATACGTATATAATCCTAAAAAACAAACTTATACAATTTTCGGCAGTCCCTTCCTGCATCCAAGCTGCCCCATCTTCAAATCTCCCCAATAAATCACAATATCTATTCGCTATATAGTTTGCCCGTTCGATTCGATATTTGTAATCTTCAATCGCTTTTCTGCAAGCATCCGCCTGTTCCCTGGGTGTTCCTGACGCTTCCCCGCATATATTTTTTATCGGCTCTTCAGGGGGCATATTCTCCCACATTGCCAAATCCCTTTCAAAATCTTTTATACCACAAATGCCGTTCACCTCTCCGTTTAGTCGCTTTATGACTGCAATCGGATGTACATTGTCGCTATACTCTTTGAATGGCTTGAGCAGGGAAAAAATATACGCTTCACGATCTTTTCCTGTGAGACTATCGAGATTGTTTGCGATTTCATTCATCAGGGAACTATCTATATCATCTAATACACTCGTATCAAAATTCGAGGTTAGTTCATTGATACGTTTAGGTAATGTATTATTATAATAGAATTGCAAACCATTAGGTAGAGCCTTTGACGGTTGCATTTCATCTTCTTTACTTAACTTAAATCCCAAATCATATTTTTGCCGCATCCAATCAAAGCCTATATTTACAACGCCACCTAACTCAAAGGCTCCGAAGAACGCTTTTTCAATCGTTTTATTCATTGTCATTCTATCTATTTACTCCAACATTTTAACCAACTCGTTCTTCATATCCTCGTCGATGTCCCGATAACGGGCGAAAGCCCGGCTGCCTTCCTTGTGGCCGCTCAACGCTCCGACCAGATTCGGGTCTTTGACCTGCTTGTAGAGGTTACCGACAAATGCCCGGCGGGCGAGGTGCGACGAGGCCACCTCCCAAATAGGACGTTGCTCCGCCTCCCGGGTCAGCGGGTTCAGTATCGTAACTTTCCGTTTTAAACCAGCAGCGAGGAATATCCGTTTAATCGCTTTGTTATACTGCTGTTCGGCCATAAGTGGAAAAAGTGACGAACCGGCATAATCTGCATAACGGTTCAATATTTCATGTGCTATCGAGTTAAGGGGTACACGGACCGTCACCGGGTGGCCGTCCTTTGTTTTGCGGGGAATATACTCAACCGCTCCATTAATCAAATTATCTCGGGTCAACTTATAGAGATCGCCCACACGGCAACCTATCAGACATTGAAAAACGAATACATCCCGCTGAATGGCAAGTTGCGGATGTCTGGTAAGATTGGTGCGATAAATCTTGTTACGCTCGTCAATCGTAATGTAGTACGGCGTCCCGTATACACACTCCTCTACGGGATAATTCCGAAAAGGGTTATTGGTTGTCTTGCCTACGTCATTCGCCCAAATGAAAAACGTGCGCAGTTTGGTGAGTATGCCGTTGATCGTATTCTGCCCTCTTGGTTGAGGTTTCCGACTTTCAGGAACGGCCTCGTAGATTTCGGGGTATTGGTCGCAGAAGGTGTATTCATTGCGAAGGAACTCCTCGATGTCCCGTAGCACCAGCGGCGTCACAGCGTCAAAGTCGAGCGTAAACCGACTATCCATCGTCCGGCGGGCATATAATTCATACCGCCTCAACGCTCGGATTACGACCTGAATAGCCCGCACCCGCCAATCGGACAACTTACGCTTCTTGATAAACTCTTCGTAAGCCTCGAAAAAGGTTTGCCGGTGCTCCTTAACGGCATATCTATCAGGATGCAGACGTTTATCAATCTCCTGATCCAGCCAATCAGATGTCAAAGTCTCCGTACTGGGTGCGGCATTATATATCTCCAACATCATATTCTTGCGGTCGGCCACAGCTTTGTTGAATGCCGCCCGTTTCTCCGCATCGTAGAGAACCTTTGCCTTGATCTCCTGCCGGGTTGCATCCCAATTTGTCGGGTCGATCTCCAACTCGGAAGCGTGGAACAGCTGAACGCCCCGACCGTCCCGTAACCGAAAGCGGACATTTGCCCGATCTATCCGTTTTCTTGATACCCGTATAAAAGCCGTAACCGATGCCATATTACAAAATCTGTTAATCCGTGGTGCAAGTTAGAAAATTTGCACCACATTTGCACCACACAATAAAATCTTTTGCAATAATACGCAATTTTATCGACAAATACAATATATTGATTATCTTTGCAATATGCCTACAAATAGTTAAATATCAACGTATTTACAAAAGGCTCAAAAGTGCAACTTTCAAATATTGTCCTGGGCACAAAAAAGGCGCTGATGATCAGCGCCTTTTTCATTTACAAGGATAACCAGAAGATCGCTATCCGCGCATCAAATCCCGGCTCACCTTTCCCGCGGGCCGTTTACGACGGATCAGTTTACCACTTTCGTGTTGATGACGAAAAGCAGGTTGCCGAACTCGTCGGTCGCCGTCAGCTGAATATCGGCCGTCGGCGTGACAGGCGTGTATTCAAGCATATGGTCCGTACTGTACTTGTTCAGAAAATCGAACGACGAAATGCCGTTGCCGCAGGCTTCATGAACGGCGACGTAACGATCGTCGTAGACGTTCACGGCTTTGAGCTGCGACGCAGGCACCGTCACCCCGTTCTCGCGGCACGCTATCTTCCACGTCGAATGCCAGTCCCAGACATTGATGCGTACCACCGATTTCCCCTCGACATTCTTCTGTCCCGAATTATATACCCTGTAATACTGTTCGTTTTCATCGCTGAAATTCACGCTCCGCCGGTTCGTTATCGTCCCGCCGCTGAAATCGTAACGCGTGAAAGTCGCAGGCGCCCCGTCGTGGCAAAGCGGGAAATACCACCAGGCGCCGCAAACGGCGGGATGGGTATATTCGGTCACGGTCATGTCGCTGCGCGGCACAGTCACCGTTTCGGCGATATGATTGTGTCCCGACCAAATTGTCACAGGCAGGTTTTTATCCTTGTATATGTCGAGCAGCGCATTCGCATTGTCCATCGGCGTCGGCGTCGAAGCCTTGGGATTGCGTCGAAACGCCGGGCAATGCCAGGCGATCACGATACGCTCGGTGCCGGCGGTCATATAGTCGGCGTCTTTCTGCGCCCAGTCGAGCTGGCGCCGGTTGAGACGGACGGCATACGACCTGTCGCCCCCGTTGTTGATGTACTGCGTATTATCGAACACGACATAGTGCACCTTGCCGATATTGACGGCATAATACGTCGGGCCGAAAGCCGCGTTGTATGCGAGTTCGGCCTCCGAATCGTCTTCGCCGGCAATGTTCTGCACCGCCATGTCGTGGTCGTGGTTGCCGATCAGGTGGAAGGTCTGGATGGGCATGCCTCCGCGTTCGCACACGTTGACGAAATTGGCCAGCGTCGCCTTGTTGGCATTCGTCCAGTGCGACTCCTGCGTCATATCGCCCAGATTCATCCCGTAAACCGGCACGCCCGAAGGCAGGCCGCGCACGTATTCGCGCAGGGTTTCGAGATACGTCCGCCGGAACGTCGTCGAATCGAGCTCGCCCTTCGGCGGACAAATCGACGGCGTCGTCGCCGACGCAGACTTTATCATCGCGCGGTTACGAATGTGCATATCGGCCGACACGATCATAATATGGCGGTCGTTGTCCACCTTTTTAAGCGTGAAATCGTGCTGCTGGACCGCCTCGACACTCACGGGAGAAGTCAGCCGGCGATAAAAACGGGGAATGAAGCCCCGCGAAGACTCGACCTCGTAACCGGACGGCACGGTCAGATAAACCAGATTCGACTTCCCGGCCGACGTACGCAGTCCGTACGCACCCTGTTTGTTGGTGCGCGTCATATTCACGCCGTCGGTCACGACGACGCCCTGCACCCCCGCGCCGCCGCACGTCACGACGCCGCGCACGGTAGCCGCCGGATCGACTTTCGACCAGTCGATTTCATCGCCGGGAGCAGGGGTCGGCGGCCCGGAGGGTTCCTCCTGACCGTTACCCGTCTCCGATTTTCCGCAGCCCGCATCGAACAGCGTCACGGCGAACGACACGGCGAACAATATCAACAGTTTTCTCATCTTTGCAATTTTTAGAGTTTAAACCGGGCGACAATCGGATTATGATCCGACAAATAGGGAACGCCGTACCGCCCGGCATCGTTCATCAAACTTTCATACCCCACGATCTTCAACCGACGATAAAAGATGTGGTCGATCCAGAGGTCGCACGCACCCCAATCGTTGAATGTAGGCAGCGAGTCGGTCACGGGAGCCGTCTCGCGCGCTCCCGACATCCATTCGCGCAGCGGAGCGAGGGCCTCGTTGCCGAATACGGCATTCAGATCACCGGACATGATGACCGCAGCCTTCTCTCCGGCAATCTCTTTCATTTTCGCAATCATAATCCGGGACTCCTGCTTACGCGCATTCACCCCCTTGTGGTCGAAGTGGGTGTCGAAGTAGTAAAATTCCCTCCCCGTCCTGCGGTCGCGGAATTTACCCCACACCGTGACGCGGCGGCACACGGCGTCCCAGCCGCGCGAGGCCCGCTGCGGCGTGTCGCTCAGCCAAAAGAATCCGCTGTCGAGCAGGATGAAACGCGATTTGCGGTAGAGGATCATCAGGTGTTCGCCGCCGTCGGGCCGCTTTTCGATGTCGGTGTCTGCGTCGCGGCCCATATCGAGCGAAGCGTAGTCGTTCATGTTGACCCGGAGAAAATCGACCTGCGGACGGTGCGGCTCCTGAAACCCGATGATGTCGGGGTCCTCGGCCCTCAGCATTTTCAGCACACCCTCACGCCGGTTTTCCCAACAGTTGTTCCCGTCGACCCCAGGCTTGTAATAACGGATATTGAACGACATCAGCTTCAACTCCCTCCGGGCGGCTTTCTTCGAAGCCGCATCGTCACGCCCTGACGCCATACCGCCGCACAGCAGCGTGAACAGCGCCAGAAATCCAACGAATCTATTCATAATCATCTTTTTTGAACGCTACTCTATCCCTCGAAATACAAAATCGGAATACCGGTAGGACCGTAAATCGTATATACGTACAAAGTCCCTCAACCGTCTTACAAAATCATTGTAATCCTTGCGGTCACAGGCCCAGGCCGTTTCGGCCAGTGCGGCCAGCCGGGGCAGAACCATCCGTTCCACGCACTGCATGTCCGGCATGTATTCGGTCCAGACATTAGCCTGCACGCCGAGCACGTTCGCCCGTTCTTTCGGGAGCAGCCGGTCGTAGGGATCGAGGCGGTAGACCTGCTGCAACGGCAAATACCGGAGATTGCACAGAGGCTCCCATCGTTTCGGATCGGAGGTCTGGCTGTAATCGAGATAACAGTTCCATTTCGGGGTCATGATGACCCTGTTACCCTTCCGCACAGCCTCGACGCCGTGCTGCTGGTCGCGCCAGACCATGATCGTCGCAGTCGGGGAGACTCCGCCTTCGAGGATCTCGTCCCAGCCGATTATCTCGCGGCCGTGCGCCTGCAGCCACTTTTCAATCCGGCGGACAAAATAACTTTGGAGGGCTTTTTCGTCCCTGATATTCTCCTCGGCCATGCGTTTCCGGCAGGCCGGACACGCCTTCCAGCGTTGTTTGGGACATTCATCGCCCCCGATGTGGATCAGGCGCGAAGGAAACAGCCCGATCACCTCTTCGAGCACATGCTCGATGAATTCGTAGGTCGTATCCTTTCCCGCACAGTAGACATCCTCGCTGATCCCCCATCGGGTCCAGACTTCGTAGGGGCCGCCCGTACATCCCAACCAGGGATAGGACGCCAATGCACCCATTCCGTGACCGGGCATTTCGATCTCGGGAATCACCTCGACATAGCGGGCCGCAGCATACGCCACGATCTCGCGAATCTCTTCCTGCGTGTAGTAACCCCCGTAGGGCCGGCCGTCGAACCGCATCTCCCCGCCCTTTTTGGGCATGAGACCTACGAGCGTTTCCCGGCGGCCGGAGCCGATCTCCGTCAGCCGGGGATAACGTTTGATCTCGATGCGCCAGCCCTGGTCGTCGGTAAGGTGCCAGTGGAAACGGTTGAGTTTGTGCAGCGCCAGCAGATCGATGTAGCGTTTGACATCTTCGACCGGGAAGAAATGGCGGCAGGCATCGAGCATGGCTCCCCGATAAGCCATGCACGGCTTGTCCCGCACGACCACGGCAGGAACGTCGCCCGCATTCGCCACCGCCAGTTGCAGCAGGCTTTGCAACCCGTAAAATACGCCTTGCGGCGCACCGCCGCGAATCGTTATGCCTTTGCGCGTTACAGCGAGCAGATACTCCTCCCTCCCGAGCGAAGGATCTACGGCAAGCCGTATCGCCCGGCGCGCGTTTCCATCCGTGGCGACGGTCGTCCTTACGCCGAGCGCCCGTGCAAGGTCTTCGGCGAAAAATTCCGCGGAGGTCCGCAGCGGTTCGGGAGTTACGACAACCGTTCGCGAGGTGATCGGGAACGAACCGTTCCCTTCGGTGACGGCGAGCGGGCGGGGAATGATGCCGATACCGGCATACCCGGTCGCAAAGCTCAGCAGCGCCGCCAGAAGCATCGTAATATTCAGTTTCATGGATTCAGAGAGCATTTGAAAAGGGGCTGGCAGGTTCCGGACTTTTTCTTCACCTGCCAGCCCCGGGTTATTCGATGAATTTACTGTTTGTTATAACGGATCGCAAAATATTCGAGGTTGCTCGAATGTTCGGCGGCCAGCGCCGCACCGCTTTTGCTCTGGTTCAGACGCGCATTGGCGTAGTCGCTGCCGTCGCTGCAAAGGTCGCTCGTCGGACGCAGGCGGATGTAAACGTTCTCGTGTCCGAGAATCTCCTGAGGCAGTTCGAAATTGATGCTCTTGTAGGCCACACACGACGAATAGAGCGTATTCGACCAGACGGAAACGTCGGGAATGGTGTATTCGCCGATCAGGTTCCACTGGGCGTCGTCCTTCTCGGCCTGCGAATCGGTGAGCGCCCACTCGGCGCACCAGAAGCGGGGCGAATAGAAGGTCTGCTGCGTATTCATGACCGAAATCTGCATCGAGATGTGCGAGGTCGTGATCCCCTCGGTCGAGAAGTTGATCAGCCACGCATAGGGTCGGTCGGTGTCGTCGTCCCACCAGTAGTGGTTGGCGAAAGAGGTATAGCAGCTTCCGCCGACGTTGCCCTTGCCGCGCAGGCCCGTGCTGCCGCTGTAATTGATCTGAGGCGAATTGGTGGCGATCGCCTCATTGCTCGTCCAGCCGCCCGTGCCGCAGGCCGCGTTCTTGTCGGCGGCATAGGGGCCGCACCACTCGACCGTTCCATCGGGATTGCGGCTTACGAGGTCGTTCATCAACGGATTCCAACTCTCCTTCGAGGGGTCGATCACGATGCCGATGCCGTTCTTGTTGCCGAAATTGGCTCCGAAAAGATAGCCGGCATTGTTGCCGATCGGGCCCAGATACTCATACGTGCCGCCGCCCCACATGTGCTGATTGTAGGTCCCCTGCAAATACTCCTTGCTCTCCGACCCCGAATACTTCTGCTGATAGGTGTGCGTCAGGTAACCGTTCGTGCCGTAGGTGGGTTTCTGGACCCGGTTCTCCTTGTCGGGATTCCAGTAACGATACTCCGTCAGCAGAGCCGAGAAGCTGTCTTCGACGCTGTTCTGCATGTTGTCCCAGATGTCGCCCTTGGTCTGGTGGCGGATCTGGTAACGGCCGATGAACCCGAGCGTCGGATCATCGTCCATCTCAGCCGGGTCGGCTCCGTCGCGCCAGTCGAAACGCGGGAAACGCTCATGGACGATCACGCCCGAAATCCGGCCCGAACCGTAAGGCAGACGCGTACCGTCGCTGCGATAAGCGCAGTTGGTGTTGGTCAGCATATACATGTCGTCGCCGTTGACATCGCGGACGAGCAGCGGGTATTTGCTGATACGGTGGGCGTTCGTTCCGATGGCATAACCCTCGTTGATAGGCGTGATAGCGCCTTTGCGCACGGGAAACTCGACCTCTTTGAGCGTAACGTAGGTATAGATGTCGTCGTCGGTAAGCTGGCCCATGTACTTCTCCTTCACGGGCACGTCCGAAGCCGAACCCGCGACACGCGAAATGACCATGGCCTTGGTGACGTTGCGCAGTTCGTAGCGGTCGGGATTCTCGACCAGATAGCCGGACGCGCCCTGAATGAGAATCTGCACATGATCGTACTGGTCATACACATTGTCCTCGGCCGTCGCGGTCTGCACGGCAATACCGTACTGTCCGTCGAACGATTCGAGATAGACCGTTCTTTCCGACACGGTATAGTCGATCGTCGAAGTCGTGAGCTGCGTGTTTTCGCCGGCATTGCGGTTCGCCGTGTTGCTGACCACGATGCCCTCGACGATGACGTAATCTTCGATCTTCTTGTTGGCGGCGTACGTCCGGCGGAATTCGTCGAACGTGATTTCGCGTCCGAGCGTCTCCCTGGCGGTGCGCTGCAACAGGTTGAACTCGACGGAGACAGTTTCGTCCCAGCCGTCGGTAAACGAGAGCGACACGGCTGCCGAACGCGGAATCTCATCCGCGGAATTGGCCTCGGTAGCGATGACCAGTTCGCGCTTTTCGCTGTCGGAATCCACGATCTCGATTCGCTCGATCCACCCGGCGTTCTCGGGATCGGAATATTCGGTGTCGACCGTGATTGCCGAGAAAGGAACGTTGGTGGTGATGACCGACTTGTTCTCGCCCCCGGCTCCGGCAACGGTGACCGACGAGTTGTCGAACTCTATCCGCGCGTCGATGAGCGCTTTCTGTTTGACGTAGAGCGTATCGCGGCGGGAATCCACGTCGGAGCAGAGCACGAATCCCGCCTTGCGCTTGAAGTCCTCGTTGAATTCGCATTCGGCCGTGATCTTGGCTTTGCCATTCTCCGTCGCCCCGCAGGTCAGGCTGAGCCAGTCGGCCTGATTGATGCGCTCGATATGATACGAGCTGTTTGTATAGATGTCGATATCGAACGTATTCGCATCGGCTTCGACGACAAACTCCTTTTCCAGCGCACCCAGTTTGACGAGGTCGATGTCCTCGGCATCCGCATTGGCGCAAGCCACCATGCCCCCGGACAGGGCCACGATGCTTAAAAACTTAATTATCGGTTTACGACAGTTCATATAGTCTGAATTTTATGCGTTGTTTGTCTGGTCCCCGTCCGTGCGGCAGCCGACCTGCCGCACGGACCGAAGACATTTAGTTATAACGTACCGTGATCGTACCGATACGGGCCTGGCTGTTGCCCGCCGCGACGGACGAGGTCAGCGTGCCCTTCTCGATACCCAGAGCCGTCAGGTAATTCGAGGCCGTAGCTTTCGGATCGATGTCGGTAACTTTGTCGGCCACTTGCAGCCGCAGCACCACCTTTTCCTTGCCGAAGCAGTCGGCAGGCAGCCTGCGCAGGTGCTCGGTGAAGCCCGGCGTCGAATCCTGGGAGGTGGTGGACCACCACGTTATCGAACGTTTTTTGATGACCGGGCAGTCGGGAACGGGCAGGAACGTCCCGCCGCCGTCGACGGAGTAGAGCAGATTCCAGTGCGCAGGACCGGAAAGCGTGGTATTGCTCATCGAGCCGTGGCCCCAGGTGATACCGAAAATCAGGTTCGACCCGCTGATGCCCTGCGTCGAGAACGAAATGTCGAAATACCTGCCTTCGTCAGCCGTGAAGTCCCACCACTGCTGGGTGAACATGATTCCGCCGTTCGACACCAATCCTTTCTGTTCGGTCGTCGAACCGCCGTTACCCGAGCAGACTACGTTGTTGAAGTCCGCCGCAGCGGCCTGCGCAGCGCCGTATTTGTTGATCTCGCCCGCACCGATCTCCGGAACGAGGTCGACCTTGCGATCGTTCCAGTTCCACTCGACGACAGTCTTCATGAAAGGTTCGTCGTTCAGCGCGATCTCCTCTTTGGTCATGGCGCGCAGCTGATAGCGGCCGAGATCGCCGTAACGGACGGGGGCGACATCGTCGGCGACGACGATGCCCCGGAACGTACCCGAACCCTGTGCGACGACCGAATAGAAATCCAGATCGCGTCCCGAGCTGTGGCGTCGCCACGACACGGCGGCATTGGTCAGCATGAAGATGGTGTTGCCGCCCTTGTCGTAGCACATCAGCGGCGCCACGTCCCAGCGCGGTGCGGTAGCCGTACCGATTGCGTTCAGCGCATCCTTGAACGAATAGCCGTCGGTACAGTTGGTATAGGCGCCGTCCTTGCACATAATCTCCAAACCGGTCACGGAAACCAGCGTGTAAATATCGGCATCGGTAAGTTCGGCGATGCTTTTGGTCTTTACGGGAATCTTGAATTCGTCGGGAACCGACGTTTCCAGAACGTTCGCTGCGGTGAGCCCCGAAATGGTATAGCATTCGGGATCGGCCTTCTTTTCGAGGGTGGCGCCGGCGATTGCAAGCCGCACCTTCGAGAAACGGGCCAGCGTGTTGTCTTCGGCGGTCGCAAACTTCAGGCAGAAACCGTACTGCCCGTCGAGACTCTCGATGTAGACCGTCCGGTCGTTCTCGCCGCGGTCGAAGAAGAACTGTTTGGTCTGGGGGCTCGAAACGATGTTCTTGCTGGCGGGATCGCTGACGACGTACCCTTCGATATACTGCGCGATCGTGATCTCGCCCGGAGTCAGGGCGCGCACGGTCGCGAAGTCGGCAGCAGCAGGATAGGGTTTCTGAGTAACCTTGCACAGGGCCGAAGCGGATGCCCCCGAGGCGTCGGTAAAGCTGAGTTTGATCGTGGCGGTACGCGGCGCCGAGCCCTCGTTCATCGTCAGCGAGAACGCCAGCCCCTCGTCGGTGATCTCGGGCTTCAAAATCCACTCGTCGCCCTCCCCGACAGGCACGTCGTACACTACATCGTATTCGACCTGATCGGAATAGGGCACAAGGTTGTTGGTCATGGCCGGAACGACGCACTGCTGGCCGTATCCTTCGTAGGTCTCCGCCTCGCTGTCCAGTTTGAACACGGGGACGGCGCTGCCCTGCGTAACGGTCAGCACCGATTTGAAAACGTCACCCTCGACGTTCTCGATGAAAACGGTCAGGTCGGCCCACCGGACGAAGCCTGTTTCATTCTCCGCGGCTTCGAACTGAACGCCCTTGTGCGTAATCGAAACATTGGAGATCCAGGGTGCGACGGGCTGCGCCTGCGGCCCGTCGTCCCCTTCTTCGCCCTCGTCCTCCCCGGCGCGCGTCACGACGGGAACGGGCTCGTTGGGCAGGCCGTTCTCGTCGTAATAGGTAACGGAGGCCTCCATATCGTCGATGCTGTAACGCAGGTTGGTGCTGATCGGAGCCATGATCCGCGACTGCGCTTTGAGCAACGTGACGGCGGGTTTCGAGAATGCAATCGACGGATCGGTGACCGTCCCGGCCTGCATGAACATCACGGTGTCGGCCAGAGCGCCTTTCTCGAAGATGACGCCGACTTTTCTCGAAAGGCCGTAGTTGGCCGCATACGTGAACACGATTTCGTGATTGCCGTACCCTTCGAGTTTGTTGAGCGACGCCCATTTCACGTTGCGCGTAAAGCGGGCCTTCCAATCGCCGGTCGAATAGACCAGCACGTGCGTCGATCCGGCATCCTTGGTCAGCGACAGCTCCCGCGCCGAAACCGCCAGGGGCAGTTCCAGTTCGAAGTCCTTCTGACAACCGGTCAGGACCGCCGCAAACGCCATGACGGCGGTCAGCAGACCGGCGACCGATCTTTTCTGTTTATCGAATATTGTTTTCATAGTCTGAAAATTTCGGATTTTTACAAGCCGTAAGCCTTGTATTCATTATTATCGAGATTGTTCTTCGAATAGGTAACCTCCGTATCGGGAATCGGATAGTAACGGTGGCACGGTTTGATGCGGCTGGTCGCCGTGTTGAGCTGCAAATAGCCGTAATCGCTGTTATCCGTCACCGCTTCGTACCAGATGCCCCAGCGAACCAGATCGTACTTGCGCTGGAACTCGCCGAAGAGCTCCCGGGCCCGCTCATTGCGGATCTCCTCTTCGAGACGCGCGGGAGTGCGGTAAGTGTAATTGGCCAGACCGGCGCGCGTACGGGTCATATCGAGGTATTCGACCGCCTTCTCGTAATTATCCTTGTAGAAATAGCATTCGGCCATCATGAGCAGGGCATCGGCATAACGGAACACCTTGTAGTTGTTGCCGTCGGCCGAAGCCTGCATGTTCGGACTCCAGAACTTCGGCCCGCACCACGGACGGGTGTTCGTGTTGTTGAACGTCTTGTCCCCATAGCCCCAGGCCATGTTGTATTTGGCGCGAATGTCCTTGCCCATTTTGGACTGGAGCCCCTGACAGAAATAGACGTTCGGACGCATGGCGGCCCATACGGTCGCCTGATCGCCGAGTTCGGGAATCTCGACGCCGTCGTAAATGGCCGAATTGGCCGAACGCGGATAAGGCTGGCAGATGCAGGCCACATTGGAAGTATAGGTCAGTCCGCCCTGGGTATAAACATGCTGAATCTCCATAATGGATTCCGGCGTATTCTTGTTCCGGAACAGAATGTTCTCCGCATAGTCGTACTGCGACAGCGAGCCGTAGATCGTCTCTATCTTCTCCAAAGCGTCCAGAGCGGTATCCCACTCCTTGTTCCACATGGCCATCTTGGCGACGAGCATATAGGCACAGGCAGCCCCCAGACGGTTGGCCTCGTTATCGTAAGTACGGGTTTGGGCGGCGAGGGGAGCTATCGAGAGCAGGTCCTCGATAACCTTGTCGCGGGTTTCGCCGGCGTCCATGCGGGGCAACACCTGAATCCGGTTCAGCACTTCGTTGTCCGTAACGTCGTCGAAATAGAACGGGACATCACCGAAAAAACTGGTCAGCGTCCAGTAAAAGAATGCACGCAGGGTTTTGGCCTCGCAAAGCAGCTGATAGTACTGCTGCTCGCTGAGAACTTCGTTCTGAAAGGCCCGTTCGATCCCGTTGACGGCGAAATTGCATCGCTGAACGCCGAGATAACCCTGTGTCCAGACGGTCGAACCGAGACGCGGCACGGAGGGAGAGATGTCCAGACTGGCATCGAGCGTGCCCGAAGGACAATATGCAATGTCGGTGACACACTCCGTGGCGATCATGTAGGTATAGTTGTAGATCGTTTTGATCGGAATATAGCAGCCGTTCACAACCGACTGACATTCCGAGAATTTACGGAAAAAGTCATCGGGGCTGGAAATTCCGGACGTATCCTCGTTCAGCGAACACGACTGAAACAAAAGGAGCACAAAGCCGGCGGCCGCAAAGATCATATGTTTGATTTTCATCGTTTTCATGCTGTTAAATTTAGTATCTCAATTGAAGGCTGAATATGATGGTGCGGGGCTTGGGATAGGCTCCCAGGTCCATACGGCGCAGCGTCGACGACGTACCCTCGCTGGAAACGTCGGGATCGAAGCCGTTGTATTTCTTCCACAAATAGAGATTTTCGCCCGAGACGCTCAGTGTCAGATCTTTCAGCCACGAGCATTTTTTCCTCAGGTCGAACGTGTAGGAAAGCGTGACGTTCTTCAACCGGAGATACGACGCGTCGTGGATCATGAAATCGCTCGGCAGGGCGGCGTCGCTCTTGGCTCCGGCGCGCGGAATATCGGAATCGGGGTTGCGGACGGGATGCCACGCATCGAGCATATAGCGATACTGGTTCGAGAACTGGGACCCCGCCATGTAGATTTCCGAATAGTTGTAGATCTTGCCGCCGAGCGAATAGGCGAAATAGACACCCACTTTCAGGCCGTAGATGTAGAACGTATTCTGCAAACCTCCGTAAAGATACGGGTCGGCGTTGCCCTGGTAGATCAGGTCTTCCTTGGACATCACGCCGTCGTGGTTAATGTCGTAGTAGCGCGGACCGCCGTCGGAGTTGGACGGACTGACATAGGTTTTCGTAATCTTGTTTTCCGCCCGTTCCTCCGCATTTTTCCACGTTCCGCCGTATTTGAAACCCCAGAGCGAATTGAGCGGATAGCCCTTGACGTAACCATACATCATGTAGGGGTTGTTGCCCGGCGAGTTGTAGGCCGAGATGAAATCCTCGGAACCGATGTCGTCGACCATCTGGTCGTTGTGCGACATGGTCAGCGTCGTCGACCAGTGGAACTTCGGACGGATGATGTTCTGACTCTCGATCGAAAGTTCGACGCCCTTGTTCGAAGTCGAGCCGATATTGGTCCAGCGGGAGGTGTAGCCCGTCTGGCTCGCAACGGCCAGCGACATCAGCAGGTCGGTCGTTTTGGACTTGTACGCCTCGGCCGTGATATTCAGACGGCCCTTGAACATGGACCAGTCGAGCGCAATATTGTATGCGGCGGTTTTTTCCCACGTCAGGTCCGGCGAATCGAGGCGGCTGCGGTAGAATGCAACGGGCTGCGATCCGGCGAACAGGTAGCCGCCCGTCGTCGACGAAAGCGTGGCCAGCGAACGGTAGGTGCTGATCGCGTCGTTACCGGTCAGTCCGGCGCTCATACGAATCGAAAGGTCGTCGATCCACCGGCAGTTTTTCAGGAAATTCTCATTGGCCAGGTTCCATTTGAAAGCGGCCGAAGGGAAGAAGGCCCACTTGTTGTTGGCCGCAAAGTTCGAAGCGCCGTCGTAGCGTCCCGTCACGGTCAGGTAATAACGCGATTTCCAGTTGTAATTCAGACGTGCGTAGACCGACATCTTGGTCTTCTTCGAATAGGACGTACCGGCCGAATAGGTCTCCTTGTCCAGCACCGCATTCATGTTGTTCCACATGATGGCGTCGTCCATGTACCCGCTGCCGGAGAGGTTGAAATCATGCGAAGCGAACCGGTAAGCCGAGAAACCGCCGAGAACATCGAGCGAATGATCGTTCTTTTCGAACTTGTATCCCGCGGTGGTCTCCCACGAGAACGAATTTTCATCCCAGTCGGCACGATAGGCTTCGCCGCCTTCATTCTCGCCCTTCTTGGGCAGGGTTCCCGGGTAGTAACGGTAGGTATGGCGCTGATAGAGATAATACGAGAAGGTACTGTTGATCGTGAAATTCTTCACCGGTTCCAGTTTCAGCGAGAAGGCGTGGTTGTTCGAATGACGTTCGAGGTAATAGGTGTTCTGGTCGATGAGCGCACGAGGGGTGTTCACCTTCTGTCCGTTGTAGTACAGGGGGTTGTAGGAATCGTTCGGCTTGAGCATCGGCGAGAGGTACTGCGCCCCGCTGTACCAGGCCGTACCGCCGATCGTGGCTTTGTTCTGGTCGTTGTGCCGCCAGGTATACGACCCCGTATAACCGACTTTCAGCCACTTGAACAACTGGCGTTCGAGGTTGATACGCCCCGTGAAACGCTGCTGTCCGCTGTCCTGAATGATACCCTGGGTGTCGTTGTAGGAGAACGAAGCGTAATAGGACGACTTGTCGTTGGTACCCGAAAGCGACAGGGCGTAGTTCGAGTAAACCGCCGTGCGGGTGATCTCCTTGATCCAGTCCGTTCCCTCGCCCAGCGACAGCGGGTCGGGATACACCGAACCGGAAAGCGGGGTGTCGCTGCCTACATCGGGGTGATTGGCATCGCCGCCGAAATAGGCGTAGTCGTTACGATACTGCGCGAACTCGGAAGCGTTCATGATATCGAGCCGGCGGGGCAGCTGGGAGAACCCGATATCGGTCTTGAACGTGATGTTCGTCTTGCCCTGGGAGCCGAGGCCCCGCTTGGTCGTGATCAGGATAACGCCGTTGGCGCCGCGCGAGCCGTAGATGGCCGTCGACGAAGCGTCTTTCAGCACCGAAATGGCGGCGATATCATCGGAGTTGATGTCGTTCAGGTCATGGATGGCATCCATCACGCCGTCGACGACGATCAGCGGTTCGTTAGAGGCGTTGATCGAGCGCGTACCGCGGATACGGATGGTCGTGGTAGCGCCCGGCTCACCCGTGGTCGACATGAAGTCGGCACCGGCGATACGGCCCTGCAAGGCGTTGTCTACCGAAAGTACGGGCACGTCCTTGATATCGTTCATCTTGACCGTGGCGACCGAACCCGTCAGGTCCTTCTTGGCGACCTGGCCGTAACCGATGACCACGATCTCGTCGATGTCGGTGGACGAATCCTTTTCCATCCGGATATTGAAATTCGTCCGCGAGCCCACGCTCAGCGTTTGCGGCTTGTAACCGATATAGGAAACGTGCAGCGAATCGGAAGGCCCGGCTTTGATGGTGAATTTGCCTTTCGCATCGACGATCGTCCCCTGTTTACCGGAGGACAGTACCACCGTGGCACCCGTCAGCGGACTGCCGTCCGAATCGACAACGGTTCCGCTGACCGTACGGGCCTGCTGCTGAGCGGCCGCCGGCCCCGCATACGCCGCAAGCAGCGTCACTACCGCCACCAGCGACATCACTCGGACGGATGCTCTCATTATTTGAAAAAATCTATTCATTTTAGGCTTTTTTAGGTAAAACGACTTATTCCATTTCCATGCTTGCTACTCCTCGAAAGGCGCCCCGAGAATGACATCCCTGCCGCTGCCGTTGTTCTGGGTAAAATAGTCCTGCCCGTCCGCCTCCAAACGGCGGATGTAGAAATTATCGAGGAAAATACGGCTGTTGGCCGCCGAGGGCTGCGCCAGCGACCCGCAGGTGATGCGAATGCGCGTATTGACCGTAATCGGGTTGGCCTTCGTGCTGACCACGAAGATCAGGAAATCGCTTCCCTCCCACATGTTTTCGGGAAACTCATCGCTTCTGGGATCGTAGTAGACGGTTTCCAGATCGATCGAAGTCTTTTCGGAATCGGCGAAATCGGCAATCACACCGCCGTCGAGCACCTCGACCCGGATCTTGTTATCGTCCTTGGTTCCGGTGTAATAATCGGTGTAGGCCACGGCCCTGAACGAAACCATGAGCATCGAATCGCTCCGGAGCGTATTGGTGTAAGGCGAGATCAGGTCGGCGCCGTGCCCCTTGTCGTCACCCAGTTTCAGGTAACCGTTCTTGCCGTAGCAGTGGGTGACGGTCTCCCCTTCGATTTTCGTGGACGAAAAACCGTAGTTTTTCTGAGCGGTCGTCCAATTGTCGATCGAAGTCTCGCCGTCGGTGAAGCGGGGGTCCTCCTTTCCGTATTTCATGGACGAAAAATCGTTGCTTACCCGGGCCGTGGAGCCTTGGTGGACCGGAATAATCCGGTTGTAGTTCAATCCGCCGTCGGCCGCCGCCAAAATCAGCATGCCCGTGCGGCGCGTATAGTAACTGGATGTCTTGCTGCGACGCTGGACATTCAGGGTTACCACACGGCGTCCCGACTGGGGCTCCACCGAGTAATCGGGCAGGAGCGTGACCCAGGGCGTCGTGGCGTCGTCCTGCCACGACGCGGTGAAATCGACGTTGGAATCCACATAAATTCGGGCGAGCCCGCCTCTTACGTCGACGTAAGCGGCGTCGATGGGCTCCCCTCCGGTCGGTTCCGCATAGACTGCGATCGACTCGTTGCGCTCGGAGTTCGAATGCGTTTCACACGATGCAATGCCCGCTGCCGCCACCAGAAGCGCGAGACCGGTCAACCTTCGTGAAAAACGGATGAAACTCTCCGTCAAAACTGTTTTTCTCATAAGTAAAAAGGTTAGCGATTGGTTGTATGTTCTCTGAATCGGTTATTTCAGTTCGAAATCGACCAGTATCGGACGGTGGTCCGAAGGGTCGTAGAAGTTCGATACATAGGGGCTCTTGGTCGCCGATGTCCACTTGTCCACGACGATCAGCGCATTCACGATACGGGCGTACATCGAAGGCGACGCATAGATGTAATCGATGCGGGCGTTACCGTAGGTCGACGATACGAAACAGCCCGGATTGCGCTCGGCGATGATATCCACCAGATCGGTATGGTCCAGAATGTGGTTGTGGACCAGCAAACGGGTATCGTCGGCGGGATAGCCGTAGTACCAGTTGTCGAGGCGCGAACGGGAGTTGAAATCGCCCATCATCAGCCAGTCCTGCTGAGCGGCGTATGCCGGATCGTTCACCGTCTTCGCGCAGATGTACTCGATTTCGAATTCGCGGTACTTGTCACCCTCCTTCCTGGCGGCACTCGCTTCGCGGTCCGCCGTGCCGGTAACCCCGTAGGCATAGGCCTGCGGCCACGTATGGAGCGTCACGAGGTTGATTTTACGCCCCTTCACGGTGATCTGCTGAATGCCGGCGCCGTGTGAGATCGGTTTGCCCGCCTGGTCCGAATCGGTTATCTTCAACAGCGTTTCGATCGGATATTTCGACGTAACGGTCTGCGGATAGTTGTCGCGGTGGCCGCCGACGGCCGTGTACGAATGGCCGTAGCGTGCGGCCAGTGCGGGCCATCCGGCCGGCAGGAACCTTTCGGACTCCGGCGCTCCCGAGTTCGTATTATTCTTGTAGATGGATGCCGACTCGCACCAGATGCAGACGTCGGGATCGTATTTTTTCACCCAGGCGACGAAATTGCTGTAATTGTTCCCCTGATCGGACCACATGCCGTTCTGGATATTCCAATAGAGAACGCGCAGGTTGTCGGCGCCCCGCGCCATTTCACCCAGCGAGCGGACCTCGATATTGTCGAGATAGAACCCGTGAACGCCGCTGCCGGTGTCGTTGCCGCCCCAGTAGAGCATCGTGCCGTCGGTGGCATTGTTCACGACGACCTCCACCCGGTGCCACTTCTTGGCCGCCGTCTCGCCCGACGGAAGCGTGACGTGCTTCTTCTCGACGATATATTTCCCCGCAGCGCTCAGATAACCCGAATTTTCCGCAGTCAGAGGGATCTCCTTGCCGTCGACCGAAGCCGATGCGATCATGCCTCCGTTGACGACCTGAAACAGCAGCAGGTCCGTAGATCCGTACTGGTAGCAGAAATCGAACGAAACCTTGACGGAACGGATGCCGTCGATGGCCTTCAGGGCTGCGGTCTGAAAAATGCCGCGTCCCGTGTTGCCCGCACCGCAGGCGAGGAAGCCCTGATACTCCTGACAGCGGAACATATAGGTATAATCGCCGATATTGCGGCTGGCGACATACGTATCGGACATCAGGTGCGACGTGCCGACCGTCTTGCCGCTGATTTCGTCCCAGGTATTCGACTGGATGAAAGCGGAACCCGGATTGTTGCAGGACACCTTTTCAAAAGAATCCGCATAGCCGTCCCGGTCCGTCCCCGTAGCGGCCGTGATGGTTTCGGCCGTCGGCGCATATCCCGTCGATTCCTGACCGGCCATGATATTGCCGCCCCATACGAAATTATCGAAGCTCTCGGAAAACAAGAGATCGGCGTCGGGAGCGTATTGCAACGCCACAGCGGTAGCTCTGCCCGCTTCGAGCCGGGCCGGCGACAGGGTATGTTCCATGGAGCGGTGCTCCGAATCGGACACGGTGATTTTCAGCCCCGATGCATAATCGCCCGGAGCCAGCATAATGTAAAAGTGCTTGGGCGTACTGCTGCTCAGCGGCACGCAGTCGCCGCCGTCGGTACAGTTGAGCACGGCAAAACCGACGCCTCCGGTCATTTTAAAGCCTCCCTGCGACGGCAGAAAATTCGCAAATCCGGCCAGAACGTCCGTTGCGGAACCGCTGACCTTCACGGAGGATATTTTGGCCGAACCGGTCAGCGCCAGGTCCAGCACGGCGAAGGCATCCTCGAATACCATCTTGTTGCCGTTCTCCTTGGTGTAGGAGCCGTACATGGGGTACGACTGCAACGATGCGGCGGTAGCCTCCCAGAACTGCGAATAAGGCAGTTTCACCTCCGTATAGGCCGACGAGCCGTACCAGTCCTGAGAACCCGAGGCGGTCAAAACGGCGTTATACGCACCCGAACCCGACGCAGCGACCTCTATGTAACAGCGTCCGCTATCGTCGGTCACGACCGGATAGGATTTCCCGTTGACCTGAACGGCCGACTTTTTCCAGACCCGATCCCCGACGCCCATCGACCTGCGAGCCGCATTTTCCGACTCGGTCAGATAGAACCGGACTTTGCCGTCCACCACCTGAATATCCTCGTAACCGCCGCCCGGATTCTCGGGACCGCCGGGATCGTCGACGCCCTTTTCACCGCCGCTACAACTGGGACCGGTCAATAACAGGACCGACCCTAAGATACAACTCAACAATTTTTGGAAATTTAAGATCATAATGTATGGTTTTAGGGGTTGATCGAATCGGATTCAGGGTTGGAGAAGGGCACAAAAAAACCGTGCATACATTGCCGGAAAGGCAATATATACACGGTAAATCGGTATGTTAGTTAAAGGATCGCTCTCTAAGCTACCGTCGCTGAGGGGGGGGGAATTTTCCCATTCGTACCATGCACGTTTTGCATCGCATACGAACGGAAACAATCAAACAAGCGGCAGCAAGAAAATTTCATTCCTTTTCGTTCAGGTTATTATTGGCTAACCAATTTTTTCTTTTCGCACCCTATTCGAGCCGAATACACAAAATTAAACAAAAAAAGGTTACATGCAACGCACCGGTCGAATTAATTTGATGAAATGCGATGAACACGCACCGCCGAATCAGATCAGAACATTGACTGACAGCCATTTGACAATCCCGCCACACGCATGACTTTAATCCGGCGAAACGGACGGCGGGCACGCACGCGCTTTTTCCGCAAAAAAACGGCCGGCTCCATAACGGTCAGCCGTTTTTTCCGTGTCTTATTAAAAACACATCATGCTCTATGAAGCCGGACAAACAGACCTGGGACCTTCTGATCGGTGCGCTCAAAGGCTCGCTCGACGACGCCGAAAAGTTCCGATTCGAAACGTGGATCGCCGAAACGGAAAACCGCCGTCTCTACGACAACCTGACCCGCGTATGGCGCGAAATACAACAACGGGCGGCAGACTACGAGCCTGACCGCGACAAATTGTGGCAACAGTTGCGACAGCGCATCGGCACACCCGAAAATCCCCGTTCAACGCCGTGGGGATACCGCCGCGGAACCTCCCTGCTGCGTATGGCCGCGGCGGCCGCCGCGACCGTCGTCGTAACCCTCCTCATCGCACGCCCCGACCTGTTCCGGTCCGCAGCCGCCCCGGCCGAACAGCAGCTCTGCGCCTTCGAGGGCAAGTCGCACGCCCGGCTTGCCGACGGTTCGACAGTCTGGCTCCACAGCGGCTCGACACTCACTTACGATACCCGTTTCAACGACAAGGACCGAAGCGTGAAACTTTGCGGCGAAGGATTCTTCGACATCGCCAAAGACCCCGAACGTCCCTTCACCGTCGAAGTCGAAGGGCTGAAAGTCCGCGTCCACGGTACGAAATTCAACGTCCGCACCTCAGCCGCCGACAACACCGTATCGGTCTCGCTGATCGAAGGCTCGGTTTCGCTCGACGACGGCAACGGCAGCCATAGGCGGCTCCACCCCGGAGAGATCGCCCGGTACGACACCGCCACCCGCAGAATCGACATCGGGAACGGCAACGTGGCGATGGAATCGTGCTGGGCCGCGGGGAAACTCACGTTCGAGAAGCAGTCGTTAGGCGAGATATGCCGTTACATGGCCCGCTGGTACGGCACCGAAATACATATCGACCGGGCCATCGCCCACGACTACGCTTATACGTTCACCATCACCGACGAACCGCTCGAAGAGATCCTGCGCATCATGAGCCGCATCAATCCCATCGTCTATACCTTCTCCAAAGACAACTCGGTATCGATTTCCGAACTCGAATAATTCCGTACGGACCCTAAAAACGAATGCCTATGAAGTAACCTCCGACCTGATTCCGACCACCCCGCAACGGCATCCGACCAATGCCCTGCAAACTTACCACAAACTTAAAACTTCCATTATGACGCATTTCAGACTGTTTGCAATCCTTTTGCTGCTGGTCGCCGGCAGCACGGTTGTATATGGCCAGCCGCAGGAACCGACTCTCGACATGGAGTTTTCGGACATTCCGCTCTCGGAGGCCATATCCCGGATCGAGAAGAACAGCAAATACACGTTCTTCTACGACGCCCAACAAACCGACCTTACCCGGCATGTGAGCCTCAAAGCCAGACGAACGCCGATTTCGAAGGCCCTCCGGGAGATGCTCGCCCCGACCGGCCTCAACTTCACCATCACCGAACGCCAGATCGTCCTGATCCCGGCCCGTAAAATCCCTGCCAAATCCCGCACGGTCACAGGCGCAGTCCACGACTCGTCCGAAGCCCCGCTGGCAGGCGTCGCCGTCACACTCGTCGGAGACAACACCCGCGGCACGATAACCGCGGCCAACGGCAGCTTCTCGCTCACGGTTCCCGACTCCGACGTAACGCTCGACTTCACCTACCTGGGTTACGTCGGCAAGAAAATCCCCGTGCCCGCCTCGCGGAACAACCTGAAAGTATACCTCACGGAGGACGCCGTGAACATGGAGGACGTCGTGGTGGTAGGCTACGGAACCCAAAAGAAGGTGAACCTCACGGGAGCCATCGCCACGGTGGATGAGAAGCAGTTGCAGAACCGCTCGGCACCTTCGGTGGCCCATATGCTCCAAGGTTCGGTTCCGGGACTCACGGTTTCGACCTCATCCGGCCGGCCGGGCAATCCCGCCTCGCTCAACATCCGCGGCATCACCTCGATCAACGGCGGTTCGCCGCTGGTGCTGGTCGACGGGGCCGAAGGCGACCTGATGAAGATCAATCCCAACGATGTAGCCTCGATCTCGGTAATCAAGGACGCCTCGGCGGCAGCCATCTACGGCGCACGCGCGGCGTTCGGCGTGGTACTCGTCACGACCAAAAGCGGCGACTCGTCGGGCAAAACCCGCATAACGTACAGCGGCCGCTGGGGCTGGAACGAACCTACGACCTCGACCGACTATGAAACCCGCGGCTATTACTCGGTCTATCTCAACGACCTCTTCTGGCGCTCCTACGCCGGAAACAACTATACGCGCTACACCGAACAGGACATGATGGAACTTTGGGCGCGCCGCAACGACCGCACGGAGCATCCCGACCGGCCGTGGGTGAAGATCGACCAGCGCGACGGCCGTGACACCTATGTGTATTACGGCAACACCGACTGGTATCACTACCTGTTCAAGGACGAACATCCGAACACGAGCCACAGCATCTCGCTGTCAGGCGGCAACGACCGCGTAAACTACCTGCTTTCAGGCAGCTATTACAGCGAGGAGGGACTTTTCCGCCAGCATCCCGACAAACTGCAAAAGATCAATTTCCGGTCGAAAATCTCGTTCGACATCAACAAGTGGCTCAAAGTCAGCAACAACACCAGCTACTACAACTACAAGTACTTCTACCCCGGCCCGAGCGACGTGAACACGGCCTTCTCCTGGAGCACCGTACATGCCCTGGCCTCGTTCGTCCCGGTCAATCCCGACGGCACGAGCGTCTACAACACGTCGTTCTCGAACTATCAGATCATGGACGGCCTGCCCACGATACTCAACAAGGACGGCCATACCAACGACGACCACACGGACAACATGTCGACCACGACGGAGCTGACCTGGACTCCGATCAAAGGGCTGGAAATCAAGGGTAATTTCACCTACATGTTCAACACCACGCGCTACACCAACCGTCAGGTCAACACCGAGTACTCGCAGTATCCGGGCGAAATAAACACGCTCACGTCCGGAAAGATGGAGGACAAGCTCTACGAAAAGAGCATGACCCACACCTACTACCAGGCCAACCTCTACGGCACGTTCGAACGCACGTTCGCCCAAGACCACAATTTCAAGGCGATGGTCGGCTTCAACTGGGAGACCAAATACCTCAAAGACGTGGCCGCGACGGGTTACAACCTGCTCTCCGAGACGCTCAACGACCTGAATCTCGTGGGACAGGGTTCCGACGGCGACAAGCGCATGGAGGTCGGCGGCGGCCAGAACGAATACGCCCTGATGGGCTTCTTCGGCCGTCTGAACTACGATTACAAAGGCAAGTACCTCGTCGAGGCGAGCGGCCGCTACGACGGCACGTCGCGCTTCAAACGCGGACAGCGCTGGGGCTTCTTCCCTTCGTTCTCGCTCGGATGGCGCATTTCGGAAGAGGCGTTTTTCGACGGCATCCGCGACCAGTTCAACAACCTCAAACTGCGTTTTTCGTACGGACAGTTAGGCAACCAGAACGTCGGTTACTACGACTACATCCGCAAGATCTCGATCAGCAACCAAAGCTACCTGTTCGGCGGCGACAAACCCACCACGGCGACCATCTCGGCTCCGGTGGCCTCGGACCTCTCCTGGGAGCGGAGCATCCACAAGAACCTCGGTCTGGACATGAGTTTCCTGAACAACCGCCTGGCGTTCTCGGCCGACTTCTACATCCGCGACACGAAGGACATGCTCACCGCAGGCATCGCGCTGCCGGCCACCTACGGTGCGGATTCACCCAAAATGAACAGCGCCGACCTGCGCACCAAGGGCTACGAACTTTCGCTCAACTGGCGCGACGAGTTCCAGTTGTTGCGCCGCCCGTTCTCGTACAGCGTGACGCTGACCTTCAACGACTACATCACCGACATCACCAGGTTCGACAACCCCGAACGCACGTTCGCCAAAACCTATTACGAAGGCATGCGCTGGGGCGAAATCTGGGGCTACCGCATCGACGGACTGTTCGCCTCGGACGAGGAAGCCCGCAACTATCCCGTCGATCAGAAGACCGTGAACGAGATCATCAACGCCTCGGCAGGCGCCGAAAAGGGACTCCGCGCCGGCGATATGAAATTCCGCGACCTGGACGGCGACAATGAAATCACCCTCGGCAAAAATACCGTCGACGATCCGGGCGACCGCGAGATCATCGGCAACAGCCAGCCGCGCTACCACTACGGAGCCACTCTCGCTTTGCAGTGGGCAGGCATCGACTTCTCGATCTTCTTCCAGGGAATCGGCCGCCGGGACTGGTATCCGGCAGCCAATGCGCTGGCATTCTGGGGTCCTTACGCGCGCCCCTACGCGACTTACATCCCCAAGAACTTCGTGCGGGAAATCTGGTCGGAGGAGAATCCGGACTCCTATTTCCCGCGTCCGCGCGGTTACACCGCCCTGCAGGGAACCAACCGCGAGCTGACGGCCGTCAACGACCGTTATCTTCAAAACATCGGCTACTGCCGACTGAAAAACCTCACGGTGGGCTACACGCTGCCCAGACAATGGACCCGCAAGGCGCTGATCGAGAGCCTGCGCATCTACTTCACGGGCGAAAACCTCTTTACCTGGTCGGGCATCCACTCGGATTACATCGACCCCGAAATGGCCGCCACGAACGGCAACCTGCGCCTCTACCCCTGGCAGCGGACCTACATGTTCGGCGTGGACGTCACCTTCTAACCGCTAAAACGAGACAGCCATGAAAAAGATTCTATCGATACTGACCGCAAGCTGCATCCTGACGCTCTCCTCGTGCGAGGACTGGCTCGACAAATACCCGCTGGCGCAGATGTCGCCCGAGACCTTCTTCTCGAACGAGAACGAGCTGCAGGCTTTCAGCAACACGTTCTATACGATCTTCCCCGGCGACGGCCTCTACAACGAAGGCTACGACAACATCGTGAAAAACGAAATCGCCGCCGAAATGCGGGACGGCCGCACCATCCCCGCTTCGGGCAGCGGTTGGACGTGGACCGACCTGCGCAAGTTCAACACGCTGCTCGAATATTCGGGCAACTGCAAGGATACCGACGTGCGCAACCGTTACGACGCCGTGGCCCGGTTCTTCCGCGCCTATTTCTATTTCGAAAAGGTGAAACGCTTCGGCGACGTACCCTGGTACGCCAAGCCCCTCGGCTCGGCCGATCCCGAGCTCAAACGACCCCGCGACTCGCGCGAGTATGTCATGCAGCGCATGATCGAGGACATCGATTTCGCCGTCCGGCACCTGCCGGCCCAGCGCGACACCTATCGGGTGACGAAATGGACCGCCCTGGCCCTCAAATCGCGCTTCTGCCTCTTCGAGGGCACGTTCCGCAAGTACCACGGCATCGACGGCTACGAACACGACTGGAAATGGTATCTCGAACAGGCCGCCGACGCTGCCGAGGAGTTCATCACCAACAGCGGCTACTCGCTCTACACGGCAACCGGCACGGCGACCAGTTACCGCGACCTGTTCGCCTCGGAAAACGCCCAGGACACGGAGGTCATCCTCGCCCGCGATTATAATTCGGCGCTGGGCGTCTTCCACAACGCCAATTTCTACACCATCAGCGCCTCGTACGGCAAACCGGGCATGACGCGCAAGATCGTCGACAGCTACCTGATGGCCGACGGATCGCGGTTCACGGACAAGGCCGGCTGGGAAACCATGGAATTCAAGCAGCAGTGTTCGAACCGCGACCCGCGTCTGGCCCAGACCATCCGCACGCCGGGCTACACGCGCATCGGAGCCACGGCGAAACTGGCGCCGGACCTGGCGAATTCGATCACCGGCTACCACATCGTCAAATTCGTCACCGGAACCGCCCAGGACGCCTACAACAAATCGTTCAACGATCTGCCGATCTTCCGCTCGGCGGAGGTGTACCTCAATTACGCCGAAGCCAAGGCCGAACTGGGAACCCTGACGCAGGAGGATATCAACCTGTCGGTCAAACGGCTGCGCGACCGCGCGGGCATGCCCAACCTGATCCTCGACGACGCCAACGCCGCCCCCGACCCCTACCTGTCGGCCGCGAAGACCGGCTATCCCAACGTCACGGGTCCGAACAAGGGTGTGATCCTCGAAATCCGCCGCGAACGCACCGTCGAACTGGCCATGGAAGGATTCCGCTACTACGACATCATCCGCTGGAAGGAAGGTAAAACGTTCGAACAGCCGTTGCTGGGCCTTTACATCCCGTCCAAGGGCGAATACGACATCGACGGCGACGGAACGCCCGACGTCTATTTCGCCGCCAAAGGCGAAACGCCGTCGACCACGGCCAAACTGACACTGGTGATCGACCAGGACATCCTCTTCTCCGACGGTGACCACGGTTACATCTCGCCGCACAAAAACAATCCGGGCATCTGGAACGAAGCACGCGACTATTTCTATCCGATTCCGACCGATGACCGTTCGCTGACAGGCGGCGCCCTGACCCAAAATCCCGGATGGAATGACGGACTCGATTTTTAACCGAAAAACAACCTCAAATATGTTGAAACTCATGAAAAAATACCTGATGACCCTGTCGCTGCTCGGACTGGCGTTCAACGCCGCAGCATGTATGGAGAACGAACCGTTCTACAACCCCGCAATCCCGCCCCACGTCTCGGTCGACAACTCCAAGGGCGAGGGCGTGACGCGCCTGGTAACCTACAACGTCGGCGTCTTCAACAAATACATCAAAGACGACTACCAGCTCATCGCCGACATGATGAAGGAGATCGAGGCCGACGCCATCTGCATGAACGAGCTCGACAACAACACCAACCGTACGCGCCACGTCTATCAGCTCAAACATTTCGCCTCCCTGATGGGCAGCTGGGATTTCGAATACGGAGCGGCCATGCCTTACAACGGCGGCGAATACGGCGAAGGCGTAACCACCCGCGAAAAAGCCGTACGGAAATTCTCGGTGGCCCTGCCCAAGGGCGTGGGCGCCGAACCGCGCGTACTGGTGGTCATGGAGATGAAGGATTATGTGATCTGCACCTCGCACCTCGACCACGTTTCGGCCGAAGCCCAGGTGGGACAGGTGGAACTGATCACCCAAACGATGAAAGAGCAGTACGGCAACTCCGGAAAGCCCGTCTTCCTCGGAGGCGACATGAACGCCACGCCGAACTCGGAAACCGGAAAACTCCTCCAAAAAGACTGGGAGATACTGACCATCACCGGATTCGGCACCTTTCCGTCGGACAATCCCACGAAATGCATCGACTACATCATGCAGCTCAAAGGAACCCCGAAATGCGAAGTCGTGGGCTCACAAATCCTGCGCTGGTTCAAATCGGGCGACGTGACGAAGGCCTCGGACCACCTGCCGGTGATGCTCGACATCAAACTCCCGGCCAGGCAGTAATAATCACAGTATCCATAACCGATAACGAACACGACTTATGAAACGATACGCTTCCATCCGTCTTCTGGCGGCCGCCGCGCTACTGATCGCGCTGGGAGGCTGCAAGGACGACGACAAGGGATCGGGGCTGAACGGACCGGCCGTCCTGGCGATCCAGAACGCCGGAAACGAGCCGTTGGAGATTTCACTGCTCGAACCCAAAACCCAGACCGTCGACATCCGGGCCGTCGCCCGATCGGTCAGCGCCGAGAACCTCACGGTGACCTTCAAGGTCGACCGCACGCTGGTCGAGGCCTACAACAAGGCCCACGGCACGTCCTACGAACTCGTACCCGCCGAGGCCTATGAATTTTCGAAGAAGGAGGTGATCCTGCCCCGCTACAACGACGTTTCGTCGACGGCACAGGTAACCCTGAGCAGCGAGATGATGCCCGACGGCGAACAATACCTGCTGCCGGTCGCCATCGACGAAATCAAGGGCGACGCCGGGGCCCGGACCTCCGACGAGGGCGGCGTCTACTACATCCTCTTCAACAAGCGCGTACTGCCGCCCGCCGAACTGCTCGACCGCACCGGCTGGAAGGTGGTCCACTGCACCTCGGAGTACACGCCGGGCGAAGGCAATCCCAAAACGGGCTGGGCCAAGGATGTGCTCGACGGCAATCCGGCAAGCTATTGGACCTACAATTTCAAGGCATCCGTCGGTCCGGTGGTCTACGTTCCGCTCTATTTCGTCTTCGACATGGGCCGGGAAGTGACCGTGCGCGGCGTCCGCATCACGGCCCGCACCAAAGCCGACGGCGCCCTGAACAATCCTCCGGGCGACATCACGATCGAAACGGCCAGGACCATCACGGGCGACGGCATGGAGAACGACGCGGACTGGACGTACGGCGAACGGTTCACCGGCACGAGTCCCGACGGGGCGTTCATGTCCCATTCGCTCCACAACTCGGTCTATCTGGGCGAAATCCAGCGGGCCCGCTACATCCGTTTCACGCTTCACATGTCGTGGAACAGCGGATCGAGCGTAAGGCCGATTCCGATGACCTACAAGGGCGGTACATTCGCCGAATTCGAAGTCTGGGGCAACCTCGAAGAGTTGGATCTCGACTGACAGCACTCCGCCTGCGGGAATTCTCCCGCAGGCGGTTTCAAACCATTAAATCCCGACCTATGAAACACATTCTCCTGTCTTTCGCCGCCCTGATGTCCGCCGCCGCGCTCTGCGCCCGGAACATCGACATCATTCCGCGCCCCGAATCTCTCGTCCCGGGAAAGGGACAGTTCCGCATCACCGCCAAAACCACGATCGGAGCCCTTCCCGAACTCCGGCGCCCCGCCGAAGTGTTCGCCGCCGACATCGAGCCCGTCGTCGGGTATCGCCTGCCCGTGGCCGAAAAGGGAGCCTTGTCCCTCGCCGTAAACGATGCGCTGCAACCCGAAGAATACACGCTCGCGGTCACGCCCAAGGGCATCCGCATAGGCGGAGGTTCCCCGCAGGCCGTATTCCACGCCTTGCAGACGCTCCGCCAGCTCGTCGCTCCCGACGGAACCGTCCCCGCCGTCGAAATCGCCGACAAACCCTGCTTCGCGCATCGCGGGGGAATGCTCGATTCCGGACGCCATTTCTGGACCGTGGACGAGGTGAAACGCTTTATCGACATTCTCGCCATGCACAAGCTCAACAGGTTCCACTGGCACCTCTCCGAGGACCAGGGATGGCGCATCGAAATCAAACGGTATCCCCTCCTGACACAGATCGGGTCCATACGCAAAGAGACCGTCATCGGACGATACGACAAAACCGACGAAAGCCGTAACCGTTACGACGGAACTCCCTACGGAGGTTTCTATACCCAGGACGACATCCGCGACATCGTGGCCTACGCCGCAGAGCGCTATATCGAGGTGATTCCCGAGATCGACATGCCCGGGCACATGCTCGGGGCGCTGGCCGCATATCCGGCTCTGGGATGCCGCGGAGAGGGATACGAAGTATGGACCCATTGGGGAATATCCAAAGACGTGCTCTGCGCGGGGAAAGAGGCGACCTTCGAATTCGTGGAGAACGTTCTCGAAGAGGTTCTCGGGCTCTTCCCCTCGAAGCTCATACACGTCGGGGGCGACGAATGTCCCAAGGATCGCTGGAAGGAGTGTCCGGCCTGCCGGAAACGCATCCGCGAAGAGGGGCTCGCAAACGAGGACGAGCTGCAAAGCTATTTCATGCACCGCGTCGAAAAGTGGCTTCACAAGCACGGTCGCGAACTCATCGGATGGGACGAAATCATGTCCGGAGGGATTTCGAGATCGGCCGTTATCATGGCATGGACCGACCAGTTCCGGGGCACCGAGGCCGCGAAAAAGGGAAACCGCGTAATCATGACCCCGAAGTGGAACTGCTACCTCGACTACGCGCAGACATCGCACCCCGAAAAGCTGGAACCCATCGGACCGACCCGATACCTCTCCGTGAGACAGGTATACCGGCTCGATCCCTACGACCGGCTCAAACCGGACCAGTACAGGAACATTCTCGGCATTCAGGGAAACCTATGGACCGAGTACATCGCGGATTTCGGGCATGTGCAGCGAATGACCCTTCCGAGGATGGCGGCGATAGCCGAAATCGCATGGGCGTACGACCGAAAGGATTACGACGATTTCCGGCGCCGGGCGAAACGATTGCTGCCCGGCCTCTACGATCGAGCCGGATTCGATTACGCGAAATACTTTTTCCTTGACATCGAATAGTTCCGATGCGGAACAGCGGATCGCAGGATAGACTGCGGTCCGCTGTTTTCCCCCGAAAATCACTATCTTTGTACCATTTCGCATGACATCATGTCCAAGAACGAGTACGATCTGCAATTGTGGCTGCGCATCGCCGAAGGAGGGGGGGGGAAATTGCAGCCTTCCAGGAGTTGTTCGACCGCTACTATGCGCCGTTGTGCCGGTTCGCGGAGTTCTGGATACGCGACAGTACATCGGCGGAAGAGGTCGTGCTCGACGTTTACACCCATATTTGGCAGCATGCGGCAAAGCTGCGGGTGACGGGCTCGGTCAGGGCCTACCTGTTCCGGGCCGTGCGCAACCGGTCGCTCAATCATATCCGCGACAACCGGTTTTCCTACGTTCCTTTCGAAGAACTCGGAGATATTTTCGCAGGCCCGGGGGAGTCGCAGATAGAGACCGAGGAGATGCTCGAACTGGTCGCCGAAGCCGTTTCCCAACTTCCCGACCGCTGCCGGGAAGTGTTCCTCAAAAGCCGCAGCGAAGAGCTCTCCAACGCCGAAATAGCCCTCCGGATGGAAATCTCCGTCAATACCGTCGAAGCGCAGATGAAGAAGGCGCTGCGATATTTACGCAAACTGCTCGCCAAGGGGTGAGAATCCCGCGGTCGGACGAACGGAACAGCGTCAGAGGGAATCGAGGCACAGCCTCAAATCCTCCTCATTGGACAGCGCTCGGCACCCTAACGACGAAACAAACAGTTTCTTCACTTTCATAGGGTCCCCAAATGACGTTCCGGCGGCGGATTGGATTTTTTACGAAATTTGCCGTATCTTGCCGAAAATTCGAGATTATGACCGAGCAACTGCAATTCATACCCTTCAAATCCCGCTCCGACAAGGGTTGGGACGAGGCATGGGACCTCTACGAAATCTCTTTTCCCGACTGTGAACGCTGGAATGCCGCCGACTACGACCGCGCGTTCGGCGATCCGCATTTCGAAGCCGACGGCATCTGGCGCGGCAAGGAGTTCATCGGCATCCTCTTCCATTGGAAGGCCGGGGATTTTCATTACGTCGAGCATCTGGCCGTATCGCCCCGCCTGCGCGGTCAGAACATGGGTTCGAAAGCCCTCGCGGCCTTTGCTGAGGGCAAACGCGTCATCCTGGAGATCGACCCTCCGGAGGACGAAATATCCATCCGGCGCCTGCATTTCTACCAGCGGCTCGGATTCGTCGAAAACCCCCAGGAGTATATCCATCCCTCGTTCCGGAAGCCGTTCCACGCCCATCGGCTCGTGCTGATGAGCCGTCCCGGACCCCTCACGAACGAAGAAGCCCGCGATTTCGCGGACTTCGTGCGGGAGCGGGTGCTGCGCTATTCGGAGCATGAAGCCCCGACGCTGCCCCGGTTGGCGTAAAAACAGCCGTTACAGCATGCCGACGAGGTATTTCGTGACGTAATAACCGCCCACGAGCAGCCAGACGTACAACAGCCCTGCCAGCACGAAGGGCTTGGCCCCGGCCTGTTTGAATTTGGCGAGGTTCGTTTCGGTGCCCAGCGCCGTCATGGCCATCGTCAGCATGAAGGTATCGGCATATTCGATGGCGCCGTTCAGCGGAATCTCCCGGACCGTCTCCACGCCGAACAGGTATTGCAGCAGCGAATTGAGGCAGATGACCCCGATGAATCCGAAAGCGAACCACGGCACGGCGATCTTGCTCTTCTCCTTTTTACCCCCGGCGCTCTTCCGGCGGCCCGCCAGCACGAATCCCATGACCACCAGCACGGGGGCCAGCAGCATGACGCGGATCATCTTGGTGATGGTGGCCGTCCCGGCGATTCCCAGTGCATCGGTCGGGTCCATCGCGTTGCCCGCCCCGGCCACATGAGCCACTTCGTGCAGCGTGCTGCCCGTATAGACGGCCACGCCGGTATCGGTCAGTCCGTCGAGCATGCCCGTACGGTACATGACGGGATAGAGGAACATCGAGAGGGTTCCGAAGATAACGACCGTGGAGACGGCGATGGCGGTCTTGTAGCCTTCACATTTCACGACCGGCTCGGCGCCCAGGACGGCCGCCGCTCCGCAGATGGCGCTGCCCGTCGAGGTCATCAGCGCCGTATCGCGGTCCATCTTCAGCAGGCGTCCCAGCAGGACGCCGCCCAGAATGGTGACCACGACGACGATCAGGTCGACAGCGACGGCCGGGATGCCGACTGCCGCCACCTCGGTCAGCGTCAGGCGGAATCCGTAAAGGATGATGCCCCAGCGAAGCACCTGTTTCGTACAGAACCGGATGCCCGGGACCCACGTTTCGGGCAGTTTGTTGCGCAGGCTGTTGGCATAGAGCATGCCCAGCACGATGCCGACGATCAGCGGGCTGAACGAAAGCCGCCTGACGACGGGAACTTCGGCGATGTAGAATGCCGCGAACGAAAACAGCGCGATCAGAAGAATTCCGTGGAGCGTATTCGCCCGGTTGCCTTTTTCCAACATATCCTTATTCTATAATGCGTGATACGATAACTTTTTCTCTACCAACGGGGCAAAGATCGTATCTTTTATCGGGATATGAAACAAAAAGTCGTTATACGAAATAACCTGAAGTTATAACACGAAAAGAATCAGCGGTTCGCCCGGGCGAAGTCGATGAACTGCCGGACCAGCCGCGCAGGCTCGGCCTCGGCGTGCACGAAACTGAAATCGCGGGAGAAAGTCAGTCCCTCGATGTCGACGATCCGCAGCGCGCCGCTACGCAGTTCGTCCACCACCGAGGTCACCGACACGATGGCCAGGGCATCGCTGTTGCGGACAAAGGCTTTAATGCCCTCGGTCGTGCCGAGGCGCATCACCACATCGAGCTGCGAGAGGCGGATGCCTTTTGCGGCAAGCGCCGCAGAGATCACCTCGAGGGTTCCCGAGCCGTTCTCGCGCAGTACGAGAGGCGTCGAAAGCAACTGTTCGGGGGTCAGCGACTCGGTGCGGGCATATTTTCCGCCCGTGCGGGCCACCAGCACCAGCTCGTCGGGAGCGAAGAAGGTATAGTGCAACCCCTGCCGGCGGCTGACGCTCTCGACCATGCCCAGATCGACGGCATGCTCCCCGAGCGCCTGCTCGACCTCGGCGCTGTTGCCCGAAAGGACCGAGACCCGCACCCCGGGAAAACGCGCCGTGAAACGCGCGAGGATGGGCGGCAGGAGATACTGGGCAACGGTCGTGCTGGCTCCCAGCCGCAGTTCGCCCTCCGTAAGACTTGCGCAGAGGCTCATTTCGTACTCCAGACGGCGGTAGTCGTCGGCCAGCCGTTCGGCGGCTTCGAGCATCGTGCGCCCGGCGTCGGTCAGCTCCAGACGACTGCCGCGGCGGGCGAAAAGCTGTACTTTATAACGGGATTCCAGTTCGCCGACGTGTTTGCTGACGGCGGGCTGCGAGATGTAGAGTTGTTCGGCGGTCCGGGTGAAACTCAGCGTCCGGGCCGCGGTGATAAAGACTTTGAGGCGGAAATCGTCCATGGCGTCAGCCCAGGTGTCCCTCCGCGGCGAACTCCTTCACCGAGCGGACATAGTGGTCGATGGTCTCCTGCATCGAAACGAACGACTTGCCGCCCGCGGCGTTCTTGTGACCGCCGCCGTCGAAATATTTCCGGGCGAAGAGGTTGACGTCGACACCGCCCCGCGAACGCAGCGAGACGCGGATGAACTTGCGGTGCGCCAGGAACATGGCCGACATTTTGACCTTTTTGATCGTGAGGGCGTAGTTGACGAATCCCTCGCTGTCGCCCTGCTGGAACTGGAAGCGGCGCATCTCGTTCTCCATCAGCGACATGTAGGCCACCGTACCGTCCTGAATGACCTCCATCTTACGGTTGATGGCATAGCCGAACAACCGCGCACGGCCCTCGGTATAGGCGTTGTAGACGCTGTTATGAATGTCGGGGATCGAAATGCCCTTCTCGAGCAGCACGGCCACGGCACGGAACAACTCGGGGGTGAGGAACGAGAAGGCGAAATTGCCCGTATCGGTCATCATGCCCACGTAAAGCGTCTCGGCCATGCTGCGCGTAATGGCGTCGGTGCCGCACATCGCCTCGACGATGCTGTAAACCAGGAAACACGTGCTCGACGAATCGGGATGCGAGAACGAGAGGTCGAACCCTTCGTCGGGCGAGAGGTGGTGGTCGATCAGCACGCGGCGGGCCGTGGTGTTGGCCTCGATGGTGGCGCTGAGAATCTCCAGCCGCGAAATAGCGTTGAAATCGAGGCAGAAAAGAATATCGGCTTCGGCAATGGCCCGCGCGGCACGCCCCTCGGTGTCGGTTTTGAAGACCACGATTTCGTCGATGCCGGGCATCCAGTCGAGGAAATAGGGGAATTTATTGGGAACGACACACGTCACCTCGTGCCCCATCGTGCGCAGGATCTCGGCCCACGCGAGCGACGACCCGACGGCGTCGCCGTCGGGATTGGTATGTGAAACGATGACGATCCGCTGCCGGGGACGCCCGAGCATCTCCCGCAGGCGTTCGATATGTTCTTTCGATAGCTTCATTCGGTTTCCTCCGCTTTGGTGGATTCGGCAAAGATACGAATAAGCGAGGGCAAAAGCAAGTTCGCTTGCATTTTGCCGAGCGGCAGTATCTTCGGCGAAGCCAAAGGTACGAAAAAACGCGGGATATACCAACGGCCTACCGGATGTTCAGCAGCACGAGGTTGTCGAGAACGCTCCGCTGGGCCGTCTGCTGGAGGTATTCGGCCTGTTCGGCCGGAAGCTCCGCGGTGAAGGCGGTCTGATAGGGCCGCTGGAAAATCGTCGTGAAAATGACGTTGGCCGCCAGATAGCTGCCCGGAACCTCGGGGTGGTAGCAGTCGGGACGGTAGAGGATGCAGTCGGGACGCTCGCGGCGCACCGTCCGCCACGCCATACCCACCGGAGCGCACCATGCGTCGTTGTCGTAAGTCATCTCGAGGTAGCTGGTCTTCAGCCGCTCCTGCATGCCCTCGTATTCGTTCATAAGCGGGTATTCCGCCACGGGCTTGCGGTTGCCGTACTTGTGTCCCCAGGTCATGTAGAAAATCACCCGGGCGTCGGGCGAAGCGGCATGCACCAGGCTGTCGAGCGTCCGGGCCGCGGGATAGACCTCGCGGGCCACCTGCCCGGTCGGCATCGCGGGAGCCGTGCTCTGCTCCTGCAAGACGACATAATCCCAGCCGCCATCGGCAATCGCTTGCAGCAGCTTCTTGTTTTTCAGATGTCCCGAGAAGCGTTCGCCGCTTTTGAGGAAGCGCGTGCAGGAGATTTTCATCTTCTGGGTCGAAGCGATCTTCTGCACCATCCCGGGCAGGTCGTTGCAATAGGAAAAACTGTTACCGACCCACAGCACCCGCAGGGAGTCCTGCGGCGTCCGGGCTATGCCGCCCAGAGGCAGCAGAATCAGCAAAAGGCGAAAAATGTTCTTTATCATAATTTTAAGGTTTTAGGTTGTCGGTGGTCGGCGGCGTACTTGCGGCACCAGGTCGCAATGCCGCATTCGTCGCATTTCGGGGCCCGCGCCACGCAGACGTAGCGTCCGTGGAGGATCAGCCAGTGATGGGCCAGGGGCAGCAGGTGGCCGGGGATATTTTTTTCGAGGGCCAGTTCCGTTTGGAGCGGCGTTTTCGAGCGGGTCGTGAGTCCGATGCGCTCCGAGACGCGGAAGACGTGCGTATCGACCGGCATCACCTCCTTCTGCCACAGCACCGCCCCCAGCACGTTGGCCGTCTTGCGCCCCACGCCGGGCAATCGCTGCATCTGTTCGAGGTCGGAGGGAACCTCCCCGCCGAACTCCGAACAGAGCATCCGGGCCATTCCCGCGAGGTTTTTGGCCTTGTTGTTCGGATAGGAGATGCTTTTGATGTAGGGATAAATCTCCTCGGCCGTGGCGCGGGCCATGTGGTGCGGCGTGGGAAAAGCCTCGAACAGCGCCGGGGTGGTCATGTTGACCCGCTTGTCGGTGCACTGCGCCGAAAGGATCACCGCCACCAGCAGTTGATAGGGATCGGTGTAATGAAGTTCGCTCTCGGCCACGGGCATGTGCTCCGAGAACCAGGCGATAATGCCGTCGTAACGCTCTTTCGTTGTCATGGCTCTATTTTTTACGTCGGAAAAGAATCTTTTTCACCAGCAGTCCGGGGCCCTCGGGACAGAACATCAGCCGCGGGCATCCCCGGACATCGCGCCGCCAGCGGGCAAGGTATTCCCGCACGGGTCCCTCCCACGAGAGCACCCACAGGGCCACCGAACTGCGCCGCCGGAGGATGCGGAAACGGTTGGCGCCCGTGCCGTAGTGCGCCTCGAACCAAAGACTGATGTCCATCAGCGAGTCGCAGAAGGCGATCCGCCGGCGGTAAGCCGTACTGTGGCTCACGCTGTCGGGCAGGCGCCGGTGGACGGCCGTGATGTCGGGCAGATAGCTGATGTGGCTGCACACCGAGAACCAGAGCCACATCGGGGCGTCGTCGGTCTTCCACTCGGGATGCTCCTCGGGACGCACTTCCTCATAATAGCGTGCGATCAGTTCGCGGCGGGCCAGCGTCGCGCAGTTGGCGATGGTCAGGCTGCACAGCAGGCGGTCGAAGTCGGTGTAATGGTCCGGATGGTCGAGCTCCGTGCGGTCCGTGGCCTGCCAGTAGTTCGAAGCGCGCGTGTAGCACATGCCGCACTCCGGGTCGGCCTCCATCAGGTCGGCCTGTTTCTGCAACTTCAGCGGATCGCACCACCAGTCGTCGCCGTCGAGGTAGGCGACGTATTTCCCGCGGCAGGCCTCGAACGTCCGGCGGTAATTGGCGCGCCAGCCCACGTTTTCCGGAGAGGTTACCAGCCGGATGCGGTCCGGGTATTTGTCAACATAGGCCCGGCATATCTCCGCCGTACGGTCCGTGCTGCAATCCTCGCCCAGCACCAGCTCCACACCGAACGCGGTCTGCTGGACCAGCACGCTCTCGATGGCCTGGGCGAGCCAGGCCTCGTGGTTATAGGTGGTCATGCAGACCGATACGAGCGGCGTCTCCATCGCGGTCAGAGTTTCGTCAGTTTGGCAAACTTCGCCAACAGGGTCTTTTCGCCCGCATTGTCGAAGGCCACCACCAATTTATGGTCCGTGGCGAGGGTTTCGATGCGCTGCACGATGCCCACGCCGAATTTCGGGTGCTCGACGCGCTGGCCTACGGCATATTCGCCGCTCACGGGCGCCGCACTCCCGGCGGAGAGCCCGCCGTCCATCGCCTGCCGCACCCCGACGCGGCGCATGCCGTCGGTCGAAGGCCGCGGGGTCTGCACGAGGGCCGGATCGGGCGTCCCGGAACGCTGGGGCTGCGCGGCCCGCGCGAATCGCCGCGCAGGACCCGACTCGCCGTCGGCAGGACGGCCGAAACCGCCGCTGCGGCCCCCGGAACCGCCACTGTAAGAGCCGCTGCGACCCCCGGAGTTGCCGCCGCTGCCGCCGAAACGGCTGCCGCCCTGCTGTTTCTGCTGAAAGCGGTAGTCGAAACGCCGGCGCAATTCGTCGATGGCCGAAGGCGCCTCCCCGTCGTCGTCCCGGCGGCGCGGACGCACCTCCGCGAAATCGGCGTCGGACTCGACGTATCGCGGATCGATCTCGCGCAGGAAGCAGCTCGGACGCGAAAACTCCATGTTGCCCCATTTGAACCGCATCTCGGCGTAGGAGATCGTCGCCGAAACCTTCGCACGGGTCAGGGCCACGTAGAACAGGCGGCGCTCCTCCTCGATGCCGTCGGGCGATTCGGCCGCCCGCTGCGAGGGGAAGAGGTTTTCTTCCAGTCCCACGATGTACACGTATTTATATTCGAGACCCTTGGCCGAATGGACCGTCATCAACGTCACCTTGTTGTTGTCGTCAGGGTTGTCCTTGTCCATGTCGGTCATCAGCATCACGTTCTGCAGCCACTCCTCGATGGTCGCCACCTCCTCTTCGGGACGCTCGCCGTTGCGGATCTCGGCGTCGCAGCGCTCCTTAAACTCCTGCATCGAATTGAGCAGCTCCTCGATATTGTCCAGCGCAGAGGTCGCCTCGGGGGTGTTCTCGGCCCGGTAGGCGGCGATGATGCCCGACCGCGAGGCGATCTCCAGACCGAAATCGTAAAGCCCCTTGTCGTTGCGCGAGAGCGACAGCGACCGGATCATGGCCACGAAATCCGTCACCTTGCGGGCGATGGTCTTCTGCACGGGGTCCGTGACGGGTTCTGCGACCAGTGCGTCGACCGCCTCCCACATCGACTGCCCCCGCTCGGCGGCCAGCTGCGCGATGCGCTGCACGGTGGTGTCGCCGATGCCGCGGGCCGGATAATTCACGATGCGTTTGAACGCCTCGTCGTCGCGGGGATTGATAACCAGCCGGATGTAGGCCATCATGTCCTTAATCTCCTTGTGGTCGTAGAACGACGAACCCTTGTAGATGCGGTAAGGGATGCCGCGGCGGCGGAGGTTGTCCTCCAGCACGGCTGACTGGTTGTTGGTGCGGTAGAGGATCACCGCCTCCGACCAGTCGTCGTCCGCGGCGCGGACCTTGTCGCGCAGGTCCGTGACGACCATCTCGGCCTCCTCGCGGTCGGTGTAGGCTTTCAGAATACGGATCTTTTCGCCCACATCCCCGTCCGAGAAGCAGTGCTTCTCCATACGCTTCGAGTTGCGGGCGATCACCGAGTTGGCGGCATCGACGATCGTGCGCGTCGAACGGTAGTTCTGCTCCAGTTTGAAGACCATCGCCGAGGGGTAATCCTTTTTGAAAGAGAGGATGTTCTCGATCTTGGCCCCGCGGAACGAATAGATCGACTGCGCGTCGTCGCCCACGACGCAGACCTTCGAATGGGTCTGCGACAGGCGGCGGATGATCGTGTACTGCGCATAGTTGGTGTCCTGATACTCGTCCACCAGAATATAGCGGAACTGCTCCTGGTAGCGGGCCAGCACGTCGGGACAATCCCTCAGCAGGATATTGGTTTGCAAAAGCAAATCATCGAAGTCCATCGCGCCGTTGCGCTTGCAGCGCTGGCAGTAGATGTTGTAGATGTTGCCGAATTCGGGAATCTGCGCCTGCCGGTCCTCGGTGGCGCAGACCGTGTTGGCCTGGTAGGCGCCGGGCGTCACGAGGCAGTTCTTGGCATAGGAGATGCGCGAAGCCAGCAGGTTGGGCTTGTACTTCTCGTCCGGAAGGTTCAGCTCGCGGACGATGGTCTTCAGGAGGTTCTTGCAGTCCGAGGGCTCGTAGATCGTGAACGAATTGGTGAAGCCGATCCGCTCGGCGTTCTCCCGCAGGATGCGCGAAAAGACCGAGTGGAACGTACCCATGCGGATATAGCGGCTGCGGTTGTCGGGCAACATCTGCGCGATGCGTTCACGCATCGACTCGGCGGCCTTGTTCGTGAAGGTCAGGGCCAGGATGTTGAACGGCGCCACACCCTGCTCGATCATGTATGCGATGCGCGAGGTGAGCACGCGGGTCTTGCCCGAGCCGGCTCCCGCGATGATGAGCGAGGGAACGTCGTAGTTCACGACGGCATCGTACTGGGCGGGGTTCAGGCCCCGTAATATCGGTGATTCGTTGGATTCCATGACCGCAAAGTTAATAAGAAATGAGCAAGAATTTTCCAAAGAAAATAATATCTTTGCATTGCAAACGTTAAAAGGTTAACTCCGACAATACTACAACAATAATAAAACAATGAGCGAAGTCATCAACATCAAAGAACTCAACGAGCGTATCGAACGCGAAAGCGTCTTCGTCGATACGCTCCGCACCGAAATGGGCAAGGTCATCGTGGGACAGAGCCATCTGGTGGACACCCTGCTGATCGGGTTGCTGTCCAACGGCCACATTCTGCTCGAAGGCGTGCCGGGACTGGCCAAGACGCTGGCCATCACCACGCTCGCCAAAGCCGTCGACGCCGGATTTTCGCGCATCCAGTTCACCCCCGACCTGCTGCCCGCCGACCTGATCGGTACGCTGATCTACTCGCAGAAGAACGAGGATTTCGTGGTTCGCAAAGGCCCCATCTTCGCCAATTTCGTGCTGGCGGACGAGATCAACCGCTCCCCGGCCAAGGTGCAGTCGGCTCTGCTCGAGGCCATGCAGGAGCGTCAGGTGACCATCGGCGACAACACCTATCCGCTGCCCCAGCCGTTCCTCGTGCTGGCCACGCAGAACCCCCTGGAGCAGGAGGGAACCTACCCGCTGCCCGAGGCGCAGGTCGACCGTTTCATGCTCAAAGCCAAAATCTCCTACCCCAAGAAGCAGGAGGAGCGCGACATCGTGCGCATGAACCTCTCGGGAGCCGGCATGCCCCGGGTGGGCAAGGTCATCACGCCCGACGACATCGTCAAAGCCCGCAAGGTGGTCGAGGACGTTTACATGGACGAGAAAATCGAGAAATACATCATCGACATCATCTTCGCCACGCGCGAGCCCGCGGAGTACAACCTCCAGAAGCTCCAAAACCTGATCGCCTACGGCGGTTCGCCCCGTGCGTCGATTTCGCTGGCCAAGGCCGCCCGCGCCTACGCCTTCATCCGCCGCCGCGGCTACGTCATCCCCGAAGACGTGCGCGCCGTCTGCCACGACGTGCTGCGCCACCGCATCGGACTCACCTACGAGGCCGAGGCCGAGAACATCACCACCGAAGAGATCATCACCGACATCCTCAACAACGTAATCGTACCCTAACGATGCAGGAGACCGAGAACGATATTCTCAGACGCGTCCGTAAGATCGAGATCAAGACCCGCGGTCTTTCGAACGAGATCTTCGCCGGAAAGTACCATACGGCTTTCCGCGGGCGGGGCATGTCGTTTTCCGAAGTGCGGGAGTACCGGGCCGGCGACGACGTGCGCGACATCGACTGGAACGTCACGGCCCGTTCGCGCAAACCCCACATCAAAGTCTACGAGGAGGAGCGCGAACTGACGATGATGCTGTTGGTCGACGTGTCGGCCTCGCGCATGTTCGGATCGACCGACCGTCTGAAAAAGAACATCATCACCGAGATCGCCGCCGTGCTGGCCTTCTCCGCCTCGCAGAACAACGACAAGGTCGGCTGCATCTTCTTCTCGGACCGGGTTGAGAAGTTCATTCCCCCGAAGAAGGGCCGCAGCCATATCCTCATGATAATCCGCGAACTGATCGGATTTCAGCCCGAGTCGTCAGGCACGAAGCTCTCCGAGCCGGTGCGTTTCCTGACCAACGTCAACAAGAAACGCTGCACGACCTTCATCCTCTCGGATTTCATGGATTCGTCCGGCGACGAATCGGCGCTGGACGACGCCCTGAAAATCGCCGGGAGCAAGCACGACCTGGTGGGCATCCGCGTCTACGATCCCCGCGAAACGGAACTTCCGAACGTGGGCATCGTCGAACTGCGCGACGCCGAGAGCGGCCGCAAGGTGTGGGTCGACACTGCCTCGCGGGCCGTGCGCGACCATTACGCCGCCTCGTGGCAGGAACGCAGCGAGCGCATCGGCGCAACGCTCAAACACAACCGCATCGACACGGCCATGATCTCGACCGACGGCGACTACGTGGCCGAATTAATGAAACTGTTCAAACAGCGATGAAACGACTCTTTGCAATAGCGCTTCTTTTCACGGTCCTCGCCGCCCGGGCGCAGGACACGCCCACCGTCACGGCGCGCGTCGAACCCGACAGCATCCTGATCGGCGACCGCTTCGACTACATCATCGACGTGGAAAAAGACCTGGTGCAGGTGGTGGAGTTCCCCGAGTTCGACCCCCGCGACGGCAAGATCGAACTGGTCGAAGACTGCCCCGTGGATACGCTCGAACGCGACGGACGCCACCTGAAACTGCGCAAGCGTTACCGGCTGGCGGCTTTCGACGAAGGCAAGTACAACCTCGGCGCGGCGCAGGTGCTCTACGCCGACAAGAATATTCTCGACACGCTCCGCAGCCGCGACTCGGTCTATCTGGAGGTCGCCACGTTCCAGATCGACTCCACGTCGCAGTCGATCTACGACCTCAAACCGCAGAAGAACCTTCCGTTCCGTTTCCTCGAGATCAAAGGTTACGCGACGTGGGGCATCCTGATCCTGCTGATCCTGCTGGCCGGAGCCTATGCGCTCCAACGCTGGCTCGCCAGCCGCGGCAAGGGCTTCGGAGACCTCTTCAAACCCGCCCCGCCGCTGCCTCCGCACGTGGCGGCCATCCAGGCGCTCGAGGCGCTCCACAACCAGAAGTTGTGGCAGAACAACCGCCACAAGCAGTATTATTCGGGACTGACGGACATCCTGCGCACCTACATCGCCGGACGCTGGGGCCTCGGAGCCATGGAGATGACCTCCGACGAGATCATCGAAGCGATGCGGCAGGAGGAGCTGCCCGACAAGGCCCGGATGGACCTGACGGCTATCCTGCGGGATGCCGACCTGGTGAAATTCGCCAAGGCGACGCCCGAGGCCGAGCAGAACGAGGCCGACTACCTGAAAGCCTACTATTTCGTCGAGGAGACGAAACTCGTCGAAGAGGAGATTCCCGCCGAAGAGGACTCCCCGATGCAAAACTAAACGATCGCAACGATGTACAAACTCCTGTATATATTTCCGTTCCTGCTGGCCGCCGCCGGCGTCTCGGCACAGAGCATGCCCGAGCGTTCGCTGGTGCGCAAGGGCAACCGGCAGTACAACAAGGGCAACTACGAGCAGGCGATAAGCCGCTACGAGCAGGCCTTGCAGGCTGTTGCAGGACAGTTCGAGGCGACTTACGACCTCGGGAACGCACTCTACAAGGCCGAGCGGTTCGACCGCGCCGAACAGACCATGCAGCAGGCCGCAGCCGACTCGCTGCGCACGGATGACGAACGTGCCGAGGCATTCTACAACCTCGGGAACGCCCAATTCAAACAGCAGAAGTACAAGGAAGCGCTCGAAAGCTACAAGCAATCGCTGCGCCTGAACCCTTCGGATATGGAAACCAAGTACAACTACGCCTACACCAAGCGCCTGCTCGACGAGGACAAGAACGGCGGCGGCGGTGGCGGCAACGACGACAAGGACCAGAACAAGGATCAGGACAAAGACCAGAACAAAGACCAGAACCAGCAAAACCAGGACCAACAGAACAAGGACCAGCAGAATAAAGACCAAAAGGGCGATCCGGAGGACCGGCAGGGCGACCGGAAACAGGACCCGCAGGAGAATAAAGGCGACCGGCAGGGTCAGCCGACGCCTTCGGGCATTTCGCCGCAGGAACAGCAGCAGATGCTCGACGCCATCCAGGCCCAGGAGGACAAGACCCAGGAGAAACTGAAGGAGAAACAGGGCGTGGTGGTCCGCGGAAAGAAAAACTGGTAAAACGTAAACGATTATGCACTTTGCTTCACCATATTACCTCTGGCTGCTGACGCTGCTCGTGCCGATGATCGGCTACTACGTGTGGCGGACACTGCAGGGCGGGGCCGCGATCCGCATTTCGAGCGTCGCCGGCGTCGTGCGCGCCCCCAGGACCATGCGTTACTACCTGCGTCACCTGCCGTTCGTACTGCGCGCGGCGGCCTTCGCGCTGCTCGTGGTGGCGCTGGCGCGTCCGCAGGACGTCGAGCAGAACGTCCGCACCAACACCGAGGGTATCGACATCATGCTGGCCATCGACGTTTCGGGCTCGATGCTGGCCCGCGACTTCAAACCCGACCGCATCACGGCCGCCAAGGAGGTCGCCGGATCGTTCATCGCCGACCGCTACGGCGACCGCATCGGCCTGGTGGCGTTCGCCGGCGAAGCTTTCACGCAAAGCCCCCTGACCACCGACCAGAGCACCCTGCAAACCCTCCTGGCCCGCATCCGCAGCGGACTGATCGAAGACGGCACGGCCATCGGCAACGGACTGGCCACGGCGATCAACCGTCTGCGGGAAAGCGACGCCAAATCGAAGGTCATCATCCTGCTGACCGACGGCGTGAACAACCGGGGCGAAATCGCCCCGCGCACGGCTGCCGAAATCGCCAAGGCGCAGGGTATCCGCGTCTACACGATCGGCGTAGGCACCGAGGGCATGGCCCCCTACCCGGCCATGGACATGTTCGGCAACATCACGTTCGTCAACCAGAAGGTCGAGATCGACGAAAAGACGCTGACGGCAATCTCGGACATGACCGGAGGGCAGTATTTCCGCGCCACGGACAAAGCCAAGCTGAAGGCCATTTACGACGAGATCAACCAGCTCGAAAAGAGCAAGGTCGAAGTGACCGAGCACGTCTCCTACCACGAACTGTACCTCGCATGGGTGCTGGCCGCACTGGGGCTGCTGCTCGCCGAGTTCCTTTTCGCGAATCTCGTCCTGAAACGAATCCCGTAAAGAATATTTGCTTATGTTCCGCTTCGCAAATCCGCAATATCTCTGGCTGCTGCTGGCCGTCCCGGCGCTCGTCGCGCTCTACTGCTTAGCCGCGCGCAGCCGCCGCAAACGGCTCGCACGCTTCGGGAACCCCGGCATCCTCGAGGAGCTGATGCCCGAGGTCTCGACCGGACGCGTGGCCTTCAAATTCATCCTCTTCTGCATTGCCGTCACGCTGCTGGTGCTGGCCGCAGCCCGTCCGCAGTTCGGTTCGAAACTCCGCGAGGAGAAGGCCCGGGGGATCGAGATGATGCTCACGGTCGACGTGTCGAACTCGATGCTGGCCGAGGATTTCCAGCCCAACCGCCTCGAAAGGACCAAATACGCCATCGGCAAGCTCTTCGAAGGATTGCAGCAGGACCGCGTGGGACTGGTGGTCTTCGCAGGCGAACCGAAGGTCCAGCTGCCGATCACTTCCGACTACCGCATGGCCCGGGCCTTTGCGCGGCGGATCGACCCGTCGCTGGTCCCGGTGCAGGGAACGGCCATCGGCAAGGCGTTGGAACAAGCCTTGCTGTCTTTCTCGGGCGATACGGAGGAGAGCCACGGACGGGTCATCATCCTGATTACCGACGGCGAGAACCACGATGACGACGCCATCGCCGCCGCCGAACGCGCCGCTCAGATGGGGGTCAAAATCTTCACCATCGGCATCGGAACGCCCGAAGGCGCCCCGATCCAGATCGGCGGGGAGTTCATCAAAGACGAGACGGGCGAGATGGTCGTCTCGAAACTCAACGAGGAGATGCTGGCCAAGATCGCCGACATCACGGGCGGCGCCTATGTCCGTTCGTCGAAGCAGTCGATCGGTCTCGACGAGATCGTCAGGACGATCAACGAGATGGAACAGACCGAATTGTCGATGGTCCGCTTCGAGGAGTTCAACGAACAGTATCAATACCTGCTTATCGCTGCGCTGGTCCTGCTGCTGCTGGAGTTCCTCATGCTCGACCGCCGCAACCCGCTGCTGGCGCACCTGAACATCTTCCGCGAGAAATAGCCGCGGAGTGCGGCAGCGGCTTTGCAATGGTTCCGCCAAAGCCCCAAAATAACGGCCTATGCCTTTAGAAAACACCCCTGCCGCACGCATTTCAGCCCTCGCAGCAGCCCAGAAAGCCTATTTCCGCTCGGGAGCGACGCTTCCCGAAACGTTTCGCCGCACGATGCTCCGCCGCCTGGAAGCGGCCCTCGTCAACTGGGAGAAACGCCTGTGCGACGCCCTGTGGCTCGACCTGCACAAGTCGCCCGAAGAGGCTTTCCTCACCGAAATCAGCATCGTCCGGGGCGAGGTCCGCAACCACCTGCACAACCTCGGCAAATGGATGCGCCCCGAGCGCCGTCCGTCGCCGCTGAAACTCCTGCCGTCGAAAAGCCGCATCCTCTCCCAGCCGCTCGGGCAGGCGTTGATCGTCTCGCCGTGGAACTACCCCGTACAGTTGTTGCTGAATCCGCTCGTGGGGGCCGTTTCGGCCGGATGCACCGCCCTGCTGAAACCCTCGCCCTACACCCCGCACGTCGCGGAGACCCTGGAACGGATGATCGCCGAAATCTACGACGAAGCGTATGTCGCCGTCGTGCAGGGCGGCCGGGAGGTCAACGCCCGATTGTTCGACATGCGCTGGGACGTGATCTTCTTCACGGGAAGCCCCGCGCTGGGACGCGTCGTGATGGCCGCCGCGGCGAAAAACCTCACCCCCGTGGTGCTGGAACTGGGCGGCAAGAGCCCCTGCATCGTGGACCGCGGGGCCGACATCGAGGTCGCGGCGCGCCGCATCGCCTGGGGCAAGACGCTCAACGCCGGGCAGACCTGCATCGCGCCCGACTATTTACTGATCCACCGTTCGCTGCAAGACCGGTTTACGGAAACGTTCGCCCGGGCCCTGCAACGGCTCCACGGCGACGACGCACAGCAAAGTCCCCATTACGTACGGCTGGTCAACGACCGCGCCTTCGAGCGCGTGGCCGGCTATCTCTCACAAGGCAGAATCCTGATCGGAGGCCGCACGGACGCGGCGGACCGCTACATCGAACCGACGCTGCTGGGGGATGTCGATCCCGCATGGCCCGTGATGCAGGAGGAGATTTTCGGCCCCGTACTGCCGATGCTGCCGTTCGACGACACGGATGAAGCCCTGGCATTCGTCAACGCGCGTGAAAAACCGCTGGCGTTCTACTGGTTCGGACCGGAGAAAACGGGAAACGAAGCCCTGTTGCGCACCTCGTCGGGCGGCGCGTGTCTCAACGACGTAATCATGCACATCGCCAACGACCGGCTGCCGTTCGGCGGCGTGGGCAACTCGGGGATGGGCCGTTACCACGGCCGCGACAGTTTCGACGCCTTCTCGCACCGCCGGGGCGTGGTCATCGCACCGGAGCGCACCGACCTGCCGTTCCGCTACCCGCCCTACAAGGGTTTTCGCTGGATCAAAAAGATATTGTAGGAAGCGGCCGCAAACGGTTCCGGCCTGCCGCCTGCAATTTTTAATTCTTAATTTTTAATTCTTAATTTTTAATTCCCTACCTTTGTCGCGGCAGGCCCGCTCTGTCGCTGCCGGCCGCAGGCCGGGAGAGGAAAGTCCGGGCAACACAGAGCGCCACGCAGGCTAACGACCTGACAGCCGTGAGGTTGTGGAAGCGTAACAGAGAACGACCGCCCGCAGGCGACTGCGGGTAAGGGTGAAAAGGCGGGGTAAGAGCCCACCGCGGGGGCAGCAATGTCGCCCGGCAGTACGTCCCGTGGGTTGCAAGACCGTGTATACCGGCAATTAAGGGTTGCTCGCCCGATGCCGGGGGGTAGGTTGCTCGAGGCGGCAGGAGACTACCGTCCTAGATAAATGACAGGGGCCCGGGGTTCGCCCCGGGAACAGAACCCGGCTTATAGGGCCTGCACGCACAAAGGCGCCGCACGATGCGGCGCCTTTTTTCAATGCGCAAGCCCGCGCGGCAATCCGATAAGCCTGTCGTAACCTCACGACTCCCGTTCGGATTGCCGCGCTCACCGCCGTTCGCCCGCAACGACCTTTTCAATCGTGCATTTCCGGAAACTGGCACTTTTTTTGAGCCCCGCCCCGCCGATGGCAACCCTCCGCGAACATATCCGCCAAAGCAGCGGCTACAAATGGTGGATTCTGGGAATGATCATGCTCGGGACCTTCATGGCCGTACTGGACGTGACGGTGGTCAACGTGGGGCTCCCGGCCATCATGTCCTCGTTCGGAATCGGCATCTCCACGGCCGAATGGGTCATCACGGCCTACATGATAACGATGACCGTCATGCTTCCCTCGGCCGGGTGGTTCGCCGACCGTTTCGGCAACAAGCGCGTCTATATCCTCGGCATGGCGCTGTTCACCCTGGGGTCGTGGCTCTGCGGAAAGTCCCCGAGCGACGGATTCCTCATCGCCTCGCGGGCCTTGCAGGGCCTCGGCAGCGGGATCATCCAGGCATTGGGACTGGCGATCGTCACCCGCGAGTTCAAACCCGAGGAGCGGGGGCTGGCGCTGGGCCTGTGGTCGATGGCCGCGGCGGCCTCGATCTCGTTCGGGCCCCTGCTGGGCGGTTATCTGGTCGACGCATACAGTTGGCACAGGATCTTCGACGTGAACGTCCCGGTGGGCCTGCTGGCCATCCTGCTCTCGGTCTTCATCCAGAAGGAGTGGCGGGGCGATGTGCGCCACCCCTTCGACTGGAAGGGATTCGCCGCCATCGTGCTGTTCATGCCCCTCACGATCTTCGCCCTCGCCCGCGGAAACTCCGCCACCAACCACGAAGGCTGGGCCTCGCCGACGGTGATCGCCTGCTTCGCCGTAGCGGCGGCGGCATTCGCATTCTTCATCGTCACGGAACTCCGCAACCCGACGCCCCTGTTGCAGATACGCCTGCTGGGCGAACGGAATTTCGGAATCTCGATGGGCGTGCTGACGCTCTTTGCAGTCGGGATGCTGGGCGGAACCTATCTCCTGCCGCTCTACATGCAGCGCGGACTGGGCTACACGGCCCTGATGGCCGGCAGCGTCTTCCTGCCCGTGGGGCTTATCCAGGGGGTGCTATCGGCCGTCTCGGGCTACATGACCCGTTACGTGAAACCACTCCTGCCGGTCGTCGCGGGCATCCTCGCCATGGCCCTGAGCTTCTGGCTGGCCAGCCGCTTCACGATCCACACCACCCACCGTCATATCCTGTTCGTCCTCTACCTGCGGGGCTTCGGCATGGGGCTGACGTTCGCACCGCTGAACCTCTTCTCGCTCAAAAACCTCACCCAGCAGGACATGGCCGCGGCAGCCGGCATTTCGAACAGCATCAAACAGCTCGCCGGCAGTTTCGGCATCGCCCTCCTGACGGTCGTATTCACCGCCCGCACGGCCTTCCACGCGGCGCACGAAACGCAACAGACTCCCCAGACTTACGTCGAGGGAGTCACCGATGCACTGACAGTCGTGGTATGGATCACGCTGGCGGCGGCGCTCCCCCTGCTCGGGGCGATCCGCCGAAAAAAGAAGCCCCGCAATGCGGGGCCTAAATCTCTTCGTTAGCGGGGTCGTTCATCCGTTTGCGGATGGAATCGATGCCCGTGAACGGCAGGCAGACGACGAACGCAACGAACATGCACACGGCCAGCAGGCCCACGAGCGACATCCGGAACAGGGTGCCCATACAAGCCCGAAATGCCGCCGCCCATGTAAGGCGGCTGCGCTTTCTTTCGGGATGGGATTCTCCGGACATGGTCTCTTCACGCTTTAAACATCAATATCCGTATACGGTCCCGCTCCAGGACAGCCGGCGGTAGGCACGGTTGAGGTCGGGCAATGCCTCCTGCTCGATATAACCCGTGAGGCCCGAATGGCGGCGGACCATGAATCCGTTCTGTCCCGCCATGAACGTCTCCGTCGCGGCTTTCCACACCACCGTCCGCTCCAACTGGACCCGGAATGCCTCGTATTCGTCCGGGGCGGCCACTTCCTCCAGCCACTCGTCCAGGTCGAAGAACCGCGGCAAAGCCGGAGAATCCCCATAGCTGCCCGGACGATCAAAATGTTGAAGACGGGATAAGTCGGGCGCTTCGGCTGAGCGAGTCCGAAGCGCAGCCTGTGTCCGGGCAGCCAGTGGGGATATTTCACCTATATCGATCAAACTCAGGGTCGCCGAACGGCGTGCCCCGGTATAGTTTTCCGCAACATAATCCATGTACGCCCGCCCGAAAGCCCCGAGGGCCGTTCGCGTCTCCACGGCTGTATTGCACAGCAGCCGCAGGGCCGACGGATAGACCGGAGTAAAGCCCGGGGAGACGATCTCGGCCGACGAAGCCAGCATGCAGCCGCTCTTTCCGCGCAGTTCGTAAGCCACCTCGACACCCGCCGTCAGGCAGGTCTCGAAGACGATGAAGTCGAACATCCCGTCGGGAATGGCCGCGGCGAACTCCGCTATCTCCATCTCAGCGCGTTCCGCACCCCCGTCGTCGATACCGATCGAACGGGAGCGTTTCTGCGGATTTTGCAGCGTCCCCGACGGGAGCCAACCGCTGGCGTGCGAAAAGAAGATCAGCCCGTAGCTGTCCGCCGGATAAGCGTCCGCAACCTCCCGCAGCACCCGCGCAAAGGTCTCCGGCGAAGCGGAATTTTCCGCACCGTAGTCCCGGACGGTCTCCACATAGGGCGTCGGCGTCGTCCGACAACCCCCGCGCAGGCGCAGCAGGTGCGCCCCGTCGCGGGAATCCCGGTAGATCAGGCATTTGTTTCCGGTGTAGGTCCATCCCTGCCGCAGGGCCTCGATCTTGCGCTCCGTCTCGTCCGAGAGGTTGTTGTCGCCGCCCAGCCAGACGAGGATCGTCCGCGTGGGCAGATTCGGGTCCGGCCCCTCGTAATCCTCGGCGATGCAGGAGCCGAGAACCGCAGGCAGCAGCAGGGCCAGTATGCAACGGATTCTTCCCATGGCGTTATTCCCTGACAGCCCTTACGGAAAGCCCGGCAGCACGGCTTATAGTGGACGTCGGCGTCAGCTTGCCCTCGGAAAGCGTGAAATTATAAGAGGACCCGCTGTCATAATCGTAGGTGGAGGACGACCAACAGTAACCGGTGTTGCCGAAAGTTAGTCCGTGACCGGACACGTAAGTGCGGTAACCGACCGCCGGAAGGAAAATAAGACCACCCTTTCCGCCTTTTTCACCATAGAAGTTCCAGCCGGTATCGAAACCGCCCTCCACATTGAACTGCGAAACCGTACTGACCGTACCGCCCGTCGCCGAGAACCCCGTGAAAAAGCCCGCAGGAGGCATTATATAGCCGACGGGCGACGGATCGTAGATGGTTTTCACCCCGACGGCATGTTCGATCCCGCTGACGGAAGTTCCCCAGAGATTGAGGTAGCGCTCCGTGCACCAGTCGAACACCGGACCCTCGGACCCGTAGTTATAGAATACATGCGGATGCCGGATCGCTTCGCTGACGGAGACCTTGCCCGCTCCGGACTTGTCGAAGGCATATTCCGGGAGATCGGTGTAAAAATCCTTGTCTTTCATAGTTCCGACGACCGGCAGCATCGGGTCCTTGCGTCCCCACTGGAAATAGGGGTTATGGCCGGGACGGTCGTTCGAATAGGCCGTCTGATCGAGGGTGAAGGTCTGGCTCAGACCGGTTCTGTCCTGCGTGATCCGCACCATCACGCTGCGGGCCTCGCTCACCATGACCTCCCGGTCACACCAGCCGACGTTGACCGGCATCGCCGTATATTCATTGCCCTGGAAGTTCGTCACCCTCCGCAGGTCGCTGCCGAGGATGTAATCCGTCACCCAGATATGCCAGCTCCACACGATCTCGCCCGACGCATCGCGCACGGCGATAACGGCATTGCCCTGCCGGATCGTGCTGCGGTCGACTTCGAAGCGGATCGACTGTTTATCCGCCGCCAGTGCGATGCCGCTGACCAGGTTCGGCGCATCCTGCCAGACGAGGCAGGCGTCCGCCAACTGGATGCCCGGATCATTGTAGATATAGGGATCGTCGATCGGGGCGTCCTGATAATTGAGGAACAGGTCCAGAATGTTCGTTCCGCCCGCAGCGGCATAGGCCGCGGCATTGGGCGCACCGTCCTTTACTCCGTTGCCGTACACCAGCGGAAAAGTATAGCTGCCCGGGGCGCTCACCAGATAACAGTTCGCCGTGTTCATAGCCGTCCGGCCGCCCTTGGTCGAGAGGTCGTAAACGCCGCTGACGTTCTGCGTGGCACGCAGCACCTCGTTGTGCGGATTGTCCTCGGCGACGGTCTGCGCCGTCACGTCGAACTTAAACAGATTCGGGAAACCCTCCTCGAGAGCATCATACGATCCCCGCCCGCTCTCCGGAAATCCCGACAGCATGTCGGGCGCCGATTTCGTCCAGCTCGCACCGCCGTCGACGGAAAACTCCGCCGTCCAGGGGCAGGGCGAACAGGCGGACGTACCCGAAGCCTGGTAATAGCTCCGAACATCCAGGGTGGCGTCCTTCCTCCCCTGATAAGTGATCGTGTTCACGTTGGCCCGTACATAGAGCGTAACATACGCAAGCGGCACGTAATGGTCGATATTGCCGTAGCGAATCCTCAGATACACGTGACCCGCAGGGACACTGGCTCCTGCAATGTATTTGAGCGGGTAACCGTCGGCGGGAATCGTCTCGCCCGAGAAGTCGAACGTGTTGTTCTCAACGGGGGTGCCGTCGCTCGTGCAAAGCTGGATATTCTCAACGGGAACGAGGGTCTCCTTGTCCGGTCCGACAAGGGTCACGACCCGCGTGTCGACCGATCCCGGAAGCTCTCCGCCCGGTTTCTGCCCGGCGTCGGGCATCTGGCAGGCGAATTTTACGAGGTCCGAAGCCGCCGCGACGTTTTTCAGGACCAGCACCGTATCCCGGTCCGTCCGGACCAGGTATTGACCGTTGCCCGTGGAGCTTTTCCAGCCGTCGCCCGACACCGTGACCGTATATTCGATGTTGCTGCCGGGATTCTGCCACGCCTCGGCGGCGGTGGAGTAACCGCCGCTCTTCACGCTCCTGATATGGAAGGCATAGTGCGTATTGGGATCGATGTCGATATATTCGTTCGAGGCGTCGCCCAGGATGGTCGTGGAGGAGAGCTGCCGCGAAAAGTCGAGCCGGTAGTACTCTTTCGCCTCCCCGGCAGCGGCGCACAGGATCAGCGCCGAGCGGCGTTTGTCGAACGTGTTCCTGTCGACCGACACCCCGCCGGCATCAATCGAAATCGGATAGGGAGCGCAGTAATTCTCACCCGTCAGAGGAATCATGTCGTCGGTATTGACCGCCGTGCTCCACGTCCCGCCGAGTCCGTCGACGTTCGGGATTTCGTATTTGTCCGCATCCGTGTCGTAAACGACCTCCATGCTCGTCTTCCGGGGAGCGCCCGCCAGGATGAAACTCAGGGTCTTTCCGGCGAAGAGGCCCGAATCGTCCAGCACGACCGAGGCTTTGGCCAGCGAACGCACCAGCTCGCAGGTGTTCGACCCTGCGGACCAGATGACCGACCCGTACATCGGCTGCGTTTCGGAACGCTGCATGACACGGCCGTAGACGGGATTGTCACAGACGAGCAGCGCCGAAAGGCCGCTCTCGGCAGCTCCCGTGCCGAGGCCCTGCAGCGAAGTCCCGACCGATGCGGGATAATTCGCCACGACGTAGATTTTATCGCCCGGACGGACTTTATAGTTCAGGTCGACGGATGGCTGCGCCGTCCCGTTGCCGGTGACCGCAGCCGCAGCCGCCGTCTGTTTATAGACCAGCGATCCGCCGCGGTAAACCAGTGCATAGAGGTTGCCGATCCGACATTCGGCCTCCGTAGCGGCGCGGGTGAGGGCCACCTCCTGCGCATCGGGCATCCGGAGGATCAGCCTGTCGCCGGACGCGGCGGGAGCCACCGCTTCGTCCCTGATGCAGCCGGCCAGCAGCGCGGCGGCCGCCAGCAGGTAAAACCCGTATATAAGTATCTTTTTCATAACTCCGTAATTCAAAAATATCATTGTTCCAGAATGGGACGTATCGAATGGGCGGTATAGCGGTCCTGGTTGTTTGCCAGTAAAATCCGATCCTTATTGAACAGTATGCTGCGGCCGAGTCTCGCGTTAACCGGAATCACGGACCAATAACCACCGTCCGTGCCGTAAGAGGACAATCTTCCGCCTGTACTGCGGTAACCTGTCGCCGGGAAGAAAACCGTACCGCCATTGGGGTCGAAAACGCCCTCGCCGTTCATCCTGTTGCAATAGAAGCGGAATCCCCGGACGGCCGTGAATTCGCCTGCGGACTGGTACGGAGAATTGATCTGCGTGCCGTAACCGCCGGAGGAAATGGAGGCGCCGTTGTACGAAAATCCCGTGAACACAGTCCCCTGCGGGACACAATATCCCACGGGCGACGGATCGTAAACCGTTTTGACAATCGGATCGTAATTGGCTACCGTCTGCGTATTGTCGGCGCTCCACAGGTTGTAGTACAGCTCGTCCATGGTGGTGCTTGTATTGAAACAATGCGGATTCCCGATATATTCGCTGATCGCATTGGTTGTCAGCCCGGTTTTATTGAAGGCGTATCCGGTTTTGTCGCTGTCGGTATAGCAACTCTTGTCGACAGCGGTAGTTCCGGTCCCCAGGTATACGCCCGGAAGCATCGGGTCTTTGCGCCCCCACTGATAGTAGGGATTGCTTCCGAATCCGACGATCGTCTGCCCGGGCTGATCGAGCGTAAAGGTCCTGCTCAGCCCGCTTCCTTCCTGCGTGAGCCTTACCGACACGCGGCGGCTTTCATAAACCGTCGTCGGACCGTCGCACCAACCCAGGTTGACGGGCATGAGGTAGTATTCGACGGACTGGAAGTTCGTCACCGGACGCAAATCGCCGCCCAGTTTGTAATCCGTCACCCAGATATGCCAGCTCCACATGATCGCCCCCGCAGCGTCGCGCACGGCGACAATGGCGTTGCCCTGCTGAATCGTGGCCTTCGGCACCTCGAACGCGATGCTCTGCTTGTCGGCCGTAAGGGCCACGTTCCGCACCAGCCCCTCGGCATCCTGCCAGACGAGGCAGGCGTCGGCGGGCGTACAGCCCGGATTGTTGTAGATATACGGATCGCTGATCGCATTGCCCAGGTGGTTGACAAATCCGGTCAGGACGTTCGCTCCGCTCTTCGTCGAGGTATAGGCCGCCGGGTTGGACCCGCCGTTCTTAACGGCATTGCCGTAGACCAGCGGAAGCGTATAGGTTCCCGAGGCATTGACCAGATAGCAGTTGGCCGTATTGCGCAGGGAGCGCGTCATCGAAAGGTCGAAATCACTCACCGGAGCAGCGGCCTGCAGGGCCTCCCGGGGTGCCGGGGTAGTGACCCCGGTTACCGCCGCAAGCTGTGCATCGAACGCCGCCGGGACCGTGCTGCCCGTGTTTGTATCGGTGAACTGCGTCAGCCATGCGGGTTTCGACGCCGTCCAGGTCCGGCCCTCGTCGAGCGAAAACTCCGCCGTCCAAGCCACCGGAATCTTCGTGCCGGCATCGTCGCCGAGGTCCACGTAACTCGTCACCTGATAAGGCTTGGTTTCACCCGCATAACCGAACGTAACGACCTTGTCGGCCACCTCCAGCACCGGGGTTCCTTCGACCCGGAGCTGCGCCGTGCGGCGGATGTCGCCGGCCATGACCGTCATGCTGTATTGGGTTCCGACGGGATAGGCAGCCGGGCCCGTGACGGGGATTGCGGCTTTGCCGCCGGCGGTCTCGATTCCCAAAACACCGTCGGCATCGGCATCCGTCAGCGAATAGCCGGCCGTCACGGCCGCCTCGGAGAGTTTCACATAGACCGAATCGGCCTTCGTGACGACGTGAACGAGCGTCTCACGCCCCGCACGGACGAAAACCACCGAATCCAGAACCAGCGACGAACCCTGGATGTCGCCGTTCACCGATTCTTCGTTCCATTCGAGAATGTCCATCGCAACCGTAACGCTCTGCCGGTCGAGCGACACGTCGACCTTGTAGACCTTGTTCGCCGTGATGTCCAGCGGCAGGTTTTCGTTATTGGCCGTATTGCCGCCGAGCGCCCCGCTGTTGATGTAGACGGGCAGCGTGTAATCCCTGCCGTCGATACTGATTGCCAGCTTCAGGCAGGCGGCTTTCGACGCACCGGTACGCGGCAGGGTGTAGAACGAGGTGACGGCGGTATAATCCGTCGTGCTCGCTCCGAGCGCGATATCCCCGTGACTGTTCTGGCACACGGCGTCGGCCCCCGTGCTTTCGGTCGCCGGAGCGAAGGCATGCGCCGTTTCGCGGCGGTTTTCGAACGTCGTGCTTTTGACGACGACGTCAGCCCCCGTCAGATCGGCCTTGCGACGCAGGCGCAGATCGACGCGCGCATAGCGGCGTTCCACGGGAACCGTCGCCACCGAAGCGACGGGGGTGACATTCATGCTCAACTTGCCGCTCATCAGCATCCCGGCGCTCCCCGCCGCCGGGAAATCCGTCGTGAAATTCGCCGGATCGGTCATCAGCGTCTCCAGCTCCGTTTTCGAATAGGGATTGTAGGAGGCGAGATCGACCGCCGTGCCGCCGCGCGTCAGGTGTCCGGCGTTGAGCAGCACGTAAATATCCTTCCGTCCCACGGTGACGCGCCACGTATCGTTCAGGCGGCCGCTCCCGTCGGCTGCGGAGCCCGAAGGCCCCGGCAACACGGCGGTCCTGCCGGGATTCTCGAGCGCCCCGTGCTCATTGAAAATATAGACCCACGCCGATCCGACCGCGGTTTCGTTCGCCGAGGCATTCGGATCGTCCGACGCCGCATAGGTGTTCAGCGCAAGTTGCAGGTCCACTGTCCTGACGCCGCCGTCGGTATGGTCCTCGGCACAGCCGTACAGGAGGCCCGACAACAGGAGGGACAGGGCCCAGGTCCGCAATACAGTATATTTTCTCATCGCTCAATCTTTCTTTTTCAGTTCTTATATTTCGGGGTCGGTAATGCTCGAATTCCAGTCGGGGATCGTAATGGAGACGCCCAGATCGGTGAATTCGATCAGCATTTCGACGGCCGCTTCGTGGAGGTTGTCCACGGATATGTCGTTCTTCTCCATGTATTCCCGGAGATTCACCGCGGCCCTGACCGCATTGCCCGGTGCGGCCTCGCGGACGGTGACCGTCACCGGATTGTCGTCGGCGAAACGCAGCACTTGGAAGCAGGCCGCCAGCGCCTTTTTTTCGTCGTCTTGCGCCAGCACGGGATGATACGTCGTGCCGAAAGGCTGTATGGCGTTCATCCGGAGATCGTATTGGGGCATCAGATTCCCGATTTCGAGCTCCGGCCACGCGGCCGGATCGGACAGCCCGTCCAAACCCTTTATATAGATGCGCATGTCGATATGCGCACTCCGGAACGGGATGTCTCCCGTCACCTTTCCCGACGCATCCGCGGCCGTCGGAACCGTTATGTCGTACTCACCGTAATAAAGGTGGTCGTTGGTGGCGATTTCCCCGCCCGAGCCGTAGGCGGGCGCGTGCACGCGGCCTTCGGAGAGGTTGTCCGAAAGCAATTCCGTGTCGTCGAAGGCATTGCCCCAGCAAACGATCCGGTAATCGCCGGCCGGCAGATCGAGCTCCGTACCCTGAAACCGGTTCAGGTCGGCCTTCACGATCGCTTTGTCCAGAATATGCTGTCCGTCCGCCCTATCGAAAACGACAAGCGTCACCCCATCGATCGTCCGGGAGAACATCGCCGGGTCCTGCCGATCGCCGGAGTAGCTGAAAGTAAGCTCCGTATTGTACGGGGGCGGGCAATCGCTCATATCCTCATTGATACAACCAGCGGGCAATGCCAGCGAAATCAGAATACAGAGGGTTTTCGATAGTTTTTTCATGTGTTGCTTTTTGGGATAAAAACCGGAGGGAAGAAGCCTCCCCTCCGGGTAATTCGGCAAAACTTAAATTTCGGGGGTGACGTTGGCTGTCGTCCAGTCGGCGATGGTGATGCCCACGATCAGGTCCATCTTGTCCTTCTCGGGCTTGTCGGTGATCTTGTCGGGGGTGATCTCGATACCGCCGTTCTCCAGACCCATCTTGTAGATCTTGTGGGACATGGTGGATGAGAGCAGCGTGCCGTTTTCACGGAAGCCTTTCACCGTGATGTACTTCCCGGTGAAGGGGGTCGGATTATCCGCATCGCCCGTGCCGTCGGCAAGTTTGTAACCGGCTGAAACCGTCCCGCTCACCTTGTAAATGATATGGGGAACCACGCTGCCGCTGAAAACCTGATAAGCATAAACTTTCGTCCCGGCAGCGGAGGTCACGGCCGCATTGTAGCCGTCGGTCGCCCAGGCGGGAGTGAACGTTGCAGGCCAGGTGGATTCGTCGTAGTTCTGGACGGTGCTATTGTAGATGCCGCCGTTGAAGTTCAGGAAATTATTGACGTAAACAGCTTCGATGGTCAGGGCGTCCAGTCCCGTCCCTTTTTTCACGGTTCCGATCTCAAAGCGGGATACGATCGAGCTGAGTTCCACGGACGCCTTCTTCAGCGTGTGGCCGTCATCAGCCGTTTCCGTCGTGAAGACCGACTGGTCGCCGGCGAGCATCACCTGCTGCACGGAGTTGTAAGTGCCGGCGGCATTGCCTTTGGCATCCTCGTTCGCAAGGGTTCTGGCAGCCTGGTTCTGGTCCGCCACGCTGCTTCTCATCATTGCGGCCGTAAGCTCGCTGAGGGGAACGGTTCCGGTCGGCAGGACGACGCTTCCCGAATTCACGATAACGAGCACCTGCGCCGGTTCCGTGACTTGCTCGAAACGCTTCTGCTTCGCCTTGATTTCGGCGTCGGTCCAGGCGTAGTGCGTCACATTGCCGCCGGCATCCGCCAGATAAACCGTAACGTTGTCGTAGAACGGAGTGATTGCATTTGCGGCCTGCGGGTCTTCGACCGCGTAAGTTTCCAAAGCAGCCGGAAGAGAGACCTCGAAATTGGTCTTGCCGGCGGCGGGCATGCCGCCCTGTTCGGCATCTTTGTCACAAGCTGCCAGCAGGACCAGCGCGGTCAGGACGCAGAGGATTTTATGCATTTTTTTCATGGATCATTCAGTAAAAATCCGGGGGAGAGGATTTCCCCTCCCCCAGGGTGATTCGGAAAAACTTAAATTTCGGGGATGACGTTGGCTGTCGTCCAATCGGCAACCGTGATGGCAACGACCAAGTCGATCTTGTTCTTCTCGGGCTTGTCGGTGATCTTGTCGGGAGTGATCTCGATGCCGCTACCGTCCAGCCCCATCTTGTAAATCTTGTGCGGCGCGATAGATCTGAGAGCAACCCCATTCTCCTTGAAACCTTTGACCGTGATAAACTTACCGGTGAAGGGAGTCGGATTGTCCGCATCACCCGTGCCGTCGGCGAGTTTATAGCCGGCCGAAACCGTGCCGCTCACTTTATAGACGATGTGGGGAATCAGATTGCTCGCAAATACCTGATAAGCATACACCTTCGTTCCGTCCGTGGAAGTCACGGCCGCGTTGTAGGCGTCGGTCGCCCACGAGGGGGCATAAGTCGACGGCCAGGAAGCCTCGGTATAGGACGTGGTGGCGGAACCGCCGTAATTGTTGTGGAAATTGTTGATATAGACGGCCTCGACGGTCAGCGCATCCAGACCGGTACCCGGCTTTACGGTGCCCACCTCGAAACGCGCCGCCAGCGATTCGAGCTCCACAGCAGCTTTCTTCAGCGTATGGCCGTCATCGGAAGTCTCGTCCGTGAAGGTCGTCTGCTGGCCCATGAGGATCACCTGCTGTATGGGAAGGTAATCCCCGGCGGCATTGCCCTTGGCATCCTCGGCCGCAAGGGTTTTGACCGGCTTATTCTGATCGGCGACCGCCAGTGTTTGCATGACCACATTGAGATCGGCGAGCGAAATCGCCCCCGTCGGCAGCGTCACGTCGCCCGAGTTTACAATGACTCCGACCAAAGTCGGCTCGACGATCTGCTCGAAACGCTTCTGCCGGGCCTTGATTTCGGCATCGGTCCACGCATAGCCCACTGCATTCTCACCGGCATCGACCAGATAAACGGTCACATTGTCGTAATAGGGCGTGATCTGGCCTGCGGCCTGCGGGTCCTCGACCGCATAGGTCTCCAGATTGCCCGGGAGGGAGACTGCGAAGTTGGTCTTCGCGGCGGGAGCCGGAGCCCCCGAATCGGCGTCCTTGCTGCATGCAGCCAGAGCCATCGCCGCCAGAGAGGCGACAAAAACAGTTTTCATCTTCATAGTTTTGAATTTTTTTATTGATAAATAAGGCGTTTTCACTATTTGGTTTCTCTATCTTCCGTGTTTGCGGTTCTTCAGCTCGGCTTCGCGTATCCGGTCGAGGTTTTCCCGCAGGCGTGCGATCTCGGCGAGATTTCGCTGCGCGGCTTCCAGACCCGCCGCCCGGGCGGCCTCGAAATAGGGCTCAGCGCGGTCGTAATCCTGGTCGCGCAGCATCAGCAGCAGCCCCCAGGCATTGTCGCATTCGGGAATCCGGTCCGGGGACTTCACGCTCCGGAGGTATCTTTCGGCGCCGACGAAATCCCGCCGCTCCAGCGCCGCGACGGCCGCGTTGACGGTCGCGGTCACACTCTCGGGATAGAGCCTCACCGCCGTCTCGAACAGGTTGTTGAAATCCGCCGAACCCGGTTCGCAGGTGTTGGCGACCAGATAGAGCTCGTTCAGACTGAGATTCTGGGGACGGGTTTTCACCACGGTCTTCGCCTCTTCAACGTCGAAATTCCGCACGTCGTAATCCACCATGACCGTCACTTTACGCAGGGCGGGGAACATCTCCCGCAGCATATAACGCCACGGAGCGCCGCCCTTCAGGGCCATCAGCTTCGCCTCGCGGCCCTCGGTGATCGAATAGCGGTCGATGATGTCGAGCACGACCTGCCGGTCGGGCATGTCGGAGGCCTGGAGCGCCTTCACGAGGTCGTCCCAGTTCTCGCCGCCGAAGCGGACCGAGTAGAACGATCCCGGAATCGCAGGATAACGGCTCTGCAAATAGTCCCGGAGGGCCTTCGCACGCCCTTCGGAGAGGCGTTCGTTCATCGCCAGCGAACCCTCGGGAGAGGCGTAGCCCGTGATGGAGATACGGTTGATCGTCACATCCTTGTCGCCCTGCACGAGGTCGATCATCCGGCGGATTTGCTCCAGCTCGGCGGCATTGCGGCCGAATTCGGGGTTGATGACGGTTTTTCCGACGGCAAAGTCGAGGAACGACTCGCCCTGCTCGGCGCGGCTCTTCACCGCCTCGGCTTCGGGCTGTACGTAGGCCAGATGGGGTTGGACGAGGTAGCGTTCGACGACGATCACCTCTTCAAGGTCCACCTTGCCGGCCAGCAGCCGCACGTCCGTTACGGCGGATTTGCCGCAGCCGCAGTCGTCCCGCTGCAGGTTCAGCCGTGCCGAGGACATCCACGATTCGTAAGGCAGCGTCAGACGGTAGTCCATCCGGCTGTCGCCTTTGTAATCCGGCACCACGTAATACGGGGCCGATTTTTCATAGGCCGCGCGCTCTCCGGCGCTCATCAGCGCCATTGCGCGGCGGTGGTTCTTATAGCTGCGGCGTCCCATGAGCGAAACGGCAGGCAGGGCCAGCGAACGCTCACCGGAGACGAGCACCGGGATGAAATCCGCGCTCATCAGCGAGGGGACGCTGCGTCCCCGGGTCGTCACGGCCATATCGACGTAGAGCGAATCGCCGCGCTGGGCAAGTTCGTTCACCTGCACGGTGACATTGCCCTGCCGCACCTGGGCCATGCCGCCCGCAAAGGGGAAGGCCAGTGCCGGACATGCCGCCAACAAGATCATGCGTATCTTTTTCATAGTCAGGAAGTGCAAATTATTTGATCATGAATATCAGGGTGACCCCCGCTTTGGTGGGGCCGAAGTAATGCTGCGTCTCGCTGCCGATCCTCCGGCCGCATTTGGCGCACGGGTACTTGTCGTAATCGAGGTAGGCATAGCCCACGCCGACCGTCGCCTCGAGGCCCCAGCGGTTGCCCAGCACCCAATGGTAGCCGTAGCTCACGCCCGCGCCGACGAGCCAGCCTTCGTAGCGGTGGTTGCGGATATTTTCGTTGCGGATCGAACCGAACATCCTGCCCGTGTTGAAGCCCCAGGGCAGCATCCCGCCCCAGTTGTATCCGCCGCCGAGCGCGTGGAGCCCCACGAAGTGCCCCGAAAACCGGGTGCAGCTCCACCAGCGGACCTCCGGCTGGACGAGCCAGTGTTTCATCTTCCGGTTCTCCGAAAAGGTCCACGGATTGTAGTTCCCCGAAACGTCCAGCGTCCACCGGCGCGCAAGGCCGAACTCCACGCCCAGATTCAGCGTCGAGGTCGCGTCGTAAAGCAGGTTGGTTTTGACCGCCGCTTTCTGCGCATACAACCCGTAACAGCCGAAGCATATCGCCACAAGGACCAGCATCAAAGCTTTTCTCATTTTTTCTCGTATTGTTTTACTGCGTCTTCTTATCCCACGTGCGAACGCACGCTGCGGAAACCCGTCTTCCGGAAAAGTCGCTCTGTAAGTAAAGAGACGCCCATCCCGATTTTGTCCCAAGAATTTCAGGACTATTTTCCGCGCGGACTCGGACTGAGATTTATTTCACCATGAAAATCAGGGTGATACCCGCTTTGGTGGGGCCGAAGTAGTGCTGCGTCTCCCGGCCGATCTTCCGGCCGCATTTGGCGCACGGGTACTTGTCGTAATCGAGGTAGGCATAGCCCGCGCCGACCGTCGCCTCGAGGCCCCAGCGGTTGCCCAGCACCCAATGGTAGCCGTAGCTCACGCCCGCGCCGGCGAGCCAGCCCTGATAGCGGTGGCCGCGGAGCCCTGCGCCCGGACGGATTCCCCACGGCAGCATCCCGCCCCAGTTGTATCCGCCGCCGAGCGCGTGAAACCCCACGAAGTGCCCCGAAAACCGGGTGCAGCTCCACCAGCGGACCTCCGGCTGGACGAGCCAGTGTTTCATCTTCCGGTTCTCCGAAAAGGTCCACGGATTGTAGTTCCCCGAAACGTCCAGCGTCCACCGGCGCGCAAGGCCGAACTCCACGCCCAGATTCAGCGTCCGGGTCGCGTCGTAAAGCAGGTTGGTTTTGACCGCCCACGCCGGCAGATACCCGCTTCCGGGCGTCGGCAGGGCGGCCGCCGGGCGAAATATCGGAACCGGCTCCAACCGGACGGGCCGAAAGGAGGAGTGCGGAGCAGGCAACGGCACGGAGGCCGCCCGAAGGGATTCGTAAAATCGTCTCTGCACAGACTGCGGGAGCGGGACGGGCGCGACGACCGGCAACGGGTCGAACGCCGGGGCAGGCATGGAAACAGGTGCGGCCGAGACTCCGGGCAAAGTATCCTGCCGGTACCCCTCATATATGTAGTAGTTTTCGCCCAGGTGTTTGAACTGCAGGTCCGTGCCTTCGAGCCAGCGTTCCAGCACGGCGGGGACATCCCCCTCCGACGAGGGGTCCCGCACGACGACGGGATCGGTCAGCATATGGCTGAAAGCAATGTGAACATTCCGCTCGACCGCAAGCCGTTCCAGCAGGTGTGTGAGGTTTGCAGGCCGGGCCGAAAGGGCGAAGCCCGACGCACCCGAAACGATCACGAACGCAAGCGTACACAGCAGGCGTCCCATCATTTCAGCGATATTTCATTCCCGGAAACCCGGTAGGGAATGCCGCAGGCCCGGAAAACAGCCTCGAGCGTCCCGTCCAGATCGGAGGTGGTTATGAATCCGGTGAATACGATGGCCTCATACGGTTCCTGCCCGGTCACGGTGACGCCGAAAATCTCCTCGATGCTCCGGATGACCTCCTCGAGCGGAACGGCATTGAACGACAGGACGGCCGGCAACGGCTCGGAAACGTCCGAAAGCCGGACGCCGGCCGAGTCGTAAAGGACCTTCCGGCCGGGTTGCAGCACCAGTTCCCCGACGGGAACGACGACCCGCACCGATCCTTCGTAGCACACGACCAGCAGGTCGTATTCCTGCTGCTTCACGCGGAACCGCGTTCCCAGAACGACGACCTCGCCCGAACGGGTCCCCACGCTGAAGCGGGGTCCGTGCGTGACGGAGAACACGGCCTCGCCCTCGAGCGTGACACGTCGGTTGAAAAGCCAGGTAAAGCGGTTGTACGACACCCGGGAACCGGGCATGACGATAACCTCGGAGTTGTCGGGCAGCAGGTGGACCAGCTCTTGTCCCCCGCTCTCGAAATAGGTCTCCGAGAAGTGAATCAGACTGTTCACCACCGTTATCACGACGATGGAAGCCACCACGCTCCACTGCGTCAGCCGGCGGCGAAAAGTCTCATGGCGGCGGCTGGCAGCGCGTTTGCGGGCCAGAATCTCGCCGATCTCCTCCATGTGTCTGTTTATCGGAGTCTTCAATACCATCTTCGACAACAAGTCGTCCATATCAGTTTGCTCCATCTCCTTTTTCCTCCTGTTTTATTCAACGCCCATTCAAAAAATATCCGGAACGATCATCCGTACGCCCGGCCCAGCATCTTGTCTTTCCGTAAGCGGGCAAGTGCCGTGGAGGCCACATTGCGGATTGTCTTGTCGGCATACCCCGTGATTTCGGAAATGCTCTTGTTGTCCAATCCCTCGTAATATTTCAGGTATATTATCTCTCTTTGCATATTCGTAAGTCCGTTCAGAGCTCCCTGGAGGGCCCGGACCGTCTGCTCGGTACATTCCGCCCGGACCATCGTGGCCTCGGCATCGACCTCCAGGCCGAAATCATAACCCGCGACCTGCACATCGTCGATCGACAGGCAGTCGTTCCGGCGTTTTCCCGCCTCTTTCAGAACGAGCCGGCGCAGCGAACTGGCCAGGTAGGCGAACGGCGATACAGGCACGGAAATGCTTTTCCGACGCTCGAAAAGATAGGTAAACAGCGTTTGAATGGCATGGTTTATCAGCTCTTCGTCATACGCGATTCCCATTCCATACCGGAATAATCTGTTTTCATACAGATTGTATAGTGTCCTGAAGGCGTGCTCATCGCCCTCGCGGATCAAATTCCAAAATTGTTGATCCATATTGTCTTCTATTAGTGTAGAGATGGTCAGGGATGTTTTGTCCCAAGAAAAAATGAAGAAAATGTCCGGTCCGGACATGACGGGGGCGGCCGTACCCGTTCATATCCGGCGACGGCACTTACGCAACAAGTGACTTCAGGCGCGCACAAAGGTATAAAAGACAATGAATTAAGCGCTGAGAAACTCGTATGACGGGTGCGGTTCCGAACGATCCGGACGGGTATGGTGCCACAGGCGCCCCGCAGGAATGCGGAGACGGTGAGGCACGTTTTGCAGATGGTGCCTGGAATGTTAGCTTCGGTTTGACGCGGACAAAGCCGGCGTTACGGCCTCAAAAATGAGTAATGACGTCCAGGAAAGAGGGGATGTCAGGACAAGGGAACGTCATCCAGCAAACGGTAATAGGAAACGATAAACGCCTGAAGAATAATGGGAAATAATCGGATATTTTCTGTGTACAGCATCACAGTTAAAACGGGAAACGCCCGCTTTGACTGCACCGGCCCACCCCGGGCCCGGACCGCAGGAGAGCCCCGCCCGACGGCTAAAGCGCTGTCGGTCAATCGTTAAACCCGCCTGAAATAAAACTAAAAGATTTTAATTATTCGGCCCGGCCGGAAAGACCGAAAGGCGGGATCGCCCCGGAACAAAACATAAAAAAACAGGACCCGCAAGCCCTGTCCACAAATCCGGATCGTCGCATTTTTACATCAGCCCCATGCGCTTGCGGGCGAAGGGCACGACCCACGCCGGGGCCTGCTGCTTCGACAACAGCTCGCGCATGTAGTCCATATAGGGTTCCGCATGGCGGAAATAACGGTACAGCCCCTCGCAGAGCGAATTCTTGCGGCATCCGTCGGACCCCGTTTCGAAGCGGTGTTTCGGACACTCGCCACGGCAGGCGAAGTAATATTTGCACCGCAGGCACTCGGCGGGCAGCGCATTGCGCTTGGCAAGGCCGAAATCCACCCGCTTGCGCGAGCGGTAGATCTCCGCCAGCGGCGTCTCGCGGATATTGCCCAGCTTGTATTCGGGATAGACGAAATGGTCGCACGAGTAGACATCGCCGTTGTGTTCCACGACCAGCGCGTCGCCGCACGTCTCGCCCATCGAACAGACGCCCGGCTGCACGCCGCACCACTGGGCCAGCGTGGCGTCGAACAGCTGCACGTAGCAGCGCCCCACGTCGCTCACGACCCACTCGTCGAAGAGGTCGCACAGGAATTGCCCGTAGCCCTCGGCCGTGACGGACCATTCGGCCAGCCGCGCCCCCTCCCTCTCGGGCGACACGATCAGCGGACGATGGAAACCCGGTTTGTCGACGACGTGCTCCACAGCGGGTAGGAACTGCATGTAACGGCTGTGCACCGTGTCGCGGAAGAAACGGTAGATCTCCCCGCCGCGCCCCTCGCACAGCCGGTTCACCACGCTCAGCGTGTTGTACTCCACGCCGCTGCGCTGGAACATTCCGATCGTCTGCATCACGCGCTCGAAGGTCGGACGGCCGCCTTTCGTCAGGCGGAACGCGTCGTGGATGTCCTGCGGACCGTCGAGCGAAATGCCCACCAGGAAGTTATTTCCGGCGAAGAGGTCGCACCACGCCTCGTCGACCAACGTGCCGTTGGTCTGGAGGGTGTTCTCGATCCGCTTGCCGTCGGCGTATTTCTGCTGGAAGTCCATCGCCCGGCGGTAGAAATCCACCCCCAGCAGCAGCGGCTCGCCGCCGTGCCAGCAGAACTGCACCGTATCGACGTCGTTGGCCTCGATATACTGCCGGACGTAAAGTTCCAGCAGTTCGTCGCTCATCACGGCCTGTTTGCCGCCGTACTGCACGGCCTTGTCGAGGTAATAGCAGTAGTGGCAGTCGAGGTTGCACGCCGAGCCGGCGGGTTTGAGCATCGTCGAAAAGGCGACCGGGCCCGCCTGTTTCTCCGCGTCGCGGAAAGTGAAGATATCCTTGTTTTTCATAACGTCTCGGGGAGTGAACGGAATTATTTTGACAAATATAATGAAAAAACGAAATTCCGAGCACCGGAAACCTTTATCTTTGCACATCGAACGACTACCGACCGATGCACCCGAAAAAAACATTGCTCCTGCTGTTCTGCACGCTCTGCGCCGCGACCGCCGCGGCACAGCCCGTCGCCGTGCGTTTCCGGGTCGCCGACCGCACGACGCGCGACGCCGTGGTGGGCGCCGTCGCCGAGCTGCGCAGCCGCACGGACACCGCGGCCGCGGCTCTCTACACCACCTCGGACATCGACGGCCGGGGACTCTTCCCCCGCGTGCCGCGCGGCGAGTATCGCCTGACCGTCACTTCGCTGGGTTACGACTCGCTGCGCACCGACCTGCGGGTCGGAACGACCGCCGTGGCGCTCGACTCGCTGTGGCTCGCGCCCCGTGCCGAGACCATCGACGACGTGGTGGTGGAGGTCCCGGCACTCCGGTCGTCGGTCCGCGGCGACACGCTCTCCTACCGTGCCTCGGCCTACAAGGTGTCGTTCGGCTCGGACGCCGGATCGCTGATCTCGAAGATGCCCGGACTGGAGATCGCCGACGGGGCAATCGAAGCGCAGGGCCGCAGCGTGCAGCGCGTCTACGTCGACGGACGCGAATTTTTCGGCAACGACGTGATGTCGGCCGTGCGCAACATCCCGGCCGACATGATCGAGAGCATCGACATCTACAACACGCAGAGCGACCAATCGGAGTTTACGGGCGTGGACACCGGCGAAGGGGTCACGGCGCTGAACATCGTGACGCTTCCCGACAAGCGGCGGGGCGCTTTCGGCCGCGTGTTCGGGGCCTACGGCATCCCGGACAAGTACATCGGCGGGGGCAATGTCAACATCTTCAACAACGACCGCCGGATCTCGGTGATCGGGCTGGTGAACAACGTCAGCCGCCAGAACTTCTCGTTCGAGGACATCCTCGGGACCACCGAAGAATCGAATTCCCGGACCTCGAACAAGAATTTCATGGTACGCCCGATGGACGGCATCTCGACCGTGCAGGCCGTGGGCGTCAATTACAGCGACGACTGGGGCAAAAAGGGCAAGGTCACGGCCAGCTATTTCTTCAACCGCACCGACAACCACAACACCAGCCGGAGCGACAAACAGACCTTCACCGCATCGGACAAACTGGTGCTCTACAACGACGAGAACCGTTCGAAGGCGCTCAACCTCAACCACCGTTTCAATTCGCGCATCGACTACCGGTTCTCGGAACGCCATTCGATGATGATGCGCACGTCGTTCAGCCTGCAGGACAACAATGCCCGCAACGAACTCCTGAGCCGCACGGACAACAAGTTCTCCGACGACGACATCCGCTTCGTCAACCGCCGCCGCAACTTCGGGCTGAGCGACAGCAAGGGATTCAACGTCTCGAACAACCTGATCTACCGCTACCGCCTGCCGGGCAAGAAGTCGCACAACCTCACGTTCGGCTTCGGCGGCGCCTACCGTTCCTACGAGCAGTTCAGTTTCCCGCGGCAGTACACCTTCCGCGACCCCGACGACATCGAGTGCGACACCACGGACTACTCCTCGCGCAACGTCTCGCGCACCGACCGCGACCAGCCGGGCTACGACGTGAACGGCAGCGCGAGCTACACCCGGGTGCTTTCGAAACGGTCGCGCCTGAGCCTCGAATACCGCATCAACTACACCGACAACAGCGTCGACCGCAGTACGTTCGTGCTCACCAAGGAGAATGTGTTTCCGGACGAACGCACCCCGAAGCAGTCCACGGAGTACGACTATGCGTTCCTGACCCACCGCGTCGGCAGCACCTATCAATACTATTTCAAAAAGACGAAGGTCGCGGCGACGCTCTACTACCAGCACGCCGAATTCGACAGCGACTACGCCTTTCCCTACCGGCAGAAGACCGGTGCGTCGTTCGACAACCTCACCTACAACGTGGTGTCGAACATCAGCATCACCCGCAACAACACCCTGAAATTCACGGCCGTGGGCCGCACGTCGAATCCCCGCGCCACCGACCTGCAAGGCATCGTCAACACCACCAACCGTCAGAACGTTTTCGCCGGAAACCCGCATCTCGACCCGGTCTACACCCACCGGCTGACGGGGCAGTACATCCGCACCAGTCCCGAACGGGGACGCACGTTCACCGTTTCGGCCGAGGCGGCCCTCAGCCCCAACACCATCACCGACTCGCTGGTGATCGACACGCCGGATTTCGTCATCGACGACGAGGGGACGCTGCTGGGCGAGGGCAACCAGTTCACCAAGCCGGTGAACCTCCCGGGATACTGGAGCCTGCGCGCCAGCGTCAACTACGGCATGCCGGTGCGGTGGCTGCGTTCGAACCTCAATTTCCGGGCGGGCGTCTCGACGGGACGCATTCCGAGCATCATCAACGGCGAGCGCAACGAATTGTCGAACAGCTCCTACAACGCCGGGGTGGTGTTGGGCAGCAACATCTCGGAAAGCGTCGATTTCCGCGTCAGCTACACGGGACGCTACAACGTGAGCAAGAGCACGTCGCACGTCCGCACGCTGGACAACACCTATTTCAGCCAGACCGCCCGGGCCGAAGCCACGTTCGTGGCGTGGAAACGCCTCGTCGTGCGCGCCAACGCCGACTACAACTACTACAAGGGCATCACCGACACGTTCCTCGAAGAGCGCCTGATCTGCAACGCCCTGCTGGGCGTGAAACTCTTCCGCAACCGGCTGGGCGAGGTGAGCGTCGGGGTGAACGACCTGCTGGACCAGAACGGCACGACCTTCCGCCGCACGGTGACGGGCACCACGCTGCGCAACGTGACAAACCTCGGCGTGGGCCGTTACGTGTCGCTTCAACTCACCTACAACCTGCGCCTCTACCGTCGCCAGAGCAACGCCGTCATGGATGCCCTGCAAGGCAAATAACCTGCAGGCCCCGATTCCGCCCCGATGTCCGAATCGACTTTTTTGCAGCCGGATTGTGCGATTGGGGCAGAAATTGCTATCTTGCGTCGTAAAATCCCTTTTTGCTTCCGGCTTGACACGTTACGCCCTGCTGCTCGCCGCCCTTTTCGGCCTTTCCTCCTTGGTCTCCGCACGCACCGTGCGGAGCGGAACGCCGCAGGTATACCGCAGCTACCGCCCTGCACGGGTCACGATCACCGTCGAGGACAAAGAGACGAAGGACCCGCTGATCGGGGCCACGGTCTCGATCATGAGCGGCGCCGACACGCTGCGGGGCACCACCTCCAAGGAGGATTTCTACCGCACGCTCGCCGTCTACAAGTGCGACCGCATCTTCCGCGATTCGGTCGATCTGGAGGTCTCCTACCTCGGGTACAAGCCCTATAAGGAGCGGTTCGCCGCGGCCGAGTTCCGGAGCCGCATCGAGGTCAAAATGGAGGTCGACGAGCAGTCGATCGCCCAGGTCGTGGTCGTGGGCAAGCAGATCGCCATGGTCTTTAAGGGCGACACCACGGTCTACAACGCCGGGGCGTTCAAAACGATGGCCGACGACCGTTTCGAAGAGCTCCTGAAACAGCTTCCGGGGGTCGAGATCAAAGACAACAGGATTCTCGCCGGCGGCGAGGAGGTCAAACGGGTGCTGATCGACGGCAAAAACTTTTTCGGCAACAAGTCCCAGTACGCGCTGACCGACCTCGAAGCCTCGGACGTCAAAAGCGTGCGGGTCTACGAAGAGCTGAGCCCCGAGGCGAAACGGCTGGGCAACACCACGGCCCGGAAAGAGAAAGTGATGGACGTGGAGACCAAATCGAAGCGCAGCGTCCTTCAGGGCGGCAACCTGGAGGCCTCGATCGGAGCGAGCCTCGAAAAAGACTACTCCGGACGTCGAGAAATCCGCCATTCGGAAGCCGGGACCTACTACCGCAACAACGAAAAGGGCAACTGGCGGTTCGCAGCCTCCAACCTGAAAGACGACAACTCCCAGGCGGAGAACGCTTCGTTCAATTCGAAGCTCACGCCGACGAAGCAGACCGACGCCCGGGCGGAATACACCTACCGCCGCGGCGACTCGACCTCGGTCTCGACCACGGTCGATTTCCAACGCCGCCGCCAGAGCAGCGTCTCCCGTTCGATGACGGAGTATTTCCCGACCGACGATTATGCCCTGCGCACCGAGGAGAGCTCCGGGGAATCCCTCTCCAAATCCATCTCGGCAAACCTCTTCAACCTGACCAGCATCGAGCGCAAGAAGAATGTCTTTTCTGCCATGACGGACTTCTCGTTCGACAACAATTCGTCGCTGAGCCGCAACTCCACTTTCCGACGTATCGACGACGACGAGACCCGCACACTCCTCAACAACGACTCCGACAACCGGAATATCCGGTTCAGCACCCGACTCTCCTACCGCTTCGCCCTTTCCAAGCGATCGTCGCTGGCATTCGAGGTTAACGGCAGGTACGGCACGCAAGAGCGAGACGGCTGGCAGATCGACACGACGGCTTCGGTGCAGGGGCTACAGGTCTGGCTGCGTAACAACGGCGACGGCCGCCAGTACGAATTCGGCACGTCGGTCGATTACAACTACAAGCTCGGGGAAAACAGCCGTTTCTCGACCTCCTACGCCTTCAACCGCAGCTACGACCGTTCGAAGATGCTGGCCATAGACTTTTTGGGAGACCCCCAGGGAGCGCTGGACCCCGTGAACTCTTACAACCACACGAACGACAACTATTCACACACCCTGCAGGCCAGTCTGAACTACAGCCGCGACGGGCTCTGGATCATGGGAAACCTCATCGGGTCAATCTACCAGGTGGCCCGCGACGAACGCTTCCCGGAGAAGCGGCGTTTCCCGAGGACCTTCTACCAGCTGAACCCCTGGTTCAGCCTCACGGCCGGTAAATCCGCCCGGCGGTTCCACCTGAACATAAGTTCCATGCCGCAGATGATCCCGACCGAGTCGCTGCGCTCGACGCTCGACGCCACGAACCCCCTCTCGCTGCGGGCCGGAAATCCCGACCTCAAACTGCCGAACAACCTCATGGGATCAGCGGGACTCTCGTTCAACAACGCCCCGAAAGCCCGCGCCTTTTCGATCCATTTCGGCGGCGGGTACACGTTCAACTACATCACCTCGCAGCGTAAGCTCTTCCTCGAGGAGACCTACCTGCCCCAGTACGACTACACGGCCCAGAAGGGTGCGCAGCTCTCGACGCAGACCAACGTCGAAGGCTGTTACAGCCTCAACGGGTCAGTCAATTTCTCCCAACAGATCTCCTCGCTGCGCTCGACGGTGAACGCCGGGATCAACTACAATTTCCAGCAGACCCCCTATTTCCTCGACGAGACGCTCTACCACTCGGGCCGCCATGCGCTCTCGTTCCGCGCCGGCTTCGAATCGGGCTTCTCGAGCAAGGTCAAAATCTCCGTCTCCTCCGTGACCTCGATGAGCTCTTACTCCGCACAGAACAGCAACACGCAGGACTTGCAGGAGACGGTCCGCGCCCGGTTAGACCTGCGCTTCGGAAAGTATTTCGCCTCGGTGGCGAACGCCTACGAATTCTACTGCAACAGCAATTCGCATACGCTCACGCGCCACAACGTGATCCTCAACGCCGCCGCGGGCCGCAAATTCGGCAAGGAGAACCGGCTGGGACTTTCGGTGGGCGTCGTCGACATCCTCAACCGCCCGGACTATGCTTCGACGGTCTTCGAGACCGACTACATGCGCACCTCCTCGGTCTCCTACCTGGGCCGTTACGGCTACCTGCGCATGGCATACACATTCTGAATGAAACCGATCCGAAATACGAATGATTTCGGATTGTTTCGGATATGTCCGGATATTTTTGTATCTTGTGGGCCTAACCCCATAAACGCACTATGAAAAACCGACTGCTGACCTTGCTCTCCGCCGTCTTATCCGCAGGTGCGGTGTCCGCCGCCGCCCCGCAACAGCTCATCGACATCCGCACCGACGACGTGTCGATAGTGCTTGCCGCCCAGCCGGGCGGAGAGGTTTATTTCCGCCACTTCGGAGGCCGCATCGACGACCCGGCCCCGCTGGCCGGCTACAAAAGCTCCCGCCGCGCCGACCACGGGACCGACGACCTGGCCTATCCCGCAATGGGCGGGCGCAATTTCCGCGAACCGGCCCTGCGCGTCACCCACGCCGACGGGGATATGAATACCGAGCTGCGTTATGTGTCGCACTCGTCACGGCAGCTGGCCGACCCCAACGTCACCGAAACCGTCGTGAAGATGACCGACTGCTGTCAAGCGCTGGATGTCGAGCTGGTATTCACGGCCTATTCCCGGGAAAACGTCATCACCACGCATACGGTAATCCGCAACCGCGAGCAGGGTCCCGTCACGCTCCACAGTTTCTACTCCTCGGCCGTGACGCTAAAAGCCGAGAAATACCTGCTGACACACCTCTACGGCGCCTGGGCGCGCGAAGCGCAGGTCAACCACACGCTGCTGACCCACGGGTCGAAAAGCATCGAGTCGATGCGCGAGGTGCGGACCACGCACACCGAAAATCCCTCCTTCATGCTCACGCTGGGGAGCGACGCATTCAGCGAGAACTGCGGCGAGGTCATCGCCGGGGCGCTGGCGTGGAGCGGCAACTTCCGCCTCAACTTCGAGGTGGACGAATACGACGCGCTGACCGTCCTGGCCGGGGCCAACCCCAATGCTTCGGAGTACCGGCTGCGTCCGGGCGAATCGTTCACCACACCGGAGATGATCTACACCCACTCGATGCGCGGCGCCGGAGGCGCCTCGCGCAACCTCCACGACTGGGGCCGCAACTACGGCGTCTACCATGCCGAACGGGTGGTCCCGACGCTGCTCAACAGCTGGGAGGGAGCCTATTTCGACTTCGACGCCAAGGTGCTGAAACAGATGATCGACGACGCCGCATCGATGGGTCTCGAAATGTTCGTGCTCGACGACGGCTGGTTCGGCAACAAGTACCCGCGCAACGCCGCCAACGCCGGACTGGGCGACTGGCAGGTCAACCGGAAGAAACTCCCCGCAGGCATCGACGACATCGCCTCCTACGCCCACCGCAAGGGGCTGAAATTCGGCATCTGGATCGAGCCCGAAATGGTCAACCCCAAGAGCGAACTGGCTGAGAAGCACCCTGACTGGATCGTGCGGCCGCCGAAGCGCGAAGCGCCCGAAACCCGCAAACAATGGCTGCTGGACCTCTCGAATCCCGCGGTGCAGGATTTCGTCTTCGAGGTCTTCGACAACACGATGAAGCTCTCGGACAAGATCGACTACATCAAATGGGACGCCAACCGCAACGCCAACAACGTGGGTTCGGCCTATCTGCCCGCCGACGAGCAGTCGCGCTTCTGGATCGACTATGCGCAGGGATTCTACCGCGTGATGGAGCGCATCCGGGCCAAATACCCCGACGTGCTGATCCAGGCCTGCGCCTCGGGCGGCGGCCGCGTGGAATACGGGGCGCTCAAATATTTCGACGAGTTCTGGACCAGCGACAACACCGAAGCGCTTTCGAGGGCCCGCATCCAGTACGGCACGAGCCTCTTCTACCCGGCCGTGGCCATGGGTTCGCACGTCTCGGCCGTGCCCAACCACCAGACGGGCAACGTCACGCCGATCAAATTCCGCTTCGACATGGCCTGCGCCGGACGCCTCGGCATGGAACTCCAGCCCAAACAGATGACCGACGCCGAGAAGGCTTTCGCCCGCCGGGCCATCGCCAGCTACAAGGAGTACCGCGACATCGTGATGCAGGGCGACCTCTACCGCATCGGCTCGCCCTACGACGAGAGCGGCTGCTACGGGGTGCTGTACGTCTCGAAAGACAAGCGGCAGGCCGTGCTCTTCGCTTACAGCCTGCGTTACCAGGGGCGTTCGCTGATCCCGAAATTCCGTCTCGACGGGCTCGACCCCAAGGCCGGGTACGCCGTGCGGGAGCTGAACGTCGACAAACCCCGCTTCTGGTTCGACGGAAAGACCCTCAGCGGCGAACTGCTCATGAATGCCGGCATCAACCCCCACCTGTCAAAGATATACGACAGCGCCGTATTCATCCTGAAGGCGCAGTAGAGGCTCCATGAACCTGCAAAAGCCCATATTCCTGAAACGATGTTTCCTGCTGCTGTCGGGCATGATCCTCCTGACCGCCTGCGGCCGGGACGACTCCGCCTCGCTCTCGGAGCAGCTGGACTACATGATCAGGAACAAGCGGCTTTTCGACGAAAAGAAAGAGGAACGGATCGACATCTTCCGGCGCATGCTGCACGTGACCAGCCTGACCCCGGAACAAGAGTACGCGCTCAACGACAGCCTCAGCGAGGTCTTCTACAAATACCGCCTCGACTCCGCCATCCGTTACGGCGAACGCAACCTGGAACTCGCCCGCCGTATCGGCGACCGGAACCGGTCCGCTTCCGCGGCAATCCGGCTCGCCCGGTTCTATTCGTCCCGCGGCGCCTGCATCGAAGCCCGGCAGCTGCTCGACTCGGTCCGCCGGGAACTTCCCCGCAGTTTCCTCGAACCCTACTACCAGACCTACATTTTCTTTTACGACTGCTACGAGGTCTTCTCCGGCTCCAGCCGGCCGGCGAACAACCGGAAGATTTACCGCGATTCGCTCCGGCGACACCTCGGAATCCCGGCCAGCAACTCCGAAACCCGCGAGCAGACCGAGCAACGGCTGCTGGAGCGGCTCGGACAAATCCCGCCCGGGACCCCCGAGTATGCCAAGACGACCAATTCCCTGGGCGACCACTACCGGGCGCACGGCGACGACTGGCTGGCGAAAAAATACTACACCCTCTCGGCGATCGCCGACATCCAAAACGCCACGAAGGAAAACAGCGCGATCCTCTCCCTGGCGAAACTCTACTTCGATCACAAGGATTATTCGCGGGCCTACAAATACACCCAGTCGGCCATCGAGGACGCCCTTTGCAGCAACATGCAGTTCCGGATCGTGCGGATGACGGAACTCTCCTCGATCATCATCGCCTCGCATCAGGACAAAGAGGCCAAAACCAAGGTCAAACTGCAACACTACCTGATTCTGATCAGCGTTCTTTCGGTCGTGCTCATCCTGCTGTTCGTTTATACCTACCAGCAGGTCCGGAAGCTCTCCCGGGTTCGGAAAGAACTCTCCGGGACGAATGCGGAACTCGCACGGCTCAACATCGAGCTGAGCGAAATCAACGAACAGCTGTCCGATACGAACACCGTCAAAGTTCAATACATCGCCCGCTTCTTCGACCTCTGCTCGATGTACATCGACAAGATGGACAACTACCGCAAGTCGCTGAAGAAACTGGCGCAGGAACGGAAACCCGACGAGCTTTACCGCCGTCTGAAATCGACCTCCATGCTCGAGGACGAGCAGGAGGAGCTCTTCCGGAATTTCGACGAAATCTTCCTGAACCTCTATCCGACCTTCATCGAGGATTTCAATGCGCTGCTGGTCGAGACCGAACGGATCACACCCAAATCCGGAGACCTGCTCAACAAGGAGCTGCGTATCTATGCCCTGATCCGGCTGGGCATTACCGACAGCATCAAAATCGCCTCGTTCCTGCGCTGCTCGCTGAGCACGGTCTATAATTACCGGACCAAAATGAGAAACCGGGCCGCCGTATCGCGGGAGGATTTCGAAAAAACGGTCATGAAGATCGGAAGCATACACCGAAACGACTCGTAAAATGTTCCAGAACCACTACATTTTTTCGGGGTTAAAAAATCACAAACTGCTGAATAACAAAATTATAAATCAAACCAGGCACTACATTTTCAGGTATAGTTTTCCGGACCTACACCGATTAGGGTTATTTTTGTAAGACAGACTGCAAATCCCGGAGCATAGACTCCGGAATGCAGCCGTTGTAAAGTTGAACCGGCTTAACCAACCTTTACCAACTATAAATAATGAACCCCATCAGAATCGGTTTGATCGGCTTCGGCCGCATGGGCGGCTTCTATCTCGAGGAGCTCCGCAAAAGCGGAAAGTGGGAGGTCGCCTACATCTGCGACATTTGCGCCGAATCCCGCGACCTGGCGCATAAACTCGCTCCGGAGGCACGGATCGTTGCCGACGAGCAGCTCATTTTCGACGATCCCACGGTTCAGGTCGTAGGACTCTTCGCCCTGGCAGACTCGCGCAAAACACAGATCGAAAAGGCTTTTGCGGCGGGCAAACACGTCATTGCCGAAAAACCCATCTCCGACAGCGTCGAAAACGAATGGAAAGCCGTGGAGATGGCCGAAAGCACACCGCTCTTCTCGACGGTGAACCTCTATCTGCGCAACTCCTGGTACCACAATACGATCAAGGATTTCATCGCTCAGGGCGAGATCGGCGAACTGGCCATCGTGCGCGTCTGCCACATGACGCCGGGGCTCGCTCCGGGCGAAGGGCACGAGTATGAAGGGCCTTCGTTCCACGACTGCGGCATGCATTACGTGGACATCGCGCGCTGGTACGCCGGTTCCGAGTTCAAAACCTGGAACGCACAGGCCATACGCATGTGGAACTACAAGGACCCCTGGTGGCTCCAGTGTCACGGCACGTTCGAAAACGGCATCGTGTTCGACATCACCCAGGGGCATGTCTACGGACAGCTGGCCCAGACCCAGACCCACAACGCCTATGTCGACATCATCGGCACGAAGGGCATCGCCCGCATGACCCACGACTTCAAAACGGCGATCGTCGAACTGCACGGTGTGACGCAGACCCACCGCCTTATCCAGCCCTACGGCGGCAAGAACATCGACACCCTGTGCAAGCTCTTCGCAGAGCAGATCGAGACCGGAGCGCGCAGCGAAACGCTGCCGACGTTCCGCGACGCAGCGATCGCCTCGGAGTACGCCTGGCGCTTCCTGCAGGATGCCCGCGGGCACGACCTCCCGGCCATCGGCGAACTGGAGACCCTGCAGCAGATCCGCGAACGCCGCCGCACGATGAAGAACGGCTACGGTCTCTTGCGCAAACACGTATGACAAACTCAAAAACCCCTAAAACACCCGAACTATGAACCATCTGCTATTTATCGGCGTAGGACAGATCGTCGTCATCGCCCTGGTCGTGCTGCTGCTCTTCGGCGGCACGAAAATACCCGAACTGATGAAGGGTCTCGGCAAAGGTTACAAGGTTTTCAAAGACGAGATCGACAGTATCGAAAAAAACATCAAATAACCACCACTACAAACCAACTTAAACCTCCAAAACGATGGCAAACAAAATGTCGAGAAGAGCGTTCCTGAAAACAGGAGCCACAGCGGCCCTCGGGCTGGCAATCGTGCCGGGCACGGTCCTGGGAAAGAATTTCGGACATGCACCGGCACCCAGCGACAAACTCAATATCCTGGGCGTCGGCGTCGGCGGACGCGGCGCCTCGGTGCTGAAAGGCCTCGAGAGCCAGAATATCATCGGACTGTGCGACGTGGACTGGAAATATGCCGACCACGTTTTCCAGCGTTATCCCGCGGCCAAGAAGTATAACGACTACCGCAAGATGTACAAGGAGCTGCTCAAATCGGCCGATGCCGTGATGGTAGCCACGGCCGACCACACGCACGCCATCATCGCCGCCGAAGCAATCGCCGCCGGCAAGCACGTTTACGTCGAGAAGCCCCTGACCCATACCGTCTACGAGTCCCGGCTGCTCACCAAACTCGCCGCCAAGCACAAGGTAGCCACCCAGATGGGCAACCAGGGCGCCTCGGGCGAGGGCGTCCGCAAGGTCTGCGAATGGATCTGGAACGGTGAGATCGGCGAGGTGCGCCGTGTGGACACCTTCACCGACCGTCCCATCTGGCCCCAGGGACTCGCCCGTCCCGAAGAGGACATGCGCGTTCCCAAGACGATGAACTGGGACGCCTTCATCGGTCCGGCTCCCTGGCGTCCGTACAATGCGGCCTACACCCCCTGGAACTTCCGCGGATGGTGGGATTTCGGAACCGGGGCGCTGGGCGACATGGCCTGCCACATTCTCCATCCCGTGTTCAAAGGATTGAAGCTGGGCTATCCCACCAAGGTGCAGGGCAGTTCGACGCTGCTCCTGAACGAGTCGGCCCCGACGGCCCAGCGCGTGAAGTTCGTATTCCCGGCCCGCGACAACATGCCCAAAGTGGCCATGCCCGAGGTCGAGGTGCACTGGTACGACGGAGGACTGATGCCCGAGCGTCCCGAAGGACTGCCCGCAGGCAAGGACCTCAACATGAGCGGCGGCGGCGCCATCTTCTACGGCACGAAGGATACGCTGATCTGCGGATGCTACGGCCGTGATCCCTACCTGGTTTCGGGCCGCGTGCCCGACGCCCCGAAGGTGCTGCGCGAGATCACCGAGTCGCACCAGATGGACTGGGTGCGCGCCTGCAAGGAGGATGCCGACGACCGCATCCTGTCCGCATCGGACTTCTCCGAGGCCGGACCGTTCAACGAAATGGTCGTGATGGGCGTATTGGCCGTCCGCCTGCAGGGCCTCAACCAGGAGTTGCATTGGGACGGTGAGAACATGCGCTTCACCAACATTCCCGACGACGCCATGATTAAGACGGTCATCAAAGACGGATTCCACATCAAAGACGGACACCCGACCTTCGACAAGACCTGGACCGATCCCGTGAACGCACAGCAGTTCGCGCAGGAGTTGATCCGCCACACCTACCGCGAAGGCTGGGAGCTCCCGGCCATGCCGCTCTGAACAAAACCCGTTTAACAAAACCTAAAAACTTACGAATATGAAAAAGACTCTTTTATTCTCGGCATGCGCAGCATTGACCGCATCGCTGGTTTCATGCGGAGGCCCCGGCGGCAAAACCGCCAAGACCGCTGAAACGGCAGACGCCCAAACGGCAAAGAAAACCGTTCCCGAATACACCGTCGTCGACAACGCGCAGGTGGACCTCGCGTCGTTCCCCAAGGACAAGGACGGCTATTACGTGATCTTCGACGGCAAGACCTTCAACGGCTGGCGCGGTTACGGCAAGGACGCCGTGCCTTCGCGCTGGACCATCGACAACGGCGCCATCAAATTCAACGGCTCGGGCGGCGGCGAGGCCCAGACGGGCGAGGGCGGCGACCTGATCTTCGCCAAGAAGTTCAAAAACTTCGAGCTGGAAATGGAGTGGAAAGTCTCGAAGGGCGGCAACTCGGGTATTTTCTACCTGGCCCAGGAGGTTACGACCCAGAAGGACGGCAAGACCAAATACGAGCCGATCTACATCTCGTGCCCCGAGTACCAGGTGCTCGACAACGCGAACCATCCCGACGCCAAACTGGGCGTCGACGGAAACCGCCAGTCGGCATCGCTCTACGACATGATCCCGGCCGTTCCGCAGAATCAGAAGCCTTTCGGCGAGTGGAACAAGGCCAAGATTATGGTTTACAAAGGCACGGTCGTACACGGACAGAACGACAAGAACGTCCTGGAATACCACCTCTGGACGCCCCAGTGGACCGAGATGCTCGAGAACAGCAAGTTCAGCCCCGAGAAATGGCCCCTCGCGTTCGAACTGCTGAACAACTGCGGCGGTGAGAACCACGAAGGTTACATCGGCCTTCAGGACCACGGCGACGACGTTTGGTTCCGCAACATCCGCATCAAAGTCCTCGACTAATCTCCCGCAACCGTGAAGACCCGTTTTCTGACAACGGTTTGCGCACTTCTCACCCTGGCGGTGCTCCTCGGCGGATGCTCCGCCGGGGCGGAGAAGGCGCCGAAAAAGGAGGTCGGCATCCAGCTCTACTCCGTACGGAGCCTGATCGGGGCCTTCGGCAACAATCAGGAAGACTACAAACCCGTGCTGAAACAGCTCGCCGACATGGGCTACACCTCGGTGGAGGCGGCCAGCTACAAGGAGGGCAAAATCTACGGCCAGACCCCCGAACAGTTCCGCAAGGACGTGGAGGAGGCCGGCATGAAGGTGCTCTCCACGCACTGCACGATCAATCTTTCGGACGAGGAGCTGGCCGCAGGCGACTTCTCGAAGGCCCTCGCATGGTGGGACGAGTGCATCGCGGCGCATAAGGCCGCCGGAGCGGAGTACATCGTCGTCCCGTCGATGCGGAAGATTTCGACGCTCGAAGAGCTGGCGACCTACTGCCGCTATTTCAACGAGGTCGGAGCCCGCTGCAAGGCCGCCGGAATGAAATTCGGCTACCATAACCACTCGCGCGAATTCGAGAAGATCGAGGACAAGGTGATGCTCGACTACATGCTCGAGAACACCGATCCCGAAAAGGTATTCTTCGAAATGGACGTCTACTGGACCGTGATGGGAAAAGCCAGCCCGGTGGACTATTTCAAAAAGTATCCGGGGCGGTTCAGGCTGCTGCATATCAAAGACCGCCGTGAGATCGGCCAGAGCGGGATGGTGGGATTCGACGCCATCTTCGCAAATGCCGCAACCGCCGGCGTCGAGAACATCATCGTCGAGATCGAAGGATCGAGCTACAACGACATCGTCCGCAGCGTCCGCGAATGTATCGAATACCTCCAGGAAGCGCCTTTCGTAAAAGCATCATACCAAAAATAACCGATTCGGTTATATCAATAATATCCGGCGGCTCTTGCGGGTTGCCGGATATTTTGGTTTGCCGCGCACCTTGCGCTACTTTGGCTGCGCCTTAGACAGGCGGCGGTTCGGACAAACCCAAACAAGTTTGGTTTGCCGCTCACCTTGCACTACTTTGGCTGCGCCTTAGATAGGCGGCGGTTCGGACAAACTCAAACAAGTTTGGTTTGCCGCTCACCTTGCACTATCTTTGTATCCAAAGATTTCCGAACATGATCGAACAAATCATCTCCCGACGACTCCAGATCACCCTGCCGCAAGTGCAGGGCACCGTACGCCTGCTGCGCGACGGCGCGACGATTCCCTTCATCAGCCGCTACCGCAAGGAGGCGACCGGTTCGCTCGACGAACTGCAGGTAGGCGCCGTCAAAGAGCTGTTGGAACGTCTCACCGAGCTCGAAGCCCGTCGTCAAACCGTACTCTCGACCATCGAGGAACAGGGAAAACTGACTCCGGAGCTCCGTCGGCGCATCGAGGGGTGCTGGGATTCGGTGGAGCTGGAAGACCTCTATCTCCCTTACAAGCCCAAGCGCCGAACCCGCGCCACGGTAGCCCGCGAGCGGGGATTGGAGCCGCTGGCCGACCTCATCATGGCCCAGCAGGCCCGCGACGCGGCGCAGCAGGCCCGGCGTTATATCTCGGCCGAAGTGCCGACGCCCGAGGAGGCCCTCGCCGGAGCGTGCGACATCATCGCCGAACGCATTTCGGAGGATGAACAGGCCCGCAACGGCCTGCGCCGCACCTTCGCCCGCGAAGGGGTCGTGCACACGAAACTCGTGAAAGGCAAGGAGGCCGAGGGAGCCAAATACTCCGATTATTTCGACGCCGCGACACCGCTGCGCAACATCTCGTCACACCGTTTCCTGGCCATGCGCCGCGGGGCCGACGAAGGCATTCTGAAGATCACGGTCGACGTCGACGCCGACCGCTGCATCGAGGGGCTATGCCGCCGGTTCATTCGCCCCGGTTCGACGACACGCACCTGGATGGAGGCGGCAGCCGCGGATTCGTTCAAACGCCTGATGCGTCCCTCGATCGAGACCGAACAGCTGGCGGCGGCCAAGGAGAAGGCCGACGACGAGGCAATCCGGGTCTTCGCCGAGAACCTGCGGCAGTTGTTGCTTTCATCGCCGCTGGGCCAGAAGCGCGTGATCGCCCTCGATCCCGGATTCCGCACGGGGTGCAAGGTCGTGGCGCTCGATTCGCAGGGAAGCCTGCTCCACAACACGACCGTCTATCCGCATCCTCCGCAAAACCACTATGCCGAGGCCGCCGAGACCCTCCGGGCGCTGGCCGCGAAGTACAAAGCCGAGGCATTCGCCATCGGCGACGGCACGGCAGGCCGCGAGACCGAACAACTGGTTCGCGGGCTGGGATTGGAGGGTGTCGAGGTCTTCATGGTGAGCGAAGACGGCGCATCGGTCTACTCGGCGTCGGCCGCGGCCCGCGAGGAATTCCCCGACTACGACGTGACGGTGCGCGGAGCCGTGAGCATCGGACGCCGCCTGATCGACCCCCTTTCGGAACTGGTCAAAATCGACCCCAAGTCGATCGGCGTCGGACAGTACCAGCACAGCGTCGACCAGTCGAAACTCAAGGCGCGTTTGGCCACGGTGGTGGAGAGCTGCGTCAACCGGGTCGGCGTGAACATCAACACCGCCTCGAAACACATCCTGACCTACATTTCGGGACTCGGGCCGGCACTGGCGGAAAACATCGTGGCCTACCGCGCCGCGAACGGGGATTTCAAAAGCCGCAAGGCGCTGCTCAAGGTGCCGCGGCTGGGAGCCAAAGCCTTCGAGCAGGCCGCCGGATTCCTGCGCGTCGTGGGCGGCACGAACCCGCTGGACAACAGCGCCGTGCATCCCGAATCGTACCACATTGCCGAACGTATGGCAGCCGATGCGGGCGTCAGCGTCGAGCAGCTGCTCGCGGACAAAGCCCTGCGCAAGGCCGTCCGGCCCGAACGATATGTGAGCGGAGAGGTGGGGCTGCCGACCGTGACGGACATTCTCGAAGCGCTCGACAAGCAGGGCCTCGACCCGCGGGAGCAATTGCAGGTCTTCTCGTTCGACCCCAACGTGCACACGATCGACGACCTGCGCGCAGGAATGTTCCTGCCGGGCATCGTGACGAACATCACGGCCTTCGGAGCCTTCGTCGACATCGGTGTCAAACAGGACGGACTGGTGCACATCTCGCAGTTGGCCGACCGTTACGTCGCATCGCCCGCGGACGTGGTGCACCTGGGCCAGCACGTCGAGGTAAAGGTCACGGGCATCGACACCGTCCGCAACCGCATCTCGCTGACCATGCGCAGGAACGGTTAGCCCCGAAAACCGGAATAGGGGTAGCAATCCCGGTAATACGGGTAAGGAAAGAACCGCTGTCCGCACTTAATTTTGTAACGTGAACGAATCGGCAATTAAAATCGGAACCGCCATGAAAAAACTGGGAATAGCAATCACGACAAGCGCCGTCCTGCTGTTGTCCGCCGCCTGCGGGCAGGCGAACAGTGCGAACCGCACGCCGGAGGTCCCGGCCAGGGTTTATTTTATCCGGGAGATCAATCCGCAAAATCTGGTCAAAATCTACGAGGCCCTCGGCCGCGAAGCCAAAGGCCGGGTGGCCGTCAAACTCTCGACCGGGGAACCGGGCGGCAGCAATTTCCTCCAGCCGGCGCTGATCGGCGAGCTGGTGAAAAAGGTCGACGGCACGATCGTGGAGTGCAACACCGCCTACGGCGGAGGCCGCGCGAGCACCGCCGATCACCTGAAAGCAGCCGCCGACCACGGCTTCACGGCCATCGCACCGGTCGATATCATGGATGCCGAGGGCGAAACGGCGCTTCCGGTCAGGGGCGGCAAGCACCTCAAAGAAGATTTCGTCGGCAGGAACTACCTGAATTACGATTTCACGGTCGTTCTCTCGCACTTCAAAGGCCACGCCATGGGCGGCTTCGGGGGTGCCGTCAAAAACATCTCGATCGGCATCGCCTCATCCGCCGGAAAGGCATGGATACACTCCGCAGGCAAGACGAAGAACGCCAATGAGATGTGGGGCAGCCTCCCGGCGCAGGACGATTTCCTGGAATCGATGGCCGAGGCCGCCAAAGCCGTCGCCGACCACTGCGGCGACAGGATCCTCTATATCAGCGTGGCCAACAACCTCTCGGTCGACTGCGACTGCGACGCGCATCCGGAGGCCCCCCGAATGGGCGACATCGGCATCCTGGCGTCGCTCGACCCGGTGGCGCTCGACAAGGCATGTGTGGATATGGTCTATGCGTCGGACGATCCCGGGAAAGTGCACCTGATCGAACGCATGGAGTCACGCCACGGCATCCATACGCTCGAACATGGCGAAACGATCGGCCTCGGGTCGCAGCAGTACGAGCTCATAACGCTCCGATAATCCCGGCACGGGCCTGACATCGGACCCCGACAAAGCGAAAGACCTCGGAAGCAGATTGCTTCCGAGGTCTTTCGCTTTAAAGTTGAGGTCTGAAGCGGATTCGAACCGCTGTACAAGGTTTTGCAGACCTTTGCCTAGCCACTCGGCCATCAGACCATTTTTCCCAACAAATCCATCTTCCCTGACCCGAAACCATTCGAGGTCTTCTCAGACGCATCGGGAGTGCAAATATACAAACATTTCCAATTTTTGCAAAACTTCCACCCAACTTTACGCCATTTCGTAAATAAATTTACGTTATTCGTCAAAAATCGTTAACTTTACTTTTCAAAAACAATCCTTTTTTCGCGGTATGACCATTGAGGATATTGCCCTTCAGATGACTCCGGGTATCGGCATTAAAGGCGCCGTACACCTGCTGGAGCAGTTCGGCGATGCGCGGAGCATCTTCGCAGCCACGTCCCGCGAACTGACCGACGATGCGGAACTGCGGCCCGAAGCGGCACAGCAAATCCTCCGTCGGAAAGGATTTTCGGCGGCTGAAAAAGAGCTCGACCACTGCCGCCGCAACGGCATCACGGCCATTGCTTCGACCGACGCGGAATACCCGCCGCTGCTGCGCGAAATTCCCGACTATCCCCATGTGATCTATGTCCGGGGCAGCATCGGGGCACTTTCGGCCCGCTGCATCTCGGTCGTGGGCACGCGCGAGGCGACGCCCTATGGACAGACAGTCTGCAACCGGCTGGTCAGCGGCCTCGCGGAACGGGTTCCGGGGCTCTCGATCGTGAGCGGACTGGCTTTCGGCATCGACGTTGCGGCACACCGCGCAGCGCTTGCGGCCGGAGTTCCGACCGTCGCCGTGGTGGCCAACCCGCTGCCCGGCGTTACGCCCGCACAGCATACGGACGTGGCGCGCGACATCCTCGCCCACGGAGGTGCACTGGTCACGGAACTGCACTCGCAGTCGAAGCAGAACGGCAATTTTTACCTCGCCCGCAACCGCATCATCGCGGGGCTCAGTGCCGGATGCATCGTCGTCGAATCGCCCGACACGGGCGGTTCGCTCTTCACAGCCCACTGCGCCGATGCCTACGACAGGACGGTGATGGCCGTGCCGGGGCGTATCACCGACCGGGCATCGGCCGGCACGAACCACCTGATCCGCAACCGCAAGGCGCAGCTGGTGCTGACGGCCGAAGATGTGGTCCGCGAACTGATGTGGGACCTCGGGGACAATCCCGCGACGCTGCGGACGAAACCGCCGACGCCGGAGCTCACACCCGACGAAGCGGGGCTGCTGGGATGTTTCCGCACCGACGACCCGTTGTCGGTCGAGACGCTCGGGGAGCTCAGCGGGCTGAATCCCGGCGAACTGGCGACGCTGCTCGTAGGGCTGGAACTGGCCGGCGCCGTGCGGCAACTGCCCGGAAACCGATATATGAAACTATGAAACTGATCGATACCCATTCACACCTTTACGACGAAGCGTTCGACGCCGACCGCGACGAGGCTTTGGCCCGGGCTGCGGCCGAGGGCGTCGGGCTGTTGCTGCTCCCGGCCATCGACTCCGAAAGCCACGAGAGGCTGTTCGGGCTTTGCCGCCGCCATCCGCAGCAGTGCATCCCGATGATGGGACTGCACCCCACGTCGGTCAACGACAACCCCCGCTGGCGCGAGGAGTTGGCGCAGGTCGAACGATACCTGCAAACCCCGCCCGAGGGCATTCCGGCTTTCTGCGCCGTGGGCGAAATCGGACTGGATTTCTACTGGAGCCGCGATTTCCGCGAGGAGCAGACCGAAGCCTTCCGCCGCCAGATCGAGCTTGCGCTGCAATACGGGCTGCCGATCGCCGTGCATACGCGCGATGCCTGGCCCGAGACCGTGGCCCTCATGCGCGAATTTCGCGGCCGGGGTGTCCGGGGCGTCTTCCACGCCTATTCGGACGGGGCAGAGACCTACCGTGAACTGAAGCAACTGGGCGATTTCGTCTTCGGCATCGGCGGCGTGGTGACCTTTAAAAAGAGCCGACTGGCCGAGGTCGTGCGCGAAATGGAGCTGCGGGACATCGTCCTCGAGACCGACTGTCCCTACCTGACGCCCGCACCCCACCGGGGCGAGCGCAACGAATCGGCCTATGTGCGCTACGTCTGCGAGAAAGTCGCCGAACTCAAAGGGCTGACACCTGCGGAGGTGGCCGCCGCAACGACCGAAAATGCAAAACGAATTTTCAAAGGAATCTGATCCTATGCGTTCATCCATCCTGATTATCTACACGGGCGGAACCATCGGCATGAAGACCGATGCCGTCACCGGGGCGCTGGTGCCCTTCGATTTCAGCGCCATTTACGACGAATTTCCCTCGCTGAAACGACTCAACGTCGACATCGACGTACACACCGTGTCGCCCGTAATCGACTCGTCGAACGTCGAGCCGACCCACTGGATCGCCCTGGCCGAACTGATCCGCGACAACTACGCCCGTTACGACGGTTTCGTGGTGCTGCACGGCACCGACACCATGTCCTACACGGCGTCGGCATTGAGTTTCATGCTCGAAAACCTCAGCAAACCGGTGGTTTTCACCGGAAGCCAGATCCCGATCGGCGTGCTGCGCACCGACGGGCGCGAAAACCTCATCACGGCCATCGAGATCGCCGGGGCGCACCTCAATGGCCGTCCCGAAGTCCCCGAAGTGTCGCTCTACTTCCAGAACCGGCTCTTCCGCGCCAACCGCACCACCAAGCGCAGCGCCGAAGCCCTGAGCGCCTTCCGGTCGTACAACTACCCGCCGCTGGCCGAGGTCGGGGTCAACATCGCCTACAACCTGCCGGCGATCCTGCAACCCGCGGAGTTTTCGCAGGAGTTGCGCATCGCCACAAAGCTCTCCGGAGGCATCGAGCTCATCAAACTCTTCCCGGGGATGGGCGGGGAGATCCTGCGGGCGATGCTCGCGGCACCCGGACTGCGGGCCGTGGTGCTCGAAACCTACGGCGCAGGCAACGCCCCTACCTCCGAGTGGTTCATCCGGGTCGTGCAGGAAGCCATCGACCGCGGAATCATCATCCTCAACATCACGCAGTGCGGCGGCGGACGGGTCTCGATGGAGCTTTACGAAACCGGCCTGAAACTCCAGAAAACCGGGGTCCTGTGCGGCTTCGACATGACCACCGAAGCCGCCGTCACCAAGCTGATGTACGTGCTCGGACTGGGACTTTCCGACGATGAGACGCGCGCACTGCTCCGGAAGCCCCTGCGCGGAGAATTTACAGCCTGAGACGTTGCACGGAACAATTTTTTTTTCTATATTTCGCACTGCTAATAGTCCCTTTCCGCCCGGAATGCCGGGCGCCAAAGGCGGCAAAAACAGGCAAAACGATTGAACTACAAACGATTGAGCGAATTCGGGGTGAATTGTCCGGGATTCGGTTATGTGCGTGAAAACGACTCTCCGCCGGCGTTTAAAATTACAAAAGGCCCCCGGAGCGGTCGCAAAAGACAAAAAAAATAAATATTTTAGTAAAAAAATAAACGATCAAACCGCGGAACCGCCGCAAAGAGAAGATACCGGAAAACTTAACAAAAATAAAAATTCAACTAATCAAATTTATTTTATCTAACACAACTATGAAAAAACTTTTTTTGATTCCGTCGGCTGCCCTGTCCGTACTGGGTACCGTTAGTGCGTTTGCACAGGATGCTGCTGCCGCAACCGAAACGGTTGTTGCCGAAACTCAGCTCGCTGGCGACAGCCTGCACCACGTCATGATGCAGAAGTTCCTCGAAGGCGGCTGGGAGTGGATGCTTCCGGTGCTCCTCTGCTTGGTGATCGGTCTGGCCGTGGCTATCGAGCGTATCCTCTACCTGTCGCTCTCGACGATCAACTCGAAGAAACTCATCGCCAAGGTCGAAGAGGCCCTGAAAAACGGCGGCATCGAGGCTGCCAAGGAGGTTTGCCGCAACACCCGCGGCCCGATCGCTTCGATCTACTATCAGGGCTTGGACCGCTACGACCAAGGTCTGGACGCTGTCGAGAAGGCTGTCGTTTCCTACGGTTCGGTTCAGACCGGCCAGATGGAGTCGGGTCTGTCGTGGATCGGCCTGTTCATCGCCCTCAGCCCGATGCTCGGATTTATGGGTACCGTCGTCGGTATGATCGCGGCGTTCGACGCCATCCAGGCTGCCGGCGATATCAGCCCGACGCTCGTTGCCGGCGGTATCAAGGTCGCCCTTCTGACGACCCTCATGGGTCTTATCGCTGCGGTTATTCTTCAGCTGTTCTACAACTATATCGTTTCGAAGATCGACTCGCTCGTGAACGATATGGAGGATTCGTCCATCACCCTGATGGATATCCTGACGGCTTACAACAAGAAATAATCCACCGCGGATAAGATTAAAAAGTCAAAAGCAATTATGAAAAAGATATTGAACATATTGCTGGGTGTTCTGATGGCAATTACCGTGGTCCTTCTGGTCTACGCGATCGCCACCGGCGGCTCGGACGCTTCGATCAGCGTGAACCTGATGTGGGGTTACTTCCTCCTCGTGTTCGCGATCGCGGCAGCCATCTTCTGCGCCGTCTTCGGAATGATCCAGAACCCGGCAGGCATCAAGGGAACCATCCTGTCGCTGGGGTTGATTATCGTAATCGTGGGCGTGTCGTACTTCATCTCGGCAGGCCATACGGTGAACATCGTCGACTTGCAGAACAACGGGTTCTTCGGTCACAGTGAAACCGTAATCACCGAAACGAGCATCCTCGTAACCTACGTCGCATTCGTCGCCGCTTTCGTGACGGCCGTAGCGACCGAGATCTGGGGTGCTTTCAAATAATGAGGAAAGATAATGGCAGGAGATAAAAGAAAAATACAGGAGATCAATGCCGGTTCGATGGCCGACATCGCCTTCCTGCTGCTCATTTTCTTCCTGGTTGCCACTACCATGAACACGGACACGGGTCTGGTGCGTATGCTCCCGCCGATGCCTCCTGAGGATCAGAAACAGGAAGACATCAAGGTCAAGGAACGCAACCTTTTCCTGGTCTTCATCAACGGCAGGGGCGACATCATGGCAGGAGCTTCGGGCAAACAGGAGCCGATCGATCTGCATCAGCTGACGGAGAGAACCAAGGAGTTCATCGTAAACCCGCTGGACGACGAGAACCTCCCCGAAAAGGTGAACAAGGATATCGATCTCCCCGACGGCAGCAAGTGGGTCTATCCCGTGAGCGAAGGCGTCGTTTCTCTGCAAACGACCCGCGATACGGGCTATCAGTCCTACATCATGGTGCAGAACGAACTCACGCGCGCGTTCAACGAGGTGCGTGACGAAGTGGCACAGCGTAAATTCGGCGCCAAATTCTCGGATCTTCCCGAGGAGCAGCGTAATGTGATATCGAAGGCAGTGCCTCTGAAGATTTCGGAGGCGGAACCGCGTAACATAAAGAAGTAAGTCATGGCAGTAATGAAAAAGAAGGGCAACAAAGGTCTGCCCCCTATCTCGACCGCATCGCTTCCTGACGTGATCTTCATGATCCTCTTCTTCTTCATGGTCTCGACGACCATGCGCGATCAGGAATTGCTGGTGAGATACAAACTTCCGGAGGCCACCGAGGTACAGAAGCTCGAGAAGAAATCGCTCGTCAGCTTCATCCACATCGGCCCCCCGTCGATGACGATGCAGGCAAAGTTCGGTACTGCACCGCGCATCCAGTTGAACGACTCTTACAAATCGACCCAGGATATCCTGGATTTCGTTGCCGCAGAGCGCGATAAGCTCAGCGAGGCCGACCGTGCTTCGATGACTATCTGTCTCAAGGCCGACCAGGCTACCAAGATGGGTATCGTGACCGACGTGAAGCAGGAGCTTCGCCGGGCCAATGCCCTGAAAATCTCCTATGCGGCTTCCAAGTCGCTGGGTTACTGATCCGGGGGATTCATTTGAAAAAGAGCAGGCTTCAAGGCCTGCTCTTTTTGTTTCAGAACGGAAATTCCAACTGGTCGATCGCGTGATTGAACGTCAGCCGGTGGTGGGGCGTAAGTCCGTATTCGCGAATTGCCAGCCGGTGTTCGCGTGTCGGATATCCCTTGTTTTTAATCCAGCCGTATTGGGGAAACTCCTCCGCCAGACGGAGCATATACTCGTCACGATGGGTCTTGGCAAGGACCGAAGCGGCGGCGATATCGGCGTATTTGCCGTCGCCCTTAACGATGCAGCGGTAGGGGATCTCGAGCCGTGTGCGGAACCGGTTGCCGTCGATGGCCAGGAATTCCGGCGCAGGATCGAGCCGCGCCGCAGCCAGCGACATTCCCTCGAACGAGGCGTTCAGGATGTTGATCTCGTCGATCCGGGCTGCTGAAACCGCCTCGACAGCCCATGCCACGGCCTCACGCTCGATGACCGCCCGCAGTTTGTCGCGGTTACGCTCGGTCATCTGCTTCGAGTCGTTGAGCAGCGGGTCGTGAAAATCAGGCGGCAGGATCACCGCCGCAGCAAATACCGGCCCGGCCAGACATCCCCGCCCGGCCTCGTCGCATCCGGCCTCCCGGAGCTCGTATTGGTACTGGTTTTCCAACATCGACGCAAAGTTACATAATATTCCGGCTTTTTTCGCTAATTTTGCGACAAGGAAAATTCCCGATATGAAATTCGACATCGCCCGGCAGCCGCTCGTTCCGGCTTTTCTGACCCTCGCCGCACTCGCCGTCGCCGCGATGTGGGGCGCGGCTGGACGTGGCTGTGACCCGACGCTGCTGACCGGCAGTGCAGCCATCCTGCCCGAAGGGACCCTGACCACGGCGTCCCCCGGAGAGTTGCTGTTGCAGTTTCAGGCGGCGCATCCCGGATGGGCACGCTGGATTGCCGGACTGCTGATCGTCTTTACGGGCATGTGCGCCGGTCGGATGGCCATCCGTTACAACCTCTATTCGGTCGGCACATGCCTCGCCATTCCACTCTACGGCGCCATCGTATGCGGGCTTGCAATCGGGGACGACTACCTGCCGGCATTCACGGCATCGGCCCTGCTGGTGCTCTCGGTCAAAAATTTCGCCCGTTCGTTCTGCAACGGATACGGATTCGACTCCATCTTCCGGGCGTCGCTCTATCTCGGTCTGCTGCCTTTCGTCAGCTCCGCCTCTCTGCCGCTGCTCCTGATACTGCCGCTGGCCGTGCTGCTGTTCCGGCGCACGCTGCGCGAAGTCGCCGTAGCCGCAGCGGGACTGTTGCTCCCGGCCTTTATAATCTGCTACATCAACTGGGGTGCCGGAGGCGAATTCATAGCCCCACTCACGACGCTGGGCAACCTGTTCATCACCGGAAAGCCCTTCGCGCTGTTCACCTCGATCCCGTTCGGGAACCTCATCCTGCTGGGCGGCATTTTCGTCCTCGACCTGCTGGCGCTGCTCTTTTTCCTCTCGGACATCTATGCCGTCGGGACCAAATCCCGGACGATCCTTATATATAATATAAGCGTCCTTGTCCTGACCGCCGCTACGCTGTGTGGCCCCACCGCAACCCCGGGCGCCGTGGCTTTCGCAGCCGTCCCTTCGGCCGTGCTATTACCCTTCATGTTCGTAAGAATTCACCGGGGCATTGCCCTCCTTCTCTACCTGCTATTGCTCGCCTCTGCTACAATCGGCATAGCATTACAATATTCTATTTAGCTCAAACCATGCCACAAACAGTCTTATTTGGGCAATTATGTCCAAATATGCTATTTTATATAGTAGATTAAAAAGTATTAATTGTATATTTGAGGACGAACATGAGTGACGCAACGCTTTGTTCAGAAAAACTTAAATTACAATTACTATGAAGAATTCATTGACTTCATCGGTGCAGCAGCCGATGATCGTGAAGTATGTAGAGGCACTTCACAACGGAATCCAATCGCAGGCTCTTTCACGTTATGCCATCGGATACATCCTCCGCGGCACGAAGTACATCTATGACGGCGATAAGCGTCAGACACTTTCGCGCGGCGACGTATTCTACCTGGGCATCGGGCACCACTACATCGAAAACTTCCCCGAAGGGGGCCAGCCTTTCGAGCAGGTGCTCTTTTATTACACGCCGGACGACCTGCAACGTATCCTCATGCACCTGAACATCACCTACGGACTGAACATTTCGAACGAACATTCGTGCGAAAACTGCCGTAACCGGTCGCATGTGGCCATGCCTGCCTGGAACTCGCTGCGCAACTTTTTCATCAACACCAACAACTATCTGCGCGATGAGGACTTCCGTCACGACGAGACGGCCGAGAACATCAAAATGACCGAACTGATCTACCTGCTCGCCTCGCACGAGGATTGCTGCATCAAAAGCAAGCTGCTCAGCAACGTCGACTCCGCCAAGGAGAACTTCGAACAAATCGTTTACGACCACATCTTCAAAGATATCTCGATCGAAGAGCTTTCGAAACTCACCAACCGTTCGCTGACGTCGTTCAAAAAGGAATTCCGCCGCCATTTCCAGATGCCGCCCCACAAGTGGTATATCCGCCAGCGGCTCATGCACTCGCGCCTGCTGCTCATCTCCACGTCGAAATCCATCTCGGAAATCGGCAACGAGTGCACCTTCCCCAACACGTCGCATTTCATCAAACTCTTCAAAAAGGAGTACCAGATGACCCCCGCCACCTACCGTCACCGCCACATTTCGTCGCTGACGGCCGAGCAGCCCGCACTGCAGGACGTGCAGGAGGCCGTGGAGATGCGCGAGGCGCTTTAATCAAAAACTTATAAATTCAGGGGTATTTTAAAAATTTTAATTATAATCTATTAACAAAATAGCGTCAGGTTTTAGGAAAATGTTACAAAACATTTGGTTTTTCGTAAATTTCGTTTTACCTTTGTGTAACAAACGTGGGATTCTCCCACTCTCATTAACCTAACTAACCTAACCAGAGAGGTCCGATACCGGCAGGTGTCCGACCTCTTTTCTATTTGGCGGAAGGAGATGGGTGCAAAAAACCCGTCTCTTAGACGGGCGGGCGCAGATCCGGACCATTAGCGACGGGACAGCACGCCCGCATCCTAAAACCCGTCTCTTAGACGGGCGAGCGCAGAACCGGGCCATTAGCGACGGAACAGTATGCCCGCACCCTAAAACCCGTCTCTTAGACGGGCGGGCGCAGAACCGGACCATTAGCGACGGAACAGCACGCCCGCATCCTAAAACCCGTCTCTTAGACGGGCGCGAAGCGGAGGTATTCTTCCCGGAACAGGGAGTCGTCTGCAAGCAGGGCGCGCAGCCGCGCATCGCTGCCGCAGCAGGCCGCCGCCGTCTCGGCCATCCGCAGATAGCGGAGCCGCAGGAACCGGCAGGGGAGCATCTCGGCCCCGTGGTCGTAATAATCTCCGTCGAGACAGGCGAGCGCCGCGTCCCGGTAGGCCCGCACGGCCGACGTGCGGGACCCGATGCGGAGAAAGAAGTCGCCTAAGCGCTCCCACTCCACGCTTTCGGCGAAGGCGCGCCGGTCGGCGAGGCATCGCAGCCCCTCCGCCCGGCGGACAGCCCGCAAATGTTCGTCCTCGACCGCTTTGCGGACATCAGAAGCGAGCCAAAATTCATTTTCGCGCAGGCGAGCTGCAAGGCGATAATTCGCCTTGCCGGTTTGCATTGTTTTCATACAAGCACAATTTGAAATTAGACAAATGCCGGAGCCTGCCGAAGTGAATCAAAGAACGCGACAGGGCGTAATGTCCCCGTCGATACGGTCTTCGACAGACAGCCGATTTTCAAATGTGCGAATGATGTACAGGTAGAATCACATAGCCGTAAAAAATGCAACCGGCCCGGACTGTGCCGGAGACAACCGTTGCGGGGACGAATATACGGCAAATTTCGGCTCCCTCCAAAAAAAATCGGCATCCTCCGGCGTATCCGGGGCGCGCATCGGAACAATAATTGAAGATTTCACGGGGTTTTTCAATTATTTTTTCTTATTTTTGCATCAATTGGAAAATAATGAACTTAAATGCCGAAGTTTTATGACAAGGTAGATGTACTGAAAAAACCCGGATGGCTGAAGATCCGTCTCCACCGCACTCCCGAATGGTCCGAAGTGCGGCAGATCGTCGAAAAGCACAATCTGCACACGATTTGCAGCAGCGGCATGTGTCCCAATCAGGCCGAATGCTGGAGCCGGAGAACTGCAACCTTCATGATTCTGGGAGATATCTGTACCCGGGGCTGCCGCTTCTGCGCAACCAAGACCGGACGCCCCCTTGCCCCCGACGCCGAAGAGCCCCGGAAGGTGGCCGAAAGCGTCGCCCTGATGAAACTGAGGTATGTCGTCGTCACTTCCGTGACCCGCGACGACCTCCCCGACGGCGGGGCCCGGCACTGGGCCGCAACCGTGGAGGCCATCCGGTCGCAGAACAGCGACGCCGTAATTGAGCTCCTTATTCCCGATTTGGACGCACGGCCCGACCTTTTGGACGTGGTCATTGCGTCGAAGCCCGGTATCATCGGGCACAACATCGAAACCGTCGAGCGACTGACCCCCGTGGTGCGCTCCAAGGCCAAGTACCGCACGAGCCTGGAGACCCTGCGGTACCTGAGCGATCAGGGTGTCGTAACGAAGAGCGGACTGATGGTCGGACTTGGCGAGAGCGATGATGAAGTTTTGCAAACCCTGCACGACCTGCGCGAAGCGGGCGTACGGATTGTAACACTCGGTCAGTACCTTCGGCCTACTCTGGAGCACTACCCCGTTGCGGCGTATATCACTCCCGAAAAATTCGAATGGTACAGGCTCAGAGCGCTGGAAATGGGCTTCAGCTATTGTGCGAGCGCACCGTTGGTCCGCTCGTCGTACATGGCTGAGGAGGCCCTGCAAAGTGTAAAAAGTTTGTAACGATGAAAGTCTCCTGCCGGGACCTCGGAACGATGGACTACAAGGACTGCTGGGATTTGCAGCAGTCGTTGTTCGACACGCTGGCGGCCCGGAAAAGTGCGGGTTCGAGCCCTGTCCCGGGCACCGGAAACACCCCGGACGATGCGGGCACGGTCCTGCTGGTGGAGCATCCTCCGGTCTACACGCTGGGCAAAAGCGGGCATACGGAAAACCTGCTCGTGACCCGCGAAGCGCTCGAAGGAATGGGCGCACAGTTCTTTCACATCGACCGCGGCGGCGACATCACCTTCCACGGCCCCGGGCAGTTGGTCTGCTATCCGATCCTCGACCTGGAGCGTATCGGCATCGGGCTGAGAGGGTACATCGAAGCGCTGGAGGAGGCGGTGATCCGCACGGTGGCCGAATACGGCATCACGGCGGGACGCATCGCAGGGGCTTCGGGGGTCTGGATCGACCCCGAAGGCAGGCGTCCGCGCAAGATCTGCGCAATAGGCGTACGCTCGTCGCGTTTTATTACCATGCACGGGTTCGCGCTGAACGTCTCGACCGACCTCGGGTGGTTCACGCGCATCAACCCCTGCGGATTTACCGACCGGGGCGTCACCTCGATCGAGTCGGAAACGGGATTGCTGCCGCCAATGCAGGAAGTGAAACGAACCGTCGTCGAGGTCTTAAGCAAAGTGTTGCGGTGTAAAATCGCAACAGCCCTTTAAGCCGCGCAGCCCGTGAAGACCCTGCGAAACGTACGCCATCTCCCTCCCCGAGGGAGGGCCGGGGAGGGGTCAGCACTTGTAAACGCGGCCACAGGCCGCGAAAACGGCGGTAAAAAGCGCCAAGACGAAGAAAAATACTTCAAAACGGAAATTAAATGTTAAAATATATAAATAATAATTCGTATGCCTATAGAAAAACGCTGGGTAGTGAAGCCACAAGGCGACCCCGCGACGGTAGCCATGTTGGCTGCCGCTCTGCGGATCTCGCCCGTGCTGGCCAATCTGCTCGTACAAAGAGGCATAGACACTGTAGAGAAGGCGGAGAAATTCTTTAAACCGAACCTCGCCGACCTGCACGATCCGTTCCTGATGAAGGATATGGAGAAGGCGGTCGAACGGGTCGAACGGGCCGTCGCGAACAATGAGAAGATCATGGTTTACGGCGACTACGACGTGGACGGCTGCACGGCCGTCGCACTGGTTTACAAATTCCTGCGCCAGATCGGGCACAAAAACCTGATGTTCTACATCCCCGACCGTTATACCGAAGGTTACGGTATTTCGATCAAAGGTATCGACCTCGCAGCCCGCAAGGGCGTGGGGCTTATCATCGCCCTGGACTGCGGCATCAAAGCCACGGAAAAGGTTGTCTATGCGAAAACGAAAGGCGTGGATTTCATCATCTGCGACCACCACCTCCCGGCCGAGGAGATTCCCAAGGCCGTAGCCGTTCTGGACCCCAAGCGGGTCGACTGCTCCTACCCGTTCGACGAACTGTCGGGCTGCGGCGTGGGATTCAAACTCGTGCAGGCCTATGCACAGAAAAACAACATTCCCTTCGAGCAGGTCGTGCCGCTGCTGGACCTGCTGGTCGTGTCGATCGCCTCGGACATCGTTCCGCTGGTGGGCGAGAACCGTATTCTGGCCTATTTCGGGCTGAAATACCTCAACCGCGAGCCGTCGAAGGGGCTGTTGTCGATCATCAAAATCTGCGGGCTGGACAAGCACAACATCACCATCGACGACATCGTCTTCAAAATCGGGCCGCGCATCAACGCTGCCGGCCGGATGCGGATGGATGAAAACGACGAGAACGCCTCGCCCTCGGGCGGACATGCCGCCGTCGAGCTGCTGATCGAGGGCAACGAGTCGATCGCCGAGGAGTTCGGCAGCGTGATCGACGCCTACAACCAGGACCGCAAGTCGATCGACCGTTCCGTCACGCAGGAGGCGCACGATTTCATCGAGCACAATCCCGCCATGAAGGCCCTGAAAAGTACGGTGATCTACAATCCGCGCTGGATGAAGGGCATCGTGGGAATCGTGGCCTCGCGCCTGATCGAGACCTACTACCGCCCGACGGTGGTGCTGACGATGAGCAACGGCTATGTGACCGGCTCGGCGCGTTCGGTGCCGGGATTCGACCTCTATCAGGCCGTCGAATCGTGCTCGGACCTGCTGGAAAATTTCGGCGGCCACATGTACGCCGCGGGCCTCACGATGCGTCCGGAGAACGTCGAGGAGTTCACCCGGCGGTTCAACGCCTATGTCGAGGAGAACATCGACCCGCAGATGCTCGTGCCGCAGGTGGACATCGACAGCGAACTGCTCTTCTCGGACATCACGCCGACGTTCCGCAAGGACCTGAACCGCTTCCAGCCCTTCGGACCGGGCAACACGGCACCGGTATTCGCCACGTGCGGCGTGAGCAACCACGGCGACGCCAAACTCGTCGGCGTGGAGTGCGAACACCTGCGCATGGACCTGATGCAGCGCCAGAAACCCAATACGAAGATTCAGGCCATCGCCTTCCAGCAGCCCACGCATTACGAATGGGTGCGCTCGGGGCGTCCGGTCGATGTCTGCTACCAGATCGTCGAGAACCATTACCGGGGCATGGTGACCACCCAGCTCCGTATCAAAGACATCAAACCGGTCCTGAACCGGTAATTCGCACCTGAAACGAAAAGGGCGGACCCGTTGCGGGTCCGCCCTTTTCGTTTTTGCAGGCTATATGAAAAACGCCATCGCCGAGAGCAGTTTGCGCAATTCGGCCAGCGCTCCCGAGATGTGGTACTGCACAGTCTTGGGGCTGATGTTGAGCGCCTCGGCGATATCGTTGTAGGACATGTTCTCGTAACGGCTCATGCAGAAAACCCGCCGCCGCTGCTCAGGCATGTTGCGGACGGCCAGGTCGATCATCTCCAACAGGTCGTCCGTCGACACGCTTTCGTCGGCCTGGGGCGCGGCGGGACTCTCCGCAGCTCCGGTTTCCGCCTGATATTTGGACTCCACCTGCCGGTGCTTGTAGGCATTGAAGATGGCATTGCGCGTCATGCGGAACAGATAGCCCCGAAACGAAAGGACGGCCCCGAGTCCCCGGCGCTGTTCCCAGATTTTCAGAAAAATATCGTGCGTGACATCTTCGGCGTCGGTCCGGTCTTTGAGCAGCCGGAAGGCGAAATCACGGACCTTGGAGGCATAGCGCAGGTAAAGGATATCCAACGCTTCGGAATCCCCGTCACGGAGTTTTTTCAGGATGATATGTTCGTCGCAATCCATAGTCGGTCGGTGCAAATATAGATTTTAAGCGAATAAATTAAAAATCTTTTCTCCTTTTTTCACGATTTTTTAACGGAACGGCGGAAATATAAAAAAAATTGTACGAACTGACTGGCCATCGCCGCCGGCAAGTTGTCTTATTTATGGAACCGGCTCCGAAAACAACTATTTAACCTGAAAAACTCAACATGAAAAAACAGCTACTATTCATTGCGGTCCTGCTGTGCGCATGTCTGGCGGACAGCTGCAAGGACGACGATCCGGCGGCCCCCGACAGCCTTTACATGCACAGCACGTCGGGAACCGTGGAGGCCGCTGCCGGCACACAGTCCGTGACGATCTACACCACCTGCGGCTGGAAGGCCACCGGCGACGACTGGATCACGATCGACCCCCTTTCGGGAGGCGAAAAGGGCATTTTCGCCGTTCACCTCAGCTTCGGGGCCAACGACACGGGCGCACTGCGCACCGGCCGGGTCGTCTTCGAAGCCGGGACCTATTCGGAAACCTACACCCTGACGCAGAAAGCGCAATAAACCGCAGCCCCTCTAAAACCGGCACACGATGAGCAAAACGGAACGCAAGCGAATCATCGACTACATATTCCGCCATCCGGACACCCCGGAAGACATCCGGCAGCAATTCGAACGCTGGATGCTGGCCCGGGAGCACGACTCCGGGATCGACGAAATCCTGTGGGATATCTGGGAACACCATGCGGCGCCCGCCTCGGAGGAGGAGGACCGCAGGGGACTCGAACGGCTCCGGGCATCGCTCCGCGCAAGCCGGGTCCGCACGCTTCCGCGCCGCGTCCTGCGCTATGCAGGCATGGCCGCCGCCGTCGTGCTGGTGTTCCTCGGAGGCTATTTCGCCGCCACGCAGACGCTCGCACCCGAAAAGGAGGTCACGCTGCTGACTGCCAAGGGACATGTCGGGGAGTTCACCCTGCCCGACGGGACAAAGGTGTGGCTCAACGGCGAAAGCCGGTTGAAGTACAACGCGGAATTCTCGGGCAGGACCCGCGACGTGGCCCTGACGGGCGAAGCGTTCTTCGAAGTCCGGAAAGACACGCTGCGGCCGTTCCGCGTCAGCATGAACGACCTGCAGGTCGAGGTGCTGGGCACCTCGTTCGACGCCATGAACTACGCGTTCGGATCGAGCGAGGAGGTGGTGCTCAAAACCGGCTCGGTGAAGATCTCCGGGGAGCATCTCCGAAGCCCCGTGACGCTGCGTCCCGACGAGCGGTTCTCGCTCAACCGGCTTTCGAAACGCGCCTGCGTCGAAAAGGTCGACGCGCGGAATTACAGCCAGTGGTTCTCGCCGCGTCTGATCTTCGACAACACGCCGCTGAAAGACATCATCATCAACCTCGAACGGAGGTACAATATCGAAATCTCCCTCTCTTCGAACATCTCGCCTGAAAAACGACTGTCGCTGGTCGTCTGCCACGAACCGCTGGAAGACCTCATGGAGGTAATGTCCTCGCTGATGTCGATCCGCTACCGCATAGACGGCAACCGCGTCCTGATCACCCAGAGATAAACCCTGTAACATAGACGGTCTGTCCCGAAACCTCCCGCAACAAGAGGCTCCGGCATACCCTTTCATTTGAAAAACCGAATCAAACACAAACCGAAACTATCATGAATGAACTCAACGTTTTGAAACGGATCTGCCGGCATCTGTTCCTGGCGGTCCTCCTCTGCGCGGTGTCGGCCGCCACGGCTTCGGCCCAGGTCCCGACCGTCACCGTCGATGCGAAGAACGTTACCATCAAAGAGCTGTTGCAGCGCATCGAAGCCAACAGCCAGTACACGTTCGCCTACATCGACGCCGACATCAACCCCGACAAACGGGTGTCGGTGAAGGCCGTCAACCGCAGCATCGCCTCGATCATCGCCGAGGTGCTTCCCAATGTGAATATGGAAGTTAAGGGGCTGAAAATCGTCCTCACGGCCAAACGGGGGGGGGAATCGCAGACCCGCCCGGCCGCTGACGCCGGCCGCACCGTGAAGGGCCGTGTGACCGACGAAAGCGGCGCGCCGGTGATCGGCGCCACCGTCATCCTGAAAGGCACCACGGTCGGCACGGCGACCAACGCCACGGGCGAATACGCCATCGACATCCGGCAGGCCGACGCCGTGCTGGTCTACTCGCTCATCGGCTACAACAAGGTCGAGGTAGCGCTCTCCGAGGGCCAGACGCAGGCCGACGTTACGCTGAAAAGCGAGGCGATCGCCATGGACAACGTGGTGGTCGTGGGCTACGGCGTGCAGAACAAGCGCGACGTGACGACGGCCATCTCGTCCATCAAGGCCGAAGACTTCGCCGCCATGCCGACGGCCGATTTCCGCGACGCCATGGCCGCCAAGATGCCGGGCGTGCAGGTGCTCACCCTGGGCGGCCAGCCCGACGGCAACGTTTCGATCCGCATCCGCGGCATCCAGTCGGCCACGTCGGGCAACGACCCGCTCTACGTCATCGACGGCGTTCCGTGCGACGCCCGGGCCTTCTCGAACCTCGAAAGCAGCGACATCGAGAGCCTCGAGGTGCTCAAAGACGCCTCGGCGGCGGCGATCTACGGTTCGCGCGGTTCGTGCGGCGTCATCCTCATCACGACCAAACGCGGCGAGGGCGAACGCCCCGTCGTGAGCTATGACGGCCAGTTCAGCGTCTCGAACGTCTCGAAGACGATCGACATGCTCAATGCCTATGAATTCGCCAAAATCTTCAAAGAGGCCCGCGACGGCGCCTACCTGTTCAACGTCCCGACGGGTTCGATCGACGACCCCTACGAGGACCGTCCCCAGACCTACCACCGCGTCGACCCGCTCATCACGGCCTACCTGCAGGACAAGACCGGCACGATGACCGACACCGACTGGCAGGACGCCATCTTCCGCACGGCCTATTCGACCAAGCACTCCGTATCGGTCTCGGGCCGCACCAAGACGCTGGGTTACTACATCGGCGCCAACTACCTCTACCGCGAGGGAACGATCATCGGGTCGGATTTCGAACGTTACAGCCTGCGGGCCAACATCGACGGCAAGCGCAACCGGCTGAAATACGGCGTCAGCTTCTCGCCCTCCTACTCGAAGACCAACTACATCTCCTCCGACACGCAGTACGGCAGCGACGGCGTGATCGCCTCGGCGCTGATGGCGCCCCCGGTCTTCCCGGTCTACAACGCCGACGGCTCCTACAACTGGGACATGAACGGATTCCTGCGCGTCAACAGCTGGGACACCCAGACCAACGAGGTGCTCAACCCCGTGGCGCTGGCGCTCGAAATCGACGACGTGCGCGAGAAGATCAACATCCTGGGCAACGCCTATGTCTCCTATGAGTTCATCAAAGGGCTGGAATACAAATTCACGGCCGGCGGCGACTACTACTCCTACATCCGCAACTACTACCGTCCGTCGTACATCCCCCTGCGCGGCCTCAAATACCTCGACGCCCCGTCGGACCCCAAGGCGCAGAACAACATGCAGTCCTATTTCCACTGGACGATCTCCAACCAGCTCTCCTTCAACCGCACCTTCGGCGACCACTCGGTCAACGCCGTGGCGGTCTACGAAGCCGAGAAGCAGAGCATCCAGACCTCGCAGATCGTGGGCACCGGCACGGCCGGCGACGACAAGATCCGCACCACGAAGGGCAAGACCATCGACCTGGCGGAGACCTACAACAACAAGTACGCCTACACCTTCGCTTCGTGGCTCGTGCGTGCGCAGTACTCCTACAAGGGCCGTTACATGGTTTCGGCCTCGATCCGCGGCGACGGTTCGTCGCGCTTCGCCCCCAACACCCGGTGGGGTTATTTCCCGGCGGCCTCCGTGGGCTGGCGCATGAGCGACGAGAGCTTCCTGCGCAACGTGAAATGGCTCGACGACCTGAAACTCCGCGCCAGCGTCGGCCAGACCGGCAATGCCCAGATCGGCAACTCGGAATACCTGGCGCTCTACAGCATGACGAACGTCGATCTCGGCAACGGGCTCACCTCACAGGTCTATCCCACGCAGATCGCCAACAACGACCTGGGCTGGGAGAAGAACACGCAGTACAACGTCGGTCTGGATGTCAGCCTGTGGCGCGGCACCCTCGGATTCACCGCCGACTACTACTATTCGAAGACCACCGACATGCTGTTCGACGTTCCGGTTTCGTCGGTGTCGGGCTTCACCTCGTCGAACGTCAACATCGGGTCGATGCAGAACCGGGGTATCGAGCTGGCGCTCACCTCGCGGCGCAGCTTCGGCGACTTCTCCTACGCCTTTGCCGCCAACTGGTCGCTCAACCGCAACAAGGTGCTGAGCCTCGGCGACGAGAACGCCGACATCATCAAAAAATCCTCCTACGCCGGCGGTTACTACCTCACGCGCGTAGGCCAGCCCGTCGGCTGTTACTACTTGCTCGTGCAGGACGGCATCTTCCACAACCAGGAAGAGCTGGACTCCTATCCCCATTTCGACACCACGACGATCGGCGACTTCCGCTTCGTCGACGCCAACGGCAACGGCATTCTCGAAAAGGACGCCGACCGCGTGATCGTAGGCAACTACATGCCCGATTTCTACTACGGCTTCTCGGTCAACCTCTCGTACAAGGGCTTCGACCTGGCGGCCAACTTCCAGGGCGTCTACGGCAACGAAATCCTGAACCTCGAACGCCGCTACCTGCTCAACATGGAGGCTTCGTCGAACATGATGAAGGAGTCGCTGCAACGCTATCCCTACGGCGAACTGAACCGCGCGACCCGCAAATCGAGCGGCAACAACGGCGCCTGCACCTCGACGTTCCACCTCGAAGACGGCTCCTACCTGCGCCTGCAAAACCTTTCGCTGGGATACACCTTCCCCGACCGCTGGACCCGCAAGGCCGGCATCTCGAAGCTGCGCATCTACGTGCAGGGCACGAACCTCTTCACGTGGACCGACTATTCGGGCTACAACCCCGAGGTCAACAAACGCTCGACGGACGCCCTGCGTCCGGGCGAGGACTACTGCTCCTACCCGCTGTCGCGCACGTTCAGCGTCGGTGTGAACTTTAACCTGTAATCAAAAATGACGATGACCATGAAACCGAAATATTTCCTTGCGCTGGGACTCCTCGCACTGGGCCTGGGCTCGTGCGGCGAAAGTTTCTTCGAACAGTACCCGAGCAACAACATCACCGAAGGCAACTTCTACAAAACCGACGACGACTTCAACCAGGGAGTCGTGGCGTGCTATGCCAAGCTCAAAACGCAGATGAGCTTCCACCTGACGGAGATCGGCTACCGCAGCGACGAGAACGTCCTCGAATCGATGGCCGTGTCGACACAGGACCGCTACGACATCGACCACTTCGCCGAGACGCCCAGCAACGGCATCCTGAGCGACATCTGGGATGCGTGGTACAACGGCATCTACCGCTGCAACGACGTGCTCGACCACATGGCCGGAGCCAAGATCCCCAACTACGACAAATACCGCGGCGAATGCCTGTTCCTGCGGTCGTGGTGGTATTTCAACCTCTACCGGGTCTTCGGCGTGGTGCCCGTCACCCGCACCGTGACAGCCCCGGCGGCCGCCAAACTCATTCCCCGCTGCACGGAGGAGGAGATGTACACGCTGCTGACCGAAGACCTCGCCGAAGCGGCCCGGCTGCTGCCGTCGACACCGGGTCCGGAAAAGGCCCGCGTGGCGAACATCGCGGCCTACACGCTGCTGGCGAAGGTCTACCTCACGTTCGGCAAGCCCGCCGAGGCCAAGACGGCCCTCGAAGAGGCGATGAAGAACACCTCCTACGGACTGGAATCGACGACGAAAAAGGTTTTCGACGTGGGTAACAAGATGAACCGGGAGATCATCTTCGCGCTCTACTACAACAAAACCAACGACAACGGCCACGGTTACTGGTACAGCGCCAACACGGAGGTATTGGCCGACATCCGAAACCCGACACCCGAATTCAAAGCGATCTACGACGGTGAGAAGGACAACCGCCTGCCGCTGATCGGCACCTACACCAAGATTTCGAGCAACCTCTACGCCATGACCAAATGGTACGACACCTACGACGCAACCTACACGACGCAGGTGGGCAACGATTTCCCGCACCTGCGCTATGCCGACGTGGTGCTGATGTACGCCGAGGCGCTGGCCGAATCGGGCGGCAGCCTGGGCGACGCGCTGGAATGGCTCAACAAGACCCGCACGCGGGCCGGGCTCGACGAACTGACGACCGACGAGGTCAAAAGCCTGGCGGAGTTCCGCCGCGAGCTGGCCGCCGAACGGGGTCGTGAGTTCGCCCTCGAAGGCCACCGCTGGTTCGACCTCGTGCGGCTGGGGCTGGCCGTCGACTATTTCCGCGAAATGGGCTACTCGCTCGATTCGCACAACCTGATCTTCCCGATCCCGCAGGACCAGATCGAAATCGTGAACAACCCGTCGATTCTCTGGCAGAATCCCGGTTTCAATTAACCAACCACTTAAGTCATAACAAGCATGAAAAAGATAATCAACCTTTTGCTGATATCGTTCATCGCCGCGGGCCTCACCGCATGCTGGAGTGAGGATATCCCCGAAGCCGGAGCGGCCCGCCACCAGGTCACCGATCTCACCGCCACGCCGGGCGACGAGGAGGTACTGCTCGCCTGGAGCCTGCCCGAAGGCTGGAACCCGACGGACTTCATCGTCTACTACACCGACGCCGATTCGGAAACGGTCACCCTGCGCACGGGCGGCGAGATGAACTGCACGGTCGGCGGACTCGTCAACGACACGCAGTACACCTTCTACGTGCAGGCTGTCTACGGAAAACTCGTCTCGAACTACGTCGCCGCCGTCGGCAGACCCGCCACGACGCGGTTCCCGGTCACCGACCTCACGGTCGATGCGGGCGACTCGTTCGTGAGCCTCGCGTGGACCAAGCCCGCGACGACGGTGCTCTCCTACACGCTCTCCTACTACAACGAGGACGCACCCGACAACGTCGAGCAGCAGACGCTCGACAAGGACGCGACGAGCGTGACGCTCGACAAGCTGACCAACGACAAGAACTACTACTTCTCGCTGACGGCCAACTACGAAAAGGGCGCCTCGGAACCGGCCACCGCCAAGGCGATGCCGACGCTGGCTATCCCCTATATCCTCGACCGCGACCAGGCGGCCCAGAACCAGCCGATCACCTTCTCGTTCAACACCCAGGACTACCCGACGGCCACCGACGTAAAGTGGACCTTCCCGGGCAACGTCGTGAAGGAGGGAACCGTCGTGAAGTACGGACTGGGCACAATCGGCACGCAGACCGTGAAGCTGAACGCCATGATCGACGGCAACGCCCGTTCGTGGACCTTGGAGGTCGAAATCCGCGAATACGTCATCTACAGCACCGACTGGGCGCAGGACGGCGCAACCTACAACGGATTCAAAGGCACCTGTCCGGTGTTCTCGCCCGACGGAAAGACCGTCTACATCGTCACCTTCAACAAAGTCTCCGCCCTCTACGCCTTCGACGTCGCAACGGGCAATGAGAAGTGGCGCTACGTGCCGCCCACCAAAACCGGAAGCTACAACATGCTCACCGTGAACCCCGTGACGGGCGATATCTATTACGGTACGACAAGCAACGGGCATTTCTACGCCGTCACGCAGGAAGGCAAGCTGAAGTGGACCTTCGCCGAAGCGGGTTCGATGCAGAGCGCCGCCCCGGCCGTCAACGCCGCCGGAACGGTGGTTTATATCTGTGACAAGAGCGGCAGCACGTTCGCCATCGACGCCTCTTCGGGACAGAAGATCTGGAACTTTTCCGCAGGCGTCGCCGGAGGCGGCCTGCTGGTCAACGGCAGCGAACTGCTGATCGGAGCCGAAAACAACGCCTTCTTCGTCAACATCGAAACCGGCGAGCAGATCGCCAAGGTGGCGCTGGGCTGCAAGATGAGCGACATCACCGGATTCGCCGTCAGCAACGACAAGACGCTGGCCTATTTCGGGGCCGCAAGCGGTTACATCGGCGCGGTCGACCTGACGACGCACACGGCGAAAACCCCGCTGCTGGCGGAAACCACGAATCCCAACACCATCTACGAGCCCGTCGTGGCCCCCAACGGCTCGGTCTTCGCAGGTTCGAAGAACGGTTCGGTCTACAACGTGAAGGGCGACCTTTCGGCCGTCAACTGGGTGCATGTCCACACCGGAAAGGCCGTCGGCAACACCTACAACTACTCCCACCCGTGCGTAGACACTGAAAACCGGTTCTACATCACGGCGGGACAGCCCACCAACACGTCCTATATCTTCGATGCCAACGGCAACGTCCTCGACTCGTGGAGCTATACGGGAGCCACCGCCGCGGCGCAGCGCCAGATGGGCGGAAACAACTACCTCGACGGCGTGTTCTACTCGGCGTTCATCGGCAGCGGCGACCAGAACGGCATGTTCGTCGGCAAATACGTCGGCGGCGAGCGTGCTTCGAGCTGGAGCACCCACGGCGGCGACATTTGCGGATCGTGCTGCGTAAAATAGGACAAAACGATGAAAAAACTACTGTTCATAACGATAGCCTTTCTGCTGGCCGCCGGGGCTGCCCGGGCCGAATACCCCGTGGGCGTATCGCTCGGCATGGTGAAGGTACCCGAGCCCGAAAAACTCGCGCAGATCAAAGCCGCGGGCATCGACCACGTGGAGGTCGTCTTCAACTATTTCTGGCGCAACGCCCCCGAGAACGAGTGCTACACCCGCGCCTACCGCGTCCGGGCGATGCTCGACGAGGCCGGGCTCGAAGTCTGGTCGTGTCACCTGCCTTTCAGCCGTACGCTCGACATCTCGGTACTCGATCCGCAGCGGCGCGAAGAGAACGTCCTGCTGATGGAGCGGATGATCCGCCTGGCGGAGATTTTCCACCCGCAACGGCTGGTGCTGCATCCCAGTTCGGAGCCGATCGCCGACGAGGAACGCGAAACCCGCCTGCAAAACTCCGCCAACTCCATCGGCCGCCTCGCATTGGCCGCCAAAGGGATCGGCGCGATGCTCTGCATCGAGAACCTGCCCCGCACCTGCCTGGGACGCAACTCGGACGAGCTCATGCGGCTGATCGGCGACTTCCCCGAGGTGATGGTGTGCTTCGACTCGAACCACTTGCTCCAGGAGGAGCACGCCCGCTTCTTCGAGAACGTGGGCGGCCGCATCGGCACGATCCACGCTTCGGACTACGACCGTCGTGACGAACGCCACTGGCTGCCGGGCGAAGGCGTCATCGACTGGCCCGACTTCCTCCGCCGCCTGCGTGCGTCGGGCTACAAGGGGGTCTTCATGCACGAAGTCCGCGCCGGAGAGAACGCCACGCCCGGGAATGTCGTAAAAGCCTACAAGGAGGTCATTCTCGGCAAAACGAAAAAATAACCCACCCTAAATGTACAAAGCCATGAACAACATAAAATTCCATCTGTTCCGGGTCCTGCTGCTCTGCGTCGGAACGGGATTCCTCGCCATGGGCTGCTCGAACGACGACGACGATTCGCCCCGGGAACTCGCTTCGAAAACCACCCTGACGCTGTCGAAATACTACAACGACAAGGGAGCGACGACACTGCCCACCTGGGGCAGAAACGACAAGGCCGGACTGTTCGCCGCGGACCAAAGCGCCCCGGAGGCCGTCTATGCGGCGCCGATCCAGCCGGGATCGCAGAAATCGCTCTTTCTCTTCACGCTCAGCGCGCCGCAGCACGCCGCTTCGACGGTCGTCGCTTTCTGGCCCTCGGACGCCGATCTCCGCTGTGAGAACGGCACGCTGAAAACCGTCGTCCCCACGGCGCAGACGGGCGCTGTCGCCCCGCTCCTCGCCGGCAAGGCCACGGCGCGGCTCAACGCCTACGAGGGTTGCAGCATGGAGCTCACGAATCTCTTCTGCACGATGTACGTCAGCGTTAAAAAGGGCAACTACTCGGTCAGCAAGGCGGTCGTGAAGGCCAACGGCGGCGAAGGGATCGCCGGAGACCTCACGGTCGGCATCGACGACTGGTCGGCATCGGCATCGGCGCAGACGATCACCGTGACGCTGCCCGCACCCCTCGACTGTTCGAAAGAGACGCAGCTGATACCCGTCATGGTCGCTCCCGTAACCCTGTCGCAAGGCTACACCGTGACCCTCACCGACACCGACGGCAATTCGTTCTCGGTCGAAAAGACGGAGTCCGTGACCCTGGAGGCCGGAGGCAAGCACGAAACCGACGACGCCCGTTCGAATTTCGTGACCGAACTGATCTTCTGCGGCGACAACATGGTCTACATGATCGACGCCGGGCTGGCCGACGAAACCACCTACAAGGATGCGGTCACATGGAGCTGGGACGCGACCGAAGCCGCCGCCGTGCTCGGGCTCGACAAGAGCCGCTGCAACCACCTCGACGACTGCAAGCCGGTGGACAACGGCAAGAAACTCCTGTGCACCAGCTCCTACAACTGGTGCGTGCTGCTCGACATCGCCACGAAGGAGGTGCTGTTCCACACCACGGCGACTCCCAACGCCCACTCGGCGGAACTGCTTCCCGGCAACCGCATCGTCGTGGCCTGCTCGGAGGGCAGCGGCGCGGGCAATAACTCGGTGCAACTCTACGACATCTCGCAGCCCAACCGGATTCTCTACCAGTCGGCGCTCGGCTCGGCGCACGGCGTCGTGTGGAACGAAACGACCCAGCGCCTCTATGCGATCGGCGGCCAGAGCCTCCAGATCTACAAACTCAAAGACTGGGAGACGGCAACCCCGTCGCTCGAACTGGAAAAGACCGTACAGACGCCCCAGGGCGGCCTGCACGACATGAGCTACGTCAATTCGAACACGCTCTGCATCGGCGGACGCCGGGCCTATCTCTACGACATCGGCGCCAACCAGTTTACCGAAATGACGCTCTTCAGCGCATCGACGGCTATCAAATCGATCAACTACAACGACGAGACGGGCGAACTGTGGTACACGGATTCCACCAAACCCGAGGGCTCGCAGAGCTGGTCGACACAGACTATCCGCTACTCCACGGACAAGAATGCTTCGACGGAGACGCGAACGATCAAAGTTCCCGATCTGGACATGTACAAGGTCCGCGTGATGAACTGGTAACGCGGAGCGGATTCCGGCAGAAAATCGTGTATGTCCACGCGAATACACGATTTTCTTCATATATTTGCATTTCATTGACACCAACCCAAACAATCCATGAAAAAACTGCTTATTCTTCTTTCAGGACTGCTGCTTTTACAAACCTCCTGTTCACACACCGAATCCGTTCCCGGCACCCGTGCCGAACGGGTTGTTTCGGAGATTCACGATCCGTCCTCGAACAAGGTGCTTGTCGCATGCCACCGGGGCGACTGGCGCAACTGGCCCGAGAACTCTTTGGCGGCCATCGAATCGGTGATCGGCATGGGCGCCGACATCGTAGAGATCGACCTTGCGCTGACCTCGGACAGCGTGCTGGTGGTCTGCCACGACCGGACGCTGAACCGCACCACCACCGGCAAGGGCCTCATCGCCGAAATCCCCTACGACTCCATCCAACGGTGCTTCCTCAAATCGGGCCACGGCGTGGCCACGTCGCACCGCATGCCGACGCTTCGTGAAGCGTTGGAGCTCTGCAAGGACCGCATCGTGGTCAATATCGACAAGGGCTACCAGTACTATGACCTCGTTCAGCGCCTCTCCGAGGAACTCGGGGTCACCGGGCAGCTCCTCATCAAAGGCAAAAGCCCCGTCGCGGACGTCGCCGCGAAGTTCTCCCGCTACGAGCACAACATGATGTACATGCCCATCATCGACATCCTCAAACCCAAAGGGCAGGCGCTCTTCGCCGAATACCTCGGCACGGACACCGTACCCCTTGCCTACGAGGTTTGCTGGTCGGAATACACCCCCGCAGTCGAAGCCTGCATGAAGAAAGTGCTGGCCGGCGGCTCGAAACTGTGGGTGAACTCCCTGTGGCCTTCGCTCTGCGGAGGTCTCTGCGACGATGCGGCCTTCGAAGGCGACCCGGCGGCCGTCTACGGCAAACTCGTCGACATGGGCGCCACCCTGATCCAGACCGACCGCCCCGAACTGCTGATCTCCTACCTCCGCTCGCGCGGACT